>Ga0207879_100018_pt1 | contig 611102 bp, 638 predicted proteins | sample LinPmetageLP24_FD_184045 | JGI IMG/M metagenome (GOLD analysis project Ga0207879, IMG submission 184045) | Marine viral communities from the Pacific Ocean - LP-24 (SPAdes) | ecosystem: Environmental > Aquatic > Marine > Oceanic | place: Pacific Ocean | collected 2009-08-30
AGGCCTCGCATCGCATTGGATCGCAAGCTGTAAATAACTCTTTATTTTTAAGGAAGCTTTGCGAGCTTTATAAATAACCCTTGTAAAGGGGTTTGCGAGCCTTCGAAGTTACAGGCTTTGTAGGGGGCCCCTGAGCCTGTAGTTACAGATCTAATAGGGGGTCCCTGAGCCTGTAATATCTTTAAATTAAGCGAGCCTTTGTTTATGCCATAAGCGAGGTTATGAAAGCTAAGCGAGGCTAAGCGAGGTGCATACTATATTTTTATAAGGGCTACGACAATTAAAAAAGCTATAAAAGAGTTACGCAAAATTCAAGCATTTAAAAAAGTCAATGATACGCTACATACCCGAAACGGTCTTAGCATTACACATATTTATAATCTCTTATTAAATAATCCTATACTTTTGTATAAAAAGAAAAATAAATGAAGAAGGCCTTATAAATTCCTAAGCATTAAGGATAAAACAATTAAAGCCTTAATTAAAAAAACGTAATATACACGTTTAAATTAACTTTAGTATACTTATAAAAAACAAATAACTTAAGCGTTGAATAACAAAAAAAAACTACTAAAAGATTTTCCATTAACACTTGATATGAAATAGCAAATAAATAGCGAACCCAGCTCGGCCTTAAAACCCCGCTAACTCGTAGTAAAACTTCCGGCAATCAAACATATTGTGAACTTACTAACAATTAATGATAATTACAATGCCGAAGCGTTTTTGACAAAAAAGGAGACAAAAGATCAAGACCTATCAATTAAGCTTCGCGTTGAGAGCAAGATTATAACGCAAGGCAAATCATTCCAAATATTTTGGAAAACAAAGTATAAAGCTTTAATGGCAAAAGGCGTTTTTGTCTCAGTCTATCGAAGCAACCTTAAGCTCAGGAAACAACGCATTTTCAAGTCTCGCATAGTAAATAAGGTCAAGGGAAAGAAAGCAATAAAGCCAAATAAGAAATTTAAACTTATTATTCAAGCTTTCAACAATAAAAGTAAAAAGGAAATATTAACTTAATCACTAATAATCCAGCGAATCAATCAAAGGCTTATCATTTATATAGCTGCTTAATAAGATATTTGCAACGATTTTAGCACTTACTTAAATTAAACATAATAATTAAAGATATTATGCAAGCTTATATTTAGGCATATATAAAGCTAATTTAGCAAGTTTTTATATAACTATTAAAAAATTGCAAGGGAATTTCCTAAAAGAATAATGTTTATAATAATGCTTTTATTATATAGCATATTAAAATCAAAAAATTATTAGTTTAATACATATTACAAGCATTACATGAAAAACTTACAAATAAAGACCTTTACATACAATTCATACTTGCTTATTATATTAAAAGATAATCTTATGCTTAAAATCATTAAAATGCAAACAAATAATACTTTGATCTTTAAAGATGTTAAGTTCTTAACAAAAAAACAAATGAAGATCGATAAAGCTGGATTTTTGATAAAGCTAGCATAGATCTTAAACCCCACCAGCTTGCTTATATTTAATAATTGCATAATAATTATAAACGAAAAAAGTTTTTACATGTTGCAAAAGGGCTAAAAAGCAAGAATTGAGTTAATAAATATTATAAGTCAAGATTACAAGCAAGCTTACATGAAGCAACGTGCTTGCGAAGCTTATTTAGCTACAATTTATTAACCTAAAGCTGCCTTTGATTTGTTAATAATAGCATAACATCAAAACCCGATAACGAAAGAGATTAAGGCTTTAAATGCATGTTTGCAATAGTAAATGAATAACCTGGGAAAAGGCCTCTAATACATCCCCATAAACCTGCAATCAATTAAGATTTACATCTTCGTTAACGGATTATTTGCTAATAATAAAGACCTAAATTCTTAAATCGGTTTTGTGCTGATTATTAGCATCGAATCGGGGGGAGATGCAAAATTTACCTTAATTAAGAATATCATCCACACAAATTTAACGAAATGCAAAAAGGTAACTTATGTTATGCTTGCTTTAAAGCTATATATTATAATAGTAGGAGTTAATATATTCATTGCGCTATCAAATATTATCAACATAATAATTAACAAACTTAAAATTAAGCAACTACCAACAATCATTTATACCAACTCTTTTTCGCTTTACAAGTGTATCATCAAGTTCGATACAACAAAAAAAACGTTTGATAATTGATATTATATCAATTTGTTAATTATATAAATGTCAAGAACTTACAAAAATATAATAAATTAATAAAATACGTAATCCTGCTAACGTAATAACAAAGGCCAATCCTAATAAAGCTTTATAAGAGCTTATTAATACTAATAAGTTAAAAGTAAAAATAAAAAGATAAATTTAGCAACTTATTAGCGCTGATTCGAACAAGTAGCGGGGAAGATTCCTACACTTACTTATTTTTTTATATCAGATTTTTTTATGTATTTTCTTATAACATTTATTTATATATTTCACATTTGCATTTTTTTATAAGGGTAATAATTAAAAAGTAATGGAAAAAATAAGTTTTTATTCAAATTTTTACCCTCTAATTCAAAGCACTAACAAGGTAGCCTTATAACAACACCCTAATAGGGACCTAGCCGCTAATTTCATCACAAGAAGCTACTTTTATATGGGAGTATAAAAAAAATGCCGCCATAAAAAACCAACTTATAAAGCTAATTCAAAATAAGGCCTTAAGCATCGTCCCCGTAAATATTATAAAAATATAGTATGCACCTCGCTTAGCCTCGCTTAGCTTTCATAATCTCGCTTATGGCATAAACAAAGGCTCGCTTAATTTAAAAGATATTACAGGCTCAGGGACCCCCTATTAGATCTGTAACTACAGGCTCAGGGACCCCCTATTAGATCTGTAACTACAGGCTCAGGGGCCCCCTACAAAGCCTGTAACTTCGAAGGCTCGCAAACCCCTTTACAAGGGTTATTTATAAAGCTCGCAAAGCCTCCTTAAAATAAAGAGTTATTTACAGCTTGCGATGCGAGGCCTTGATACTAGGCCTAAATAGGTAACTAAGGCGATGAGAGCTAGCCGAGCCTTGGCAATTAGAGTAGTTATAAGGACCTAGAAATCCCCCTTCAATAGAATCATCATTCCCACCGATTATTACTTCTTTACAAATATCACCGATTTCGAGAGCGACGACGACGATAGCAACGATAGCTTTAACGAGGGTTCTTGCCTTGGCCTCTTCCTTATCATCTTTCTTCTTAACAACGTTAATAGCCGTAAAACAACCAACGCCATTGCGCTTTTTAGCATATTTATTATTATTATTTTATTTTTTTTATTTCCTATTAGTTAAAAGTTGGGGGGGAATCGGAAGAGTTATGGCAGCGGCATTAACAACAGCAGCAGCAACAAATGTAATAGCAAAAAAAAATTATTTTAATATTTCCTTTATCTCTTATAAAACTTTCGCTTAATAAAAATTTTTATTTAAAAAAAAGAAATAAAGGGGAACTTATGGAATTGTTAATTTCAAGAGCTATGATATAATAATGAAAGAACTTAATTTCGCTTAAAAAGGTGGCATTAACATCTTCAGGAATTTTTAATTTAGCAATTACGCTAACAAATTTGATGTTGATAAAGATTAAAGCGATAGTTGTGACAGCTTCTTAGCTGCTGGCGAGAATTGCATTGACAAAAGCATTATACTTTAATGTAATGAAATTCGGAAGCTATAGCAATTATCAGCACCGGACTTAACTTAAAGAAGTAGCGAAGAAATTGCGAGAAAGAAAAGAAATTGGAAGTATTTACTAAAACGCAACTTTCCTTCTTATCAACGTAATACAAGTAGCGCTTGGATTTAGTATTATTAAAGCGGTAATCATAAGTTATGTTGATCTTAAGGGCATTTATGTATTGTATGCATAAAAAGCAATACAAGGCAATAAAAGCTTTAAAAGAGATTAGTGCAAGCATTGTTTATGTTAACACAAATTCCATATCATTAAGTTACCGTTTTCGATAGGGAATATTTATTAGTAAAATGCTTGATTAATTTAATATAAGCTACAAAAATTAAGCAGTTAGCAAAGACTTATCTTTGGCGGAAATTGAATTTATACTTATAAGTTGTTATTATTGTTGTTATTGTTGTTATTGTTGTTGTTAGCTAAAAGAAGAACTTACAAATTTTGAAGGAAAAAGCGCTATATATACGATTCCTACGATAAGCAAATATGAAATCCTACTTGAATTAGGGGAATTGCGAGGTATTTGCCTAATAATATTGTTTCTCGCTTAGCATATATGTTGATCCACAGGACCCATACCGAGTGTTTGATGTATCCACGCCAGGAGCCGGCTGGTAACCGAAGGGATTTCAGGAGGGTTACAATTACGAGTATAAATCCTTTTCCTTCTCGCACTTTCTTAACTAAATAACCTAAATATATTAAACCACTATTGCACTTATTTTTGCTACTTTTACTATCTTTGTGATATTATATACTGATGCAAATTTATATTGATTAGTAATTAACTTGTATTATAAATAGCTAAGTAATTCATTGAGAGAGTTAACTCGAAAGTTCAATGTTGAGGCTCTCACATTTACGTGAGATATTCAACGCGGCCCCTCCTTAATACTGATTCTTCGCTAAATTCGATTGAAAGAACCTGGCACCTTAATGAGAGCTATAATTTCGTATCAGGGGGTACGTGTAAATAACAAACAATAACGTAGCAGCCACTATTCGACAGCTGCTATACAAAAATCAACGCAATAGTTACTTTACAACTATTGTTAAGATAATATTCTTGCAAATCCTTTGTAAATCGTTGGAATTATTATCAGCATAATAGCAAGACTTATGACGGAATTTACGGAATCGCTTTTAGAGAGTGTACTAACATCACCTAATGTTGAAGGGAATCAGTAGAAAATGATTCCTTTAAAGAAGACATCTAAAGCAAAAGCTACTTGCTATTTAAGGGAATTTCGGGAGTATGCTTGCGATGGGCATCTTGGTCTTGAGTACGTGTTTCAAGATTTCAAGGAGTTTTTTAAAGATTAGATAGTTATAGATTTTAATTGCATTAAACGATAAGAAAGGACAAAGCTGCAAGATGATCTTAAATAACGTGGCATTTATGTTAAACATAAAGAAAAGAATATAATAATCTTGCTGGTAATGATAACCAAAATTAAACACAATAATTGGCTTAATGAGGACGAAAAGGAGCAGGCCAGCAAACTCGGCTTACTACTGAAATCGAGGCAAACAAATCGCAACTCATCTTTTACACAAGCACCTCAAAGTCCCACACTTCGGACGATTCAAGTTACTTAAGATAACACCATAATCCCTTTAGTTAAGGAAATTAACGCGAAGATTAGAAACGCATAGCTTTAACTACCTTTGATAACAAAGAATAAGAGAAGGGACGACATGCCTGGACGCTTAAACTTGCTTAAGTCTCATCATAACAAAAACGAAAATCCTACCAGAAACTTATATGATGCAATTCCACTTGTTGAAATGAAAAGGGAATTCTTGTTCACCTTTGGCAAAGAACCCTTAAATCATCTTCCCTAATGGAAACCAAATGGGAAACAATTACCGAAACCGATGCTAACATGGAATGCTTACCCACATGACGATGATATTTATTTATTATTATATCAGAGGAAATCTGGGGCATATGCGGAGCCGAGTCAGCTGGCATAAGATATAGTAAATCAGCTCTTGTTAAAATAAGCAAAAACTTTAAGAATGCTATCAAAAATGTACTTAAAAAAGTTTTAATATAGCAGTAATAAAAATCATTTAAATACAAAGTTGCATATCTTTATAAACTTATATTAGAAATCAATTATTGATATATCAATTTAGCATAAAGCTTTTCTTTTTATATTACAAGGCGATGTGTAAAAGTATTATTACAATTACTTGTAAGATAAGACTTTTATATTTACTTAACTTGTCAACGCTACTTGGGCTAATTTTAAAACGGAAGAATATGCAAAGCAATACTTGAATCAATAATTCAAAATCACGCTTAAATAATTTTAAAATAAGCCGGCATAAAAAGAAAAGATGCTTATTTAATAATTAAACAATTTTGGGAAGAAATTGCAAAGCCTTCAATTAAGCTTAGCGGATGAGAGTATGAATAATAATAAGACTTTCCGTAATAAGCTTATATAAGGAATGTTAAGTAACAAGCTATTTGCTTAGGCTTTATTTAAATCACCTTTTACTTTTGCTACATTAATAAATAATTTCCAAACTGCAGCGGGAATAAAAACATTATTTAAGACAAGATTTCGATAAGACAATTATGCCGAATCTTATTAGAAATGCCCTTGGGCTTATGTTACGAAAGGCAAAGTAATGAACTCGAATTATAAGATGAAGTTTTCCCAAGGCAATAAACATAAGGACAAATTTAAGCTAAAGCCAAGCTATATAAGGTATATCATTTGCTAAGCGCTAAATTGCTATAATTCTCATTATATTAAAAAAAAAGATAAAATTTAAAATATAATACTTTGCTACACGCAAAGCCAAAGATATTAAATTAATAAATAAAACATTCAAAGCATATTTGGCATATGCAAACCAAGCCAAGCAAGATTCGAAAGGTATTTGGGATAAAACTAAAAATCGGAATAATGCGGATTTTTCTAACTTAAGCGTACCATTAGAACATGACAATGCTAATTCAGATTCGAGTGACAAATATAATAATACCACGTCCCACTTCACAACTATATTTACAATAAGTATAATTGTCGGTTGAATCGGGTAAAGCAAAGAACAAGTGACACACTTTATAAGGGTAAACTCAGTGTTTGTGAAAATGTGTGTTCTTTCTAAGAGAGGAGGGGCAGGTATCCGGATCTTATAAAGCCTCCGGAATACCCCTGAAACCCCTCCGAATCACCCCCGGTAAGGGGGTGGTGCCAGTGCCCGGATCCCTCCTGCCTCGTATGGCTCCTGTGGACCAACAATAATAAAATATAACGCACAAGATATTAAGAATTAATTGAAAATATGGAAGGTGATACATATTTTAAAAAGCATAATAAAGAAACCTTAATAAAACAACGCTTATATAATCTAATAAATAAATCGCTTCTTTTAAGGTTTCTTAATTGATATCGGCGTATTAAATAAGAATATAAAAAGTATTAATTAATTGCGAGCATTACAACGTCTTTGGCATATAAAATTTAATAAGAATCAAGCGAGCTAAAATTAGATAACATTTGGGGCTAGTATAAGGGAATCTTTAGGAATCGCCATTATCGACATTTTTGCTGAAAAAATGGAATTTCAAATTGTTGATGCGGATATATCGTTTTTAGTATGCTTACAGCAACTCGATAAGATGGATGCACATTATAATAATTTATAGAATGTTTTGATTTAAGAAAAGAGAAGGCATTTGATCATTTGAAAAAAGGGCCATCTGTAATTATTACTAAATCAGCATAGCTAATTATTGAATACTTTTACGAGAACAGTTAATATATGCCACCTTATAGAAACGGAAATCCGAAGGTTTTATTATAGATTCGGCTATTTATTAATATAACAATTGCATTATTTGCTTAATCAAGTAAAGCATAACCTTAATTCGGATATCATGATATAAATTAAAAAGATATATAAACATTACCAAAAGCATGTAGAAGTACCGTATAGATTCCGCTTTAAATTGCAAAACAACGTTAACTTTAATTATACAATTTATGTTAATATCGTGCAGCTTAAGAAACGAGATATGCTTTATATAATAAATAAAGCAATAAAATTTGGAATAGCGCGGCTAATCTGCAAAGGGATCAATTTGGCTACAACAAAAGCTATGTTTAATACGTTCAAATTAACTTGAATTAATACATATTTTGACTTACCAGATTTCGTTATATATAATCATAAAACAAATTTCAATTTTAAAAAGTTTCGGACATTATTCAGATTTGTAGGAAGTATTCCTAAACTTGTTTTGGTAAAGGCACATCATTTAATTAGTAAGGTAGAAAGGTACCATCGTCTATTACGCCATGCTTACGAAATCGTCACGAAAAAGCATCTAGAATTGTCTAACGCAAATCGATTGCAAATAGTTATAAAAGCTATCAATAATATAGTTGAACCAAATGAACTGATCCCAACGTTGCTAGTATTAGGGGCATACCTTAAGATGACGGAATTAGATCCCTCGAATCTAATAGTCAAATAAAAGGCTACGACAATTAAGAAAGCTATGAAAAAGTTACGCAAAATCCAAGCATTTAAAAAAATCAATGATGCGCTACGTATCCAAAACGATTTTGGCATTACATACGTTTATAATCTCTCTCTAAATGATCTTATATTTGTGTATAAGAAAAAAAGGAATAGAAAGGGCCTTACAAATTCCTAGGCATTGAGGGTGAAATAGTTAAAGCTTTAATTAAAAAGAACGTGATACGCACATTTAGATCGATTTTAATATGCTTATTGAAAATAAATAACTTAGGTGTTGAATAATAATAAAAGAAATTGTTAGAAGATTTTCATTAATACTTGATGCGGAATAGCAAATGAATAGCGAATCCGATTTGGCTCCGAAATCCCGCTAGCTTGTAATAGAACTCCCGATAATTAAACATATCGCGGACTTGCTAATAATTAATAATAATTATAATGCTAAAGCATTCTTAATAAAAAAGGAGATAAGAAATTAAAACCTATCAATTAAATTTCGCGCTAAAAGTAAGATTATAATACAAGGTAAGTTATTTCAAATGTTTTGGAAAATAAAATACGAAACTTTAATAGCAAAAGGCGTTTTTATCCTAATTCATTGAAGCGACCTTAGGCTTAAGGAACAACGCATTTTCAAGTCTCGCATAATAAATGAAGTTAAGGGAAAGGAGATAACAAAGCCATATAAGAAATCTAAATTCGTTATTTAAGCCTTTAACAATAAGGGTAAAAAGGAAATATTAATTTAATTACCGATAATTTAACGAATTAATTAAAAGCTCATCATTTACATAGCCGCGGTAGTAAAATACTTGCAATGCCTCTGACATCTACCTGAGCCGGATGTGGTAATTAGAAATATTACGCAAGCTTACGTTTAGGCGCATATGAAATTGATTTGGCAAGTCTTTACATAGCTACCAAAAGAAATCATAAAGGAATTCCCTAAAGAAATAGTATTTATAATAATGCTTTTATTATACAGCATATCAAAATTGGGAAATTATTAGTTTAACACATATCACAAGCATCACATAAAGAACTTACAAATGGAAATCTCCACGTATGATCCATATTTACTTATTATGTCAAGAGATAATTATATGCTTAGAATTATTAAAATGCAAATAAATGATATTCTAATCCTTGGAGATGCTGAGTTTTTGACGAAAAAATAGATAGAGATCGATAAAGCCGGGTTTTTGATAAAATTGGCATAGATCCTAAACCTTACCAGCCTGCTTACGTTTAACGGTTGCATAATAATTATAGATAACAAAAGCTTATACATATCGCAAAAGGGTCAAGAGGTAAGAATTGAATTGATAGATATTACAAGTAAAGATTATAAGCAAACTTATATGAAGCAATGCGCTTGCGGGGCATATTTGGCTATGATTTGCTAATTGGAAGTTGCCTTTAATTTATCGATAGCAACATAACATTAAGATCTAATAATAAAGAAGATTAAGGCTTTAAATACATGTTTGTAATAACAAATGAACAACTTGGAGAGGAATTTTCAATACATCCCCGTAAATCTGTAATCAGCTAAGGTTTATGTTTTTATTAACGGATCCTTCGCTAATAACAAAAACTTAAGCTCCTAAATCGGATTCGTGCTAATTATTGGCACCAAATTAGAGGGGGTTGCGGAGTTTATCCTAACCGGAAACATTATATACATAAGTTTAACAAAATGCAAGAAGATAACTTATGCTATGCTTGCTTTGGAGTTATATGCTATAGTAGCAGAAATTGATATATTAATTACGTTATTAAGCATTATTAATATGATAATTAACAAACTTAGAATTAAGCAATTGCTAACAATCATTTGTATCGACTCTTTTTCGCTTTACAAATGTATTATTAAGCTTGATATAATAAAAAAAACATTTGATAATTAACATTATGTTAATTCATTAATTATATAAACGTCAAAAACTTATAGAAATGTGATGAATTAATAAAGCAAGCAATCTTACTAACGTAATAACAAAGGCCAACCCTAACAAAGCTTTGCAAAAGCTTATTGATACCAATAAATTAAAAGTGAAAATAAAAAAATAAATCCAGCGACTTATTAGCGCCGATTCGGATAAGTAGCAAGAGAGGTTCTTACGCTTGCTTATTTTCTTATGTCAGATCTTTTTATGTATTTCCTTACAATACTCATTTACATGTTTCAAATTTGCATTTTTCACGAGAGTAAAAATCAAAAGGTGATGAAAAGAATGGTTTTTTATTTAGATTTTTACCCTTTAATTTAAAGCACCAATAAGATGACCTTGCAACAACATCCTAATAAGGACTTAGCCGCCAATTTCATTATAAAGAGCTACTCTTGTATAAGGATATGAAGAAAATGTCGCCATAAAAAACCAACCTATGAAGCTAATCCAAAATAAAGCCTTAAGCATTATCCCTATAAATGTCACCGGCTTCAAAAGCAGCGGCAGCAATGGCAACAACGACTTCAGCAGAGATTCTTGCTTTAGCTTTTTTTTATCATTATCCTTCTTCTTAATAACGTTAATGGCCGTAAAATGACCAGCGCCATTACGCTTCTTGATTCGTTTACCACTACTATTCTTTTTTTTTTGCTTCCCACTAACCAGAAGCCAAAAAGGAGCCGGAGGGGTTGCAACAGCGATAGCAGCAGCAGCAAGTGTAATAATAAAAAAAATTTGCTTTAACATTTCCTTTATCTTTTATAAAACTCTCATTTAGCAAAAAGTTTTATTTAGCAAAAAGAAATAAAAGAAAACTTACAAAATTATTAATCTTAAGAATTATGATGCAATAATAAAGGATTTTGATTTCACTTAAGAAAGCGGCATTGATATTCTCAAAGATTTTCGATCTAACAACTACACTAACAAATTTAACGTTAATAAAATTTATAGCAATAGCGATAATATCTTCTTAATTGCTAACAAGAATTGCATTAACAAAAGCATCGTATTCTAGTGCAACGAAATTTAAAAGCTATAGCAATTATCAACATTAAACCTAAATTAAGGGGATAGCGGATAAGTTGCGAAGCAGAAAAGAAATTGAAAGTATTTATTAAGATGTAACTTTCCTTTTTATTAATATAGTATAAGTAGCGCTTGGATTTGACATTATTAAAGCGGCAATCATGATTCATATTAATCTTAAGGACGTTTACGCATTACATGTACAAATGGCGGTACAAAGCGATAAAAGCTTTAAAAGGATTTAGTATAAGCATTATTTATATTAACAGAGATTTCATATCACTAAGCTACCGTTTTTAACAAGGAATATTTACTTATGAAGTACTTGATTGGTTTGATATGGATTACAAAAATCAAGCAATTAGCGAAGATTTGTCTTTGGCGGAGATCGAGCTTATGCTTACAAGTGTGGTTGTTATTGCTGAGGAAGAAATTAAGAATTTTGGAGGGGAAGGCGTCATATATACGATTCCTACAATAGGCAAATACGGAATCTTGCCTGAATTGGGGGGATTGCGGGGTATTTACCTGGTAGTATTATTTTTTGCTTAGCATATTTTGTTATTGTTATTTGCTACTACGGCATTATTTGCTTTCATAACATCACAACACTTTTATATTACTATTAATGACGCATTGAGTTATTATTTTTCCTCAATTGCATGATTGTTATAAAAGGAAATTATTACGTTAAAGCTCTAAGATTACTTATTATTTTTTTTCCGTTATTCAGCATAATTATTCGCTTAAAAGCTAGAGGAATATCGAGGGGGAATCGGATAGCTTGCGGCTGTAGTTTCTTCTGGGAAAAGTGTATTTTTTTTTATATGACTTATTTTATACTTCATCTGTTATTCTTATTTCACACTTTTTTATATTTCTATTTGATTGCTATATGTTAAAATACGTTATATTTTCAAAAGTACTTTTGCTAATGTTAGTTCATAGGATTTATATCAAGTATTTGATGTATCCACGCCAGGAGCCGGCTAGTAATTAAAGGGGTTTTAAGGGGATTACGATTACAAGTATAAATTCTTTTCCTTCTCGCACTTCTTTAGCTAGATAACCTGAATATATTAAACCATTATTGCACTTGTTTTTGCTACTTTTACTGTCTTTATGATATCACATACCGGTGCAAACCCACAATATATTACTATTGTTGCTTGCAACTACAGCATTATAAGCTTTCGCTACATTATAATACTTTTGCAGCAACATCAATAATGTATCAATTTGTTATTTTTTCTTACTTATGCGTTGTTATAAAAAAGGAGAAGTTGTGTTAAGGCTTCAAGATCACTTGTTGCGTTTTTGTTGTTTAGAATAGTTATTCGCTTAAGGGCCAAAAAGATACTGAGAGGGAATCAAATAGCTTGCGGCTACTATTTCTTTTGGAGGAGGATTGATCGATTTTTTTGGTGCAAAATGTTCTTATTATTCTTATTTAATCTTCACATTTTTTTTACATTCCCTTATTTATTACATGTTAGAATACGTTGTATTTCCAAAAGTAGTTTTGCTGGTATATAAGACTTATATCGAGTGTTTGATGTATCCACGCCAGGAACTGGCCGGTAGCCGGAGGGGTTTCAAGGGGGTTACGACTACGAGTATAAATCCTCTCCTTTCTTGCACTCCCTTAGCTAGAAATCTGAAATATATTTGAATCATTATTGCACTTGTTTTGCTACTTTTATTGTCTTTGTGATATCACATACCGGTGCAAACCCACACTAACAAAAAAGGAGAGCCAAAAAAAAGCCATTATAAAAACAGTACTAACAAATAACAATTCATAATATAATAAATAAAAGCCTAAGTGTTTCTTATAAAATAATATCACAAAAGCCAAAAAAATTAATAACTATATTTCGAAAAATGATATCGATCTTTCTTAAATTAGCTAGATTCAACGTACCAGATTTACAAGCCTTACCACAAAGCAAAATAAATAAATCATTTTCACCAATATATATTGTGGCAGGGCCACTTGATTTTGGTGGTTGGATGTCACGTTATCGGATGCGGCTCTGCCAAGCCTGCTTCGGTATAAGAGCCAACTTTCCTTCCATTCCTTTCAACACCACCTATCCTACAACTGACGATAATTTCTATCTAATACATTCTTTTTTCCACCCTCAAAATGACAAATCCCGCTACTCAGATTTATCTTATCTCTTGATTTGATCAAACCGTTCTTTTATATCAAGTCTACCCTTATGCCTTGAGTGCTCCCTCTCTTGTTGTGTGGTTGCTTGGGATTTGCCCCTCCACAATATAACTAATACTAAATCCTTAAGCGATATCAAACATTAAAGTAAAAAGAAAGTCAAACATATCACTTACCAAATTCACAACAATTACAAAACCGTTATTTGATAATACAAATTACCTAAAACCCGGCGTAATATCACCAAATACTATTAATACCTCTTTTAACATGGCTTATATATCATAGACTCACTTGTTCTAAGACATTATGCCATCTGCTACTTGAGGCGTAGCCTCGTAGGGATATAATATCATGTCGATAAGATTCTTCTTCATCAATAAATATGTGTTTCCAACTTAACTTCTAACTCACGTAAAAATACATACCAACTAATGGGAGTTCTGTCTCGCTGAAAGGTACTACGCTCATGTTATTCACTTAAATAAATAATGATAAGCGTAATAATTACAATACTCGTATCGAAGGTAAATACCTAGGTGAAGCACGGGGAGAAAGTGCGTGTCGTACTAGGAAGTACTATTTATGATCTTCAAGTACTTGTATCGCCCATGCGAGGGCTACTTCGTCGTTTTTGAAAGGGTCATCTATTTCATACCTCCCCAGTCTCCCTCACAAATTCATAGTCTCCTCAGCTCAGTAGCCAGTGAGGTGTCGAATATGACCTCCCCACCACAAAATCTGCCTTACTCATGCCGCTCGATTAGATCAAGGGGGGAAAGAGTGGCTGCATATGTCCATTCTACGGCATCGTACTCTCTGTTCCATGGAATCACATGCTACAGGAGGGAGACTAGCGTACGTCTCTACCCTCAGCTTATCCCCCTGGAGCGCCGACGAGTTCTGCAGCCACGCCTAGGCACCTCTTTCGTGACGTAAATGCAAATCTAAAAATACTTGTTCCTGCGTAAATCATGCGAAGGACCAAGTGCAAGATCAACTTGAAGGTATCATAGGACCAGCGAGGTCCACAGTAATTGACTGGTTTCTGTTCTCCCACCCATCTGCGTTGGCTGATCTGTTTCAAGCCACCTATTTGCCAGGGAATAAAGATCGAGGAAGGATGCTGTATGCAATTCCAGTGGTCTTTTTGACTCCGTTCTCATAGTATGCCCAGACCGTTCTTTATTCTTGGCATCCCAGCCAAATCAAGGACCAGTCAAGAATCTGAATTGAGAAGGTTTGCATATTTTTCGGGTTTTCCGTGGCCTGGAAAGACTTGTTACTTTGCATAATGGCCGTAAGTGAATTGTGTTTGGAGCTCGATTTTTCTGCTTATTCCTACACAGCAAAATCCGGGGCCACCACGGTCTGCAGTCCACGCGGCACCATCCTCGTTTACAAACTTCTTTCACATCCAGCTGACGATCTTATATCTATTTCCCTATCATGATATTGTAAATCCCTACAACTATGCCAACGCATTGAACGGCTTCCACGGTTAAGATTTCGGTATTAATACAGCGGGCACTGTTGGGTTTCTCGTATATGCAAGGTAACAAGGCGGCTGAAGTCTCGATGAGAACCTTAGAAATAGAAACCAAGGATTGACGCCCGTTCGATCCATGCGTACTCATCATCAGCGGAACATTGACTAATGGATCTCTGGCAGGAAACGAATAACAGCCCGATTGATAGATAATAAGAGCAGGAGTTGCATGGCCAACGATTAGCACCTCCTGAGAAACACGCATGTAGCCACTCGCAGATCTGGGCTTACGGAGAATCCGAACCCTTCGGTTTGTTGAACTGTCCTATCCACGCCGCGCAGGGTGTATATTCCAACTCAAAGTGGCCGCAAGCGGAAGAGGTGCTCCTCGGGCATGTTTTAATGGAAGTTTGAGCGGTTGCACAGAAAATCGATCTTATCTTAGTAATTCTCCGAAATTCTGCCGCGCCTTTGTTTTGTTGACTCCACGTGACCGTACATTTTCAAGCTCTCGGCGAGCCATGTTGTGGTGCCCCCCCTTTATCCACATCGCTCAACGTGCAAGTTGGTCTCTGTTTGCCTCTTTCACGCCGCTCGATCAAAGGGTGACAAGTCACCTCGTGTCTCCATTCTCCAGCTATCGTACTTCTTGTTTAGCATATTCGCATACCAATGGACAGAGACCAACGCATGTCTCTGCCCCCAGCTTATCCCCCTGGAGCGCCGACGACTTCTGCAGCCACGCCTGGGCACCTCTTCCGTGACATGAATGCAATTTTCTGTGTAGAAGTTCACAGGTCGCTTCTTGGAGAGTGGTGAGATGTGGCTGGTGCTATGTGGCTGGAGATGACAGATTTGTTTACGATTTGAAGCTCTGCCGTTGATTGGACTATTTAGCGCCAAGAAAAAACGCCAGTGATATGATCAGCAGCTATTCCAGGAATCAAATTACTTTTAACTCTTCCCCTGCCAGATCGAATCTGGTGTCCAGGGCCTCAAGAAACTTGTGGCACCTCAATAGACGGTAACCAAGACCAACTTCTACTCCTCCACAGTTCCCAGAAGCCAAGGGTCTTCTAGTAGCTCAGAGGGCGTCGCTCTGGATTCTGGCGTCCATCTGACCATTTTGCGGACGAAGTCGAGGAAGTCTTTTTTATTGGAGGACTCGAGATTCCTCTCGGATTCTTCCCAGGACACTAATAGGACAGGATTCAGACACTTCCAATTGCCTGACGTATGCATATTAGGTTAGTGGAGTATACACATCTTTAGGATCAAGTACTCACCTTGATCATCGAAGTAAACGGAGCTGTACTCGCTTTGCTAGAGGAACTCAAGAAGAGGTGGTCCCAAAAGACCAACTATACTAGCAAGATGGAAGCGGTTTCCATACTTGCCAGTCTCGGGATCCAGCCCATTAAACATCCTTCTGTTCTCGAACATGTCCCAGACCTACAAGCCCTTGTTAGTGCACGCTATTAGCCAAAGTCAGGAAGTCTCGCACTATAACTCCGACGTTCCATATGTCTATAGCATAGCCTTAGGACATCTCTAGAATAACTTCGGGAGCTCGGTAAGGATCCGGCTGAATGTCATGGCAGTGCTCGATTTGTCCATTCCGAGCAAGGGAGAAGTTGTATAGGATAAGGCAGCCAAAAGTTTTTGGAATACCGAAATTTACGCTTCTGTAGAGATTTGATGCTGCTATTTCCTGTGTGTCAAGCTGTTTTACAATAGACGAGTCGACCAAAACCAGCAAGATATTTTCTTCCTTTATATTAAGCACTTGGTTAACGCTTCCAAAAGCATAGTAAAGGAAGCGACCTAACCTATGTAAATGATATAGCATTCACTATGCAAGAAAGCTAATGCAAGTAGCAAATGAATTAAAATTTGCTTGAGCATTGCTTCAAGGACTTTGCGATCTAAGCAATCATATCGGAAGCTTAATATGTTATTTGAAAAAGATCGTAAACTAAACATTGATAAAGATTTCCAGCTTTGCTCCTAATAAAGAAGAAATCTTGAATAATACGGACAAACATCTTGCCAAGATAATCAGGATTCCTCGCGATGCTAAATGTTTGTATATGGCAGTTTCATTGTCGATCTCATCTTCTACTACCAAATCATGGGTATAAATTTTCACTACCGCATATTTAACCGTGCTATATATCTAGTCAATGCTAAGCTGCGCCTTACGACCTCCGAATTTCACTTACACTAGATCACGACAATGCCAAATCGTGCTTGCTGACCCGAAACCAAGTTTTGCCGCGACCTTATACCTCTGGTTGATAACTTCGCCCAAGGTCATCGGGTAGAACTTTTCGAGGCCCACCTCCCCCCCTTTCTCAAACAGAGTGGCCGAGGATGACATGGAGCGCGATGTGACGTGGCCTACGCTACATGAGAAGGGAAACGGAATAAGGCGAGATCTGTTCAGTACTGGCGTTCGCAGCTGCAAGAATATATGACGACGAGAAAACATGGATACAAAAGATTTCTGATAATGGAAAAGTGGATGGCCAAGACTTTGTCAGATAGGTAAGCGCCGCACGAGAAGTAAGTTTACGCGCGCGCCAGCAAATCTCAGTACCTCGAAACAGACACTAATAAGCTCGATAAGGAAGGAATATTGGCCTATACGAAGGTGCATACCTGAATGATTATCTCACGGCCTTGGGCAGAACATGGGTTGAGCCAATCCAACCTTTAGATTCTTTGTTCTGCCCGAGGCGGTGGACCAAAGAATTTGGGCATGCACCTCCGTAGATGTAGACTTTCGAGGTTCTCGCATCTGGGGCAATCAGGAACTGGACAAGCCCATGAGCCATGGATCTTGCCATATTTGCTGCGAACAGATTCTGGCCGCAGAGGCCCATCTGTAGGTATTCTTCTACTCCGTACAAGCCTATTATATCGTAGGTACTCAGGTCGGCGGCAGGCTATGAGGCATACATTGCCATAAGGTGTGAGGCGTCGAGGTATTTATACTTGGGCATGTCCCTGTTAAGCAGGACCTCACCAAACGTCTTCATTCAACCTCATCCATAAATATTGATGTACAAGAAGACTCGGAAGACTCCCACACAACAAGTAGCTATCCCAATCGCCTGTATAGCTGCCCTCTCAACATTTACAAGATTCTTAAATAGCACAAGCCTTCTGAACCATCTTCTGTATCAAAGCATCCTTGTCTCTGAACCTCTGCGGAAACTTGGCCAAGTCAGTATTCTTCAACAGTCCCCTCGCCATCGAAGCCTTCTGCAACGCCGCCTGCCTCTTAGATCCGGTCCCTGCTCCACCTGCAATGAGGCCCAAGATAGCGAACGGCGCCGATGAAGGGTCCTTAATAATATCCGCCACAGTGAGCGCCGCGTTACCTGCCTCACCGATCAGAAGTGCTATACGCGCCACAGCAGCGACGCTACCGATGAGAGGTCCGATAGCCTCGCCCACAAACGGGATCACCATGAAGACGATAGTGAGGATGTTGAAAATGAGGTTCCGCTTGGACTCTTCCTTGGCCTTCTCGCCGATATCCTTGATATCCTTCATGCTGCTAATCGCCTCGGCCAATTGAAAGATGGGCATAGAGTAGGCCACCACAGCGTCGATTGGAGATCCGCCGTTATCACCGTCGTCGTAAAATGTGAGGCCGACGTCGAGGTATGAGCTCAAGATTGAGGTCTGCAGCGCTGTCACGTTGTTCATGGATGCATTGATCAGGTCTTTTGGGTTGCCGACTTGGATGTTGCTATCCGCGGCTTTCTGCGGGATGTTCTCCCAAGAGTGTGTGAGCCGGCGACAGGGCGCGAAAACTCCACCACCACCGCCGGGACGCTCTTGATCGCCACTAGTGGCGCAATTATACGCGTCGTCTCGGTTTCCCCACTTCACCCACGATTTCTCGATACCATACTGAGCCAGGAGCTCGTCGAAAAAGCCGTTCTCGTCGTCGAGTTGGAAGCGGACCTTCCAGGACCTATCCTCAGACCCAAGTAGTGGCATATCCGTGCATTTGACAGACTGCTGGGAGCTACCAGATAACGTGTAATAGCAGGTCATGTACTTGAGTCCCTTGCCGGTGCCGATGGTGACAAATTGGTCGAGGCGAGGCTGGATTTGGTCCTTGGTCCACCGAACGTACCAGCCGTACTTGTCATCGTAGCCCTGCGAGTTGACTTTGAAGAGGGCAAGTGCGTCTTGCAATTCGTTGTACAAGATGTCGAGGCCGTATAGGCTAGCACAGTTGTTTTCCATAGAGCTGGCGTTGTCGGCGAGACCTTGGAGAGTTCCTGGGTTGGCACTGGCAGGACAGCCATTTGGGAGAAGGTCCTCGTCCTCCTCCTCCTCATCATCTTCCTCGTCCTCATCATAGTCGAAGGTTTGGAGATCAACGGCCCAGTCTGTCGTCCCGCCAAAGTTAAGGCCTTTGATCCAGTTGATGCGGTCCGTTTTAAGATTCCCGTCCATGTATGCAACCCAGTCTACTGCTCCGGGAACCCCATACATGAGGATATTTGATTCAGAGACTGTGTCGACACTCGTTTTTGCGATGGTGTACTCACCCGGGTTGTCTATGATGTCGTTGATTTCTGCGTTGCTAATATATCCTGCGGTGTTGGTGCACAGACCTGGGTAGGCCATCGAGTGACGACTGTCCCCGGTAAACTTGCAGAATGGCCCAGAGCAGGATGTATCAGACATGCGGAAACTTCTACCGTGGCTGGTAATGCCAACGACGATTTTCTGAGAGCTAACGCCGGCTTTGGTCAACATGACGAGTGAATTGCGGGTCTCCGTTTTGTTGACATGGGACCGGAGGCAGTTGCCTCCCTCACAGCTGGGAATAGCCCACTTGTTTCCTACGTCTGAATTATTCATTAGCTCTATGATTACCCTGCCCAAAGCGAAGAGCACTCACCCCATTGACCATGGAGATCGTATGTCATGTAGATGAAGTAATCCACGTAAGCAGCCATGCTACTTACAGGGTACGCCGGCAGATACCAGTAGGACGCCGGCAACGCAATTGATATAGTCTTCCCACTGGGCATTTTGGACTTCAATAACTTCAAGAAAGCCAGATAATTGGCGCCTTCATCCGGACTACCTGGAGTGATGTCCGGGATATCTGGTGCTCCAGGGTACTCCCAGTCAAAGTCCAGTCCATCCAACTCGTATGACTTCAGGTAGTTAACCAGGTTGTTCACAAAATTGTCTCTGTTCTTTGCATTAGTAGCATCTCTGAAGTTCTGGAACGTAGCGGGGTCTGTGGAAAATGTCCAGCCGCCAAAAGACAAGATTTTGCTGAAGCCCGTCATTTTAGTAAACTTGGAGAACTGGTCAGACGACTTTGTGACATCCACGCCCATCGACTTGTCGACGGTAGCAAATGCGAAATGTACGTGCGTGTACTTGCCGGACGGAATTCTCGTCACGTCCATGCGCAAACAAGGGCGCTGCTGATCAAAAGCCTCGAAGTAGCCTATTGAACGGAACGACGGAGGAGGGGACCCATTGTTGACAATGTCCATTCCGCAATTGGAAATGCAACCATTCGTGCCTGGTTTCGCCGTTCCAGGGGCGCCAGTGTCAGCAGGACTCTTCGTGCAAAAATCGGCTGTGGTACCGCAAAATCCCCAGGCATCGCAGCAGGCGTTCAGGGGACACGGATTGAGTGTGGAAATATCAACACCGCTTGCTGGCTTGGCGGTGCCAGGGACTTGAGGGCCGCAGGTTGTGCCCTGGACGATGGCGGGCATAGGTGGGTTGCCGCTGCTGAGACACATGATTTGGCCCGCCTGAAGGTTAGCACATCCCGCCCAGCCCCAGGTCTTTTTGTTGAAAGTTTCAAGATCTGTTGTTTTGAGGTAGTGTGTATCGGCGATGGCCCAACAGCCGTCTCCTGCGGCGACCTTATACACCGCACGTGTACCATCCGACTGAGGTTTGGGAGTATATGTCGGGAGGGTACCAGCACTGCAACAGACATGCTGTTTGAGCTGAAGAGTCGAACAGAGGGTGGAAGACGGGTTGTACTTGGTGAAGTCGTTGGCTGAGACGCCACAGCGACTCGCGAGAGAGGCACAACTATCTCCGCTAATGACCTCGATGGCTCTACAGTCCGCCCTAGCACTGAGTGTGACTGCTCGAGGTCTGGACAGAGACCGAGCAGTAGTAGGAGAGTCCAAGTTCACGTTGGTAGTAGCGTTGGTAGTAGAGTTGGTGTCTTGGATCTTGGACATGAGCACCTCTATTTTTCTTGTCCCGCTGGCCACAGCTGTGCTTCCATTCAAGCACAGCCCGTTCGTCCAGTCCCTAACCGCGCCGTGAACAGCCGAGAGATCCTCCAGAGCGCCAGCAAATGTGCCAATGGTCAATTCGGCGTTTCCTGAGTTACAGACCTGCGAAGCCGAGCTTCCTGGTAACTCCGCGAAAGATTCCAAAAAGTCCTTCGCACCCTTCTTGGTGACTTCTGCGCCGGAGTAGAGGCCAATCACAACGGTCCCTGACTTGGCGAAGAGGATGCTTGCTCCGCATTGAGCTTCGGACTCCATGAAAATACCCAGCATCTGGGCTGCGAACGCTACATCTTCCGTGTTCGGCAGCGTTGATGTGCTGGAACGTCTGTTGAAGTCTGCCAAGCTACCAAGTTGATACGTTACCAAAATATCGGATGTTTTGGCACCACAACCTGTGGAGACGAGTAGTGGCGGGATCGAAGTGCTTGTTTTTTCTTGGTTCTCTTGGGCTGGGAGCACGTCCCGAGATGGGAAAACCACGCCCTGATCACTCTTCACCATACAAGTACGGAAAGTGAAGATGCTGTCGTGCCCGTTCTGATTGTTCTGGACGTTGAGATCAAACAAGAGAGGCTCTTCGCATTTGATCAAGTCGGACATGGAATGAATGTGTGTCCAGTTGGCAGGGCTGGAGCCGGCATCGCTGCACAAGGCAAGACAAAATTAACCTGCTTGGATTATGGCACCATTGACCAGGAACATTTATCCATATCACGGGCCGAGAAGGTGATGATACCTGCCTACTTAAGCTTCTGGTGGGGAGTGCACTCTAGTTCCTGTCATTTTTCGCTTACTTAGAGTGAAAGGAAATCTAATTCTCGCTAAACATCTGCATCACGCTCGCCATGGTGGCATTGGTCGACGCAACCCCACGACCAAAAGTCGTGGACTACCTCCCGAAGCTCGGAAATTCAGGTCTATAGTCAGAAATTCTGATTGCATGTGCAATTGAACCGAGGCTCTCAAAAAGCAGAGCATGCAAATTAGGTGAGTTGATGTAGCATCCACCACGTCCTTACCCGGGTTAGATTAAACGCTCCGATGGAGTTGTTGAGTATTTTAACGGCAATATGGTGTAAGAGACCCGATGTCACTCTACTCCAACAGGTACCAAGGCCCGCATATATTGTGCACAAGACGAAGCCCCCTTTTTCCTTTTCCAAAGGAGTATCTCTGTTGGGACGAAGAATCATGGCCTTGGTGATCGCTCTTTGAACTTTGCTCTCTTCTTTTGACCTCTCATTGCTCGCTGCCCATGCTCTCACTACTGTGGGATCAGCACGATGCTACGCTACGCCTTCCTTATGGCGGCCATCTTTGCCTCTGGAACTTTAGCCAACGCGATAGCAGGAAAATGGTAGCTCCTTTTCTTCTACGAAACGTACCGCTACCAAGTCGACGCATTTGGCTGGGAAAATACCGAAATGGCCTACAATTGTGTCAAGGACGGCGGCGTGTGCGATCTAGAGTCGTTTGCTCGGGCCGTCTCAACAGTTGGACCGGTAACAGAAGTAGGAGATGATGGCGTCAAAAGAAAGGTTCGCAGGCCCACCTATAACAAGGTGGACTGGGAAAAAATCGGCGATGGCGACACCTTCGATCAAGACAAGTTCAAAAGCGAGATGGACAAGGCTGATTTCAGAGGTGGCGTGAATAATGATGCGTTATTCTACTACTGGGACGGCCGGAAGGGTAGCTTCGAGAGTGTCATGAGCGAGGCGGAGAGGATCATCAAGCAAGCGCAGGCAAAGCTCACTTCGGACGGACTGCCCATCTCCAACGGACGCTACAAAGCTCTGCAGAATGCCCTCAAGATCCACCTCAACGCACGGCGATTAGACCAGGCGACAAAACTGCTGAAGACATTCGAAATTTGGGCTCTTGAAAAGGGATATAAAGTTGTGTTGGGCGATGAGATCTCCCGCCCCCTTGTGCCGCCGTACAAGCAAATCGACGCCGAAGCGATTGTGAAGGGAAAAGGCCTCGAAGGTGCCGAAGCGGACGAGTTGAGGAACTGGGTGAAGGAGCAGAATGCAGCGGGAGAATCCAAGAGGCACGTTGATGCTATCCTCACGGCGACTGAATTGGGCCATAAGCTGGCGGCGGCATGTGCTAAAAAATAGGGAATGTTTGGCTGGTGTTACGATGATGATTTAAGAACATTGCTCGTTCTTGAATGCTACCTTTTGTGTTTGGGTAAATGAGTTATATAAGAACGTACATAGTAAGAGCAGAGGTGGAAGTTTGATTTATAGAAGTGGCACAAGATACATCTACTCATCCCAAGCAGCATCCCAATGGATAACCCGGCCTGGTCTTTTGTCCTCCTGGTACTTGTGAACCACATTAGCCGAGACCCACACCTCCCCAAACATCTCTGGTCGTCTCTCCTCTCTATAACACCGATTATCGCACAGCCGAAACATAACCTGCGGGACCACCTTTGGAACATGCTTCTCAGCATATTCTCCCCACCAACGATGATCCTCGTTAGGTACAAAGTGATCCATCCTCATAACTTTCTGCTTTGTTGGCACAGGAGGTCTCCACACCGACCCTGGATCCGTACCTTCAAAAGTTTTGAGATAAGCTTTCCGCTGGAAACTTCTCCAAACAGCGACCCGTAGCAGCCATCTGACTTTCTCTTGCCACGAAAGCACAGCTACGGCAAATACAGGGCTGAGAATAATCTCAAACAGTTTCTCCGCATGAGGCTCAGCTTCCCTCAGAACAAGATCAGACTTATAAAGCTCATAGAATTGGCTGAACTTAGACGTATCGTCATAGTCGACTGTTTGCACCGAGGCATCGGCTTGTAAGCCAAAGAGACCAGATTCTAGAGCGGTTGCTCTATCCACATGAATAGAGATGGTGACCACAGTGGCGTAGACGGTTTTGTTTTGGTAGTCGTAGAGACCGTCTACCATCTTCCCGAGATCATGCGCTCTTGTATCTTCAGACTTGCCCACTGGCATACTTGGGGTGGAAAGTGACATAACATCACTACCTGCAGAGTCTGTGTCCGACGGCGCCAAAGAGTGAGGATGTTTCAGTTCTCCCAAGTCAAAAGGATAGAGAAACTCTCCATCGACGGATATCCGCAAACCGTAAATCTCATTTGCTCTGTACACAAAAATGTCCATTGTGCAATTTTCAAGTTCCGAGTCATCGCAATCATTTATTCTGTAATACTCTTCATCTCTTCTGCGTGTCCTGGTCAAGAAATTAGTATACTTTTTGTTCCGCCTGTTCCCTCTGGATCCGGGATCCAAAGATAAAGATTTCAGTATCGATCCCGGATAAGTAGGATTCGAAGGGCAGGGATGATTACCAGTTGATGTGAAGTGCCCTATCTATCTTTGGCTGCACCCATATCGATCTTAAGCTGGTCTTATCGTACGAAATCTGGTGCCCGCCCCATTCGAAGACCACCTCCCGTGCTTCGCGACAGACCAAAGCGAGGAGGGGGACTCGAGCGTTCTGTAGGGTGGTGCGGACAGGCCAGCAGGCTTGACGAGATTCCTTGCCGTCGAGGAGCGTGAATGGGAAGTCTTCCTCTGCGATGCGACGAGGAAGACAGCACTTCCAAACGAGCCGGCGTAGCTCAAGGGGGAAGTGGTTGAATTGAGGGAATGAGTTGGGAGGATCCATTGTGACTGAAGCCGCGGTAACGTGAGGAGGTGAACTGCTCAGCAGAAGATTGTATGTCGTTTGAGTGATAAGATAAGTGCAATTCAAATCAAGGAGTGGATTGTGATACGACTTGTCTTTTATTCTTTGGCGCTTGTGCTGTCACCTGCACCTATCTCAAGCGAGATCACGGGACCACTGAGACGATTTTCGTTGAGAGGGGCTCCTCATTCATGATTTTCACTCTAAAAGTACTATTTTCCATAAATATTCTTAAAGACTGCAGTTGGGAACTATTTTCTGCCAAGTAATACCCGTAGTCTTTCCCTTGTAGCTTCAAATTAGGACCCGGCAGCCTTTCGAGTTCAATGCTTTGATCCGCATCGACTCGAAGGTTTCAGGCGAGAGAAGGGGACTCCTTACTGGTAACTTTGGAGTCAACAAGCATTCATTTGATGCTGAACTGCATACTGCATTATGAGTTCTCTCCCTGAACTGCGGTAACAAATTTTCGAATTTTTGATGAACTCACAGCAGCCTAGGCCGGCTAAATAACTTAAATACAAGTTGGCCGCCGAACAGACCAAACTCCAAATTCCAGTATTTGCGTACAAATATCATAATTCGCCAGGTAAACACTGAAATATTCCAACTGATACATAATCTCAACATTTGCTTGGACTAATGAACAGAAGGTTTCGTTCGAAATCCTTTCAGTTCGATGTTTTCAATATCCTTTCGTTTTTCTCCCAAATTACAATCCCACTTATAAGTAAGGTATGCGGTTGATATTAAGTTGTCGTGGGATTTTCAAAGAGGGAGAATTCAAGATACGGGACAAGACTTTTCAATTGATCAGTCACATTTCGTTGCAAATGAATTCAAGCGCTTTTGAACACGCTAATTCGGCAGCCCAGTGCGGAATTTGGAAAACAATGATTTGTACCATAACTACTGTTCCATGCCGAGCATACATCGTTTCAAGTCCTGTCATCGGAGCCTCGAAATGAGATAGCTATGCCTGAAGGTTCGCAGTTCAGTCGATAGATAGAGGCTGGTCACACACGCTGAAGCACCCTGAAATACCCTGGAGCACCCTGGAGCACGCCCCAGAGCATACTGTGGAAACCCAGCTTGATGCAGCTCCCGGGCCTGAAGCAGCCTGAAGGACAAGCCTGAAATAAGCGAACTTCGTAGGTTTGTCGATACATTTATACAATTCGACTAAACCTATAGCCACTCCAACCACTTTCTCTTTTATTTTTCAAAACAAGATTTCTTGGGTAGGTGTAGAGAAATGAAGCACAACTTTGAATGTCGCCATCTTCAACATTAAAAACGTCACCACATCGGCTGCACGGAACCTGGAAGAATTGATAAGCGACACGTGACTATTGCTTCAAGCCCGCCCCACTCGAGATATCCCGCCATTCTTTTCCTCCCAGAGCATCCACAGCATCAACGAAATCGTATCAACAGAGTGTCCTCTATCTAAATCCCCAGGTATAACTTCGGTATCCTTCCCCGTACATCTATGATCGCTAACAATGAAGTACAGGAACATCACACATTCACAGTTTATCATTGGTCAGCGAGCTCCGACCTGCAAGCAGGTCGCAGAAATACTTCCTATTCTGCATAATTCCAGAGCCAAGCTTCAAAACTCAAAGACGCTCTGAAAATGCAGCTTCTACAGTGGCTTTCGATGGCTGGATGCGTATACGGCACCCAAACCCATCAACACGCAGAACGCGAGGGTGTTCACAACCCCTCACAAAACATTCTCGGCCTGCCACTTAGAATTCCAAGAAATGTTCGGGATTCTCTAGGTTCTTTGTGCATTCAGTAGCTATAGATAGGGAGCTCTTAGATGTGCTAGGTCATTTTTGAGGCCACCTGTCCGCGTTTCAGGCATTACGTGCAAGCCGCATAATAATATAAATATTGTTTCGGAATAGACAACACCACAAGTGGTAGAACTGACGACAGTAGCTATGCCACTGGACAGCGATCCGCTCAATGGTACAAACGTGTACAGGAACTCGACTCCCGATCGAATTCGCTGCCACATCCAAGTACAGGTCCGAGAATCTCCTATATGTGGAGTAGGAAGAGCAGTCTTTGCGATGCAGAAAGTGAAAATGGGTGATGTGATCTTCACAATCCCGGACCCACTGGTAGCTGTGGTAAACGCATATCACCTTGGGAGGGACTGAAGGTAACATGTGTTCTTATAAAAAGCCCAGTGCCGACGATGGTCTGGGAATATGCGACAATTGCTTTGCTTGTGAAGAGCATGGTGGAGTGATGACAATACCAAATCCAGGAGTGAAATTTATGTCTTGCAATGTCTGTAGGACTGCCTTGTATTGCTCTCCAGTAAGCATCCCAAACTTCTCAACACAGGTTGTCACACTGACTCCAAGGCCACGAAAGACGTGCCAGAGAGATGCTTGGAACCACCACCATAAATTCGAATGTGGTTTTCGTAAGGTCTTTGCCCGGGCCCCATCGTTACAGGCTCGTATATCGGGACTCACTCAAAGACTTGCATCTATGCGAGCTAACAACAAGGTTTCATCCGAGTGGACAGAAATACGATGCTTGTTCAGAGGCAGGATAACACAGGACCTTGGAGATCAGCTAGCGGAAATCGAATCGTCCATGAACAATAAGGCAGCCATGTTCGCATCCTTCGTGAGGGATACAGGGAAGCAAAGACCTTACGGAAGCTGACACTCGGCATTTGGGGATAGCGGTGAGGCGTCCATTTAAACAAGGTCCACCCATGCTATTGGGCGGATGTCCTGGTTTGATTTCTGCACTCCTTGAAAAGATGGCAAATTATGCCTGGACAGCCCACGTTCCGATATTCGGGATAGATCAAGGCTGCACTCTCGATTGCCAATTGCCTGCGCAGATTGCGACAGGCTGGTTCTTTGACCCTTTCCCAGCCTTGATCAATCATTCTTGCTAGCCTAATGTTTTCTATTTCTGCAATGGAAAGGAAATGGTCGCCACAGCCGTGGAAAATATCGAAGCTGGCGCAGAAACCACCTACTCCTACAACTATGAACCTGGTCAGTATGTCCTGTATCTTGCCTCAATCAAGTGTCACGCTCACGATAAACCTTGCATTGCTGTCTTTGTGATTTCTATTCCAGAAGTTCCAACAACTCGAATGGCGAGGAAGATCGGCCAACAAGACAAATAGTCCAGGACTACAACAAAAGAAGGATTCTGCTGAGCAAGGGATTTGGATTTGACTGTACTTGCATCCTTTGCCAGAAAGGAGACATTGGTCCACAAGGTGGACTGTCCATGAGAGTTCAAGCTTTCATCGAGGATGATTTCTTAGGTATAGATATCTCGGAAGTTGAAGTTATCGAGGATCTGATCAAGGGTAGGAAAGCTGCCGGATGGTATCTCAAGTCTGGATATATGTACCAGCTCCAGAAATGTGTAAGTATTCCGATGCAAATATGTTCTTGGGTACCTGGATGACTCAAGTCTGCTGGACACCAGCACCACTATTCGTCAGCGAAATGAGATAGATTGACAGTGAATACAGGCTGCGAAAGCTTATATTACCACGAAAAGCTTCCGTCGATTCCTCAAGGCATATCTCACGATGTTCACGATTGCATTTGATCTTCAACCGCCCGGCTCACCTTATCATTTCTTCGGATCGAGATGGGCTCTTGCAATAATGAATCCCTTCTTGCAGGCAACCCAACCAGGAGTCGGAGCTCAGTATTGGGGTTCAGTACGATCGACTTCCCCGGAGACGCTGGCTCTCGTTACTATGTTGGACCAAATATGGCTGCAACTTTTGGAGGTCTGTGTAACCGACCTGGGCAGATTTTATGGACTGGAAGCACCAATTTTCGAAGTTGCTAGGCTGAACCTTAAGGCAAAGCGAAAAGGTAAGATGATTATGAAAGATGCACCAACTACCGATCCAGAGGGAAGTGGCACCAAGAGGGGAAGTCTGCTGGTTATTAATGTGAATAGGCTCTGGGAGTGGGCCGGATTGCCATGTAGAAGCTGGGAGGAGATAACTGGATAGTAGTACCGTAGCTAGCAGACTACACAACCCGATGTCACTCGGAGGCAGAAGTTGTTACATGACGGGCTACAAAACGTATGTTCACATCGCTGAAATGGAATCCTCGTACATGCTTTTTGCCTTTTGCTCTTGTAAAGACTCCCCTGCGTCATCTATTTACTCAGGTGGCATACATACTGCCTTCCACTCCCAATTTAGGGTCATCGGAACAGGTTCAGCGTCTTCCATATTGAAAGATATTGATGTCAGTTCAAGCTCATCCGATAAGCGGAATCATTGGCCAACTTGTAAGTCGTCTTTGTAACAAGGGTTGGCTTGGGCTACCTTGCGGGCTTCCATTGGGGAGAAGGACGCAGGCAGAATGCTATTTACAAGCATACGAGAACCAAGAACATACGCCAACAAGACGAGCAGAAACAGGCGATCATCGTCCGATTGCCTCGTGAAGCACTCGAACTATTTACCACTACCGCAATTTCCACACCTTGGCAACTGCAACATCCAATCGCTTGCACCCATTATCAAGTAGGTACTTCTCGTCCGATTTTGAAGCCACTTGCTGTCCCCTTCGATATCAGATCCGCCAGCCTAACGCCAAAGCAGGAAACCACGTAGAACACCTTTCCCACGCCCGCGGAGGACAGTTAGTCCATCTGAACGCCAACGCGATATAAAGCAAAATCAAAGGAGAACACACATCTGAATGAGAGAAGAAGAACCAATGTTGCACTATCGTAACCATGCCACCTCATGCCAACGCTTTGCCCCTTCTCACATGCTTCTTATCAACCCATTAATCACCTGCTGGGTATCAATACGCCTATATCAATCGATTTCCACGATCTCCCGTTGTGGTGCATTATTTCTTCCTTGGCCCTGATTTTGACTTTGGTTAGGGGTTGGCTGCTGTTGTCTCTGTTGCTGCTGCTGTCGAGGAGGCGCTTGCTTCTGGGGGCTCGTTACTGAAGCCTGAGCAGGCGCAATGACGTTCAGGCTTTGCCCGCTTACTGCGAAGTTTCGCACAATTTCATCCATCCTGACAAGAAGAGTCTCGGTACCACTACCCTGCGCCACTGCGCTGACTCGCATTCCTTGCCAACCCAAGCCCGAAGCATTCCAAAAAGGTTTTAGTGCTTTGTCAAGTGCATCTTCACCTTTGCCTCGAGATGCGTTGTCTGCTCGTTGGACATACCACCAGGGCACTCCTTTCCGTTGCCGCAATCTGATTTCGAATGCGATCTTTCGAGGTACCAAGCCAGTGCCAGTGCTTGGCAAGGGATTGACGAGGTTGTACCTGACGAGGTACGAGTCCGCTGCCCGGACATTGACAAACGCTTCTCCGATTGCGCTCAACTCGTCTGAGCACCATGCTGTTTCGACGATATCTAGAGCGCGTAAAACGGGAAGAGTCAGTGGTAGAAAGGTCGCGATCCCATCCAATCCTTCAGACCCATTCAAGATCTTTGCAAGAGCATCTGCAATACGCAGATGCGGATTTCCCTTTTCCAGGACCAAAGCCATGACATTGTCCGTAGCACTGAAGTCAACTGTTGCCCTATACACGTCAGATGCAATTTCTACATCTATGGCTTCCGCCTCAGTCGCTGACGAAAGGTGCCGATAGGTGAAGACTATTTTGCCAAGAGAGACCATCTCGCAAACCAAAGCTTTCTCATGCTTGTGGAGCACCTGGACGAATTCTACTAATCGCTCAACACGAACCATGCGCTCGACCAGAACAGGAATGACGGATTCGCCCACCCTACCATGCAATCGGATTGCAAAAGATCCATTCTGGGCGTTAAATACTATGTCCTTGTCGACATGCTCATTGATGTTCAGGAGAGCCTGTGGAAGTGGGACCAACATCTGGGCTTCCGTGATAAGGATAGATCGTTCGCCGGCACTGAATGATCTATTGGGGACGAGGCTCAAAGGCTGACTGCCTGTCATCGGTGCCTGCATCACCCCTGTATGGGTAGGACTACCGAGATCGCTATTGTCGTCCAAGTCCGCCGAGAACATCTCCAGGCCCTGAAAAGTGATTCGTATGATGTCCTTGGCCCACGGTTTCCCAGTACGTGGAAGTCTGTTTTTGGACGGGACAAGATCCGAAAGACGGGCATATATAGAAGGTAATGTCAGGGCTTTGGAAAGTTTTCCCCTAGCCAACATATGATGTACATGCTTGGCGTGGAGGAGTTTCATATTGGTGTAGTGGGAGATGATAGCTGCAGCGAAGATGTTCAGCGTGGATAGAAATGGATAAGTGGTTTTGGGCGAGGATGTTTTGATCGGCAATTCGATGGCATAATTGACCTCTCGATTGTTCGACTGCAAAGGAGTTGGTGCCAGGACACTGCATCGGTGAGTCACTATTTGATGGACGTTGGGAATACGACTTACGTTTTGACCAGATACCATTTCTCCCCGCTCATGCTTTGGGAAACAGCGAGGTACCAATCTTTAGCCCAGCCATATCTTCTGAACCAAATGACTGCCAGATGATCCTTGCCGGCGAATTGCTGCACTTTATCCAGTCGGAGCTCTGGATTACCGACTTTGGTCCAACCGACGCTCAGAGCACGCGTTGAGAGGTCTTCCGTAATCAAGAAGAGACGAATTCTCTCGATCCACACGTGTCCCTCACTCGCAGGGTCCTGGACCCGGTCATTCAACCCAGCTTCAAAATTGGCAAAGGCTCGACACATCGGCCCAAAAACAAAACGGCCGGAAACAGGGTCTATCTTGATCGAAATCCGGTGTTCGCTTGTTAATTGAATCTTAAGTTCGGACTCTGCGGGATTTTCTTGGGAGATGTGCAGGGATAACTCCAGGTCGCGATTGGAGAAAAGAGGCTTGACCAACAGAGTTTGATAGATAGCGGTCAGGATATATTCCACGTGCTTAGAAATGACTGACTTCAGCAACGACTCTGCCGATATATTTGTAGCGTCGAACGAGATATCGCATTCCTTGACTTCTTTAGATTCGCGGAACCATCTAATGAACAATCGACTTGTATCTTTTGGGTCTGGGCGACTATCTTTCCGTCTGCCGCTGTGAACTCCCAGGATAATCCAGCTTTTCGTACCCTTAATGAGGACGCCTTTTGGATTTCGGAGGTCGGGATATCTATTGAGCCAATATTGGATCGAGATAGGCCTGTTGAGGATCTCGACTCTTAAAGTGTCAATCCAGGTAGACCTAGCTAGGGTGATCGCCTGGCGTCGGAATTCATTAATTTTGTAAGTCAAAATAAGCTCATGCAAGTACTTGTAGCACCCAGAGAGACCGTCCTTCTGAAGAATCTCATTGACTTTGTTTTCCAAGTGCCAGCGTATACCAGAGCTCATATTTCCCGACGACGGCTGGAACAGGAATCTGAAATCAATGAACCAGTATTGCGACTCTGGTTCTTCGTCTGCAATTGTGAGATCTATCTCAAACTCTCCCGGAACCGAGAAAGTAGCACGGCCTGACTTGATTGCGAAGTCTCTGAAATGGAATGGGATGCTTTCATAATCGTTCAGGTTAAGTCGTATAGAAAGCAGAGTGTTGAGCTTCTCTAGGGATCCCAAAACTTCTGTAGCGGTCAATGGTAGGGGTCGGATGTAGCTCAGCTAAGTTTGTTAGCATAGACCTATCTTGACTGCATGGTGGAATACTTACATCTGGCATCCACGAGGCCTTTCCAGTCGTCAAAACTTCTAACGCTGTCTTGAAGTCCGGATTTGGCAGTCGGAAATTGTGGAGCGCCCTCTTGTTCTCGGCCATTGAGTCAATCGCGTCTGTGTAGAGCTTCTTCTGAGCCTCCAGATGGATCCTCAGATCAATCAAATGGCTAACCTCCTCCGCTTTTCGACTCCAACCCGTGATAACTAAAGCTTTTGTCCAAGCTTCATGCGACGAGGTTGCAAAATTCATCAATCGCAACTTCTTATCGACATTTTCTGGCGATGAATCGTCTGTCGCATTGTGATGCGACGAAACTCCATTTAAAACCGAAGCAGGAGCAGGCATCTGCCCTAGATCGCGAAGAGTACCAAGCAATTCCGCATGTGTCTTTTGCGCCAGTCGAGCCAGCAACATTGAGAGGGGAAAGTAGTTCTCTGCTATATGAGCAATTTCTTCAGGAAGTCGGTTCACCCGAGCTTGCAAAGCTCTTGAGTCACCATTTCCTCCAATGCCATGCCATCCGCCTTCAGGCACTTTTCCATTCACACCATTTGACATTGCTGAGCTCGCCGGCGCCGAGCTTTGCTGGGGCTCTCTCGATTTCCCTTTGTCTTGGGTCCTGTCTGAGATATGTGAAGTCCCATTGATCCCATTCGGCCGCTGGTCTCTGTCATGGTTCGTATATGAGCTACTCCTGCTCCCGTGGTCCATGATGACGCCGGGCATGCTCCCTGATCCTCGATCTTCTTGCGGTCTCTCCACCCCCTTCACGTCTCCCCCAACTGCCCCCGCTTCGGCCTTTATCCGCTCTGTCGACTCTATCTTGGCTGATGTCTCGAGAGGTGGTGAAGATTGCGATTCGAGAAGGGCTCAGCGAGCAGAGCCTGCGCTATCGTCGAGGGCCAAAGGGCATCGGCGCGATCAATCTTCAACCACCGATACTGGCGAATGCTATGTCCGCCAAGGATATAGGGACGGTCAGATAGTACGAGCGACTTTGTGCTCGAGGGTGAGGATGAGATCGTAGAACGCGACCTTGCATACAAGGGTGGCTGGTGGATTGAAGGCGAGACTGGGCTGTACAAAAGCGTCGGTGGTCGCTGATTGAGAGGATTGAGACAGAGAATTGGCGCAAGGAGGATTGGCTCTCGTGCAGTAACGTTCCGCGATTCCGCGTTCTTGTTGACGTTTGACGTTTGACCTTGAGCTTGCCGTTGAGGTTGGGGTTTGAGGTTGGGGTTGGGGTTAAGGCGAGGCGAAGGCGACAGCGACGGCGATGATGGCAAGTGGTTTGGTTTAGTTTGGTTTGGGACGGACCGTTCAAAGAAAGGCACCGCACCGCAGTGCTGGGCTGGGTTCGGGCAGCCAGTGCAGAGCAGAACGGCAGAGCAGGCAGGGATATTTAGCCGGGGGACGGACCACGTGCACGTGATGTCGAAAATGTGGATGCACCTGCACCTGCACCTGCAGTTCCTTGTCCCAGCATCCTAAGGTACCAGTAGCAGGCTAGGTAAGGTAGGTGTCTCTACCGGAGGTGGCTGGCTGGCTAGGTACCTAGGTACTCTGATCGGACTCACATTCTAATTCAACCACAGAGCCATTCACTCGACGGAACGCTGTCCTTTCATGAATTGGTTTCCATTCTCTGAGGCAGTGGCACCATACCAGCTTGTATGAAGACCCTCATAGACAAGTGAAGCTGTGCCTTGCTCAGACAGTCAGATACGAGTATTTAGCACGACCTGTCCCGGCCCAGTCTTCAAACGAGCTGTATCGAGATCAGTACTGTGACATCTGCAAATATGATTCCCGAACACCAAACGTCTGCCGTGGCAGCGATACCTAAAACATAGCGCATCAAGTACGCAAAGCTATCAAAACAAACCCCCAAAAAACTGACGCTCAAGTGGGGATCTAGTCCGAAGAGTACACGGATAGGGGAGGCTCATTTCTGTCTCTTACAGTAATTACTGCTACCAGTACCTAGGTATACACGGCTGCCGTGCACGTATCATGCAAGCATACACTAGCAACACAAGCATACACTGTAGCAACATACAATGGAAAGTCATTGTGAAATTGATCAAGTCAGAATTGAGCAATTGCCTGAGTAGTTCCTCATGGAGCTTTCATAGAGGCTCGCTCGTCTTGGCTTTGGGGTAGAAGTCTGCTCAGGCAAGAAAGAATATGAGTTGCTGTCATTCAAATACACGTGCTCTCCCTTACTTCTATTTGGCCTGCTGGAGGAACGCAAGCGGAAGAAGACATTACTTCCAGGACCTAACAGCACTCTGGGCTGGTCTGGGATGGACGTAGGTACCTACGGAGTACTAAAGTAGTCCGTCAGGCCCAGATTGTCTCTGAGATGATTACATGTCAATGCGCAGCAAACAAGTGAGCTAATAATTGGTTCTCTCTCCGGAATGGAAGCGACTCGGATCCGGTTTGAAGTCCAATTATACAATCATATTCTGTGTAATCTGTAGTCCATGGTTTAGTATTTAATATTTAGTACCTGAGTGCTGCCAGGGTCAGGATACCAGGGTACTTATACTTATATACCTAGATTCGATATGGGCACGGGGCTTGCAAGGTAAAGGAGGGACGGGACGGCGGCGGCTGGTGGGCAGCGCAGCTTCCTAGGTACGTACCGTTATCAGATCCTACCTAAGTACGGTAACCTGCCATACCTTCCGCTCTTATGTGCATGTGCATATATCAATCATCGCTTTGTGTTCCATTGCATTGCACCTGGAACACTATACCGAAATTACATTTTTGCTTTGCGGCCAAGCACTCTCGGGTTGTATCAGGGAGGCATAATTCACCGCGGCACGATGTTTTAAGCGCCTCCGCTCCGCTGCTTACTACACCTTACACCAACACTCATGAACCTACCAGTCCCGTCTCCATTCCATACGGAGCACAGCCCAATCGCAATCGCCAGTCGGCGGACGTCCTACTAAACAATGGTACCAAGACACGAACCTCAATCTCAAGCTCACAGCACTCTTCCGCGACCATATCAACCGCAACGCGAGTTGTCCTCGAACAGCACAAAGAGATCGTTCCACTCATATAATTCGTCCTTCGAGGCAGATGACGAGCGCTCGAGCTCCGACAACGAGAGAATGGGACCAAATCATGGCTTCAGAGATGGGCCGTCTCAATACGATGGAGAAGATACACGCTTGACGAGTCAAAAGGAGCTATCAGGATGGTACGCATATGGCTTTGCGGCAGAGGTCTTTGTCATCTGTGGAATGGGTAAGTGACTGCTGGGCAAGAGAAACTTGTTTCGAGCTGCTCGGAGCTTCCTAGTGAACTTGAGCTGCACGACTGCTTGGAGCCCCAGCTGCTGGATCACCTGAACCATGAATAAGCCCGTTGTTGTAGAGGGCCTCAAAGAGGCCCTGTGGGAGCAAAATGCAAGCTGCTCGAGAACCTGCATTTGAAGCAGCGCATACACCAAGGCTGTGGCCCTACGGCTGTACAATGCTAACATGGATCGTAGGATCGTTTATCCCGATCACCCTCGAACAACTGGCACGCGAAAATGGCGTGTTACTTTCTGACCTCACAACACCTTGCCCATCGAGTTCGTCGCATCCGCCACCCAGCTTTCCTGGGCCGAACGCCATCAAGGATCTCGGACAATGCGTGATTTATGTACTAGGAATACAGATCAACACCGCTAGCTTTGCTATGTACACTTTTTCCCTGAGCGTTTTGTTCCAAGCTCTGCTCGTGGTATCCATAAGCTGTGCTGCGGACCACGGCAACTATCGGAAACGACTGTTGCTATTCTTCGCCTTCTCTGGCTCGATAGCAACCATGCTCTTCCTCCCAGTCGTCCCTAAGGTATATCTTCTGGCGGCACTCTTGGCCATGATATCAAATACTTGTTTCGGTGCAAGTTTCGTACTCCTGAATTCGTTCCTACCGCTCATGGTTCGCCACCATCCAAGAACACAATATCGAAGCCCGGACTTCACTCCAGACTTACCATCGACGATATTGGAGAATCAGCCGTCCGATGCTTCACTGAATGCCTCGGAAGACTTGCAAGACCCGAGATCTCCTCTTCTATCACCAGCTCCGGACCCAACTCAACCTCTTTCAGCCGCCAAAAACCGCACATCTATCGAGTTACAGCTATCTACACATATATCATCTACGGGTATTGGTATTGGATATTCCGCAGGACTATTTTTACAGTGTGTGTGTATCGTCGTCGTCTACGCTATGCATAGCACAACATTCTCATTGCGACTGGCCTTATTCATGGTTGGTGCATGGTGGTGCAGTTTCACGATTCCTGCAGCACTGTGGCTCAGACCTCGCCCGGGCCCTCCTTTGCCGGCGAATGCTGATGGAGGCAAGAAATCTTGGATTGCATATATCGCCTATGCGTGGATGTCTCTTTGGAGAACTGTCAAGCTTGCACGCCGTTTGAAGGATATCACGCTGTTCTTGGGAGCCTGGTTCCTCCTATCAGATGCCATTGCCACAGTTTCGGGTACAGCAGTTCTGTATGCCAAAACTCAACTCCGAATGGAAGCAGCATCCCTAGGACTGATAAATGTCATAGCCACAATGGCGGGCGTACTTGGCGCCTTTTCGTGGGCTTACATATCTCGTAAAGTTGGTCTGCGACCCCACCAGACAATTCTCGCTTGTATTTGTATCTTCGAAGTCATCCCACTGTATGGCTTATTGGGCTACCTCCCATTCGTCCAGAACTGGGGCGTAATCGGGCTTCAACAGCCAGTACGTATTGGGGAAGCCTATTTTCTTCTATCTACTTCATTATCTCAGGAGTTTAAAGTATCCTGAGACGTGTCTTTGTGACATTCCTCATAAGCAATCACTGACTCCCATTGCGTAGTGGGAGATGTATCCACTTGGATTCGTCTATGGTTTCGTGCTCGGCGGGCTGAGCAGCTACTGTCGCTCGCTATTTGGGGAGCTTATTCCACCGGGTTCTGAAGCCGCATTCTACGCTCTCTATGCCATAACGGACAAAGGCTCGAGCATATTTGGCCCGGCAATTGTAGGCGCCATTGTGGATCGAACTGGTGAGATCCGACCGGCGTTCTGGTTTCTGGCTGCACTGGTCGGCCTGCCTGCGCCCTTGATCTACTTCGTAGATGTGGACAGAGGTAAGGAGGAAGGCGCGAAATTGGCGGAGATCATCGAGGGCTTCAAGAGTGCCGAGGCTAGCGAATCACAAAGCTTGCATGAAGAGCAAGGCCTCTTGGCCAGCGAGAACGAAGAAGACGAGTCGCGATGATAGATCATTTGCATCTTGTAGATGTTTTGATTAAGCGTTAGCTATCAGTGCACAGCGACGGAGTTGAGGCCCGGGTCTCTTGGCACTGTATTTGGACCGTGTGGTAATAATCTTGGTGCAACTACCACGAATCGCTTCTCTCGTAATTTCTCCGCGGTTTCTGCGTCCCCAGTACATGTCAAGAAGTACCTGTGTTTTTGTACGTCAGCATTGCGATCCAGAGGTTGGGCTAGCAGTTGGCATATACTGGTCACAGAGAAAGTCCTCAAGCCATCTCCTTCATTGAGTGTCACAAGAATTATGTCCTTGCCGTTTCTTCTCCACCAACGTCAGTTAGGCTTACCAGACCGCCATGTCCCTCTTACGTTGCATGACCTTCTTGGCAGCCTCGAAAGGATTTGTATTCCGTGACGCAGAAATCTTGGCAATGAGATCGTCTCCAGCAATACCCTCACATCTGGACGACTGGAAATGGTGAGGTGAACACAGGAAATGCCGTAGTCACTTGGCGGTGATCAGAGGTTGAGGATGAGCTTGGTGTCAAGGTAGGGTCTGGGGATGTATATCAACTCTGATGAGGTCTCGAGACGCTGGGTTCTTCAATAACACATCTCGGTTCTTCGAAGGGGAAAAAACCTGCTCAAACGCATCAGCCAGATACACAACCTCTCACCGACTGTCTTCTTGGTTTTGTCATGGCGTCCGAAACATTCCATTTCCTCCCTCTAATACCTATCGATGATGCCTTATGCTCATGCGCAGTAGTACGTTGTCTTCCTTCATTTCAATCATGTCAGACTCTTTTCAGACTGATCACTTCCCTGCTCATAGGTTGTCACAGCCAAATATACCTCGAGCACCAACACTCCTAGTCCTACTGAAATGATAGACGCAAATGGTGCGATACTGCTTCGTGATTGATGACGATAGTGTAGCATAGCTGACATGGATCAGTGAACAAACATTTCGAGATGGAGACTGAGATCCAGCGATTACAAGAAGAGATAAAAGGCTTGAAACCAAATTTACAGGGTCCTACTTGAGGATCTGAGCGGTACTTGGTGATGGTATCCAAGCTGCCTATGTAGGCTGGCAGCCTTGATTCCGGGTCTTAGTTGTCTGGCTAGCTGATGGGGGACTTTGCCTTGCGTTGTGATCAATGTGCTCATAGCGCGAGAATACATATTATCCTCGAGCTCCCACGGCTAAAAAAAGAGACCCTAACTTCTCCTAACTATTTATTTACTCCCGCCGCGTCAGTCTAATAGATGTCTCATTAAAATACATCAGTCTCGAGTTTCCATTCATACCACGGCTTACAAAGCCACAGCGTCGACTAAAAACAGCTCTGCGGCATACGAGGTGGGTTGCAAAGCAGGTACAATCATTGATATGATATTACTGCTGCATCGCAGTCACCAGTCAGCTCCGTCAGGAGCAGTCTGATTATGGCCACCAAGCTTCTCGTGGCACTTGTTACAAAATTAAAGAACATTTCAACATGGCAATATACCATATTAAGCAATAGTTTTGCTACAATGATGATTGTTACATTTGATGTTGTTCACAAATGTGTCGAGATTTCGTTCATAGACGCGGCTTGTTTATTCATACTGGCCAAAAGAAGTGCAAGGTCTCTTCCCGCCATCGCGAACCTCACAGGAAGGTAATTCTTTGCAAATTCTTCAAGCAGATCTGGTCTCGCCTCAAGTCCACCTAATCCCACGAAGACCTTTCGACCGTCAACACTGGCTTTTTCCGCAGCTGCTGCGATCCTTGCGACCGTAGATTTGAATAGTATCGTATCGTATTGTCCTGGAATGCCGAGCCTGAAGTCTACATTAGCTGGCAAATCTACACAAGGACTCGTTGCGATGAATAAAGGGGACATGGTACTCACTCCATTGATAGATCTGCGCATCCAATCAGAAGTGCGTCGATTCCCGGGACTGTTGCGATAGCTCTGCAAGTTGTTTCAGCGAGGTCCGGAAAAGAGGCCTTCGAATATGTTGTGTTTGTTAAGCGAGCCGAAAGGGATTGCTTACTCAACATTCTCAACACCCTCTTTCGTCTCGATCATTGGCATTATCATTACCTCATCATTCACAACTTCAGCGATAGTACTGTATGATAGGGAGGTTGTGTATTGTGTCATGGCCGTGACCATTGTTACGGATCGGTGGCCCTGTTTTCAAGTCAATTGCTGCTCAGCCTGTTACCTATTCTCGCTGTCTGCACACAGCCGTCTGAAGTAACAAACATACCATAGGTGGAAACTTCGATGCATTGACACACATCTTTGCCTGCTCCACTGTGTTGACATGAGGCACAATAATGGCCTGGGCACCAGAGTCCAGGCATCGGGATATCCATTCAGGCGCGCAAGTAGGCACTACAACCATCGGAGTGATTCTTGACTGATCATCAGCAACGTACATCTGTTAGGATCATTACGACAAATACCCTACGTTCAGACAAGACACCGCGATGTCCTTCATCGTTTCGATGCTCATCGCCATGTGCTCGAGGTTCATCAACACAGCGGAATACCCTGCGCGCTTGGCGACGAGGGGCATTTCTGTCGAAAATGCTACTCGAATCCCGAAGGAATGTGCCAATTTATTCTCGAGCATCAAGTGCCTGACTAAGTTTGGCCGGCATAGCTCGCGCGCCAGTGCGATCTGATCTGCTATTGAGGAGGACATGATTCGAAATAGAGGGAATAATGCAAATCTGGAATCGGAACAGCCAGCAGGAAAGTTGGAAATAGTCTGAGAATAAACATTATATATGGCCTCGCGTTCATGCGATACTGATCAGGAGAGATGGAATGGTTGGTCACTTGGCCTGGCTGAGTTTCGGGGACGTCGGCGCCGAAAGATGGGGGTCGGTCGGATCGCACGTTATCATCGGGCTGATAATCCCACTTTGCGACCCCTGAGACGAAGATATCGCGGCCTACAATCCCCACAGAGATAATGACGGTGCTTGTGCTGATACATAGCATCAATTGTTTGCTGCTAAGCGATTCTACATGCTTGGTATGTATATTTTGCTGTCTGCAGTCGCTGTTTTGGTTCTCTCGTCTTCACCCGCCTTTTGACTACTCTTTGCGTTCCTGAATCGATTTGTTTTCACTTTGTTTTATTGTTAAAGTAGACAATAACACTCAGCATGGACTCAGAAAAGATGACCGGAGAGGTCAAGACTGGAGAGATCAAGGCCGCTCCATCGCCCTCCCTGTCTAATATTGGAGTTGTTGAAGCAGCACCACAACAAGTTTCCCTGGGCAAGAAGATCCTATACCATCTCTGGGATGCGGATCAGCACTTGAAAAGTCCCCAGGTACATGTGGTTCACGGAAGAACTATGTAGGTGACTGTTCTGACACCTGTAACAGGAAAGAGCTTACGTCCGAAAACTTGATTTTGGTATCTTGATATGTGCAACACTGGGTTGGGTCAGTCGAAAGATACACCACCAAAACAAAGCATATTTTCTGACAATATCACAGTGGATGAAGTACATCGACCAGAGCAATCTGAGCAATGCATGTCAGTTTGTCTCTTCAGCGGCAAGAAATGCTAGACTTACACTTTACTAGATGTCAGCGGCATGAAGGAAGACTTGAATATTGAAGGGAATGAGTACACGTACATGCTGAGTGAGTGACCCCGCATGTTATTCTGTGTACAAAGCTTATCAATCAAGTGTGCTATACAATTGCGTTCGCCATCATGCAGATTCCATCGAACATACTCGCCCTCAAGATTCGTCCACGTATCTGTATTGTCATATGCGAACTTGGATGGACTGCTTTCACGTATGCCACGTCGCCCCTCAATTTTACCAAGAGAACTGTTACTGATCAATCTCACCACAGTTTTGCTCAAGCAGCAGCCCAGAATTCTACTCAAATGTACGCTTTTAGATTTATGATAGGGCTGTTCGAATCCGGCTTCTCCCCAATCATTATTTTCCTCCTTGGATGCTGGTACACCAAGACCGAACTTGCCAAGCGTGTCGCGATTTGGCACATCACAGGCTTCTTTGGGTCGGCCACGTCTGGCTTCTTACAAGCAGGCATCTACAAGTCCTTGGATGGTCGCCTTGGACTAGCTGGGTGGAGATGGCTGTATATCGGTGAGTTTCCCCGGTTGTTTTTGACAGCGTGTTTCTGATAATGTAGTTTGCGGCTGTATGTCCCTGCCAGTGGCACTCTCTGTGTGGTGGCTGCTTCCTGACTATCCACATAATACGACCGCATGGTATCTCACAGAGGCGGACAAGAAAATGGCGATTGAGCGTGCTGCCAAACAGGGGAAAGCCGAAGTTACTGGAATTCTAGACTTCAAGCTCATCAAGAGGATGTTCGGAAACTGGAGATGGTGGATCCTGGTACTGATGTATATCTTTGTAAGTTGATATTCTAAGATGAAGTTACTTTGTGTGTAACTGATGATTACCAATCAGTACGGCAATTCGTGCCAAGCCAACAGTTACTTCGCGATCTACTTGAGTCAGACATGCCTCATTTTGTCAACATGCAGTACTGACATTGCCACAGAATCCGAAGGATACAGCGTGACACAGCGAAATGTGATACCAGCATGTGCCAACTTGGTCTCCATGATTACCGACTTCGCGTGGGGGTTCATGTCAGATTTGACCGGGAATCGGCCAGCATGGATTGCAGGTCCATTGCTATTCACTACAGTCATCGGCTCTTCAATATTGAGTGCCTGGCCCGAAGCTGATGCCCCCAAAGTTGCTGCCTTCTTTCTCGTCGCGGGTGGTTATGTCACAGCAGTTACATGGACCTGGGCGAACGAGATCAACAACGGAAATGCACAAGAAAGAGCTCTGACGATTTCAAGCATGAACGGCATATTCTATGCGACAAGTAAGCCCATTGATGAAACGTAAATTAAACGCATACAAGTGCTAACTTATGCTAGATTCCTTCCTTCCAATCCTCATCTTCCCCCAAACAATGGCTCCCAACTTCAGGCGAGGGTTTCCATCAATTTTGTCTTTCGCACTTATGGCCATAGTATTCGTCCGTAAGTGTCTACTTATGATATCCTATTGAAAGATACAGAAGATGACAGATAGCATGCAGTTTTGGCGGATTTCATGCACAAGCGCCAACTGAGGCAGGATGCTGAAGCACATCTTGATCAACCACCATCCGAGAACATGGTCTTGAAGACAGACGATAAGCACCCAAGGGACACTGAGCCACAGTCAGGTAGCAATGGTTCCGAAGAAATCCAGGACTCTCTGGGCGTCAAGTAAGAATGTGACAGAATGCGAATGAAGAAGGCCTTGGGTCAGTCCCCGTCGAAAGGGGCAGGCAAGGAGAATTGACTGTTTAAATAACGAAACAGGTGGGCGAAACTTGAATTCATTAGAACATTGCGCACTTTTGGTTGTGGCGGCTCGAATTCTAGGTTATGTAGCGAGACATGAATGTGGGTTCAAAATACTCCCTATTTCAGTGGCAACATCTTGGCATAAGCGCAGGAGCCGGATATTGTTTTAGACTATGCTTGATACATGACCATCCGATTGGAGAGAATTTATTGGTGTCGTTCGTACGAAATTCGTAACCATCACATCGGCTGTCCGAGCAGATTTTTGAGATCAATTGTGGCGGTTTACTTGACATCAATCACTACAGTCCACTCCGGTCTCTTTACTCGCCTCGCTTAGGATTTAACTCGCCTTCCGACCTGAGTTCTCAACGGTTGACGGGGAAACCTCATCTCTTATCTCTTATCTCTGGCGCTACTACGGAGTACTCCCCACAGGGTTCAGCAAATGTTAAATCGCCACTTCACGCTGCTTTTAATGTCACACCACGAAGGCAAATGCAGGACTTGAGGTTATTCATTGAATTTCTACCATTTTGTGTAGGCTCCGTGTGCATTAATTACATCCAGACATCGCTGGTGCATTGTATGCACAAGGTCTCGGACTTCCGCATCTGTAATTGAGTCTCAGGCTTCTTTTACAGCTGCACGAAGGCGTGGAGAGCTTCGATGGACCTTAGGGTGTAAAACAGCGAGTATATCTTTCATTTTATCTCATAGAGCTTCGATTGGAAAGAGATCAGGGGAAAAGGGGTAATGAAAGATCGGTACAACTCCCCTATCTTTCATGTATATCAACGTCGCCGCCGCATTATGTCCCGACCCTCCGTCTTGTTGAAATCGAAGCTCCATATGAGGTGTTTCGCTATTGTAAAGGTAATTCCAGACCACAGGAAAGGTATGCTCGCAGTAGGTTTGGCTTGTAATCGTCTTCCAAGCCTTCTCCCAGAAAAGGCCAGGGCCTTTACCATATTTACCACTTATCGAACCCCAAAACATCCAGCTTATCTTTCTTTGCCATTTATGGCTTACACAATCAGGAAGGAACAGCTCGGATTCTCCTATTTTGCGTGTATACCATTGCCTTTTATGGTATCCTGGTTGGACTCAGCTCTCGTCGCTCCAAAGGATTAAATCCCACATTTCATCGGTCCAATTCTTGTGCTCCTCAGCCCACGCAAGACGTAGCGCTTGATTCTTTGCTGAAAGTGGCGGTTTCCTTCTTCTTACAGCTCGTGTATAACCCTCTTTCCGAAAAGCTGTACGAATAGCTAATCCTCCGCACCAGTTTTCCCACTCGAGCCATTTCGAGAGCTCTGCCCAAGGTATTTCTCGTCGGAAAGAGCTTTGCGTAACCCAATGGATAAGATACTATCGATGAGGTGTGTCAACTTTCGTAATATGGCCACACTTATGTTTCTGAGGGGTAGGGCGATTCTCGAGAGCGTATTGAACTTGCCGGTGCGTGATTCTTGGGTTTTGCAATAAAATATCGTTAATTGATCAACCCGCAGAGTAATATAAGATCTGAATACGTAGCCTATCATCTCGTGAGGCCATATAAGTAGGTGTCTTAAGTGTAGGAACATTTATAATCGTTATATTAATCGTTGTTAAGCAAATTTAAGATATTTTAATTGATCGTAAGGAATTTCAGTTTTTATTAAAGCAGCATCATGCCACTTTGAATCTCCAAATCACAAAAGCACCTGATTGGCTAAAGTTGTGGCCGCTTTGAGAGTAATGGGGTGACATTTAACAACTACTACCACCTGTAGGTAGTACACAACTTACTGATAACATCCGTTCTAAGCGAGAAGATCACAACCCAGCAGCCCAGCCCCCCACTTCAGCCTAACATAACATAGCATAGCATCTGTCCATTCTCCAACAACATTAATTCCTTTCGCTCGTATTAGAGTTCGTGAGATGGATGACGCCACAGATCGTTCACTTTACGATGAGTCCAACAATGAAATAGAGCCACCGGCGAAGAGGCCCAAAACTCAAGCGTGTTCAAGATGTAGGCGACGCAAGGTGCCAAACCCAGCCCACTGTTGGCAGTCCTACGTCAGACTATGTATGGTATTGATCATGCTCTAGCAAAAATGCGACGGCCAAAGACCATGCAGCAACTGCTCAAGGGCTGGGGAACACTGCAACGAGCCTACAGCAGCCCCCGCGTTTCATCCACGTGCAATTTTTCCGCAGCCGATGTGAGTTGCCTTCACGAATGTGAAAGCGTATTATGTCTTTCCTCCAGCACAGGTATTTTAACAGTCCAGCAGTCAGAACGTCCCGCCACAAATGCCACTTGCATGGTTTGGTGACCTTGCATCATTGGAGGAGCGACTATCTCGTCTTGAGCAGTGCAGTATCCAGCCCAATTCGAGTGGGAGCGACACTATTTCACGAGGGCACGGTCTGCAAGCAATCGCAAACGGCCATAAGGAGTTGTCTCTAGAACTTAGATCATCTTTCTCGACTCACAATGGGCCTGAAGCTCTCTCTGGAAGTTCCCCCGCGATTGGTCTCCTCGCTACTTTTGCTCGCTCGGAAGTTGAAAATTCCCAGGAAAGTAGCATAGTTACTTCGCCTGCAATATTGAAGGACGCAGAGGGAACTCTTGATCAGTCCGTAGAGGATACTCTATTCGAAACGTACCAACAGAAAGTGCACTGTCGGTATCCATTTCTACATTTATCCAGTTTCCAAGACCCCTCCAACAGGCACGTTAACATTTGGATGGGTTTCTTTACTAACATGATATTTTCGATTGGTCTTCTGCTAGAGAGAAGTAATCGACTCGATCCTACTCAAACCCATCAGGCTTTCTATCGGATTGCTGTCACGCGATACCTGTCTCACGTTTTCTCCGAACCCGATCGGCTTCTTCACATCCAGGCATATTTACTACTGGCAATGCATGCCATTTATTCTCCGTCCACAGAACGTATCATATCCATAGCTTCAGCGACTATGAGATATTGTGTCATGGCTCAATTCCATCTGGTACGTTGTTCGGGCAGTGTCTAATCTACCCGAATCCAGCGTCTCGGGGGTACTTTGCTTTCAAACACACTCCTGAGTCATGAGTAAAATAAACAACCGCTGACTTCCCGATCATCACAGGCTGATGCAGAGCCAGAACCAACAGATGTCGCAGCCAAGGTTCAAATACAGATGCGGCGAAGGGTCTTCTGGTCAGCATACACTCTCGATCGAGCTGTTAGTACGGCTTTGGACCTTCCCTTCTCTATTCCCGACTACCAGATCACTGTTAAATTGTTCGCGAACATCGACGACCATGAGTTTGAGAATCTCGCCGAACATGTGGAGAGTTCTCAGGATCGCTCTCACCTGACTAGCGTTTCATATGCGCTACATGTTGTATACTGCCGACAGATTCAGTCCGAGATTCTAAATATGACTCTGCATCGCGACTTCGCCAAACAGTTCGACCGACTCTCGCACTGGCGACATGGCGTACTTGGGAAACTAGACCGCTGGAAGACTCTCTGTCATCGACATTCTGATCCACGTTCCACGACTTTCACTAGCAACGAATGGCTCAATATGATGTACAACTATAGCCTTGCCATGCTCTACCAACCTACCCGGTCGACTGTGACTGGGCCTGCTGGAGATTGGACTGTCAAGTCCTGCATTCAGGCATGCCTTATATTTCGAAAATTCCAGAGAGAAACCCAGAGAATTGAATTATGGCTCGGCCTCGTTGTTCAATTCAAGTGCGGAGTTGCACTTCTTTATTGCTTCTTTGCTACTCCAACCCATCTGAGGTCTGCAGCCTACGAGATTCCAGAGGCTTCAGAGGCAGTCAGAGCATGCAGTATAATCCTCTCAATATTCGCGGAGAGCTGGCCACAAGCAAGATGTGCCAGGGATGCTTTTGATATTCTCGCCCGAGAGATTCCGCTCTTCGTGACCGCCTCACCGCCCAAAGGTTTCAATAGTCCCAAGAAGATGCGGCCGGAGTCCTCGGAGGCTTTGCTGGCCCTGCTGGTACAGCTGGAACCGATAATTGTGCATCGAAATACTCTGAAACTGGTCAAAGAGATGGCTACCGCGGAGTTCCCCCGACCTGCCTTGGACCAGGAAGATAGCGTGGAAGGAGGGACTGGTGCCGCCCAATGTCCCAGTGGAGACTCTCCTATTTGGAACACAAGCATGAACGGGGACATCTTCCAGCCAGTCACACCGTACTTCTTGCAGACAGACGTGTCTACTCTTGATCCCGATGGATTTGACTACATGACACTTGGATTTCCAGGGGAGTTTGATCCTTCCGTGCCGTTTTAAACCACACTCGTTACAAGAGATCAACGGTTATACCTCGAATAGCACGAGTAGTACAAATGAAAAGCTGGCACTGTTCAGACTGTTATATTTCATTGACACGATCTCACCTATGCCACATCGGTGATCGGGCGACCGGCAACAACATCGAAAAACGCATCCGCCAGATACCCGCCTCGAGATGTGGGCTTCCCATACTTATCTGTAGCCATATTGGCCATAGTGGGCAAGGCTACATCTCGCATATACCCAGCTATCCCGTCCTTTTTGAAATTCTCAGCAAACTCTTTAGCACGTAAACTGAGTCCCTGTGTTGCCCAAATCGGCTGTACCTGCCACACGACACCATACTTTGCAATATCAGCTGGAAAAGTCTCAACTTCCTCTGGAGAGTAGCCGCCTTTGGCGAAGTCTGCCGAACCTGTGTAGCCAAATGTGAATATTCGATCAGGATAGACGTTTCTCATTCCCGTGTTGAAGTCGTGCATGTCTTTTTTATCTGGATCGAGATATGTTAGCCCAAACAAGGGTGCGCATGGTATTTTCTTTTAAGGCAAACGGAGTCTTGGAACTTACTGGGCTTATCTAAGACTTATTAGCAGCTGGTATAACCGGTGAGGAAGACTGTCAACATACCTTGTCGGCTCCATGATACATCTCCTAGTGGTGCGGCCAACACACATCGATCAAGTACAGCTTTGGTACACCACTGCCAGCGATATTGGCCTAGGGGCGTTCTTGGAAGTTCCCAGTCAAACTCAACATCATTGCCAGCCAGTCGCTTCACAATTCCTCTTCGCTCCTGCAGCGAAGTTACCCTGTCTGCTATCTCCCTGATGTACGCATCGTATTGGTCGCTTGAAATAGCGGTCTTTACAGCATCATCGAATGTCATGAGTCTGGCAAGAGCTTGCCACTCTTCCTTGATGCTCATATAATCTTTTCCTGCTCGTGTCCCCTCTTGGACGGCATCGACAAATGACGGGACAGCCTAGGTTGCACCGAGAACGTACGGGTGATCTCTGGGATCAAGTACACTATCGAGAAATTTAGTAAGTTCGACATCACAAGAATTCGAGAACCTAGCATACCTGGTGATGGATTCGGCGTGATCGCTGTCACACCGGACGAGTAGCATTATATCGACACTGAGGTATTCAGTCAGCAAATCACGCTTGCACAGCAAAATATGCTAAACAAACCCCATGATATCGAAAGTCATCCTGACAGTTGTCAATCTGGTCAGATACTCGGACGTAGGGACGATTGTTCTACCCTCCCCGTTGGTGAACTTCTTTAATCCCATGGCTAGATCGTCAATATGGATCTAGCTACACCAGCTTCGACAAAGCTCCGAGTCAATTTCATACATCCGGTCAGCGTGCCGAATCCTAAATGACAGCTTAGAATTCTTCACCTCACGGAAACAACGACATGGTGGAAAAAGGTTAGGATATATCTGGGATCTTTTGGGGTTTCAAGGATTCTTATAATTACCATGTCAGCATCGGCAACAGTTGGCCAGCATGTAGTCGACGACTCCAGATATTCAAGATCTTCCTCGCTATAGCGCATTCGCAATTGTGTTTGTCGCTGGTCGTGGAATAATTGGCTGTGAAAAAGCCGCTTTACAACAGAGGGTACTAAATCAGATGGATAATCTGCATGATCCTCTCCCGGCCACGATGCTTGAGACAGTCCACAGAGCGCACCCGATACGTAGACTGTTTGCACTTCATTGGGGGGCAGGATACATGAAATTATATAGCGATATGGGTGTACTTACTGCATTTGGCCATTTCCTTTGCAATCAGCAGTTCGGTAGTACCGAAGGTCAACTCATATGTCCCATTCTCATTGCGTTCTTTCAATAGTCGCCAAAGCTTTCGTCCCTGCGCGCTGGACGGATACTCGATCTTGAAACCGATGTTACGCAACGCTGCGATAGATCTGGCAGTATATGGTCTTATTGAGTCATCATTAATAGTATTTCCATGGTTTTGATCAAGGAACGTACCTTCTGATGTGCTTCTGTCGATCTGTCTTCCACCACTCCTCGATCTCTTTCACTTCCATATCAAAAGCACTGCTTTCGGATTTGACGCTTGCCCATTTTTGAGCCATGCTGTTACAGTGGCGGCTTGACTTCGACCGGATGAAGAAGGTAATGGCTCGAATCGTTCTACTGAAGGAGAGATCGGCTTTCCATTCTAGCTTATCTATTTCTGGGATCGGCGAACTACCCCACTGTTGTTGTAATGGCAATCTTCCTTTCGATGTCATGAGTCCTCCAAGTGCGGGCATCCTGCTTCTGCAGGCCCATCGCGACATGGCGTATTTCTGACGAAGTACCTATCGTCGGGCCTGTCGGGACTTGTTTTCTTTGGATCGTCTATCGGACCCTAGCGCCCGACGGTATGATTAAGCCGTGAAAGAAGAGCGGGATAGGACGGCCTTCCAAATATGTTGCCTCTCAACACTTCAAGTGCATAATAACCATGACAGTCTTGTCGTTCATTTCTTTTCGAAATTGTTCCGTCTTGGCACTTCACCGAACAACTTCGTCACGATGGGTAGTATCACTGTAGAGTCCCCCGCGAAACCATTGATCAACCTGCAGCTGGGCTGGCCTTCGCCTCGATTATTTGCCGCCAGTGCACTCCTTGAAGGCGCCAATAAAGTCCTCAAATCAGAGTCCGATACCGCGGCTGCTTTGATCTATGGACCACACGCTGGACACCCTCATCTCAGGAAGAGTGTTGCGAAATGGCTGTCTTCTATCTACTCGACATCGGAGGATGAAGGACGGATTTGTATCAGTAATGGAGCGTCAGCTAATCTCTCCAATATTCTCCTCAAGTTCACCGACCCTCTATACACTCGAAAGATTTTTATGATCGAACCCACTTACTTCCTCGCGTGCCCGATCTTTGAGGACAGTGGTTTCCAAGGAAGAATGATAGGTATACCCGAAAAGGAGAAGGAGGGGATTGACTTCGACTTCCTTCTTGGAGAGTTAGAACGTGCCGAGATCGCGGCGATCCGAACCGCGAAAGACACGGGGAAGCCAGACGCCCCAATACTCAAAATTGGGAAGAATTACCCCAAGATATTCAAGTACATCGTATACCTTGTACCCAGTTTCTCGAATCCGAGTGCTCAAACCCTTTCTTTGGACGCACGAAAGAAGCTGGTCAGTCTGGCTAGGGAGTTCGATGCCCTTCTCGTTTCTGACGACGTTTACGATTTCCTGGCTTGGCCGCAAAATCCTGCTGCTGCTGTGAGTTCTGTGACTACGATCCCCCCTCGACTGGTAGACATAGATCGGGACATGCCTGGCTGCAGAGACTTTGGCAACACAGCTAGTAATGGCTCATTCTCGAAGGTCATCGGTCCAGGGGTCAGAGTCGGTTGGACAGAGTGTACACCACTTTTTGCTAGAGAGCTGGCTGAAGTGTATGTGCTACAAATGTACAATTTTGTTATTCGAGATGGGACTGACATTTGTATCTGTAGCGGATCTTCAAGCTCAGGCGGGGCACCGTCACATCTTACGTCTACGTTCGTTGACAAGATGCTTCACAGCGGCCAGCTTCAGAATCATATTAAGGACCTTCTGATACCAACATATAGAAAAAGATACTATGCCTTGATGGAAGCTGTCGAGAAATTCCTAGTACCCTTGGGGATCGTTGTCGAAGCCAACAAACCTCAGAATAGCTTAACCGCGACTGTAGGCGGATTCTTCGCCTACCTGCGACTTCCGGATGACTTACCAGTTGCTCGAACTGTCGCTGCTTTTGCATTGAAGGAACACAACCTGAGAATTGCCTTTGGACATATGTTCACAGTTACAGGCGACCAGAGCAGTATTGTACGAGCTGAAGCAGCTGGAGGCTTCGCTAGTTGTATTCGGCTGTGTTGGGCTTGGCACGAGATTGATGCGATACAGGAGGGCATCGAACGGCTTGCTACTACTCTTGTAGACATCCGAATAAAAATAAACAAAGGAGAGTATATAGAAAAGCCTGCGATAGGTATCAGGTGAGGATATGGATTTGGACTTGAAAGTATGAATGCAGCTTTAATTGTCAAGACACCGCCGAGATTGAACTCAACGAAGGGTATTTCTTCGACGCAATAGAGTCTCACATCAATATACTAGGCTGTTTTGGTCACGGTTGAGATTAAAAACAGCTAACTACTCCACTTCCTGCTACGTCGACGTTCAACAAGCTCAGTACATCGTCTCGTTTCGTCGGAGCCTGTCTGAGGCTCGACCATGAGCCTTGCTAGACGCTGATAAAGACGTTGGCTAGCTGGTATTGGGAATTTGCTGATAGTTAGTGCTCATTGTGAATTCGAAGCGCTCAGATAATATCTTCTAAAGTACCAATAGAGCTCCAGTTTCTCTACCCCGTATTTTTTAACTTCCTCAATACACTCCTATATATCAAAGGCTAGTGGCGGACGTCGAGAGGACACGAAAGCTGCGGGGTATGCTTCCCTAGCACTCTGTAGCACCAGCAGGAATTTTGCGATGTGACCGTGATACAAACTGCAAATTCCAATCATGTCATGATACCGTGCTATCGGATGACCCCATATGCGTGGCTCGAAAGTTGCTTCATCGAATGGATCTTGTAGCCCACTGTGAGAGGAGATTTCCAAAGGGTCACAAGCGGTAAGATCTTGGAGTCAACTCCCGTCGCTCTAATATTCATGACTCGATTGCTACTCCAGCGGAAGTTCGGGCGGCATTTTGCTTCGAATACCCAGTTGGCGGCTCGGGTATCACACAATGTTAACGTTTGTGTGTCTCACAGAGGCCCACTGTAGACAAAACCTCTTAATTCTGAAGCTAAATGTCTGTAACGTCATTACTAAGAGATAAATGAGCGGGCTCGAAACAGGCTGTCCGTTTCAAGCAGCACCTAAATGCAGTGTTCGCAATAGCACGCTAGGTGTGCTACTATCGCCGTATTTGGAGGTATTAATACGTAGGAACTGTTATTCTTGGTTTTTTTAATATTACTGCAATATACTACTGTCCGCATAAGATAATGTAGAGCTAGCCTTCTTCTAGCTGAGAAAAGAAAAGAAAACCACTGAAAAAAGGAACAATCTACTTTACTGGCTGAACACTCTTATATCCACTGTACTTTGGGTATATTAGTATGCGGCCAGTAGTATTTAATGTCAAAGTTTCGTACGAACATAGAACTAGAAATAATATATTCCCGAGGTAGGGCGTATCAAGATACCGTATACAATATTACGGACGCTGTCTGAATGTCTTGTACGAACCGAGAAGAGGGGTAGGACGACCGCCAATCTCAGCATATTGAGGCATAGGTAGATTTGTCGATACCCAAATTCCAGATATCAAAGCATTCTTAAAGCAATATTGGGCTTCTGTCGAATTTCTGCAATTACAATTTGGGGACTTTGATACTGCATAAGTTCATTCGTTCAAAACGAGGCACGGATTGCACTTTGAAAATGGGTTATTTTATGGTCGTACCCGGTAGCAATGGTGGAACTGACTCCCCGAAGATCTGTTTCACTGTTCCCGGGAGTTCTTTCCCATTCCATAAATCGACGTGGAACCACCTAGTCAAGCAGTGATACCGAATGTGTAAGAAACCTACACCGAGAACACCTCGTACTGGCCTGTATCAGATCCGACATCAATGACGTCTTCGATCAGGATCTGCACAGCTAGTCTCCGAATACAAGTTTCTTTGCATGTTCAGATCCATTGGATCTATGCGGATGAATAGACTGTTTGGTTCGGTCTTCGACGGAGCTAACTTTTGAGAATTGAATTGAGAGTATGCATATATTACTGTCGATACTTCGTTGTTTCTAGCACTATATCTAGAGGACACCACCAGATGTAGAATATCACCACAATTTGCCTTGCGCGCCTAGCCTAGAGCTTGTGCCACAAGCAATTCCCCACAGTTACACATGGTTATAGCCATTTCGATGATCATTCGAGTGGTGAAAGTGCCAGCCACTATTGATACCAAATATTTCGCAAGGTCAGACCGCTCTGTAGCCTCTGTGCTCGGAAATCCTATCCCAGTCAAACGGCTCCAGATCGTGATCGCGCTATACCTCAATATGTGAATTGATCTGTGTATTGAATGAACGGCGATATTCTCTTATGCTCCTGCGAGGTCATCAAGAGTAATTCACGTGCCCAATCACGCATCCGAACCCACTGTAGATCGTAGATCAAGATGGTATAAATCAGATACTCTACCCACCCCTAGCCCTCCCTGTGCCTTATTAGCACTCCTTCCATCGACATTTCATAGCCAGACACTAACACTCTTCAAATTGTTCTGCCCAAGCTACACACACCCATACTGCATTTATCAACTGCTGCACTGCTGCTCAGCCTCCGCCTGGCGGCGGCTGCCCCGCGTCATCACAATCTCGATGGACATGTGCCAGGCCATGTGAGTTTTGTCAATCGTGAGTCTGCTTTTTCGTGAGTCAAACAATTCACGACTGTCCTGACAAGTGTAGGTCTTTATGGGTCTGCTCCACAGAGCTTCGAGACTCACATCTCTGCCGTCGCGCGCCCTCAAGACGAGGTTGGTACGTCGATCATACAAGTGGATATCACCACCTCACGGTCAAATCCCAAGCTGGCTGATTCGAAGGTTTCAACCACGGTACTCTAAACCCATTCTGCAAAATGGCATGGTCTGATGTACCAAATATACAGGCGGAGAGGATTCCCGGGTGGCTCTTCCTTGATGGGAAGAGACTCCAGGGACGGATTCACGGTAACACTTTTTGGAACATTAAAGGCGAGCTGGACGAGCCGTTTCCAATCGAGGAGTTCTTATTTGACCCCCATATTTACACTCTCAATCACCGAACCGATTATGACGGAGAGTTCACAGGCACAATTGGCAGGGGTCAAGCTGAGCTGAAGTGGGAAATATCGGGCGCTACTGTCATTGGCAGAGCCGGAGTAGGAGATTTCACTCTCAAGGGGAAAACTCGTGTTGATTGGTCTCCATAGACGGGAGAATTTGGAGGCATCGTCTTGAAGAGGAATCTTTTTTCCCCTTATGGTTTTTGACCTCTTCGAGATGTAATCGGTATTATTGCATTCTAGCTTCACAGGGGCAGCACAGTGCTCAGAAACCTGGCTTGAATTATTCGCACACCCTAGTCAGGATTTTGCCGTAGGCTTCTCTTATTTTGAACTGGAGTGGCATCAATAACAACACTTTGAACTATCTTCTCGACGTCCAGAGACCCTTCAGCTGATCAAATATACTTCAAGAATTGAGGATGAGAGATAACCATAGAGTCTGATTCTCATGTGATCAGGACAGGGATGCGAAGTGGGAGAGTGCCAAAAGGACTGGCGAGTAGGAATATTAGCCACCTAAAATCTCGGTAGGGCGGCATGGTGGGACACAGGCAGGGTAGTGAGACAACATTGTCGCGCTTTCATACGAAATCTTCCCTCGGGGTATACCAATAGCAACAGTCGAACCAATAAAGGCCGAAAACGATGTAGCCGAACAATATGTACGGATTGGCAGTCTGTGTGGCTTTATTTGAGTAGCCTTTCTCACCCTTCCCGTTGGGTCGAGTATCTATTTAAACACTACAAACACTTGAAACTACCAAAAGTTGTTCTGGATACTGTAAACAAACAATGGACTTAAGCGAGACAGGATAAAACTGACCACGCCCGGTAGCCCAACAGCGACAGCGATTGGAATTGGCACGCTCTTATGACCCGATAAATAGACAAAATCCTGGGGAAATTGTTCTTAGTATGAGAAATTCAATAGAAAAGAAATAATTAATCGCTTCTCAGCCATTATACATGCGAGTGACAGACCTCCAACCCGCTCAGGAGCTCAGCACTCACGAGTAGATAATGAGCTGTACCAAGTTCATCTTGGTACCGCTGAAAATCCAGACAGCCTTAAATACAAAATCCAAAAATTTCCGCTCCTTGAGCGTGTTCCATTCGCCGGATCATCCATCCAAGCTGGTAAATGGTTCTGCTCATTGATCTGCCAGGTCCGCCTAGCAGTCGTTCATACTGGTCGGAATGATTACTCTTCAAACGTAGTTGGTTTTATATTGCTGTATTTGAACCAGAATATCTTCTTGTTCGGCCATTTGCCAGAGTTGCTTGACCGAGTCTTGTTCGTCTTTCCTTCTCAAATCTCCACCTAGCCAGGAAGGCTATTTAGCGCAATTTTTTTTTGGTACAGGCTAGTAAACATGCTTCTCTTGTAGGATTTTTCCTCTTGCAAGTATTTGAGGTGAGAAAAAACTACTTCAGTTTCCCAAAGGGCGGGACGATTTGCTGAATCGTCATTCGTGTCTGAGGAATTGAGGAGGGCTCCAAATCACGTGAAATCCAGTCGACTGTATCTCATCAGCTTGCAATGCGCGGGAGAACTTCAATAACACCTTTAGTATAAATGGGTACTGTAGAGTTAGAAGAGAGAAATGTACTCTTTGAAGTGATTGGAAGGTCGGACAAGGGCAACAGAGAGAGATATGTCTGAATAGGACCAAGCAGATGAACAGACTGAGAACCAGAACAACTTTGCATGAAGTCCCTTGGTCATCTCAGCATTCAAGATTGATCGAGCCACCATAATTTTGACCAGAAAACATTACTCCGTGTATCATCATTTCAGCGGTATAACGTGCGAGTGGTATGTTCCTCGCATCAGTTGCAGCCTTAGAAGTAGTATGATTATCCCAAAAACCTCTTAACTGTCTCCAACGGACTTAGCTTGGATGGTTTAAAGGGAGCTCAAATCTAGATCGAATGAAAATGGTAAAGCTACTATAAGAATATTGGCCGCGCGCCTTGTATGATCGGCAGTTTTCCAAATTTGCGACTTTGTAACTTCGAAAACGACTCGTGCTATTCGGCCCACTATCTGGGGGTACGAACAGATGACATCGAACTAATTTGGCTATAAATCGAACGAGTGGTTTGTCGTCTGGGGTATCACGATATGCTATCCCATTTGGTCGATTACCTTGATTCATGCGCAAAATACAGTTTGGAGGAAAGTTCGATTTCGACGACAATTGAGAGGGGATGAGCTTAAAAAATTCTCGAGGCTCCCACTGTTCCGTAAAACCTGCACGATTAGAGTGGCATGTATTCCGACAAGAACTTCGAGGAATCGAGAGACTAATGTCAGAAGCCTGTGCCCGCTGGTATTTCAGATCTTATGACAGACAAACGAGGCATGCTTATCCTTGAAGTGTTGAAGACTTGGAGCCAGTTTCTCACGGCCCTAGAGACTCTTGCTTCTAATTAGCCCGCATTCATTCATGGCCTATTTCTTCCTAGGATCTGCAAGAGAAGTCTAACGCCATCATTGAACACCATTTTCACCGCCAGGCCCCGCTAACGAAAGATCATCTATTTTACACCGAAGCTCGCGCGGACGGCGGCACCGAATCTCTCAATAGCTTCAGTCATCTTATCCTCAGCAGCAGCCGCGAATGTAGCTCGGAAGAACATCTCTGTTTGAACAAAGCCAGCACGTTCGGCAACGAACCAACTACCCTTGCTGACGAGAACACCTTCATCAACAGCTGCGAGGAAGATCTCTTCTTCAATCTCGGAGAGTGTCTTTGTCTTTGCGTGTGGGTGGAGGTGCCAGTTCACTTTGAGCCAGAGCTAAATTTGTCAATTTTGGGCTCAAAAGCTGGTGTGATGGGGAGGGGAGACGTACAAACATGCCTGCAGCGGGAGGATCCCACGAGACGACTTCCTTAGGCAGATTCTTCTCACAAGCAGCGAGAATGACATCTCTTCGTTTAGTATAAACCATGCGGAGATTGATCAACCACTTAAAGTAGCCATCGTGACCCCAGTGCTCATCCAATAACTTAAACAAGACCATCTGGGAGATACCGCTAGGGTTCTGGACAGAGCACTCATTCGCACGTGTGAATCGCTCAATGACTTGCTCTGAAGCAGTGACCCATCCGACTCTTGTACCCGGTGCGATAACCTTCGAGAAACTGTCCATTCGCATGACTCGGCCATCGACGTCCATGCTGAGGTAGGTTGGGACAAGAGATTTCAGGAATTCCTCATTGTTGGCTGGTGGAGGCACGTCTGGTGAGTCAGGACCTGTGTAGGGCTGCATTTGGAGAAAGTAATAAGGCTCGTCCTCGAAGATATAAAGATCGTGCTTCTGGGAGATTTTGTAGATCTCTCGTCGACGAGTAACCGACTGAGTTGCTCCTGTGGGATTTTGGCCGGATGGGACAATGTAGAGGACGAATGGCTTTCGGGCTCCTCTTGCTTTCTCATCCCAATTCGACAGAATATCATCTAGGCTTTCGGGGAGCAGACCTTCAGCATCCATAGCTACTCCGATGAATCCAACTCCCAAGGCAGCAGCTGTCTCGACTGCTGAAGCAAAGGCATAGTCCTCTGACAAGATAAAGTCTCCTCTCTCGCAGAACATCCTTATAGCAATATCCAATGCGGACGTGCTACCGACAGAAAGAGCGCATTGCCAGTCTGCGTATGCCGGGTTACAAACGATTTCCGTATGTTCAGTAACAAAACGGATCATCTGTGCCGACCCCGTACCCAAAGCATAATTCAACGCGATGGACAGATCATAGACACCGTCATCCCTCTCGGTAACATCGTATTTCCCAGCCTTCAGTATTGTGCCATCTTGTTTTGTTTCGGCTTCGGAGAAGTGGGGGACGGTTGGGACTTTGACGCTGATCTCTTCGATGGGAAAGTTCTCTGCCACTGGAAGGCCGCCTCCAAGGGTAATCAGTCCTGGTTTACTAAGATATTTGGCTGCTCCTTTCAAGCTGGAGGGTTGCCTTGCTTTAGCTTCCACGCTGAGGTAGTCTGCGAAAAGTAAGTATCTATCAGAAGTTGGTTTGGAGTGGGCAACAAACGGTCCCATCGTTTCGCTTTAGGCTTTCCAGTATTCTGAAGATGTTAGTCATTGTCTGTCATTGAGGAAGGTGAGACCGACGGGAGTCTTGAACAGGTCACTGCTTGTGGGAGCCGCAGTCTTTGCGACTAATCTGCCTGCTTTGACACGTCTTGCAGCAACGGCTTTGACGGTCAAAGGATTAGGAAGGACAATTGCCTCTGTGTCAGTGATGGCTTCAGCTTCAAATCCATGTGCGATTGCAGATGGAGGAGCCATGTTGTAAGGAGATTATGAGTATGGGTACGGTTATGAATATGTAGGAGAGACGGAGGAGAGGTATCAAAGAAATTGAGACTTATGACGGAATGTGGAGTCGCACTTGATCAACAACGGATGTCTGTCTGTCAACCAAGTGTCAAGTCCAGGGCGTATCTGTATTTGTACGATCGGAGTCCGGTATGCTGCGAGCTAAGGGCACACGGCATGAACAGGAACAGGGCATGTAAGTGGGAACAAGCTAAGGGAATGGAGTGAACCTAGAAAGATATCTGCTGTCACTCGATGCTTGTTTGTAGTCATAGACGGCCCTTTGTGGTAGGGAAATCCACACATTCCGAGCTCCTAAAGGCGTTCGAGGGGTTGAGCGGTGTCACGGAGTCGTTTTATCGAGACGGCCAACTCAACGCCATCGCTATCGCTATCGATAGGCCGAAGATAAGCGCCGCATAAGCGAACGCCGACGCTCCGATATTCGGTCATTGTTTACCCCACCTGTCCATCCAGCCAGCCACCCAGCCACCCCACCACTTCACCCGTCCATTGGCTGCTGTACCTGAGTCTTGTAGTCTGGTGTCGTGCTGCAGCAAGCCAAAGGAGGGACTCAATTTCATAGGACGAACAGCATGATAGACGATCAGATAGGGTGTAGATAGCATGCTTTTGAGGCTCTAATTGGCTTTGAGAACATCCCGCTCTTCGGTAAGGTACTGCACTCGAGTGTACTGTAGCATCAAAAACCCTCAGTGCGACCAAGCGAGTCAAGGTGTTTACCTCGCTATCTTGCCCGAGATCAGCTGGAATGCATACTACCCACGAAAGCTGTGATGCATTACAATGTTAGATTTAGCGATTCTCTAGGCGTCGTGAGATGCCGTCTGCTGGAGATCCAGGGCGTTTATGGAATATCAAAACACCGGAGAGAAACTCTTCCTTTCGCAAATCGCAAAATGATCTATGCCGCTCGAAATGCCCAAATAATTCGCCTGAGCTGCGAATGGCTTCTAGCATCTCGGAATCTCCATTGTTTATCGAATGCACAGACTGTCATTTCCAGGATACTTAATTGTAGGTTCTCTCAACAAGATCCTTCATTGTGCTGCAACCAAGCAGGCAGGAACCGCCTCTCCTAATGCTACGTCAGAAATTGCCATGTATTGCATACGGACAGAACGACGATATAAAGAGGAAGCCCATCGAACAAACCACGAGTAAAATGAAGACCAGGATCAAGACTTCGAGATCAATTGTTGATCTTAGAAACCAAAGGCTACTGCCTGCGAACAAGATTAAGACAAGATCCATGTTGAAGTCACTTGCAGATTTAGCTAGAACCTATCAAAGTATTTGGTACCTATCCAAGAATTCACCCAAGATCCAACCACCGATGATCCAGAAAATATCTATGTTCCCCCAGAAAGCTAACCAGACACCACCCAAACCCATCTGGAGCACAGCCACATAATTATCAAAGACTGATCGTCCTTACACCACTTCGAAAGAGCCCATTTCCCATCCGTACACCCTTCTTAGTCGACTCGCAAATATCAGCAGAACAACTCCCTCGACTCTCGACTGGTGAGGTCGGTGGAAAGTAAGAGACTTCTGTACGCTCATCCGAGCTGGAGGGAGAAACGTGTATACGGATCCGAACTTCTCAATTACAGAAAAGCCCAGGTCGGCCATGGCCGCTTCGAAATATGTCCAGTGTATTGATCCTCTCGCTTCTCCTCGGGCAAACAGTACTGAGAAGGTATTAAATGTGTCTTGTCTCACTTGGAACTTGGGAATATCTTCTTCGCTATCCGAATCATTGGTAGGTATCGTAGGAGAGTGGAAAACAGAAGGCTGTGGCGGTCGTTTCTTGTTCTTCTCCCGACGCTGCTCGATCTGCGTTGCTGGCGATGTCGTCTCGATTATCGGAACGTACGGCGGAACTTCAAGCTTCCCCGGGCAGCTTTGGACTTTTGCTGCTCATGGTAGTCTCGAATCTTCTCCAGACACTCTTCGACCATGTCCTGGTACGGCATCTCGAGCTTGATTCCTGTCTTTTCTACAATGAGAGTGTCTATCGCGTTGATAGCCCCTTCCGTGTTCTTCTTCTCAAACAGATTCGTCATTGGGTTTACGAATTCCGATAAGTCCACTTCGTCCTTCAAGGGCTTGAGCTCAGTTTTCAGAGCTTCCAATCTTGCTTGATAGATCTGACCTTTCTTGCCAGCCTTCGATGGAAGCGAGAATATCGATGAAATGTCGACGATGAAACTCGCAGTTGCCGCCAGGTCGCTAAAATTTCATATTCTGCCTGTCGCATTCGTCCTCGGGTGGCAGGATCGGTCTGGTGGAGTTCGTCGGTCTTCTTGATCAGTTCGATTACTGCGGCAGCTTCATTTTCCTGACAAAGACTCAGCAGGTAGTGCGTGTGCGGGTCTTTCTTCATGTCTGGCTTGCTTTTCACTCTGAACAGAGCGAAGCCATCTTCTAATCCTCCAGGCACACGCTCGAGGTGCTTCTGGCAAGGACCAAGCTGCAGATTGTGCTTGAAATGTCTCCGCACCCGGCGGTATTCTGTGTGGCAGACGTTGGCAAGCTCTTGGACGACTATAGCCTTGAGTATTTGGTCATCAGGCTGGTTGATATCAGCTGACGCAGGCGGCAGACATAGTCCCAGATCGCTACACTGGCGACCTTGTCGTGGATCATGTCGAAGACTGAGATGCTGATATACCTATCTGTGGTAACAGGCAAGTTCTGGCCCTTGTGGTCTGGCACCAGTTCCGGTCTCGCGACATGCCATGAGCTGACAATGCAAGCACAAAAGGATCCGTGCGACACAGGTAGAGGATATCTTCATATGATTCCTTTTGCTGGATTACATTTTCAAAAACATCTTGGACGGATATTCTATCTGGGAGGTAGGCGATCCGAAGGGCTGAAAATAGTTTCATCGCCTCTTCTGCCCGTCCTGTTGGTGTTGCAATTGGCGCAGCCGTGACAGCTTTTGCTCTTCTGTAAGCTGCTTCGACGACCATGATGTTGACGAACAAAGCATTGACGGATTGTAGCATGTGATGCTGTCGTCGCAAGACTAGGTCACCAGTTGACCTCGGTAGACAGGTCCCGGTTGTTGCAGAGCCCGAGTACAGAGCGCGTGTCTCTTCGTACTTCATTCGGTTCGGGTACTGAATTCTCTTGATGTACTCTTCATCGTTACTGAAGATGTTCAACCAGTATCGAAGGGGGTTCGCGCGGTGGGAATTGTGGAGGCTGTTGACTTTCATACTTTGCTCATTGAAAGCAGCATCACCGGGCTTATCGCCCACGCCCTTGTTGTATTGTTCCCAAAGAGAGCATTCGGCTCGATATCTCATGAGATCCAAAAGCCGATTATCATCAGATATCTCTTGCAACTTCAACCCTGGTATGATCTTATATATCTCCAGTCTTGTGTCTTGTGGACTGATCAGAACTTTGGGTGGATTGCCGCCAGCCGTGCTAAGGAAAACCCTGGCTCGTTTGTTCTTATCGAGGCATCTCCAGAGCTGTTCAAATCTTGCTCCATCCTGTCGGAAGTTTCTTGCTAAGTCTCCATGGAGAGCTCTAGCTTTCTCGGGTAGCGTCGCCGCGAAAGGATCCATCTCGAGGGGAGTTGATCGTGCTGGATACTAGAGCTTTGTACGGAGGCTGTCAGGTGTTGGTGAGAGTGTGGATGCTGTTGTCTAGTAATCGAGTCTTAATAGATAGCCTTGTGTGAGACGATATTAGACCTCTGGCAAAGTATCCTATTTGAATCGACGGAAAGACTTACAAGCTGTAATGAGGCAATTGACTATCGAGAGGAGCGCAGTTGATGTTACTAGAATCAGAGTCAAGTGATCAGGCACCATTTTGTATTCTTCTCGAAGCCCTGAATGAATCTGGTCCTCCCTCGAGGAGTCATACGGTGTGACCGCTAATGTAGGACACTATAGTAGGAAGCTCCCGGTACCGACAGCCTTTGTTTTGATTGTATACAATGAGGTGATTGAGCGCCTTGGCGCGTTCAACAATACCACCTGATGAGATTATATCATTTTTTATAAGTCAACTTCGGAGCCCATGTCTATGACCTGATGGATGGGCCCTCGACAAGAAGACATATGAGATATATTGACGATCCGTTGCTGTGGATGGACCTAGGGAGGCCAGGACACTTCGGATTATGTATCACTGCAAATACTTCTCAGCACAAAACTAGATAAGCAACCGAAAAATTGAGCGAAACATATAAGCTTTAAGTAGTAAAAATGCCTTGACGACTTATGCAGCTATAACTATATCAAGTGATTACAGCCTTCACGTGCTGCTGTAGTTGTCCGAAATACTTGGGAGCAAATAACTAGCAGGCAAGAGTGGCGGGCAAACGTCAAAGAAGCAATCGAATTTTCTGCAAAGTGGTAACGATAATAGCTTCGCTACGATCAAGCTTTTGCTTAATACATAAATAGCAGACAGATGAATCTTCGCAGTACGACCTGCAGCAAATGGAAACCAGGTAATTGATATCATGCGATTTGGGCATACGCTTGACAAACCGTTATTTGAATGCCCTGAGTAGAATTGTGACTTCTGGGAATCTTGGTTATTTATACTTTATTTATACTTTATCCATTTGTTCAGGTACGACTTTCCGTGAATTATCGAATCAAACGAGGGAAGGAACGTTTGTTTTGTTCCAAGTGAGGGAGTAGCGAGGTGGCTCAGGGGCTTCGCTTAACAGCCCAGGTAGAAGTGCCACGAATCCCACCAAGCCAGAACCCGAAAAATTATATCATAACCAGAAAAAAAAATACACACGCAACACCCGGGGGCAATAAGCACTTCCTACTAGGCAGAAGACGAATATTCAATCCTCACTGGGTGGTCGCTTGTATGTCTTAGTATGTCCGGACCTGGGATAGTTGGGGCGAAAACTTGAAGATCTCGCATTTTGAGATACAGAAAAAAATCGCAAAAAAGTTGAAGAAGCTTCCAATGAAGGAAACCTCGGGAATTGAGCCCGAGGTGGGGCTCGAACCCACGACCTTGAGGTTTTTATTTCTCTGTAATAAGAGCCACACGCTCTACCGATTGAGCTACCCGGGCAGGGTAGTGGATGCAGAAATACTGCTTATGTCAAGATATACGCCAAACAGCAAAAGTGAAAACTCTGACCGTTTAGCATGGCAGGCGGCAACTTTGTGGACTGGCCAATCGAGCCGGTCCATTAAGCGTCATCCCACTTTTCTGCTGACCTTCTTCATCTCACTAATCCCGAGCTGGATTACAGCTACATTCGAGTTCCGGGGTTCTTGCAGTATTGTGGGAATTAGGTATGTCGGTTCTATATGATTGTACCACATATCACGATGATACCTTTCAAGTCAAATATTCACGACTATGCAGATAAGACTTTTGTCTGGAAGGTGTTAGTTTTCCTTCACAACATACAATTTCTAGTCTGCTACTCCTAGCAGACTCTGCGATCCCATATGACTTGTCCCCATTCTTCATGAAACGTAAGTGTTGAATATCCATTCACTGCCTAGATGCCTCTGTAAAATTTCACGATATCCAGCCAATCAATGGCAGTGGCTGTATCATCTTGGGCCTATATTTGGTATTCAGGCTATCTTCTCTCTTCGATTGCTTTAACAAGTACATATTCGATAGCATTGTATCAATAAGATGAATTGCAGGTACCATGATAAACTGAGCTCACACTTTTTTTGGTGACGTAGCTTTTTCATTAGTTTTCAGCTGCAAGAATTGGTCTAGGCGAAGCAAGCCTGTCCAGTGCAATGAGAGACAAGCAGCAGGTGATATCAGTCCTACCTACGAAAGATTTCCTGAAAAGTGGCACTTATGTCCAAAAGATCATAAATTTTGATTGTATTTATTGAATATTTTGTTGAATATTCCAATTCATTTCCAAATATCATTCAGTAATCACAGTATCCCCGCCGTGTCCGAGCCACAACCATACAGTACACGTACTTCGAGGCAATCCTTCTCCCGACGAAGCTTCCTCCGGACCATCCGAATACATTGCTGAGTCCACCGCCAGCGGTACAAACCATTTACAGCCCCCTTCGCCAAGTACATCCACCTCGTCTACCATTCCGCATCAAGCCACCCCGGTCTCCACCCCGAGAATCTAATCTAATCTGATTCTTCTGACCCATGTACTGTAGCCATCTATCCTCGAGCTCCACATTTGATCCCACCTGATAACTTTATTTGCAGGTTTTCCTGCTAGAGAACTGTCTTTTGAGCCGACGGAGGACCATCGGCCTTGGCTGCAGTGCTGAGATGTTTTGACTTGCTTGGAAGGTGGTGAGAATATGGTCAGGAGCTATCTATCGATTCGAGATGGATTTCCGATGCAATGGAAAGTAAGTTAGCATCGGAGTAGTCCCTAGTCCGAGATCGCTTGCTTTTGTTCTTGGATGGCATGGCTTGCTAGTGACCGAGGTAGAAGGAAGGTCGTGCTCTCACTTAAGTATAAGAAGCCCAGGAACACCAGGCCCGTCTTCCAACAACATTGAGTCCATTCTTTGCTCACGCTGTCGAAGTCATCTATTCTTCATTACTCAATATCCCACCAATACCCACGAAGTTAAATCATCATAATGATTTGTCTTCGCTCTCTTCTAGCTCTCACCAGCTTCCTCGCTCTCACCTCCGCATCCGCCCTCCCCTCAGACACAGCAGCTGAGATCTTCCACTTCAACCTCCTCGCCCGCCAAGAACCTGGGACACCACTCTATGCATGTCATCTCGCTTGTGGTACGTCCTCCCTCCTTCTTTGCAGCTATATTCTTAATGACTCCTCTTTGAGTCCAAAGTCATGTTCGCTAAATCCCCATCTTCGAACAGGTACAGCCGTAACACTCAGCCGTGGTGCCTCGCCCTGCACGGATGTCGCTTTCTTGATTGACTACACGGATTGTCTGGCTTGCGCGGATGCGAGTATACAGAATGTCTGGAGGTATTATGGTGCTACTTTGACGATTGCTGGGGAGAAGTGTGGACTAAGTACCACGCCTGTCGTTGCTGTGAGTGATAAATGATCAGACATCTCTATTATTTTCGCAGAGAGTCAGGCGTCAAGAGCTTCGAGACGAAGGACTGATCATTTACTTGTAGTAAATGCAAATCGAAGATGGAAAACTGGCTGACTGGTTGGTGCTTTTCATTTGTGGAGCGAGCGTGCTGATGGTTCTCTGACGATTTAAGGGAATATGAAGAATGTTTGTGGTACTTTAAAATGACGAGTTAAATGGAAACAATGCATGATAGAGCTAAGTCCTTGCATCAAGTGCTCAACAGGCATCAGACACTTAGTCTCGCTGTCGACTTCATGAACAGGTATCCAAGCTAATCGTATGTCAACTGACACAAATCGATCCTGCGTATCCCATTCCGACCCGAATCGTAAATTCGTCCTCCCTATCCATGACTCCCGAAAAGCCCTCCACCTCCTACAAATGGAATCAAAGTCGGATTCAGTGTTTCTCCCCCTCCACAAACCCAACCCTAACCCCCTGCCCAGGCTGCAGCACAATCTCGGCCTTCAAACATGGATCCCCACCATCCACCACCCCCATGAAATTCTCCACGCCCTCAAATCTCTGCAACAGCCTCACAATCGTATAGCCCATCTCCGTGAGAGCGAATTGCTGGCCAATGCAAATACGCGGGCCACCATTAAACGGAATATATGTCCACGGTTTCGGCTGCCATGTTTGCCAGCGCTCCGGGACAAAGTCGAGAACCGTGATCGGGGGCGATGACGGGGAGGTTGGGTGTGGCATTGGGGGTGTGAGATCAGGTCGGCGTTGCATGAGGAGGGTGGAGTAGCCGATGGGTGTGTCCTTCAGGATGCCAATCGGGGAGAGGCCGTCGGGGCCGCCGCCGTGGGGAAGAGTGGTGTCTTTCAAAGCGAGACGGACGTTGAAGGGAACGACGGGGTAGAGGCGGAGGGTTTCATTCATCACGTTCTAGAAGGCATTAGTTTTGCCTCGCGATTTCTTCATGACAATGGCTCAGGGGAGTTGCCACTGGCTTACCTGCAAATACTTCATTCCCTTCAGATCCGCATACGTAGGTGGGCGATCCAGCCCGACTTGACTCACGATCTCGGCACGCAACTTCTTGACTATTTCGGGGTGCCTCGCCAGCTCATAGAATGTCCAGGACAGAGTCGAGGCAGTGGTATCTCTTCCAGCCAACAGCACAGCGACCAACTGATCGCGAAGCACCTTTCTATCACGGGTAAAGGATGCTAGAGCATGGAGGAAAGTATACCCCTCTTCGGATTTCGTCTTCGTGGCTAGCTCTTCGGGTGAGAGACTAAGTGCTTGCTCGATATATGGCGTGACGAACTCGTTGATGACCTTGATGCCTTTGTGGAAAGACGAGCGTGGAACGAGAGGGTTCAAAGGCCTATTCAAAGTCAGTTCCGCATCATGTATGAGCAGTAAATGGGAGGTAATACCCCGCTCGAGCGATAATATTCTGCACCCTCTGCACCTCACCAAAGGCCTCCGCAAACTCCTGTTCCGGCAATTCCAAACTACCAACCGATCTTCCCAGCAAGAAATGCGTAGCCGCATCCAATGTGTACCGGAAGAACAGATCGCTAACATCGATCTCACCTCCTCTCGTGCCATCATATCGTTTCCCTCCTTCAATGATTTGCTTCATTAAGACCTGAACATGCGTTTCGAAAACATCCAGATCACTAACCCGATCCTTGACGAATTGCGGCCGGATCAACTGCCTCGAAGAATGCCATTGGTCAAGGTCAGTTGTGAAGATACTGTCTCCTAGGAAGTCACTCCATTCTCTGTGGAATGGCTCGCCCTTGCCGTAGTCTGTGAACTGGGTGGCTAGGATAGCTTTGATGTTCTCGGGATCGGCGGTGAAGACTAGACGACGACCGACGGGCTTCGCTTCCATGGTGTAGCGTTTCTCGCCTGTGGAGGTTGTAAACCATCGATTCCAGGTTTCGAGGTTCCTATGCTTCATGGTTGCTTTGATGGCTCTCGCTATCAAATCGAGATCTGTTTGGATTTAGACAAGGTAATGACGTTGATCAGTGACATTATACGGACCTAGAGGAAACTTCGTGTTGACTTTCTTTGCATGGCCCCCTAGTGCCCGGATCTTGCGTTCTGTGTTGATCCATGTTGTGATTTTGAGGAGAGAATAGATAGCGACGATGCCTATGAGGAGCGTCTTGGGCGAGACGCGATTAAAGACATCTTCGATCATGACGGCGGGTGTTTCCGTTTCGCGTCCTTATAATTGACGTGAATATTCTGCGTAGGCTCTCTTTGAACAACAGTGCGGGATGTCGTTGGAGACGAAGTTTTCCGCACCCTTTGCCGTCCACTAGCTTGGACTTGAAGCTTTTCCTCGGATCCTCTCTGTCCTGCGACTCGTCTTCGTATTGCAGCGAAGAACAAAGGAGCTCTTTCTGTGGAATCACACTGTTGGAAAGAAGTCTACACACAGCTTTTATCCAAATACCCCTCCAACTCAACGCTCGAGACAACCCTGGTACTTGTACCCATTGCGCACAGCACGAATAAGTAGGTGGGTCGGTGGAAAATCGGGCCATGCCCACTGTCAAGGACCGACATGCGATCATGGGGGGGGGGGGCCCAGGAAGGTCGGATAGGTAGGGGTAGCAACGACAACAGGTAGGGGTAAGGGTCTACCGGAACTCCACATGGATTCTAGCTCGGCTGCCTTGAAACCTGAAAATGGTCTTGTCTTCTTGCCTTTTGACTGGAAGGAAATGCGACAGTCTTGGGATGTTTGGGCATTGTCTTGTCGAACCAATCATGAGTGGGATGTTCTAACTATCAAGGCAGAGGCAGAGCAGACGGAGCATGGAACAAAGGAAGGCCCGGCCGGGATTTCACATGTTTGCTCTGATTTCTTTGCGAGAGACATTATGAGACGAAGCGAGGTTCAAGTTCGTTCAAGTGTGGAAGATGCAGGGCAACGAAAACCTAGGTAGGTATGAAAGAGGACGCACTGGGCAACATCCGGTTAGCCATGCGATTTTAGTCTGTGGGGAGAATGAGGGGAACCTGCACGTGGCTGAAAGCAGGCTGGGCTTGCCGATTTTGCCTCGCTGTTGGCTGCAGACCAGCCGGGTGGACAGTGGAGTGGCTCGGACTCTGCAGTGTATTAGGTAAGCAGCGTTCAAAGCTGGCTGGTAATTGTTCTGGATCCTTTTCGGCACATGAAAACAAAACATGGAAATTTGTCAAGAACACATGAACCGAGCTGTCGGCGTCGGTATTTAGGATTGCGATGTCTAATAAAACTTGACAGCGGGGAAATCAAACTATCCGACAGAAATGACAGACAGGTAACTTAGGTAAGGTACGAGTAGTACTTACACGTGAAGCCTTCATGTACCTAGGTATGTGCTTCGAGGTTTGGTCCGCATTTGATTGACGACTGCATTCTATGCCATCGTACTCGCAAGAACACGACCGACCACACCACAGTACAGATGGGACGACTGCGGATAGAATGTGGTCTTCCGAAGAGGAGAGAGTGAACGAGAGAATGTAAGCAGGGATCTTTTGTTGCTATGCTTCGTATACCACGATCTCTATCTAGTTTGGAATGTCCACGCCAATCATGCAGAATTTTCCATGCGATCGATCACTCAGGATATCACAATAAGGAGAAACTCAACGCTCGAAACGCCAGCCAAGTATGCAACCATTGAACGCCGATAAGATCCAATCATTCATCCGTCCATTCATGTATCGGTGCATCAAAGAGCACATTCGGTCGCATTACTCTGTGTGCAGAACACCATCTGTACCGGTCCCGCTGAGATCCCACGACTAACCATTCGCTCTCTCATGTCCGCCAGTCTAGGAGCAGCAGTAATCTGGCTTCTGTTCTGCCCACTGGCATCCTGTCGTCCGGACCAGAGTACCTCTCCTGCGGCGCTAGCTCTCGGCCATACCATGTCATCAAGGTTGACAGGATCAGTCTGCTCAGACCAAATATGCACTTCGCCTCCCATGACAAGATGAGTTTCGTTGGCTGGGACTCCGCCAAGAGGATCGTAGGAGTAGACGAGGCGCCAGTTCTTGACCGGAGAACAGTAGTCGAGGAATGGGTAGTATTGTTGGAAAGAGGCTCCATTATCGAAGTTGAGCCATTGGCCTTTGCCGCAGTCGAGATACCAGAAGTTGTAATTTCCTGCCAGAACTTTGTGTCCTTTAGCTGTAAGTGTTGCGACTGATGACTCGCTGAGCCACGATTGAACCAGGACGTCACTGCCAAGTGTGAGGTTCCATTCCAGGGCCATTTCCTCCCAGACAATCGGTGCAAGCCCGGCCTTTCTGATCTGATCATGGTTGCGATCTACCAGCTTCTGGATGAGTGGTCCGATGACAGCGGTATCATTGGACTTGACAGTATCGTCAAGAAGGTACACCTGCTTATTGACTTCATCCCCTCCAGTGTGGAAATAAGCGGAGTATGGAGCTACTCTTGGCAAAACATCATCGAAAAGCTTCTCAAGGAATTTTGGAACTTCTGGGGAATTCAACTTCAGAGTTCCACAAGGTGGTTCGTTGCAGTACGTATCCCATGGCTTTGCATCGGCGCCTGCGATCAGCTCTGGGTAGGTGTAGGCAATGGAAGTGGTGTGACCAGGCATATCAAACTCGACGACGATTTCGACACCACGCTCGATTGCGTAGGTCTGGATCTTCTTGAAGTCAGAAGGACTATAAGACAGACCAGCTTGGAAAGCTCCCTTCTTGGACAGGTCGGGCATGGATGGAATATCGAGAGGCCATGATTGCGCATCAGTCATGTGGATGTGGAGACGGTTGAACTTGTTCATGGACAAAGCGTCGATTGTTCTCATGATGTCGGGGACTGGGAACCAGTTTCTGGCGACGTCCATGTTAAGTCCTCGGTGGGGAAACTTGGGGGCATCGGTGATGATAATGGGTGCCATGTTTGTATAGATGCCGCGACCAGAAGAGTGTTGATAGAACAACTGTTTGACACATCAGAAACTATCTAATTAATGGTCTCGAGATTGCTCCTCAGGTTACCAAAAGAGACGTCGGCTCTTAAAACATCGAGAATAGAAGGTTTGCCCTTACGATCTCAGGATCATCCACCACTAGATCCTCTAATGCCTTGGGGCGGAAAGAGCAAAAGTGAGATACTGACCTGAGTGAATGTCTGAAGTCCATGGAGCACACCAGTTGAAGAGACAGCGCTGAGCTTTGCAATACCTTCCATTCCAATGGTGAGGTTATACGACTCATCGACCTGTCCAGCCAATGGCTTGAATGTACTAGAATTATCGTTGCCGGTCTGAGTAATGGCGAGATTGGTGATATATTGCTCTTTTGCATATTCCTCCGGCTCGAACTTCGCCAGTTCATTGCGAGCAACCAGCTTCCAAGGTACAAAGCTCTGCTTGAACAAGGTGTCCATGGTCCGGGCAATGGCACCCTGGACGATGGAGCGGCTTGAGAAGCTGGTGCTGGCATCGTCACGAGAGTATAGTGAAGACTGTGTTCCGGGAATCTGTTTAGCATCATAACCTGTGAAATTCAATGGAATATTCCCTACATCGCCCCGCTCGTAAGAAACACGCACGCTTTCCTCAATCCACAGGACTGAGCTGCCAGTCGTAATAGATTGAGGAGCTGGCCAGATCGCGATGACCTGGACAGAAAGGAGAAGGAGAAGGTATACAGGTCGGAACATGATTACGATTATGAGAATGAGAGTGTTGAGATACGAAAAGAGAGTGACGAAGTGTTGTGGCGTGAGAAGGAAGAATGGAAGAGGAGATGGTGAAGTTTATGTACAGGATGAGGTTATTGTTTTTGAGTTCAAGATGTCATAGGTCGTGAATTACCCTCTCGCTAAGAAAAGTAGCAGGGATTCAAGAACGAGTTGAACGAAAGCGAGGAGGGCAATGCAAAGGCAAATGCGACGTGAGGCTGCGCTCTGAGCTCAGATTTTGACTTTAGATCCACACTTAAAGTTATCGTGTGTGTGCGTGTAGTGCAGCGCCGCTTTCCTGATGAAGCAACAATCGTCACTATTCGCTGAGTATCGCCGGCGCCTGCAACGTTACGGGTTCGGCGGGGTTGACGTCGCGGTTCACCGGGTGCGTGAATGTTAGGTACATCAAGTACTAGAGGTATATATCGATTGCGAAAGTCGAGGACGATGTTGATGAGAATCAAGCAAGAAAGAATAAAGCTAGGATACTTGGCTGGGTTGTATTTTCTGGTGTATAGTGGGGGGCTGGGGTCCGTTGGCTGGCGGCAATCTTGGAGTTACTCAGAAATACCACGTCTTAAATGCACATCGTGACACGGAGTCCGAAGGTCAAAACCGTACCTCCGGCCTATTATTATACAGTTTGACGATCCTAGGCTACTGGCGAGGCCTAAATGTTGTTTCTGCCGGCTCCTGTCTGCCTTGGATGGATTCAATATGATTCCGGGCGGACTGAGAGGCGACTTCTCCGAAACCAACTCAAGTCAATGATTTGAGAGTGACGATATGTGAATCTTCCATGTCTCGATTCGGCTGACAGTAGAGCTGCGTAACTTGAACTGGCTCGATATTGGTGACAGGGTACAGCGACGAGTGCTGTTGGTGTGGAACAAACGATCCGAAAACTTTGAGATAGACTACAAAGTACGCTGAAACAGGGCAGGGCGCAAATTGCTCTGGCTGGAGAAAGTCGCAGTTGGATGGCTTTGATGCTCGAGATAGTTAGATGTTGAAGGCTGGAGGGGGATGAGGCATGGAATAGAGGACGTTCGCATTCGCAGCTGTATTAGCGGATTAAGTGGTGAGCATGGCATAGCAGCAGCAAGAAGCATAGTAACGCCGTTGGCCAATCACAACGCCTCAAAAGGCGAATGATTCTCTGAATTTTTGTACCACAAGTGGAAGTGCAGCGATGTCTTCATACCTAAGGACACAGGTTTCCCAGTAGTATACGGTAATGGTACAAACACTTGGATAGTGATCATTCCAAACCTTTAGAAGCGGATATAAATTTGCTGGTGGTCTTGATGTCTACGCTTACCATGTTAATTGTATCAAGGCGAGGAGAAGTCTAGAAAGTTTTCATGCTCTTAGACCCCTCCTCAACATAAGGAAACGAGTGTAAATTTCCATATATTTATCTCCGTACTCCCCGTATTTCACCTGTTTGCTCCCTTGTCCGTAACTGTTCCTGTCCTTCTTCAGTAGAATGAGAGTCTAACCACCAGTCCAAAAGAAGGCTAGCTCTTTGCGTCACCATAGCACGTGACTAGATTAACAATGTGGAAAGCGCCTGAACGCCTTCTTTGAGCCGCGATTCATTTCTCCAGCCCTCCTTGACCATCGACGGAACAACGCTCTTTGACAACCCCAACGCGTTGTCCACCTCGAATCTCACAAAGAGCCACGGTCTACGATCTGAACCAAAGAAGATCTCTCTACCCGCGACTTCGATCGACCGCGAAAAGCCAGCCTTCAGGCAACAAACACCTGGTTCCTCGATTTTCCTCTGCCTTTCTTTGCACGCTCCTTGACGACGAAACCCCCAAAATTGTACCAACATGTCTGTTGAGATCTCAATCGAATCGCCTCTGGCGCAAGCTCTCAACTCTGCCATCCAGCCGAAGCTGGTAGAGGTGGGATGGAGCTCAGGTGGCGGCGACGAAGGTCAGCTTGCGGAGTACATTCTCCTCATGCTTGCCAACAACAAAACCCAGGAACAAATCGCAGCGGAACTCTCGAGCGACTTACTGGGCTTAGGACCTGACGATCCAGGAGCCAGGGACTTCTCGCAGTGGCTCTTTCAGCAGATCGACATATTGAACTCTGCGCAAAATGGCACAAATGGACCCGCGACCACCGATGAGCAGGCAAACCTGCAGGATGCAGATATGGGAGACGTCTCAGATGCTGGAGACGGGAAAGTGTATGCTTTTTCATCAGTTGACCTTTCGCAGCCAGATACTAGTCTTCCTACAAGACCCCCTAAACTAACACGTTATCCTAGACCTACGGGTCCAAAGTCTATGCGCGATGGTACAGGCGTCTCTCGCCCTAGAGACAAGAGAATGCTTGGCCAACTCGCAAAGGCAATGGACAGAACGAACGACTCCGTCCTGCATCGAGTTCGTCCTCAAAATGGCAACGAGCGGATCAACACACACTCTCGAGCCCCTCCGACCGGACCACGACAGCAGGCGCCTGGTCGAGGCGGAGTCAGAAATTTGAGTTCGAGGATGAACGGGAATGCGATGGGAGGCATGCCAATGCAACACGGAGGAGCGGCGCAAAGCATTATGAACATGACCCAGGGCCAGCAAATGCAACTCTACCAGATGCTAGAGCAGCAGTCAAAACTCATGGCGGCAATGATAAGCCCACAACAGCAGCAACAAATTGGCATGGGTAGAGGTGGCTTCGGAATGAACAATAACTTCGGCCATCAGCAACCTGGTAGATCACTCTTCGACCGTGTCCAACCACACCAACGACCACAAAACAACCAAAGCTTTCCCCAGAATGACAGATTTGGTGCACGAAATCAGCAGCCAAGAATTGGCAGCGAAGCACCTTCATCATCAATGGATGTGGAGATGTCGCAGGAGAAGAAGGAACTCGACCCGGAGAATACCAAGTGCAGATTCAACCTGAAGTGCACAATGCCGGATTGCAAGTTCGCACATCAGTCTCCAGCTGCACCTCCAGGAGCAACCATCGACTTCAGCGACGTCTGCTCTTTCGGCGCTGCCTGCAAGAACAAGAAGTGTGTAGGGAAGCACCCATCGCCCGCCCAGAAAATCTCCTACCAGACAGCTCAGCAATGCAGATGGGGAGCCGATTGCACGAAGGTCGACTGCCCGTTCGTTCACCCCACACCTTGCCGAAACGGTGCCGATTGCAAGGTTCTTAATTGCAAATTCGGCCACACGAAGATCGAGTGCAAATTCAACCCATGCGAGCGTCCAACGTGCCCATACAAGCATGTTGAAGGTCAGAAGAGAGGGAAGTTTGAGGATAAGGTCTGGACGGCAGAGAAGAAGGAGCATGTCAGTGAGAGAAAGTTTGTGGAGGAAGGTGGCCCAGAGGAGTTGATTATTCCTGGCAAGACAGAGGAACCGCCTGCTCAGGCTTCTACCATCAAGGAGGAGGAAGTGATCTCCTAGGGAGTTGCACTTGTAGTGGAGGGAGATTAAGACTGTATACCACGTCCGTTACATGTCACTAGGGTTCAGGATGGCGTTTAGGTTTGACATTGCGGATGGGATACTCGAAGCATGATATCAGCTCGAGAAACGATTATGTGGAATTGAAATTTCTGATTACTGGCACCTCAAGAGGAAAGACTCTGAGGCAAGCCCTCGAAGCGTTAGATTATCCACAATGACTGTGACCTGACGAAAAATGTAAAACAAAACATTACTATAAGAAGGCCCGCCGTCATCGTGGGGAGTGGATTTAATAAGGAGTTTAGCGAAAATGCACTAAGATTCTCGTGACCTCGAATATCGGCAGATGGTGATGTTTACTACAATGCAGCGCTCCTCTACAAGGCAATGCCTCCTCAATTGCCTGAACATGTCGTGGTGACTCTACTTCGACAATGCTATCTCACGCCCAGATGCCAGCCATCACGATTGCGCCGGCGATCGCTCTCAAATAGCTGCATTAGAGCTCTCTCCACAATCCGCCCCTGCCCACGGCCTCGACACCGACAGGCCGCGAGAGTAGGGAGTCAGGCGGGATACCTCTCTACACTTCCTGGAACTGAAGATGTAGTTCAATCCTCCTCCCAGACCAATTTGTCGGGGTTAAACCCCGCAGATTCGGACGGATGTCAATCGACAGTTGCGTTCTCTGCCCAGCATGATGAACGTGGACGAAAGGCAGAAGCGGCGCGCATTGCGGTGCTTGGTGGTGGCATAACGGGACTTGCGACTGCGCACTACTTTGCCAGGGAGAATCCTAATGCGAGGATCACGATATATGAGAGCAGTGCTAGGTTAGGAGGGTGGCTGAAGAGCGACTCCATGGATGTGGATGGGGAGAGCGTGCTATTTGAGTCTGGTCCGAGGACGCTGCGGCCGGGCACTCCTGCTGGCCTTGTTACTCTGGAATTGGTATGTTGATACATGATTGAGTGGAATGTATGGGCTTATGTTGCAATAGATCCAGGAACTCAGCCTGCAAGACGAATTGCTCATTACCTCGAAAGCTTCTGAAGCCCACCAGAATCGATTCTTATACTACCCCGATCGCCTGGTGAAGATGCCTGGACCGGGACAAGATCCTTTTGATATAGCATGGAGGGTTATGACAGAGCCTGTGTTCAAGGGTCTGATCTGGGGCTCGCTTACAGAGCAGTATCGTCCTGCTCGATCGAACGATATGGACGACGAATCTGTAGGCTCATTTCTTGCTCGAAGAATGATGAACGAAGCCCCGGGAAACAACATCGTATCGGCTGTACTACATGGCATTTACGCAGGTGACATCAACCAATTGAGTATCAAGAGTCTGATGCCGATGCTGTGGCATTATGAAGCGTGGAAGGGCAGTATCATGAAGGCTACATACACGAGAATGGCGGAAAAGTTGGATATCGTGTCGAAAAGAGATATGGACCTCAAGCTGGAGGTACTACCCAAGATCAAAGCTGATTTATCGGATGCTTTGAAATATGCCAGTGTTTATTCCTTCAAGGAGGGTATCGGAGCCCTGTCTGGCGCGCTGGAGAAAGCTTTGAGAGAGAATCCTAATGTTGATTTCAAGAAAGAAACGGGAGTCACTGCCGTGGAATACGATGGCGAGAGTGATAGTGTCAAGGTAATGTGGCTTACCGATTCGGGCGTTTTCCATACTGACTTAAATGAAAGATCTCGACAACAGGTGACGCTCCAGCCAAATACACCAAAGCTATCTCCACGATCTCCAGCCGTGTCCTCTCGACCCTCACCTCAAACGCCCTCCCAACTCTTGCTGAAACTCACTCCGTGACAGTAATGGTTGTGAACCTCTACTTTAAGGATCCTCATATCCTCCCAGAACGAGGCTTCGGCTACCTGATCCCACGCTCCATTCCCTTCGCCCAGAACCCAGAGCGTGCACTCGGCGTCGTCTTCGACTCCGACGCCGTAAAAGGCCAAGACACAGCCTCCGGTACCAAAGTCACCGTCATGCTCGGCGGCCACTGGTGGGACGCCTTCGACGCCTACCCGGACGAGGAGGAGGGTGTCAACATGGCTCGAGCTGTCCTCCACCGACACTTGAAGATCAGCGACAAGCCTGCCGCTACTCGCGTCTCTATTCAGCGCAACTGCATCCCGCAGTATACTGTTGGGCATGAGTCGCGAATGCAAGCCGCGCATGTCGACCTCATGCGTGAATTCAAGGGCAAGTTGGCAGTAGCTGGGAATAGTTATACAGGGGTGGGACTCAATGATTGCGTGAGAGCCGCGAGAGATGTGGTTATGGGTATGAAAAGAGGTACTGTCAGTACAGGACTTGAAGATGCGGGAAGGAAGGATTTGTACGTTCAGGTCACGCTGCCGAGTGCAGCGGAGATTGATGCTGAGACCAGGAGAAGAGAGGGGAGGAGTTGAGGAATTCTTGCTTGCAGCAATTAGATGTGGTATAGGTGCGGAGGTAACGGTATATTGTTGGAGTACCTGAACGGACATAGACTGTAAAAGTACTTCGACAATGCATAGGACTGGTATAGATCAGCCGAGGCCGGCTCTTTTCTAATGATAGCTGTTTGCTGAACTCAATCCCTATCCATCTCGCCAAGTGGAGCTCAGTTCTTGTCCCCAGACTCAATTCGTCCACACACATGTGGTCTGAAATTCGTTGTTACAGATGGAAACTTACCCGACCGGGGCTGATGTTTGCCAGTGGGTGAGTCAGCTTGTTTGCAGCCCCAACGTGTGAGTGGAAGGGACACCATTTCCTGCATGTGGCTGAGGCTTGCAGGCCCTCACTATCTAGAGGAAGTTGTGCTTATGTGGCTTTCCCTGGAATCTTGGCTGAGAGCGAGATGGCATGGGCGGTAGCGATCCAATTACGTCTGTGAAAGGCTCTGTAGGTCCAATGCTGTCGAATATCTAGCCAGTTCGCATAACATTGTGTTGATATCAAATACCACCGGCGATTGCCAGCCTAGCCTGATATCTGGTGTTGGTTTTCGTTGGTGGTGAGAGATTGTTGTTTTCATTCCCATTGGAGGTAGGCTTAGCCGAGGACGGGTATGTTTGAGTGCTTTTACCCGTTCTTCACTCATACGACAACATGCAATCCTGGAAGTTTCAAGAGATATGGTAAGTAGTTTCGTTTGAACAAAATTTTGCACGATGTCTCCATTCTTTTGATTAGGCAGGGTCTCAGTACTAATACTACTTACCACCACTGAGTATGGCAACCTCTGGATTCATCAGCACTTGGCCATACGACGACTTGTCCTCGGATGAGTTCAAACACGGTGAGTAATTTCTACCGCATGTCATCTCGGTTGCCTTCTTCGTAGAAGAGCTAACGATACGTAGTCGTTGAGCGCCACATCACTCCTTGGGACGTCAAGGACAACCGGCCCATCCAAATCGGCCAAGTTTTGAACCCTCACACTGGAATCCTCGAAAGTCCCTCCTACGATATCGGCACTTAAACTGGCCCACCATTCGTTGATCTTATCGTGACCAATATCAATATTGGACCCGCTCTTGATGGTACGGATAGTTTTATCTATTCTCGTGGAGCTCACATCGCATCCATGGTGACGATCATTACCGAGATAGGTGACCAAGTGAGAGGACTTGTATGAGATCGTGTCGTTGAATGCAACGAAGTTTGCTGTTATTGAAGTGCTTAATACGAGGAGATCGAGGGGTGAGATGAGTGGGAAGTTAGGGGAGATGAGAAGGAGGTTGGTTGAAAGGACTTGGGAGAGGAGCAAGAAGTTGAGAGACGAGGCTTTGGCAGAGAGTCGAACCGGTGCTACAATTGATTAGGAGGGGGAATAGAGGTCGAGAACCACTGTTTGAGACTTGTACGTCTAAGAGCCATGCATGTTCTTCAGAATCCCCCAGAAGTTCGGCTCAAGCCTTTTCACAGACCACAGCAGTATGATTCAGGTTCAAAATCATTTTTATGGATCAGAGATTGCTATGGTCAAGATCAAGTAGAAACGGAATTCCTGGACCAAGTCTCCTTGATTAAATTCTCCACGGTCATGGCCTCCAAATCTGGAAACCTGTCATTCAGTCTGAAATCCTTTTCGTCAGGCAATAAGAGATGACCTCTCACGGCCATAATTCCAAACATGATCGTGGCATCTCTCAAGAACTTTTCACTAGCCATTAGTTCCGTCAGATTGGTCACCTCCCCCTTTTCGAGCTTCTCAATACTGTCATACGAAACCTTAAACTTTCTTCCGGTCGCACTCTCAGCCCACGCTAATATCTGGTTGAACGTTATATCCTGGCCCACGAATCCACTGAGTACCGGCCAGTCAGGTTCATCTAGCATCTTGATGATAAAGTGCGCAAGATCAGGCGTGTAGGTCATCGACATCTTTTCGTTACCCGTCCCAGGTATAGCAGCCACACCTTTCTCGATATCGATGGCCCAGGTGAATGGGTTCAAGGTCGTCTCAATCTTTGGCATTCCCCAATAGTCCATAAACTGGCCAGTAGAGATTCTGGTGTACTGCAGCGTTTTCGTCTTCGCCAATGCTTCTGCGTTCTCGACCCAATACTTCGCATAAGGGTCTAATGCTGCAGTATCTTCATTCGCAACGACTCCGAACTCGCTGGGTATGAAGCGTTCTGTGACTGATGATCTGTCGGCTGCTGAAATGAGGTTCAACTGGGCTTGTGAGGTTGTGCTGCTCTCCATGGTAATAGTTGAGAGGACGGTGTCAATCCTGTTGGCTTCAAGTAGGGACACGATTGAATCTATGTCCGAATAGTTTACTTTGAGGTATTTGACATTGGAAGAGTATGGTTGTCGTTCCTGGGAATAGTCAACAATGGAAGGCAGAGAGGTAATTGTTCCGGCTTACACTTCTGCTCAGTACGAAGACTTCATGTTTTGTCTTGGATAAAGCTTTGACGAATGTCCTTCCCAACCCACCAGCACCTCCAGAGACTGCAATTCGGGTCATTCTGAGAGATTGAATACGAATTGTACTTTTTCTGGTATAAATTCTCGTTTGATGAAGAAGAAGAAATGGGAAAAAGGTACTCGTTTTCCAAACACTATTTGCTTCTTTTTATACCTTTAAGTATCCACTCCTGGCGCAAATCATTTCATACTTTCAACTGGTGAAGGAATCCGCGGAGGCCGATCTGAAGTATCTGCTCATGCTGTTCTACATTTTGTTTTGTAAGCAGCAGAATTGTTGCTTACAGATTCGAAGCATGTTGACGTCTGCCAATGGTGGGGAGATTTAGCGAACCTTTGGACATTCAGGGTGTTGGCTCGCCAAAGTCCAGGTGGGGACAGGTGGAATCCCTGTAAAGTTCGAGAGTCAGCGCTAGCTAGCGATGTCATGTAACCTATCCTGCCAGCCCACCAGTGAGCCTGCGTGACAACCGCCTCCTGTCCTATTTTTCTCCTCCACACCATTATCCATATCCGTCTATTAATCTCACGATGCCCTGACACCGAGTAGATCCAGATGTAGCAGCTCCCAGGTATTGGTGCTTACTTCTCCAAGCTGATAGGTGGCTTTGCAGGCTCGCATCGGTACCTTAAGTTCCAAATCTACTCAGGATGTGATGATGGCCTGTGGCCCCCAATATCAAATTGCTTGGCAGGGGAGAGCAATACGAAGGATGAGCATTTATGGACTGTAGGCGTCTCTCTGACTTTTGGCTGCTTATTTGTGGCGTTCTGCCGAAGAGCAGCGGGCATGGGAAACGGTAAGCTTATCTTGATGCCTGTCATTTTCAGACACCGCTCATGCACAAGAGTCCTGTGCTCTACGAGGCAAGAAGATTCTCGTATACATATGCCACTCTTAGCCTACTGTTCTTATTTCCTCCTGAGTTATCAGATGTCCTGTTACACGATTCAAGACATTTGCTTTACCGACTAGCTAGAATTCTCTATAATTCACATTATCTACCCCGCGGTGAGCATCAATCCGGGCATATCAACTATGTCTCTTTGGGACGAAGGTCTCGACAGCTTCTTGTCCGATTTACGTTCACGCGGCATCCCAGAAACCGTCATTCAGTCTTTCCTTGCAGACAAATCAACACCCGAGGAGACCAAAAAGTCGGCATTAGCTCTACAGCATGACAGCGGCAAGAAGTATGGCGCTGTGGAAGTCGCCGGGAAGACAATTCCAGGGAAATGGATCGCGGCGATCATGGACAACATTGGACGTTTTGTTCAAATTACTGACTACGCGATGAAAGGTGCTCCTGAGACAGTTGGATTGGCATGGTGGGCGATTAAGCAAGTTTTAGGAGCCGTTCAGAATAATTACAAACTGTACGGATTCTTTGGTGGTGCGCTGAGCGACATTACGGAGATGCTCGTTATCATCCGATCTTATGAGTAGGTGACGATCTAACCCCCACGATGCGCGATGGTTTTTCTGGATTTTATCTGGCATGCTAATCTGGCATAGCAAATTGTACGATGAGCGATCCAATTCCAGTTGGAAAGCGAGTGACATGGTAGCCGAACTATTCAAGCAAATTCGCGATGTATATGCTGCTATTCTGGATTTTTCATTCTCAGTCAAGCAGCATTTATCTGCTGGAAAGCTGGGTTGGTATCTCTCAATCGATTCATTCGTTGGAGAAATTGCTAACTCAAATAGCCAAAATTGGACATGCTTTTAAGGATGCTCTAGGAACAAGTTCTGGGGAGTTCGAGGGGAAGATGGGCTCGATTAAGACTTTGAAGGTCAAGATTCTAGAATCGGCGCAGGCTGCGTTCCAGCAGAAGACCTTTGTCAAATTCGATGGTACGTACTCTTCATACGTTAGGAGGTAGACTTCTTACATATATAATCAGAGGTCCAGGAGACCATCAACTTAGTTATTGAGGGCCAAGAAGCCGCGGAGAAGACCCAACAGGCGATCCAACAGTCAGTCGAAGAAATTGCTCGACAGACAAAACCAAAGAGTCGAGACGATGTGGCTAAGGAGCTCTTCGAGAAGAACAAGAAGAAACTTAATCCGCTGCCAGATTCCAGCGCGACTTACAATGCTTATAGGAAGGTCAAGCACCATGGAACATGTGAATGGATCTTCAATGATCCGAAGTACGACTCTTGGCGAACCTCTGAGAAGAGTAGTATTCTATGTATCAGTGGAGAGCACGGTATTTACCATTGAAACACTATCCGAAGTGAGCTAACGAAACAACAACTCTAGGCGTTGGAAGATCTGTTCTCATGGCAGCTATCACCAATCGTGTTGAGAACGAGCTGAGTGAAGAGCCGAACTGGACTCTGCAATACGTGTCCTGCGAGTCTCTGCAAAATAGCACCGGACTGGATGCCAGAAATGACTCGTCACTCAGCAGTACTCGAGTTAAAAACACGCTTGTGTGTAATTTATACGAACAAGCTTGTGCGGACCAGATTGATACTACGCTGCTCGAAAAGTGTAACGACGTCTTCCACAACTCGAAGCGCAAAAAAGCATCCGCAGCTCTCACACAGCATAAAGTCGCAGAAGAACTTCCCGAATTTGACGAAGCACTCGAAGAGCTTTCCCAGGCCCTGAATAAGAAAGTGATCATCGTCATCGATGCCGTAGAAATGATCTCAGACGACCAAGAAGAAGATTTTGCGAATTCCCTCCAAGTCTTACTCAAGAGGACCGGGATGCACACGCGAATTATCGTATCTTCCTTCTCGGGATGCAAGTTCTACAGCACCTTGGAGAAGAATCACACACCCAATTTGAGTCTCGGTGAACATAATCGTGAAGTAAGTAGTCCAAGTTTGCGTCGCGACATAGCTTCCTTCTCAATTATGTCATGAGTCCGTATAGGACAACCCATCCTCATTCCTCAGTTTTCTAAAATGCTAATCTTGACCATCAGGATATCGATCATGCGACAAGGTCCAAACTCCGAGGTATGCCAGGCTGGTCAGACGCCGAAAAAGAAGAGGCCCGTAAAGCAGTTATCGAAAAGGCTGGGTCCGATTTCAAGTATGCCATCAAAGTTGCACTACCTTTCCTCGAGGAGCCTTGGCAGCGACCACTCAGCAACCGTCTGAAACAGCTTCCAGGAGGTCTAGAAGAAACATACTCCCAAGCTATCAGCCAGATGGCACCTAACTACCGAGCTCTTCTCGAAACCTCAGTCACGTGGGCACTCTTTGCTAATGGTCCAGTCACTGTGACCGAATTGATGGTTCGTAATCTCCTGCCCTTAAGGAGTCCAAGGTCCGGGATTCTGGGATCATATCCTTTGTTCTCTATCCTAGAATCCCAAGGCAATGACAAGAAAAACATACTAAGTGTCTGATCAGGATGCTCATCTTGGTACCTATCTCACTGATTCTCCCGAACTTGAAGGCCCAGTATCGACCGAAGAATCTTCACTTTACCGCGAGCAGATTCGTGCAGCTGGTGGTCCTTTCCTCGACTGCCAGAGAACAGAGTCCCATAGCTTGGTCAAGCTCAAGGATCCCGCTGCTGTGAGACGTTACTTTCTGCACGCAGACGAGCAGATCGTTGCAGGAAAGTCCGATGACATTCACGTTTGCAACCATTGCAGGAATAAAATGAGCTCGACTAAAGAGCTGGAGATCAGTGAGAAACATGGTCATCTTTTGATGGCTGTCACTATGGGCAAGTTTTTCGAATACGATGAAGCCTCCAGTGACTAATTTTGACATAGTCAAAACTTTGAACTCTCCCGCCTTTCAAGAACGATATCTTAGTGCACTGGTGGAAGAAGAAAAGAACGACGATACTTCTCAATCCGATGACAACGAGTCCAGGACTGAAGCTAGGGATGAGCAGGAGAAAGGGGCCACCGATACTGTTTCTTCAGTCAATCCAAACCCGTTGACTGAAGCAAAGCTTGAGGAGCATAATGCTAACGATGTTTCCGAACTCGTCGCAGAGGACAAACAAATCGATAAGTCAGATGAGGGATCGGAGACTTCTGATGACACCGACGTCAGATTTGAAGACGACGAGGCAGAAGAAGCCAGTGTCTCCCCAATATCGGAGGAAGTTGCTGACACACGCTACGAATTACGGCAGTGGTTTTTCCACGTCAGGAAAGCTGAGGGCTTGTGGCCTTGTAAGGTAGAGCGAGAGAACAGCAATGACTGGAAAATCCTTCTAGAAGAGCTGCACAAGTTTTCACGCAACGAGAAAGTCTTCAATGCCTGGAGAAGGACATGCCTTCCATCATGGCAGGGATCATACACGCCATTGCACGTAGCAGCACATTTTGGGTTGCTATCTCTGACATCTCAGCTTCTTGAGAGTGAGGCAGATATCATGAGCGTTACTGAATTGGGTTATAAGTTGACTCCGCTGCACTGTGCTGCGCATGAGAAGTATCCGGGAATGTTCAGGTCAGCATACTTTTACTTCCTCCTAATGGCCTTTGCCAGTGTCGCGCTTTCAATTCGCAGCCTTTTTCGTCTCACTAACAATTCACACAGGCTGCTTCTTGAAAATGGGGCACAACCCAACTTCCAGCCAGATCCTAAATCTGGAGTCACGCCGTTCCAATATTTGATGTATTGCCAGCCAACTGTTGAAGACGTGAAACTTTTCTTCGAACATGGCGCTTCCTGCACGAAGACGCAAAGTCAAGGGTACAATGCCCTACATTGTTTCAGCTATGCAGGAACGAATGTTGAGGTCTTGGAAATGCTCCTGGATCACGAAGAAGAAGACGGGACGAAGGTGGATATCAATGCCACCGACTCTACTGGAGAAACGGCATTGCATGAGTTGATGAAGAGGAAAGACATACCGCCGAAATTGCTGGAGAAATTTGTGGAGAAAGGTGCAGATGTCAATATGGACGACAAAGATTCGCAGCGTTAGTTGCATGTCATGGAGCCCTCTTCCAATGCTAACTTGTCGTAGGACCATTATTCGAGTGTGCTTGGGAGGGCGAGGTGGAAGCTATGAACATCATTATCGGGAATGTGAAAGATATTGACGACGACGACAGGAGAGGTCGAACAGCCCTACACAATGCCGCTTTCGGGAGCCAGCTGGAAGCTGTCAAATTTCTGCTTGAGCATGGTGCGGACATTGCAAAGGTGGACAAATATGACGCGAATCCTCTTTTCTTTGCAACTCTCGGGTACGTTTGCCATTCCATTGCCTCGAATATGCACTTCTTGTGAATCATGATGAGATATTTTATGCATGATACAATCCAGAAAGATGCCTTGACAAGGCGTTCACTGACTTTCTGCTCAGAAAATCGGAAGAGGTAGCCTTCTACATCTTGAACAAGATGATCGAACAAGGTAAAAGCATCCAAGAGATTAACATGAAGACAAGAGGGCATCGAACACCACTCCGAAGAGCCGCTTGGAGAGGCTTCACTGAGGTAGTCAAGATTCTGCTGAAGATGATTGACTCCCCAGAAGTGATAGACACTGTCGACCTCATTCAGGGCCGAAGTGCTCTCCATTGCGCTTCCATCCATGGCCATGCAGCAGTCGTTGCCCAACTTCTCGAAAAAGGTGCTGATACGAAGCTGAAAGATGGTCCGCTGAATCCTGAAACCAAGACACACGAAGGCAAAACTTCCCTTCAGCTCTGCCACCAGGAATGGGCTATTCGAGGCATTAAGAAGTATGAGGACACGATTGCTCTTCTCATTGACGCCGATCCAGCTGCAGCTGCCCAGGATTCAATCCTCATTGCTACTGCCGCCATCAACGGCAGCAGGAGAATCCTCGAGCAATTACACAAAGTAAACGCAGATCTAGATCAGACAGATAAGTACGGATGGACGCCGTTGCTTCTCGCGAGACGATTCAGACATGTAGAAGCGGAGGAATACTTAGGTATTCAGACCAAACCGACACGGTGGGAGTTGGAAGGTGTTCAGATGACAGTCACTGAAGATGGATGTGGGCTTGAGCATGCGGGGGAGTGTAAGTTTGCCTACAAGCCCGATTACAGTGCCTCAGACTGACTGTGGCATTCCACAGACCGAATTAGCTTACCCGCAAATCGACCTATCTCCTCTGGGCTGACGAAGTTCTACTACGAAATTTCATTCCTAGAATTGGAAGGCGGCCGTCCTAACCCGTAAGTCAAATCTAGGTATGAAACATGCTTTCGCTGACGTGGAGTAGCGAGGTGGCCATAGGGTTCTGTACGATCTCCGATAAATCCTTGCTCGAGTTTCCTGGTTGGCCAAAAATGGGAGCGGCAGCTTCAAAGTCATGGGCCTATCACGGTGATGACGGTAGATTCTATTGCTACCTGGGCCACAACTCCGTGCATGTTGGAGAGCCGTATGGCCCGGGAGACGTCATCGGCTGTGGTGTTGATTTCGGCACTGGCAAGATCTGGTATACGAGAAATGGGACGCTACTTGGTTTGTGCTCAAGGTCTTGCTGGAACCAAAGTATACTGACTTGGATGGTGTAGCGCATGGATTCGAGAACGTCTTTGGTAGACTATTTCCAGTGGTTGGATTGTCGGATAAGGTCAAGCTCGAAGCAAATTTTGGAATTGATGCGGAGAACAAGCCATTTCTCTGGAAAGCCGAAGATGGGCTCAGGTGATATGGATACGTTCAGAGGACGTCAGAGTCTCTGGGTACAGCATCGAAACATTGATCTGCGAGCTTTCTGGAGGTATTTCTCTGTTTCTAGTCTCCTCCCGCCACTTGCGTCCAAGGTTATGGAAGGGCTAGATAATTATAGTGATTGAATTATACGGTATATTTTATGTGACCGAAAGACGTTGAATATATTTGGAGCTCGGGATGGCTCAGAACTCTCGGATTTCGGGGGGCCTTTTGAGGCTACGTGTGATCGACTCGCTGCCCGGTTTCAACTGAGAGCCATCTCGCGTACTTGAATGTCGCTTTCCAAGAATGTTCGCACAAATCTTACGAGACAAAGCGATGACCATGAGTGCTATCGAATTGAGTACTAGGAAATGCTCACCGCCTCGATACCCGATGTCTCAGTTCACATTTTCCCTTCGAGCATTATACCGCATGGTGACCAAATCCCATGAACTCAGGACCTATGGGCACTCCCATTCACAAACGGGCTTGGGCCCCGCTCCTCACGCACCTCCCCCATACCGAACCCCATCATGCGATCTCCCCCGTCATGAACACCACTTCTACCTCTTTCTACTTCTTCCATTTCCCTCATCCTTTCCCTCTCTTCCTCACTCTCTCGTTCCAACCTCGCCATGTCCCTCCTCTCCCTTGCATCCCCTCCCGCCAACCCATCGACAAACAGATACAATCTCATAGATAATCTAGCAAGCCATTTCCACACTATCTCCACTGTTCGAGCTGTCCAGGTGTTGGAGAAGCCGTTCGGAGTTGGTCGCCCCACTTCCCATTGCTCGAGAGTCTTGACGGTTCCGTCAGGGCCATGTTCTTGAGCTGGAATCCAGCGTATGGTGGTTATCAGGCCAAGAAGCATGAAAATGGAGAAACTTATTGACAGTTAGTATCAGCTGAGCAATTTAGGGAGATATAGGGAAGTAACGGACATAAGCAAGGAGTATGGAAGCCACTTTTCGATGCGGGTGTGGTTTACACCATGGCCGTAATTAATGTAGGCTAGAAAAAGCTGGGCAACGACGGATCCTAGCTTTCCGAATGCAGCCGATATTCCGTGGCAGAGACCACGATATCTTGTTGGGAAGAGCTCGGCGGGCATCTACAGATTATGGTCAGTATTGTGCTCAGGTGACTATATGAGGAGCTGGACAAACGATGTATGTGGTGGTGTTTGGACCTGCAGAAATCTGTTAGGATTTTGGTGGTCTAGAAAAACGAGAGGATACAGAATAAAGGAGTACTTACCAAAGTTGAAGAAGATCTGGCATAAAATGTACAGCACAATAATAGCCGCTGACCCTCCAATCTCGTAGAGGTGGTAGAATGAACCTCCTATGATAATGAACAATACGAATAGCCAGAAGAATCCTATGATCTGAATATTCCGCCTTCCCAGCCTCTCAATAGCTACAAAAGTAATAGCGCAACCGATCAGAGCTCCAAGTGACACAATGACCAGACTTTGCCAGATGTCGTGTATCAGGAGTTTGTATATCTGGCTTGGCGGGTCGGACTTGCCGTACCAGATCACTGATATGATATTGGGCGAATTCATACCCAGGCCATAAAATGGAAGATCGAGGTAGAACCAGCAGAGTGAGGTGGCCATTAGCGTTCGAAGATTGCCATCATGCCAGAAATATTTCTTGAAGTCTTTCCAGCTCGGTGGAGGTGGAACCACGTTTTGGACGGTCTGTTCCAGATCCTGGCGGAACGGATCGTGACCTTCAAAGGGAGATAAGATATTACCATTACCATTACCTTGCTGAGGCGATGCGAGATTGTTGGATTGTCCCTGCTCACTGGTTCCTGGCGGTGGTGGAAGAGAGAACACGCGAACAGTCTCCTGCTGGTCAGTTTTAACGACAGTATCTCCTCCAGGCAATTCGACGCGAGTAACGCTGCGAGGAGATGGAGAACGACTTGCTTGGCCAGATTCGTCACTCATCGCTCCTGATACTGCGCCAGAAGATATTCGTCGTCGGGTAGTGTCTGGATGTATGTTGAGCGAGGTGGAAGTCGCTCCAGCGGGTTCCGCTTGCATGAGGAGATACCGATGTAACTCTGATGCAGCCTTTTTACTATCTTGCCCAACGTCTGCGGTGTATCGTGGAGATTCGATGATTGTGAGACGAAACCCTGTAATGGTTATGAAGTCAGCAAGTTAGGATTTACTGGTGACTCAAATAATATTTGGAAATGAGTTGTGTAGTCTCGGAACCTTCTTGGGCTAAGAAAGGGATTGCTTGAACAACGTACATAGAGCGATGACCGCGGGAATGACCCCCACACCAATTATCCAGCGCCAGACTGAGTCCAAGGTCTGCATACATTCTTCGTTGCAATTCTGTGGAGTCGAATCTGTGTATGCAGTTGAGTCCGAGGGAATGCCATTGCGTTGTCTCACTATGGCAATAAGAGACACTAGACTGGCAGCCAGCTGGCCTAGAGGTTGGCATGCAAATACGAGTGTCAACATTCTGCCGCGGAGATGCGTAGGAGCGAATCTGGAGAGCATTTAGCCAAATATGGTTGAATTGTTTTAGCAAGCTAGACCTACTCCGAACAAATCACAGCGCTCAGAGGATAACTCAAAAAGGTCAGTTGCTATGTGTGAGAGAGGTGAATGGGAGCACTCACTCAGCACCAATTCCAATCCCGAGCACGAATCTCCAAATCAGAAGCCATACAATGATGGACATAGATCCATATGCCCCATTCGATGCCATCACGACACCAAGAGTCGCGCCAATCGTGATAATCAACTCCAAACCATACATTTTCCGTCTTCCCCAAATGTCGGCAGCAAGTCCAAAGCTAACTTGTCCAATAATCGAGCCCCCCAAGGTGACAACACCCACAGCTATTCCGTAATTATGAGGCATTTGCCCATCATAATATATAATATCGATCATAGGCATAACCATATTAATAGCAAAAATCGAATAGGCATCGGTGAAGAAACCAACACCAGCGACGATTACCACCCATGACCACTCGGAGAATTCTGCGCCTTCAAGTCGACCTAGGATGTATGATCGTCGATCGGATTCCTATGAGTTTCAGTGTGTTTTGAGCCTGCGAAGGGAAAGGTGTAGATACACTGATATGCTCAAAGTCATCGTTGGCATACGGATTGAGAAAAAGCTTGAGCCATCTGAATCCCCACAAGACCATGACTGGAAAGGGCACGCTCTCTTGGTTGGGTCACAATGTAACTCGTCGTAGGTGTAGATAGGCAGTTCGGTAAAAACTCAAGCTGTGATAAGATCTTTGTTTGCGTTCAATTTAAGGTCGTTCCGAAGTCTCGGCTTGCTGATGTGATGCTCATGTCGATGGCAGGAGTTGGTAAATATGGAATACTGTGAGGATAGCCTGAGGCGCAGGACACAGGTTCAGATGAACTAGACTCAATTTTGAGGCTCCCGTACAAGGCTGAAAATGAGCTTGGGCAATGTGGCGTTTTGCAGGCCCCATGCGCAGCCTTCCAATGGTCTTTTAACTGACAACCGCCCGTTCCGTATCCAGACAACGGGAATGGGCCACGGTAACACCTATGAGAGATGTAATGAGCTTGGCATCTATTTGTAGAACAGACTATCGATCGCTGGCAGAAGTGTCTGCCGCTTTTGGTCTGAGAGCACGCAAGAACGAGGCATTTGTGCGAACCGGTCTGCAGGTCGTCAGCCTCGCTTTCACACTTGATACGGCACGTCTCGTATCATGTCATTCATTCCAAAGAATCAGTCGAGTCATTTAAGGATGAGCTTTGTGCAGCTGTCATGTGGAACAATTGCGGAGAGATCTTCCACTCGTGGATGAAGGTTAAGATGGAGAATTTAGCCGAGCTTGTGCTGTTGTTCGACGTCTGTTCGGTTGTCATTGGTCAGCTCGCCAACACGTGGGGATTTGAGGTCAACCGATTCGCTTGTTTCGACGACCAGTGATGACTTTCAGGGTAACTTGCTAACTTCCCAACTTCTCGAATATTGACAACCCCATACATTAACCCTGCGCCCGCCTGCATGCTTCAGCCTCCACATCCAGCTTCAGTTCCATTTCCATCAATTCTCATGGGCGACCCATGTGTTACGCTTGATGCTCGCTGAGTGGAGGGGAGGCATCTTGGGAACGAGGCAAGGCGAGGGGCATCCCCGGAGGATGCAGATGAGATCCCCGGTTCGTCGATATTATGCACAGCCGCTCAGTTCCCTTGTGGTTCCCTCTCCTTGGTATTGCGAGGTCCCTAGAAGCGTCAAGGATCCCAGGGGTCATCAGCAGTTCTGGGATGCGGCAGCAAATCTTCTGACAGCTCATGGCAGGGCAAGGGCTCAGTGAGCTCAGGCCAGCTACTGCACCCTTTCGGTTGCCTACCGTCCCGTTCGTCATAATTATTCCAGCATCTGTCTTCTGAGAATCCATCATACACGCGACACACATTGCCTTATTATCGAATACTTCGGAGAGAGAGATACTCGATTGATTTTGATCAACGTCGACGATATAATTTGTCACTATACTTTCGTGCCAGCCTTGCACATGGTCGAGTCTGCGAAGGAAGTGTCTCGCCCCAAGGAAACCCCTGGGGGGTATCGAACTTTGATTTGATCTCCTCCTACCCCACAAGTGTTTTGATATATGTTCATCTCTAATTTTCTGCCCGCTGTATTTTAATCGTTATGTCATTCGGTTGGTCAGCCGGAGACGTTATTGCTGGCCTCAAGGCTGTTTGGGACGTCTGGCAAGCTGTCTCTGATGGTCCACTCAACGCTAGATTTGAAGCTGCGCAGTTCTTCGACGAATTCATTCATGTTACGAGCCGTTTATCTGAATGGGAAGTACGGAGGGTGTCGTGTGCGAAGGACGAGCGCCTGCACCGGTCCCATCAGGAACTACGAGACCAATGCACGGATTTTATAAAAAATCACATGGCGATCATTCAACGGGCCAATCCCAACACCAAGGCAATCCGATCACGCCGCTCGACATGGATACAAAAGGCTACGTTTACACAGAGTCAAGTTGTTTCTCTATACCAACAAGTCCAGTGGCCAGCTGAGCGCAAGGCGGTAATCAGACTTCGGGAGAAGCTACAATTCTTCCTGAATATAGCGGCCCTAGATGTTGGATTGGATACCAATGCTATGGTCCGTGATATGAAGTATGAGATCCAGTATCCTAATGTTAGCACACCATCTAACAGCTTTCCAGGGCATCACAGTCCTCTCATGCAGACCTGCTCTCGACAAATCTTCGCCTAGTCTCTTCCCATCTTGACTTGGTATCTCGAATTACTCTCAACCTGAAGCTGATCACATATCCACTAGAGCAAGGAAATCAGGCTAGGGAAATTGACTACCCAATCCTTCGGCAATTCGAACAAGCGCTCCACCCTCCTCAACCGATAAGAGCAATCGAAAATCGCACGCATGCAGTAGAACTACCCTGGCAACTTAGACCACCCTTGGAGGAGAACGAATATGCAGCGATCTTACCATCAACATATGTCGGTCAGGACCAAGAAAATTTCCAGCAGACAGAAGTTCGCGGCCTCATATCTCAGAGACTTGATAATCTTTCAATGCGAGTGAAACGGGTGGAGACCATGGATACCATATCAGAGCTCGGAAATCCAGAAATTCACGATGTCTCTGTACATCAGCTTTTGAAAAGATTGCAAGTTATGCGGGAACAAATAGCGGAGGCAGTTGGGGTCTTGAATCATTCTAGTGCTCAGAAGGATATGACTGTTGTGGTGACGGAACCACGAACGGCACTTCAGCAGGAACTCGAAGCATGGAATAAGTTGGAAGAAAGGATCGAAAGAGAGAGACTCCATCCTCCTGTTGGTATTGTTCAGACACCTACACGTCCACGACCAATTCCTGTACCATCGCCCCGATCCTCAGGTTCTCTGTCACCGATGACATCTCCATGTGATGGGTGGTCTGGACCGACTTATGGTAGCCCGGATCGAAACAGGAGTTCATTTTCCTCGTCGCCTGGTCAGCCAAGACCCTTTGCCCACAGCAGAACGCAGTCAACATCTTCGAACTCTCGGCGGCAGTCCATTGGAATGGAACGTCAAATACCAGTGCAATTATCTTACTTGGACTACTCGGTCAAGGGATTCATCCGTACAATAACGAGATTTGAGAATGGCGATGTGGAGACAATAATAACGACTAGTAAGGACGGTATGATCAAGTTCAATCATGCAATCGATATTAACGGGCCTGCTACCGTCGAGACGTCGATGAAGCCTTTTCTGGACAACAGCCACATCGACAAGACGCATAAACTACGAGTTCAGTTTCAAGGCTCGCATACCCTGAAGATAACGAAGCAAAACGAGAAGCCATCAATTTTTCCATTTCCACCTGTCTACACATTCCCCAACAGAGAAGGTAAGTACTGCTCAACAAACATCACGTCATTAGCCAGTCCCTGACAGATTATTTGCACAGACTATCTCGACTTCCAGAGCCTGCTACTGAACAAGAAAGTTGTTTATGGCGCCGACGTCCAATACATCAAATCAACCGACAAAGACATCCAATGCCGTCTCGGAACCATCCGAATCCTCCTCGACGAAGACTCCCGGACAAGATCTATTCTCTACTTTCGACATACTCCAGATCAGAAGCACGGATTTGTAGAATGGCCCAGTATGTCTTCTCACTTCTCTATTTTTTGTGGAATAATAACCCCTATGTTTAACCACACTGACTGGTATCGCTTGCAGTCGGACTCTTCAAGGCTCCTAAGAAGCCCGCCCGAAAATCCAAGTCCATCACTCTCGACAGCTCGGACGGCAAAGCCCTCTTCCTCGCCAAAAGTCTCTCGCGCCGCAGTACCCAAGGCAGTGTCGCTACAATAGCGAGCTTCGAATCGAGTGCTGGCCCGGCATACGCTAGGATGGACCAACGGTCCGGTTCTGGGTCTGGAAAGCCGGTAAGGGGACTTGTGGTAGAGTTCTGTGAGGCGGATGGTACGTATTTTCAGTCCTATTGGCTGCTTGTTGAAACCCCGAAATAGAAATAGAGAGCTAACGTTCAGTGACAACAACAGATTGCATAGATTTCTGGAAAGAGTTCACAAAGCAGGAGGTCAATTTCTCGGAAGTTAGTTTGGGTCTGCCCGCTTTACCTTTAGAGTTATCTGGGGACACCTTTCGTGTAGAATTGCCTGCTGAAGAGCTGCCATATGAACTTCCTTCTTGAGTTCATGAGACAGTTCTATAATGATAACGTGCATCAAGTCAGCCTCTATGTACTTAGCCAATTGTTTGATGGATTGTCAATTCAGACTGAGAGTCAGGCTCTTAGGCGCAGCAGATCGGGGATCTCGACGTCGACTTTTCCACCAATGAATCCCCACCACCAAGTCCAATCTCGCTCAGCCCTCTCTGCGTATAGGAGAGCAGACAACACTCAGAGATCAAACAGGGAAAGAGAGATTCCCCAAGGATACACCGAAAGTCCGAACCCCACTCCAAGCTCCTCGCCTTGGACAGTTCACGCGTGGCTCAGCAGCTCGAAAAGCACACAGCTTCAACGCAACCAGTAAGCCATATCCGAGCTAAGCAGTACCGAAGTCAGCATATCATCACGACATCATGGTCGAAAGCCAGCTTTCATACGAAAAGTCAGAAATGGCGCTAGGCGAAAGGCTACAAGTCCAGGAGATAGCAATTTGAAGAATAAGGAGAACTTGAGAATGGAATTGTTTTGTATATTATACCCACAAGAAGCTCAGGAGTGCAAGTTTATGCGCGATGACTATTGGATATGAGGGGCATAAGGGGCAATTTATATGACGAAATGAGACGTAGATGAACCGAAAATGGTTAGAAGAAGAAAAATCTGACCAGATGAGAGCTGGGTTCAAGTGAAGTCCTGTCTCCAACGATTATGTTCAGAACGAAGTAAGCAGAGATCTTTGTCAGGTTCGGGTACGTCTTATCAGCAATGCCGGAATTGGAATTCAAAAATCGATATTCACGTGATGTCCTTGTATGTCGCTTAGATACATGTCAACAACAATCACCATCTGGAGCAGATAAACACATTCGTTGTCCAAACATATCGTAAACGATTTTTCAGCATTATACATCCAGAACGACAGGTACGCTGGAACCATTTATTTGCTTCGCTCTAGACTGTGTCGGACGACATATAAGAGCTTTCGTATTTCATCAAATTGCTTCACATGAAGTAACCCCCCCCCCCCCTCCCCTCTCCCAAAATGTCCGAACACGTAGCCACAAAGCTGAACCCACAACATCTCAACCCTCACACCTCATCCGGGTTATACGTCATATAGAAGTACCCATTTCGCTCTGGAAAAGGACCATCATAGTTCCATTCTCCTCCATCATCAGGGGCATTAATCGGAGGGTCATCACTGTCGACGGGATCCCGATTGTCTGGCAAATATTGCTCGTACTCCGGATTTCAGGCTCCCCAGGGAGCGGAGGTTGATTAATTCCCAACGGGTCTGGGTCTTGCGGCGGTAGAGGCTCCGGGTGGGTTCTCCGTATCTCTGGCATGAAAGGTGGGGGAACACTATTTGGATTCGGATCAATTGGGTCCAATCCGTCGATTCCAGTCCTGGCTAGTTTCACTGCTCGCTTGCACCTCTTGTTGTTCTTCCCTCGGCATTGTCGGATATTTGCCATCTCGACGCTTGGAAGACGCTTCAATCCTAGTTTCCCGTCGTAGATTGTTGTGTACCCACCACCTTCTTCGTCTGGATTTTCTAACATGGTGGGGTAGCCGGCTTGGATACTGTATAGTGCGGTAAGGTGCCGATATTGTTGCTCGAGGTAGTGGTAGTGGTCGGGAACTTGAAGAGTGTTAGAGTTACAAAAGTGAGATCTCGAGATTGAGATTGAGATTGAGATTGAGATTGAGATTGAGATTGAGATTGAGATTGAGATTGAGATTGAGATTGAGATTGAGATTGAGATTGCCGATCTCAAAGACATCAATCTTGAAATATCTCCTCAGTCCAAGATCTTAGATCTGGGACATATCTTGGGAGTAGAAGACAGAACTTACTGTCGGGACATGTTTGCACATTTTGTCTTCCCATTCGCTCTTCGTAGCCCCAGACATCGTCAACTTCGGCGGAAACGGCGACTTGTTCTTTGAGCACCCAACGATTTTGTCGGCACTATGTTGAAGTCAGCAAAACAGCATATTCTGCAAGGGAGCTATAATGGAGATGAGTCGAACAACAATTATCCAAGAGCTGATATGCGAGCAACTCACCAAGGGGCACAAGAAAGTCTGCTTGTCGGGTTTATCCCATTCTTTTCGGATGCAAGCGTAGTGCATAAAATGGTCGCAGTGTAATTGGACGATCACCTTGCGGGAGAGTACATCCCATTCGTCGGCACAGATGGGACAGCCTGCGTCCCAATCGTCCTTTTGCATCTTTGGGGGGCGAGTATCTCTGGATACTGGATGGATCGGGAAGAGCGAAGAGTAAATGTTGGCGATATTGGAAGGATTGAAATCAGGAGGCTGAGAACAAGCGAGATGGAAGTTGGCAAGCCTTATGCGGAAGTTCTTGATATCTTCGGCAAAATTGCGTCTACTTTCGATTTTGCTAGCTGGAGCTAACTTACTGATGTCTCTGCGCACTCCTAGATCTAGTGCAAGTTCTGCATCCGATAGCTCAGGGTAATCAAGCTCCCTTGCGGTGACAAAATTGACCCTGGGCGTAACGGTCAGCAGTTAACACCATGTCAACAGGATCATGAGGGTAGAAGTTTTCTTTGGGGGGAGAACTCATCATCTACGAAGATTGGAAGATGGTAGCGAGGTTGTTGGCTTACCCTGGTGTCCCAGTGCCTTCATGGGCTGATATTCTTCATCGACAATGACAACCTGTTTGTTGACCAATTTGTCCTCTACATGCTCCTCATTGATGGCTTTGTTGAATGTATCATTCAAATAATGGACATCTTCCCATAATGCCCATGCTGTAAGACGGGTCGTAGATTCTAGATCTCCATCAGTAACGTAGGATGGATTGAATGCAACAAGTTTGTCTCTTACAGACTCCACGATTTCCTCCAACCTACTTGGAGTCAAATTGTACAACAGCGTGTCGTGAGGCGAGTACAACCCTATTTGATACTTTAGCACTGGCATAACTGTCAATTCCCAGGATTGATTTGAGACAGTGGGCTGATCTTGAGACCAGATCGTTCCCTTAGACATTCAGAGCTACCTTCCGGAAAGTAATGACCTGGTCTAGTTTCAAACGAGACACCGGCGGCTATTCCCTCGACAGCCCTCAAGAGCTGGCGATAGAAATAATTGATATCCGCGAAGGCCGGAAGATTCACCTGTGAACTTTCGGGCTCATGTGAAAATTGGTCGAGCACGAGGCAGAGATAAGCCATAGAGATACGCAGGATTCGCTGGAGCATCCTCTCCCCAACGTGAATATCTCCCACGTGAAGACTACGCTGGTGGAGAAGTCGTATGTAACTTCTGTGGAGGATCCACGTGGCAGCAAGGAAGTGATTGGAATCCGAGATGTTCGACCCGTCTGATAATGATGATTCGGAGACATTGAGGTTCCTGCCATCAGCAATTTTCCGCAAGACACGCGTTTTCTGTAGAAGGTTCACAATTCTCATGATGTGATCCCCTGTCACAGGAAGACCTGCGTCAGCTAATTTATGTACACACTCTCTAGCATGACCTCGAGCCTAGGAGTATGACTACGGGAAAATTACCTACACATAGGATTATCCGGGTCTGTCTCAGTGCCATTGTATCGATCTTCATGGCGGTGCTTAACCATCGTGATAAACTCATCCAGGTCAGGGCGGGTCGATGAGATGAGGTCCTTGCACCGGAGTTAGAGATCGATGACAACAGGATAAGGATAACATACATCTCCCCAGCATTTCAACTGTGGTTCGCTGAGAAATTGAACATTATTTGTGAGCTCGTCTACGTGAGTCAGTTCATCGGGATCCACTAATTTGGCAGCATACTATGTAACAAGCAGTCAGTAATTGCTTTCCATATATGAACTTCCACCAGAAGGACAAGCGATAAAGCAAGAAGATCTGGGGCTTCTGGGTCCGGGCTTGAAGTAGAGGGAAGCCGGATTGCTCAGTACGTACCTGATCCAGCCAGTCCAGTGGCCACTCTGGAAGGAATTTCGTGAAGAATGTCGACTTGTCGTATGATACATAATCATCACCAGACGAAGGGGGCCTTCTACTCTTCTCCCACGGCCTTTTCAGCAGCTCAAGGTCATGCACTATCTCCTGGTCATAAAGTTTGATTAGTTTTTCCTGTTTTTCTTTTTCATAAGCCTCCATTCTCTCGCGCCATTCGTCCTGATACACGGTTAGTACTCCCAAGTGATGACCTCTCATGTCGATTAAAGAATGTCTTGGACTCACTATGAATTCAAATCTGTCGCCTCCCGCTTGATCGTCCATTGTGGTATCTTGACTGAGATTAGGTCAATTACTTTGGCGACACTGATTTCCGACGTTGAAACGCTTGACATTGAAATCTGGGACTGTGCAGAGACAAAGGAAGGCATAGACCAACAATAGTGAAGGTCTCTTTGTTCTTCGGGACATTGCTGCTGAAAAGGGAATCAGGGCCGCATCCACTTCAGGAGAATATCGTTGAATGACCAAGAGTTTAAGAATAGACAGGGCGGCCAGATCTTGACCATGATGAAACTGATTTAGAGTTGACAACTTTGAGAGGAAATGATCCCTGACAAGGAAGATATCTGGGTTGCTCCCCAACGAAGGAGACTTGGAGCGCGCCACGTGATACCGAATATAGTCATTAGCTTATTTGCTCGAGAAAACTAGCCTGAATTCAACACCACAAAGAACGAGGAAAATAAGTAGCCAGACAAATTATTTTAAACTCGCCATAGCAGCGTACCAAAAAATCATTCTCCATAGGTATACCCACGTGACAGGCCTTTAAACCGTGCCCTTTCTGGAAGAGACATCACAAGGAGTTCCAAAGCTTCTGAAGGCAGAGAAAGCAGATGCAAGGGATTTTCGACCTTTCTTTCATGCGAAAGTCAGGTACGAGAGCTGACTCATACGTTTTGCATCGGAAAGATACGGTGCTCTTGGGTCAACACCGGAAAGCAATCTCGTACTAAATAAAGTATTTCCAGAACCACGCGAGACGCTGTAACTGAAATCCAGGGACCATAAAAGGTAAAAACCTGGCTAAGCTTTGCCTAATCTAGGCTGCATTTGAGGCTGAGGAAGCCTTTCCCCCGAGCCAACAATTCTTGGACCACGGGATGTGACAGCTCGGTAATTGGCTCTGCAAACGGATGACAGCTTGGGTGGATGTCCTTTGTTTTGCTTAGTGGTGGGAAAATCGTTTGGCCTAAACATCCTAGCCATAAACTTCAAGATATTGTCTGAGTTCAACTCGGGAAGATGGATACCAGATCTCCAAGAAATACTTTCATACCCTTGATACGAGTCTCCGAGTCCCCTTCCAGTTCCGAAGTCTCACATCGGCATCCCCAGATTGGCCAACAGATCTCAGCTGAGGTGCTCGAGATCTTGGTAACGAATGATCGACGTTTGATCTTTGTTCTTTGATCGATGCCATCCTGTCACCCGTCCACCACCACGAAGTGATTTGCAGGGGACCAAAGGGATTTGTGTGAGGTGCCGTTGAGAGTGTTTCAGGATGCGCGGCTGGATGCGCGTTTAGTGTGCGGTAGAGAGCAGATGAAGCCGAAGCCTTTGATCGGAAGGGAGGGAGGGATGTAGAGAAGGTAACGTAAAAGGAAGCGTACATGAACTGGCTTCTGGATTGATGATGGATTGTGAGATACTACATGTTTACCGAAGAGCCGTGTGGTGGGCGTGAACGGTGACGAATTGGGTACCGGGAAGTTGGTTCAGGGTCTTGGCGGGGTAATATGTGATAGATATGCCCTGCAACCTCGAAATGTAATAGGAATTAGACAGACAATAAATCATTCGAGTCTTTTGAGTCAAATCCAGTCTGTTCTTGATTTAAGAGACAAAGTCGTTCAATAATGTCTCAAGACCCGCTGAGCAGCCTCAGCTGAATGGAAAAGGTCTCAGTGCACGTCCCTAACGGTTACTTGCAGCTACTTGGAGACGAGACGGGAGTCGAAAACTAACATTGGGCACTTTGTCTGGGAGAAGTAAAAGTAGGAGATGCTCTGAGCTTTGTGACAGTGGTAAGTAAGGAAGAGATCGACTCTTGATCAAGGAGTGGGGAGGATATACCAAAGCTTCCCAACAAACGCTTGCATCTGAGACCTCGGATGCCTCTTCAGTCCATTCAATCTATAGTTTGACAATTAGACCACTTTCTTTCGAACGACACAATAGTACCATTAGGGAATCATACAAAGGCCTTTGAGACAATTGGTGATCTGTACTCGCAGCCCGCTCGTCTCTTGCTCCCCTCCTGGTTTCCCCTCCACGAAGCCCATTTTCAAGCTCAAACGGTTCTCTTACCATGGAAATGTTCCGCTGCTGTCTATGCCCAAACTCGGCCTCGTCACGGTGTCTTTCCCTCCTGATAAGACAATGTTCCATGACACAGCACACCTTCTACTCTTTGGGATGCCCATGTGTCGTGGTTAATGAGTCGCATGTCGAGTTATGTAGTACGGGATATTTCAAGATATCGGAGTGCATATGTACTGTACAGACGCCGCCCCCGCCTTTATCTTCATCGTCCACACCACACGGGCGTTGCCGAGAGCTTCGCTTGCTTCTCACACTAAGATCTCGCTCGCGCATGCAATCATGCTGTACTGTAGGCCCATCCATGACACGACATGGCATGACAGCCGACTCTAACCTCTACTGTACTCTAATTCAGACCAACAATCCATCGGTCTGTCCAGTAAGCAAGAGTAGTCCAATCCAATCCAATCCAATCTACTGCAGGAGTTCAGTCCAGCAGTCCAATCAATACAATTATTCATGCCAAATGCAGATACAGATGAAGCCAGGATCTATCAAAAAAGCAAGCCAGTCCATGCTCATGCTCATGCTATGCTCATGCCCATGCCCACGCCCACGCCCACGCCTCACGCACCCTTTGCCTCTGCCTCTGCCTCTGCCTCTGCCTCCACCACCTCTGCCCCCGCCCGGCTAACTCCACCCTCTACCACACTAAACGTCAACTTCACTCCAGACTCTCCCAGCTCACAACAATCCGTCCTCTCCACCACTTGCACCATATCAACCACCACACGTCACACGCCAATTGCGATTCCCCTACCCCTCGCAATAGCATCAGCATCAGCATCACTATCCCATCCCATGGCCGTCTCCTAGTTGCGATTGCTGGTCAACCATGACCAGAAAGGAGAAGGATGTTCGCAACAGCTCTGCGACGAGCTCGAGCACGGACAGCTGGAAATCCACCGAGACCGTCAAAGGGCCCAGCTCTAGCTCGCTATTCCGGGCCCCATCGCGTCGAGGTAATGCCATGACTGTCAAGACTGACGGCAGAAACAAGTGAGTGGGAGCCACAATATATCTCATAATTTGACATTCTTTCATTCCTTCACAACCTTCGATTTCGATTTCGATTCCTTTGTCTTGTCTTGTCTCAAACAGCTGCCGGACCCTTGCGACCATGTTCATTGACTGACGGGTGCTTGCATCGCCCTTTCCCAGACCCGAGACAGATCCTCAAGTTTCGCCAACCACTGCTGCTCCACGCACCGCAATATCCCCGTCTTCGCAGTCGTCTCCCAATGTTTCCCCTCGGGACCATAGAATGAGCGATTTTGGCAACTACCGTCGCGATCTTGCAGTTCTAGAAACCGGAGGAGGACCCATACCGAAAATTCAACATAACCCCCCAACTGCGTTGGGATCGCCGAATCAAATTGCGCCTTGGATGTCCTCGACCGGGACCGTGACTTCGCCGGCGAGCGCATTTGGCACAAGATTCTACAATGACTCCAGCGACAACCTGTCGCAAGGCTCGCAATTGTCGCCTGGCTTCAGGCCGGGGACTGGCTTGACGGGGAACACAAATGCGAGCGATTCGCCGGCCGACATATATTTTGGGGATGAACGAAGGCCTTCGGTGGCCAGTGTGACAACAGCGAGTAGTCAGGGTTCGAAATCGAGTGTGTCACGGCAGGGAATACACAAGAAGCTTCAGACATTCTTTGGAGAGGACTTTCCAGGTCGAGATGGTTCTGATACAAGTCTTCCTTCGCATGGAAAGGACGCTCGATCGCATTCCTTTGCTCGTAGCCACCGAGAAAGGAACCACTCGTCTGCCACCGACAGGACACAAAGAGATGCATCTCCGGGCTCATCACGACCAAGAACACCAATTCCATCCAGTGACGTTGTTCCCTTTCTATACCAAGACTCTCAGGTCAGTCCATTCTCATATCGCAACTGCAGTTTTGGATATTGGACCAGGGTATATTTTGCTGAGCAAAAACCTTATCTTCTCCCCTCCTTCCCTTTTGGGACTTAAGTATTGCAATTGCAGCAGCGCTTTCTGACAGCAAACTGATTCTTGATCAAGGACATTCCCAAATACGGAGAAGCACCTGTGCGAGAAAAACTCTCCGGCCCAGACAAAGGGCGATATACCGGCGAAGCTCCACAGGTCCCGCCCAAGACCTCCTCTTCTTCTCGATCGGGGCATGTACATCTGCCAGGCCATAGTCATAGACACAACAAGAGCAACGAAGACGCTAGAGCTCTACGGCCCTCCGTCAGTAGGGAGGACTCGGGAATCAGTTCTAGGCAAGGAGGGCGTGCGCCAACTTCGATGGGTACGGCGCTGGGCAATTCTTCGAGTTCGAGTCTCCCGAAACGATCAAACAGCCCGACACCAAGCGGTATGAGCCAGTGGAGTGGGAAGACCGCAAAACCGCCTCAAAACGATGGATCAACTTCACCGACCGGGGGTACAAAGCGAAGGATTCTTGGGCGATTTCGAAAACACAAGGAAAAGGACGATCCACAGGCTCGACTGAAAGAATTGCCTGGTTCAGTTCGTTCTTTCCAAACGCCGCCTTCTAATGGCAAAAACTATGGATCTCCCGACTTTGGTCAATGGAGCCGGGAGGGAAGTGTTGCTGGATCAGAAACTAATTTACCACGGATTGACAATGGCCAGTTTGGTGGGAGCAGCAGCAGACCCAATGGGTCATCTCGTCAAGGGACATTCAATAAGTTGCCATTCCGGAAAGGGAAATCGAGGGCCACAGATGATATGGAGCAATCGATTGATCCTAATGAGAGAGCTGCTGCGCCAGGATCGATTTTCAGCCTGGACACGAATCTATCGAATATGGAAGGTATCCTCGCGAAACCGCCCCCACTTACACCTTTGGACAATAACATTTTTGTTGGCAATGTGGAGGATGAAGCTAAGATAGAAGCTGAGAGTGCTGGAGGCATGAAGTGGGATGCTCCCGACAGTTGGGCCGTCAAGAAGGTTAACGATGACAACATGTCCCGCCTTGACGAGATAGACGAAGCTGGAATTACACCAAAGGCCGATGAGAAGGCTGCACCATATTGTATCCGTATTTTCAGGATTGATGGTACCTTTGTCACCTTATCAACGCCTTTGAACTCAACAGTTACCGAAATTATGAGCCAGGTTGGAAAGAAGACGTACATGACGGATAGCTTGGAGAACTATCAGATTGTGATGAAGAAGCACGACCTGCAACGGATTCTTGGAGCCGGGGAAAGGCCTGTGGTCATCCAGAAAAGACTTTTGGAACAGGCTGGTTACGAGGAGAATGACAAGATCGAAGATGTTGGGAGAGAAGACAACAGCTACTTGTGTCGCTTCTCGTTTGTGCCGGCAAGAGAAAGTGGCTATGCGTCAGTGACCAACGATCCAGGGGTCAGCCGAGTTCAGAAGTACAGCCATGTCGACTTATCTGGTCGCAACTTGATCACCATTCCTATCTCCCTATACTCGAAAGCCTCGGAAATTATCTCTCTGAACCTCTCACGGAACCTTTCGCTGGATCTACCAAAGGACTTCATCCAGTCGTGTCAAAATTTGCGTGACATCAAGTTCATCAATAACGAAGCATGGAAATTGCCGCCTAGTCTTAGCCGAGCAAGCCGACTTACGATTCTCGACGTCTCCAACAATAGACTTGAACAGCTCGAACATGCCGAGCTTTCGAGACTTCAGGGTCTGATTAGTCTCAAATTGGCAAACAATCGATTGAGGAGTCTTCCGGCCTACTTTGGCACATTCAGATCGATGAGAACGCTAAACATATCCTCGAATTTCTTGGATTCGTTTCCAAAGTTTCTCTGCGATCTGGAAGGTCTCGTTGACATCGATATGAGCTTCAATGCTATTGCAAGTCTGCCGGATGAGATTGGGAAGTTGAGGAATCTCGAACGATTTGTCATCACAAATAACCGGTTGAACGGATCTTTGCCGGCTACTTTTGGGGAGCTGATTAACATGAAAGAAGTGGACGTCCGCTACAATGCCCTTTCTAGCATTGACGTTATCGCGAGACTGCCAAAGGTCGAACAGATTTCTGCTGATCACAACTCAGTCTCTGTTTGCGAATCAGAGTTCACGAAAATCCGGGTGCTTCGTCTTAACTCGAATCCTGTCACCAAATTTGAAATTCAGAATGCCGTTCCGACATTGACAACGCTCATATTGTCAAATGCCAAATTGGCACATATCCCAGACGCCGCCTTCGACAAAATGCCAAATCTTGTCAAGCTTGTACTGGACAAGAATCATTTTGTGTCTTTGCCCAGCCACATCGGTAAGCTGCGAAAACTTGAACATTTCAGCATTGCTCGGAATTCCCTGAGCAGTCTACCAGCTGAGATTGGGTGTCTTACCGAACTGCGCTTCCTTGACGTTCGAGAGAACAATCTGAAGAAATTGCCAATGGAACTTTGGTGGGCCAACAAGCTTGAAACGCTCAACATCTCCTCGAACGTACTGGACAATTTTCCGAAACCAGCTTCTCGAGCACCTCAGGTGCCAGGTGACGCTACTGCTGCCAATCAAAGTGCTCTCAATGGAAGCCCGGGACAGACTTCGAACAATTCTAGCTTCGAGGAGCTGGGTCCTTTAGAGGCCTTCGGACAGAGACGGCCTAGTCAGGCATCGAGCGGATTGCTCAGCGTGGGCGGTTCCCCTGTACCAGGTGGACCAGATCGAAAAAGCTCTCTTGTATCAGTATACGGCAAAGGAGGCCGAAAGACTTCAGTCGTGTCGAGGAGCGCCTCCCAAGACACGATACAAACTCAGCCCACAGTGCTCCGCAAAGACTCGGGCTTATCAGCGAGACTTCTCAACACCTTTGCTGGTTCCCTGAAGAATCTCTATTTAGCCGACAATCAGCTCGATGATGATGTATTCGACGAGCTCATCATGCTGGGAGAACTTCGCGTTCTCAATTTGTCGTACAATGACCTCAATGACATGCCGCAAAGAACTCTCAAGAGTTGGCCTCAGCTGGTTGAGCTTTACCTATCTGGTAACGAGTTGACTTCGCTTCCATCAGATGATTTTGAAGAGTTCAGTCTTCTACAGATTCTGCACATCAACGGCAATAAGTTCCAGACCCTCCCGGCTGAACTTGGGAAAGCACACCGACTAGTGATACTCGACTGTGGTAGCAATTCGCTCAAGTACAATGTCTCCAATTGGCCATACGATTGGAACTGGAATTGGAACACAAATCTGAAATACTTGAATCTTTCTGGCAACAAACGTCTCGAAATTAAGCCATCTCTGCCAGGTGGAGCCGGCAGTCGCGATGGACGTGATCTAACAGACTTCAGCGCTTTGCAGCATTTGCGAATCCTCGGCTTGATGGATGTCACATTAACTATTCCTACGACACCAGATGAGACCGAAGACCGAAGAGTGCGTACTTCAGGCTCCCTGGCCGGACAACTGGCATATGGTATGGCAGATACCTTGGGAAGGAACGAGCACTTGTCCATAATCGACATGGTCGTTCCCAGGTTCAATTCTACCGAGACAGAGACTCTTTTGGGGATGTTCGATGGACAAGCATTATCCAGTGGTGGATCGAAGATCGCGAAGTATCTGCATGAGAATTTCCAACATATCTTTAGCGAAGAATTGAAGAAGGTCAATTCGACCCCCGATGAGACCCCAGCGGACGCCCTCAGGCGCGCGTTCTTGTCGCTCAACAAAGATCTGGCCACCGCGGCAACCCAGCACACCGAAGAGCGATCATTGTTATCGCACCGAGGCTCAGCAGCACCCGCCGTACTCAGTCAGGCGGATCTTCATTCGGGAGGTGTCGCTACAGTCATGTTCTTGCAGCAGTCTGAGCTCTATGTTGCCAACGTTGGAGATGCACAAGCAATGCTCATTCACTCGGAGGGCGGCCACCGCATCTTGACAAGAAAGCACGATCCTGCCGAGCCCAACGAGAGGCAACGTATTCGCGATGCCGGTGGATGGGTTTCGAGGCAAGGAAAGCTCAATGATATCCTCGAGGTCTCAAGAGCATTTGGATATGTCCAGCTCATGCCTGCTGTTCAAGCAGCTCCCCACATCACGCAAGTAACTGTCAAGGAACAAGATGAGATGATCTTGGTAGCATCGAGAGAATTGTGGGAGTACCTGTCACCTGAAATAGTCGTCGACATTGCGAGATTGGAACGTGGGGACTTGATGAGAGCGGCTCAAAGATTGCGAGATTACGCTATTGCCTTCGGAGCCACGAACAAGCTGATGGTCATGATGATCGGCGTCAGTGATCTGAAGAAGCGAGCACAGATAAGACCTCATCGTGTTCAAAGTCTATCCTTCAATCCAGCTGCCATCATCGACGAAGGCTACGCCCCTGCTCGAAGGCCGAAGAAGAAGGAGACTGTTGAAGACTCGGGACTGCGTCGTCTGCAGGCCGAGGTCCAAGCACCTGTGGGCGATCTCAGTATAGTCTTTACCGATATCAAGAGCTCAACTCTTCTTTGGGAAACGTATCCAAGCGCAATGCGTTCTGCGATCAAACTCCACAACGAGGTTATGCGTCGACAGCTGCGCATCATCGGGGGCTACGAAGTCAAGACTGAAGGGGATGCTTTCATGGTCTCTTTCCCCACGGCCACCTCGGCACTTCTTTGGTGTTTCGCAGTGCAGCAACAGTTGCTTGAAGTACAGTGGCCGTCCGAAGTTCTCTCGAGTTTTCTGGGCCAGGAGGTCTACGACAACGACCATCAGCTGATCTTCAAGGGTTTGAGTGTAAGAATGGGCATTCATTGGGGTGCACCAGTGTGTGAGCATGATCCAGTCACGAGACGTATGGATTACTTCGGACCTATGGTCAACAGAACTTCACGAATTTCCTCTGTCGCGGACGGTGGTCAGATCACAGTGTCAGCAGATTTCATCTCTGAGATTCAGCGGTGCTTGGAGACTTACAGCGAAAGTGACAGATCTGGTTCCACTGGATCTGAGGATGCCTTTGATAACGACATGCTCAGTCAGTCTATACGTCGTGAGCTTCGGTCCCTCAGCAGTCAAGGTTTCGAGGTTAAGGACATGGGTGAGCGAAAACTCAAGGGTCTCGAAAATCCGGAATATATCTACCTTATGTATCCACACGCTCTTTCTGGTCGTATCCATTACCAGCAGCGTATCGCGGAGACCGACAAGCTTACACAAGTCGAAGAACCTGCAACGCTATCTCAGCAGACCCAATTGAGCATTGACACCGACTGCGTCTGGGCTCTTTGGAGCGTAAGTCTGCGGTTGGAGATGCTGTGTTCCAGTCTAGAGGTAGAGAGGGGACACAACGTTGCTCTACAGCCTCCCGAGACAGCAATGCTGGAGAAGATGAAGCATAGGGGTGGTGAGGTCACGGACAGATTCTTGGTGAACTTCCTGACCCACCAAGTTTCTCGTATTGAGGTACGTGTATAGCTCCACCATCTCATGTGGCTCGATAGATACTAACATCATACAGACATGTATCTCAACACTCGCAACTCGCCATCTAGCAACCGGAAAAGCTCCACTGACAGATTTAAATCAACTGCGAGCGCCAATGGACGAAGTCCTCGGGTCACTTCAAGACCAACTCAAAGAGCTCGCCAGATACAAAGCCCGCTTTGGCGATCTGCCACCAGAAAGTAGGAGCAGGAGCAGCACGAGAAAGACGAAACGCTTGACGAATGCCTGAACATTCACGTCATGAACGAGCAAAAGCAAGCAAGCAAGCAACACGTCTACGTAACGTACAGTACGATAAGTAGCGCATCGATATATTATAACCAATTCGTCAATATTTGGGCACTTCAGCAAGGCGTTCGACGTTAACTTTCATTCCTGGGATGGCTGGCTGCATTGATGATTCCAACGAATGATACTTGTATAGCATGGATACGTTTTATTTTCCTTATACTTTCTCTTCCTGGCCGTCGTTCGGGCTTGCGATGTGCGCGAACCAAAATGGGTATACGGTATAAGCTGGACGGAATGGGTATGGGCTGTCATTCTTTGGGTTTGGTCTCCGGTCGGATTTTGGTATATTCACGTCTGCGGGAGATTTTGCGGGATGGAAATGGGAGCTTTTCTGGGTTTGCATGCATGCATGATGTGCGCGCGGGAGTGGATGTCTGATGCACTGACTGGTGGGGGCGATGGATGGATGTCTTATGATGGCTTACTTATATATATTCCCGTGAGCACGAAAGGGCAAGAGGATGGTGAGGTTAACGAGGGGGTGAGATATGTGAAGTATTTGATCTCGTCCTAGATAGGAATCAGAGTCAGTGTTGTCGTGCAAAAGATGCAATGCAATGACGTGAAACAACTTCGTCAACTATGATTGTGCAGTGCTGTGATAGGACGATAGCCAGCATGTTCTGCAAGACCCTAACGCCACCACTTCAAAGACCTCAGAATTTCTCGCGTGTCAAAGACATGGTGCGACATCCGTAGCTATGGAGTCAATTCGGGTCGCAGCCATCGGATTATTTGTTGACTTCGCTTGCTTCGCTAAAGCATAAAAATGGGGTCTGGGAACGGTGTGAGTTGACAATGTACTGTCAGGCAACAATGGTCCGGTAAGAAAGCTCCCCTAAATCGACATCTTGAGATGTTAAATCACTAAATTGTTCTATGAAATTATCTAGAGTGCAGAAGTAGATGATTGTTTCGCGGGATTGGTGAGTGCCACGCGCGAGACCTAAGCAAACGCATTCGCGTTTGTTTCCGCTCAAGACTGTCAAGAAAAGGCAGGAGGCGAATTCTACCCGGTCCTTCGAGAAAGATGATCTACTTTCTAGCCTATGCGACATCTTCTAACACAAAGAAAGCGAAGTAATGGCGGAAGAACAGAGTGTAATCATTTCCATACATACACCCCTGTCTCCACTGAACCCCTATGCCTCTAACCTGGGAAACTAAATAATCTTCGAAACGAACCCGCCCTCTCTCTCAAAAACTTCCCCAATAGCTTTCCCCACATACAGAACATGCAAGTCGTGATACCTGGCGCCCACCAGTGTCAGACCGATAGGAAGGCCGTTCTCACCTGCGAAACCGGGGATGTTGAGGGCGGGGACGTGGAGAAGTGTCCACATGGAGCAGAAAGACTATTTGTGCGAAAATGAGTGATAGTTTTTCATAATGCGAGGGATAGGAAAGGATAAAGGTGCGAATAAGGAATAATCAGAAAGAAAAGAGGACTTACAGCGTCGCCAGTAGATCCGATCCCAAGAGGGGCCTCATCGGGTACACTAGGCGTGAGGACTGCATCGTAGCGAGATGCGATGTCATCCCATAGAGGACGGAGCTTTGCACAACCGTCGTAGGCTTCGAGTTGGGCTTTGCGGGTGAGGTTGGTGGAGTTTTCGACTTGGTTTTGGATGAGGGAGTCGAGTTTGTCTTTGGCGAGGAGGTAATCTGTTGGTCATATCAACATCGTGAGCTCTCAAATGGCAGATCCTCAAAGCGAGAAAACAGTATGATCAGAAGTTTGAATCAAAGCGAAGTACTTACTCCCCAGAAAACTACTCCTTCCCTCGCCCTTACACACTCTGTCATGCCATTCGGTAATATTGCCAAACTCCTCCGGCATTTCCAGCTCCTCCACCACTGCGCCCTTACTCTCCAATAAGGCCTTCGCTTTTTCCCACGCGGCTTTTAATCCTGGTCCAGCTTTGGGCCAAATGTGCGTCTTGGTGAAAGCAATTTTCGCGCCTGGAATTTGGAAGGGCGAGGCGGGAATCGGCGTGTCGTCTGCGAGGCGAAAGACGTTGGAGAGAAGTTGCAGGTCGGCGATTGAGCGCGCGTAGAGGCCGAGGGTGTCGAGCGTCAAGGAATATACTGCAAGACCTTCACGGGATATGGCGTTCCATGTTGGCTGGGAGATTGTCAGTGAATAATTTCGCGAAGCTATAAGGAGCATGAAGTACCTTGAAGCCGTAGATTCCATTGTAGGATCCAGGGCGAATTGTGCTGCCGCCAGTCTGTGTACCGAGAGCAATTGGGACCTTGGTATCATCAGTAAGTGATTGAGTCGGTGTAAAGAGTCCTTACCTGGAAATCACCAACAGCGGCTCCAGAACCTGACGAAGAACCTCCAGGTGTCCGGCTCTCGTCATGTGGGTTGGTCGATGGCCCGCCAACAGTCGTCGTAGCGAATTCAGTCGTAGTTGTCTTCCCGAAGATAAGAGCACCTGAAGCACGCAGAGTGATGATACAAGCGGCGTCTACGACCTGCTTCGGTCCGCCTCTGTATATATCAGAGTTGAACACAGTCGGCATATCTGATATGAAATGTTAGTTGCTAATGTTATCAGAAGAACAGCAAAAGGTACCTTTCGTAAAGATAACATCTTTAACACCAACCGGAATACCATGCAATGGACCTCTTTGCTCAGCTGGAATTTGATCGAGCTTCTTGGCTTGCTCGAGGACGAACTCCGGATCGAGGAATGCCCAGGCTTTAACCACGTGATCCCGTTGCTTGATTCGAGCGAGGAGCGATCTGGCGTAAGCCTCGACTGTAAGTTCGCCTGATTTGAGCAATGGCAGAGCTTCGCTTGTTGTGAGACGGTATGGTTCTATCATTGTGATGGAGATTAAAGATCAATTGATGTTTTGACAATAAGTGATGATGAGACTTGCTTCGAAGTATGACGTGCGAGAGATCAATTAGCTCAATAAGATGATAGTCAAGGTGGAAAAAAAATCAATGAGCGCTTGGACGTGATTTATATCAAATGAATATTCGGATACGTATTCTTTAAAAACATTGGAATTGCAATGCATGAGTCGACACATAGAATGCGAGTTCACGTAAGGCTCAAGAGTGGGTGCTCCGACGGTTTACCGATGAGATCGGAGGAGCGATAGAGATATGATAGATCTTGAAGCGATAACGCATATTCTCTAAGGGCCTTTGTATTAGACATCCCGAAATGTATCGACTGCATCGCGCACTATAACTTGCTGTTCTTCCACAGAGATGGATGAAGCTAGAAGCCACATTAATTACTTGAGACCTGTCGACTTGGATTTTACGGTGGCCTCAAGTTCCCGACTTCGGGCCTTTTGAGACAGCTAGAAAAGCTGTAGCGTGAATTGCATTCGTAAGAACCCGACAAAGACTCAGTATCTGATGCTTTTGAAGGCCCCAGAACAGCAAGGTAGCATTTGGCTCGATGCGATCATCTTCTTGACTCAGTCGTCTATCTCGCCTCCGAAGTCGATCAATCGAAGCTTCCGAGCATCCCTGGGATGGAACTGGGCAACTTTGGACCTGACAAGAAACCTGGCAGCAGCAGACTCTCTCTGGAGATCAACATACGCACCAGGTCCATGCCCCTCAGCATCAACTAGACTGTTGAGAAGCTCCTCTGTCAAGTCTCGCATCTCTGCAGCTGCTGCACGTTTTTCGTCCCACGGCTCCTTCGTGTCATCGTCCTCGACGGGCCTTGGTCCCCAGATCTGATCGATACGACGTTGTCGTTTGTCTTCACTCGGTCTCGCCTTCTTCGGCTTTCCTTGTGTACTGAATCCACCTTCCAGCATGTCCTCATCAACTTCAGGTATCTCTCCAACAATAGGGCCTCCCAGTTCCTCGATAGCAAGCATGGCCGCAAGGTGATCGTCAACGAATACATTGAAAGCTTTCACCAACTTGCCCGTCTCCGTATCGTAATATTGTTTCCTTTTCTTCGTTGCCCGAATCATTTCTTTAGCAATCTGACTTGGTGACTGCTGTGTTCGCTGATTGATTTGCTCTTCGAGGGTTGAAATCCTTCCTTCCATCTCAGCTTGCATCAATTTGGCATCGTTGAGATCCCCTTGTTGCTGGTCTAGCCGCTGCTGGGTCGCCTTGAGTTGGGCTCTCTTCTTGGCTATAGCTTCTTCGCTGCCATTAGCAATCCAGTCGGTATTCCGCAAAGCTAGCAGGCCCGGAACAAGAGATTCGCGTGGGAGAAGCCACGGTTGCGATGGGGTAAGAGACTCGTAGGCAGATTTGAGAGCCCTCAAATGCTGTAGATGACTCTTGGGATCAGCTGAAGGTTCAGTATGAGGAATGGACGGAGAAGCAGAGGCTCGAAGCTACTTGAACATTAGCTGGCGCATCTCCCAAATAAGCTGTATTTTTTTCCCCTATTCACCTCGTCTAGAAGAGCCTCTTGCTCCTTCACTCTGGCCTGAAGTGCATTAAGGGTCCTGTCAAGACGCGTTGCATAGGAGCTGGCATTGCGCTGCAGCTGTGGATCCTCCATATTTCTTGGACCGTGACAATAAGAGAGTTGGCAAAGTGAATGGTTGGTGGAATTGCCAAATATAGAACAATGCAGAGATCAAAGAGTAATGGATTGCTGGGATGTTGAGGCGGCTCTCAGTCAACAAGTTTGATCTCCTGTCGCTCTTTGCTCCTTCCTCCTGTGTTACGCGACTACTTTTAGCGCGTTTTGAGAGGGAGCAGATGGGTCACATGACTGCACTCCTTCCTTGGCCTGGCTCGAAATCCCATTTCGCTTGGTCGCAAGGGCCGTCGCCTCGCTCGGTCTCCTACGCCAACCTGACGCCAGCAGAGCTACCTTGCCCTCGTCCATCCCTTGTTCCCTCTTTTCCATCAACAACATCTCGACCTTGTTTGTCCTTCATACAACACCACATAGTACCAACGACTCGTGCTGGGTTTGATCCTTTGTTGCGCCCATCACATCATCTTCTGTCCTATTCGCGGATCAGCAAAAGAAGCTTCGTCCACGACACACACCCTTCAACTGCCCCCTCCCGAAACGAAACAGAAACACACCAATTAAGCAATCGACCCCCGCCGACAAGCACAGCGGAAATACACCTGACGAGGCCACACGAGACGAGACGATAAGACGAGACGATCAGGAGCGAGCGAGCGAGCGAGCAAGAAAAGAACAAAGAGCAGACAGCAGCACCCCCGTTGGTTGTTCGCTGAAGGACCAAAAGGTTTGAGGATAGGTCTCTACTCTACCGTACTGCTTTTCTGTCCCAGACACGGATTCAAATTCCCATCAGCCACTTGCATCGTCATTCCTCACAATACCCATCTACCTACTTGCCTACCTACCTGCCATCATATCATCACCTTCATCGCACGCCTCAACACAACCTCCTTCCTCTTCAAGGGCCGACAGATCTTCAAGACCTGTCTCCTTGAGTTCACCATCCTTCCCGCTCCCTTCCTTCACGACCACCACCCAATCCAATCTTCTATTCTCAGCAGTTCCCGTCAAATCAAAGCACGCGCTCTTCCTCTATCCGATTCACCAACACCAGCACGTTTTCTTTCGAAGAACCCCTGGTGTACATAACGAACAATCAATCCAATTCAAACCTGTTCTCGACCTCCTTCCCGACCACTTTCCCTCTTAAGTGAAGAGATTAACCCATAGCTACGAATCAAGATGTCTGCCTCACCTACAGCAGCTCCTACTCAATCGACTAAGCGTCCTCTTGAAGATCCTTCCTCTCCATCCGCCCCAAACGACCAGCCTGAAGCGAAGCGTCCTGCACTCGACAAGATAGTCAAGGGCGAGGATGAGGAACAGAAAGCTGTAGCCGACATCCCTGAGCCACCAGTTGTCAGCTCCAATGGAGAGACAAAGACTGAGTCAACAAATGGTACAAAAGTCGAGGCAAAGGATGGTCAAGGAGATACCGTCATTCCAGATGCCACTGCACACTCAATTGAGAGCACCGCTACATCTTCTAGAGATTTGCCAGCAGGCGGATCGCACCTTCAGCATGATGAGAGCGGATGGATCCATATTCGAGCTGTCATTACCAGCGCTGAGGCAGCTACAGTTATTGGCAAGGGCGGAGAGAATGTATCATTGATCAGAAAGATGTCTGGTGCCAAGTGTACCGTCAGTGATTACCAGAAAGGTGCAGTCGAGCGAATCCTCACAGTCAGTGGTGTGGTTGATGCAGCAGCAAAGGTAAATATATCCCCTCGGATCTTCCAACTTGAGCTAATCCTCTCAGGCATTTGGTCTCATCATTCGCACACTCAACAATGAACCTCTTGAAGATCCATCTGGAACACAATCCAAGACCTACCCTCTTCGTCTCCTCATTCCACACATCTTGATCGGTTCCATCATCGGCAAGGGCGGTGTCAGAATCCGCGAAATCCAAGAGGCTTCAGGTGCCCGTCTCAATGCTTCCGACTCGTGCCTCCCACTCTCGACCGAGCGTTCTCTGGTCGTTCTTGGTGTTGCGGACGCCGTCCACATTGCTACATACTATGTTGGTAGCACGCTCTTCGAACAGCTCTCCGAGCGATTTGGTGGCCCTGCAGCTTCCGCTTACGCTTCGCGAAGTGGAGGTCCTGCTGGTGTTGTTCCTGGTGGTATGCAGGTTGTGCCGTATGTTCCCCAGCCTGCCGGAGGAAATTATGGACATCCCGACCACCGCCGCCACGATCGCGGTGCTCACCCTACTCCTAGCCACGGCTACAGCCAGCCATATGCTGCCCATGGTCAAACCCCACAATCCCAGCCAGCTGTACCAATGCACTATGGTGGATCGCCCGCAGTTGGAGGTTATGGAGGCGTCGGACCCCAGCAGCCACAGCAACCACACCATGGTGGCTTTGCTCAACCTCAACCAGGCCCCGGTGGCCCAGCCGCGCCTGTTGTTCCTGGTCAACCACTGACCCAGCAGATCTTCATTCCAAATGATATGGTTGGAGCTATCATTGGCAAGGGAGGCGCCAAGATCAATGAGATCAGACAGCTTAGCGGCAGTGTCATCAAGATCAACGAGCCCCAGGATAACAGCAACGAGCGCTTGGTCACTATCACTGGAACCGCAGAGTGCAATCAAATGGCGCTCTACATGCTCTATTCGCGACTTGGTACGTCCATTCCTTCACTGTTGCAGAGAAAATCCTAATCACACCCCTTACAGAGAGCGAAAAGCACCGCATCTAAACGAAATCTTAATATTGATGACGATGACAATCTGACGGGTTTCCTTTTTAATGGCGGTAATATTTGGCGCAAGTTACGGTACGGCACGGTATCCATTAGGTTCGGGGTGATTCCCAAAAAGTTGGAGGGATAGGGGATCTCAATCGAGCTTTGGCTTTTCTATCAATCACATACTTGTAGTTGAGCTAGCTCGTGGGGACCCTAAATCTCTTTTGATGCGCGTTCTCTTTCTCTACATATTGCTGCTTGTGGAGGGGAAATAAAATAAAATTTTATGAACAAACTTGGGCCTCATAGACTTGGGATGAGGTTAGTTGAGATGAGATCGCATACTGGTATCTGGGAGCGCTAATTTGATGAACCATGCATGATTGCATCTTTGGATTTCGAAGAGCTTTTGCTATGCCCTTAGTGGGGATTCGTATTGTACTATTTGTTTTCTCGATCGCTTCTACGTCGGTGTATTACAGGTAACACTCAACCACAATGTTCTGTTGATTCGATCGGGCTTCTCTTCATAGAACCGATCCAGTTTCCCGGGACACAGTTACCATTACTTGCTCTCTTCTTTACCTAAGAAAGACTTTCGAGCTTTCCAACCAACTGAACATTGCAGCATTGGCTTGTTGTTTCTGACATGATCCCCATTGTATGTATATTGGCGATGACTTTCCAATTCCAGAAGCTGGCACCCTGGTAGGCGGACTAGACCACTTGGAGAAGCGTACCTTGATCCACCCTCACTTATCAGGCTCCAATACTTATTACTTATTCTCAACCTCCACGGGACAAAATTCCTTGCCCACCATGGATAAATTATGGCTTCTCCCATCAATTCATAGAGGGTATCCTAACCAGATAATCCATGACCCCATACCACGAGATGTTACTACGCTTGGAATCTCGAACGAAACTCCTTCCCAAGGACTGTGTCCGCAATGCCAGACTTTGCTCGAATTGTATCCTGAGTCCAAATCTGGGCATTGGGCGGGTAGTCATAAACTCATCTTCGCTACCAAAGGCCTTCTCGAGGACACCGCGATCAGTGGCTGTTCTCTCTGCCAACTTTTCTTGGACAGCATACCGGCGCGAGACAGAAACGTCCTACGGGAAAACGAATCTTTTTATGCCAGACAGTATGTTAGAACCATTGGTCACTTCCCGGGAAATGGTGAAAGTCCAAGCTTGGATCTAAAACATCTGGATATACGGACCCAGACATGGGTTGATATTGAAGCCACCGTCCAGATGATTCCCAAAATCCGTAAGGTATTTTCTGCTATTGGGGCTTACTTGAGTACCCCTCGCTGTTGCTCGCTAATACCATCCACCAGATACCTTTTCGGAAGCTTTCAATCGAAGCTCTTTGGGCTCCACTACTGGCTCTGATGATGGTATTACCAATGCTTTGTCCTGGATCAAATCTTGTCGATCGAATCATAAGGCCTGCATACGCAACATCAGTGCTCTTCCCACACGGCTAATCGATTGTGGTACTGATCCCAATCCGCATTGCCAACTCGTTCTAAGTTCGCTTCTACCTGTTGAGTCTGAGTACACTACACTCAGCTATTGTTGGGGCACAGTCGCAAATCATCTCCTGCTGCAAGAGAACATCGCAAGTATGTTCAAAGCTATCCCGTTTGAGACTCTACCAAAAACTCTTCGGGACGCCATCGAGACAACTCGGAAGTTGGGAGCGCGATATATGTGGATTGACTCGCTGTGTATCATTCAAGACGATCCTCACGACTGGAAGCAAGAGTCGAGTAATATGTTCAATATCTACGGAGGCAGCTATTGCAATATATCGGCAGCTGTAGGATCAGACAGCACGAGTGGACTTTTCAGACAACGCAACCCGTTCCCGTTTCGCCAGCTCGAAGTTCAATTCATAATTGCTGGCCAGAAAGAGCCTCACTACATAATCAACAATAATGTGTGGGAAGGCGAGATTGAAGGCTCGCCACTTAGTGGTCGAGGTTGGGTTTGTCAAGAGCGGTTCCTCTCGCCTTGCAACCTGCACTTTGGAGCTCACATGCTCTTCTGGGAATGCGGCGAGTTGGCTGCAAACGAGTGGTTCCCAGCAGGCTTCCTCAAACCCGACAGAACAGAATCAGACTTCAAAAGCTCGACTAGAAAGCAAGCTATATCCCGGACCATTCGTGACAACAGCAGTGTTGCGAACACCAAACACCCCTACTGGACATGGGACACGATCCTTGAGGATTACACGTCCAGGAAGTTAACATATGCTAAAGATAAGCTGGTTGCCATCGCAGGTCTAGCAAGGGTCTGGGGTTCCATCAACAAAGATGAATATTTGGCTGGCTTGTGGAGGGCCGACTTGGTAACACAGCTTTTATGGTACTGCAAAGTGGTGCGTACCGAGCATAGTGAGCGCGAATACACTGCTCCGAGCTGGTCATGGGCAGCTGTGGATGGGAGTATTACGAGACCAGCACCACGATTCAACTTGACCAAGGAGGATGGGTTTTACTCAATCCGAGATGAGATCGAGATCTTAAGTGCAGAAACTGAGCTTACCACCGAAGATGTTTATGGTGCTGTAAGTGGAGGGAAGATCATTCTGAAAGGTTCCCTTGCAGTCGTGGAATATGTCCGGTACCAGCCTGAGGAGGGCCTTTGGGCTAATGAGGGCTACAATGGAATTCGAGCTCTGGCGAGCCCCGAGACCCTCAAGCAGCATATACCATCATTCGACGTTTACGGGGACCTAGGGGAGATGAGAGTAAGGAAATTAGCTGCTGAGGGCAAGCTGGATGGTATGCTCGCCCTGCATGTGCAGTTTCGGTGTCCTATAGAAGGCAAGGAAGAGGCATATGGTCTTGTTCTCCTACCTACTGAGGTCTTTGGGGTCTATAAGCGCATAGGCTTGTACTCGCATTGGGATTTGATAGCGGTTCCTATGGCTTGGAAGTGTAGTGAAAAAAGAGTGAAGGAGATTGGACTGCCTGCCGAAGTAGTTGATAAGGGGAGGGTCAGATACATGATTACTATCATATGAAAATTTGCCTATGGATCTAAGAACTTTTTGCGTGTCTCGAACGATAACGACCTGGCAATTGGTTAGTGGGTCGGAAAGATTTGTATTCGCTCCGATTGACATATGCAAAAGGGTTACCAACATGGAGTTTCTCGGAAATTTGATGGCTTCAAGCTCATTTGACGTCACCGTTTACTAGTGCATCAGTACCACAAGACTTACAATTGCCTAATGGGGACATAAATCTTGTCATACTTACTCAAGTCATAACCATCAACGCAACACATCTAGTTCGCTTAACGCCGAGCCGAATCAGGAGCTACCCCGCGTGCCCCTCCGACCCCACTTAAACACCACTTATGTTGAGGTCACTCCCTGCATCGCACCAGAGACTGAGCAGCAGCAGCTTATAATCACTTCGTTCTGAACAACTTTCGAGACCGGAAACTTTTCGCTTCAAGCAAGGAAGACACAATGGTCACTCCAGTGACTGAAATCGCATACATCACCCTCAAACCTGACACCGATATCTCAGGCTCATCCGATGCGGCAAGAGCGTGGAAGGGAGGCCTCTCAGTCATCGCCAAGCAGGAGGGATATCAAGGCTCCTCATATGGCCGAGCAGTTGAAAGCCCAGATGTATTGATGTGGTTCATCGGTATTGTCCCATTTCATTCGCCTTCCTGGTAACCTCATCCTCGGCCAACGCCATTGTACAAGATCTGCCTCGCTGACACGTGTGATTTCTGTAGACTGGGATTCCAAAGAATCACACATTAAATTTGCGCAATCACCAGCCTATGAACCCTTCAAGGAGAACCTCAGCGCCCTCATGACAGCAGTCCATTTCCACCACGTCGCATTCTCGCCCTTCCCGCCCAAGATCGTGACACGTGCTCCCGTCATCGAATTCGCTACTTTCCTGGACACCAAACCACACTTTTTATCTAACATTGAGAAGTTCATGAAGGGGATTGGGACGCCGGATGAGTGTTATGGGAGTGCGTGGGGTGATAGTGTAGAGACGGATGTGGGCAAGCATTCGGATGGCAGTGTGAAGGGGAAGGCAACGGTTTTGCTGATTGGGTGGGAGAGTAAGGAGGCGCATATGAGGTTTAGGGAGACGGACGTTTTTGAGAAGAATATTGGGTTGTTGAGGGAGGGGATGGGGGGTGTTGAGATGGTGAGTTTGGGGTGGATGGGTGTCCCTGATGTCGAGATTGTGAAATTGCTAATTCTTCGTTTAGTTTCACGTCCCTTTCACAGCCGCATAGATAGAATGGGTATTGAAATGTACGATAAGATGACCCCGTCCTTCATCCATATCCACACAATCACTTCTTGGTGGCTGCGACCGATCAGTCGAATTCATTGTTGCTGTCACATCATATTTAAAATCTGTACAAGCCCCTGGAAATCCGAGGAGCAGCTTGACTTAGAAACAAAGCACCTTTTTAACACTTATGCTATTCACGCCAATTTAGTCCAGAATAGAAAGATCTAATCCCCGAAACTCATCACATATCTCCTCACCAAGCTTCAAGTCAAGCAATCCAGCATACTGTTGACTAGCATGAACATCCATCTCCATATACGCCCCAGAAGAAACAAACCTCCCATCCCGCATCCTCGGAATCGTCGCCTTGAATGCCATCGCTTGGTCGAAGAAGCCGCACCAGATGATAGCAGATTCGCCTAGATGGTAAAGTCTTGCTATTGTTGCTCTAGAGAGCAGGTCTGACTTCTTGATGATGTTGTAGACTGAAAGTGAGGAGAAGACGACGTCGAGTGTGATGTCGTACGGACCCGAGTTCTTGGATCGTATTACTGGCGCAATCTCGGCGAGAGTAGTGGAGGCTGTGAGCTGTAGCTTAGGGAGTGGATACTTGGTGATTTGGGGAAGGATTTTGGGTACTGCTACGATTGTCTTGACAGGAACTTGGCCAGGCCTGGCTGGGACATGTCCATTCGAGACTTCAGGTAATGCCTTCCCGATCTGCTTCAATCGCCATGAGAACAGTGGCCCGTTTCCACCGCTCATATTATCTTCCTGGCTGTTGAAGATCTCGCGTGCCCCTTCGGTACCCGCGGCAAGATCCATGAGATGATAAACGCAGAATTCGGCGCAAGGTCCCATCTCAATCTCCATCTTCCCACCAATACCCATAGCGAGGTTACCACCAGTACCTCTCTGTCCCGGATACGATCCATGTACAAGGCCAACTCTCGCAGATGAAGCAATAGTATTCGCAGCTGTCTGTGTCGGGGCAAGGACTTCACCGACGATGAAGACCTCTCTTGGAAGGTACTCCAAATCACCCGGTTCCAGACTTCCCATGATACCGTTGCTGCCATAAACATGGAATCCAATATCCCACTCCCCTTGAATGTTCTTGTTCTGTTTCTTCACATGTTCTTTAATCCTCTCAAGTGCGTTGTCGATCTGCTTGATCATGATCGGGTCTCGAACTCCGCCCATGAAAATTGTCCTGAAGCCCTTGACTTTTGCTGCTTCAAGCTTGACCGTATAGGGAGCGCCATCTTCACGAAGCCAGTTGAAGGTAGCCCCTTTAACATGTACCGAGACGCGATCAGGCATTTGCTCATACCTCGTTCCTCTCAGGTCAAGACTACCCCCTGGGCCAGCAAGTACATCAGGTCTACTCTTCTCATATAGCGTGTGCGAAGCAACACTTGCAGGTGTACACCGACTTCCCACATCCAATGGCTTGATATCGAAAGAGCCGTCAACATAGACAGTCGCCATGGAAGACTTGGCTTTAGGGGTAGCGCAGAGTGCACCACATTCCATGATCTTGCCCATGTGTGTAAAGCCACCAATATGAGCGTCCGTAAGAGAAGTCTTTCCTGAGGTCTGACATGCGTGGAAAACGCTGAATGCTACGTAGGGAGCGGGATCGTATGCGCGTCCGCCGATGACCATGTTGAAGTCTGGGTGTGTGCTCATGGCGTCGAGGAACGGTTCTGGTCCCATTTGGGCGACGATTGTTACTGCGTCGTCGATATCGGGTTGTGTTAGTGCTGGGACTGAGGATCCGCAGCCAGTGATGCCGCCTGATTGGATGGACTGCGAGACTGTGACTTTGGAGACATTGCTGTATATTGCGAGGGTCTTGAAGTTGTACGTTCTGTTGAAGAGTCAAGATTTGTTTACATAATATCTAATTTGAGAACTTACTCGTTCCCCACAAGATCGCACTGCTCCTGTATGATGTCCAAAAATGCATCAACATGTTTATCCGTCCCGTCCCCACCAGCAGACGAGATCAAGATCGGCACGTCGAAGTCATGGGCCAGACTCATCAATTGCCCAATATCACGCTCGTAGGCAGATCGTGGACATGTCATTCCTCCCAGGGCGAGCTTTGCTGGCCCAGAATCGGTGGAGCCCGAGTCGAGAATGAGTGCTGTGGGGATGTTTGGGGACTTGGTCTTGAGATCAGCGAGAGTTGCTTGGATTAAAGAGGCATCGAATCCGTAGCCTAGCATGCCGACCGGAGTGACTATGTGGCATAGAGCCGTTAGAAACTTGTCAGAGGACGTTTCGCATTCTGCGTCCGAAGCAAGGTAGGGAGCCATGCTGGATTTCTTGAAAGGAGGATGAGCGCAGGGCCTTGGCGAAGCTTTGGTAACAAAATTGTATGGAAGGAGACTTGTATCTCAGTAACGAGCTTTCGTGAGAGATGGTTGATATTAAATGCAAGCTGACTTAATCCTTGAAGCGATAAGAAATCTCTCCCTATCCATGCCCTTTAGAGCTGTCCACATGTTCGAGCAGATTGTTGGCTCGTGGTAGTTCGCAGCCGTCAATGTACATACAAGTAAGCCAATCGCATTACAGCGCTCCGAGCAGCGTATTCTGCTGATCTTTTTGAACCTCTTTCTAGGACCGCGGTCTGTTGTCAACATGAGATCGGTATCAAACGGGCCAATCGGCGGGCTGCGCTGTTCGGAGCGAGAAAGTGCCTCGCGTAAAATCCGTGTGCGGGGTGGAAGTCAACAACGAAGGTCAAACGGGGCTTAATAGGCCGACCACCGCTATGGTACGTATATTGAATGTTGGAACCGTTGAATTCAAGTCTATTAGGCATAGAATTACCCCATACCCCGCAATTTGGCCGCCGTGCCGACATTGGACTCGTACGCTGGCATTTTCGGCATGTCTTTACGTGCTTGGCAGGAGCCGAGGAATTATATGAAGAAGATGAACCCTTATTTATTTCACCAAGTTCATAGTAAGACTTCTCTGGAACAACGTCCATTACATAGAAATCCACAGCACCAGAACCGTACATCTCCAACATGGCAACGCACCACAAAGAAGACGAGAAGGCGGTGTCGATACCACTCGAGCATATCGAGAATAGCAATAAAAGAATTGCGAGCGAAGACGCAGCTGAAGATACTGTGGGAGCGTCGAAAAGAGAGAAACGTCTCGTACTCAAGATCGATTTATTAATTCTTCCGTTGATTGCCATGGTCTACTTTTTCGCATCGATGGTACCACCCTATGTCTCGAAGTCTGGTGAGCTTGCTAACTGCGAAAAATAGGGACGCTCTGACCTCGCCAATGCTTCGGTAGCAGGTATGACTGAAGAGCTTGAGTTGTCGCCCCAAGACTACTCGAATGCTGCGAACATGTTTCTCGTTGGATACATATTCTGGCAACTTCCGGGCACACTGTTGGTGCGCAAGATTGGACCTCCAAGGCAATTTGCGGCTGCCATGGTAGCTTGGGGTACCATCACAGCAGTCACTGTGAAGGTCAACTCTAGCGGACAGTTGCTCGCCATGAGGTTCTTGGTAGGCACAGCTGAAGCGTTTATTCAAGGCGCCGTATTCTGTGAGCCATCTCCTCTAGCATAATGTCGCTGTAAAGTAACTGACTCTCGAAACAGACCTTTCATTCTTCTACACTTACCGAGAGCTTGCAACTCGTGGTGGGATTTTCTACTCGATGGCCACACTGGCCGGAGCTTTCAATGGGATGATCGCTTACGCCATCACAAAAGATCTCAACGGCCGAGGCGGATGGCTCGCATGGAGGTGGATCTTTCTGATCGAGGGCATCTTACCTATTGGTGCGAGTATCTTTGTCTGGCTTCTCCTCCCCGTCAGTCCCAGTCAGGCGCGCTTTGGTTTCTCCGAGGAGGAGAAGCGACTCGCCGTTGCTCGGAGTCAATCGGCACATAACAACCTGGAAGAGAAGCTTGATCTGAAGAAGATTCATAAACCCCTTCTCAGTCTGAGCTTTTGGGGGTTCATGTTAATTTCCTGTTGCGCGCACTTTGCTACGGGATCCTTTTCTAATTTCCTACCGTTACTCGTGAAGGTGAGTACCTGTCTCCACCACTTCCAAGCAATCATGGCTGACTGGCACCATAGGGTTTCGGATACTCTAGGCTCGATACACAGCTCTTCACCGTAATTGTATATGCCTGTGCCTTCGTTGGCATGATATCGTTTTGTGTCATCGCTGACAAAACCAACAAACGTGGGCTGACACTAGCTGCTGCCAATACATTTACCATTCTCGGCTACACTCTCCTGGTTTGCCTCACAAGCAAAGAAGGTCAATTTGCGGCTACTTGCATCACAGCGTTTGGCGCCTTTCCCGCCATCATATTGCAGCTTTCTTGGATGGCAATGAATGTCGTTGGGTATACAAATCGGTAAGTCTGATATCAGACGGCCTTGTTCACTAGACTGAGCACTGATTTTGGCCAGCGGGGCATCTTTGGCCTTCTCGAATATCTTCTCCCAAATTTTCGCCATCTGTGGAAATCAAGCCTACACTAACCGTAAGTTCCCTCTTGTACCGAATTGGTGGGAGAGTGAGGATTGACGTGGTGCGACAGACCGGAAGGGGAATTCCGCCGCCTTAGGACTATCTGTTCTCTCTTTTGTTACTGCTCTTGCCTTGCGCTGGTATCTGAACTTTCGGAATACACAGAAACGCGCCAATCAAACAATGGCCGCAGACGCAGATGCAGTGAAGATAAACGCAATTATCGAGCAAGGTGCTAAACATCCAGGTCAGTCAGCTTTTCTTGCTCTCTAAGTCGGATTGGCTAACAGGCCACAGATTTCTTGTATACCATCTGAAGTCTGACATGAGACTCCGCCAGTCGGGCTCTGGGACGGGAGAAAAACGAACCAAGGTCTTCTGTCATTATCTTAAGAGCTATTATTTCTTTCATAAGAACATGTTAGCATCCATGTTGATGCCAAAGTCCTGAGACCAAGCAGGATCCCATCCCCAAGGCAAGTTCCAGTCCGTGAAAGCATCTTGCACCCGCGGCTCCCACGAGCTGGCGTCAACATATTCCGACCCATCAGGATATCTTGGCCGCTCTCCAGGAGTCTCATCCGTAGTCATCGCGACTCCTTCTCTCTCATTTTGTCCAAAGTCTCTGACATGAACGGCTTGACGCTGAAGCATCCCTTCGTCCTCATCCTCGCCTCGAAGGGCCCTATGAGTGACAATTGCATCTCGTAACACCGTGATGCCAGACCCCAAGGCATTGCGCGCTTCCTTCATCTTCAACTGATGTTTCTTTTGCGCCTGGGCAAGCGCTTCAATCAATCGCGCAGCACGGTAGAAATCATCTCCTTCTCTGACGGACCACGAGTCCAAATTCTGGTAAGCCTGTGCAATCAAATTCTGCACCAGGACTTCCATCGGACCAATCACCGCTGGATAGACAACACTCAACTTCAAAATAAGAGTTGAAGCTAGAAGAAGTAATTGGAAATAATGTTTTGGGACGTGTCGCTCTATTTGCGATTCTGGGGATGTGAAGCTTGTGATGAGACGTGACGCAATTCCAAAGACGATGTTTGCGAGGATATCAGCCGAGCTGTCGTTTTCACTGATCAGAACTTTCCTCTGAGCTGATCCGTCACGCTGAGATGTCCGTTCAAGGTGTTGTGTGTAGATACACAGCTGAGCACCAAGCAATATAATATCTGCTTCGGAGTTCCATGTTTCTTTGTTGGTTTCTCGAAGGCTCTCTAGATCCTTGCAAAGGTATTGCAGGAACGCGACGTCGACGTTTTCGTTGAGGTTTCCGAGGACTGTTGTAGTTTTGGCATATAGTCTCAAGACAGAATTCTTGGCGAGGAACTCTTTTTCCATCCTCGAATGCGGGCTTGGGATAGTGGTAAGCATATTGGGGACTTCAGGTAAGAGACAAACCCCGGTCTGCCACATGTGACTACTCTCGTCAGCTCAAAATATTTGGTGTTGGATATTGGCAGAATGTACCTGTAGTTGAGGAAACAGCATGCCATCCATGTCTTCGATTGAGCTCTGACCTCGGTCGGACTGATGTTATCTCTCCGATAACCTCTGGAACGATGCAGCCCCATTCTGATAGCGGCATTTGTTACCAGCCCGCAATAGTTCCAGCTTGGGTCATATATCTGCTTTCGAACATTTAGTGGCCAGACACAAAGTAGTACACCTCCTTGAATCGGCTCGAGGGCATTCAGTGGTGCCATCATTGTCTTTTCCAGCAGACTTCGATACGGTTCAGTCAAGACATCGTAGAGGAAGCCAAGTGTGGGGTGATGACGCGATGAAATGATGATAATGGTCCAGAACAAGAAGGGACTGCGGCTGTAGAGCGCTGCTACAGTGTGTCGTGTATTCAAGATCGGGCAGTGTCGGTAGTAATTTTGGTGGAAGCTTTGAATCAATCAGTAATGCGACGCCTGAGATAAGCCGAGGAAGACTCACTGCTCCAACAATGCGACGACTTGATCTGGTTTCAGCTCGATATCGCCCAGATATGGAGTAGGATGAGGAAGATCTTGCAAGGAGGACATGAAGTAGAAGCCATCATCTAATAAGGTTCCTTCAACCTCATCCTGATGAGCCGAGCCTCCGGCCACTGCACCTGCGGCTTGTTGGCTATCTTCGTTTGACTTTTCAGCAAGTTTCTTTTGAAGTGCAGTCAACTCCTGTGTAACTTCGCTGAGGCGACTAACATTCCAGGTTAGCTCCGTTAGTGAAAGTTTCTCGTTTGTTGACGTACTGTTTGGTGCGGATACGCCGAAAGTTGGGGTCAACTTGACACTGCAGATTGTTCTTCCTGCATCTAGTACACGCGGCGGGGAATGTCTGAGCATTATCGCAACGAAGCTATTCCAGAATTAGTTCGTGTTTTCAACACTCTCAAAATGTGCATGACTGCTGACCTTGACCTGCCGGCATGAAGTACAAGCTTGATGCCGTTTCATCGACTGAGGATGGAGAGGTGGTTGAGGATTGGATTGCAATTGAGACATATCTATGAGGACGTGAAGTCAAGGGCACGGCGAGGACCGGAGTTTCGAATCATCATATGAATACACTAATTGCGCGGACTGGATGTCTAGAGTGATGTTTAATGATGATGGTAAAAAGCATCCCTGGTTGTCTGATGCGGGCAGGCGGGGATGGGGATTAATTTTCAGCGAAGCGAAAGCGGCAGGAGCCGAGGCTTGCCCCTTTTCTGGCATCACGTGCAACTGATTATTGAGAACACCCTCAGCAACGATGAATTGAATGTCTTAAAGACACTACGAATTCAACGACTATGGAATGGACATACAGCTGATTTCTGTTCTATCTTATGACGTGACAGTAAGTGTAACAAGTGAAAGACAAACTTCACGTGAGAAAAGGCGTGGACTAGGTACCACATCTCCATGAGGCTTTTCTTGCTAAGAGCTGGGCGAGAATGTAGTAGATGAAGATCATTTTCTTTGGTAATCTCATGACAAGCAGACAAGTTCTTTCCTCAGCAGGAGTATACAGAAATGCAATTTCACCAAGCAAGCTTCGCTTAGCTAGCTGACCAAAACATGGCACCGAAATTTAGACCACCCGTCACGATTGAAATCCAACTAATGCCCTAGAAGACATTGGTCAGAGCCCATACATATCTACCAAGACTTAGTACCTGTGGCCGGATGCCATTGAAGAGTGCGTAGTGATTTACCGCCCATAAAACCTAAGGAAGCTACCAACAAAAATTACCGTGGAATATCCATACAAGAAATAGACTCGAGGACCACCAATACTCAACACACCAACCAGAAACGCTCGATCGCCCATATCATAGAGTCTGTGTGTTTGAGTCCAAGTTCTAACCTTCAAGACAATGTCGATGAAGAGATCGAGTATTCGAACAAATATTGAAAGAGCTCCCCATCAGTCAAGATAGGGTGTAACTATGGTGGAAGAAAAACAGCTCCTGTATTTTCTCAGAGCCATCCTGCTACACGATAAAGTCATTTCGACCTATGTCCAGGACGGCCACCTTCTTTCTTCGACCTATATCTGTCCTTGCTTTGATCTTTTCTCCGTCCCGCTCTCTCCAATTCCCTGGGTACTTCGGACTCTTTCCTTCTCCTCGATGGCCTATGTCGCTCTCCTTCCTCGTAATCATTTTTTCCGAGGTTTGAAGGAGTGGGTGTCCTATTCCTCTTATCAGGAACTCTGACGGTCGATGAGAAGACATCGATGATTTTGTCTTGCGCCTCGCGCCAGTATCGATCGGTCTCCCGACCCAGGATTAAGAATTCAGCACAGGTGGACTCGATATTCCATATCTCTTTCAAGTTGTTGTACACGTCTTCCTTGGGTTTGAGCTTACAGCCAGCTACCTCCAGTGTGACATGAAGCTCGAAGTATTCAGATTCAAAGCCGGGGCTCATAAATAATGATGAAGGTGTCGGCTCCCTCTTGGCATCCGCTCCATTGATAAGTTTCGCGTGATCTTCGGAATGGTCCTCGTGAACGATATCGGCGGCTTCGTGTACACAGAATCAAAGTCACGTCAATGAAGTACGATTTGGGGGGCGGATGACGAGCATGATACGATCGTGGATGCGGGAAGTCGAGTCTTTGTCCTTGATATGGATAATCTGAGGGACGGACAATCCGTACAAAGTGGTGGCTGACTTATGTTTGAGTTGACTCGTATTAAGGACTTGTCCCTCTTGTGGGCCTGGGTTGGCGAACAGACTGAGTTCAGCAAACTTGCCAGCTCGTGATGTGGTACTGTCGCGACGTTGGATGTGACTCTCTTGTCGTGGCTCGACGCTCTCAACTGCCTCCATGACTGTGTCCGCGGGTTCTCCAGGACTCTTTTCCAGCCATCCAGTTGGCCAGTCCATCGTCGCAAATTTTGATTCCTTCGTCTTGCGATACGTCGAAGTGATATTGTTGTTTGAACGAGACAGTCGGGCTCTGGCCAAGCAACACAGAAGTATGCTGCCCTATAAGAACTCACATGGCTAGTACTGTAACTCCACTTGAGAATTTCCAAAGGAGGCCATCAGTAGCCACATATATAAAGCAACGCCGCTCAACGTCTGAGCTCCAGCACATGCCAATATCAAATGCACTGATGTCATGATATGTATGCTCATATTAGTCGGCGCACTTTGGTCGGGCAACAAGTACACGATTCGAACATAGCCGCGAACAACTACTTGATGGTTGTCACAATGGTCCAATAGCAACTCGTCCTGCCCTGTCTGCCTAAGGTCTGTCGCCCGGTCTAGGTGTAAGTATTCCATGTCTGACCGACGAGGCTCTGCGGCTCCTTTGTCGTTGTCAGCGAAGCCTCGATGAGACAGCTAGGGATCTTCACTCATAGCTGAATGATTCTGAGGCTCACAGCGGTTGGACTTTTAGGCAGCAATCTGGAGAATAATGCAATCACTAGATGAGGGTGTGGTAAAGACTGGGAGAGCAGTTGATTCATAGCTGAGGGCCGCGCCCAGTAGGGCACGCCACAACCTTGGCGCATCCGGCTATTGTAAACACGCTAGTATCCCCTCATTACTCAAGCTCGCAACGTGAAAGTAGGCTATAACAGTATACAGCGATACATGTAGTACTTCTCTCGTCTTTCAATAAGACACCTAGTAGTGTGGGAAGAAAGAGAGAAGAAACACATTCAGAAACACAACAGGCAAAGGCGAAGCTGTAGCAGTATAGTTTGAAGTCGCAAATTAATGTTTAAGTCAAGCATGCATGAATCTAGCTGAGCGAGCATGCCACCAAGTAAGTAAGTAAACCAGGTATCATAAGTTTCGGCCGTTAAACCAAACCAAGCCACCCAAACATATCTCTCCTTCCCTCCAAACCCAAACAGACCCTACCACCCTAGAGTGTGCAAACCAAGAAGCGAACGAAGCAATCAAGCGCGCATATTTATATTTATACACCACGCCTTGGTCATCCCCAGCCCATCACAAATATCAACAAAAGAAAAAGTGTCGCCGGAATTAACCAGGGAAGAAGTGTATCGCCATGTAAATGAAAGATGCGGATAAAAGCGACACAGCGGGGGCCCGACTAATAAATCGGCCTCGACTCCTCCCATTTATTCTGCACCATCTGCGGGCCGCCATCGTTCCCACTAACAGGACTGCTCCCATCATCGTATACACCCCAACTGACTCTCCCGCTCTTCCGTCTCCGCTCGCCGCCACTTTCCAGACCAGGCACTGCACCGATCCACTCCCATACTCTCGAGATAACGCCATTTCGACCTTCACGTTGCGAAGCTCGGACATTGGCGTTCATCTCGACGACAGCGCGAACTTTAGTCCAGAGGGCTTCACGTTTGCGGATGCTATGTTCGTCACGGAGAACGTCGTCGCGGAGCTGGCCGATTGAGATCCAGCCTTCTGGGAAGCTTTCTTTATCCTGGGCGTGGAGCGCTGCTTGATTGGCAAGGCGATCGAGAGTGAGAGAAACAAGATGGGGAATTTGAGCATTAGCTGCGTAGCGAGAGAGGATGGCGGAGCGGGCGTAGAGGAAGGCGACAATCAGGCCTAGAAGTCCAACAAGCGTGAGGCGATATCTTGCCAGTGTGAGTCGGAGGCTTCGTCGGAGGCTGCAGGAGAGGGGGACACGAGCGAGAGATGTGCTGCTGATGAGGAGACGGTGTCTGTAGGGGTGATGAGGAACCTGGTTAGTGGGTGTTTGTCAGATGTATGTATGGTAGAAATAGGATAGGGAAGGACATGAAATACAGCAGAAAGGAGACTCGAGTAAAGATTGTTGACTTACCCATCAGTAATACTGGTAACTTCGTCCATTGCCTGGACATCTCCGATCGCAGCCGCCCAAATTTCCTCGAAATCTGCCTCGCTTATTCCCTTCTTTCGCTTCGTCATCATGTCCTTCTTCAAATCCTGGGCATCAATCTCAACCGTGGGCTCGGGAAGCCCAGCTTCATTGGTAAGATCACCACATTCCCACTTCGCTCTTCTTTCTCTCAACTCTTCCACGACTTTACCCGCCACAAGCTTGACTTTGCGTGCCTTCTCTCCATCTGGTTCGCAGGTTGGTGCGAGAGGAACTATGCCCCCGAGAGACAATGGGTGTTGCTTCAATACAAAGTCGGCTTCGCAGTGAGTCTCCATATTTTCAGAGCAATACGCGTGCTGGGGGCAAAGCTCGCATTCTGGCTCCGCGAGAATTCTGACCCATTCAGGAACCTGGACGCCGGATGGGATGACGGGAGTAGCTTCTCTGCCAACTCCACAATAGCCCACGGCCACCTTCTCTTGTCTGTACCAAGCAGAATAGCCACCAAAAAGCGTGAGTGCAGCAACCCATAACGGCCCTTTCAAGCTGAATCCACGGCGTTGCTGTCGCTTCGGTCTAAGAGGTCCGACAGCACTTAGTCCGTTGACTGCTCGATCGCGTGCCATTTCCAGCTGCTCTTCAGGTGTGAACTCTTCGCTGGCCTCGACTCCATTCTCATCGACGTCCTTCAAACCATTCAGTGTGCTAACAGGTATCTCGAATGTCGAAGAAGTCGGTGGGTGAATTCCTTCATCGGCATCGGCTTGAGGCCCATCAGTCCTCCTTCTGGTTCCAGATGTGCTCTTCCGAGGTGTCTTGGTTGAAGTGGCGCCTAAGCTCTTACGTTTCTTCTCACCGCTGCTCAAGCCTGATGGAGGAGAGCTACCACTCTGGAACGGGTTATCGTATGTGAATGCGCTCTCCCTTCTAGACGTGCTTGGTCTTTCATCAAACTCCTCGATTTTCATCTTTGGAGCAGGCGCAGGCACAGGTACAGGTGTAGGAGCCTCACTTTTCCGTGTCCTCCGAACTGACTTCCTCGCACCATCAGCATCCGTAGTCTCCGATTCCGAAGCTCTGGCATGTTTGCTGCTGCTTGCTCTTGGCGTCCTCTTCGTCGGGCTTCGTGTGGCTGGAGCATCTGACTCGCTCTCCTCGCTCTTGTATCTTGACGATGTTTTCCTACTCGAGCGAGCTCGCGGAGTTGGTGGCGGAGGCATCAGGTCCTCATCTGCGCCAATCGTGCTATCCTGCGAATCCGCATCTGTGATCCCTCTGCTTGTCCGGCGGGCACGGGTTCGAGCCGATAAGATCTTCTTCGACTGGGGGAGCACCTCGTTGGTGAAGATTTCGATGAGCTGAGGTTTCTTTGCGCCGGAAGGATATGCGATGTCGTGAGAGACGAGGATTGACCGTAATCGAGGGACGGTCAACGTCGAGGGCTCGAAGCCCGTTTGCAGGTAATCCAAGCTATCTGTGTCTGACATCTCTGCGATTGTGTTTGCAGAAGAAGCGCGATGCTAGGAAATGCCCTCCTCGAAAACAGTAATGTCGAGACTGCAAATAACCAAAGGTGTGCTTTTTCTTTGAGGCTCCGAAAGACTGGATAGCTGTGACGGAAGCTGCAAAGGAACGCAATGACGTAGAATCTGACGATCAATCGTAAACACGCGACCTTTATTCGAGAGCGAAAGCAGTCACTGCGAGAAGGGCGCGCGACACAAAAACTGTTATAGAAGAGTTGTAGACAGAGGGGAGGCGAGCCTAGAGAAAGAGATTAAAAAGTTATGGTGTTCTCTTGGTGAAAATAAGATGGTGGAGTGTTTGGTTGAGCAGGCAACTGCTGATAGCCGACCGACGCTAGTCAAGCCACATGTGGCGGAAGCTCTGACGCCACAGTTGGAGGGGAGCCGAGGTGGGGGGGGGGGGGGGGGGGGGGGGGGGGGGGGGGAGAGGGGAGAGCTTTAGGTGGCGATATCTGTGAGTACCAGACTTTTCAAGTGAAGGCCGCTGGGAATATGCAGGAAACGAAAGTTTGAACAAGTTGAATTATGTTTATTTGGGGCTGAAGTCAACGAAACGAAAAGTAGTCCTGTTTACAAAGCCTTACTTTACTTTCTCAATCTTTCCTGGATATTGAGGTTTTACGGTTGTTAAGAACTCGTCGGCTTGATGTAACATTATCTTCTTCACTTTATAACATGTCTCACGTTTGGGTCAGATGAGGTACAGGAGTATTTTAATTGCCAGATGGCATATTTTTGTTGTTTTCTGTGGCTTAAAGGCCTTATTTACCAAATGTTATGAAATACCAAAGAAATCCAAATCAAATCCGACATCCAGCTCCAAGTCCTAACTCCTATCCCATGATCCCAACCATCTACCACTTAGTTGATGTCAACCCTCTTGACCTCAGTCCATTCCTTCTCAACTTTCGGAACAGTGACGACTAGAACACCATCCTCGAGTTTTGCAGTGATGCCATCGCCATTAACCTCCTCCTTCTCCTCATTCGCAGGCGGGAGCTTGATGGTGCGCTCAAACACACCTACCTTTCTCTCACTCTGGGAGAGAGACTTCAAGAATTCTTCGTCACCTTGCCTGTATACCACACCAGCAACATTCAGCTCTCCCTTGTCAGAATCGTAGTTGACTCCAACATCTTCCTTCTTTGCCCCTGGCAGAGCAATGTGGAGGACATATGCAGTCTCGGTGGAGAAGACGTCGATAGGGGGAGTGAAGGTGTTGTCAGAGTCGTCAGGTACAACAGTCTCAGTCGAGCGTTGAGCATCTCCTGCAAAACCTGCCTGTTGAGCGTATTGTCGGAGCATTTGTGCCCATGGTTGTTGTGCGATAGGGTGGCTATTAAGAGCATCGAACAGACCGCTCAAGTCGAACCCACCCATTCCACCTGGACCACCAAAGGGAGGAGGTCCTCTGCGACCGTGGTTTCCCCATCCACCTGTGTGTCCTCCTCTTCCTCGCCCTCCAAAGCCTCGACCACCTCGAGGTCCTTCATGCCCGTGTCCCTCCTCACCTTCAGAATGCTCATGTCTTCCTCGTCTACCATGGCCGCGTGGTCCACGACGACCTCCTGCTGGCCCGTCTTGCACCTCACCCTCATGGTCCTCGCCACTGGGCGATGCAGTACGAGATCTGGATCTGTCGCCTGAATTATCACGGCGGCAGTGACGTCCTCGACGCCCACCTCGGCCATGGAAGCCTGGACCACCAAATGCGTGATGACCGAACCCACCTGGAAAGCCAAAGGGACCGTGAGGACCTCCCCATGGAAATGCTCCTGGTGGTGGAGGTGGTGGTGGATGAGAGCTGCTTGGGTGACCTGGCCCTGGTCCTTCGAATGATTGACCTGGTTGAGCATGGTCAACGCCAGCTCCATTTTGATCGAATGCTCGAACAAAGTCCCAAAAGGGAACTTGTTGGTAATTGTTGTATGCCATGATGTAAATCTTATGTTCTTGAAGTTTTGTTTAGAGGTATTCGTTCTTGAAGGGAAAGATGAAATGTGATGATAGATGAAGTAGAGAGAGAGGGTGGGCAAGACTCGGAAATATATAGAAGACAGCCTGAACTACAGACGGACAAGGCAAACAAGGGCAACGCGTAAAGATTAGTTCGAAGAGCAAGGCAATCAGACAACAGCTTCAACACGCACGCAGATGGAACAGAGGGGAAATCGTCGGAAAGCCAGAAGAGCTCGCAATACATGCTCAGTGGTTGGTTTGGGAGGTCCTCGAACAGCCGCGCGTACGAGTGCTGTCCCACATGTCAGTCAATTCCGCCACACCTGGAGTAGATGTGGCTGATCCATGCAAGTTGTCGTCGCAATCGCCTTGGTCCAACAGGTCTCTCCTCTTGGTGACTCAGAAGTGAGTAAGTTCATTCTTTTCTCGGGACCGAAGCTACTGAGCTATTCGATCGAGACGTTGTTGCCACCCAGTTTGACTGCTGCGGGTTTCTGGATAATCCGAAGAGGGACGTTCCGGGCACGAAGACAACCCGAAGGCAAAGATCACTACGGAGTTCGCTACATGAGTTCCGCCTAAATTTGCTGACAAAGCGGTCTAGGACTCGAGTTCCGTCCGTTTCAACCAACGGCAGGAGTCAACTCCATGCATCACCATCTCACGATGCATCATGCACTACTGGCATCTTCATGGCAGTCACAATCGATGTTCGAGATTGCTCTCTCCAGACTACATGGCTGGGCAAGAGTACGATATGCAACAAAGTTTACAAGGCGCTCTCCTTTCTTTTCCTTTTCGATTCTGGTGGCATACCTTGTAGTCCAGCGATTGCGAGCGGTCGGAGACAAGTCCAACATATTTTGAATGATCCCCTGGGCAAACACCATGTTTCCCATATACTTTGGGCCGCATTTAGGCATATCCCATTTCAGCTGGCCATTTTGCGACCTGCAACAAAAAGATGATTCAAGACGAGAGAGTGAGGGGTTGATGCAACCCTGAGGCGTGACTTTCACGTGATCATAAATCTGTGAAGCGTTCCTTCCTTCCTTCTCCATTTTGTCGTTACTTGGCCTTTTATTTTTCTTGGTTCGAGGCCTTCTGATCTTCACATCGTTCCATTCTTATCATTATACTTTATATTCATTGCATGCAAGTCTCTTGCTTGTGAACTTCCAAGCGCTCTAGCAATTGAGCACTGTCTGTCAAGCCACCAAGAAATCCAAGCCAGACGATCCCGACTGGCACATCATATGGAACCAAAAGATAAGGGACAGCTGATACCGGATCAGCCTTCCAATACGTGATATCTCGAGCGAAAGCACACTTTCAGCCACGGTGGATACAGAGTGAGCTCGGAACTTCGTTTACCAATCTCTCGAGCTTCTCCAAGACATTAGCCAATCTCACTTCCCTTGAAGTGTGGCGATCGCTGATTTCTGGATTTAGATGGACACTCAAGCCAAGCATAGCGTCCCCGGCAGTGGTCCGACCCTCCCGTGGCGTTCAAAAAACCTCGAACAGCAAGCTCTTGTCAAGACCGACCCAATAAGCCGATTCTTTGGACCTCCAAAGCCTACCGAGGAACCCTCGAAGCCGCCTAGAAGCCAAGATGGAAACAGGTTGGACCACTTGAAAGAGATTCCCTTTGCAAGTGGAAAGGTCGGAGAGCTCCCTCCATTGCATGACGACGAGTTCGGCCAAATTCTGCCAGACGAGGATGCCAAAAATGACAAACAGAGGCAAGAAGAATTAAGAAAGGATGGACTTCCGCGGTGGAAAGCATATTTGGCATATGTTGCTGATCGGATTGGAGAAATGAACGAAGAAAGATTGAATGAGGGCATTCTGGCAAGCACAAAGTCTCATCCTCGACATACGGCTTTCACTGAACTCCATAGACTCCAGATTCCTATAAGCAATATCAGAGGGACAGATGCCAGGTAAGCCACTTTCGAATACCTTCTGAAACCCCACTGATATGTATAGGTTGCTAAAACTGGTCTGGCCCCCAAATACACGAGCCCGACGAGCCAGGAAGACAAGTCCACGGGCAAGGACGGAAACTCCACGAGTAAAGACGAAAATTCCACGGGCAAGCCCGTACAGGACTACAAACCAACATTGCAAGACGTCGTACAGCTCTTCCAACGATTCGAAAAGGTCACAGCAGACTATCCCTTGCATGAGGGCGACTATAATTTGCCCACTGAGACTGGAGGCTTGCCTTTTTCGATCTCAAACATCAGGGCTGTCGCAGATGAATGCAGAAGGCGATACCAGCGTGATCGAACGGCTTTGATTAAGGCTTTCAAGCATTTCTTGGAAGTTGAAAGCCTCATTAGGCAACCACTAGGCAGGCGTACTTGGGAGGATCTGGACATAACCGATGCCGCACTTACTGATGAATGGAAGAGGAATTGCGTAGGACATATCGACGAGACAATGGGCGCATTGGAGACAGTCGAGAAAGAGGCGCACGGCTGTCTTTATGAGGGCAATTGGGAGCAAGGTTGGACTTATAATAGATGCTTTCCACGAGGCAAAAATTGCAGAGAGATTGGAAGGCGAAAGCGGTACTCGAACGACAGGAGTGATGAGGACATCCAACAAAGTCCAAGGTCCGAAAAGAAGAGGAAGACCGGGCCCGGAAAGATCTCGGTCATACGAGTGGCGATGGCTGTGAAGACTGTATAAAGAAAAATTTGGAGCAAAACCTCGGAACGCCAAAGGGACTTTCAAAACCCAATATTGATGAGGTTTATGCGAGTTGAAAGCACTGGTTTCTATTGACCAGAGCCACATAGCTAATATGTATAAGAAGAGAAGCAGTCTATCTCAGCGCGGAGCACATGTTTCCCGTTAACCAAACTGTAGGCTGTTTAGAAAAGAAGTGCAGAGTAAGCCATTATTATTACTTGTGGTATTATCCCATCCTCCACCAACATTGAAGTTTTACTTTCGCGTAACCTTAACAGTCCTTGCCACACTCGGTACCCCGCTACCGGACACAACAAACAAATAATAATGTCCCGGAATCAACACACCACTGTCACCCGGCAAGGCCGCTGTATACACATCCCCAACCACCTTCACATCCGTCAACGGCACACGTCTCTGATCACTATTAGTCGAATGGGTTACACTTCCCATCCTCACCAGCACCAGCTTTGCTCCCTTTCCAGCACCCTTCGCATCCACAGTCAGCGTCCCACCAACCTTCACACTCGTTCCCGAAAGCTTCTCAATCACTGGCCTGACAGCCAATCCGCCATTCGCATTGAACAAATACGGTGGCGAGAAGATCTGCCCGTCGGCATGATCCACGGCCTTGTTGCATTTGTCCGTCTTGCTTCCCACTCCACCTCCAACATAGCACAATCCTCCTCCACCACTGAATACCGTGCCGTCAGCCAACAAAATTGAAATCGAATGGTAGTTCCTCGGTACTGCTTCAGGTGCTAGTGTCGTCCACTTCTTGGTCGCAGGGTTGAAAAGTTCAGGATACAGGATGCCATCGGTATCAGTGAAGACCATCGACTTCCTCTGTCCGCCAATGACAAGTACAGTCCCATCTGGGAGCACAACACCATTAGCGAAGCCACGCGGGTATGTCATATCGGGTACACGCTCAATAGTCGATGGCACCTTTGGTTCCGTGATGGTGGTGATGTGCGAAAGAGCCACGGCTTGACTGTTGGTGTAGGATTGGCTGCCGCCTGCAGAGAGGATCTTGCCGGGTTCGTACATCACATTGATGCCGCACATGGCATCGCCTCCGGAGCGCGTGCCGGCTGGTGTCGAGGAGCCGGTACCTTTTGTGTCGAACCAATTTTGGGCTTTGGAGGGACCGGCTTGGAAGACTGTGCCGTTTTTCCAGGCGTAGAGCCAGGCGTGCTGAGGAGATGTCAATATTCGCTTGTGGACTTGTGATCGTCATGAGAGAAAGACTTACATTATCAGTTCTCCAGACCCCTTCCCCATCCACAGTCAACATAGGATCCGTCTTCGCACCCGGAAGCAATGTCCACTCATTGGTTTCCGGATCATAAATTTCACCATTCTTCCCACCTCGCTTTCCACTGTACGAGCCCCCCAACTCAAACACCTTGCCCTCACTCGTGGTGACACTCGTCTGATACCCCCTCGGAATTTTCATTTCCGGTCCCTTCGCAAACGTGTTCGACTTTGGATCATACAGACTGACAGCCGCAGCGTCCGATCCACCACTAATCAGCATTCTTCCGTCCTCCAACGAACTCATCCCAGGACAGAACATATCATGTTTCGTATTCGCAACCGCACGCTGCGACACAGCCCCAGTATTGAAATTATAATCAGCGAATTGCGTCAACCCCGATGCACCTCCAAAAGCATCTGGCCCCCAAGATGAGAAGACTAACATTCGCGACGAAGTCGGGAATTCAGGAACCACATATCCCGCAACGGGAATAACAGGCAGGCGTATCAAATCTCCCCATTTCCCCTTAAAAGCCGGGTTCGAAGCCGTATCAAGACTGATAACATCGAAGCGCTTATCCGTCACCCAAATCAACGTATTCGTCTCCTCGGGCGCCTTGACATGACACACGAATCCCTCGCTATCCCAAACAGCTTTCACGCACGTCGGGATCGCAGAGCAGATCTTGACGCAGGCATCTGCGCTCTTGATCCCCTTGGTGATTTTTGCGCTGGCGCCTTGTAAGTCCGTCCCAGGACAGATGGAGAATCTCTTGCGGCCTCCGTCGATTACGGCTGCCGTTGGAGTGACGGGACAGTGCGAGATGTTCTCGCCTTCTGGCAGCTTCTCCTCACCCCCATCCTCCTCTTGTTGCAAGTCGACTTTCCTCACTACATCATATTTGGCATTCTCAACCCAGGTCAATTCTCCCACAGCACCCTTGATGTGGCAGACTCTTCCTGAACGGTTGTATACTGCGTTCGTGCAGTTTGGTGTGGTGTTGCATTGTCGTACGCAGGAGGAGAGAGTGGGGATGTTGCGGAGGATGAGGATGGAGGGGCCGGTGAGGTCGGTGGAGGGGCAGATGGCGAAGCGGGCACCGGTTGGATAGGTGGTGCTGCTCTCGGTGGTTGGGCAGGACGCGAGTCCTTTGAGTGGTGTTGTTGGGGCGGAGGAGGCGAGGCTGACGAGGAGGGGGATTGTCGAGAGAAGTTTGATGAACTGCATTGTTTTTATGTATTGCTTTTTGTAGTACTTGCGAATGTAAATGAATTGATAAGAAGGAAATGTAAAGATTGAGGATATTCAAATGAAAGTGAAATAGATGTGTACTGAATGTATGGATATTACGATGCTTAAATGACAGAAAACAAAAGTAGCGAATGTACAGGGCTGGATGCCCAAAAGAATGGAAGGAAAGGAAAGCCCTTGAAGCAAGCAAGAAAGCGAGCAAAGTAGGAGGCAGACAGAAACCAAACAGCAGACAGGAAAATATATACCTGCCTGCCTCCATGTCCACCACACTATCCACCCAGGGAAAGTCTCAAAATACACAGACCTTATAAATGGACCAAAGACCTCACTCTCTCCGCTTTCTGGATTGGCATCCAGGAACAACCTACCGTTTCCTTCACCAGCCACAAGAAACAAACATCGGCTCAACACCGGCCCGCGCCTTGTCATGGCGATCAGACGTTAGGGTGGACACGGCCACTTCGACGTTCCTCAATATCTTTCCGAATTGAGGTTCCAATTTGGACAAGGTGACTGCATTCAGAGATTCAGACCGAAGTGTTTCCTGTTTGAGAGTGAGATGGGAATACGAGAGATGCCAAGAGCGCTTTGACGCCGATGAGAGTGACAACGAGCGAGCGCTCTGGGTAAGGTTCAACAAGAAATGTCCTTCTTATGCTGAGATCTTGCATATTGAATACCCTGTTCTCAATGCGATACTGGTAAAATGAAGTTGTCTTTTTTATTATTGGGCCAGAAAGGAACCCTCAAGAAGCAAAATCCAAAGATGCGATCGTAGAAAAGGGGATCTTGAGTTCAGACGAACCAGGACGCATGATTTAAGCGAATCGCGATCCCTGTTGATTGCCAGAATGTTTCAAGTTTCATGGCCCTGGTCGGAAATTAAAGATGAGATTGTTTTCGATTGCCGAGAAACTATCGAATGAGATGCTTGAAGAGATCCGCTTGTGTACCAGTGACTGGGTCTTGGGCTACCGATATGATCTCGAATCGGCGTGTTGACCGGCCGGACATTCGGTTGCTTGACTGTCCGGAAAAGTGGTTCTTGGACATTGACGCTGGTATGATTGTGTGAATACCGATTGTTTGTTGTGATCTTTTTGCTTGTTGCCGATTTGAGCGATACTGTCATCAGGGGAGAAGGGATTGGGGAAATGTGGTTTGCAGAATTCGGTCTTCGCAAACTTTTGTGAAGAGCCGCACTTTGCAATTCGGAGCCTAATTCCAGACAAGATAATTCGGATATTAGGGAGATTTAGGTGTCGGAAGCTGCTTTTGCTTGAAAAGATTCTGGAGATCTGGAGGGTGAGGCTTGCTTGCAACCTTCACCTGCTGCTTCCTATTTTTAGTCAATTCACAACTGCTCTTTTGGCTGTTGGTTTTACCGCCACGTGTTGCATAATAGCTCCCGATAAATATGGACGAGTGAATGAACATATGAATTCCTCGAGACTATTCTATGAGCCATATGGTATTTGTGTTCTGTATTCTGCGCCACGCAAGGTATGGTTCTCGTCTTCAATATTTAGGCTGGGAATACCTCCCCTTGATCCCACTGAAAGACTGTTAGCTGGTATATGCAAATTAGGCGAGCAGAAGCTCACATGCTCAACAATACATCCTCCTTCCCATCTGAATCGATCGACAATCGTTCCAAAAGCACTTTGATAATTCAGCCATCCTTGTGGCGAAATGAACTTGGTTCCTAGCACAGTGATTGTTTGATTCCCCCAGATCGGGCTGAGGATACCCCAGGCCGAGTCTGATCCATTCTGAGCGAGCGGGTTGTGGTTCTGTTCATCTCTTGTCAGAGGGTTTTCTAATGGGTAATACTTGAGTTTTAGCTTACGATGTAATCCTCCACAATATATGTGAAAGCTTCGGTGATATCCAGCTTCACGATGAATGCATCTGCAAATTTCTCGAATCGCTCCTTGGTGTCTGCTTCATTCTCGCAAGAGCGCACACATGGAGGAGGCTTCACCAATTGTCTTGGAGTGATTGAAGCTGAGTTTTGCGAAGCTCGTGCTGCGAAAATGGCGAATGGGCTAGCCAATGCAGCTAGGAAGAGGGTGGTACGCATGTTGAATAGGTTTCGGGGTGAACGAAGCGACACAAATTGGCTAGTTGAAAGTAAAGATCATGGAGATGATGGTCTCGGAATGGAACAGTGCGAGAACATGGCATCTTATATTTCCCCATTAAGCCACCCGCATCCCACTCGGTTCATCCCATAGATGTTGTGCAGGAAGCTTTACTTAGATCGGATTACGACTGTCAAAAAACATCTGCCGGAACCTTAGACGAAGTTTGTTTAAAGTGGTGGTATGCGAGATCCCTGACCTCAGGTGTCATTTCCACGTGGCTCATAGGCGCCTCGTCCTTGGAGCGATTGCGATAGACTTCATGTCTACAGATGCACACTGCTCTTATCTACGATAGCCTTCGGTAATCTTCAATTACTGACCTCTTCTACGTTCAGAGAACCTCGATCTGATCTTCGCCTCGCGGATTGGTCTGATGGAAGCCCGGAAGAAGCACGACTGACATCAGATTAAAGTTTGGTTTGAAACGAAGCCAACCGTCTAGGTACTAGTTGGCTCAGCCAACCTGTCAAAACTACAATAGATTAGTGAACCAGCGCCTGGAGAATTCGGCAGTTCTGTTCAGAGCATCGCTGCGCCCACCTGCCGTTGGATTTATAATACGACTTGTGGGTTCCGGAGGATGTTTACGAAAAGTGCTTACGAAAAGTGCTTGTTTACGTTGATAAATTTGGAATCCTCTTCTGAAATTCAGGGGCTGGTTTGCCGACTGAGCCCTGAAGCTCGCTAATCTGGTACCTCAATTCCAGGCATTTTAGTTGCCATCGGAAGACTCTCTCTCTGCCTGCTTGGTCTTTCACGAGGATCGATCTCTGAACCCAAACACTCCACCCAGCCGCCGTATGGCGAGTTTGGTTTGACGCAGTCACATGGTTAAGAACTCCGTAGAACGGATGGAATCTATGGTATGGGTGTCCACTGTGCACCCTCACACACCTGGAAGATGCGGTCGAAGCGCTCCCTGCCTAGCCCCTTGCTTTGCCGAGAATGAGCTGTCAAGCGAGTCGAGATAGGGTTGTTGTTGCTGACATACAGCATCCCGCTTCTAGCAATTGGCTGCCACAACAAACCCTCCTCATCTATGAAGCTATCTAAATCTTGGCATCGCTAAGCTATCAGAGGCAACAGAATCAAGTTTTCATGCCATAGGCGGTCCTTGCAGATTTACCGTCGAGAAATCCCTTGTTCATATTTCGCGGGCGAGCTGTGTCTCCCACATCTGTCACTGTTGTCCAGATAATCAAGATAGTCCTTCGATAACTCGCAATTCTCAACAACAATGACTACCAGCGCCGATGTCATGCCTCGAAATGAGAGATTAGAAGTTCACTACATAGCACCAACCCAATTTGTCCCCAACTCCAAGCTCCCCATCCTCATTTACCGCAACGTCATACCTGATCCAGGTGATCACAATGGTACAGCTGCCATCTTGAAGGCAACGGATATCGAGTCGACGGATTTTATGGTTGCTACGACACACCACACTACCACTCTAACACAGTCGAAGCATATGCTTTTGTTCAAGGATACACCACGATCAAGCTCGGGAAAGGACCTCGTGATGAGGACTTAGGGAATGAATTCTACTTGAGTAAAGGGGATTTGTTCGTTCAACCAGTACGTCCAAATTTTGAGGGAAGTTTGAAGCACAAGCTGACGCGAAGCTAGGCTGGGATGGTTCACAGTATGATTAAGTCGTCGCCAGATTGTAAATATGTAGGCGCATATCCACAGGTATAATTCCTTCTCTCAGAATCTTATCAATTGCTGTGCTCCCGGAGACGCCCTTCTTTCTAGCAAGTTTATTCGTGCTTATTTGTCGACAGGGTAGCCCGCATTGGGACGTACGACTTGGAAATGAAGATCCCGAGCTGGTAAAGACACTGAAAGAAGGGGCTGCAGCTGTACCGATACCTGCTTCAGATCCAATGTTTGGACCTCAAGGACCTCTGATTCATATCTGGAAAGCTGTGAGTGAGGGAGGAAATGTGCCCGATCGAACCAAGTGTCACCAGAAAGGGTATCAAGTGCCTTGTTGCGAGTCACCAAAATAGACATTTAATGGCTTGGCACAAGTTCTGAGTGCCTTGGTGCTTTTCTTTCCTTCCGTGATTCTAAGGTGAATAGTTTCAGGTCTGGCAGTGGTAATCTACTTTGAGAATCACTCGCGCGCGAAGTATCCGAAGAGTATTTGTTGGCTCATGAATCATTCGGGGTGTGCTTTCAAGACTCACTCAGAAAGCAGGCACATAAGACTTCGTTCCCACCGATGTATTACCAAAGCAGGCTTAAAAACTACGAGCTCCAGGGCGACGTGCCCACCCTCCGCAAAATCGACAATGCAAATGGCAGCAGATTCATTTCCTCCAGCAGTTCGAACCGCTATGCTCGCCCCGCCCCTTGCCCCAATCGAAATGAAGGACTTCGTACACCATGCCACTCCAGCTGTTGCGATAAGATGCAGGTTGCACCATATGTCTTCCAAAAGCCCTGATTCACAATCCGTGGCTTCGCTCCCACGAAACTTCAGCCAGTCCTCGAAAGACTACCCAAGCACAGATACTGGGACTGGTGAACGAGCTGTTTCCCACGAACTACCGCTCGTGAACGATACAGTCACCGATGCAGTAAATGATACAAATGGAGAGCCTACAATTCCAGAACCAGATTTGATCTTCACGCATGGTCGTGGCTCGAAACTGAGTAATGAAGCCATCGTAGCATTCACCGAGGGCTGGGCTCGAACACAAACCACCCTCAATTTCGAAGACACAGGCGATCTGAACAGACGAGCTGGGATCTTTCGTGCCCTTATGCTGGCATACCCATCCACCACTTCACTCGGAGGAAGAAGCATGGGTGCCCGAGCAGCCGTAAGAGGCTCGATGTACTCTCCACCTCGCAAATTAATCATGTTTACATACCCACTGATACGCGGTCTGGACGAGCGGTTCGAGGAGCTCCTTGAGCTGAAGTCTGATGTGGATGTTCTGTTAGAACTTGGTGATTCTGATGCACACTGCCATGAGATACATCTAAAGGTGGTCCGTCAGCGAATGCGTGCTCGTACTTGGTGGGTTAGGATGGTCAATGGGGATCACGCTCTCTGGTATGATCCAGACGAGAAGAGAACTGCGCTGTGCAATATTGCTGGTCAGATTGCTGCTCGGTGGAATGTTTCGAGGGACCCAGAACTGACCGAGCTGACAGATGCAAATCAACCGACCTGGACAAATTGGATGGCTCCTGCAGCTGAACCTGCAAGACAGCAAACGACATTCAACAACAACATTTCGAACCAGCTTCTATCAGTAGCGGGAGGAAATTTCACCTTCAATCTTTGAGGGGAACCTGAAAATAGAGAGTGGCTCACAACAGTGGGCAGACTGTCTGGTTTGTTCCCTCCCCAAATCAAGGATCAAAGTCGCGCGAGTCATTCTCACATTTTCATGGCGAACAAGAAAGACTTCAAACATGTGCCATGTTCATGGATCACGCTGTAAAGACAAGGCCTCAGTCAAATTCTATTGGCTAAGGAAGCTCGGTGTTGTTCAGAGATGCTTGCTGAAGTATGAGGCGATCTGGTTGTACCTGGATGTGCTTGTTAGTTTGCATCGAATGAAATGAGAGTATATGAATCTCACCCTCTTGTGTATTCACTGGCTTCTGCCGAGTTGCTCAAGTTGGCCCTCGCACCCACTATGCCTGATTAGCATGACCGATACATTCCAACGCATTATTCGAGTGAGGATCGGGAGACTCACTCCATCCGTGATTCATCTCAGGATAAGTCTCTACAATGCCAGACCCATCCTCTCCCTCCAGTACCTCTTTGCACTTGGCCACCTCTGCCGCATCTTCGTCTTTCGAGGCAAGGATCATATGAGGGATCTGAATCTTCTTGATGTCCTGAACGTCTAGTCGCCCAGGGTGGACTTGGGCGGAGACCTGGAATGCAGTTCCGTCTCCTGAAGTCAGGGCAACAACCTTTCCTTTGTCAGTACAATCCAGACATTCATCCTACCGAGGCCATCATTACCTTTCCGCCCCAACAAAGACCAAGAGCACTCCATTTCTCAACAGTCCACTTCGTCTTCACGTCTTCAACGAACTTGGTCACGAGTTTGATTTTTGGCTCGAATGCCATCGCACGACCGAACAGCTCTCCTTTGAGCTTTTCATTTTCTGGTGTGGGGTTTCCAAACCACTGTCCAGTTATCAGCACCAATCATTCCTAAGAAGAAAACCCAATTAAATATGAGCAGTGGGATAGAGTGAGAGTGAAGAGATGTAGAATGACTTACCTCGCCTTTGGCATAATCACCTTCCAGAAAATCCGGTACGAAGACCAAGACTCCCAACGCAGCAGATAGAGCATCAGCTCCCTGGATGATTTGAGGTGCAATGCCGAAGATATCGTAGATATCAATGATAGCTTTTTTCGCATCAGAGGGACCTGTGATGTCTATGAAACCAGTCAGCGCTGAGGTACCTCAATTGACGAGCTATGTATGAATCAACCCACACGTCTTCAAGCCCCCGATATCTTCCCATTTGCCCTTTTCGACATAGCCCTCTGCTACAACAGGCGGGATAGTCTTGCAAGCTTCACAAACCATATTTCTTCCCGCTGCTGGATTCGAGCAGTCTATTCTTTCACGAGAGTAAACCAGTTAGTCTTAAGGTAATTGGTCAATACAGCTCTCTGGCTGGACGTTGGTTGAGGAAGGATGTACGGAGACGTCTCAATTGATGATCCCCAACCGTCTTTATATGACCTTTGGCGACAGTGGGGTCGATCAACTCGATCGGTCTCATAGTCCATCATCCGATTCTTCTGATTGGCACAGTCTCCTGGAGATGAAGTTAAATGGAACTGCATTGGCGAATTTGCATGGAATCGGCACGCTGGCGTTATGGTTTGGCTCGGTGATAAGTTTCGCTAAATCCGCTTCCGGATGCCGAAGTCGATGGTTAAGACTCTATATGTTGGATTTCTGCGGCGAGGCGGCATCAAGAAAATCGAATGAAGTCCCTTGATTCTATTGGAACCAGACGTTCTGCAAGCACCCGCAGTCTAAAAGAATAAAAGAAAGAAAGAGCCACGACTCAAGGTGTCGCTCGTCACGTGTAGATCGCTGGAACCACAACGTGATTAGCGAGGAGAATGTAGGACGATATAAATTAACTGGCAATTCCAGAAGGGTAAAACTTCTCAATATTAACATGTTTGAGCAGCAACTTGATGGAATGGCTTGGCCTTCCACGGAACAATCCTCTCGTACAAATCGCTTCACAAGATCAGCCAAACTCAAGTCACCTCTGGAAGTCAACAAATAGCTCTCTCTCAATCTCAGGATCGACATCCACGCTCCTGAAATGCTTTAAAACCCTTACCTAGATAGCTTTCTCAGCCTTAATATCTGGGCCTTCTATCATGGTAATCAGCTACAGTAACTCAGCAGCGCCATCTTCCCAGCCGACTGGATAGTCTCCTTTCCCGCTTGATTCCTTGAAGCGAGCCTGCATTTCTGGAGCTGCGTTCATGTAATCCGGATCCACCGAATTCATAGCTACCCTTCGAGCTCGCCATGCTGGGCCGGCTTCAGTCTCGTTCAGTATATTAACTGCAGCTTTGGTGATGTTTGAGGGTACAGGTGTCCTGCTTTGGAGGAAGAGGTGGGTTTGGACTCGAAAATTCCATCTCGCGAGGAAACTTCTATGGTATGCGCTGTTGGCTTGGCGGGTTCGCGAGACTTGTGATTACTGAATGGACAGGCTGAGGTTGTGTTGGTTGGTAGATCTATTTAAAGATTTTGCTAGGGTTTTCGAAGCTGAGAAGTAAGGCGAGCTCATGGTGGAGAGAATCATTCGAATTAGAGCCAGATGGATCAAGGCCTTTACGCTGTGAGCAGAAAGGACGTTTTCACAAGAAATCTGTTAAACCCTAATTGCATTCGCGGTGAGTTCGATGGAGCTGGTAAGGGGAGAGATGCAGGTATCTTAACATAATTCTGTAACCACCGTACCGAGACTAAAGTTTGACAAGAGACGTTGAGTCTGTTGGATGCTGGTGCCCCTTCGTTCCAGGCTCCGTCCCAAGGCAAGGAGTTGTGACGTCTGAATACCGAATTCGAGCTTTATATCCGGACGTATCAAGCAAGAACTTTCTTCTCCCCAGAAAGCATAGGCTGGCGAGTATGTGCTCTTGTTGAGTAGTTTTTATTTCCTCAAACAAAGAATCCGTCAACTTCTGTGCTGAAAAACAGGCCAGTGCAAAACTTTCAGCCATGCCACGTCCATCAATCTCACGTAGGCTAACCGGGACTTTAGTAATGAAAGTGATACTCGATGTCATCCGATGTTTAAGCTTAATCTATCAGAAATAAATGAACAAATCCCTTGGAACTGTGCCTCTACCTAGATAGAATTACTTCCAAGAGAACTCGTCACGTCTTACTCGCCTGATGATTGGACAGGATATGAGTGCGGCCTGTTGACACTGCACTCATTTTGGAAGACTTGGCGACATATTTGATACAGTCAAGATCGAGAATTATTTCAAGTAATTGATTTGTTCAAATTTTGTTGCTTAACGATCTTTATCTCGGTAAGCGAGGCGGATATTGTCCGCAGGGTTCCCGCAAATTTCCGCCTCAAATTGAAGAGTCCGACTCAAGAAATTTCGGTTTCTTCCCGTCCCAGGGGACTTATGGCGAGCTACTACCCTGCTACCTCAGGAAGAGTCACTACCGCGAAAGAACCGAGTTACTGATCCTGACATTTGCCGTTATTTCTTCGGAGTTTACTTTCGTTGTTCGGAGCACCAAGACCTGTGGCCGAAAATGGTGTCAGCTTTTACAGGTTATGACCAAGCAAGGCTAAAATAGACTTTACTCGCGCAGATTTGCTTCAAGATTAAGTTTAACGAGATGAGAATTTCCTTTCTGACAAATATACCTGTAGATATTGTGTAACCAGGGTTTGGGTGCAAACAGCCGATGGGACGTATAAGATTCAGCTGCAAAAATCATGTTCGGACGGATACGCATCCTCAATCCGCCTCTCTGTTACATTTCTTCGACTGGTTGAAATCCATCACTGACCATCACCATCGATCCAATGCTTTTACCGTCACTTAAAATCCTTGGCTTCGCCGCTCTGCTGTCGACGAATGTGGTGGGTCTAGATCTTCCGAGTTATGTAGGACTGAAAACTTCTCAGCATAATGGCATCTTGAAAGTCACTTTGCACAGTCCCACATCGAACGTCAATGCTTGGAACGAGGATATGCATGTTGGGATGAAGGACATTGTAAGACGGCTACAGGAAGACAATGAGACGAAGGTGGTTATTTTCAACAGCGATGTCCCGAGATTTTTCTGCAATCATTTTGATTCCGCAGTCTTCGCTATTGGTTGGTGACTTCCACCTCCATTCATAGGATCTCGTTGCTGATGCTCCCATCTAGAGAATTTCACGGAAGATTATGCGATGCTCATGATGAACATTACAAATTTGCCTCAGGTCACCATTGGTGCGGTAGAGGGAAGGGCACGTAACGCAGGACACGAACTCCTGATGGCTTTAGACATGCGCTTCGCAGTCAAGCGTGATGTGCTGATTGGAGAGAGTGAGACTGGGTTCGGCAACCTTCCGGTAGCTGGCACGTGCCAGCAGCTACCACGACTGATCGGCCGAGGGCTGGCAATGGAGTATATCCTCAGCTCTCAGGACATCACTGCAGAGGAAGCAGAGAGGATCGGCTGGATCAACAAGGCCTTCGATTCCCCGAAGAAGATGTACGCATATATCGATAGACTCACCTCGCGTCTTTCAAAATTTCCACGGTCGGGTTTAGTGGCATCGAAGAAGGCGATCAATCTCCGCGCCAGTCCCTCTCGCGAGGACTTCTTACACGACATCAACTTATTCAAGGCACTTGTCAACCCAGACTTCTCCAAGATCTTTGCCCGGTTCGCGACGTTGACTAACAATTTCACTATTGGGGAGGTGGAGTTGAATACAGGGAGGGATCTCATGCTCGCTTATGACTGATTGGCGATGTGAGAAGTCAGCTCGTGCAGCACCAGTGCAATTATGTCTGGCTTTTCCATTCGCGCATTCTATGGGAGAGATTTATATCAGAGCTGCCCCACCATCTACTTTACACCATGTGAAGCTGCTTCAATTAGGTACAGAAGCCGAATTGGAGGTTCTAAAGGGTTGCTCAACGGATTTGATCGCTTAAATGTTTATTTATGGTCATTTGGGAGGTCAGTGCAGATTTGAACATTGTAGTAATCAGTAGTGCAAGAAAAACTTTCCTTGTTACGTCGACCCAGGTCCCTCTACATCAAAGCGAGTACTGGACTTAAACTGGGCACCGACATGTGCGTCGCTAAAGGCACAGGGGTTGCGGTACACTGTTGTGGACAAGCTTCTCATTCACAGCTGTGCCACATCAATTGATCCTACAGATCCCAATTGAGAAACTTGTGATGTCAGTGGCAGCGAAGATCACCTCGCTTCCTGGATCGGAAATTCCAGAGTGAGTAAGTTGTATTTATCCGAATGGAGACAACCTGTCAGCACGCCGCTTGGCGACTTGGCGTAGGATTTGCCTTGTTTACGAAGCTGTGAAGTTGCATGATCAGCGAATTGATATAAGAGCTCCACTCGCAAAAGTCCTTTCATCAACTGGATGGGAAATCGACAATCGGTAGAGTTCAGACACCCGCCCAGCCTCCAACATTGACGAACAACTCCTGCACTCTAAGACCGACTGACCGAAAATCGTCAAAGTTGATTACTTGCGAATCTTCTCCATCCCTTCGGATAATCCTCACGATGAACTCCCTCTCCAACTTCACCACCCTCTATAACCACAGCGAACCCATCCTTTCCCTCCCTGACTCCGGGAAATGTAGTCTCCTGACCGGCATCGAGAAAGGAAATCTCACAGCCGACGTTTTCCAGCCATGTTGCAGCGAAGCAGCTCCAGTGGGGTTTGAGCGGTCGACGTACGTCTCCTTCATTACCACCCTGACCTATACCACACTTTCAGAGGAGTATGTGATTCTGATTAGGTCGTAGCTGTAAGATCGAGGATGGATGGGAAACTTGTTTTGCGCAGCATCGGGAGGAGTTCAAGCTTGTGGCTGCGGTATGTAGCTCTGATGGTTGGAGGAGAAGAGGGGTTGGGAAGGTTGGGTTAGCTATTGTGGTTATGCTGGGGATGATTGTTGTGCAGAATGGGTTCTGAGTGGAAGAGAAAGTGCTTCTTTCAGGAAGCTCAGGAGAGAAAGTTCTCAAATTGGCGTCACCTCGAGGTTCGTGCGACAACGCATGTCCGACCCCGCTCGTTGAACTCTTGTTCTAACCGATTCCGTGAGATGCCTCTGATTACATTATCAATGATCATGTACCCAAAGAAAGAAAATTTAACAAGGCCGGTCGTTACGTGCTCAAATGTGTCAAAAGTTTCAAGTTATTCCCCGGTCCTACTCCCAAAGTAGCATTCACGATTCTTATCCCAGCTTGCGAGACACCATTCACCTTATCGACGTCCTGATCTCTTGCCGCATAAAATAACTGAACTTTTCCAGTATTGACGTCTGAAGTCGCAGCGATGAGTCCAGGATGTTCAACAGCATCAAGCAGAATCTCCATATCGGAATCTTGCATATCGATGTGGGAATCTGCCGACAGAGCGACGTATGAAGGACCCCGAACCCGACGGTCTTGTATAAAGTAGAGTTGAGTGGTCGAAGAACTGCCTTGGCATACGGCGATGAGGTTGACAGCTCTCTTGCCTACAGGATCGGTCGATGAGGATTTGGCGCCGAAAATCAGGGGAAGTCTTGCTATCAGTATGTGAGCAAATATATTATCTCTCGGCAAATTGTCCAACGAACCTGAACCCCATCTGGTAGTGGTACTTGTCCATCTGATAGTCGAAAGCTGGATTTTATGATCCACGAAGAATACGAGCACCTCTGTCTTCTCAGGACTGTCTATCGAAGCAACAGCCAACCCGGCACCTCTGTCGTGGGCAAGTGCAATAGTAGCTTACTCTGTCCATTCTTCTTCTGCTAGTGAATATGACAACTCTTTAATCCCGACTACCGCAGTCGACGATTCGCCGGGAATCCATAGATACACGAGCTTGATGCCTTGGGATGGCAGGTAGGTTTCTGCGAGTGAGCCATAGCTGGGTAGCGTAGCTAGTGGGGACTGGATCACCTCTCCTGGAATATAGGTATTTAATCGTTCGCTCTACGGCGCAGGAAGACTGACAATGTGACCTTCCGTGAGCTGATAGGCGGATCTGTTTTGAGATAGAGATAGGACTAGGAAATGGAAATAATAGAAACGCAAATGCTGCTATCTGTCAATCGATGTTTGGAAACTATTTTCAGAAGCCTTACAAGTTCTGGCACACTGCCCTCTCGCCTAAAAACTGCCGTCAAATAGTGCTCCTTAACACGGACTGATTTCCCGAGTTCAAGTCCAACCTAATTGGAGGGATGTGACCATATGACGTATTGTTCCATGTCGCATTCATCAAGGTCCCCATCATCCATATATCACTCGAGTTCCTGGTCTGCCAGAACACAAACATCCCCTCTTCACACTGAGCAGCTGCCAGTGCTAGAAAATTGGGCGTGGACGGGTCCCTATCGGACGCAGCACTTCGTGTGTTGCATGCGACAATTCCACCAATCACTCCGGCGATGAGAGCTACTACAAGGAGAATGGCAGCGATAAGGATAACTCGAGCATAATTATTGAAGAAGGGGACGTGTTCGTCTACTTCTCGGAAAGGACCTGGTGGTGGGAGAGTGGTGAGTGGGATGTCGGATCTTGAGTAGCCTGGCAGAGATTCTGCGACTGATGACGGTCTGAGACGAGGTTGATACTCTGCAGGTACATCTGGAGGCTGACTGGGTACAGCTAGTGGAGGAGAATGAAGCTCATCATCGTATGCTGGAGGATGATCGCCTGTTGACTGTTGCTTGTGAGCTCTGATCTCGCCAAAGACTGGTTTTGGGGAATACTCGCGACTCTTCCCTCGGCACTGACAACATTCGGATTTGTCATGACCGCTCGTCAGAATACGGCACTCTATCCCCTATTCTCGTCATGTGTAGGATGACCTTTTTTGAGGCAAGGATGACTGCCCGTCGATGCTATTTCTCAAATGAAATGACGCCTGACTTGCACCTCTATGTAAAGGTGCTTCGAAGTCATGGAGTGCAGCGCATTCAAGACAACGATAAGGCAAGGCCAAGAATGCATATTGCCTGAATGCTGTGCCTCGAGGTTGTACTCGATCCATGTCAGGCACGTGATACAATACATATCACGTTTCTCGAAGTCTTCAGCTTCAACTCTCCTTCAGGATCGAGGTCTCGCTCAGGAACTTTTGATGTTGTTGTCTCGATTGTGGAAACGTATGCATGCGAGTCCAGACTTCGACGCAGACAAAATGTCCACGTTGTCGTCATGGGCTCGATTGAAAGCCGTCGACACATACCGACGCCCTTTCAGCTGCAAGGACAGGGAGTAATGAGACAACTGAGTTGAAAGAAACTGTGAACTCTTTGATAATCAACGTGCAGATGAGGCTCTCAAGCTTACATGGTGGACTGAATAGGTAAGCAATTCGCGTGCGATGATTTTGTCATCAAGCGGGACGAGCAGAGATGGAGTGGAGAAGGTTGCCTAGCTCGCTAGTAAGCTTCCGAGGCTACTGTGACCTCACCCCGTCAACAACATAAAATATAAGATTAAGCTCTATTGTGCTAATTCTAAGATATTTCATTTCTGCAATTACATACTCTCCGAAGATTTGGATTGATTTGAAATTTACTCTCAAAAATTCCAAACGCACCAAAGTCAACAATGGCAGCCCCGCTCTACTCGACCCTCCCCGCATCTGTGCAGAAGAAACCAACACCCTTCGAAATTTCTGTTCCAGACGATGATATTGCTGAGTTCAAGCAGCTTTTGAAGCTTTCCAGACTTCCGAAGAAGACGTATGAGAATCAACAGGAGGATCGAAGATACGGCGTAAGCCTATCTTGGCTGACTGAAGTGAAGAGGGCTTGGTTGGAGGAGTTTGATTGGTGAGTTTGGACTTTCTGTGCTATTCATTTTCTGTCTGACAAGTCCCCCATCAAATCGTTTCCTGTCTTGAATCAAAATCCCTAAGTTTCATTTGAAACAATCAAATATTCCTCGCACTTGATGCATTTCCTAACGTCATTCAGGAAGAAATCCGAATCCCACATCAATAGCTTTCCCCACTTCACCTCCATCGTCACCACACCCAACACTCCTATCCCGACCCCTTCTTCTCCCAATAAGCCAGTTACCATTTCCACAACTCAAACCGTCCACTTCGTCGCACTATTCTCCACTAACCCATCAGCCATTCCGGTTGGACTCTTTCACGGCTGGCCAGGCAACTTTCTCGAATTCCTGCCCATCTTGAAGCTTCTAAAAGAGAAGTATCCCGATTCAAAAGACCTACCATATCATGTTATTGTGCCGAGCTTACCGGGATATGCGTTTTCGAGCCCACCGCCTTTGGATGTGGACTTTGATGTTGGGAGTGTTGCGGCTGTGATGAATCAGTTGATGTTGGATTTGGGCTTCGGTGGAGGTTATGTTGCGCAGGTAGGCTCTCCATTTCTTCGGTTTTCTTACACGTGCAGACTTTTGGAAAGTTGCCCTGGGAGCAATTGCTCTGAGGCGACTGGAATCTTTTGCTACTTATCCCACGCTATCATGATACCATGCTGACGTCTCAAACAGGGTGGTGATATCGGAAGCCGAGTTGTCAAAGTACTCGGTGACTCTGACTACCCGAGCTGCAAAGGTAGGCCCCTGACAACCTTGTCCCCTTTCTTTCCTCCCTTGCTTCCCTTGCCTCAATTCATTGAGTCCATAGTCTGACCTGTCTCTAGCTGTGCATGTCAACTTCAATTACATCGGCTCTCCTCCCGCCGGAACCGAATCAGAAGCTCTCAATGAGAAAGAGAATACAATGGTTGAGCGTGGCCAGGAGTTCATGCGTACTGGTTCTGGCTGTAAGTTGTTTCTTTCCTCTCCACTCTCAACGCACTAACATGTTCTCCTTGTAGATGCCAATATGCACGGCACACGACCAAGCACGATCGGAGCAGTCCTCGCCTCGAGCCCCCTCGCCCTCCTAGCGTGGATCGGCGAGAAGTTCCTGTCTTGGACTGACGATGATCCGAGCTTCTCAACGATCTTAGAGAGTGTGTCTCTGTATTGGTTCACGAGGACTTTTGAAAGCAGTATCTATACTTATCGGAGGGTGGGCTTCGCATTTCCTTGCCCTGGTCGATCCCCCTTTTATTTCTGAATAGTAGAGGCTAACAGTCTCAAATAGCGCTTCCTTCCACCCTCTCAGCAACCAACAGAGCCAAAAGTCCGCGTACCTTTCGGCTTCTCGAATTTTCCGAAGGAACTCATCCCTGTGCCGAAGAGCTGGGCTGAGACGGAGGGGAATCTGGTATTTTATCGTGAGCATGAGAAGGTATGTTGATTTAGTCATTTGCAATTGCTTTTATCAGAATCTCCTTCTTGAATTGAAGGGAAGACGATAAGTGGGAAGAGAAAAAGTATGAGAGGTGCTGACGATTTTCCTCTACACAGGGCGGACATTTCGCAGCTCTGGAACTGCCAAAGGTGCTGCTTGGTGATATTGAGGAGTTCATTACGCAGGTGTGGAAAGCATGACTGACAAGTATCGAAGACAATAAAAAGCTGGCTGTGCCACGGGTGGAGCATACGGGAAGGTGGATTGGGGGTTGATCTCCACTCGCAAGGAAATAAAGCGAGAGCGAGGGGCTGAATGTCAACAACACTGCTTCTGAAGCTGAAATTCACAATACCATGCAACCAAGCACCGTAGAAGGAGTAACATGCTTTTCGGTTTTCATTCAGAGTTAAACACTACTATCAAAGTTCATCTCATCGAGAACATATTCCCTTCCTATGCCAAGGTCCCACTCAACGGCAAGTCCCTCGAACTCGCACCAATATACACTGTCTTCGGATAATTGCTAACAACCCAGTTCTGGCTTGCCGTATCCCAATTACTCAGGTCCCGTCTGGTGAGCTTGACCTCAAAGGTTGCGCTCTCATTCGGATCGAGGATAAGGTCGTCGAAGCCGCGGAGGACAATCCTCGGGTCGGTTGGAGCCCCGAGGGAGAGGTACTTGAAATAGAATCAGTTTTGTGTACAAAGGACGAAATGTAAACAAGACTCACCAACTGCGGAATCTCCACTCCCTTCACACCCCCGGTATTTTTTACCGTAGCAGTAACCACATACATCACATCATACAACTGTCTATTGCCGCCTGCACTTCCACCAGCAGGTAATTTCGGTTGTGGCGTTCCCTCCAAACTTCCCTCCGGCCAATTCTGCACCTGATCCCTTGGAACATCATCGCTCAAGTACGGATAAATATACTTATTCACCGCATGAAATCCCGGCGGAAACTCCGCATTCGACTCATTGAAATCAATCGTCCCAAACGTCGGCGCCGCCTTCGTCATTCCCTTGGTAGGCTCATACGGGCCGGGGCTCATCTTCTGGATCTTCAAATCCGAATACTCAAACGTCGTATACGAAAGTCCAAACCCAAACTCATAAGAGGGCTCAATACCATTCGCGTCAAAATACCTATAGTCGATGAAATTGCCCTCCTTAAAATTCAACTGTGGCGGATCGGCAGTAGGTGTGTAGACGACATCGACACCCCAATCTTCGCGCTTCTTACCCCAGGTGAAGACATTCTTGGCAGAGGGGTTGCGCTTCCCGTACAGGATGTCTGTGATTGCGTTTCCGGATTCCTGGCCTGGGAGGCCGGCCCACAGGAGAGCGGTGATGTTAGGGTGGTTCTTGAATTCCTCGACGATGACGGCGCCCACGGTGTGTAGGACGACGATGGTGTTAGGGTGTTGCGACGCGACGTGTGCGATGAGAGCGTCGCCGTTGCCCCAGAGGGTGAGGTTATTACGATCGCCGGTGTTGCCGTCGACGGAGATGTAGGCTTCGCCAGAGTCGGCGTTGGCGAATACGATGGCTGCGTCGGTGCCTTGGAGGGCGGCTGTGACGGCGGAGAAGTCGTAGTTGTCGCTTACGTTGGAGTATTTGGTGCCGTCGCGGGCGGCTTGTTCTTTCAGGGCCGTGTTGGGGGCGATGAGGTAGGGGAAATTGGCTGTTCCGGAACCCCAGCCCATAGCGAGTGTGCCGCGGTTGCACTGAGGAGGTTAGCTATGTCAACAAACACTCCACAGGCGAATAAAGTAAACATACCCCTCTGTCTCCACACGAATTTGGTCCTCCTGGATTGTCGTGCGCGTCCTCGCCAATCACCGCAATGCTCTTCGGCTTCTTGAGCGGGAGTGCGTTATTAACATTCTTGAGCAGAACAGTCGATGCACCTGCGATTTCACGACAGAGACGAGCGTGGTCGGCCTGTACATTGACGTGGTAGTTGATCTGCTGGTAGCCTTCATTGGCTTGCGGGTGAATGTAACCGAATGTTTCAGAAGACCAAGAATTGAAATTGGTGGGAACCCGTGCGGTGTCTCGTCCAACCTGGAGTAGTTGTCAATTGTGCGCTGGTGGTGAAGGAAGAGGCAGGAGGACAAACCTTGAAATAGGCAGACATAATTCTTGTAGCCATGTCATCCAGACGCCATTGAGGCATCGTACCGTTCAGAACAGCAGCTGTAAGGTTAGATCCCCACCATGTATTTCCTGAAGCGAGATTCTGGTCACCAGCCATTGTCATGTCGAGACCAGCAAGGGCGGAAGCTACTCCAGTGTGCTGGGCCCACCAATCGCTGACGACTGCTAACAATTAGTATTGGGAGGCAATGGAAGAAGAGTGACGCGTACCAAATCCCTGGAAGTCAAGTTCGTTCTTAAGAAGGTAGTTCAACGTATAGGAGTTTTGAGAGCCGTAGCTGTTGTTGATCTGGCCCCAATGTCAGAAGCGACTTTTGACCGTAACGTAAGGAGGATGTACCTGATTATAAGAGCACATGATTGATCCTACACCAGCGCGAACAGAGTCTGCAAATGGCCACAGGTACAACTCATGCATAGTCTTGTCATCAAGATTCGCCGAATACGCAAATTTGACTGTCCCGTTTGGCTCTCGGTTGTGCTCCTGCTCATTCATGATATAATGCTTCGCGCAAGCGACAACACCAGCGTCTTGAATGCCTTTGATCGTTTCGGCCATGGCTACTCCGGTGAGAACCGGATCGGGACTGAAGCCTGATTCCGTTAAGTCGCTGCTCCTGTTTCTTTCTTTACAGAGTAGAAAGAGTACATACCTTCCCAGTTCCGCCCACCAGCAGGGACGCGTCCTAAAGGTCCGGCTACAGGACCCAATTGAACATCGATTCCTTTTCCTCGATGTTCCATACCCATTGCATTGCCACGAGATTTGAACAATCGAGTAGTCCAAGTTGCTGCTGCGTTCATGCCGGATGGGAAAGCTGAGTTGAGGTCCGCTTGAAGTCTTGTCAGTGATCAATGAAATTCTGTAACAATGAGAGTCAACTCACCGAATCTAATGCCCAATGGTGAATCCTGCAAGCAGATACCCGCAAAGTTGAGTCTTGGAATCGACCCGGTATTGCCCACACATGCCTCACCCTCCCAACCCACACCCGTCGTCAGATTGATCTTTTCAAGCAATGTCAATCCGCCCACAAACTCCTGCGCTTTGGCATAGGCGTCTTGCCAGCCATTGCCGCCGCGCATCCATGGTGAGGGGTAACTTGGAGGAGAGAAATCGCCATCGTTCTGCGCGGTTGCGAGGCTCGCGAATGAGCCCGCAAGGAGAACAAGCGATGTTGATGGGGAGAACAACATCTTGAAGCTTCAATTGATGCCGGTACTCAGAGTACAAAAGTACGACACAGAGTGTGGAATGAAGAACAAAAATTGACAGCGGCGAAAGAAAGAGGAAAAACAAAAAGAAATAGGGATCGTCGGAGCTATATACTTTTTGGCGTGAAGTTAATTGAAATTGGATCTTTACGATACTGCGCGCAGCTTGCCCAGCATACTCTTAACGCACCCCATGCAACTTGATCCAAGCTCTCTACCTGGATCACCCCATGCTGTCCTGTCCTGACTCCTGAGCTGTCTCTTCCTGTCGTGCAAGCAAGCAGGCTGCATCAGAAGTGGATACAACATCTCGACTGTTTCCAGGAAAGGAAGCTCGTAGCTATGGATGGTGGGTAGCTCCAGCTGCCTGCTTTCCCCAGACCAGAAAATCTTCACATCAGATGGAAATGTTCCTAGTCTGATGTCACCGGCGCCCGCACGGGGGTCTGGGGTTGCCTGGGGGTAAACAGGGGTTGATCAGGGGGAGGGGTACAGGGAGTTGCTCACTAACACGCTCTGGAAAGGATAAGCGGCCGTCAAAATCTCGAATATGGCCGATCCCTCAGCCAAGCGCCGTGATAATCGGTCCGACGAGGGACAAGATGGATGAGGACGGGGATGTGCTTTCGAGTCTTTGACGTGTTTGCTTGGTAAGGGAAAGCGGACATGCCTTTTCTCGTGCAGCACGAACTGTCAGTTGACGCCCCCGGACATGGGAGCTAGTCCCCAAGAGCTGGTAGTTTGTCTGTTCCACTGCAGGAAGCCAGCTTCCCCTCACTTGCACGGCTGACCAGAGGCGGGGTTGATGGTAAATGATGGCTGAACCCCTTGCCAAAGAGACTTACTTTTATGCATAAGCTGGGGTGTCTTAGATGGCTTTTAGGCGCTGGACCCTGTAACCTTGGTGCATTTTCAGCACGCGGGTTAGTTCATGAGCACAACCACAACCTAATATCATCAGACGTTCCTCAAATCCGATTGGTTATTTCGAGCACGATGTGCTTCCACTTGCGCTGACGTACATGAGTACCTATGTATCTCTCTCATCTGGCGTGGTAACGTGGCATCCGTGGCTTGAAATGAGGCCTTTCAAGAGAGGTTGAAAGAAGAAAGGGAGAAGAAAGCCGACAGATGTGGTCCATGGAAGCCGCCGAAAAAGGCGCCGCTGTGGCTTTGGTGGCTTCGGCACATGCAAGCCTCCTACACGTGATGGAGATGCGGGGAAGGCATCTTCCGAAATGAGCTCTTCTTGTCTTCTTGCATGTCCATCTTCCAAGGGCAAACAAGAAGTTCGTAATTTGGAGTGATGATGCCTTGGCTTAGTGTTCCTTCCAGCCGAATTGATGCGGAAGATTGATAGGAGCACTGAAGCGAAGCCGAAGAAGCTTCAAGTCACAACATATGCCCCTTCAGTGTTTAGGTACCCCGTGCTACTGCAAGAGAAAACAGAAGAGAAAAAGCATAGCCCACTCGGGATTCAATGAGCTGACATATATTCGGATGTCTAGATCTGGTCACACCAGTCAAGCTGCATGAAGCCGCTGTTTGAGAATGAGATAAAGAAAGGCCTATATTCCGTACCACTCGGCAAGTGTACCGACAATATTTCGCAAAAAGTTTTCCACATCTTTTTTATGTCAAATTTCCATTGCTCTATCTGTTTGCATTTTGATTCGTGTCCGTCCACCAAAGGATGTCAGATGCCAGCTGCCGGTATGAGGATCGTACCGGACAGGGGGGAGATGCCAATGTCGTTCAGTTCATGAGAAGTTATGTTTCATTTCCGAGTGCAATGCAGAACTAACGTCGAAGATCAGGTAGAGCTGGCCTCAGAAAGTATCTATTTTGTCTCTCGGCGGTATGTCGACTCTTTTGTTTTCTCCACTGGTTCCCGCAAAGTGTTTGGTCGACGCGCCGCCTGAAGTGTTCGAATTCAAGATAGTTTCGAGATTCGGTGACCGAACTGCGATGAACAGGTCCGAAGTTGTTGAGGTATTCGTTCTCCGTCAACAGTGCTTCACAGTCACTCAGCCCGACTTTTGAGATATTCCTCCATTTCAGTATATGGTTCGGCTCGCAGGCTACTTGGTGACATTATCTGCCGACCCGATGGTAGGTATTTCTCGGAAAGGGTGTGTTCCAGGTCCTATTCGTCGTCATACATGTAGAGAATGAGATCAAAAGCGCGTCTGACTGGTATCTTCTTCGTGGCAGAAAGTCCAGATGCTCGACCTTCGTCCTCGATGATAGGCAGGAGCTCATCCTCCCTGAGGGAGACGACGACTTTCAGATTGTCAAGTTCCAATTTGCCTGCGATAGCGTTGCACCAAGAGGGTAAAGCCTCACTTGCGTGTGTGAGACCGAGGCAGCTGATACACAATTCGACGCTTTTGATGCCACGATGGATGGCTGGTCTGTCTGCTAAAATCTCTGTAATGTTTTGCAGGTCGAAGATGTCCAGCAATTGAATAGAAATTCTGGCCCAGAAAAGTTCTCCCATCTCATGACGAAAGTGACAACTAGTGTTTGCAGCATTTCGTACCCAATCCAGGTAGAGCCAGTCTTTGGCTGGCCAAGAAGGGCCTGTCGCCATTTTTCGAGGATCGAAGCTGACTTTGTATGTGCCCCGGCGATGCGAATTCACCACAGAGTTCTGAGCCCTGCATATCTTCTGAATATAGAACTGCTGCCGCTCCTGTTCATATTTAACGGGAGAGGAAATGTCAGATTCTGGGTAAGAATCGTTAAAGGTCCACAGAAAGTCGTCTGTTATGTACGTCCCAAAGCCTCCTAAATACATGTTTTCTAACCCCAATTCTCGCAGGTCCATGTGATTGATATCTTTGCCGACTGTGACGTGGATGACCATTGTCTTCGCCTCGTGGTCATACTCGTAGACTGGCTCCAGCAACAGGCAGAAGATCATACTCCGAATCTCCTTCGACAGCTTGAAAATTGGAAAGGATCCCTTCCTGTATTTCCGTCAGAGCCAGCTAAAACCCCAATGTTGAGGCACACCACTTACCTGTCGTAACCATCGATTTCAGGCACAATGACACCGTTACTACCCTCAGCTAAAGTTGGATCGTATCCGTTGCGAAATGGGGCCAGCCGTGGTGTCGATCGATGAGTCTTCCGAAGCAGAAATCACCCCATCCGTTATCCAAGGCAATTCGAGGCTCCTGTGTCGAAGCCGACGAAGAAGGTTGGCTGTGTGTCTTGGTGCTGACAGAAGTACTCTGCTTGATGTCTTCACCTTGCTGAGGTGTCGCAGTGGCCGCGCTCGCTGCCATTCTCGAGCTCCAGACTCCCAATTCTGCTGCTGGAAATGGCTGACTTTATGGAAAATAAAAAGATGAGCCGAAGTTTTTGGAAAGCAAGAACCCTTTTCGTAGTTCTTCTCTGTGCGCGCTGGACAAGTAATGCAAAGTACTCGCGGAGGAGAGCTGCTCGGCGAGGGAAAATCGCTGAGTGGCGCTATCGTGTGAAATTCCCAAATCTCAACAAAATTGATTCCCAGTAACTGAGGCAATGGCTAAGTTAAAAGTAGGTGAATATGAACCTCGATGGCAAAGGCGTGGCGTTCTTGATCTCTGTTCGAGGGAAGGTGAAGAAGAGGCTCCGAGAGCTTGAGATTAGCACCTTCACGCCAATCTCGTTAGCAGGTAGTAAACACAACGTGACTACCCAGTGAGTTCACCTCGCAGAGACAGAGTATTGCAACGGCCTCGGCAGCATGAAGAAAAATTGAAGTGCAGAAGGCGATGATGATAATATGGAACTGAAAACTTGTCGGATTTAATTCACTCGTTAGTACAAAAGCAAGCAGGTTTGCCTAAGGTTCACAGTCTGAGGATCAAGCTCCAGGTATTCATACTACAACAGCGAGGAGCTGTGGTATTGTCCAGAGCAGTGACCATATACAGATTAGTTCATTGCGATATGTCATCTGAATTGGGGAATGTCTATGTAGTTCTTCGTTTGCGTGCGCCTTAATCCCCGATGAGACATCATCTGGCTTCTTTCAAAGATCACGTTTGAGGCACAGCTACCGCTTTGCAGCCGTGTCTGCAAGTCTTCCCTATTTCAGTGAAGTCTTAGATCCAGGAAATAATCAAATGTTTTGCGAAGAACTTTCCAGCTGGCGTCGCAATGAGATGGCTTTGCATGTGACTATCGAACACCAGTGGAGCCACATGACTTTTTGCTGTAAGCTTGCACGATCCAGAATTGAGAATTAGAAGAGGCAATTGCTGCCCTCAAACTTTCTGGGCTTGATTATTGTGCCGAGTAGGGCATTTATGCTCCGAGCAGATGTATTCCTCCATTGTGAATGGTGGCGCTTTAAGAGTGTCCGGCATCATGAGGGGAGCCAGCATGGCTGCGTATTTTTCCATCATCGTCTCCCTTGAGTCTTGATAAACATCCTTTATGTTCTCGACACTGAGAGATAACGAGTATTCTCCGAGACTCTCAGTTTCTCACATACAGAGAGCTGGGAGAACGCGACTTCCGCACGGAGAAGATCTTGAACCCATTCTTCGTATTCTATGACGATGAGTAGCTCTAGGTTCTCTAACTCCAGTGATTGTGAAATCTGATGGCACCAATCCTCAAGGTTTGGAATTTCCTCAAATCGATAAGTGATGCATAGAGAAGAGGATCTAAAAGGTTTTGATAAAGAGCAGTGGAAGGGAAGTGTTTGCAAGGCTTGTTTATATGGGCGGGTTGGTCTCGCCTACTGGAAAGAACCCCGCCTTTGCCAAGAAGTAAATAGAAGGGCAAAAGTTGAGTGAAGCGCCAAATTCATTTCCAAAATTCACGACACGACAAAGCGATTGATTGAAGCTGTGTTAGAGGAGAGTATAAATCGTCATTGCAAAAATTCAAGGAGCAGAACTTTTAAGAAAGATGAATTCTTCTATCATAAAGTCCTCCAATCAATTCCACCTTGGCTCAGCTTCAGTCCAAAGGACTGTACATGAGCAGCTTAGCACATGAGCAAGCATCTTTATTCAACGAGACCAGCCCGTCAATCAGTCTCATTTCTGAGAAGTCCAGCATCGCCCTCCTCCAGAGGATGCTCCATCCCAACTCGACGGATCAGATCGGCATGTTTCGGGCTTCTCCCCGTGACCGAGAACTGGAAGTCCTTTGGGTAGCTCAAGATCCCAGCTTTTGGCGTGATATCGATCTCAATGTCTCTTCCATCTGGATCAATTGCTTTCTCAAATTTCAGAGTTGCTAAAGATTGTGCGATATTCAGGAAAAGACTCGAATCCGCAAAGAATCGACCTGGACATATCCTCCGACCATAACCAAAGAAGCCTTCCACGTTTGGATCCGGCTCGTTACGAGGACTCAGGAAGCGCTCAGGATCGAACACCTTTGGATTGAAGTATATCTCGGGGTCATTCAAGAACCACCATACAGCTGGTAGGATTATGGCTCCTTTCGGGATGTGATGGCCTTCGTACTCAACATCGGCATCTGCTGCGTGCGGAAAGCCCATTGGGGTTACTGGCCACCACCTCAGAGTTTCCTTGACAATAGCGTTGATGTAGGGTAAGTTTTCTCTGTCCTCAAAATTCGGCAAGCGATTCTGGCCGACCACACGATCGAGTTCCTCCTGTGCTTCGCGCTGCACGTTGGGGAAGACGATCATCGCCATGGTAAATGCCGTCAATGAGATCACGAGAGTATCTGCTGCAGCGCCATAGAGACTCGCAGCTGTCCAAATAATGGCATTCTCGTCTTGATCAGTCAGGTTCCCGGTCTCGTGCTCAGGCTTGAGCTGTTGTACGAGCTTGGAAACGTATGATGGCTGATATCTCTTTGCAGCCATCTGACGTTGGACGAACCTGTACGGAGTGTAAACTGATGCTCGAACGTCACTTCGCCACTTGCGTGCTGTCTTCTTGAAAGTGAAGCCAGGGAAGTTCTCTGGAATATATCGTAGAGCTGGAATCAAGTCGACTGGCCAAGCCATGGGCACAGCAGCGAGCGAGAACTGGCTCAGTACTCTCTCAATTAAGCCCACCAGAGTATCAGGCTTGTCTTGCTCGATATTGTAGTCGTAAGTCATCTTCAGGATGGTTGCCGCTGTCGTGCTATCTATAAGGTCAGCACCTGGTCTCTTCCTGTGCCCCTCCTTCCACAATCTTGCCCAATCCAAAACCCGCTCAATCGCCCAGAACCCAGTAAATGAGAATCCACCTACGCCTTTAGGTGCCCTAGCCATTTTCCAGGCTCATCCAGAGTCCTAACTAGCTGTCGATTGACTTCAATTTTCTGTACGTCACGAAACTGTGCTGCCGAGACTTTGGTGCCAAGCTCTCGATGCAGCAGCTTTCGACACTCTCGGAAAGTGTTGTTATATCCCTGGCAAAGTACAATGTTCTCATAACCACATAGCTCATTGGCGAAAACATTCGTGGGTCGTCCTGAGGTTTTGTTTGCATTGATCTCAAGAAGATCATGCACTGCCTTCTTGTCATGGATGATGACGAGGGTCGTACCCATCACAGTCACAGAACTAATCGGTCCATATAGATCTTTGTGCTTCAGCCAGTGCTGGAACTCTGGAATATGTGCTGGTGGGAAATCATTTATGTTTCCTAGAAGTGGAATTCTTCTTGGACCAGGCGGAAGTTTTCCTCGATTTGTTGAACTGCTGAAGTAGCGAAAGATGACATAGCCCAGGCAGCCTGCCACGACAGCCAGTGGCCAACCCTGTAATATCGTCGAAGTCATTGTTCCCTTGCAATCTCGATCATCAGCATAGCTTCAAATGATGGGTTCATGTTGCTGCGCAGAACAGAGTTGAAAAGGAATATCAAGATATAGGTGCCTGATCTAGCTACAGGCGTTTGCAGTAGTTGAAGGATCGTTTGGATCCGCCGCCCTATGAACTAGCAGAATTCGTATGTAGCCCATTGGGTGAGAGGATAAGTAATTGCAGATTTGCGCACCATATATCCGTATTCGTCCAAGGTGACAGCTGTAGCCCCGCACTTGTGCATCTCAACCCCAATCCGACTACGAACTTCGCATGACTCCGCTTTCATCTTCCATTCAATCATCATATTTAGAAGTCTAGAGGCCCTCGGTTTCTTTTGATAATCATCTATTTTCCTCATCTTCGGAACATTTTTCTCTATGCGATATTTCTTCTTCGTCCTGTGACTCGTCAATTGGCAAAGGAAGCGGTTGAGGGCGAGACTTGAGATACAGACTTTCTTCCGTGGGCGTTTCTCGCGGAGAACCTGATAACAACATCTTTAAGATCGAGGCTTGAAATTTGCTCTTGACATTCCCCCATGTCGTGACCTGGCCAGTGGATATGACGTTGAGCTTCTATTGATTACAGACGGCTCGAGGATGAAGGAGCTGACCCAGTTAGTAAGGCGCCGCAAATACCAGAAATACGAATGCTACTGCTTGTGTTGTTTACTAAAGATATTTCCAGGAAGAGAACATCAGCATCCAATAGTCAAACTTATCATAGACTGGTGCTTGGGAAGAGTTAGTTTCAATTTCAGAGTTTTCATCATTATCGATCGAGGCTACGAACTGCTCCCCTCCAACATGGTGAATGAAAGCCAATATTCGCAAGAAGAGTCCATTCTCCGGTACTCAGTAGTGTATGGCTAGTCGAAATCATTCAATGTACCTTTCCAAGGTCCCCACCGTCCTGCGTCTCGTATCGAATTCAACTGGGAAGGTATGCTTTGCCTGCCACCGAAAGACAACACATCGTTCCCCGCATACACGATTGGAGGAAGCAAGAGCACACCGGTATGAAGTAATGAAGCTTTACATGACGGCAAATTGTGGTTGTGCTGGAGCTGGCGGAGCCTCAACCTGTGGAGGTGGTGGTTTTGGGCGCGAATCCAAGCACATGCTCTCTTCGGTTGGTTGTCTGCGAAGGGTGTCTGGCAACATGACTTGTCGGATTATTGGCGTGTACTTCTTCTCCAGCTTTTCCTTTCGGTCATTTTTCTCCTCTTCGTCGTCTGAATCGCTCCGGTAAGACAAAAAGATACATAGAGAGATTTTAAAATCAACGGCGACAGGAATTTGACGGCAGGCTTTCAGGCAAGCATATTGATCTTTGCCCTCGGCAACCCTATCCAGCTGGTCTTCTTCAACGGTGATGTAGAATTCGAGGAGTTCCAAATCTAGAGTTGCTGAGATATAAGCACACCACGCGGTAAAACTACCGCCATACTCGCCGAATCCGCCGGAATAAGAAGGATCCATGTCAGTATCGTCCATCGTCTCGGCTGCCAATTTAATTTCAAGTGATTTGATACCTTTGGTGACTGCAGTTCTGTCACCCAAAAAAGCTGGAATTGTCTACATATCGACCTCGTCGTGATTGGATCTGAGCGAAACTCTTGTCCAAATGACCTCTCCGAGTTCTCGGCGAAACTGGGGACTGACATTGGATGTAGTTCGAATCCATTCGAGGAAGAGGTAATCAATATTGTCATTGAACCATTTGCATGCAGAGGGATGCTTGTGGACAATTGATTTAACTTACTAATAAGGATGGCGGTTGGGGTGGAGCTTCTTGCTATGCTTGTCGATCTCTTACTCTGGTAGATTTTGATTCTCTGTGCTTCGTATCTTTCAGGACTCATGAGGTTCTGTTCAACGACCTCGCCTGGCTCGTCCCATGACCAGCGTCGTATTTTCTCCAGATGCGCATCGAACTCGTCTTCCAATTTTTCAACCAGCTCAGATACATCTGGCCTGTAGACTCTGCTCAAGTAGACGACGATAGAACGGTGGCCTCGATCGAGATAACCTTGGTGGAATGATTCGACTATGAGCTTGAAGATATCGCGACGGACATCATGGGGCAAGTTGAAGAACGGAAACGCGCCGAGTCTGTCAAAATGGTAAGCAACGATTGAGAAGTGACAATACTATCGGCGATGTCTAATGGTTCACAAGAATTTCCATACCCTTTAAATCCATCTATTTCCTCAATAATGTTCCCATGACTTCCCTGGCTCATCCCTTGCATACTGTATTCTCCCTCGTCCAAATTAAAGCTACGTCGTCTGTCAATCATTCGCCCAAAAGAGAAGTCTCCATAGCCTGTATTGTACGCGATTCGTGATATAATCGTTGCTTCCTTGTCCAAAGTAGCCTTGTCAAGAGCGGCCGCCTCAGACCGGCCTTCTTTCGGGGTCTCAGTTATGAGCCCAAGTAAGCTTCTGACTAGGGTTGTGACACCTCGAGCCAGGCTAGGCTTGTTCTCCATGTTGTCGCTCGCTTTGATCATTTCTGAGCATGAGATCGAGGGGGGCGTCATCGTTGAGGTGGTGTGGATGGTGGTGGTCTCTGCGACGGCAGTGCCTTCGTCTTGCTGGTCGTGGTCCAAGTCCGCTGCACGTCTGTAAGTAGATAGATCGATATATCGTAATGTTACATCTGCAGAAGTAGTCTGGAAGAAAGTGGAAGGGAGCCAACACGTCTTGTAGTGAGCCTCCTGAGGAGAATTACCGTGATTTTGAGATGCCATTGCTGGTCAGTGGTAGCTTTTGTGGTAGAACCAAACTCGGAGCTGGAGATGATGGTAGCATTTTATGTACCACGGAGGAAAGAGGTGTCTTGATTGAATCTTTCGGAATGGCTTTGCTTCTAGTGGCTCTCAGCATTAACCCAAAGTCCGCATCTCGTCGTCGTCTCATGCATTGAATACCTTTCAGTGAGAAGTATTATCCTCAAAGCTGAACGGCGAGTATCGATTACGTTGATTCAGACCTTCGTGAAGTCATAGAGTAAGGACTCTACTACAAAGATGTGGTTACTTCAGGATAAGCGAAGTTCAATAGAGTGTCAACGGAGAGAATTGGGCTTGTGAGCGTCAAATTCAAAGGCTTAATTGGTGATGACCGGCCATTTTGGCACGATGGTTGTTTCTAATCCGGCTCTCTTGATTACAGCTTTGCCCGCTGCAATACCCTCCTTCATGACTTGATCCTCGTCCATTGTTTGTAATATGCCATTCTCAACGACAACTCTGCCATCTATCACCACAAGGCTCACGTCTCCAGCATTTGTCGCATAGACAACAGTTGCAACTGGGTCGTAATTGGGAACCTGGTGAGCCCGTTTCAGTGGTATTCCAACGAAGTCAGCCTTCTTCCCAACCTCCAAGCTTCCAATACCCCCCTTCCCATCCAGCCCAAGAGCTTTTGCTCCATGTATCGTCGCCATCTCTAATGCTTCTTCTGCAGATACTACTTTCGGGTCTCGAGTACTTCCTTTGTGAATCATGGCTGCTAACCTCATTTCTTGGAATAGGTCAAGCATGTTGTTACAGGGAGCTCCATCGCAGCCGATGCCAACGTTGACACCTTCCATGAGAAGCTGTGGCACAGGACAGAAGCCAGATCCCAGCTTCATGTTCGAGGCGGGACAATGAGCGATGTGAGTGCCAGTCCGGCTCAGCCTTCCGATGTCCTCACCTTCGACCCAGCACATATGAATTAGAACTGTCCGATCGGAAAGCAAGCCAATTGAGTCGCAGTATTCCATCGGTGATTTGTTGAATTGCGCAAAAACCTCACGATCCATTTCTTCCTCAAGACAATGCATCGTGATATGGATGTTTCTTGCTTTTGCCTCTGCACACATCTTGGTGAGAAAGGGGGTGCTCACTCCACCTGGAGTCCGCGCACCAAACCAGACATTGACACGGCCATCAGCAGCTCCGTCGAACCGCTCCCACATCTTGATGGCATTCTCTAAAGATTCGCTACCTTCCACCAAGCCTTTGTGCATCCGATTTCTGAATGCAGGCTGGTCAGGATTGACATCCATCACGACCTTCCCAAGGCATCCACGGATACCCGACTCCTCAACAGCTTTGACGAGCTGATCAAAGCCATAGCGTTCCGCCCATAGACTTTCTAGGAATGTTGTCGTCCCTCCATGAAGCATCTCGGCTACGGATAGGCGAGCACCGGCGTACGCCTCCTCTGGCAAAACATTTCCTTGCATCACCCATATCCTGTCACACATCCACTGATATCATATAGTGAGCATGATGTCTCTCATGATAAAATATTCAGTCACTTACAGTAATGAGATCACAATCGTCTGCTGTACCTCGAAACAGTGATTGGACCATGTGCATATGTGTGGATATCAATCCAGGGATCACGATGTGATTTGTCAAATCATGAATCTTTGCATTCGGATATTTAAGAAGCAGGTCATTTGATGATCCTATGTCTTCAATCATGTTTCCCACCACGAGAATGCCGCCATCTTCATAAATTTCTCGGTTGGTGTTGACGGTTATGATCGTGGCATGAAGGTAAAGCGTCGAGGAGCTCATCTTGACAACAGGAAAGGACTACGTCTCTGGAGGGAGATTCAAACGTGGTCGAAAGACAATTGTTAATGTTAATTATCCTGGTGTTGCAGGTATTCTCAAACAGTGAGCTGGATGCTGAAAGTGCTTGAGAGAAGCGAGAATCTGAATTTAGACAAGGACACAGAGCCAACCACGCTCAGCTTGTTCCTTCGGTTCTTGAAATGTCATGAATCCACATTGCCTGATAGTCGGGAGCCTCAAGTGACAAGCGTATCTGCTCAAGGCATCTCAAATCCCGACTGATTCGCCAGATCCTCGAAAGTGGGATGTTTTGGTTGAGATCTTATGTGGGGCAGACTGGGACGGAGACATGCACCCCGCCATCAAAGCTCGGTCGGCAAGGACGATACCCGGCCGAGTTGATAGGACTGAAGTGAAGCACATCTCTCGGCGACTCGATGATTGGCCTGGTTGCTAAATCGTGTTCATCATGCTGGACCCCTTATCTTTGACGTGGATCTAGGATTTTAAGCTATGTGGCGCTAGCCCCCATTTTGGAGGGCAACTTCAGGGGTTACCAGAGCTTTGGGATCATGTCAACAGATAGTTGCCTTGGGTGAAGATAAGCGACAAGCTTTCAGATGAGATGCCTATCTATCTACAGCATGTTTGAGCGGTATATCTAGTCTCTGATCTGACTTGTCACGAAGTCTCGCTTGAGGTCAAAGGAGGAAATCGTTGGACACAGTCTAGACCTTGAACTCTGTCGTAAGTTGAGCGACCTGTTCACTGTCACAAATGTTTTACTGATCGGGAGTAAATAGATCTTCTATTTTGATCACGAAAGCGATTCAGACTGCCCAGGACAATTCAGGGCACTTCCACATCGCCAGAATGGATTCCAAGCATGCAGCGACGACTGCTTACCCCTCTGGCATCGATATCGAGTCCTCTCCAGCAGTCGATGTTAGTCGCGATTACAACATCAATGCAGAGAAGCAAGTACGATATGCTGAGATCTCGGAAGAAGCACAGCAAAAGTACGGAAAGACTGTTCGTGGACTCACCAACCGCCATGTCCAATTGATCACGATTGGAAGTTCCATTGGAACCGGAATGTTTGTCGGAATTGGTTCGGCTCTCGCAAGATCTGGTCCTTTGAGTGTCTTTCTTGGGTTCACCTTTTTTGCCGTGTTCATTTTATGGCCCCTTTTCATGGCGGCAGCAGAGATGTGCTCGTGGCTCCCCGTGCGAGGATCTATCTTCCAATTCGCCGAGCGATATGTTGATCCGGCACTGGGTTTTGCGGGTGGATATGTGTACTGGTATGGAGCATTGATGTTGGTTATCTCCGACTTCACTGGCTGCGTCTCGGTCATTGCCTTTTGGGACGACAAAACAAATCCCGGATACTACATCCTACTCACTCTTGGGTTATCGCTTCTTCTGAATCTTGTTGCTGTCAAGTACTACGGAGAAGTCGAATTTGTTACGGCATCTTTCAAGATCATCCTCATGCTGAGTCTGCTTGCTGCGACATTTGTCACGATGCTTGGGGGAAATCCCAATCACGATCGATATGGCTTCCGCTATTGGGAGAAGCCTATGAAAGAATACCTCGAATCCGGGTCACTTGGACGCTTTCTTGGCTTTTGGCGCGTCTTCATCTATGCTGCATTCGCCTGTGGAGGTCCCGACGTTGTCATGATGACCAGTGCCGAAGTACAGAACCCTCGCGTTGTCATCCCACGAGCAACCAAGAAGATTTATTTCCGACTGGGACTCTTCTACATTGTTGGCACGTTGGCGCTTGGTATCATCTGCCCAGCCGACGACCCGACTCTCTTGAGATCTTTGGAAGACGGTTCCACTGGATCAGCCACTTCGCCTTGGGTCATTGGACTTCAACGACATGGAGTGAACGGGGTCGCGAACTTGGTCAATGCTGTTGTTCTGAGCTCGGCCTGGAGTTGTGGCAATGCCTACGTCTACTCTTCTTCAAGAACACTATATGCGTTGGCTATCAATGGCAAAGCACCTGCGATCTTCAAGAAGTGCTTGAACAACGGTGTGCCGATCTATGCGCTTGCGGCCGTTGCAGCAGTCTCTTGCCTCAGCTTCCTGAACGCGACGACTTCGACAAATACCGTCCTCGGGTGGTTCATCAACCTGTCCAGCGTATCTTTCATGATCACATACATGATCATACTTGTCACCTACATCAAGTTCCGGAAGGCAGTCCAGCACCAGGTTGGGCTTGAGTCTCTCTATTTCCGGACACCCTTCGGAATCCAACCCTACGCTTCTTACTTTTCTCTCGGCTTTGCATCCATCATAGTGTTCTTCAACGGCTTCTACATCTTTTGGCCAGGAGCTTTCGATGCTTCGGGATTCATTTCATGCTACTTCGGAGTTTTCTTCTTCGCCATCATGTTCGTGTTCTGGAAGGTGTATAAGAAGACGAAGTTCGTCAAGTCGTCGGAAGCAGATATTTTCAGTGGGAAGCAGGCGATCGATGATGAGGAAGAGGAGTTTGTGCGAAGCAAGGCTGAGATCCCGTTACATACATATCAGAGAATGCTGGACAGGTTTCTTTTCTAGAAAGGGATGAGTATTAGTTCGTCGATGAATGGAAGAAACCGAAGATTAAATGTAGGCAAGGTGACTGAACTTGAATGCAAATACAAATATATTGAGGAAGAAGGTGCAATCTTCGTGCATTGTGACTGTGGCCCGAATGCCCTACTGGGTTGGTAAGTCAGCGTGACTGGAATTTCGTTGGGGCCATGTCCCGTGAACTTTAGCGACTTTCAGGGTTGGCACTGCCCGCCGAAAGTTAGCGGAGCGCACCTCTCCAGGGTGACCGCCGGAACCGAGGCCCTGATCAGCGGCATGAAACGAAAATTCAGCGCACCAGCCAAGCTGAGTTTGCGTGAGGCTTGCTTCTTCAGTGGCCAATAGAAATTCTCTTAGGGTCTCTTCCACAGCGGCTACAGGCTTCTGGACGCAACCTAGTCGAGGGGATGGTTCAGCGACTTGCTGTATCACTCATTCGGACCTGATTGAAACAAGAGACTGGACAGAATGAAGCGAGCAGCATTTCAGACCTATTCAGGTGCTTCTTACAGTCTAGACTTTATTTCTGGGCTTGATATACATTTCCGGAGCACACCCAGCACTTCCTCAGCAACACCCCATGACATTTCAACACCACGACCTCCTGCCCCATATGCATGAATTATATGCCGTCCCTTTTCAACATTTTCCAACTCCAGCCTCATTCCACCTGTTCTGGACGGTCTTCTCCCTACGATATCTCGGATTACACGAAATTGGCCATTTTCATCCAGCAGTTCTGGGAACGATTTCGCGGCAGTTTCAAGGAGCTTTTGCCGGGTCTCGAGACGAGGTGAAACTTCGTAGTCACGCTCTTCCTTCGTACCTCCAATGATAGTTCCGCCGTATGCAGGACGGGGAATGACGAAGGTCCAAGTTCCGTTGGCATTCTGCCTCGTCACTGTGTGCGAAGCTTTGTTCGCAACAAGACAAGTCTGGCCTGGTGGTTTTGAATATCAGCTACGAATGTCAGAATCAACAGAGCATTGAACATACCTCTAGTGATAAAGGATGCTGGGTCATCAAAGCCAACTCCCGAGCAGTTTATAACTGTGCGAACATTCTCTTGGATAGTGAACGCCTCGCTTAACGACTTCAATTGTATCTGTATCACACTGCCGCCATTCAAGAGGAATCTCCGCATGAGATGGCTTAAATATACAGGAGTGTTGACACACCAGGTCTTGTACGAAGCTCCCCACTTTACACCAGTTGGTAATTCCTCAGGACCCAGTACCCGGAATTCATCGATATCTTGGTAACGGGTTTTAGCTGTGAGATACTCTTCGCCTGGACTTTCTAGCCAGTCCATGCCGGTGATGAACGAGATAGATGCATCTGGATTTCCTGCTGCGTATGTTTTAAAATGTTCATAGGTTCGTCTTGCTAGCGATGCTTCGTGAATCCCTTGCGGCGTGACATCTGGGATAGGACGATAGTGGGCCCCCGACCATGGACTGGCGTAGTCAATGGACTCGGTTCCAGGCAAATCTCTTGCAACGATGACCACCTTTGTCTTTGGAAAATGCTGTTGACATATGAGAGCAGATGATAAACCCAACACCCCAGCACTATAGATAGGTGAGCTTCAGCACAACAAGTGACAGGGAAGCGAAAGCTCACCCTACGACAACAATCGTCTCGTCTCCCATCATGTGATATCTTGTGATTGATACTGCTTATCTTCCAGACGAGCAAAGAGTTTGAGATTTACTGGACTAGGGCTACTAATTCATCAGTGAGCTCTGCGGTGGCATCGGGGTATTGGGAAAGAATCCAATGGATGACTTTGACCGGGCGCCTCCACGGACAATGGCGGGGTTGACTGCCCCTCCAGCCGACTTCGGAACGATCAGATTATCCCGAGAAATTGAAACAAGACACAGAAGCCGGAAACGTCAACAGATGTGAAGAGCAATTAAAAAGTTCGAATAATGGATATCGAATCATAAACTGGACCGGAATTGCTGCAGCCTACTCTTTCTTTCTCGGAGTCTCATTCATCATGGCGAAAGTTCCAATCAACTTGAAGATCTCGAAAGGTGCTGGCGTACTCCATAATCAAGCAATTGTGGCCAATGGAATGGTCTACTGTTCTGGTCAGCTCCCAGCGAACTTGGAGACGGGAGAGCTTGTGCTAGGGGACATCAAGCAGAACACGGTACGAATTTTTCGATATTCAAAGGGGTTAAAAATCCTAGGACATTGATTTGACAATTACATTTCAGGAACGTTGCATCGAGAACTTGAGAGTGGTTCTAGAGGCTGCTGGATCCAGTCTCGAGAACGCCGTCAAAGTCAACATTTTCCTCGCAGACATAAGTGACGTTCCGAAAGTCAATGAGGTGTATGTAAAATACTGGGGATCAGTGAAGCCAGTCAGAACGTAAGTCCAAATATATATTCGACAATGAGTTCGCTACTGCTGGGCTCGTCGGACTAACTGAACACCAGCTGTCTGGCTGTGAAGAATTTACCGCGAGGAGCGGACATCGAGATAGAATGTACAGCATTACTGAGTGCAAAGTCTAAGCTGTAATCAAGTAGTTCGGCTGTATTCAGTTCTCTTGGCCCATGAATGATTTCTTCTTCAATCATGACTGTTGATCTGAATAAGTGATGTTGCTGAGCCCCCTTGCTCAAGCCTCTGTAGCCTGGTTAAAATAGTGTGCGAACCCTGTAACATTAGCGACCACAGCCTCAAATACAGGGTCTGCTCGGCCACCAATTCATCGGCACCGAGCCAACAGATTCGAAGCTCCAAACACAAATTGGCTCCTTGATCGGGCATCGGCATGAATTTACCTTGCGAATCTAATGTCGAATCAATGGATGACTACCTTATCTTTAGTGTATGTTGTGATAGGGTGTCCAGTCTTGTCTCACATATTCTCCCACTCTCGGCAGATCGTCGATCTCGGCATGCTCATCACCTCGCCAGAGCATCGTCATTACCCCGTAGATGGAAGCTAAACCTTTTCATTTTGCACAGTAGCTCTTGCAACTTTGGTATATACATTTGGAACTAAGCCGAAGGAAGGGTTCTCGGCCGTATTTCTATTAACGACTAAACTGCCTCTTCTCTCAGGCGGAGACCAGAACGGAAATGCATATTGACCGATCACATTGTTCCAGAGGAATTACCACCAAAGCTTTCCCTTATTGAAATGGAAACCTCAGACATCGAGCCAAAGACCGAGCTCGGTCTCTCGTCTGCCCCTGAGGAAATCCGCCAGGACAGACTAGCTGTCGTTCTCAAGTCACCTGCTGGGAGGCAACGGTATCTATTTCGAAATAGTGCTTTCCTTCTGGTCTTGCTTGGACTCTTGGGAGCGTTCGTTTCTTCCTTCTTCGAAATTTCCTTAACCGTTAGGAAATTGGACCCTTTGGCGTATGAGGAGAGGGTGAATGAGATTCTATCCTCTACGCCACTGATAGATGGACACAACGATCTGCCGTATCTATTAAGAATTGAGCTGCAAAATAAGATTTACGATTCATCCGAGTTTCACTTTTGGAATGGTGACTTCATTCTATTTCCTTTCCAGGCTTCAGCAGGCTGACATGTTAGTCAGGATTGGCAAGTCATACAGACTTGAAACGGCTGCAAGAAGGACGTGTGGGCGGACAATTTTGGTCTGTTTTTGTTGAGGTAAGATTTCCAGCAAAGACAATTCGAAGTCTTGCGAAGCTGAATACGACAGTGCCCAAGTAGCGAGGATATTGACGATCCGGATGTAAGTACTCTTTTTGGCTACCGGATACTCGTCTAATATTCAGGCAGCACGCTGTTCGGGACACGATTGAACAGATCGACGTCGCCAAACGTCTATTTGAACATCACTCCACGAACCTCACGTACTGTACCACATCATCATGCGCTCTCAGTGCTTTCAAGTCCGGACGCATCGGATCAATGTTGGGCGCGGAGGGGCTTCACCAAACAGGTTCTGCTATCGCCTCAATTCGGCAATTCTTCTTGCTTGGTGTGAGATATATCACGTTGACTCACAACTGCGACAATGCATATGCTACCGCAGCTTCGACAGTGACAGCTGGAGGTGAAGACATCGGTCTCAAAGACTTTGGCTATGCTGCAGTCAGGGAAATGAATCGAATCGGTATGATGGTTGACTTGAGCCATGTCAGTCACAACACCATGAGAGACGTCCTTCGTGTGACGAGAAGTCCTGTCATGTTCAGCCATTCGTCCTGCTACACACTCGCGAAAAACTATCGTAACGTTCCAGATGATGTGCTGCGTAGCCTGAAAGCAAACGGTGGGGTGATTATGGTCATGTTTGTGAAGAGGTTTTTGGACGCAGAAAATCCGCAAAGCGCCAACATGGAGACGGCTGTGGATCATATCTTCCACGTGGCAAACATCGCAGGGTGGAAGCATGTCGGTATAGGTAGAAATGCTACCCGATCATGATGAGACTTCAAGCTGACGATATCTTAGGCGCTGACTTCGACGGGACAGTGACACTCGTCGATGGTATTGACGATGTGACGGCGTACCCTCGTTTGATTGAGGCGGTGTTGCGACGAGGGGCAAGCGACGAGCAGATCCGAGGGTTGGTCGGTGAGAACATCATGCGAGTCTGGCGAACAAATGAGATCAACGCAGAGTCACTCGCTGCTGCAGGCGAACTTCCAATAGAAGATGTATGGGGCGGTAGAAAATGGTCGAGGTGGGACAATCCTCTACCGATCATGTTGCCTGGGAATAAGAAGAGAGTGAAGGCTGAGAACTTCGCTTAAGAAATGGGCAGAGGATGAATCCGATATGGCCTTCCAGAGGGCCGTCAAGAATGAGTTGCTCGGTTGTCTTCAGGGAGTGTGGGGTCGTTGCTCAAAGGGGGTTGCGATACGTTGAGCGTAACTGGAACTACGTTTAGGTACTTGATCTTGAAGAATCTAGCTTCCGCTAGCAAAGAGACCAGCCCTGGTCAATTTGTGGTAATCTGCTGGCCACGCTTTCGTTCCCTCGCTAAATAAGGGGCCGTATTACAGAACGTAAACAAGAATCACGTGAATTGTAGCATTGACTGCCCAAAATTCCTGCAGCGATACGCTACAGTGTACCCCCAAGTATGATTGTTTAGCACGCTTTTGTAACATTTGCGGCTTTATATTTATTCCCTGTTTATTATGATGCACAGCCAGTCAAGTCATCCCCTTCTTGGGTTCTATTACGATTGGGTCTAATTATTCTTCTCGATAAGAGCAGCAAATGTCACAAAATCAAGCTAGACAATCAAACTGGGGGGTTGCACTGTGCAAGGCTTCCGATGTATGCTCTTCGCTCCTGTTTCGTACACCATGTCTCGTCATACTCCGTTTCCGAACCCAAAGAGAGTTTCTCGACCCCATCTTTGACAGCCCTAGCCCACAGTGGGGATACGGGCAGATTAGGCAGCGCGTCGACCTGTAAGCAGTGAAGTAACCCTGCTAGTCTCATACTCGATAACGGCAACGCGCCCTGATAAGAATGTCTGATAGAGTGGGATCTCGAACGCGACTCTCCCGACTTTCGACTTTCAGTGCCTACTTAACAGATTAATTATCATCAACAGTGTGCATTAAGTTCGAAATGTCTCAATCTACATCTCCCTGCGCAACACGAGGCGAAGCAAGTCGAACAGACGCCCAGGACGAGTCAGCTCTCCAAAGCAAAAGGCTCGTTCGAAGCTACATTGCATGCCGCAGATGCCATACACAGAAGGTCAAATGCAGTGGTGAGACGCCATGTAGAAATTGTAAAGGCTCCAAGACTCCAGTAGATTGTATCTATCCGGTACGAGATAGGAAGGTGGCTGTGTCCGAAAGGTGTGTAAGAATATTAGCCATTAGCATGGGCTGCACGGCTTCGATGCGATCAGTATACTGATTGTACACAGGTATCTGAAAAAATTGGAAGGTGAGAATCAGAATATGAAGCGGAAATCACCATGGCCAGAGCAGACGACTGCTCCCGAGCCATCGAAGACAGAACCCAATCAGTCTCAGAAACGAGCTATGACCGCAAAGTCCCCAAGCAGACCAGAACCCGAGATACAGAGCCCACAGGCACAGAGCATAATTAGTGAAGACAATGTTGAAACATCAATGGACGAGACGAGCATTCAGCCATATGTCGGAGAGGCAGCATGTACAACTTTTGGGTCTAAATTGCGGCAGTTTCTGTCAGGTGAAGATGCTCCCCCGCCACCGACTCGACCGCGATATTACAAAAATCAAAAGATGCTGAGAGCTTCCTGTACCGACTGTCAGTTACCTAATCGTAGCGACGCGCAATTGCTGGTCCGGGTCGTCCTTCGTTTTATTGGTCCAGACTACCATCTGTTACGGAGGACTTCTTTTCTGGCGAGACTGGAGGAAACATACAAGCTCGAGGTTCTGAACGACCCCATTTGGTTATGTAGACTCTTTACTGTGTTTGCGCTTGGTGAGATATACACAGTACGGTCTACCAAACCCCGAGGAAACGGAGTACCGGGCATTTCGTTCTTTCTGAAAGCTTTGGACTTCTTTCAGGACCTTTATGAAGAGCCAACGGTTGATTACATAGAGACGCTTCTACTTCTGGTAAGCTGGACTCCGTTCTCGAGGCAGAACACTGTCGTTTCTATGTTAATGTTCCGTAGTCATTCTACTCCACTACTCTCAATCGCAGAAACACAGCATACACTTATATCGGACTTGCAATGAGATTATCAATGATGCTTGGTTTACATCGCAAGATTCCAGCCAACTCCTCCTTGACAGCACCGGAACGGGAGCATCGAATTCGAGTTTGGTGGACAGTCTACTGCCTGGATCGGATGATGAGCTCTAAAATAGGGCATCCTGCCATGATTCAAGATACAGACATTGACGTGCAGCTGCCGTCGTTCGATGGTTTATCGCAACAGGATACAGCGGACTTCTACGATCCCGCATATCTGCTGGCACAGATTTCTCTCGCGCGCATTGTGGGAAATGTCATGGGGAGTATTTACCACATTCCACAGCCTGGCAGGACAAACACTTTTGTACAAGGAGTTCAGACGATATTGACGAGTCTGAGAAGCTTTCGGAGCTCACTTCCCGCGCTGCTACGCCTTGATCCCAACAATTCTCCTATGTATAGCAATAGGTCGGTGGCCTCGCTACATCTTCATTTTAACCAAGTAAGCACTTTCCTTTACCCTGCATGATTCGGGACTAAATGCTTCACAGTGTGTAATCCTCACTACAAGACCAATTCTGTTCTATGTTTTCCGACAGAAGTTTACCCAGCAAACACAGAACCCTGGACAACCCCGCACATTACCGCACATGATTACCGTTTTGTCAGATGCTTGTGTGCAAACAGCTCGAACGTCAAATCAGATTTTGTCTCAGCTCTGGGTAGATGGGTGCCTCGCGATGTATGGATTTTATGATGCACTGTCAATCTTCTCGTCGACTTTGGTCCTCATGATCTCATCTGCGATGGACGATTCGGGCACAAGCGACAGTGTGGACGAGGATGCAATTGGGCTAGCATGGAGCTTATTAAGGTCGATGAAGGACGATGGGAATGTACCAGCGAGTGATTATTACGACCAGCTCGTACAACTGAAAGATGCCCTTTCAGAAGCATGCGCCAAAAAGCCGAAAACTTCGCAGATTCATCCTCCTACTACTAGCAACAATCACGGGCCTAAGAGCATTTTACCAGCAGAAAATGTGGCCGGACAGAGCCTAGTGTCCCAGGATGTCGTTCTTGCTTCTAGCTCACGACCGCCTCCTCAATTACCTGCTACGAGTCAAGTTTCTGCGGGCACTGGTAATACCCCTAATGACCAATTCCTAGATAGCATATGGTCGCAGCCGCACACACAACCTCAGGCACAGACTACATGGGCACCAGCTGCGTTGGAGTCCATGTTCAATACAAGTGCGAACGATCAGTTGCTGTGGGATTTTGATTGTAAGTATTCGCAGTGGCGACAATCTCAAGCTTGGAATCTTTTCGAATTCTCACTCTTCCTAAGAAGATCCATACTTGAATTTTGCTAATTGCGTCGTCACAGGGGAGAGTGTTGGGATACTTTGATACTTCGCGAAGGGAACTGGGAGCGCTAAGCGAGAGAAACAGGTTTTGATTGACATAATGAAGAGGAGCATCAATGTTTCAACTGGTCCTTTTGTGTAGACCAAAACCTCGCTATTTATGGAATTTGAACGTCAAAGTCAATCTCGTCCCGGCATATAAGCTCATAGAGTCCATGCACGTGTTTTCCCCAACCTGATAATCATATCCAGACACAAAATTATGGGCATCACGATGAAGAATCGATCGTGTTCAGGATCCTTTCCGATAGCAAACAAACATCGCTTTGTCAATATGGCTCCACAGCATGGCTCCATATGCTTATCGTGCTTGGCAAAGTAGTGTTATCCAGAACCAATTTGCCTAGCCTGAGGGGCCGGAAGTGGGATTGATTACGTTGCCGGGTTTGTTGCCCACCGAAGTGGCGGATACCGGTCTCATCAATTTCGAGCCGAGCCAGCACACCACAAGCGGTTCGTAACTTCTTTGGACAACAGCTATCGTCGGGGAGCGGCATGGAGACTATGCTGGCCGTTTGACACAAGATGAGGGTACTCGAGGTACGTCTGACTAGGAACATCGGATGGCGCGATCAACGGGTGGATTTGGCCGCCCGGTCAAGGGTGGGGAGATCTGTGCTTGCTTCTTGAAGTAAACAATTCGACGCTGTGTTATTGAGGTGCAGCTCTCCCGTATACATTCTCTATCCCACTCGGCATTGAATTTTACACGACAGTCTTTCCTTTTATTTCAAAATGCCTTCGGCTATGCCTCAAGGAATTCGCATTGCGATTGACAGGGGTGGAACATTTACTGATTTGTAAGGGCTTTTTTCAAGTCGAAGAAGTGTATCGTGTCTGACAATATTGTGTAGTTGGGCGAGCATTCCGGGGCGCAAGGAGGACGTTGTTTTCAAACTTCTGTCTGTTTGTCCAGATCTTTACCAGGATGCGCCAACGGAAGGTGTAAGAAAGATTCTAGAGCAGGCTTCAAATTCGACGATACCCAAAGGAGAGCCTCTCGACCTGAGTTCCGTCGAATCTATTCGCATGGGGACGACTGTTGCAACAAAGTAAGCCACTTCCTAAATCATGTGACCTTCAATGCTGATGTCAACAAGCGCTTTATTGGAACGGATGGGCGAGCCAGTAGCACTTCTCATTACAAAGGGCTTTATTGACCTCTTGGTCATTGGAAATCAAGCTCGCCCAAACATTTTTGACCTTTCAGTCAAGAAGCTGGACAGATTATACGAGACTGTCATCGAGATCGACGAACGGATCACGGTCGAAGGATTCTCAGAAGATCCCGAGCCTCAGCCCATTGACGCTGCCAGCGACGATGATCTTGTTGTTGGATTATCTGGGGAAGTGCTCAGGATATTGAAGAGACCAGATTATGAAGCGGTTCGGAAAGACCTCCAAGCGCTCTGGGACAGCGGAATTCGGAGTCTGGCGATCGCCTTGATGCATTCGTACTCATATCCAGAGCACGAAATCAAGATCGCAGAAATTGCGGAGGAGATGGGTTTTAAGATATCCGTTTCGTCGCAACTTCAACCGATGATCAAAATTGTACCACGTGCCCAGTCTGCTACTGCTGATGCGTATCTGTCTCCTGTAACTCAAAACTACCTCAAGGGATTCGCCAAGGGTTTCCTTGGTGAATTCAAGGACGAAAAGAGCTCGAGGAAACTCCTTCTCTCACAATCAGATGGAAGCTTGACTACATTCAATACGTTTACCGGACTTCGAGCCGTTCTATCGGGGCCAGCTGGTGGGGTAGTCGGGATGGCGAAAACTTGTTACGACGAAAAGGCACAAATACCTGTCTTGGGATTTGACATGGGCGGGACGTCCACTGATGTCTCCAGATTCGGAGGAACCTACGAGCATGTCTTCGAGAGCACTATCGCAGAAGTCACGATACAAAGTCCTCAATTGGACATCAACACCGTAGCAGCTGGAGGTGGATCGATGCTGTTTTGGAGAAATGGACTATTCGTTGTTGGTCCAGAGTCAGCAGGCGCATACCCTGGTCCTTCTTGCTATGGCAAAGGAGGCCCATTGACGATCACTGACGCAAACCTCATGCTTGGACGGCTCCTACCAGATTTCTTTCCTACCAAGCTTGACTTTCAAGCCACAAAAGAGAAATTTCTCCAACTGACTGCCATTATCAATGCTGACAAGGGTGGCGATTCCCAACTCACATACGAAGAGGTCGCTCATGGATTCCTTACAGTTGCAAACGCTGCAATGACGCGACCCATTCGCAACATCAGTGAAGGCCGCGGCTTCGAAACTTCGGCACATAATCTCGCGTGCTTTGGCGGCGCTGGAGGTCAACATGCGACTGCGATTGCTCGGGACTTGGGGATCAAGAGAGTGATCGTCCACCGCCTGTCGAGCATTTTGTCTGCCTACGGAATGGCTTTGGCAGATATCGAGGTCGACTTCCAGGAGCCCGAGTCGGTCACCTTCAACGAAGAGACGAAGCCCAGACTCGAACGCAGAATCGAGTCTCTACAATCCAAGGCATTAGAAAAGCTATCATCTCAAGGGTTCAAGGCTAGCCAAGTCGTTCACAATTGCATGCTCAACATGCGATACGTCGGAAGCGACACGGCGTTGATGGTTCAGAAGCCCACTGATGGTGGCGACTTCGGGACAGCTTTCACAAGACGGCACATGCGCGAATTTGGCTTCGTCCAGCCACGAGAAATTCTGGTAGATGATGTCCGTGTTCGTAGTGTTGGCAAGAGCATTGGGATTGAGACCTCGAATCCGTTTCAGGAGCTCGAAGACCTTGAGAGTCCCGCATACCTCGGCGAGACTGAAGCTGCAAGTACTCGGAAGGTCTACTTTGAGAAGAGCGGTTGGACGGACACCTTAATATTCCATCTGGACAAGCTGCCCGTCGGTCGTAAGATTCCTGGGCCAGCAATTATAATCGATTCGACTCAGACGATTGTCATCGACCCAGCAAGCGAGGCTACCATCTTGCAACAACATGTCATCGTTGATCTGCTAGATACTGTCCGCCAGGAAATCAGCGCCCAAGTTGTGGATCCCATTCATTTGTCCATCTTCGGACATCGATTTATGAGTATCGCTGAGCAAATGGGAACCACATTTCAGAAAACTTCCATTTCAACCAACATCAAAGAGCGACTCGACTTTTCTTGCGCTGTCTTCTCTCATGATGGCGGCCTGGTTGCAAATGCTCCACATATTCCTGGCCATTTAGGTTCCATGGCATATGCGATTGCATATCAAGCAAAGCTCTATCCGAAAGGAGATCTCAAGCCTGGAGATGTCCTGCTGTCCAATCACCCCATCTCAGGAGGCACTCATCTTCCAGATCTGACAGTCACAACGCCCGTATTTGATGATGACGAAAATCCTCAGGAGATTTTGTTCTTCGTTGCAAATCGTGGCCACCACGCAGATATCGGAGGAATTGCGGCAGGATCCATGCCACCAAATTCTACAGAGCTGTGGCAGGAGGGTGCTGCTGTTGAATCATTCAAGATGGTGAAGGAAGGCATTTTCGATGAAGCAGGTGTCGTGAAGATCCTCTACGACGATCCTGGTCAGTATCCAGGATGCAGCGGCACACGAACGTTGAAGGATAACATCGCGGATTTGAAGGCGGCCATCGCAGCAAACAAGAGGGGCATATCTCTTCTTTCTGCAATGATCAAAGAATATACGTGGCCTGTCGTCAAATTGTACATGTCTGGCATCCAGGACAATGCAGAGGCGAGTGTCAGAGAGCTGCTGAAGAAGTTCAGGGTTCGCTTCGAAGGTCAACCCCTCGAAGCTGTCGATTATCTTGATGATGGAACTCCCCTGGCAGTCAAAATCACGATTGATGGCGAAACTGGCTCAGCAAAATTCGACTTCACAGGAACTGGGCCGGAAACTTTCAACAACTTAAATGCACCACCTGCCGTGATGTACAGTGGCATCATGTACTGTTTGAGATCTATGATCTCGTCCGATATCCCACTGAACCAAGGCTGTCTTGCACCGATCGAGGTTTTTTGCCCACCCAATACCATCCTGTCTCCTTCTCCGAAAGCAGCAACAGTCGGATCTAACGTGGAGACCTCGCAAAGAATCATCGACCTAATCTTCAAAGCATTCCAGGCGGCGGCTGCCAGTCAAGGATCAATGAACAACTTGACCTTCGGATATGGAGGTACAGATAAAGAAGGAAATGTTTCCAAAGGTTTTGGGTACTATGAGACGATTGCTGGTGGTGCTGGCGCAGGAGACGACTGGCAAGGTCAAGATGGTGTCCACACGAACGCTACGAATACGAGAATGACGGACCCGGAAGTGTTTGAGAAACGATATCCAGTCATTCTGCGCGAGTTTTCTATCAGAACAGGAAGCGGTGGAAAAGGTAGGAATAGAGGAGGGGACGGCTGCATCCGCGACATCGAGATTCGTCGGCCGATGCAAGTCAGTATTTTGAGCGAGAGGCGAGTAATCGCTCCTTATGGAATGGCTGGTGGTGAAGAAGGAAAGAGAGGGGTCAATATCTGGAAGCGGATTGATCCTTTGGATGGATCGTTGAGGACGATCAGTCTCGGAGGGAAAGCGTCGGTTCTGATGAATGCTGGTGATCGAATTATTGTACAGACTCCGGGAGGTGGTGGATTTGGTCCTGCTACCAGCTCCAACGGTGAGAGAGGAGCGCCTGTCGTGGCCTCCTCGACGAAGGATGTCCAAAAGCACACCGTGGTGGAAGATGTGCTTGAAATTGCTGCATAGCTTGTGTTATTCGATCTCTGCCCGCAGCTCAGAACAGTGGCTTCGTAAACCAATACATATCGTTCAAAGGATCAGGTTCGATATGAAAGAATCAAGCACTCCGGTGAAGTCTGATTGATTTGGTTCAGCGGGCTCCTGGCTTAAGCTTGGGAATGAATGATTATGTGGCAATGTGACATAGATACCACAGAACATGGCATCCAGCCTCCAAGCAGCGGATCAACGATTCAGGATGGACTCAGCTGACCCTTCGGCCGAGTAAATTCATGGTTTCCGTTGCTTGAACAGTTGAGCAAGGCGCTGAGCAGTCTCAAATCAAGTAGTATCAGATGAAAAGTAACTTTGCTAGCGTCAGAGGTATTTGGGACCAAAGTTTACGCCGCGTCACCCTTTTAACTTACGGATACTCGGCGGTCTCTGAACATTGAAGGACTCTGAGCAACCTTATTCCAGTACTAAAGTTCAGTTGGACCAAGCACTCGTATAATAAGCATACACTCGGAGTATCCTACCCAGAAAATTTGCTTCCTGAAGTCTGGAAAACCTGTCAAAACTCTGCTCGTCATAATGCTTGTGGCTTCATGCAGATCCTGGACCACTTCGGCCGAAGGCGAAGGTTTGGTGAGAAAGACGTACAAGTTCGAGTCATGTTCAGGCCCGTGCTTGTTCTTTCCTCCCTCGTATTTGTATTCGAGTCCGTGAAATTTATTGGCCTTGCGATTAGCAGACCCTCCCAGACCGGATGGCCTCAACCAAAGCATGTGACATTGGTAATCTTAGAAAAAGCGGTGATACATTCATCGTCTCGCCTGGCTGAAAGAGGAACTTCTAGTAAGCCATAGTTGAGATTTAGTCGTCCTTCTGCAAATTGGTTTCTAACAGCGACCTGCTCCACTTGACTGAGATGAAATTGGGGAGCCAGCTTCATTTATTTGCGTTCCCGACTTCCGCTTCCCCCACAAACTCGAACTTTCTTTTGAGGAGCAGGTTGGACCGAGTACTATAATTAACTTCGGGCAAATACTGAATAGGTCATGACATGACGGCGGTACTTTAGACCGTGGTTCAGACGACACCTTCCTGATGTAAGCCATCAAAATCGACGAGATGCGTCAATAATTGTGTATACATACCTCAGATGTCCTTCACCTGATTGAAGGGTAACACCACATTCGCATCTTCTGGCCATTCCAAGAATACTCAGTCTCTACTCTTCAGCTTTCAACGACTTCTCAAATCAAAATCCACACCATCGTCAAAATGCGCTTCCAAATCGCCACCGTGTTCGCTCTCGTCGTGAGCATCACTGCCGTTGCAGTCCCAGTCTCCAAAACAGAAAGCCTGGATAAGCGAGTCAGTCACTCAAAGCAGAAATCTATTGTCACGCGCAGTCACTGATGAATTTACAGCAAAATACATGCAATGCCAACCTTCAAGCAACTTGCCGCGATATTTGTGGTGGGCCTTTCAGCTGTTGCAACGCTTCTTTCGGCCAGTGCGGTTGCCAGTGCTGATAATCTCTGGGCATTTCCGAATGTTCAGTGATCTTGGGCGGAGCCTGAAGGATTGAATAGAGTAGAAGTTCACTGTGCAGATTCCTTGTTTACTGTCACTGCAAAGTCGTCACGGGAAACTGAGACATGGCAGCCTTAGAACATGAGAAGACTTTTGCACTAGCCTTTGCTTATCCAAGATTCCACCTCACATGTGTGACTTTCTGTTCCTTCGTGGTATAGATACCGATGTCCTCTAATTGATCGCGGGCTCCGCTCGAGTCACGGGCCTTAGATATGGAGGCAGTGCAGCGCAATCCTCTTGTACGCTCCAATGCTTTCCACCAGGTCCGAAATTCTCACATGCTCATTCTCCCCATGCGCGTCCAGTATGCTCCCAGGGCCGTAAAGGTATTTATTGTGCCTCCCTCGAAGTCTTGGTACATCCGTCCCAAATGCAGCTGCATATTGGCCGAAACCTGCTGAAGTGTTAAGTGACGAGCCCTGTCTGGGATAATGAATTCGCTTACCATCAACATCATGATCCAAAAGCGTCTCGGGGTATTCAAAATTGAACTTGAGCTCAACATATTGGTACTTTGCCACAATATTCGTGATCTGTGATTTGATCTCCTGAAGATTGCTGGCGACACGAACAGCGCAAAGTGCTTCACTTGATGCCGCAAGGACATTGTATGCAACACCACCCTCTATCTTTCCAGCATGGAAAGTTGAGGGTCCTAACAGCTCAGACGAGGGCCACTTCGCCGCGAGCAATTCACCCAAGACCGCAATCAAAGCTGTATTCGCACTCGATCCACGTTCCGGGTACCCTGAATGACTGGCAACACCCGAAGCGAACAATTCAAACACTAAATGTCCTTTGTGTCCAACCCCCAATTTGCCTTCTGTTGGCTCACCAAATATTACAGCTTCCCATGACAATCCCATATCGTTGGCTGCAATCATACCAGGCCCACCTTTCTCTTCGCCAACAACGAAGAGGAAGCTCACATCGCCACCACTTTCACTTATTCGTTTCTCGCGACGTAGCTCTTCCGCAGCCTCTATTTGAGCGGCGAGAGGTCCTTTGTCATCACATGCCCCGCGACCCCAGATTGTCTCGCCATCTTCGGACACGGAGAGGGGGGTGTGTGGGGGAACGGTGTCGATGTGAGAGGTGAAGCAGATACGAGTTTTCCTTGAAGACGCCGGGCCAAGATATGCGTAAATGTTATGTCTTGTGGACTCTAGGGATATGGGTATGCGCTCAACAGTATAGCCAAGCTTCTGTAAGTGTTCTTCGAGGAAGATGCCGACGGCGAGCTCGTCGTCACTTGTGCTGGGGATTTCGATCAGCTGTTTCAGCAAGCTGACGACTGGAAGATCTGTAGATACCATAGCGAGTGTTTGATTCAGTATGACGATACATTTACTCTGCCCTGCTATCCGAGTACCTCAAGATCGATCCAACATTGGAGCCCGTCACCTGATCCAATGATCAAGCTAGCTTGCGAAACGCTTTCCTCGGTAAATATGCTAAGATATTTGCCTATTGCAATCTGTCCTTGGCTTAGATTTGTGATCGAGATACATGCCGCGCTCTGTCTTGCGGTCGTTGCTCCCGATCCAAATTCTCGGGCTGAAGGTCCAGGTAACCGATCACCCCCACTGATGAAGTCGCTTCCTCGGCCAGATCCCGGACAAGGCCATGGTCCACTTTGGGAACGCATGTACGAGCTCAAATAATCCCCGGTAATGATAGCATTGCCTTCACATTGTCAACTGCCGCATGCTCAGATTGTGACATGACACCGCCATCAATCAACATGGCTACCGAACTAGTCTCTCAAGCCGCCAAGTCCAAACCGAACATCCTCCTCGTCACCTCCAACACACGAGCAATCCACGCAGAACAGTGGGCTCGCGTCCAGCAGAAATTCAATATCTTGACATATGACTGCAAGAATGTGAAAGAATTCTGCCAAGACCTCTCACCAGGCGGTCGATTCTCCAACATCGACGCCATCGTCCGTACAGGCTGGCTAAAAGCCGAGCCCTACAGCACGCACCGCCTCTTCACCACTCAAATTGCACAGTTCTACCCCCCGTCTCTGAAACTCATAGTCTGCTCAGGCCATGGTTATGATGCAGCTGATATCGATACGTTGACCAAGATGGGGATCTGGTATTGCAATACGCCGGACACGTGTACGGAGGCTGTGGCGAACACGGCGCTGTACTTGATCTTGTCTGCGTATCGACACTTCACGTTTGCTGAGCACTGTGCGAGGAATGAGTGGGCAGGGAGTAGAGCCCTTGGGATGAAAGCGAGTGATCCTTTGGGAACGATGTTGGGAGTTGTTGGCATGGGTGATATTGGGGTGAGGATTGCGAAGAAGGCTGTGATGGGACTGGGGATGGAGGTCTGCTATTACAATAGAAAGAGAGACCTGAAAAGAGAGGAGCAGGTAGGCGGTGCGGTCAGATATTGTGAGTCTTTAGAAGAGCTGTTGAGAATTTCAGATTGTGTGGTATTGGCTTGTCCTTACACGCCGGCTACGCATCATATGCTTTCTACGGAGGAGTTCAAGCTTACTAAGGAGGGCGGGATGAGGATTGTAAATATTGCAAGAGGTCAGTTGATTGATGAAGCTGCTTTGTTGCAGGCTATGAAGGATGGGAGTGTCGTTGGTGTGGGTTTAGATGTTCATGAGAATGAGCCGGGCATCAATGAAGGGTGGAAGGATAATTATATGGCTACGGTTCTGCCCCATATTGGTGTGTGCTCGCGAACGAGTTGGGAGGGCTTTGAAAAGGTGTGTTGGGATAATGCAGAGGCTTTCTTTGACACGGGGAAGCCATTGACACATGTCAACTCGATACCCTAAATATATATCTTCTATCAAGTTGTACATTGTAGTTAATTAAACATGTCAACCCCTTTTCCCTCCCCAGCGGTCGATCCAGCTAACGTCTTAAGAACCAATGCCACACCCGACATTCACCCTGAGCGTCCTCGATCGCTCCCCTACGTCGTGTATCTGAAGTACACATCCATGTCACCCTTCTCTGGTTCGTGTGGTAGCGGGGTACCAGCTGCAAGAGCGGCTTGAATTCTAGCTTCCCGTCTCGTATTTGCCATATTCATACCAATTACCAATCCAATTACCTGCGATATGTTAGCGAAATGTCTAGCCTGTATTACTTTTTGGAGCTCACCATAATGCCTGCCAGGACGGACAGTCCCAAGGCAATGGAAAGACCTTTGATGTATCTTGGTCCTGACTCCGTAGTGAAGATCTGACCAACAGCAACACCAGCAGTGTTCGCGCAAGTAAGTGTAGCGCCAACCATCGTCGCTCTCTTGAAGTGTTGGGCTACGTTATCGTTCAGCCACATGAGTGACATTCCGGTTGTGGGGTAAATTCCCATCACGACGATGAAGCACGCGAAGTAGCGGGCTCCAACATTGTCTGTGCCAATCAAGATGGCGTACCCAATGACGAGACAAACGAGAGGACCTCCGATCCAGTAACCTGCATTGATTTGTTAGTCACACGGAACTTATTTTATTTGATTCGGACGCGGCCGCTCACCTCGATTTTGGCGATCGGACATCCAAGCTACGAACAGAAACCAAAGGAGACCCCAGACATAGATCGGTACTGTAAGCAGATTGGCATGGACGGAGGTGTATCCCATTCCCTTGAGGATTGCTGGAAGGAAAGTCGTGAAGCCGTACAGGGAGACGTCAACTGAAAACTGGAAAACGACCCTGTTTCGCGTTAGACGATGCGCAGGCTTGGAGATTGAGTAGACTTACAAAGCATACCACTTTGGATCGACGAAGATTGAGAGACAAGAAGACCATTTGAACTCTTCATCAATTCCCCAATGAGGATCCTTGGCATATCGTGCTCGGATTAAGATCTTCTCCTCAGGTGTCAGGAACCATGCGTCACGGGGCTCCTGAGGGAAGAGGAAGAAGAACACTGGGACAGTTAAAATGGTCAAGAGAGCTTCGACAATGAACAGCCATCGCCATCCTTCGAAATTTCCTGGACCATTGATCTGAGTGAGTCCATATGCCAGAATTCCTCCGAATGCACTCGCCAAAGCACTGAAAGCGAAAATGATGGCTGATCGCTGGCCACGCTCTTCTCGCTTGTAGACAAGTCCAATGTAAACATCGATACAAGGAATGAGGCCAGCTTCGAAGAATCCGAGGAGAAGGCGACAGGCGTAAAGTGCTTTCCAATTTTGCATGAATCCCATGCCAAGTGTGACCATTCCCCAGGCAAACGCGATGAAGGAAAGAAGGTATCGAGGTCCGATGATCTTGAGTAGGATTGCGACGGGCGTTTCGATTGTCACGTAGGTCACGAAGAGAAGGGTGACAGCGGTGCCGAATTGATTGCCTTTCAGTCCAATATCCTCTGGCATACCCGCCACATTTGCATTTCCCAGATTGCTCCTGTTCCGATATTAGATTGTATGCAAATGAGCTAACGTTCTGACCTACCTGTCGAGATTTGCCATCAGGTAAAAGACTCCCATCATGCCGATGCAGTAAAACTGTCGCAAGTTAGTATACGAAATGAGTTATTGAGGCGCAGCTCAGCTGACATCGAACTTCCGCATCATCTTCCTCTCCTTGACGGGATCAATATAAAACTCGGCATCGCCATCAGAACTCGATGTTTGTGCGCCATCCGTGGCGATGGGCTCATTCTTTTCCGCTTCGATTTGAGTCATGATGTCCTCGTCGACGATTGGAAGATTGACAGTTTATTTTGACGATGAAATTAAAGTTTATCGAGACATCGTCAACAGTTATAACTTGAACGCAACGGCTTCACTCGCGAATGTTCCCAGACCGTTGCTTGGTTGGTCCACATCCAGCTGCATGCAGGAACATCATCATATCGCAAAAGTGGGTTGCATTGGCATGGGATCCACCTATATTGGTAGTCAGAGATAACGGCTGACAAGACTGGATATCTGGATACCTGCGAATGGAAGAGAGTTGTCAAGTTTCTCAGACAGTTGCCTGGGCACATTTCATTCTGCTTGTTCGGAATCATTGTCAAACACCCGGTGCTGGCTAGCTGGCAGCCTGCTGGTACTACCGGCACAACATGCTGTGGAATCTCAAAACAGATAAGAACTGCTGCTATGGGCAGATATCAATGCAGGATTCGTTGCCCGAAGCTGCCCGTCACAAGGGCACCAAAGTGATCGGCACATGCCAGGTGAGTCCGATCACGGGATCTGGCGACACGTGCTTGCCATGAGAATCAATATTTCCCCGGCACATAGCAGCAGAAGAGTTGTCTTAAGTAAACTGCCGAACAAGCTTATTGACTGAGCAGGGAAGTGCGGCGGTGGCGCGTATTGGGATTGCTGACCATGCAATTATCACGTGCCATATTCGACAACTATCACCGGTGATCAGACCTTGACCATTAAGTCGACAGCTCTTGAAACGGTCGAATGAGCATGAATTTAGGTTTTAAAGTCATTCAATAGAGTAAGTCGAATAGTTGAGGTCGGCGGACGTGCCCGTAGGGATGTGCAAGATGTTCAGACAACGAAATATTCCTCTTACATAATATTATTCTGAATGGTCGAGAAATGATCAGGACAATTGTAATGTCCCTGGCAAACTCAACCGACGGGACCTACCTTTTTAAGGCAGAAGGAGTACAAGTCTCGTGATTTGGCTCCCCATAACGTTCCTTCCATTCTGGGAGAGAAGTCAACACTAGGAGGAATTAAGCGAGACGCGCTTTCCCCGCCTTTGCCTCCACTCTCTTTTCTTTTCGCAACCTTCACTTCTCGAAGGGTACTCGACCAAGAGCTGCATCGACCAGATCGTACAACAAGCCAGCTGCAGTATCCAAATATTTGTTCTAAGAGGAGGCCCTAGTTGTAAGTCGTCCATCGAATCCGAGAATGCGCGTTCTGCTGCCTGCTACCACCTGCTCGGCGCCCTCAACAGCTGGTGCGGGAGTGAAGCATCACTTGCTACCAATTCTTATGAGAATCCCAGCTAACATTAGGTGCCTTTGGTCCAGTAGTGCCCTCTGAGTAACCACCATGGTCACACTCTCGCCCCAAATGCTCCCAGAGCTCGAGGATGCCAGCTCGCCACCCCACATCAAAGATGGTAATACCTTTATGGCGGCCGCAGGATCGGAAGCTGTGGTCCATCCAAACTTCCCAGAGAGCTCAACCTGGCCCCTGTCTTCGTCGCTGCCCCTGATAACAATGGACAACTGACCTACAACACCGGCTACGGTTATATGTGCTTGTATGCCCTACGAGGATGACTGCTGGAATTGAAGTCCCTGAATTTGCTGATTATTCAATTGCAGTAGCAGAGCCATCGAACGTGAGGCGGGTCGGCAATTCGCTGATCGTCACCTTGCTGCCAACTCTGGTTCCAATGAGCCAAGCAACAATACTACTCTCATCGAGCTCGATAATTTTACAAGGTACCCTAGCTGGTTCAGGCTACCTAGAATTCGTTCACATTGTCTAGATCCGGTCAATTCCCATTCATGAGGCTTCCTGTTGAGCTCAGGCTCGAGGTTTTTCTGCTGCTACTTGGCCTCTTCTTCCAGAAAGATATCGACTTGAATGCTATGTGCGTTGAGATCGAAGTCCGACACCATAGCTTCAGACTCTGGGATGACAAGTACTATCAGGACGACTACCAAGCTTATCTCGGCGTGTGCGTTCGACAAAACTCTTTTTGGAACAACTTCTATCCACATGACGACAGCACGAACCCCGCATCCAAGACAATGGAAGAGAGATTTGGGAGTGAGGCGGAGTTCGAGAGGAAGAGATGAATCCACAAGCAGCTTAAAATGCCACATCCACTGCGCAGCTGCTATTATACAGCGGACGCGACGCCCGCGATAACTGATTGTGTCATTAAAAAGGACTGGGGAATGCTGAAGCTGGATCAAAATATCTCCAATGTCAGCCGCCTATTCAGAAACGAGCTTGCCACTGTGTTCTGGACGCGTGTCAACATCATCTGCCCAGAATATACCGACTTTCTCGCACTTCAACTGTTCTTGAATGATAGGCCATTGGCAAGCAAGGGCATTAAATCGCTCTGTCTTGACGTCAATCTAGATCACAGAAAGGAAAGTGACCTTCTTTCTGCTTTGCAGAGACTCTCCTAATCCCTGGACTTGGAGACGTTCAAGATCTCCGTGTATCTGGACGAGACAGACCTAGAGGGCTTTTCTTCTGACAAGGGTAGAGTCTTGTGGCTGATCAACATCTGGAACATGAAAGTATCATCTCACTTTGATCTCAAGCTATTACATATTTCATCCGCAACACCAATCGCGACTCTTAGCGACGTAGAAGAGTATCAAGAAGCCCAGGTCGATAAGTACGAGTTTGTGCTTGAAGAGTATTTGAAACCAAGAACGCTCATTGGCAAACCTATTCCCTCTACTATCAACAGGAGACTTCGTGAAATCAACCATCTGATGAGGGATGTTGATGGGCAGCCATCAGGTTTGGAATCGGAGTCGGATTCAGAGCTGTCCGATATTTCAGGAGAGGAGGATACGGAGTTTGCTTTGAATTGACTTCGTCAATTGTAGCGCTGGGCCTCACTCACTTAGAGTTACAGAACATGACACCGGAGAAGGAAAATGGCCATGAACCTCCGCGATACTTTCCTTATCGATCGCTAGAATTTATCACTATGGCTCAAATTTGGTAGAACATGTTTATTTCATGGAACGCTCGTATGGTACATCATGGATTAGTCGTTACGTGTGCTTCATGTTCAAAATTCAACTTAAATGCTCAATTTCGTCAGCTATGGAGCTGCAGAAGAGGTGTTGGGGATTACACTAATATAAACACCCGAGGAACGCTCCCAGATCACACGAGTGAGCAACTGATACTCGGCCCATTGATCAGGGGTTAATGTAGCATCAAGTAACGCCCCACTTGAATTCAGGAAGCAGTATCTCTTCTGCTGAAACAGTCCTCGAAAGCTTGGCCAGTCGCCGAAGAAATAAATCAACAAGTACAAGAGTATTTGCTCCCTAGTACAAAGGATTGACCAGATACTGTTGCCTTTCACAGAAAGTCGTAAGGCCCGATCTCAGGTTCAAGCACCTATTGACCAGCCAAAACTATTGCTTTGAGAGGTATGGCAATAAACTGTTGTTAATTTGCGAAGACTTCCTCTTTTTATATATATAGAGACGCAAGGCAGATCTTCTAACCCACACTGAGTCATCGCCGTGCAAAGACGTGACGCTGTCGCCCTCAAGAGCTGCAAGCTGCGGCGCTAGCTCGAATAAGTGGAGCGAACAACAAAGCTAAGCGACATTCGAGCCTACAAAATTCGCAGAGGAGTCTGGTTCTGTCCTCGAGCAATAACCACCATCTCGAGATCTCCATTGCAAAGATCACAACAAGAGTAGCCAGCATGTCTTCCAACCTGAAGACTCCTCATTTGACACCTCTTAGTGATGAGCACACTGCAGAAGGTAAGTTGACATCCTGTGTGTGGATCTTCAACACGATCCCGTCTTGCGCGTTGTGTAGATTGAAAATCTAAGGGAGCATACTGACTTTTGATTCTCTTGATTAGGATTACCCTTCTCAGATTCTCCACTCGAGGAAGCCTCGATCGCAAAGAACAGTGCCAGCAGCGTTCCGCACTGCCAGCTTCCCAGATCAGACTCATCTTCCATCAGTATACTTCAAATGCAAGATGAGGTACCAACTGGAACACGAGAAGCATTTTTTGCAACGGCAGACGGAGAGGGCGAGGCCTTGGGAACTTCACCATCCAGTGTTGATCCAACATTGGTGAACAAAGCCACGCCGCAACGACTTGGCTACAACAATGGATATGGTGATCTATCACGTACGTGCTACAGATTGGTCCTTACCTAAAACTTCGTCTCGCAAAGCTCCTCTGACTGACTGGCGAATACTTAGTTCTGCGACTAGTGGATCGAAAGTTCGGGGTGAGCCTTGACCCGAGACCTTACATATCCAACGAGATTCCGGAGTTGCAGGCCTTAATGATTGGAAGCAGCGGGGTTATTGTCAAAGAACTAGATGGATTCGTGAGGTGAGTTATTCACCAAATCTTTCTTTCTCTCGTTCCTCTCTCTCTCTCTCTCTCTCTCTCTCTCAACCCTGACCCTGGGTGCTATTTTGTACCGAGACATGTAGGAAGCCAAGAAGCTGACACGTCTCGACAGATCTGGAATACTCTATTTCTTTAAGCTGCCGTTTGGAATCCGAGTCAAGATCTTCCGTCTTCTTCTTCAGCCGTTCTATTCTTCCTGGCTGGACGGCGGTGACACAATGATACGAACCATGCTGTATCGAAACAATCCATGTGCTCCGGGTTTGGTACAGGATGATTCTGAAGCGTAGTGGGAGCACTACTGTCCATTAATTCCTACTCTCAGAATCCAAAGTCTGACGACTGGGCAGCGATGAAGGCATCATTCGAGCGGAATAGACTCATTATACGACATCGCAATCTTTCCCACCCTGATTGTGATAGTCGTTATGCAATTCAATGCAGTGCGTTCAGGGACGTACCTTACTCAACCACATACCGGTGTCGTAACGATGTAGATTATCTCTACATGGAATGGCTCTGCAACGCTTCGAATGTCAGCACTCACTTTCGTGAGGAATTATGATCTGCCTTCTGGTGCCGTGTCGGACTACACGGCATTTCATTGGATAATTTGAAGACTGATCAGGAGACTAGCCTTCCGGGACTGCTCGAAGACAGGCCTGCTATTCACAAGAGCATCAAGTACCTGCACTTGCGATGGGATGCAGAGTACGAAGGCGATCTGGGCAACGGTTTTGGAGAGTGGTGCAAGTCAATGCCAAACAAGCTGGAGTTGGAAGTTCTGGAGCTGGAGATCAAAGTCACGCAGATAGAATTGGACGAATTATGTTCGGAAGAAGGAATTTCACGAGCTCAATGCCCTCCGAGCCTTTCAACCGTTCGGACAGTGTCCAAAAGGAATTTTGAGTCTTAACGAACAATTGCCAGGGGGTGTTTGGGATATTGGGAGGTTGAGCGGAGGCTGTGATTGGTCGGTAGACGCGCGTCTGCCCTGGAAGTTCCCCAGTGGGACTCAGAGCAAGATTGAGGCCTCGGTCTGGTCCTGGTATGGTAAGTTCATCATCACATCACCTCATCATTCCATCATGACTAACATTATCAGGGCCCTGCCTCAACAATGGACAACCCATGGACTTCCCCGGTGTTCTGTTCTGGCCCCAGCCACAACAATTCCCTCCACAACACTGGCCGGCCCGCAGCCTCCTCCATAACAATCCTCTGGGGTTCAGCCAACCCAACCCAACCCAACCCTCAAACCACAACAACTGCGGCATCTTCCTCAAGCCAACGTCAGGTCAATGACACACAATTGATCCTTTGGGTAAGCTGAGACATTGTAAACCAGTCTTTTCATTGCAAGCTCTCTTCTCATACATTTTCGGATTCTTCTGATAAACAGAACGACCCGAGACGATCGATACAATGGATGCCCACAATATCAAGGCAACCCTGCTTCGACAATTTCGAGCCAGACCAACCTTTGTGGTCCCGCCCGGCTACAACACAATGTGGGATAACACAACTGGGATGCCCCTTGGTGCTGTTATCAACAAAGGCAAGAATCGCCACACAGCAATGAGTGGCCTGAAAAACAACTTCTGGGAGGGAATGTTAACAATTCTGGGTCCCGGGCTATTGGGATACATTACACCCAAATTCTGGTCAATGGGGAAGGAGGGTGAAAAATTTGCTATCTCACTCACCTGGTGTGACTGGAAAGTCACATTTCCAAATGATGACGCCAGAGAGGTTCGACAATTCTTTGAGACTTTCCTTCGGTGGTATGCTGCTTGGCCACAAAATAATGAGCGTTTGGACAACACAATTCCTATCGAAAATGCTCCGATGTATATTTACATCAGAGAGGCAACCATGGGGGAAAGCAAGGTCCTGCGCTACCTTGCTACCCTTGATGACATCAAGAGGGGCTTCAATCGTCTCTATCCAGGAGGCCGGAGCCGCATTTTCGACGGTCTTTATGGCCTCCCCGGTTTCCCAGCCAGACACCAAACAATTCATCGGAGAGATCATCTCATCGTCGGCGATGTAAGTTGTTTCAAGTGTTCATCATCTGCATTTGCTGACAAGGTTTCTAGGATGCAAACAATTTGATATGTCCCAACAAGACTTCGCACAATGACTGATCACATTCACAAGCCGAAGGTCAAGATGGAATAATGATTGACAATTGGAGGGACCAAAAAATGGTAGTCGTCCTGAAGGTGGTCGGAGGAGCTAGAGATATGGTCTCTGTATATACAATTTTGTTGCTATCAATGATACCCTTCTTTCGTCCTTCTTGATCAATGTTTGAGCAATAGATCGAATGATTTGATCTGTATACGCATGAATAGATCTGTATAAGCTCGTTCTCGCCAGTGAATCTGATTCTGCCTACCTTCTGAACTAGCTTCGTTCTAGAGCCATTTTGAGTCTAACAGACAGCACCGCCCAGTCTGGGGCAATTTTCGCTTTATTGTTTGTGCTTACGATATCGGATCGTGTATTATTAGAAATGGGAAACCTGCATTGGTCTCGATGGGAGTCCCGGGATTTGATTTTCCACAATTTCTCGGGCCAATTGAGACAGGGGCTGGCATTGTCAGCAGACTAGCAAAATTCACGCCTTCCAATGTTATATAGAAGTTTGTAACATTTCGATACGTGGATTCTTAGCCAATTGAACGAGGGCAAAGGCATAGTTTCAGCGAATCAGGAGGAAGCTTACTTTCGAGGTTGGGCAACACTTCGCAGAAGCTGATCAAGCTAGCCATGTCTCGAATGACCGTTTCAATTGTGAAGGACTCATTCCCAGTTCGTAATCCCAAAGTCACGAACTCTTCCCGCCACATAGAACTCGGTCTATTCGAGGGTCCTGCTGATTATTCCCGGGATCATTAAGGCTGTCAAATTATTGTCCACGACTAATGTCTAAATATAGGTCGATATCATGGTTTGGTAGATTTGTCTGGGTTATCTAAGAGCATCTGATTATGGGACCCCTATAGGTCCCGTTTGATGCAGAGAACAATCTCATTAGTCCTTGCCCTGTAGACTCCATTTCTTCGGCACTCTAACAAGCCAGTATATGAAGAAGGCGAAGAAGACATTGAACGCAATGAACGCCCACAAGATACCAAAGTTACGCCAGCTCTCACTATAGCGCATATCGAGGAGAGCAAGGTATTGGTTGGTATTGCCGAGAGGACAAAACTCGCAATGAGAAGACCCCTCGGTACCAGGCCGCAGAGAGCCTCCCAAGATGGCAATGTAGGTAGAGAGGTAAGTGGAGCAGTTCTGCCCCTGCAGAGCGTCGAAGCGAAGAAGCTCATTCGTTGCGCACACGAGATCAGTGTTCGCGACTGCTGTCGTAAGCATGCCAGATACCAGATATGTCAGTGGCGAAACCCGATACATGAAGACCCAGAATCCCGGTAGCTGATCCTTCGTGGCAAGGACACCACAAAATACAAGTGCGAGAGAGAACAGCACATTCGTCAATGCGCCTCCCACTTCAGCCGAGCCGGCGCCGGCGATCGTTGCGTTTGCGAATGTAGATGCGTAGATCATGAATTGGAGGACGAAGAGGAACATTTGGAGCCCGCGGACGGTGACTGAATCTGTTGATTCAGCGTTGCGCCAAAGTCCAATTGGGTAGTACCAGCAGAAGAATATGACGACCGCCATGGGTAGCTGCCATACAAGCTCGACGAGGATGTTTGCAAGCATGAATGACTTCCAAGAATAAGACTTTGAAGGCCGTTCTCTCGCTTCGTATAGGTCACGTTGTGTGACGAATCGGGGATGCATCTGCTCCACGAGATTGGGCAGAATACTGCCGACTTCGAGCAAGTTAGTGGGATCGAAGTCTGGGGAGAAACACCTACGCATGAAGATGCCAAACATCTGATTTTGAAGCCCAGTCTGGCTGTTCGGCGCTTTGTAGAATGAGAAGCCGATAAACAACGAAGCAAACAAGCACAGAGCGAGCTTGCTGTATATATAAACAGGATCTCTCCAAGTCTGCTGAAAGACTCGCTTAGTAACTTCCCAGGTCTGCACAGAAAGTGGCTGCGCGAACTCCTGGAATGCTTCTTTGCCGTCGAGAGCGATTTCTGATGTCGAGTCATCACTGGGTTTCTGATTCTGTAGCGCCTTTAGCTCGCGTTTGACCTCATGGTACTCCTCGCTTGCACGCCACACCTGAGGCCAGTCGATAGAGGTCGAAGAGCCTGGAGCAGCTCCAATCACCTCCAACATCCACTCTGCTGGGTTCTGTATCGAACGACAAGGCGCTGCACCATGCCGCTCGAAGTAGCCAGTGAGTATTGAGGCGTTCTCGCCAATTGGGCCAAAGTACACTGGGTTTCCACCTTTGGCGAGGAACAGGAGACGATCAAAGCGCTCAAACAGTATTGCGGAGGGTTGATGAATAGTACACAAGATCGCCTGGCCATTCTTCGCCAACTTATCTAAAAGATCACAAATCGACCAAGAGGTCTGCGAATCCAAGCCAGACGTTGGCTCGTCGAGAAAGAGTAGCAGCTGCGGCCTTGCAGCAAGTTCCACACCAATCGTAAGACGTTTCCGTTGTTCGACGTTGAGGCCCTCTCCTGGGACACCGACAACGGCATCTGCAAACGGCTGCATTTCAAGAAGTTCAATCACCTCATCCACATATGCCAGTCGATCCGCTCGCTTGATATGAGCAGGCTGTCGCAGTAAAGCGGAGAAGTTGAGTGCTTCCCGCACAGTCGACGTCTGTAGGTGTAGATCTTGCTGCTGTACATATCCAGTCTTGCGTTGAAAGCTTGCGTCTTTAGCGCGATCGTCGACAAGCATGTTGCCTCCGATGACACCAACAGTCTTTCGCGAAGCAAGGACATCAAGGAGTGTCGTCTTGCCAGCGCCAGACTCGCCTATAAGCGCCGTAAGTGTGCCGGGTTTTACCCAGCCGTCTACCATGTTCAACAATCTACGAGAACCTTTCTTGACTTTGATATCGTACGTAATGTCAGACCAATGGAACGTCGCGGTCTGTTTCTGCAGAAGCATCTGCTCCTTGAGGATAGATGAAATCGCAACTTTGGGCATCGGAAACCATTTTCCATCGACGACGCGCTGCGGACTTCTCATCCCACGGGCGAACTTGCTACCTTGGTCCTTAATGACTTGCATCGGGATGCTAGCTTTGCCTCTTTCAGTATCACCCGGCTGTTGCTTACGGATATCCCGTTCGAACTTCCGGCGTTGGAATAAAAGGACTTCACCCTGACTCTTCTTGGCTCGTACAGTCTCTGCAGCCCAGAGGTAGGCAACGAGGAAGAACGTGAGGAACCCGAACATGATGCCGACGTTGCGCCATTTGTGAGAATTGTAGTAGCCGAAAGCGCTGGCTAGATACACGTCTCCATTGACTGTGTTCTGACCAAGGACTGATCCGATGGCCACGCAAGCTTTGTTAACTGCTGGTACCGCGTTGTATAAGCCGCCGAATGGGACGAAAGTGCTGCAGGTGAAGTTGCGGTTGTGGAACTCGTTGACCATAATGGCTTCGAAGCCGTAGGCTACGGGGTTGATGTAGTTGATCCAGCGTGCCCAGCCGACCATGTATGTGGTGGGGATTGCGAAGCCAGTGTACTGTCGAAGATTCGATGTCAGTAGAAATTATAGAAGGACGCTGGCAGTGCGGAGACGAGTCAAGCGACTAGAACTTCTTTTTCAGGGCAGAAGCAAGGACACATGATCCCAAGGCCGACTGGAACGAAACCGAATGGGCAGAGCACTCACGATAACAAGCGCAGTAATAATTATTGCCGTCGGCGCTAGAGCCTCCTCCAAGGAGCGGGTCACAGAAGCGATCGTCCTGAACATCATCGACATCACAAATGTGACAATAAGCGAGACGAAGAGGAAGAAGAAGAATGGACCTGGTTCTCTTCTAAGATTTGCCATGAAGTAAAGAACGAGGTTGAAGCAGATTGAATTAGTGAGCTTGTACGGGATGTCCGTGATCATGCTTGCGAAAGCTTCGGCCGACGGGTGGTAAAGCGCATATCTTGCATGCTTCTCGATGATAGGTCGTTGGGCATACAGAATGATGATCTATCCAGCCATGTCAGTGTAAAATCTCTCGCTTAGCTTCAGGGGTAACCCACCTCAAGTGCTGAGGCAAAAGCGTTCAGGAGAACGGCAAAGAATAGAAGAGCTCCACGCTGGAAAAAGCTTCCGGTAGTAGGCTGGAGGTTGTAGAAGACAGAAGAGACCACCAAGGCCATCAGAATGTTGAAGAAAGCCGCCACGAGTGTGACCGAAGGATCCGCTCTCAACCTGGTGAGGCCACGCCACAGACATAAATCAATCTGCTCAAAGTAGGACAGGGTGAAAGGAGATTTCCTTCGCTGACTTCTCGCTTTCTGAGCACTTCGTGCTGCAATGAAGTCATCCAAATTCTTGCCACCAATCCGATATTTGTTCTCGTACGCGACGAGATCATGCTTGAGCCGAGTATAAATGGAACTCTGGTACCATAGATCAGCAAATTCATATGGGGTTTGTGGAACGATATGTTCGTGACCTGGACGGACTATACGCTCTTTTGGATTGGTCATGGATGTCAGAAAGTCGGCATCTGTTTGGCGAGGTGGACAGTCGAAGCCAAGATCAAGAAAGTATTGCTTTGCCTCGGTGGTCTTGCCGAAAAATATTTGATAGCCTTCGTACAATAGTAGAACTTTATCAAAGAGGCCGTAAATGCTTTGTGAAGCTTGGTACATAGAAACGCAAGCAGTGGCGCCCGTTAGTTCGGTGTTGTTCCTGAGAGTCCTGGCGAATTCAAGAGCGTTCGCCGAGTCTAGACCACGTGTTGAGTTATCCCTGATAGAGCAATCGTTAGTCATGTGTAATAATACAGCAGTTGTATGAAGATGAATACACTGCTAGAATAGACTTTGCGCTGCAAAGTAATCCTGAGAGAGGAAGACCAGGACGGGAAGAATATTGCGTATTCGATGCCAAGTTGATGGCACTTACCAGCACTGCAAAGGTGACTGCGACAGCATTGCTTCTGCTATGGTAACACGCTTCCGTTCACCACCAGAGACACCTCGGATGAAATCATTTCCAACGTTAGTGTCCATCGTATGTAGGATTCCACAGGTCGTCATGACAGCCTCACGCATCTGCTGAGCGTAGCGATCTTTTGAGATGCTACCCTGAGCTTCACGGGGAGCACGCGCTCTAGCAGCAAAGTAGAGCGTCTGTCCGACTGTAAGCATTGGGAAGTGGACATCATTCTCAGCCGTATAAATGGCTTCGCCTCTGAAATCGTTCTGCATCTGATTCGCACTGATGCCTGTCAAACCCGTGAATTAGCCGACTTCACGATCGAGATGCCGAACAGACAGACCTTGATAGTTCAAGTATGATCTCTCATCAATATTGAAGCCATGAGTCTCGCCAGAAACGGTTTTGAGGAAGGTTGTGCAGCCGGAACCTGGAGGCCCAAGAACAACCAACATTTCTCCAGCTTCGACAATGCCATCGAGACTTCTCAATATTTCAATCCTCCTTTTCCCAGACCCAAGATATTTTCGTGCAAAGCCTAGTATACCTAGCCAGACATTTCCTACAGTCTGTCGATAGTCTGTCGAAACTCCAAAGCCGTAGGCATTGAGATCACGGAACGCGATACTCAAGGAAGAAGACCATTTCGCATCCTTTGATCGAAGTGCAGAACCTGCTTTGAACCAGGTCTTAGCCACCGGATCCGGGCCGTTTCGATCTGATGCGATCTGATGTGGTGCTTGGAAAGGACTGCTATCTTCTTCGATAGAATCGTCATAAAAGGTCAACCTCCCAGTGCTGTAAACGGAGCTGCGAGCGCTGGCGGTGTGCTGTACTGCATCGCCAAATCCTGATACTCCCAAAGAGACCATCTTGCTAAGAACCCCGCGGACCTTCCACAGCAGAAATTATCGATGGAGATCCCAAAAGCTTGGAATCTACGTCTGATTGTGTGCGAAGCAGCGAAGACCAGAAAGATGCACGGACCTAGTCAATAGAGACCACTCGGCTCAAGCGACTTTCACATGTCTTCATCCCGCCATCAATCATGTGAATAAATGTGCCGAGTTACTTTGGAGTGCTACCTGGGGAATAATCGAGCGAATTTAGACTTAATTACAAGCCATCTGAACTAGCTTGTGTATCACACTTGCGGGAGCGGGGTAGCCTGCGCCCGGCCCTGACGATCCCACCAGGGGATTTCTTTCAGACGAAGCGAAGCTAAACAAAGGGAATCCCGATTTAAGTTTACCTAGGCACTTTCGCAGAAAACGCCTCTCGTTGCCGACTAATCTTGCTAGTATTCTCGTGAAGCGATAAGGCTGTCGCCGAAAAGCGAAACAGCATGTTCGGAAGAGTTATGATCAGCGAACTGCTTGGCGTTGCGCATCCCCAGCCAGGGCCTGGCAAGGTCGAAACCACATAGGAGCACCTTCACGATCGATAGGGTAGAAGTGGCTTGATACCCTGGTTGTCCCGATGTGTCGATGAAGAATCCGTCCTGGTTATACGGAGCCAAGTCTTTCGATGGACGAGTACTTATAACCCGTTGGGACATGTGCATAAATATGGGAATATTTCCTTGACCTACCTTACTCGCCTACCTGATCTTTCGTAAAACTTCTGCTTTAGTATCCCCCTTCTTTTCATATGACAGGAGGCCATTCATTTGTCAAAATGCAACCAGTTCCACAGCCACGAATGCACATTTCAGGTGTGACTTTCGTAAGGCCTGCGAAACCTATCAAGCCAATCCAGTTCAGCTGCTCTGCTGTTGAGAACTTATGTGCGCGAGTACATCACTCTTTTGCCCAATTCTTCCCGATTCGCAACAGCGCAAATGTTGGGCAAATCTTCCATGACCTAAAGCAAGGCTTGAGCCTTGTGATGAACGAGCTTCCCATCATCACTGGTATCCTTCGACAAAACGAGCGCGGGGATTTCAGCGTGGAAATACCACAAACACCTCATTCTGGAGCCGCCTTTCACTTCAGTGATACGAGCAGCGACCCGAGATTTCCTTCGTTCAACGAGCTGCAGGAGTGCGGCTTTCCATATGTGGATGGAGACCTTGACGGCCTCAAAGAGTTCCGTCCAGACCCATTTCCTACGAGCGAAGACGGTCAACCTGTTTTTGTGGGGAAAATCTGCCATATTCGTGGTGGCATCGTCTGGACGGCTTCGCTGTCTCATCTCGTGACTGACCTGGCCCAGGGCACAGCAATTCTCATTAGCTGGGCCAAATACACCAAACAAGTAGCCGACGCAGGCGGTAAATCGGTATCGATTCCCAGACAGTTTCCCTGGCCTGATCGAAAACGTCTTTTGCCTGAGGTCGAAGGGCCACTTCCGTTAGAAGAAATTGTGGCTGTGAACAAGACCTTGGACAGATTCTCCCTTCTCGATCCCACGGACCCTGAAAAACTGGTGGAAGACATTGGGAATCTCTTCCTCAAAGCAGACGTCTCGGAGGCCAACCCCGATCAAGGTAATTGCTCCCCAGTTTGTGCCGCTTGCCCCGAACTAGACATGCTGACTCTGACCGATTTGAAGTCGACTATTTCCTGGAGCCATCATCAGGCATTTGGCGCTTTACGCCTTCTAAGCTCCGCACTTTGATAATTTCTGTCAGAAAAGCAGACCCCAATACGAAACTGTCACCTTTCGATATCGTAACGGCATTCATCTGGCAGAGGTTCTGCATGGCAAAAAGAGGAAACCGGCGTGGCAACGAGCCACAGACGGCCCAGATCGTCACAGCAATGGACGTCCGCCGCAAGCTGAACCCGCCCCTACCTCAAACATTCCTCGGTGCTTGTGTGGACCTAGTCAGAGTCTGCGTTGATCGCGATATCCTCGAACCTCAGAAGGACCAATGGAAGGGTATTGCGGCCATCGCGAAGAGTGTTCGCCAATTCGGTACCACCTGGAATGAAATGGATTACTTGGACATGCTGAAGTTGTCTCTTCGCACACCTATGTCACCCGGCTTGATTCCTAAAGGTCCTATCGATATGCTGGTGACTGACCATGCCATGGTCTCTCTCGGTCTGCGGGCTGATTGGGGAGGAGAACTTGGATGCAGCGTCGCGCTGCGCGAACCCTACATCGCGCGTGAAACCCCGCGTGGCGAGCTTATTATTCTCCCCAGACAGCCTAACGGAGATCTCGAGGTGGTAATAAGTGCCGAGGAGATTGTCCTCGAGCGTCTACTGGCAGACAATGCCATGTCCACGGTGTGTGAGAATGTTTGCGTACGACACAATGTGCTGGAGTCGTTTGCAACGATGACGACGAAGATGAGAAAAGCAAAGCTTTGACCATTGCACGACGCGTCTCTCTATTGCTGGGAGAAAACGAGGGTGTGGAACTCCTCGCCAGTGTTCAAGGAGTAAAGGTGCTTCGTCTCATTCAAGCCCCAGAGCATGGTGGTTCCGTCCTTGCTACCTGAAGAGTGGAGAGTTCCGGCGGGGGAGATGGTAACGGTGTTAATGTAGCCGGTGTGTCCGATGTGGTTTTGGTTCGCTGGGTTGCGTTCTCTGGCGTATGGCGATCTGTGGTTTCTTTTGGACGTTCATATGAGTTACGTGTATTTGACTATCAGTAGCAATAAATGCAGCCCACTGTCTCGTAGAATTTCACTCCATAATGTGGGCAGAGTTGCACAGTCAATTTTGGGGCCTGGACCAACGTCTCAGCACGGCTCCATGGCCAACCATTACCGTCGACAATAATCACGACTCACGTCACTTATGCTCTCCATTTCTTTCTTTACGTCAGAATATGGAAGCAGCATCTTAACCTCAAGCACTTTTGTCACTAATACTCGTCAGGATGAGAGAATGGCAAGCATGGTCAAATTCTGCGTGCCATATCTGAGGTTTATTCAGGCACTGTGAAGTTGCACTCAAAGTTGGATTTGTACATGAATAAGCGGACTAATTGTATTTTGTTGTATATTATTTGGGTATATAAAAGAGAACATCTAGCTCATGAGCGAAACATTTTGGCATGGAAAATAGAGCTCGCAGGGACCAGCCAACACTTCCATTCCGACATGAAAAGGGGCTCGCTTAGGCAAGCAGGAGCATTGTTTGTGACACTTAACCTGGGGTCTTCAGGACCTCCTCTCAAACCAACGGGTAAAAGCTCTATCTGCATCCAGCCTGTGAAGCGTACTCCTCTCGTACTGCAGCATGACCTCCAATCCCTGTCCATCTCCTTTCCTAGGCGGGAACATGATGCACCTTCCATCAGGTTTCCCTTCGATGTCTCCAATCTGCACGCGAAATGCCTCGCAGCACCCGCCAAAGTCAGTTCCCCAATCCAACGCAGTAAATTGCATCGACTGTAGGCATACAATCAGCATGTCCGGGCCGGGCCAGCGATTGACGTTCCAAGTAATGGAGGTCGTTTTCGGAAGCTGCACTAACACGCCAGCAAGCCGTTGCACGGCTGAAGCGTTCACGTTCTGAATAGCGGAGCGCACCTGCTTTGTCGCGGATGTAAAAAATTCCTTGGATGAGAAAGCAGCTGTAGGCATTCGAGCTACAGCATTGGGCTCACACATGTTGCCCCAGAAGTATCTGGGAACCATTGGATTTGACATGCGAGCGCGAGCATTGACGGTAAGCGACAGCTTTGCCTCTGGATATTCGCTGGAGTCGATGTTGCGGGCACGAACAACGTGTCGCCATAAGAGGGCACAAATGGCTTCGCTGGCAGAAGGTCTCTGGCATGATGCTGCGATAACATCTTTGAGCTCCTTGATGCGTTCCTCGGAGATGTAGTAGATTGCGCATTGTAGGCCAGACAGAGATGCGGGATCGTAGTGAGTTGGATTCAAGAACTCCTCACCAGGGGTGACGAGTCTCCAATCCGGCAGATCTTGCAGTGAAGCATGTATATCAGGTGTGATGATAGTTTGCCGATCGCCAAACTCAATTGGAAGGGTGCTGGAATCGAGTTCAAGATTGTTACGGCAATGCTTGGCCAAGGTCGCATTGCACAGGTAAGATCCCAGACCGTCGCATACAGTATGCTGGAACAAGAGACACTGAATCAGATACTGTGTTGAGATGTAGAGATTTTCCACGTACATGTAAAGCGCTGACAAGCAGTAAGCCTCCCGGAATTAGATTGGCCTGCACCTTCAACGCCATCGTATGCTTGTCTATCTCATCTGGGTTGATCCCGTCTATGAGCGTTCTTCTTTCCAATTTATGATATGGAAAATGATCCTTTGCGAGGTCATCGAAACTTCCATACGTCCATTCGTGCTTCAAGTGCTCAGAAGTGTAGTCCTTGAACGTGAGACAAGCTCCTGAATCCTCCAGATACCGGAGCTCGAGCTCTTCACGACTGTTGTTTCGAGATACAACTGTTGTCAAAAGTTGTGGAATGTCTTGAACAGCGTAGAACACCATTCTTTGAACGCGCTTGATTATACTGGCAGTCGTAATATTAGGGGCCAGGCGTAGACAGAAGAAGGTTGTCATGTAGCATCGTGGCGCAATCTGGTCTATTGGTCCCAGCTCAACCACCTGGCCAATTAATGAGGATGCGGGCTTAAAGACAGATGTTATGGTTTCCATGTTGGTCTGCAGAAGGTATGAAGCTTGAAAGGCGTCGTGTCACGATACGTATGACTCTCCTGTATGCCTCAGTGATTTTTTGGGAGGCAAATACCTGGACCTCGTTTCTCGCATGCCACGTGGGGTGCCATCAGCTATGCATCTTGTCTAGGATTGGACCGAGGCGATATTTGTGCGGCCTGGCACTCGTTATCTAGATTCTCATTCTATTAATCAGACGCTATGTGAGACTGTCGACGAGCTTTTGCCCACAAGTTGATGTCACAGTAGCCCTATCGGAGATTTGCAAGGGAAGTGGAGGCATCTCCGGGGTAGGCGAAGATAAGCAAGGCAGCATGCACGTTGCGAGCAAAGCTTCTCTGAATCCCCGTCCGATAGTCAGGGGCCATAGCGGACCGAGGCGTGACTTTCTTTAGGTTTTAGAGAAACTTGGTCGAAACGTGCCTAGGTAATTTCGATATCAGACGGATTGCGGGGGATTTTGATGCTATGATTAGTAGCGCATGCTATGAATTGTGGATGCCGAGGCTCGAGCGTGCTTTTTCCACGTGGGAATTAGCTTAACGTTGGGATAAAACTCAGAAGATCATCAAAGTCTAGTCTTCATGATATCCGTGCCGTTCCTGATGGTGGCCAAGGCTTGTATTGATTGGATTGGGGAAGAAGGGGGGCATTAGTGAAGGCGCCAAGTGAAGTTCCCTAGGGAAGTTATGACCCTCGTTTCACGAAGTTCGTTAGTACTGAACACAACTGAAAGTGCCGAGGCTTCTCTTCGCCACGCTTTATGGGTTCGAGTTGTGTAGCATTTGCTACTGTGAAAGAAGCAAATAGTTTGGAGAATATTTGAAATCGAATGTCAGCGTGTTGTGCATATCGTATTGGTGTTGATGTCCAATCGAAGTATTGTCTCATTCTGTTATTTTAGTGCCCCGGTTCAGCATGGCAGCACCACCAACCAAGAACCTCAACAACCTCGATGGTGTGTGGACTCTGGTATGCTTGATAATATTTACAGAAGTTTCGAAAATTGCTCACGTATCATAGAACAAGCGTTTATCAGACCCATTCGACGACGTTCTGGCTCTTCAAGGCATTGGCTGGCTCCTCCGCAAAACCATATCGTTGGCGTCTACCACCGAGCGAGTTCGTCAAAGCAAAGACGAGCATGGTGTTGAGCATATAATAATCAACACAACTATTACAGGCGGCATCAAGACAACTCCTGAGCATCGGATTCACAACGACAAGTGGGGAGAGGAGTACAGTGACCCCATCTTCGGCAAATCAAGAAGTCGTCATCGGCGCGTAAAAATCTCTGCTCTGAAGGAAGACGACTTGGTGGAGGGATTGCTGAAGAACGGATGGACAGATGATGTTGTTGAAGCAGATGAGCTGATTGATGGCATTGTTGAATCTCTAAATTATGGCTGGGTTCTTCGATTGACCTGCGGTTTCGAGAACGTCAATGGTGAACGAAGATTTGTTCGTCGTATGATAGTAAGAAAAGAAGACCAAGTACGAAGTTCGAGGATGGTATTCGACTGTGCAGGTCCATTGCCTTTCTAGCAACAGTTAAGCTGGTATCCTGTTCAGTCGAAGGTTCATATCAAAAGATATCCTGAGTTAGTGCTTCCAAATGGGGACTAGCTTCTCTCCATCAACAGCTCACTCGAAGCCATGTTATGCTTTTCTAATAAGGTCAACGATTTTTAATGAACCATTTCAATGCTATTCTGCTATCTAGTCTCAAATGTACTCAGTGCTTTTAGCCTAAATTCCATCAGATGATAGTACCCATGAGGTGGGTGAGAATTCATCTTGCATGGAGGAGTTCTATAGACGAACGACAATTCAGAGACACACTAAAAGTAGAAGAATCCGTCCCCATGAGCAACGTATGATCAGCTCCGACATGACAATATGAGTGCTCGATGGCAAGCGTTCGTCCACAGAGAGAATTGCATTGCGCATTTGTTCGGTTCATTGTTCAACTGGCTGCGCATCCTCCAGCCCAAGTATTTTCGTAAGCCCAAAGATCTAAAACATTACATGCCAATTTTCTGAGACAAAAATGAATTGGACGAAAGCAAAAACCAATATTTTGCCCGACCTCTTTGAAAAATCGTCGAAGCAACCATACATCAAATCCTGCAGAAACCAAATAGCCTAGTACCCATATGAACTTTTGACATTCCAGCTAGCTATCCCATGTACTGCCGTGATTTTGAATTCTGAATGTCCCTGAAGCAAGGCCTGAATAAAGACCCTAAAATAAGCGAACCTCTCACTGCAGACCCTGAACAGCCGGCATGTAGCGTCTCACTGCCTGAAAGCGCCCCACAAAAGAAAGTGTTCTTGAGTGAGGTGTTCTGGCAGTCCGTGGGATAAACGCCATGAAGGGAAATGATACCTCTCAGATTTACACCAAGTGGGTAAAGAGGTGCTCCCTCCTGTTATCTGATGTCCGCCTTCCCCAATCTCCAAATTGATGATGCGTGTCAATCCCGCCCGCATAAGTCGAATGAGTGCTTGCGGCTTGTCGCTGTCCTTGATGTCTGGCATATTTACGCTCCCAGCTCCCAGTTGGTTATTTCCGAAAGGAGTGGGATACGTCGTCCACACGGGCGAAAATGCCATATTCCATTACTCCAGCCAGGCTTTGATCCGAGGTTTCCAAGCATAGGTACCGACAGGGCCAGGGAGATATGGTCCATCAGCGTTCATAGCTTGTGCTCATACAAGCGTTCATGTGGATTCCGGTGCGTCCTCAACCAAATCTGAGAGAACTTCAGAATTGTAGGACGCTTGGCAGGTAAACAAGAAACACATGAAGGCAAATAAAAGAACGAAAATCCCTTATCTTGGTATCCAGGATCTTCTTTCTTGGGGAAGTTTAGATTGCCGACGCGGAGTCTCGGATGCTTGCGAATGATCGATGGTATTGTGCTCCGCAAATATTGGGTGCACGCCTTGGATTGGAACTCTCAAAATCATTCATCCAACGGTATCTCCTAGGTGAGGATAGATAAATTCCTCATGTAAGACATCTCCACGGCTTACTTCCAGGAAATGTGGACCATTCAGGCGGGCCTTGCCATACCCAGTATGCAGGTGCGTAGGAATACTATTGAAGATATTGGAGTGCTGTTGTATCCTCCGGTAATCTTCGATCGATTTCTGTCGATTTAATGGATCCCATCTTTGAGACAAGATGAACGTATTGAACAACCAACGGGAACAGGGTGTCGTGGTGCCAGGCAGAGGCGGCATTGTCAAATTTGAGCGTTTCATAGCGGGGTAGACCGAGGACAAGAAGCGGCGATATTGATGGCAGTCATGAATCCTGATGCTCATTTTCAAACCAACAATCGATCTGTGGAGTCTATGGACGCTATGCTGGCCTGACTGGAGCCCGGATGAAGTCCCGATTCAAGATCACTGATGCTCATGGCCTCCCGAAACGGTGGAACTGCGGCTAAGTCGTACTCTCCTACATGACCGACATGTGCTAGCTCTATGGAATCTGGGTTCGTTCCAATCCACAAACGAAATCCACTGGATCGGTTTGATACACTGGAGCGAGTTGAATGTGAGCCCACGGATGCTCCATCTGATCCTGAGAATCCGCTCCTGTGTCCGGCTCTTATGAGATCTCCAATGGTGATACCCGAAGGAATTTCCCAAGCGCGGAAGCTTTTCCTCGCCCATGGTACCAAGTAAGTGATGACCATTGTGCTTATGGCTGCAGAGATCGGTATGTATGATGCGAAGTCCTTCAACGAGGGCCGGAGTGTTAACAAAGCTGCGAAAGCTATTGGCAGGCATACCGCGAGTCCAGGACCGATGTTGCTAGGGGTCAAGTCAACCTTTTTCATTCTTTCATGGAGAGAAGAGTAGAAATATACTCTTTGATCTCGGTTCGATGCATCAGACCGAATGAGACAGCCGAAAACATGAACAATGAAAGCGTACTGTTGTCGGTCAGCAGTTTGGACACCGACATCAAGAAAATGAAGAGTAATACATTTTGTAAAGCCCTTTCAACCCAAGGGCTGAGGACGAAAATGAAGGCAGGGCGACGGCAGATGCGAACATGACAGCGCAAGCTAGTGCCACAAGATGGGTATCAGCAAAACTTTGAAATCGCCCCAGCCTGGTGGTAGCAGGCATCAGCATGGCAATGGCTCCGCCTCGGAAATTGTCCATCATTTTGGCAATTGGATTGGGCCTTTTACTGGAATACTGTTGACGATGTACGTAATTGACAGCGGTGTTGTCTGATTTTTTTGGTTGACTTCCAGGAACTTCAAAGTTTGTTGTCCGATTCTGGTCTTGAAGGTCCGAGAGTTGTAAAAGATCAAAGAGACCGAAATCGTGGCCTGGGGTCACAGTGAGAATCTATATAACCTTTCCGTGATTTGTTTGATTACTGGATCTAGAGCGACAAGTGTCCTCAACATATGCATCCCATCAGGTTTATTTCGGGGCTTTCACGTTAGGCCTCAACAAATCATGCATTCGATGGCCTAACGTCTTTCCCAGACCATATAATCTCAAAGTTCCAGATGAAATTCTACACATGTACTGGCCAACGCACTGCGGAGTTTCTTTTTCGCAAGAGGTGCATGAAAGGGCATTCTCAGCAAACATATTTCCAGGTTTTCGAATCCGAGACATCCGACACTCGGCGCGTCGTGATCCACTGATTGCTTGCAAAATGACGATGTGGTTTGGATATGGTTCGGCAATGTTCAGCCTCGTTGTTTGCCTTCGCTTGTGGTGCCAATCCCACGCTCTGCTTTCGGTGAAAGAACGCCAATTGGTGCCCAACATGCAATGGTGCAGCCTTGCAAATCAACTGCAGTGCCCGAATGTCTGCCTTGGGTTGATCAAGATGTAAAGATCAGCTCATTGTTAACTCCCAATCATAAGCGTCTTCGGCTCTTTCGGTGACATCAGGCGTCTATCGAAACAAGGTCGCAAGAGTTGCATGTGAGATCGCCGAGAACTTGACACTTCAGAGAAGGGGCTTTTCACGCCCGGGTACATAGTGCTTTACTTGGGACGAGGCCCGACCATCCGTCATCGGTGCCCTGTGTTGACTTTACTTCGTCTGCTCGGTGATGTATAAGGAACGAAGTCCTATCCAGCCTCACAGCCTCGAGTTCCGCCGCTAGCCATCATCTGCGATCAACTTCCATCATTATAAAGACGTAAACAGACTTGTATGTTGCAAGTCATCGGAGTCATCATGAAAAGCATCTTTTACATTGAGATCGAACAACCAAATCGTCTTACTAGAGAATCACGCCATCCATTAGGCGTTTTCATGCGACCACTTGTGCGATCAAGATCTCCTTCTGGAATCACTCGAAGGCCATGTCCAGCGAAAACACTTGCAACTTGCTGGGAAGTGCTTTTTGCGACTTTCGGATCTCTGCTATGTTCAGCATATGCCATTCATCATGAGGCTGTCCGTATCCCTCCTAATACACTTCGACTCAGGTCTAACTTCGCGAGCCAGTACTCCACTGAAATTGGATCTTCGATGACAGCGGAAGCCCTTGATCATAGCTACTTTCCAATCATCTTGAACCCGTCGCCCACTCTTATGCTCTTCGCGTGTCTCCTTATTGGTTGCTCCATTTCATCGTTCGCCTATCGACGGCAGCGAGAGGACGTCTATCAATCCCTGATCTTCGTCCTGGCAATCACTGTCTCTACTATATTTGGGTTATCGCTAGGAATAAATGTCAATCTTATCATGTTGGGTCTGATCCCATGGGCGCTCTGTTTTGCGATGATGTGCAGTGTAGCCATTCATTGGGCAGTGAGGCGCCGTACTTGCCGACTATATGCTCGCATCCAATGCTGCGAAATCGGCGAGAAATTGGATCCTCAATCTCAAAACTCCGAAAAGCATTGAGGATTCAGATTTTGGGGGTGATCAGCTACTCCAAATTCGAGTCAAGTTTGTGTTTAATCGGTACAATCTGCACCTTTAAAACCTATTCTGAAGCGTAGAGTTTAATCAGCAAGCAGGTACTGGAGTACCGAACGAGGAACGTCCTTCAAAGAACACTTCACAAGTCTCGAATAGTCTTCACACCGTGGAATTGTCCCCGATCTAGCCCGCGCCTCACTGTCACAAGTGGGCGAGCATGGATCCTCATACGTTGGCGCTCGACGTCATTTTTTCCACGGCCCAGTCATAACTGGCCAGGCCAAACGTTATCTGTCAATTATCTGATAGAGCTTCCTGGCACTTACTTACTCTCTTTCTGGTTCTGGAAAGTGTCCGCCGCAGTTCTCCTGTCATGAGACTCGGGGACGACCTCAGTGGGCTCCCATACCAAAGAGAGAGCAAGTACGCCGGGGTGCCCTGGTTAGACACCAAAAGTTAGCTCTCTAGCTGTTTATTCAATGCTGTTTGGAAATTAAATTGTTAGCTCTCAAGACTGCTTCCACGCGTCTCAGGGACATAATCTCATAGTACAAGGGAAATTACGGATTTGTTTACTTCGCTCGCTTCGGCTGTTTCTGATAAAGTGCTCCACTAAAACCGCACCACTCAGCGACGTCCATGAGCTACAGTAAGCTGAGGGCGATATCTCACTCGTGCATGAATTCTTCTTGTGGACAATTGTTTGCCAAGGAAAGCCAAGTTCACAAAGATAGTGACTACGACTCGGTCCTCCTAGTATTGCGGGTGGAATTTCCGAGTCACTTTGAACAGTACTCGAAGCAATGCGGTAGACCGACCATCAAGCTGTTCAAGTAAGCATCCATATTCCATGACTTTCATCTGGTAGTCCATCAACATCTAATCAAGCCTCGCCGTCCATAAAGCTCAAGCCCTAACAACTGCATACCAAAGCATGCCCATGACACCCCCAAGTAAAATGGCCAACGGCGCACTCAACCCAAACCACGCCCCACCCACAAAACTCGTTGCCGTGACCGCAACCCACCACGGATCTCTCCCTAGCGGACTCCCACTCTGATTCTCCGCATTCACGTACCCAATCTGCCACAACTTATACACAGCTGTGAAAACCAACCCCACGGCTCCAGCATTAACACCTCTCAAAATCGACAGCAACCACCTCCTGCTCCTCAACACCTTCCACAGTCCCATCACACCCGTCACAATCACAATACCAGGTGTAAAAATACCAATAAATGCAATCAGCGCCCCAGCAAACGATGGCAACGAAGTACCCCCTGTAGCTAGAGCGCCTAGATAGACTGCGAAATTGAAGTTTGGACCAGGGAATGACTGAATGAGCGCGAGTCCGAGAAGAAAATCACGGGGTGAGACCCATCCTTCTGCAACGATATATTCTCTCAGTAGAGGGATGACGACGGGTCCGCCGCCAAAGATGATTGTCCCTGCTAGGTAGAGATTTGCGAAGAGTGAGACGCCACGGGGAGGTGATTTCAAGAGGGCGCGCAGGACCATAATGGTGATGAATGAGAGAAGGAAGGCAACTTAGATGTATATTCCGGTCTTCCATGATATGAGCTTCAGTTCCACGCGTGCGGGGACGATGCGTTCGGTGTCTGTGTCTATTCCTGGAGAGGGTGCAGGGAGTGTAGATAAGGAGACAATCGGTTGATCTCCACCTTGACCGCGACGAGAGCGGACACTCTCTTCGGATACTGGCTGGTTTGCAGATGAATTCCCAATATCTTGCTCGTCGACGCCTTCTCCGACGGTCTCTCTTGCACTTCTTCGAGGCCAAACCAATCGCCAAAAAGATTGCGGCCATCGATAATCCCACACTAGGGTAGCCACACCAGCACCAGCCATCAAGACAGGAAAGTACCATAGTCGTGTGTAGAGCATACCTGCTACGCCACCTAGGAATACCAGCAGGCGGGTCAGCTTGTCGGTGATAGCTTTATCTGCTAGCTGGACGGCCGCAAGAGCGATAATGCCCACAGTTGCGGCGTTGAGGCCGGAGAGCAGAGCGTACACTGGCAAGGGGAGAGTCTCCTCTATGCGGCTGACACAAAGACTGAGGCCATACATTCCTATGGCTCCAGGCAGACTATGATATTGGTGAGCAAGTCGATGATAGAAATGTAGGGATTTTCTTACCACCACAAGAAGAATGCAAGGATGGCTCCTAGAAAACCTCCATGAATGTAATTCACAGTATACAACATTTTCGTGCTCGCGGGACCAGGGAGGGCTTGGCTGAGAGCGAAGATCTCTTGATACTAGATATTATATCAATAATAAAGCTTTCCTCGTGGACGCGAATTTAACGTACCAATTGCTCATCAATCCAATGGTTTTTCTCGACAAACTTCTTATGTATCTTTGGGGGAATTAGCTGGCCCCTTGTAACCCATGATTCTCAGAATGGAAATTAAGAGCGCAAAAAAGGTAAAATTTCAAACCTTACAATCTGGAAATGGACCGGTGGTCCTCCAAAGGCAGTGAAGCCCAAATGCCAATTCTTGGCAAAGACATCCTTGACCTGCTCCCAGATCTCCGGCGCATGGCGCTGTATGGAATTGAGAGACTGCCATGGCGTTTGAAAAGGGATTCGTGTCATGATAGGCGATGGATGCTACACGGCAAATCCATATGAAGAAATTCAAGAATATCCTCAGGAGAGAAATGGAAGTGAGGTTCATTGTCCTGAGGCTTGGAATTTGTTGAATGGACCAATGAGGGCATTGCTTGGAGCTTGCGTCTTTCCACGTGATGCGATATGCTCAACCTTCAATCATATCTGGATCCTTAAGTTGATATATATTTGGGCATGAATCATGAGTCAATCGAATGTGGAGTGTGCAGCTACGTTCTGATTCAAAGCATTACTGGAGTTGTGGCCGAAATGGCAAGTAGCGTTACCAGACTCTCGAGACTTGGAGATCATCGGAACCATCTCATCGCTTCTTGCTCTTGAGAACTGGCGCAAAAATCACAATGCCGCCTGTCGGTAATAATACTGGCCACCTGCGACTAACAAATAGTAGCCGACAAACAAGCACTTCTTGAGTAGGTTTGACAGCATAAGCATCACGAAGCAAGAGATCCGCCCAAGATACCAGTACAACATGGGAGCAACATATTGCGACAACGACAGAAGAAGTTGAGTCTCAGCTGTCAGGACGCTCTTGGGTATTTTTTCTTTCTACTCTATCATTCAGTTACCTTTAGCTTTTGCAAAGTCTCTTCTGTACTTGGTCCAACGGTAACTTGTTCCGCACCTGGGCCCTCAACATGTCCGTCTGGTTGAGCAACAACACCTTTCTTCGCAGCAGCTGCCGCCGCTGCCGCCGCAGCTCGTTTGGCTGGGTCACCCTTGTCCTTGACTTTCTTGACTTTGACGGCTGCTTTCTCAGGTGGGTAGGCTTTGAGAGCAATTTCTTGCCAGTCTTCGGAGGCTTGGTATTCGGCGACAATGGGCTTGAGGATCTCGTTGAGGTGGGATGTGAGGGCGGCTTTGAGGAGTTGTGGGGTGAGCTGGATGAGTTAGTCATATCCAAAGAAAAGATATGGGAATCACATACGATATCGGCGATGTAGTCTTCCTTCAACTTCTCGACCGATGTGTAGAGAAGTGGCTCCGCATCTCTTCGCTCTACCTTAAATGTGGGATTGGGGTTCTTCAATGCAAGTGCTCGGAAAATGACATGCTCGACGAAAGCAATGACTCCGTTACCCTCAACCTCTTTTGGTACACACTTCGCTTTCTTCAGCTTCTTCTCAACAGCTGCTGGATCATCAAGGACATCAATCTTGGAATCTGGGTCACTCGCGCTCATCTTCGCAGCCTCTCCCAATCCTGGTACCATCGAGTTCATCAAGTGTGCTCTGACATTGTAACCAATCTTTGGCAGGTTCTCCATGGCAAACGTGAAGATCTTCCGCTGATCAACACCACCAAATTGTGCGTCCACATCCAAGTACTGCTCGTCCAAGGCCTGCATAAGAGGATAGATCAGACCTCCCAGTGTTGGGTCATCCGTCTGCTTCACAACCTCCGCACCCGCCTTCTGCGCAACATTGATCCTTGTGATTCCCTCCAACTTGAAACGATCCATGGTGTATTCCTTGTTTAATTGGTAAGAGCTTCCCAGCACGAACTCCAAGCGCGCCAAATCGACACCAACAGCCTTCAGCAGCGACTTGATAACCTTCTCGTAGTACTTTGCGCGGAATTCGACAAGCTCGATCGGGGCCTTCATATTGTCCAGGTAGCCATGGATATCTGCCAGGAGAATCTTGACATGACAACCTGCCGCGAGAAGCTCTGCCACCTTCATCATGGGCACGAAGTAGCCGCAATGGGGTCGTCCTGTTGTGGCAGTTCCCCAATAGACCTTGAGAGGGCGTTTCTCCTTGAGAATGACATTGTCAATAATTTCGGGATTCAGGACTTCGGCAAGATTAGCCTTAATCAGGGCTATCGAATCCTCGGGACTCAATGTAGAGGCCATGTTGTGGTGTTGTTTTGGAGAGGTTCTGGTGATGTTGACTCATGGGAATTTGGTCGCGAATTTGTGGGGGATCTTGGAGGGGTACATGGCACGTGACCAGTATCAAGCAGAAAGTCGGAAGCTACCTCGTTTCTCCTTTCTATTTCCCTTCCTCAAAAGACTTCATAGTACCGATTCTCCTTCGAGCTGTTACTTGGTCCCACTCTGTTTTGAAGAACAGAGTAGTCCTCTCGTTCTTTATGATTGTGTTACGGGTATATAGGCTCTACATCGGGCGGAATGCGATCAGGCTGAGCCTGGTGGAATCGAGCAAGTCACTCTTCTTAATCTCTGCATGCCCCTGATCTCTCGATTTTCCTATCTCTATATTCTATTTACTCGTTATCAAAGCTCCTTATCGTTGTTGTTGTCTGTCATCTTTTCTGCTCTTCTACGATGTCATTCGGATTTTCTGCCACCGATTTCGTCTTGCTCGTACCACTCGCCCGCAGGACCTTCCGCAACTGCCAGGAGGCTGGCGAAGGATACGTCGAGATAGCCCGTGAAGTGCGTTGTTTGCGCAGTGTGCTGAAATCTCTTCAAAACGAAGCCCAGAACCCCGAATCTAAGATCTTCACGCAAGCTCCAGCGTCTACGAAACAATTGCTTGCAACAGCAGATGGCTGCAAGAATGTGCTTGACAGCCTTGATTCTGTGCTAGAAAAGTACGAGGGACTGAAACCCGATGGGGAAACCAGTGGAGGAAAGAGATTTTGGCAGCGTTTTAGATTCGGGTCCAAGGCGGAGGAGCTGGGTGTCATTCGTGGCAAGCTGGTCACACATGCCTCGACAATGTCCATTCTCATCGATACTATGCAGATCATGGCATCGGATCGTGTCGAAGGCCAGATTGACGATGGCTTCACAAAGATGGCTGGCGCATTCGAGAGGATTTGGAAGGAAATAGTGAACATTGCATCTCAGAAAAGGGAGGAAGAGAGTAAAGGCGCGACAGTCTCATCCTTGTCTCTGTCAACCTATGCTGGGGACGAGAAGGAAGTGCGGAAAGACTTCCGTCGAGAGCTTGTCAAGAGAGGCTTCCGAAGTCAGAGCCTTGACAAACACAAACTCGTGCTACAAGCTTACATGCTCGATTGGACCAAAGCCATCTCCTCGACAAATATCAAGCATCGGGCCTGACAACCGAGAGCTGTACTCCTCGGTGGGCGAGAACAGCATACATAGAGACTATCAACTCCTTCGCAGATCTCCCTACTTTAACAGGGTATTTGATGGCTAGCAAAAATGGACCCGCAGCGCAACCGATCGAGTTGAACTCAGATTTAAGGTCGCCCAGGATCGAGAAAAAAACGTGAAATTTCGAAGCTCCAGAGCATGTTCATGGTACCTTCAGAGCCCAAGCCACCAAGGACCGAATGTTATCGAATGCCCACCACCGCAACGGTCATCAAAGCCCCCATCGATAAAACAGAACACACACAGCGGAGTCCGCCTCCAAAGCCATTTTCAACAAGAAGACAACATACACAGAGGCGACGAGCGAGTTTAGTGGTAATTGAAACGAATATCGTTGCTAAATTCTTTCTGGCAACTGGTAGGAGCTATATTTGGTTATATCCCCTGCGGGGTTGCTTGTCCCAGTAGAGCTTTATATTTGGAGACCGAGTCGGCGTTGGCAGCATAACTACCAATCCAATGGCAGTCTATTTGCTGTTTTCCATGATCAAGCACCAGGCCAAGGTTCTCCAAGATCTATAACACATCAGGTCTTGTCAGCTCTCTGGGAAATTGGGCAGATCAAAATCTTCTTCAAGAAATCTGCAAAGAGGTCACGCATAGACTCAAACTGAAAATGATACCCAACTGGCATATGCGATCGGACGAAGGACCCGAGAGACCGAAGAGACGAGCCGCGGTGTACAGGCATAGTCATCCTTTGCAGCTGGCAAATGCCCAGGCGTTATTGGCTAGGATAGTTCGATACTGTCCTACATCAAATTCATCGAACAAGAAGGATCCTCCGACCAGAGAAGAAGAGCTTGCCCACTTTCGAGTGCAGTTAATGGGGCCGCGGAGCAGCAAAAGCCAACCTTCAACTCCTCAAGAGTCGAAAGGGGAACTTTTGGGAGAATTGGAGGACCAATTTTCCGAAGTATTCAAATCCATTCGGGAAGATATTCAACCTTTGAAACATGCTAGAGTCAAATTCGATGGAAGCCCCTCAGCAGCATGTTGGACAAAAATGCATCAAGCGCTTGAGACTCCGGAATTTCAGGAGGCTAGCAGGGAGCGCTTCGAGGCACCTGAAAACTATGTCGTTGTCCTGCGAGTTCTGAGCTCGGCTGAGTTTAAAGGATATACGGCATGGACCAAGAAAGTTGACAGTATGTACCAATTACTCTCATTGGCGTAAAACAATACTTACTGAGATGATTATTAGGATTGCAAAAAAATGCAAAGGGCCATCCAGATGGCCAACGGCCTCTTACACTACACAGATCTCAAGACCGGGTTGCGTGGTGAAACGTTACTGCGAGATGCGCCTCTACCCATCGAAATAGACAGGGCAGCCGTAAGGATTGAATCGTTCCAGAGGTCGCATGACATGTAGCGAGGATGTAAAATTGGACTCAGTCATCAAGTCTAGTGTACAGGCATCCCTCATCTGATCTGCTGCCCAGTATTGCCTACGTACCACTTCTATGTACTGTAGTTCGCTTCATTCCGCCATCCATTTTATCGAAAGTTGGGTAAAGTCCACTTTCATCTTTACACGGCTTCGATTTTGAATCTTGGTCCACCATCCTTCTTTGATACTGTTCAGGTCCTTCTTGCTGATTGAAACTGCGCCAGATAGTAAGACTAGATTGTCACAGCTAAATGACTAGCTTCGGCGAGCTGAAGACCAGCACTGCCTGAGTTGAGCTCATAGGATGGATATTATTAACAGTATATTACAGTGTTCATACAGCAGCACGTTCCATTTACAACTTACTCCCTTTTCCCTCCAAACGATCCCTCCTCCTTCTCTCGGCACCCCAACTTCCAACTAGCTGCATGGCCTTTTCCCCACCATTCTCAACCCTCTCGTCTCTCAGCACACCCGCGAGACATTTCCACGGGTCTCTCGCCCCACCCCACTTCAACACCTCATCCTTGAACCTCTCCCCGTTTCCCCTGGCAAGCCCACCACCTTCTCTTCCGCCACTGAATACTTGCTGCCAGATCCTCTCTGCCAAGACCCTGTCGAATAGGTAACTATAGTAAGAGCCACCATAGCCGAACAAGTGCCCGAAGAAACCCTCCCCGCACGTCCCAGCTGGATCAGGAGGCATGACGCCGTGCTGGCGTTGTAGGGAATGGAAGATTTCCGTGGTGTTGAACGAGGGATTGAGGGCGAGCTGAGAGTGACATGCTTGATCGAGGAGAGACAGGATCAATTGGTGCTCTGTATCTACGCTCTCGAACTTCTTATCAAGAGCCAGTTTCTCAGCAATCATTTCAACTGGGAGTGGTTGATCTGTTTCGTAGTGGCGAGCGAAGAGCGAGAGTACCGAAGGGTCTGCCGCGAAGTGTTCCATGATGATGGATGGCAATTCCGCGAAATCGGTAGCGCAACGAGTGCCGGATACTTCTTGGAAATTGGTACGGCCGAGAATGGAGTGGATCGCGTGGCCCATCTCGTGGAAAAGAGTGGTAACCTCGTTGAAGCTAAGGAGAGAAGGAGTCTTGGAGCCGGGATTGGTAGCAAAGTTGCAGATGAGTGCTATTACGGGCAGTTGCATGACCCCATTAGGGGTTCTAGCCAAAGCCATACCGTCGTTGGCAGCTTGTTCTGCCGAATCGAAGAGTGGATCCGCGATTGCTGCTGCTTCTTGGATCTCTCCGTCCCGGATACGGCGAGAACAGCGAATTGTAAAATGTGCTGGATTTGGTGACTTGCCTGGTCTGGCAAAGAGATCGCAGTACAACACTGCCACATGGCCATCAGTCTCGGAAATGATATCAAGCGTTCGAACGTCCGAGTTCCATGTCTCCCCGGGCATGTTCTCTCGAGGCACAAATCTGATTCCATAGAGGCGAGTGAAGAGCCTCGAGAGTCCTTGCATCACTCTTCCCAGAGAAAAGTAGGAGGACAAGAAGTCTGCATTTCGCAAACGCGAAGGCACCGAAGAAAGTACTTGTGACATGTAGAACTCCTTGTCCCAAGGTTTCAGAACCGAATCTGGCTTCTTCGTGTATGCCCTTTTTGCTGCTAATATATCGGCCAAGCAAGATTCAACACGGGGTCGGTTATCTTTTGACAACTCTTGCAGGAAGCCATTCACGGCTTCGGGAGTCTTCGCCATTTTGTCCTCAAGAGACATATGTGCATAGCTTTGGAACCTGGAAAGTTTTGCTAGCTCGGCTCTCTTACTCAACATGGAATGCAGCCTCCTAAGAGAACTTTTTGAAGCGGTCCGGCCAGCAGAGAAGATTTGCTTCCTGACTTGCTCATCATATACAGTATGTAGTGCAGCATGAGAAGCTTCACCTATAGCTGGAATTGTGACCTGTCCCCATCGTGTGAATTCTTTCACCAGCATGGGGTCCATGCCATACAAGCTGCTGCTCTTGAATTGGATGAATGGCTGTGCCGATTCCATGTTCTCTACAAATTCAGAGCCAACTTCGCTGATATCCTGGGACAACTGAATGAACTTCTCTTTGTCAACTTGAGGAAGGTCGACAGCTGATTTAGCAAAATCCCTCTTCAGAATTCCGGCAACCAGCCGTTCCTCTTCGCCCCAGGCAGATCCGGCCGTCTTGATAGCAATATCCAGTTGCCGCGCCAAACCCGTAGTTGTGTTCAAAACATTCATGTATTCGTACATCTTAGCATAAGCCCTCGTCGCAGCATGATTTATCCTCGGGTCGGGGTGTGTAGCCCTGACAAAGTCCGACAGATCAATAATCCGACATAACAAGTCACTGAGTCTCTCCAGATCCTTGACCACATGTTGGTATTCCTCCGGTTTTGAGGCTGCCAGTATCTTGGCTACCACTCTCTTTGCCCTCTCCAGACTTGTATTTGCAAATTGCTCGAAGCCTTGAGGGCTGGTAAGGTATCGGTTCTGGAATAATCCGGCACGATGGCCCGATTTAGAAGACTGAGAGTACTCCCTCCAAAACCCCGGTGAGTCAAATATTTGGCCCAGCGTCTTATCATCATGTTGCGATCCAGGAGTCGTCGTGTCTATTGCCACCTGCCCTCGCGCGGCTTTAAAACCCAGCGCAACGGCATCTTCGAGGGGCGTTGGAGGTACAGCTTGGAGATGATTACGACGGATTCGAGAAGGAAGTTGTCGTCGAATACATCTCGAACATATCCATGGTCGAGGAATGACCGATTTGAGCATTCCTGCCAGTGCGAGAATGTGGATAAAGGCTCGAAGTCAGGCGTTGGATGAGGTTGTGAACGTCGACAGCCTTGCGAGTTCATGCCGAGGGAATCGAAAATATTTATGCAGGCGTGCTTATGCAAATCTGCACAAACCCACCCGATCTTAACATGCAAGCTTGAACAAGATCCGCTTCATCAACCTCACTCCACTCTGCAATTGAACGCTCACGTCGTCGCCAATTGAGTTATGGCTTCGAGAATATTGCTACGGCAGGTGAGTAGATTGTGCCCTTTCAATTGAGTGTCTGCTGACAAGACCAGCGCGTTGCGCCTCTAGCTACCGGCGCCGTCATTGCTGGCATAGCTCTTTTTCCCAAGACTGCCTTGCACGCAGAGGGTCCAGAAGATTCTACTGTATATTACACCGCTCCAATATTGCTTTTCAGATTCCCTAATGATCTCCGTAGGCCAGAAAACCCATATACGACGACTACGAGCTCCCAGCTGCGCCGACAAAATCCCTCCCCTCATCCGAACCAACCTCAGAACCCACGAAAGCCGCATCTCCAACACCGACCGACCGTCTTGCAGTACAGATCAGAAAGACAAGACTCTTTCTATACGATCATGTCGCAGCTGCAGAGAACAAAGTCAACGAGCTGATGGATTCCGCATTACATCTCGAAGATAGCTTCACCAGCACGGTCGCTTCTCTAGCGCCTTCACCACAATCCGGCGAGAAGCTCATGCCAGGCACACTCTATGTACTGGTTGCAGCTATGACCGGTAGCATTGTGTCGCGTAACCGCAACATTATCCTCAGAGGAGCTATCCCGTTGGCTGTTGGCATTGGCGCTGGTTGGGTGGTTCTTCCGGTTACGATGCGCAATGTCTCGGATCTGCTGTGGAAGTACGAGCAGAGGTTTCCAGCAGTTGCCGATGGGCATATTAGGACGAGAGAGGGCATTGAGAAGGCGTGGAGGATGGCAAGGATTCATACGCAGCAGGCAGTCGACATCGTTGATGATAAGGTCAGTGGGGGAAGAGCGGTAGTTGAGGACTGGGTGAAGAAGGGGAAATGAGTGAGGAGTATGGACATATAGATGTGTCTCTGTACAAACAATAGAATTTTCTTTTTGCGTTATCATCCGGAACGTTGATGGTTCACGCCCATGGTGTGTGGCAGTGATGGCATGGGCCTTGATGAGGTTGCGTCTGCATGTTGACGTCCAAATACTCCAGAGACTTCGTGAGAAACAAGTGTGAACGTTAGTCGAGTTTCAACAAGATGCCAAATGGCATTTTTCGTCCTTACTCCAGACTACCATCAACTTTTACCCAATCATCATCACTTTCACTGCCAGTCTTCCTCTTCTTACTCTGCTCCCCAACATGCTCTTCAGCCACTTCAACATTGTCCTCCTCATCGCTTTCCTCATCCTGAATCAGCTTTCCATCAGCACCATAGTGCTCAACCTTCTCCTTTCTTTCCACCATCCCTTCCACTTCCTCGACCAGGTTCGCCACCCAGTCCCAGATAGTATCCCAATGACTAGCAGTAGCGGACCAGTTCGTGGTATTCCAGTACTGATACTCGCCTTCTTTGACTTCTCTATCTTTTACGATGTCCTTCCACATCTTGTGTGGGATGATATAATGTCGATAACCATCAGCGTCTGCATAGCAGCTCAGTTGCAACATTCGGTGCGGAGTCTCTTTGTACACATCGATCTCATGAGGGTAGAAATCTCCATCGTAATGTTCAAGATCTGTCTCTCCGTCGTCCAAGAACATAGAATTAATGCCGAATATGCCGCCCGCAAGAAAGTGGTAGCCACCTTTGAATCTGCTCTCGTTCATCAGCATATGAAACCTTTCTTCGCAAGTAGCTTTCCTCCGGAAGAAACTTACCCATTTGCAACCCTACACATGGCTTTGAAGTCTGCTGGTAGCTCACCGAACTCCTTCTCGGCCTCTTCGATATCTTCTTTGCTAGCAGGCTCTTCCAAAATCTCCTTCCAGGAACGAACACCCATCTCCTTGTACTCCCTCTTGTTAGCCTTCCATGCTCCTCTCGCCAACCTCTCCAACAACTCTTTCCAGCCGAGCTTGTATGGTGCCAGACTCCACTGCCTGCCCTCCTTTGCGCGCAGCTCCAGGGCACCGATAACCCCCTGTACCAAAATATCCGCATCTTCTTTCGAGATAAAATACCGGTTCGACTTCTTCCCATCAGCATTCACCAACGGCAAAACATCCCACACACCCGGAATCATCAAGAAACCCTCCAATGTGCCTCCATCACAAAATCCATCTCGACACAACGCCTGACTCAAAATCTCCTTCGCAACATCCAGCTCTCCGAGTCTAATCGCCAACTCCATAGGCAATCGCCTATACAGCAACGCACTATGCCTACTATACCTCGCTTCCCTACTCCCATCCAATTTCTTCCTTCCCTCAGGCAGGGCGTACAATTTCCTCGCCGCCTGCAATGCCTCCCTCATCCTAGCCAGACTCACATACTCGCCCTTAACTTTGGTCTTAGCAAGTAAGCGACAACACATAGCCAGCATCTTCGGATCCTCACTCTCCCGCCAACAATGCACATCCCTCGGCTCGCGTAAATCGCAATGCTCTTTCATCCACCCCGTCAAGGTACATTCTCTGAACTTTCCCCACTGCTCTCTCTTGATTCTCTCATCAGGCGTTTCATTGCCCGACGAGAATGCTGGTGCAGTTGATGGACGGGGATGGCTGTCTTTGTGAGATAGCCAGAAATGCTCTAGTGAGAGGGAAGTGTGGACTGTGGATTCTTCATGGCGGGATGGTGGGATGATGGAGGGTCCGTGGGTGAAGATTGATGTTAGGAGGGTGTTGGCTGCTGAGAGGTGGTTGGAGAGGAGGAGGAGGCGGGAGAGGTGGAGGGATTCTCGGACGGCGTCGGAAGGGGAAACGGGTTCAAGAATGCTGGAAATCAGTTTTGAAAGAGGGTGCGATGCCCAAGGACTGGGGTCGTTGAGATATTCGGAGGTTGTGTAGTATACTTCTGCCGCTGTTTGAGTGGCCATTGTGGAGGAGAGGTGGAGTCGAGGTAGAACCGAGCAGAGGATATCAGAAGGTTGTCGTTGAGATCCCTTAAAGAATTTGATAGATACTTTAGGTTGATCTTCTATTGACTTCCACAGCTAAAATCCATGAGTTCTCGATGAAAATATCCGAAAGTCTGTTACATATTCATTCTCGAGGTCTTGGGTTGTCGTGAAGTCTTAAACGGGGCACGGCTTAAGCGAGCTTGATGCCTGGAGCTGCCTAAAGTCTTGAAAGCTGGGGCAACATGACAATGAAGAGCAACGTTCTTGTTTTGGAAACAATAAGAAGCCGACAAAGGGTTCCTCTGACTAGGATCCGGTACCTGTGTTAAAATCAGAAGCAAAACCTTGGACTTGTTGGAAATTGAATATTGGACAAGTATGCCTCGGATCCATTAGCCGTAGCCACTTCTAATTCTCAACCGACGAAAGCTGCAGCAGCGAAACAAAGATTGCATCAGCTTTGGTGACGACTAAAGATGATGATAGTTCAGTTCTCACAATCAACTTGGATGAGGATCTACAATGATTTCAAGGAAATTTGTTAATTGTAATGTTTACATGGCTGTCACTTATCACTGATTGATTTGGCCTTGTGCCACTGAAACTCCACATTTTACGATCTGCAAAGTCAAATGCATTGCCTCTTCCTTGATAATTAGTCAGAAATGAGGACAAGAACAGTTGATTCTTAGCATTGCACAATGTTTGACGCTCTTCTTTCCTTCGAAATGCGGTCTTTAGAGCGGGCTGGCGGGCAGCGAGCGGGGATCCATTGGACTTTAGCGAGGAACGCTAAATTTGGCCGTAACTTCCTCGACTTTTCCTGAATTCTTCTGTCCTTTTCATCATTCATCAAATTTCCAAGGTCAGTCCAATTCTCAGTACGGTATCAAGAGTCGCAAAGTTGATGATGAGTGTATTGGCGTTCATGCAATCCGACGAAGTGTAGATCCACACTCTCTCCATTGCTTGGAATTCAGCCATCACCCTCAGCTGCAGCGTGCCCATAACGTTCGAGTGAATACCAGTGTCCTCTCCGAGTGCGAGTTCATCACCTTTTTCTGGTGATCTCAAGCATGTTCGTTGGTCTTGGAGGCCTCTGCATGTCACTGCCATCGCGTCATCATCCCCGAGGCTCGTTTATAATATGGCTTGGAGCAGCATCCTGCGCACCCACCTGCCAAGCTCTTCTGCCATCTCTAGATTTCAGTCTAGCAGATAAGTTGGGAGGCCTCCAATCGGAACTGTTCTTTCTTGCTTCGGTCTTGCATGCACAATGTTGTTTTCACACTCAGTCGGGCGTATCCAAGATGTGGCTGAGTGTGTAAGGCTGCTTCGTTCTTTTGATGCCTCTCATTGGAAGGCCTCTGGCAAGGCGACCAAGCCCACCCACACTTGCAAGCCAGAACGCAGCTTATCCAGTGCTATACATGATAGGAAGGCCTCTGATCATATTGTGGGTCCCTCTTCTTGAGCTTGCAATGCTGAGGTATAAGTAAATGCTTCGCTTCCCCATCCTTTCTTTCTCGTTTCATCAACAACATCCATTCTTCACTTCGCTGGAAACCACTTTCTCGCCGCATTGCGGCTTCGACGCGCCCAGATAGGCGTCTCCCGATCAAGCCGCGGGTGTTACCGCTGCATTCAGCGGTGCGCACCTGCGCATCCTCTGTCAAATCCTCAACAAGTGCTGTGGTTTCTGTTACTCGTTCTCAGAGGATCAGCCAAGCGTGGATCCTAGATCCACCCTCCTTCAACCACCACCAAATGTATTAGAAACACCCTCTCTGATCGACGAATCCAGGTCTTCATATACCTGGGGAGAAACCGCCGTGGAACTTCACGGCTCCAATCCGGACTACCGCGATCGCACCGAATTGGTCTCCGAAAGTCAAATCGTCACAGGCGGAGGTGTAGTGCGAGACGTTTTCCTTTCCGACTCTGTACCCAGTTCTCCTGTGGTATCCAGAGTCTCTAGTCCGTCATTGGATGATGAGAGTGGATATCACACAACCATATCACGAAATTGGCCAGGACCAAGGGCCATCGATGACGGATTTTTGCGAAACTTACTCCCGTATCGAATTCCAACTGCTGCATTGGGAATGCAAGGTCCTGGCCCTATTTTAATGTCAGACCGCAAATTCATCTGCCCACGATGTCCAAGAACATTCAAGGAATTTGTCAAAACAAGGTATTCATTGACCCAAGATGTTTGACGGGTAAACTGCATGCTGATACAAAACAGTCAACACGTTCAAGAATATCGTCATACATATGTCTGCCCAGAGGTCGCTTGCACATGGAGCTTCCAGCTGCCTAAAGATCTTCGGCGACACCTCATTCAACACGCGCCTCAACCCCAGCGCTTCCCATGTCCTGTGGTCAATTGTAGCCACAAGCTCTCAGGGGCAGACATTACTTTCAGCCGGCCAGATCTGCTAAAGAGGCATAAGACAAACTTCCATGAAGAACGCTCCGGTACATGAGTCACTCTGACATTTTGGAAATCTAAACGGATAAATTGATTGTGGGTCAACCTCGTATTCGTACTTCACAGTCATGCTGTAACCTGCTAATAGAAGATAGAGCCGCCCCGAAAGACGCGGTGAAGAAACACCAGGCGCCATAATTTCAGGAAGATGGTGTACGTGGACCCGAGGGATTTCATTTCTGTAACAGGGGCTCGCGTTGTTTCACACAGCTTGTTACTACTGTACTACTGTAGTGGGCTCAGATCCAAAGCTGAGCAAGGGTAGCGCCTTGTTCACTCCCCGCGATCGCCGTCGCCTAAGCTCCAGGACTATTGCGGTCAAGGACTTAGGTAGGGGGAGAAGCTTCCAACATCTCTAAAGAAGATGATTATTTCAATACAAAAGAAATACCAATTCTTACACGCATATTCCATAGAAGATCCCTGGTGAAGGCATTAGTGGCAGAAGCTCCAGGTTTTCCTCATGTGCGCGACCCTCAAAAGTCGCTTTTTGGAACACTTTTGTGGCAAACACGTAGACGCGGGACGTATAGACCGACTTATTCTGGTGAAGCTTTTGAAGGAATATTCTGGTGTATGTTGCTCATGGAGATACTGCTAGTAACAGTACGGAATATCTCGTACCTACCTCTCTCCCTGCCCCTGCAATCTTTCTGGAGGGTAGTCATTTCCTGCTCTTTAGCTTACGTGATACATGTTTTTACGGTATCGATCTCTGATCCTATGCTCTCATTGATATATCTTCAGCATGCAACATGTATTTTCAGGTCTTGTATGCAAGGCAGGTTCCTCATCTTCCCAGCTGAGAACAGTTTGAGTCCAGGTGCAAGCAAGGTATCACTTCACTTGCACTGTGCCTCCCCTAGAATCGAGAGAGCATGGAAGCTCCGTCCACTAATTCCGAGAATCAAACTCTTATTTGCCTACCTTTCCCATGCAGCCATTTTGGAACAAGAGTTCGTAAAGTTTAAGCAGAATGCCATGTTTTGTAACCACGTGACCGATATTTACTTCCTCGCCGCCTACGAGTACTACCTAGGTAAGTTTTGCAGTACGAAAGCATGGATGGCTTGGGGTCCGATGATAATCTGCAAAACCAGGCTCTTATATGAATCAAATATGTGCTTGTATTCTTGTTGATTGTCTTTCATTACAAGATCTCGCGCTGTATAATCGTCCTGAAAATATGTGCACTTTCCCATTCCCCTCCTCTCCCGCACCCAAACTCCACCCTAAATAGCAACATTCGCACAACTGAATGCCGGTTTGGTTCCACTCGAGTAATCCGCAATGATCGCCTTCACAGCCGCATACAAGCCAGGTCCCAACAGGAAGAGTCCACAGAACATAACAAAAATATGAATAACAGTCATCACGCTCCTGCCCACACCATTAAACAACCTGCCCTTGTACAATTGCCAGTATGCCACTGCGAAGAAGATGAATCCAAAGAAAGAGTCAAAAGCCGCACCAAGCAGCGACAGGAAGTCACCCATCGACGGAACCACTTCTGCGAAGATGAATGCCACAGCCCAAATAAACACCATCACTGCACCCCACAGGCCCCATCCGACAGCCGTATTGGAGTGGGCATGGTGCGAGGTACCTAGGATGCGAAAATAAATGAACTTCGCCGTGACATTGGCATAGATGACTCCAATAACCAACGTCGGCACAATAACAAATGCAAAAGACCCTTTCTTATACGCCGTGTCGCCCAAACTTCCGAATGCTGGCGCAGTAGAATACTGTCCCAAATATCTGAATCCGATAGACGGCGGCACGATGAACAAGAACGTGCTTATAGCAGCCAGAACAGCCAGCGCCTTCGGGAAATCTTGCGGCTTCTCCATCTCAGAAATAAAAGTCGGGAACAGAATCTGCGGAACCCACAAGAACGTAATATTCAACACAGCATTCATACACGCCACCCAATCCGTGCCCTTCTGCGGGAATGCATACGTCCTGACCTCACCCAGCGAAGGGTAATCGCCGCCGTAGCCGTAGAGTGGAGCGTTCTCGATGCCGGCGAAGATGAGGAAGAGCAGGATGGCGATGCCCATACAGAAGGCTGAGAACATCGACATGAAGGAGACGTGGTTGAGAGTTCGGGGAAGGGACATGACGATGCCGATGAGGGTTGTAATGACGGAGAAGATTACCGTGCAGAGGGAGTGGTCGGAGAGGGTGTTGAGGACTTTGGCGCCGGTGAGGACGTGGAACCCAATGAGGATTATGTTGTTGGCGAGGAGCATGAAGGCGGTGAATTCGTAGGCGATGCGTGATTTGCCGAAGGCGTAGTAGCCGAAATCGCCTGGAAAGAGTTGTCAGTTGCGAATCTTCTTGGTGGGGTCGAAGGAAGATGGGTCTGGGCTGGAGATGGATACTTACAGATGTTTTGGATTTGGGGGTGCTTCATGATGAATTTATGCATGGTTATGGATGTGATCCAGAACAGGATACCGGCGACAACCATGGTGATCAACCCAGGAACCCAGCCAAGAACACTGGGTAAGAACATTAGTTATGATATGACTTGAAGGATTGGAGAGAGTAGACTCACGAGAAGGACCATGTTTGAGCCATGATAGCTAGACACACTTGATCTCCAGCGAGAAGCCAGGCAGCTCGCTGCCACGACATGGTTCGAAGCTTGATCTCATGTTGATGGTCTGTTCCATATGGTCAGCCATGCTGCACTTTATCATGAAATATGTTATTCGTACCTTCGATAACCAGAGCTTTGATAGTATCAATGAAATCAGACTCATTCCCGGATTCGAGAACACCCCCATCCACAAGTATGGGATTCTTCATATCCTCGCTAGGATACGCCGATGGAGTCGACATAATAAAGTGCTCTCGTGTGATACCTTCTTACTAGTGTAGCTGCCAAACCAGACTGGCGGTACAGTACAACAAATCCAAGGAGTATGTTAGGTAAAAACGGCTCTTGGGACTTCCAGAAAATGGGAGATCTGCAGCCCTTATGTACCTGTCTGGCACGGCACTCACTCACCTCGTCCACTTACCCCAGTAGACATCAAGCTTAAGAAACTCCCATCTCTCCATCCAAACGTTAAAGCGTTATCACGCCTTCCGCCCTAGTGTTGATACAGGAACATAAGCGAGCAGGGAGCGAGCTGACCATGCCTCTCGCGAACAAGACAGGGCAGGGAAAACATTCCCCGTTGTAAACTAGGCCCTTCCAGAACGGCCATTTCAAACATTGTTCTCACTAGCTGGACAATTCCCAGTCTTTCTCATTCGACAGCATCGATACCCGCGCCGCCGAAGTGCTTAATCCAAGGCTTGTTCATTGGCTATGTAGATGTAGTCTTCCCGTGGCGCCGGGAAGACCGACGAGATCATGAGAAATGCATGGCCTGGCTGCATGGAAGCATGGAGGCGGGAGCTGTGGGGGTTAGGTTGCGATAAGATAACCCTGGTCGACTATTTGTATTTGTAGCTGGGAACAAGCCAACGGAGAGCTTGCTATGATTTGAATGCTAGTGCTTGCCTCATCGAGAAAGTTAGATTGCGATAGTTGGAAAGCGAAGATTGGTTTGCTTGAGAATGGCCAGAATGAGAAAATAGAGGTCTTTCCGGACAGCTCGGAGATATACCATAGCTTGCGAAACTGGTCGTGAGCAAAGTCTGCGGAATTTCTTCTGGCTTGTAGTCGAAGCAATTGGTAACTCTAATCAGACTTTGCAAGGGGTTCATAATGCGGCGGAATCGCGTGCTCGTAGGGCCGCACTTGTGGCTCAATCTAGATTCGAAGTGTCCGGCCGATGCTGGGGTCACCAGGTAATCAGCTCGGCCATAGTCAGCTCACGAGGATATTCCATGCTGCTGGAAAGACCTTTCGGATGGATCTCGAGTGACATTTGACGTGCGCTAGAAGCAGCGGTGCATTTGCGCAATTGCACTTTGTAAGATGGAACTTTTTGATGCGAGTTTCGATATGTCGTTGAACTTCTGGTGCCGAGGCGGTCAAGCTTCATGGCTGGCAGCTTGGCTGACTTGGCGTTGTCTTGGTCCAACATTTCCACTCTAGAAGCGATAGGAACGAAAGAATTCATAAATTCAAAGACTGATGGTAGATATCGTTCGTTATGGTCTTATGATATTAACATACAGCGCACGATGGAAAGGACGTTGAAAAGGTTTAGATAGTTTTCTAGGTATCACTCCTTTTTTTTGTTTGTTCATATGCTACAAAAGGTACAGAGGTACAGTAAAGTGTATCGCTTGAAAAAGCCATCATTTCTCTCATCATCACTTTCATCATTCTCCCATCCATTTTATCCGTCACATTGCATTGATAAATCAATCATTTTGCATGTGCGTACGAGGACGAGAACCCCAATCCTGCCCCATCCCATGGCGCATCCCGAGTCCAGTCCTGCCAGGCCGAGGTGCGAAACCAGGAACCGCAAAAAGATTAAGTAAAAAGAAGTGTGTATGTCTGTCCTTCCGAGAAGTATCCACATAGAATGTAATCGCTAAGCCTCCGACTCTCTGCCCTCATGCGGTTCGTGGTGCGTGGGCAGCTGAGTCCTCAGAAACGTTCATGAATCCGCCTTGGGCGCCGTCTGGGACCAAGGCTCCTGACTTTGACACTCCAGAAACTCCGCTATCGCCTTCCTGTGGATCTCGATCATAAATGATGCCCTGAATGTTCAATCCATTCTTGTCACTGGCAGGTGTCTTCATAGCCTCCTCGTCCACGTGCTCGTCAAGGTTCATAAGCGCAGGTGGTCGATGACGCATTGCTCGAGCCTTCGCAAGAGAAATTGTAGTCTGCTGGTATGTGGTTGTGACGGGCGTAGAATCATCTCGATCAATGGTAGCCTTCATAAGTGCTGCCATCCAAAGTCGTCCTTGTTTGATATTGGGAACGGCGAAGTAATGTGTGGTGGGCTTGGTAAAGGTCACAGCTCTAGCCGCACCAGCACGAGGTGGAACGAGTTTGAATATGAAGATGGAATCCCCAGTGCTCTTGCTCAGAGTCGATTCTGGCTCAGAAGCAGCCGCCGTCTCTGCCATGGTAACGGTCTGCGATCCAGATGGACTCGTAGGACTATTTGTGGCACCAGTAATTGCTGCGGACAAGCCAGTCAGGCGATCACCGTCGGCAGGAAGGACACGATGGAAAGAGATATCAATCAGACCCTTCTCCTGGTCGTCATCCTCGGAGTAGTAGTATGACAAGCGGCGGCCCTTCAAAACAAATAGACGTGGTTTCCACGAGGACATGATGTTACTACCTCTCTTTCTCATCCATCCACTGTAGTCGGCACCAATCATCTGTTCCTTGGGGGACTTCTTCTCTAAGCCGCGCGTGTATGCGCTGGTCTCCTTCTTCGACTTCTTTCTGTTGGCTTTGGGAGCTGCTGTCATCGGGGTTGCGAGCCCGCTTTTCGAATCAGTAGAATCGAGATCGAAGCTCTGACCGCCGGATGGGGTGCTCGATCCTGTTCTTGAAGGCGACTGAATTGGAGAATCCTTTACTGGCGATGTCAAAGGATCCGCTGATGCCAGCCGAGATTTCTCAGTGCCGGTGACAGCATCTGAAATGGCCCTCAGACCAAACGCTTTCGATGAGATCGGTTTTACTGGCAACAGCCAATCCGAACCTCGACCCTGGCGACCTTCTGGCGACTTGGGTAAAGCGCTATTCTCAACAGAGTTGCCTTCAAGCTTGGTGACAGTTGGGGAATGTACGTCTTTCGGTGGTGGCATTGGCCGAGGTGGAACGTTAATGGAGCTCTCTGAAGGAGTGCGACGACGACCATTTGTGGCCAATCCGTAATACTTCTGAGCGGCCGAAGGAGGGGCAGAGTCGCGAACGGAGTCAACACTGCCAAATCTCGAATGCCTTGTATGTGCTGTAGCACTTCTCATTCTTTGCTCGTCGGTGTAACTTGAGTTGCGAGAGTGCGCAGTGGCTGTGCTGCCCTTCTTTCGTAAAACATTCCTTTGACGGCCTTCGACCTCGCCACCAGAAAAGTAACCTCGGTCAAGTGTGTCAAATGTTGTGGAAGGAGTGACTGTTTGAGCCAACAGATCAGCCGAGGCCAGACTCTTGATACCTCCGGAAGATAGGGGACGAAGGGGCATAGAAGGTGAAGCCGCAGATCCCATGGTCCAATTTCTATCAAAAGAAGGCTGCTTCTTATGCGTCCCATCCTGAACAGTGGGTGAAGGAGTTCCTCCTGCACCGATAGGAGCCATGGCCATGATAGATGGTGTACTGTACTCATTCACTGAACTTTGGCGTGAGTGGTGCATGTCGCGAATGGAAGCAGCTGATGGTCTTCTCTTGTCACCGATAGGTCGTGTAGTATCCTGTGTCATGGGTGAGATGGGGGACGTTATTGGAGAGGTGGTAGATTCTGTTCGTGGAATATGTTGCTGAGAAAGGCGCGAGTTTTGGCGGGATTCTGTTCTCTCGTTCATACTTGGTATCCGGGGAAGCATGGTACCGGTAGGAGAAGTGATACTACGACTACGGTGTTTGCCCGTATCGTCTGAACCAACATCGCTGCCATAAGTACTTCCGTATGTTGCGGTGTTCCGTCTTGTTGAATTTTCGCCATTAACTTCGTCTTGAAGTACCTTGATCTTCTGCCATGTCTTCAATCTTCGTCCAACACTGCCCAGATCGAATTCCTTCAAGAACACCGAAGTTTGGTCCATTCCCAATAGCACATCCCCAGTAATCTCCTGGTCTCGGAAGACTTCGCAATGCTTGGTCTCAACTCCTGATGTGAAAAGATATTCTGCAACCTGGTCTGGCGTCCAAGTTTCGACTTCCTGGCGTGAGTGAACCTGATCTTCCTCCTCATCCGTCTCTTCGCCGTTGATATATGACATGCGTTGGTCAAGGTGGCTGCTGTATTCGCTGCCAGAATCGTTCGCGCCGTGTGTGGCTCTTCGATCTTGCGCCGCTACGCTGTGATGTGGGGAGTTCATATCCGTAATGTGCTCGTCAATAACACTGAGTGTTTCGTTCATGACTGGGCTGTCTTGTCCGCTATTTGAACCGCTATGCGATTGTCCCATTGCGACTGTTAGGACAGTCTTTGGTGGACCTGTCTTTGATGGAGCCGTCCCCATTGTAGAAATAGGGGGTTGCGCGATCTTCTCGGGTTCTTGGGGAGCCTCCAAAGGTGAAGTTATACTCGACTTGTCCAGCACTTCCGAGGCGCTAGCGTGGCGGCCTAATTGTGATGATGGTTCTACGCCGACTGTCGGGGAAGCCATTTTGGGCACTGTGGGAGTCGGCTCGTCTTCATGGACAGGAATTGCCGGTTGTTGGGAAGTTGGAGGTATTACGGGCTCAGCTGCAGGTACAGGAGGCCGGGGGACTGTGTTTATCGGTGGGTACGAAGGGGGACCTCGAGGCGCGATTCTTGTATAAACTGCCCATCATCAGTCTACCGTCGTAGAGGAAGTAGCACCTGTACTGACCTTCAGGAAACAATCCACTATTCCCATTCATCAGGTGTCGCCCCAAATACCATCCGTCGCCAAAATCATCATCACGTTCGATTAGCTCAACTCGATCACCTTTCGTTAAACTCAACTCGTCTGAGCTTCGAGCTGAGAAGTCGTCTGCAGTTGATAAATGTCAGCCAGTTTTCTCCTTTGCTTGCAATTCACTGAAACGTTCCAGCCATATGGCATGTTCCCAAACGCATCGCATTCAGCCCAGGGATTATTTATCCACGTACGAATTACAATCAAAATCTGTCCTGGCTCTGGCCTGCCCTGGGGCTCGATCGACAGTCGGGATGCCATCTTTCCTCAATGCTAACTTCTGACGTTCCGCCAGGGGCCGATACAGTTCAAGACAGAAACATCTGATGGGATGGTAATATATTTCGAGGTATCGAGGTAGGCACTACTGGAGTCTGCGGCGTTTGCAGCGTATTTTGCTGGCCTTTTAAAGTATGTATAAGCGCTCCGGACTGGTTTTCGAAGATCGGAAGACAAGATGGGTGTCGTTGCATGAAGCCAGCGGATGTCTTGTTGTCGCGATTCACTACAGTACATGGGTCTGCTCAACACCACCACTCAGCTGATAGCACTTGAGTGCAGATGGGATCCTTGCTGCTGGCGCCGCCGTGGTCAAGAGGAGAAAGAGAGTGTGGCACTTTCTTATGCTGCGCTTATCGCAGATTGTCACAGTACAGCGCAATACCGCAGTTGTTGGCAAGATGGAGAAGTAGTAAGAGAGGAGAGAAGGAGGTTTGGATCTGTTCCAAGCTGGGCTTGGTTGGGCCTGAGTCTGTGTCTGTGTCTGGGTCTGGGTCTGGTTGGGGGACTGAACTTGGTTGATGCAATCCCGAGTTAGTGAGTGTTTAGTTCGAGCCTGCACCAGAAGTCCAGCACCAGCACCAGGACCTCCCTCGCTGTCTTTGCCCTTCCCGTCCAATGTGAATCCGGCGACCGTGCATGGACAAAAGCGGCAGGAGCGTTGGCGGCATCGCTATTGGCCTGGCCTCAACAGTGACCTCAACTTCACGCTTCTTTAGACAGACATTCTCGAGTATACTGCAGAGAAACATTCTGTTTACGGATTGTTGTACTGTAAAGCCAGAAAATTTAATGCAAATGATTACAAAGGAACGTGAAACTGATCTAGCTCATTTCCATAATAAACTGCAAAGAGCCAATGTTCCGAGGTTGGCTGGCTGTATCTGAATGGCACGCTGCTTTTGATGACTTCATCCCAGTCCCACGAGGCTCCCAATTGATTAGCGCTCGAGGCCGCAAACATCACCACCACCTGCACCTGCACCTGCACCTCATCAGAGCAAACGCTCTCCCCCAGCTTCGACCCGACCCCAGCGCTGACCTCTGTTTATTCCGTTTCCGTGGAAGACAGATAAAGCAGACTATACTTCAGAATCGGCCAGATCCAGCTTCAGTAGCCAGGTTATACTGATCCTTTCTTCGACTCTCGACAGTAGATCCTGTTGCGCCTCAACTTTCTATCGTCACTAATACAGACCTGATCCTTTGCGCCCTGTCTATTCTTACGCTCTCTCGTCACCACTTTCTGCTCTCTTAATAGGTTTCGCCGCCATTTAAGTCCACACCCTATATCGTCCGCATCTGATTACTTGCGATACTCAACTCGTCCTTCCCGACATTTATCACCGCCGTCGAAGCCAGGCCCTTTCTGCCTGTACGTCTTGTCTCACTCTTCGCAGACATTGGTACGATTATATGAACTCATACTATATATGTACATCGCTCACCGTTGAGTCACCACTGCTGGGGCAATTGAGGCTGGTGGAAAACGTATTCAAGGATATGAAAACTATGCCAAAGTCAATTCGACAATCGGCATGAGATATGCGCCGGCCGCCAGATAAAGAGGGACAGTCAGCTCTGTCAGAGAGGGACGTGGAGTCGTCGAATGCTACGCTCAACACACTGTTTGGAGGGTCCCGGCAGAAGTCATGGATGGTGGGAGCAGGAACTCCAGTTCGCCCAACTCCTCGTCCTAGTATATCGAGAGCCTCAGCTCTGCCAGCAACTTTGGCTCAGAAGTAAGGCCTTCTCGATACGTCAAGCATGTAACGGGGGCACTAACAAGACTTTCAGATCAGTAGCCAGTGTGTTGCCTTCTCCAGCACCCAGTGACGAAGCAAGCCCTGTACTCGGGCACAGCACGATCAACAGACCACGAAACGATACTCTCCAGGAATCACGGAACGGCGGTACAATACCTCCTCCTGCCATCGCAATAACTTCAAATCGACAGCAGCAGCAGACAAGCGAGCCTGTCACTGAAACGACTCGAGGGCCTCATCCTCCTGGGTCTTTATCGCGGCCTGGCTCATCTTCAGGCCCGTCACCAAATCATTCACGGAGACAGTCTACGAACCCTCCACCATTCACCGACACCCCCGAGACGACCATGGAGAATCCTCCGCTACCTTCCTCGGTTTTTCTCCCGTCAGAGAGGCAAGACAGCAGGCATACATCCCAGGACTTGTATTCTCCAAGACCAGACTCGACAGCATCTCCCATTCAGATTGGAACTCCTACTTCTCAACACCGTGCGCTTCCATCGCCTCGAATATCATCACTCTCGGGTCTTGGTATATCAACTCGCCCGGCAATCACGCAGCAGCGAACGAGTAGCCTTGACAGCGCTCAGCAGGGACCACAAGCATCTGCTGACAAGATTCGATTTGTGAACTCGGGGCAGGTCAACACGTCTTCCGCTGCTCGCGTTGGAGACGCTCGATCACCGATACCAGCACAGCCAAGTATGGAATATCCTAGCCCAACTACATCAACAATTTCAAATCCAAACAAGCGCCAGCGAACCCAACTACCTGCCATGCCGCCACTCAAGGGCAAGGTACACCTTATTGACAAACACATAGCTTCGGTTGGTGGCTTGATGAACCTGAACACTGGTCTAGAGCGGCCGCGATTTCAGCTGCTCACCGATGCTTGCCGCAACGAGGATCCATTCTACGTGGCTCTGCATCAAGTGTTCTGTGTATGGGATATCAATCGACAGGACGTTATAAACATACCAGGATACCCGAATAGCAATATTTTACAGGCCGCATTCAAGATCCTAGGACATTTGATCCGGGATAATGACCAGCTCGCCCCGGCACATAAAATTTGGTTCGCCCAATTTCCTAGCCCGCTGAGTCATCTGCTCATGACCTCAGAGCCATATCGCCAAAGCATCGCGGACGTGGGTGTGTTCCTTGAACGGCTGACAATGGAGTGGTCTTCTCTATCTACAGAGTGGACGCAACGAGGTTACCCACCATTGGTAGATGAGCTCGTAAGCAGGTGGGGATTACTGTCTCCAACTCTACAATCGGTTGTCTTCACAGCCACCCGCCGTAATCTGGGTATCAGAGACGAAGATGTTGGTACCAGGATGGAAGATCTCTTCCGGCGGGATCAACAAGAGCACCAAGCATTGTCCGCTCGAGTCAACACTGCTCGACCGCCGACAGCAAAGGAGGTGCAGGAGCGGAATACCGCCCTAGTCAATGAGTATCTAAACCTGCACAATCAAATACTACAACGTCGATCTTCCACGGCTATGTCTGGCAGCCCGTTGTTGCGAGGGCCAACTCCGGTAATTCCAAGTAATGCGCCTCGTCCGCAACCAAACAGTGTTCCGCATGCGACATCATGGCAACAGAATATGCCAAGCCCTGATTCTGCGGGCAATTGGCAGTCTGGAGCTCAGCATCAGCATGGCGTTCCGAGAACATCTAATACCTCCCCGAACCCGTCTATTATCGCCAGTCGTCCTCCCAGCGTCGGTTCACATCGAGTGCATCCCGAAACTCCTAGTCCGACACTACTTCAAGGACTTTCAATGGGCTCGCCAGTTCAACAAGGGTTTCAATTTACCGGTCCTGGCAGGAATGGTATTCCCATGCAGTCAAATTCATATTACCCTCATGGCTATCCTGGATCCAATGCGAACGGAGCATTTCACCAACCTCAGATTCCCAGTATCGATCCAAACGTTTATAACCGGAATATGAATGCAGTGCAATACCAACAACAATATCTTCCCCCGATTCAACAGCAGCAAGCCCCGCCGAATCAAGCACACCAGTATCAGCCGGCGCAAAATCAACCACAGCATCACCAGCCTGCTCAAGGTGCGTGGCCGCAACATTCTGTCCAAATAAACCAGCAACAAGCCATGCTACGGCAACAGCAAGTACAACAAGAACAGCAACATTCAGTACAGATGAATCAGCATCAGGCTGCGATGCGACAGCAGCACCTACAACAGCAACAGCAAGCTCTCTCAATGGACCGCGCAACTCAATTGAGGAATGATGGCATCGATCCGCAGCGGCCTCATCTCAGAAACAATAGCGTCAGCAGCACCGGGCGACGCACCCCAACTGGCAGGCCATCACCGAGAATAGGCGGACCACCTGCGCCAGTTCCTGGACGACCCATGATTAACGATCATGCCCTGCATGCGTACATTAACAAGCCACCGCTTCAGAGGTCAATCGTTCCCCCCTTTGGGTTCACTCATACCGCTTTTCCAGCCCTTCCCGATCAAGTCGCTCTTCACCAAGCTCATCTGCGCAGCCCACGACTAGTTGCTGCCGATTCACCGCCTCCTAATGTTCCGACTGACAGCTCCTCCCTAAGATATTATCAAGCCATTCGAGGCTTTGCCCTGTCACCGACGAGAATATCGATAAGTACTCCACTTTCGAAGTTCGATTTCCGACCTTCCGAAGCCGAAATTGCAATGGTCCCAGAAGACATTTTCCACAGCAATGGACAAATACCAGATCGCCATTACCGACGTGGTACACTTCAGTACCGAGTGCGGTGTGTCCAGGCGAAGCAAAATGCTACCAAATGCCCAAAAGTCGACTGGGTTCTGAAAGACACAGTTTGGCCCGAAGGTGCGGCTCTTACGATCAACAAGAAGCATCTCGAATTAAGACGAAAGAATCATCATGCAAAGGATCTTCCAATAGATATCACTTCTTACGTCCGTCTTTCTGGGCCAAATATGAGCAGTCAAATATGCTTGTCAATTCTCAGAGGAAGGACCAAGATGAAGGAGCACAGCTATTTCATTGGTGTGGAGGTAATTGAAATTCTTCAACATGACCAGGTACTAGATATGGTCCGGAAGAATCGAATATCCGCAACCTCAAGCCTAGAGAAGATCAAGAGAAGCCTTGCAGGGCCAGCAGATGAGGACGACGACGATATCGCCATGGTGGTCAGTGATCTGTCTATCGATCTAGCAGATCCATTCACCGCCCGTATTTTCGATACGCCGGTCCGTGGCATCAGTTGTTTACATCGAGAATGTTTTGATCTCGAGACTTTCCTCTTGACACGGAACAGCAAGCCGAAAAGAGCAGGGCAGCCATGTATGATTGATGTCTGGAAATGTCCGTTATGTGGGAAAGATGCCCGCCCATACAGCCTTCAAATCGATGACTTCTTGTTGTCGGTCAGACAGACACTCGAAGCGCAGGGAAACTTAGACGCGAAGGCTATCTGGGTTGGAGCTGATGGAAACTGGCGACCGAAGATTGAGAAACGCAAGGCGCCACCCGACCCAAACGATAGTGATGACAGTGACGAGGGCCCGAGAAATCCTTCCATGTCATTGCACCCGACGGAAGAAGCCAGGCCAAACCGAGTAGTTGAGGTCATCAGTTTGGTAAGTTGATCTTCAACCTCTCGGTAAATATCCGAGCAGCTACTGACTGTTCGATGTTAGGACGATGATTGATTGATGGGAAAACATCAATATCTTGTCTTGTTTCACGATTTCGCGTTCTCACACTTAGCATCATTTTTGCAGCATTCCATTTGTTTCGGTTGCATGGACGGGCGCGGGGCTGGCTCTTTGCATAAACCACGGGCCCCATGGGGGTTGGCGTTTATCGGCGTATATCGGCGTATATCGGCGTACTCTCGCTATTTGCTGAGAAGGAGGAGTGGCCTATTTACCTGGGTAGTTGGGTAGGAAGCATGGAGTTCTGGGCCACGGTTTGGCAAAGCACAGCACAGCAGCATCTGGAGTTTGTTTTTCTTGCTTTGGGAGGAATTTATTTTTGCTCGCGGTTGCTACAGAGCAGAGCACAGGAGGATGGATGGATTACTGATTGGATAGCTACATACCCCGGGGGAGCAAGGTTTGGTAGGAGCGGGCGTATTTTGTTGTATTCTTACTCCCAGAGTCTATCTAGCTGGTATGCGCGATACAGTACAATAGAGCTATATCTGCTTTCGAGCATCAGATCATCAGCCCTTTCGTCCCCAGCTCAGGCGAGGTATTCATCTACTTCCACGCACGTCGGTGTTTGTACCCTGCCACAACTGTTGCACATCGCATTTTCAAGGCATTGCAACGTACATTGCGCCTCAGTCGCAGGTCTAGGTTAGTGAGTTGTGCTGTTGCACGTCGCTTTTTCATGCCATTGCATTTTATATTGATATGTTTTGTTGGTGTGTTTTACCGGCTGGCCTTTCTTGCTTCATATTTGGACAAAAGTCCGGCCGGGCTTTATATTCCCTTTGTTTGATGTTTGATCCTTCGAGAGCTGTGGTTTTGGGTGTTGATCTTCCGAAATTGGCGGGGTAGACGGGGGGCCTGGGATTAGGCGAGGATGGGCAACACGCATGGAATGAAAGGAGAGTGGAAGCATAGAGGGAACTTCCATCATGGTGGAATCAAATAATAAACTGAATAGAGGAAGGTCTGGTATCTGTTGAAACTATGATTGGCAAGCATGTCCTCTTCATTTTTGGACATCTCAATCTCGAAGTGACGTCACTCATTCGAGACCTGATCACCTGAGGACGCGATGGGCGACGCGGGACCTGTTCAACCCTTCAGCCTCATCACCAATGTAGAAGCACAAAACACCGAAATACATTGATAAGATGTGCGGACGCTACGCATTAGCACTGGTAAGTATCTTGCCTCTCTGTTTCATTCTATTCCTTCAAATGTGTAAGCTAACGAAGCCCTTTAAAGCGACCTCAGCAGGTCCGCGCCTATCTCGAGGATGCGGACATGCCAGTTTACGATGCGCCAGCGGACGACGATGACCATGCTCCTAGACAAAGCTACAACTTTGCCCCGGGATACTACGGTCTTGTGTATCGAGCGGACGTTCCAGATCATGGAGCAGGGCCAAGACAGCACAAGAAGGACGAAGGAGAGATCGAATCCACAGAGGAAGATGCGACTGCGAATGCAGAATCAACTCAACACGAAGCGCCCTCGTCCTCAGCTGCGCAGAAAGAAATCCGGTATAAACTTCAATCCATGAAATGGGGCCTCATCCCGTTCTGGACGAAACGCAATCCCGACTACGGATCTATGATGAAGACGATCAATTGCCGAGATGACTCATTGATTGATAACAAGGGGATGTGGACGAGCATGAAGCAGAAGAAGAGGTGTGTGGTTGTGTTTCAGGGGTTCTATGAGTGGTTAAAGAAGGGGAAGGAGAAGGTGCCGCATTTTGTGAAGAGGAAGGATGGGCAGTTGATGTGTGTGGCGGGGTTGTGGGATTGTGTGCAGTATGAAGGTATGCTGATGATCCACGCTTTTGACTTGTATCCGACTAAAGCGCAGTAGGGTCCGATGAGAAACACTACACTTACACAATAATCACGACTGATTCCAACAAGCAGCTTAAGTTCCTGCATGATCGTATGCCTGTCATTCTGGAGAATGGATCAGAGGAGATACGGACTTGGCTCGATCCGGGCAGACATACTTGGTCGAAAGAACTACAGACCTTGTTGAAGCCGTATGATGGTGAGCTAGAAGTGTATGCTGTCAGCAAGGAGGTTGGAAAAGTGGGAAATAATTCTCCTACTTTCATCATCCCAGTGGCAAGTAGCGAGAACAAGTCGAATATTGCGAATTTCTTCGCCAAAGGAGCGGTCAAAATCGAGTCAAGGCCTCCAAAGTCCGAACCGACAGAGGAGAAACCTGTCGTCAAGAAGGAGGAAGAAGACGTGAAGAATGACGTCCCATCAACACCAATCAAGCACGAAGAAGGCGAAGATCGCAAGACAATCGACCACAACGGCACAGAAGACAATGCACCTCTCCCCATCCCAAAAGAGGAGTCCAAACAAGGCATCAAGCGAGAACTAGACGACGTGCCTCCAACGGATGAACCACCAAAGAAGGTCCTAAGAACGTCGGCTAGTCCGAGTAAGACCGCTGGCTCGGCTAAGTCAACGAGGAAGACGAGGAGTGCTACGAGTAATAATACAGCGAGTCCGTCAAAAGCTGGTGGAAAGGATAAGGGGAGTCAGAAGATAACGAGTTTCTTTGGGAAGTGAGCAGGTTTTGTCGGTGGGTGGGGGATCAGGAAGGAACATATACCATGGGAAGGGGGGTGTTTGGAGTTTTGTGAGATTTGATGACATTTCTCTACTGCCTCTTGCTGCAATTGTCAATTCAGCCACTTTCCGTTGCCAGAGTCAAGGACTTGAAAGCACTAGCTCTATGCCAGAATATGGAATTTGTTGCTTCCATTGCGCTTTTCCGAAGCCTATAATGGGCCGAGTCTAGCTTTGTGCTTTGTACAGGAAAATGAAGGTTATATACAATTTGTTTCCTCGAATTTGTCTTTTTGTCTATGTTCAGACTTTGAATCGATCTTTGACATCTGCTCACCCCTCTATCTCGCAAGGCAAGATTTCACAAGCAAAGTATCCTGCCAGTTTGATCCGCTGCCGGTCGGTGTCTCAGTCAAGACTATTTTGCTATCAGTTAGGTGCAGTTATTAGATCAGCCAGGGGAACGTACCGTAGGTCGAGTCGAATGACCCAGCACTCCACCCAACATATCCAAGATACACATCACTATTGGCACTACTCATTCATTAGCATCCAGTTCCATGTCCACATTCCAACTTCAATCTCAAAGCTCAAAAACCCACTTCAGAAACGCGACCTGACTACACATATACTGCACACAAGACGCTACATTACCACCTCCTGTCTCTGTCAGCATCGCTTGTCGTCCATTCGCTCTCAACCAAGTCGCCAGCGGCTGGAAAGCTCCGGCAACATTGTCAGTCACGCATTCCGCATGCGTGCCGGAGTTGTCGCTGTCGAGGTACTTATGCACGTCGAAGATCAAACCCGTCGTGCTACCATCTGGATTCTTGACTTTCAGAAGGGCTGCGCCGGACCCATTGCTGATGAAGGCACCGGCGGAAGTCCAGTCGTTTCCTGGGAGGAGGACTATTTCAGGTCAGAATTGTCCAAGAAGAAAGTTGCAAGGGGAAATATTGATTGTCCAAAGTCAGGAAGGGAGTATATAACTCACGCATCTGCGCCGTCGCCCCGGCATTCCTAATCGCCGTTACAACAGCCTGCACCGTAACAGCCCACCTCGCAATATCGACATCATGCGGCTCATTCATGAGCCCGAAAACCACCCTCTCACTCCCCTTATACTTGGCCGCAAGCTGCGTCCATAGACTAACGAACTGCTCGTCGGTAGGTCCGCCTTGTCCGATCACGCCGCCGTTCCACCGCGCGTAGTTGTGGATGTCGATGATGCAGAGCGTGGTGGCGCTTCTGGAGAGACAGCCTTGGACTAGTTGGTCGTATTTGGCGAGGTTGGTGGCGTCGAGGGTGCCGCCGAGATTGTTGTTGACGAGGAATTGCCAGCCGACTGGGAGGCGGAACACGTTCATATGGTCGTCGCGGATGAAATGTGCGATTTGGCCCAGGCCATCGGGCCCCCCGAGGGAGGAGAGAGGTGGTCGGACGGAGGTGAGGGTTTGGCTACCGTCTGTGAGACAGCCGAAGTCGAAGCCGGCTATGTTTACTCCTGCTGTGAAATCGGGTCGGTTTGTTAGTCGCTTTCATTCTGCTTCTGATTGAGGATGAGTTGTACGCACCATATTTGACCTTGCTCGTAGCCGATGCGCTAGGTGCTGACATTGTTGCTGATCTCGTTGAAGACGAAATCACTGTTGACAGCGTCGATGCAGCCTTTGAAGTCGAGGTTGCTGATTTCTCTGGTGATCAGTACGAGGCTTCTCATACTCTCCTGATAGCTTGGAGGAGCACGTCACGACGTACCGGGAGGACTACTTCCAGGCAAACACTGAGAATAGTACTCATTTCCATATTTGCAAGTCCAGCCGGAGGTACAAGTCGTGGCTCCACTCCAGCCGATACCACCACCTACTCTGATCAGCCAGGTACTCTACAGTGTTATTCCCATATAGCTGATTGAGAGGGCAAAAAGAGGGTGTACATTGTCCATAAGGAGTCTGCTGGGCAGAAACGATGCTGGCAAATGCGATAATTGAAAGTGATGAGATCTTCATGGTCGATATAGAGGCAGGTCTCGCAATTTGACTTTCACTTCGTCACGAATGGAGGCTTTGATACAAGGAAAGGCTCGGCAACTTGAGCTTATTTATACATGCTTTTGGGCACACTGTTTACATAGCTTCGAATACGGCTTGCTCAAATACTTACTGGCCTACTCAGCACAGAGGATCTTGGCGGACCGGTGGACCGCGGTACACCCTCAGAATGAGGCTTCGTGGACACCTCGCTAATACGCGATGTGCGGTCCTTCATGCTATCAGGACGAGCCAGGTTCGGTGAGGAATAACTTCTCCGCCGGCAGAAGTTCATCACTCTTCCCACTCGTCACGAGTGCTCATGCATATCACACTATTAGGATATTCGAGGATCATCACAATCGAATGAGACGCTTTCGACTCGGATCTCGATCCGAGTGAGGCATCAAAAGGACCTTTTCGCCCCATAACCTCAATCAAAGAATCTCTGAGAATAGCGAATCAGAGACCTCTCCATACTTCCCCAGAAAAAGGTTGCATGCGGGGTACAAATCCAGGGCTCAGGGGTTCACAAATCCACTTCGCTTAAGGTCGCCAGCCCCTTCGGCCCCCAATGCCACACCGTCACTGAGCACATTCCTCCGTGCCACTCAGCCTGCAGCCTGCAAGACAGGGCCAGATTTTCCGGACGCAACTCCTCCGGCAATACCCCAACCTCACATATACTTTCCTTGTTTCTGCCAGAGCAAAGCCACAAATGAAAAGCCAGCCGTCCGTCGCTCCGGCTCTTTACATGCCGCAAAATCGGTAGCAGGATGTCCGGGGTAGAAAGCCTGCCCCTGAAAGGAAAGTCTGGTCCCCTGCGAAGCGAAGCAATTGGGTCGTCTGAGTCGATCATGCTGCAGGTGTTTATGCTTAAGAGGCACTTGTTCCGTTTACATTATTACAGTGGTCAGCTGTTTGCTTGAGATTGGCCTCGGTCTGGGGAGTAGGAAGAGGCTAGTGGCGGAATAGATGAAGAGATGGAGGGACATTCCGCGTGCCTAATATCGAGGTTCAAGCAGGTACCTTGGTGGTATCTGCCCCGGCATATCCCAAATTCCCGCTCATCCGACAAGTTGAATTGAGGTGGTGATGCGCTTGACTGCCTACAGCACCTATGCTGGTCCTCCAACGGATGTAGTCAAGGTCCCGCTCTCGATATAGACCCCGCTGTAAAACCAATCTTCAGCACCGCCATCACTGACGCCAGACTTAGGTAGTCGTAGGACACCCAGATGCCAATCTGCTCCATTCTGTGGAAGAAGTCAGCAATGGGCTGGAAACGAGAGCAGGTGTCTTACAGATGATGTGCTTGTGGAGACTGGACCGGCGGTTTGCACGAGCGGATCTGCACCGGTTGAGTGGTAGAATGTAACGCTCCCAGCGCCGAAGTCGATGCCGAAGGCAATGTTGTGCCAGACTTGGAAGATGTCAGTGAGCTTTCATACCATTTGATTGCACGGGTGAACGAACCATCGGCGGTGAAGTTTGTGTTCCACCTCGATTGGTTGCCAGCGTACCATCGAAGCATTGGGTCTGGAGCATTTGTTGCTTGTCCATCTTTTTCAAGTTAACCTTTGACTCTGATACTTTTCAGTAGAGATTTCTACTTACTGATCCATCCGAATTTCATTTCAGTGAAGTGGGATTCGCTTTCATTTAATCAGCAGGAACAGAGGAGCTTACGGTTATATCGAGAGACTCACAAAAAACAAACTTGATGCTCAAAAGCAGGATTTGGTGCATTCGTTGCTTTATGCATGACACTGAAATGATAGAACACCTTGCCTTTATTGATCGCAGCCGTTGTCTGTGGAATCAACTCCGTTCTCCACATGTCAGAATTCCATTTCGCCGTGTTGTCGATCGTGAGTCTCAAGCCCAGTGCATCTTTCGAAGCTGGATTCTTGTAGGATGCGGAAGTGGAGATGTATTTCGATGTCGCGCCGTTCCCATGTATGTACCATTGGTAAGGACCTTTTTGGTTCGACCAGCTCCAGCTGCTGATTGCTGGGATCGTGTCGGCGGTGAATCGTCCGTCCCAGAGGACAGCAGCTTTTCGTGTTGGTCAGTCGTGATTATAATTGTGAATTAGACGTACCGAATACCGCGTTCACCAAAGCAACCAAAGTAAACAAAGACAACAGCATCTTCTATACGTGAAACTCCTAATTTCTGGTATGGAAACAACGATAACGTAGAAACGACTGTTGATAAAGCGAAGCAGAGGTATAAGGCCTGCACATTCTCGATCTTAAGCTAGAGTTAGCAGTATATCAAGCCCGGTAGTTGAGCATAAATACGTGATTCATATCACAGCAGCATTCTGGCAGAATCGAAAGTATCCCCAGGTACCGCTCGTCGAGGCTGAATCCCCACACTCTAAAACCTAGTTCACTGTGGGGAATCCTGGCTGCCGAATATCTCTAGTGACGATACTCAGCCAGTCCGTATCCGGAATGCTGATAATTTAATATCCAGATATTGCTCTGAGTATCTTGAGTATCTTCGATGCCCTCGATGGTCATCTTGTTGTGCCTTCAATTTGCGGAAACATGGCAATTGAGACTGTTCGAGGCCTAGCATACTTGATCAGAGGAAGACCTTGCTGGGAGAAACATCAATAGCCCAGGTTGCCGGTATCGGCTATGCAATCTATTTCGGCTGGTTCCAGAGATGAGATCGCAGTGGTGTTGAGGCTCAGAGATGTAGGCGAACCGTTGAAAGTATATTTGGACGACACTTGAGAATTAAGAATCGATGCTTACTAGGATGAGAAACAGTCCACGACATGAAAGGCTGTATCCAGATTGAGAGAAGAGGAAGCCAAAGCGGATGTACCAGAATGCTCTGCATGAAGTAAAGTGAAATGATGACCATGCGGGCTGCAGGATGTACCATCATGCCTTCTCCAAACAGTCATCACACTCCTGCCGAGCATTGATTAATACTTCAAAGCTTTGGCAAACACTCGCAGTCGTATTATATCTGGGAATGGATGCTCACGCGAGTCGTCAACATGATTGAGATAAGCAATGTTGGGACAAATGTTGTGATGCAATATATACTAGAAGAGAATGTATGTACAAAATTTTTGGAAACCCTCAAAGGTCCGTTCCTTTTCCTCCACCCTCCATATAAGATATCAATTCATCAGATCATCAGATATGTCAAGTCTTTAGAAGGCGGGGTTGGCGTTGGTCAAGAGCTGCTCAAAGTAAGCCTCAAACCAAGTTCCAGCTTCTGGAGCAGGCTGGAGAGCTGCAGCTCTGCCGCAGGTAGCATCGTATCGGACTGCGGTGGTGTTGGAAGTTCCCTGTGTCAAGTTAACTTTATGCTTCTCTTAAGTCGAATATTTCGGACTCACATCGCACTCTCCACCTGGCTTGATCCAGACAAAGGCGTCCTGGACGGCGGTTCCGGTGTCTGTTGTTGGGCGGATACCGAATCCAGTACCCTTGATGTTGCACCAGTCTCCCCATGCTTGCTGGCCGGTAGGCTGCTTTCCATTGCGTCCTGTATCATGTTAGAAAATGTTTGCATTTGTCAACGTTTCACAAAACTCACCAGTGTCGGTGATGAAGTGGGCTGGGAAGCCTGCAGCAGTGAGAAGAGGAGCGAACTTGGTGACGTATCGAAGCTCGTCGCAGTCTGCTTGGCCTTGAGTGTACGACGGGCATGTAGCGATGCTCCAGGCATTGTAGTTTGCAACATTGGTGGCCAAACCCCGGACTTGCGAGGGGCTGCCAGCTGCCTTGTAAAGATCTCCAAACATGGTTGCAGCAGGGCCAATATTGGCGGGCCATCCAAGCCATCCAGCGTGACCAGCATCGAGATACATGGCAACGTTAGGAAGGTTGAGTTGCTGAATAGCGTAGGTTGTGCATTCCTTATATGCAGCAGCTGCGTTGGCGCACTTGGCGACATTCAAGTTGGTGACAAGGTTAGCAAGGGAATCGGGTTCTTAATGAAGTCAGCTGTCTGTCGTATTAAATTGAGTGGGGATTACGTACCGATGACAAGAATGACCTTGACGTCCGAGTAGGTCACAAGAAGAGCCTTGATGGCATCGATATACTTCTTGTAGTTGGCGACACCTCCATTGGCAATGGAGTATTCTCCGTTCGAGGCAAGGGCAGCGCAATCACGGTCTGGGAGATCGTAGACAACGAATGTACCGGCAACCTTTGGGCTTGCACCTGCAGTGTTCAAGGCTCGGATGTTGGCGAGGAACGTACTCATGAGAGGAACTTTAGACATGGTATCGAGCCAGACGAAAGTAGGAACTTTAGCGACTGCTGCAGCCTTGGTAGCCATAGCTCCAGTGAGCGATGGGATGGCATATGCGCTAATTTCGGAGGCGTAATATGGGTTTGCATACAAGGCTACGCCTGAAAATGGATTGCCAGCGGCTGCTGCAGTTGTTCCTCCTGGTGCGACGCTAGTTGTTGGTGTTCCTCCTGTTCCAGAGGTAGTAGCAGGCTTCGAGGTTGTGGTTCCGCCAACACTAGTGGTAGGCCGACTTGTTGCTGCTGTTGAAGTTGGCGCAGCGGTCGAAGTTGTTCCAGCCGGAGGCGATCCAGGAAGACATTGCGAATACCACTGGTTGTTGACGCTGCAATAATATCCAGAGATACAGGTCGTAGCTCCTTTCCAATCTTGTCCGCCACCTTAAATCTGTCAGAACCAGGTGGTATTACAATGAGACAGTTGAACTTACACTGTCCATAAGCTCCAGATTGAGCACTGACAGCGGATACCAGCGCCGCAGCGGCAAAGAGAGCGTTCTTGATCGTCATATTTAGAGACTCGTGTGAAAGTTGGAAAGCTGTGACTGATTCAAAGAAGAAGAAGACAATGCTTCGAGCCTTATATATAGCTGGCAGTAAGTAGCTTCGTCGGGTTGCCCTATTAAGAGTAGGTTCGACAAGGGAGCATCACGGCCGACTTGGAGGAAGTTCCGAACAGCCTGAGAAGTTACAAGAACTAGTAGCTGAATTTTGAGGGAAAAGTGAAGATCAAGGGTCCACTCCACAGGCACACCTGAACTCCAAGTGGCTGCACATTGAACTAGGTTCGCGAATATGGGACGAGGGGAAAGTAACGCTAAATTCGCAGGGGACAAAGTGGAGAAATAGACGGAACAGCATGCGAGTAGTCCTAGCTGTTCTTGACAGACCTATAGTAAAGACTGAACTAAGCATCGAGCCGCACTTGACAACGAGATATCATGTTGTGGCTTGAAGCCACCCTGCACCCCACCACAATGCCCAAGCTAGATTTTCTCCCTATCTGACTACGGAGTCTAGGAACATATGGTCCGTTGAAAAGCTCAGAAGATGTCTTGTGATAGACTGGATTCGACAACGCACGACTGGCTAAAATTTACTCGAAGGTAAACCATGAAGCAGCAGCCCAAGCATTGAGCTTCACAGTCACTGGCCCAATCTCTAGGTCAAGAGCGAGGAAATAACATGACGATAAGTTACTCGAAACAAATTCGAAGTATAAAAAGAGGGAACAACAATTATCCGCTCGCTCCAGAACTCTCCTGACCAAAAAAAGGCATCGTCCATGCAGATATGACCGCAAATGTATGGCCCGCCATCTCGGAAACGTATATTGGCTACAGAACAGGCAGAGACATCCGATAATGGCATCCTGCGATTTCTGCCCTGCAAGACTAGTTGAGGGAAACGCGGAGAAGAAACGGGGGAGGGGTAACAGTTGAGTTGTGGAAGTTTAGATCGCGAAGAAGAAGGGATGTTGTGGTAAGAATTCTATTAGCCGGCGCGGCGGCCGAGAGCCGAAATTATTCAGGGGCAACACCTCGCTTAGATGATCTTGAATGCCATTCTCGATGTCTCTCTTCGTTACCTCTTGCCACCTGCCGTTGTTTGTCCCCTGTGCAAGCTTAAATGAGTACCAGGCTAGACCGCATCCAAGATGTCTACGATAGATGAGGGGACGGCCCGTGGACCCCGCGCTGTGCTACCACCTTCACGTGAGTCTGTATTTACCCGCTCGCTTATGTTTTTGGGGGGGGGGGGGGCTGTGGGGCATTTGATATCATCAAGTATCACCAGATCTTGTGCATGCTGCATACTGCAAGCTAACAAGTGGCTGATGGTCCAATATGTTCGTAAGGTCAAGAAATATTTCGGGATCTTGGACCGATTTGTTAAGATTCATAAAGACGGTGCCAGCTCTTTGCTTTGAGAAGTAAGAACGTGCTGGAGGGTCGCTGATCACCACAGACACTGTGTACAAGTCACGCCACAAGTTCATGACTTCGATTTCAGATATATGCAGGAATTTCTTCTGATAGAATGGGCAACTTTCTGGCTCTAGTAATCAATTTCTGCTACTTGTGTTTCGCATGCGGGATGTTCATCTTCATTCCTCCAGCTGTTGATTTTGAACCCGTAACGAACCCCAGTCAATAAACTCGCGATATACTTCGTTTAGGCCCGGCAAATGACCGATATTTGGTACAGAGCTATATCCATCAAACACATCAGCTAAACAAGAATCAACGTTCATGCTGATCCTTCAAGTTTTGTTCAAGTGGACAGGTTCCGTGCACAGCCTCTACACTTATTCGAAACAAGGCCATCAAGGCTACGATGCTTACTTGAAATTTACTGCAATAACGGCTTGTAAAGACTTGATGATGCTGACGACGAGTGACATCGATGGTCTTGCTGTAACCAAGTATAAGAGAAATCGATGAGACGCACCTTCCTCATTTCCCAAGTCAGGTTCAGCACATCCTCTACAGCAGTACATAATTTCCACAATACTTCAATTCTCCTAGACTTCAAGAGCTTCTCCCTAATTCTTATCATGAAAGTTTTCGCCACTTGTGCCGCTATCCTGGCTCTGGCTAGTCAGCAAGCTTCTGCGCACTGTAAGAATCTTCACAAGCCCTCCATGAAGTTAAGGAATTATTTTGATACTAGTCTAACTTCGCTCCAGATATCTTCCAATCCGTTGCTGTTGGTGGTGCAAAAAACGCCCCATATACCTATGTTCGCAAGAACACTAATGGGAATTCACCGGTGACAGGTAAGAATACATTCCATCTAACGCGAACGCAGGCCTCCGAACTAACTCCGTCAGATCTTAGCAGCCCAGATCTTACCTGCAACGCTGGTGCTGAGACTGGTTCCAACACATCCACGGTCTCGCTCGCAGCCGGTTCAACCCTAGCTTTCAGCAGCGACACTGCCGTTTACCACAATGGACCAGTCTCTGTGTACATGGCTAAAGCACCAACAACTGCTTCTGCGTTCGATGGCTCCGGAAATGTGTGGTTCAAGATTCTAGACATTGGCCCAAAGTTCCCCGGTGGAACGTGGGACTTGAAGCGTATGTACTACCACTATGATTACATACTGAAGCGCATCTGACAACGATCATTAGAAACTTATGATATTTCCATCCCTGTTTGCATCTCAGCTGGAGAATACCTCGTCCGAATCCAGAGCATGGCAATCCACAACCCCTACCCCGCACTCCCACAATTCTATGTATCATGCGCCCAGGTTGCCATCACTGGTGGCGGATCTAAGGATCTGGGCCCCAAGGTGGCTATTCCTGGAGCTTTCAAAGCTACTGATCCGGGATACACTGCCAATATTTATACCAACGTAAGTCTGCCCTTTGAGAGTATGCCGGAAAGTACTGACTCGTCTAAAGTTCACTAATTACACTATTCCTGGCCCAGAGGTAGTATCTTGTTAATTGAGAGCTTCAAGAAAGCTAGCCTTGCTTGGTCATACTGTAGCTGAAAGTTATGGATGAAGCTTAGCATATGCGAACTGTGCCTGGGGTTGATAGAGATCCCGAAGCTCACCATGCCACACCTGTCGTTTCTGCATATTTGCGCAGAGTTTCTCAGATTATAATAGTCGAATTTTTCTATAACAAAGTAAATCATTCGTCGAAAGAAAATACGCACTGCTCACTGCTTCACGCGTTTTGATTATATTTCTCTGCATGATTGCCTCACCTTCGTGAGGTCTGGTATGCTTTTCTTGCCGAGGGAATGAGAAGATCAAAGTCTTTGCTCAAGATATTGGATGACCACGAGGGAAAACAAACTTCCCACAAAAATCCTGGAACGAGTGCTCAAAGAGATGCACAAAGTGTATTGGGGAAACCTAGCCCTGATCGTCATCTAAAGGAGGAACCTCCCAAGCGACGTCTGATGTAAACATCACGTGCAGTTACCTCACGTGTTATAACAAGCATGTACCATCGTAGGACTCCTATATACATCTTAAGTGGATCGCAGGAGCCTCACCCAAACACGAAAATTTGTCCTGTAAAGCTTCACATATATTGACAAAGCTACACGTTCCAGATATCTCTGCATACTATTTGACACATTCGGTAAGCTGGAACAGATGTCGCATCCATGATACATATCACCTTCACTGTTCTCCACCATCAATCCACTCCACTAAATTGTTTTCAAACCGTCAGGCGCCTCCATCATCCATTCTCCCCCCTTACTGCATCTAAGATTATCTCCCGGATGACCTTCACATCCTGTTCTCACCCCAGACCTAGCATTTAAACACAGCAGGTCCTACACAGCCGAATCAGCCATCCAAGTTCACTTCCTCCAATCCTTCATAGAGTAGAGGAAGGCGATTTCAATATCAATACATACCTGGAATAACATAACTCTTCAAGTTCCCATAAATGCTAACCAAAATTCCAGGATCATTCGCCTTGTAAGCTCCAGGCAAGCTGACCGTAGCGGGGTCCTTCGCACCCGTGCCGCCCGTGACGTTGATCTGTGCGCATTCCATCTGTAACTGTGGTCAGCAGATACTTCACATAATCCGATGTTAGGGCATTCCTACATAGAATTGAGCTCCACCAGAAGATCCAGCTGGATGTTTGTCAGTACCTAAAGACTTGAGATATGGGGAGTTGAAGCTAATTTACCTCCGTGAAGAGCGATCATTTCAGCGCGGAGGAGATATTGTCCAGGGGCGATACAAGATGGTATCGTGATGGGCTGTTCGCCTTTTGCCGCAATCTGAAAGTTTATCATCAGTCCCGGCCTCAAACTTCTCTCGATTCACCAAGTGAAAGTTGCTTACAAGATCGTCCACAGCCCATTTCCCAGCTTAATTTAATGTCAGCATCACGAATGTTCTCAAATTCGATCGTAACTTACAAGAAGAAAGGCCCGCTTCCGAGATCTTGAACCATCCAGCTCCATAGCCCGGGTCCATGGCAGCATTCGACACTTTCTTCATGTATGCCATGACTGGTCCCTGCAAAACCTCTCAGCAGCGTCCATTTCATGAAGATTTTCACCAGCAGTACCTTATGGCTTGCATCGACAACATCAGACCCAGAACTCGTAAGTGTATGTCTCCATATCGCCTTGACTGTAGACCCTGCCGCGACATCGAGGATTATTGAGCTTGCTTTGGTAGGATTTGGCCCGCCATTACACTGTATATTTGTGGTCAGTCCTGGATCGGGTAGGAAGGAGAGGAAATACATACGGCGATGTCGTTCGACGCAACATTCGTGATTGGCTATACGAGCAGTCAGTACCTGCCTGGAGAGCTGTCAAGGGACTTACTTACGCCATCATAAGTCGGCACACGCACTCCAACACCCACACCTGCAAACCATCAGTTCTACTGGAAAGCAATGTAATTGCCTACAAGACCTTACCATGTGTCGTGCCCCCGGTAACCAAAGAAGTAAAAATCGTATGGCAAGACCCCGTTACCAGGAGCGCAGCCCACGAGAAAGTATGCTGAAACTTCATGATGTTCTCTCAATTCGAAGTCCGAACGAATAAACTTGAAAAAGTCCTCTTCTGAATCACAAAGAATGGGATGGTAAGGCGCGAGAGACCATAAGATGACAACGAGGCTTATAAGTAAGTATTCTGGGATGTTTACGCAGCCGATATGCATCATGGCCATCACGATTCAACGCTCGACATTAAATATGACCGCCAACACCCCAGAAGTATAGTACCCAAGACCATACCATTAAGCAACGATTCAACCCGCAACCTGATTCGAAACTTTCCTCTTCAGATCCTCAAACAGCCCAAGAATTCGAGCGTTCAAGCGAAAACACATGCCCGAAACGGCAATAACGGAAGGTAGATCCCCGGGGCGTCATCTTGTGTGCTCAGCAGGTGTTTCTGATGGCCGCTTGGGCTGATAGGATGTTGTGTTGATTAAGTTGTAATTGTTTTATCCATATTGGGATGAGTGGCGGTCGCTGATTTGTGTGGGGTATGGTGTTCGGCAATTGAGATCCTGGGGAATGGGGTCTGGGGTTGTTTTGATTCGAGCCGGGGATATGAAGCGAGACGAGGTCTTAGAAGCGAGAGTCATCAGGCCCGACGCTTCTGTTCAGTTGAGTCACGTTCCTGTGTCGGAGTTTGATGTGGTTCTCTACTCGAACTTCATAGAAAGTCTTGTCATAATTCGGAAAAGATCTAGAAACACTGGTCTAACGGGGAATAATCTGAATTGGCCGCATCCGACAACGCCCCCTCTTGAACTCCTACCATGTACACTTCTAAACTTCAAAGTCTCGCTTCCCTGTAGTCTCCACAGCACCCTCTTTGAACACCGTCTTCCCACCATCATTCTCGCCATACTCGCTACCAGCATCATAAGCAAAGCTCATATCCTCAACCTGATCGCCGACTTCCATCCACACATCACTGCTTGCTGGAATCGGGAAGAACTTGCAGAGCAAGTAGTAGACACTTCCGGCAACGATGAAGCCGCAGAAGAAATTCAGGTTGTAAATGTACTGGGCTCCCTTGGGGACTTCCTTTCCAATAGCGCCGACGAACCCAACGATATTGATTAGGATGCCGGCGATGTAGGCAGCGTATCCTCTCCAGTGAACTCCGTATGTGAAGAAGTACGGACCAGTCTTCTTGGCCGAGTAGAGATCCTTGACTTGGAGGTATCCCTTGCGGACAAAGTAGTAGTCAATCACGATAACTCCTGCAATAGAGGACAGGAAGACGGAGTAGGCAGAAAGATAGGTGGTGAACTTGTTAGCGTCTTTGAGTAAATTCCATGGACACATCACGAGGCCGACGATAGCGCAGATGTACCCCCCTCTGCGGATGTTGAGGTAGCGAGGAAGTAGAGCGGTCATGTCTGTGCCTGCCGACACCGAGTTGGCTGCAATATTGGTTCCTAGTTGAGCGAGAGCGAATGCAGTGGCAATGAAGAAGACACCTGCGCGATTTCCAGAAGAGCCTTCTTCGAGAAATGATTGCAGAAGGTCAAGCGGATTCCAGATGGGGTCGCCCTTGAAGATGACTGTGGATGATGATGAGACAATGATACCGATGAATGAGGTCAGACCAAAACCGCAAGGGATGGTAAGGAGTTGGGACCAGAACGCATCCTTGGGCTTGCGTGCAAAACGGGCGAAATCAGGATCATTCTGGGCAAAGTCAGCCAGCTTGAATATGCTGGGAAAGGGAAATACATACCACAATAAGGGTTGCGAAATTCGAAATGGCAGACATGATACCAGTGACCATACCCCAAGCTAGCTTCGAACCATGAGAAGTATTTGGCTGCTTGACAATAGGTCCAATGCCCTTTGCTCGCACGATAGCCCAGATGAAGAACGCGATTCCGGCAGTAGGGACCACGTAAGCCTTGACTGTAAACAGATGTCTGATCTTGTGAACAGGAAACCAGATCGCAGGCAAAGAAAGAAGCCAAAAGAGGAGGAAAGAGACGAAGTCGCGGGTGTTGGTACCTGACCCTGGAATGCCGTTGTGAATATTCTCGAAAGATGGCCAGATTGATGAGATCATGAGTCGGATACAATTCCCTCCGATCCATGCTTGAACACCATACCAGATACATGCCATAGCCGCTCTATTGAATACTGGCCAGAGTGCACCCCAAATTCCGAAGGATGATCGAGATACCACCGGGAACGAAATGTGGTATGTTGCTCCAATTCGACCGGTCATGCAGACGAAGCAGGCTGCAAATGTGTAGCCAAGCCAGACACAAATCCATGATTGCCACCAAGAAAGGCCGGAGGCACTGATCATCGAGGAAGATATCATCCAAGTGTTCTGATAAACACGTTAAACCTTATCCCATGTCATCTGACAAGCTGCGCAAGGTCAAACTCACAATGTTGAACGAATCTGCAACCCAGAAGCCAACGAAATTCCATGGGCCCCATTGTCGACGTTCCGCCTCGACTACGAATGGTTAGAAATGCTCTCGATATCTCATAAGATTATGACATACCCGGCTTCAAGTCATGGTTATGCAGCATCAACTGCGCGTTCGTCAAGCCAGGCTCGCTCTCAACCGCAACCCTGTCCGCCCAATAGGCGACCTTCGTTCCTCTGACCTTCTCCATGATGAAATCGAAGAAGTTGGACTCGTCGGAAGAGTGATGTACAATATCGTGTTCCGAAGTGACACTTGCTCCGCCAAAAGCAGAATCTAGCGTGCGAGTACTAAGACGTCTGGCTATTCGAGGAGTCGATGGACCGGATAGTAAAGGTTCGGTTTCCTCTTCGTTCGAGAAACTGTTCTTCGATATTTGCTGGAAGTAACTGCTGAATCTGGGGTTGTCTCTCGAAGAGCTCTTGGAATCTGGTTCCTCATCTTGAGAAGTGGGTGGCATTTGCACAGACTATATACTTCGTGTTCGTCCCAAGTAGAAAGATCGATCTTCACGGACTTTTGCACTGGTATGGTAACGAGCTGCAGCTTTTTGCATGGCATGTAGAAACTTCTTGCAAAATCTCAAGGAAGAGAGAGAATAGTCGCATGTCATGGCCCATCGGCTCCCTAGGTCCGCTTAACTTCCTGGCCGTTATCAGCTGGCCAAGACAGCCGGAAATGTATCATGAGGCGGAATCTGGTGGAGAAGCACCTGTCCCAAGATCTATCCAAGAGCTTAAAGGGTGCTTAGACCAGTCAAAGTCGAAGCTGCAGCAAGAAATTGTATGCATGTGGCCGCGGTGGCCCTTACCCCACGCCAGCCTGACGTTAAAAATGTCGTGGTTGCACGGCGATGAAGACGGCGCCCGCGGCCTGTCACCAATGAATCCCGATCAAAACATCCCTGGCCTGCAAACCAAATACGCTGCCGCTGTCGGCGCTCGAAGCGAGTGTTTGTGATAGGTTGGTTGTTATCGATATGCAGATTTCGAGATCGCTGGGACAGGGGATGCGATAAGGTTCGCTCCGTAACTGTTACTCGATCTCATCGAGTCAACCCAGATCAGGTGGGTTTGTACGGAATAACAGTGACATCTCGAATCTCAATTTCTACATGATGTGGCCTTGCCGAATACATGGTCATGAGAAGGACACGTAAGTTAGAAAGGTCTGGAAATGGCCTTGGATTCGTGCATTTTGTTTTAACAGTGAGGAAGTCTTTAGTCAAGAATATATGAACGATTTCACGTGATTAGCCTTGTATCATTGCCGAATTGAACGTCCATCTTTTGGTCAAGAGGGTGGTTGGGTAAGGCTATATCTTAAGAAGTTCAAGTTCTATAACAGTCGCTCGATTCTTCAAGCCTTCGCAAGTATTCCCACCTCTGGGACTTTCCGTCCAGAGCCAAAGACCACATGGGATTGGGCGGACCACCAAACTCTAACGATCCAGAACCATTTCCCTTGGAAGCAGAAGCTGCAAAAAGTGTCGATTTCTGATCTGACTGATTTACTTGACTTTCGCATTCTTTAGGGCTGTTCGAAAACCAATGATGTCGCAAGATCATACGCGCTGGGAGTCGTTGATCGGGGTCATAGGTAAGCAATTGCTTCAAAAGACAGTAGAATTCGGCAGCACCAGGAGGTAGCTGTATGGGAGGTCTTCTAGGAGCACATCGTGACAAAGAATGGCAAAGGCTCTGCGGTCCAATAGCGGAAAGGCTGGCATCTGGAGTGGAGATTTTTACAATTATGTTGTGAGGGGTACCGCCAGATTGGAGATGGTGTGACTGAAGACCAATATTTGTTGTGACTGACATGCTGTCAGGAAATTCGGGCTCGATTAGAGTCACAATATTATGGCCTCTGGTCATATCTGTGACGACAGAGACCGGAATTTGAGGTGGAGTGGGCCAATGATCAGGGTACCAGGGCATGAAGTGGGCTGTGAATCTCGATTCCTTTTTCTCATACACAGTTATTCCTCTCCAGCATCTGTTCACCATATCTGCGAGGTCATTTACGTCGTCGGGGGCCAAATAACTGGTTTTTCTTCCGGCGCAGCTTTCCTGAATCATCGAAGAGCTTTTTCCTCTCTTTGAATTCGCTCCAGTATGGTTGAGGAAGCTTTCCTAGGTATGTAGTCCACTCTTCCGATATGCTATCTCGAGACGAACCACCGAAGAGAGGTTGCCCATACCACCATTCGAATAGGAGGCATGCAATAGCCCAAAGGTCATTTGCTGGTGAAGCGACTTTTGCATAAAGGTCCTCTGGCGTGGCGTATGGCACCGGTATACCTATACCACGAAGAGGAGGATGGTCTACCAAGAATGCTTCACCAAAGTCTATTACTAAGATCTTCCCCGTTCGAGGAAGTTTTGACAGATTGGCAGAGCTGACGAGATGTAGTGTACCCGGTTCAGGAATTTTCTTTTGACGTATCCTTCTGATCCTCTCAGGCTGGCCTATCTCTTTGTAAAGCTCGTCAAGAGAAGCGTAGTCACGCTTTGCGACTTGTGTGAGAATATTGTTCTGTGAAAGATCTACAGTCTCAAGTAAGTACAGTATTTCTCAAGATCAGGAGAATGGTGGTTTACCTCCATGTGCAATACCAACAGAATGCAAAACTGCCACCGCATGAGCTAGTTGACGTCCATAGTGACGAGCTTGTTCAATTTTTTGATCCTTAGTATAAGGAAAAGACCTGTTGATGTACTCTGAGACACAGTCTCCTGCCAAAGGCAAGACAAAACACAAATATGGGTTCCATTAGGACCTTGGTGTAAGAAATTATCGTAGAGTGGGCAAATAAAGTTTTCTTCAAGATCGATATTCAGTCGGGCAAGATATTGATGAACCTGTACCTCCTTGGATAGTTCCAATTGATCGACTCGCATAATTTTCAGAGCAAAGTAACGGTGGTCCACTTGATCCCAGACCAACCAGACAGTCGCAATTCCACCACTCCCTAGCTTGTGTACCACAGTATATCTTTGGTTGAAGGTGTTACCCAAGACAACAGGATGAAGCCCCCCAGGTCCGTAGGAGAATATGTCTTCTACATCTTCGCCAATCTGAAAGCTATTGTTCGTCCAAGATGGATGTGGGAAAGTGGGTGCTGATTGCGATTTGTGCTAGACTAGATTACCCGGTGCTCCTGGTTGCAAGTGGATCGATGAGTGCGTCAAGTTTTTCTCAACTTGACGTTGAGATTCCGAAGTTGATAGAACTCCAAGGGGTATTGTGCTATTCAAGTTGAACTTTAGACGTTGCAACAAAAAAAAAATGGGTTTGAGCGATGATCTTGTCTATTCCTCAGACGGCATGAGTTCATGAGGTTTGATCTAGAATTTTGGGGCTCTTTATGGACTCTGAGAATGCCGAAACTGACCCAAGGCGCTTTGTGCCAACTTGAATGTTGTGATGAAAAGGGTTGCTCGAGAGGATCGAAGCAGCCCGAAGGTCTAAGAGGTCTTTCTGTGAATACATTGTCCAGTTACGCTGCCTTCTACAAAGGCATCCAATATCCGGACCGAGATTTACATGGAATGTGAACTTTGGCTCCACTGAAAACGGTCTTTCCACTATTGGAACGGAGGTACACAAAGAATTCTGGCGCCAGATTCCAAATCGAGTCTATACAATGGCTGGTGCCCCAAAAAACATGGATGGTAAATCTCCCGCTCTACTGTACACGAAGTAATACAGTAACGAGATCTTCCTGAGATATTTTCCAGTTAAGCTCGCTATATTAGATATTGTGTCAACATTGACATGATGCATGTTGCGATATGTTGATTGTCGAAATTAGCCGATACATAGCAAGTGTTGATCCTTTCTGACTCCGAGTAGCACCCCTGGCTTCCATGAATCTGACCTCATGAATATGTAGATTAGACGAATTCAGCATCACGCCCTCAAAACTGACTACGAAAGTGCAATTTATGAATAGGCTGATCTTGTCAGAGTGCCGTGAGCGCACCATAGGAGTAACCATACAACTTATTTTGCAGGAGAAAGTAATTTTGAGTGGAGCTTTCAAAGGTTACAGCTGTTGTGCTAGAGACATTCCGTCTTCATTGTTCTTTTCTCTTTTCCTCGCTAACCTTTCTCGTCCTTTCCCTTGTTGATCAGTAAAATCAGCTCGAGGTCCTATCAAACTCAATGAAGCCGAGAGAGCTTCTTTCCTATATTCATCTAAGAACCCGTTCTAGTTTCGCACTTTTAGAACGATTGAATTTGATGAATCCTCCTCCTCCTCCTCCTCCTTCTTCTTCTTCTTCTTGATACATCCTTTGTCTGAAGACAAGCAATTTTTCTAGGCTTTTTCTGGATAGTACTATATTGTTTTTGAGGCAACTTTGGATTCTTTGGCCCATATATATATATATATCACACCAACAGTCGATTTTCTTTTCCATCAAACACAGCGTCTTCAGCCATCGGAATCAACACCTGGAAAAGCGAACCGCAAACATTCAACCGGTTTTCAGCCTTCGCCACCAAACGATACCATGGGTTCCCCGAAGTTTGGGCGGCTTTCACATACGCCGAAGTATAGCACTGGTGAAGACGGTGGAGTGCGTGTGGAATGACAAGAAAGTCAAGCCTGGTGTTGGACAAGGGACAGCGGATATCTTGCAAAAGTGGTTCTCCAAGGAGATTACCGTCTCGGAGATGACACGGTTTTCGTCATCCCAGACACTCAGAAAAACGTGTTTGTTATTGTCCGGTCAGCTGATCCAGCGCGCTCTACTCCTTGCCACAGGGAATTGTTCTTTTTCTTCTTCATCTACTGACTAAATCTAACCATAGCTCGTCCGTGGCACCTTCCGAACGGAGAATTGGCGAACCAGGCAAGACATTGGTCCGACCAAGATCTTCTAAAGGTCTCTGCCGGATCACACTGTTCGCTTACAGCACCGCTGGTAAGTCTAGAGATACATCCTTTGCAGAAGAGATGCAAACCGCGGTAATGTGAGCAGACAACCAGTAGGGCGGACAAATCGAGAGCAGATTTAGTGGTCACGTCTGGGTGAAGTCATGCAAAGCGGAAAGGAAGGCAAACTGGCTAGAAATGTAGCAATATCGAAGGGAGTGCCGCGAGGCGGCTCGCTTACAAAATGACGCAGGCGAAGACGATGGGCCGCCTCTCGTAGCCGCTGCATTCCGGGTCGAAAACTACGGTGAAAGGTTCTCGGCTCAGTATCACAAGCTCATGAGCGACGGGTTGCGGAATCCTGGATTTCCATGGTTCACGTCACCGCCTTGACTTCGAGATGCGGCAGAAATCCATGGTTTCATCGCTCTGTCATGAATTCAGCTGTATGGCTTGGGTTCGATCGGCAGAACTGAAGATGTACAACGAAGACTTGCACACCAATGATGATAATGACGAGGCTACGGCTATGATTCAGCCTTCCAGACCTTTGGCAAGCTTCCCTTGGATTTGTACACGCACGCAGCAAAGGGACCAGCCCTTGAGCAATAAAAATTCAACAGAGATACGAGAGTAAGGTCTCTACAGCATTACCTGTGTGAACCCATGAAGCTAGGGTGCGTATTCGGACTCTGGCAAGAATCTCACTGGATGCACTGAATACCCGTGAAATTGCTAGACTTGTCTCCAGGTAGGAAGCAGCTACCTGTTTCTTGAACGCCACAACTTTGCCAAGGATGTGTCGTTGATCAGGGACAAAACACAAATGCGCCAAACTGAAAGCTTAATAGGATAATGGAGGCTTGGAGTCCTCGAAAAGGCAACAGTGCCTCCATGACTTGACATGAAGGATTACTTTCGGACCTTTCAGTCAGTGGTCTGCACAAGCGAAGTAGGATCGGGTACTGAAAATGAAGAATGTAGAGAACAAGGAAAAGGAAGCCGAATATAAGTCGTGTGATGGATGGCTCTTCCGGCGGTGAGCGTCTAGAGTGTACTCAGTGCTACAAAGTAAGCTGACTCAATATATCTTCTGAATTGGACTGCTGAAAATATTTGAATAGTGTGAACTCGGACTGCTTGATTCAGGAAACATTCGAGACAGAGATGAAAGCAAAAATGAATAGCTTCTATCTTTTCCCAAGTCTGGACCGGTTTTCCATAGGGTACGAAGCTTGATTCTTAGCTCTCAGCATAATGTGCTTGCAGAAAAAATTGGCCAAGACTGCCGTAGAACATCAACAATCATCGCTATCAACATCATGAATTTGGCTAGTGATGTTTGAAGGATGCAGGGCTTGATATCCACAGCCTGGCGGACGATCCGGCACGAATACAAGAGGATCTAGAACCTATAACATTCCGTAGAATTCGAAGGATTTTAACCTGCCACTCATCACAGATCGTCAAGGGACAGTGATAGGGCTGACATGTCGGCCGTTCTGGGATTCTGGTGGCGGGGTAATGTCAGCACAGCAGCATGATTCTAGTAATCGTTGCATGCTGACGACCAAGATACTCGGTTGAACCACTCGAACAACGCGATATTTTCGAAAAGGGGCTGTATGAGCCAAGATCCGGCAGTGGCGAGATACTCGACACAGCCATACGCTTCCGGCGTTCGGCAGTCATTCTTATGACAAAGAGTATGCTTTTTGTACTGACTGAAAAGCGAAGAATGTGAGACAAGTTCAGCAGTCGACGGTCAAAAGCAAGGCGAATTGTTCGTCTGAAAAATGCGAGGCCAAACTGTTGGGCTTCGTGATCTTGTACTATTGGAGATATTTTTGGACACTTCTGACTCATGAAGGCACTTGTACACGAGTAGGAACGCCAAGCATTCCCGGCAAATCAACATCGGAACACAGATTGTCAAATGATCCCGAAGTAAGCAGTACAGCGCGGAGGTCCACATACATCGGTACATCGGGCATGAAGCCGATGATGTTGGACAAGAAAACAGACACAAGAGTGGGAGGACAAAAGAACGACGGAGAAATTGAAGGACAGTAGTGGAGTGCACCAGTTGGAAATTGATCACGTTTCGGCGACCCAAAGTCCTGGATCTTCTCCAGAACGATTGAAGATCGATAACCTACCCTATCATTGGCCATCCCCGAGTCGGGCGGGTTTTACAGGACGTCGTTACTCATATGGCCAATGACAACTCAAGGAATGCTGATGTCGGCCCCTGCATTTCCCTTATCTCCAAGCCACGGTCTCGGCGCAGCAGGAGGCCCAGCCAGGGCAGAACTTTACCCCGCCAGCCCGCCGACTGGTGGAACGGCTCCACGACGTCGCGAGCTTCTCTTCCATTGTCCCGTAAGAACATTTCCATTTGTAAGAGTTGGACATGACATCGGCTTGACCGCGAAATGTCGGGGAACAGATCTCAACAAAGAAGTCGGGGAGGAAGGAGGAATTGACTGAAGCGTGGGAGGCAGCGCAAATGCTCGTCGTTTCTGTGGCGGAAGTTTGCAGAAGCGACGAAAAGAAAAGTGTTGCTGCTGGCATGAGGCACCGCATGGCATGGTGGGGGAAGCACACCAAGAAGAGCAGGAGAAGCTGCGGTGAGTGGCTACCCTGCGGAACTACCCTGGCTTGTCTGACGCAGTGCGACTGTGAGGTTGCTATTCTTGCATGCTGAGGATTGTCTCAAGCGCCTCGGGATGGGTGGATGAAAGGTTGTGTATCTGGGCTGAGGAGGGCTAGAATGGGCTGATATAGGAAATGATAGTTGGTGAAGATTGGCACTTGGGCGACGACGACATCATGGCACCGTAGCTTGGATAAGAAGATGATGTCGAGTAGTTCATGATATCGGTTCCGTTGAAGATCTCCCCATGCCAGAAAGTAGCTGGGCTTCGAGATCGATCGTGCCCCCGCCAAAGTACCCTCGGTGCGGTGATAACCTTGACGTCGTTGCAGAATTATAGGGATAGCTGGCAATTGCCAATATGGCGACTCCAGAATATTCTCGCATGCCGTATTGCATGGTCGACTACTGATTGTTGAGTTTTATTCTGGCATATGTAAAAACCATACGCAGGAACAGAACTCTAAGTTTCTCTGTCTTCCTCGCTGCATTGATTCAGACCCGGTTGAAGTGCACATTGGGGGAAAGAGACAGATCGGGAAGCAGTGGCTGGTGTGTTTCTGCAAGTAGCTGCATGCTACAAAGTGCAAAGGTGCAAATTTACATGAAGTCCTCTCGGCCAACACTAAGAGTTGTGATAATTGCCGCAAAGCTGGTCATGGAACACTGTCGTGTGCTCAAAGAATTTTTTGCAAATGAGGGATATCATGCCAGTAATAGCTTGGTAGTGAATCGACAAAGAAGCAAAGGAAAACCTTGCAGTGAGATTATGTACCTCACCTCACTCTGGCATTATTATTGCTTCTTCTATTTACCTGGTCAACACAAGTAAGATTATTGGACATCCCTCATCCCTCCCTCCCTGGTCCTGACATCCCATCCTTTCCCCAAGCCGTCCACCCACGAACACAGCGCCGCCAACCAACCCGCGCTACGATTATTTAGCCGAACCTAGGACCCCCCATCCTTATCGGAGCGCTTTCTTTCATTCATAAAGTCAACCAGCTCCCGATCTTCGCTCTCGCACTTCCCTCCTTTTCTCAACACAACAAGACTCACTGTCTGTTGACCTCCCCTTCTTCCTTTACGACACTTGCTCAATTTCTCCCATTTGTACCCCCTCCGAACCGCAAAGATGGCAGGCTCTACTACCATCTCGTACACTGCCAATGTGAGCCAATTCCCGATCTCCGAAATCACCCCGCCACGAACAGACCAGGCTGACGATCGTGTAGCTCCTGAAATACATGGCCCTTGACCAGAAGGGAAATGCTATGGCAGAGTGAGTTATTTTGGATTTGATTTACCAGACCTTTGAACTAATTTACGGAAGGTACATCTGGATTGATGCAAATGGTGGTGTTCGTACCAAGTCAAAGGTGAGATCCCGCTCCTTGCGCCACTGCGAGTCATTTTTAGAACACATCTGACAATTTGCGCCTTCAGACCCTCACCAAGGTTCCAGAAAGCGGTACCTTCAAGGTTGAAGATCTCCCCGAGTGGAATTTCGACGGTTCCTCGACCGGCCAAGCCCCTGGTGACAACTCTGACGTCTACCTCCGACCCGTCGCCATCTACCCCGATCCTTTCCGCGGTGCACCCAACATCTTGGTTATCACCGAGTGCTGGGACCCCGATGGAACCCCAAACAAATATAACTACCGCCATGAGTGTGCTAAGCTCATGGAGGCGCACAAGGAGCACAAGCCATGGTTCGGTCTTGAGCAGGAGTACACTCTTCTCGATCAATTAGACAGACCATATGGCTGGCCACAGGGAGGTTTCCCCGGCCCACAAGGACCATACTACTGTGGTGTCGGAACTGGCAAGGTCTACTGCAGAGATATTGTTGAGGCTCACTACAAGGCTTGCTTGTTCGCTGGTGTCAAGATCTCTGGTACCAACGCCGAGGTTATGCCAGCCCAATGGGAGTTCCAGGTTGGTCCTTGTGAGGGTATCGAGCGTGAGTACTGTGCATCTCTTCTCCTTAGAATCCTGCTAATGTTTAAACAGTTGGTGATCAACTCTGGCTCGCCCGTTTCCTCCTCCACCGTATCGCTGAGGAGTTTGGTGCCAAGATCTCCTTCCACCCCAAGCCAATTCCAGGTGACTGGAACGGAGCTGGTCTTCACAGCAACTTCTCCAGTGAGGAGATGCGCAAACCTGGTGGCATGAAGCACATCGAGGCCGCTATCAAGAAGCTTGAGGGTCGTCACAAGGAGCACATCGCAGTTTACGGAGAGGACAACACTCTGCGTCTTACTGGCAGACATGAGACTGGTAGCATCGACTCTTTCACTTATGGTGTTGCCAACCGTGGTTGCTCCATCCGTATCCCCAGAGAATGTGGCCACAAGGGTTACGGTTACTTCGAGGATAGACGACCAGCTTCTAATGCCGACCCTTACCAGATTACTGGTATTATGATGGAGACTGTAAGTTCAACCGTCTCACAAGAATGAACACCAGCTAACTGTCTATCAGATCTATGGTTCCGTTGAGTAGATTTAGAGGCGTGCAAACTGGTTTGGATGGGTTGGGGCGTGTACAGATTGGCGCAGTGATTTCTAAGCCCTTGGGATTGCACTTTTCTGCAAGCGATGTTTTTACTGCTTGGTCTCTAGGTTACAGAGTTGCCATGTAGATTGCGCAGACAATTCGATACCAAATTTACAACCTCAATGCTGTTTTGTCACGTGCATCATATATCCATCGTTCCTCTTTCTTCTTATACATGCGGCAGAGTATCTAAGATATGTAACCATCCAGAGAACAGAAAGTGACGATTTAGATATCTTGGGGGCTTCAATTGAGGGGTTACAGCCTTCTTCAAAGCGTTGTCAGCCTCGTGCCTGCGTGCATTGATGACGTGCAGCAAGTCCAAGCTCCCAAAAGTCCCAAAATAACCCCGAAGCTTCAGACTTTCTAAAGGCACGAAACATTCATCGACAATTGCACTACCCACAATGCTTTTCACAACACTGCCTAGAGCAGCTTTGCGCTGCTCATTCAAAGCACCAGTTCGGACAATTTCAACTCTCCAATCGAATCCTCATATCGTGAGTCTTCCGAATTCCTAAACCACTGCTCAAGCAATATCTCTCCTCTCTCTCTCTACATAATCCACACAACCACAACATCCCACACATCTTCTTACAACGCAACAGTACGTCTTCCCCTCACCCACCACAGCATCCTCACACATCCTCACCCTCCTCCCAACCCAACCGCCGACCCCCTCCCTCGCAATCGGCACCACAACAGCCCTCCCCCCAACACCCACCTCCGTAATAGAGAACCCACACTTCATGCGCATCCTCTACGACGTCCTGCGCTTACACGCCCCTTCCGATCCATATATCCAAGGACAAGCTGCTGCTTTCGCCTCGAGCTCTGGCTCTGCGTTGGGATCGGGCGGGATGTTTTTCCCTCAGCAACAGAACCAAAATAGGCGAGGGCGGGGAGGAAATGGAAGTGGAAGTGGAAGTGGGAATGATGCGGCTAAGAGGGGACAAGCAGGCGATGGAGCTGGAGGCGCGAGCTCGCAAGGTGGAGCTGGAGGAGGGGGCAAGGGCGGATGGGTTCATGTTAGTGATTTGAGGGCGCCGCCGGATTATGGGAGGATTGCCTGGCCGGAGGATATTTTTGGGAGTTTGGAGGTTGATGGGAGGGGGGAATTTGTGGAGGGTGAGGGATCTGCTAGGGGGAATTGGCAGGAGAGTGGGAGTTATAGGGTTATTACGAGGGAGGGGATGTGAGTTCTTCTTTCTCTTTTCTTTGGCGGAGAGGTGGAAGGGTAGTATTTGTCTACCTCTTGAAAGGAAGACCTTCCATTGGCTTGGGTGGTTAAATCTGTGAAAGTGAAATGCTGACTACGAGTAGATTAGGGCTAAGTGATTTCCTGAGGGGAAAGTTAGTCGAGCGTCTGATGGAGGAAGAGAAGAAAGCTCTCAGATAGTGATTGTGTCGAGCGACGAGGAGGCAGAGGATGACTAGGAAGTGACTGTAGGATTTATCAGATCTGGACGATACCCATGCCTAAGCAGTAATACATCAAGATTTGTACGATATCAGAAAGGTGGTCGGGAATTATGGAAACTATGGAGATAGAGGGTTTCCGGACGCTCAAAACCAATACTACTCCAAAATGCAGAGCTAATGTATGATGATCGACGGTTACGGTCGGAGAGCTGGGAGCGGAATTCTTGCTATTAGATAGATAGTTCTTCCGGTCGTAATATACTCCAGCAAGGAAGGATTCACGATGGAGTGTTACACCGATGATCGATCGGATCTTGTCATACTTGGATGCACGGGATTGGGAATGTCCGTATCACCTCAATTTGTTCTGTTGGTGGTAGAGAGACTGCAGAGTGATATTAAATACAGGATGGCTAGATGTATGCTTGAAACCTCGAGTGCCATATTGGGATTTGTCTTGATATTTCGGTGAACTTAAGAGGTCACTCCGCTCAGAAAATGCCCCACAGCTGTACATTTGAATCCACTCAGTATTATATTTAGAGCTTGACATACACCTGAAACAATCACTCGGCTCAATCCACTATTCTAAGTAAATAACTTTGTCTTTCCTACAATTCATTGCGCTCAGATGTCATTGAGGTATTATAAAATGTCTTCGGAGGTATTCAGGATCTGCTGGCACAGTTTATCCATGCAAGGCAACAAATACGGCCGTATTAGAATCAGATCCCTTATCTCTTGATTCTCGCCCTTTTCATTTGCACAGTTGGCTCATAAAAGGTGAATTGTAGCAGTCTTAGAATAGAGTGAATAATTCAAGTCGCACTGATTCTCCGCTACCCCACAAAGTCAACATATAGATCGGATCGCTTAAAATCGTCAGCGATTGATTGACAGCCCGAGCTCGCTCGCTCCCAGCCCTTTGTGAGACCTACGACTACTGAACCTTCCAAAAGTCGCAACAACACGTAGTGACATCAGGGGTCCCAAAAGCGCTCTTCTCGCCTCCTCTTACTCTCCCAGAAGCAGCATGCCTACAATCAGCTCTTGAGGACATCTTAAATCATCAACATCCGACCTCACCTTCCAAAGTGTTGAAGACGTGAAGCTCAGGCCCGTGAAGTGGTGGGGCAGTTCCGTCGACGTTACCACCCCTCAAATTCCTCCACTCCCTCCAAAAGCAACAACACACCCCGCAATGATGCCTCACGGGGCCTACGAAGATGGCGAGCTCGAGATCTCTCTTGCTCCCTCCGCAAATCGTCGCGCAAACAACAAACCTCCCGATGCCAGCTCTCGCCGTCCAAATGGCAACAACCACCGTTCCGTTGAGCCAGCGCCTCAGAAGAAGGCAGAGCAGCGCATCGGTGCCTACCAGATCATCCGTACGCTGGGCGAGGGCTCCTTTGGCAAAGTTAAGCTGGCTGTACATCGCGTCACCAATCAGCAGGTCGCTCTGAAGATTATTGCGAGAAAGAAGTTGATCAGTCGAGATATGGCTGGCCGGGTGGAGCGGGAGATTGAATATCTGCAATTGCTCAGACACCCTCATATCATCAAGCTGTACGTCTAGGTCTTCCTGTTACATAGAATGAGAGAGATACTAATTGGATTCTGGCAGATACACCGTGATCAAGACCCAACTCGAAATTATTATGGTCCTCGAATATGCTGGTGGGGAACTCTTCGACTACATCGTTCAGAATGGGAAGATGAAGGAGGACGAAGCTAGGAGATTCTTCCAGCAGATCATATGCGCCGTGGAATACTGCCACAGACATAAGATCGTGCATCGAGATCTCAAACCCGAGAACCTCCTCCTAGACGAGAACCTGAATGTCAAGATTGCGGATTTCGGATTGAGCAATATCATGACGGACGGCAACTTTCTAAAGACAAGTTGTGGTAGTCCGAATTACGCAGCCCCCGAAGTCATCAACGGGAAATTATACGCTGGTCCTGAAGTGGATGTGTGGAGTTGTGGGGTAATCTTATACGTCTTGTTGGTGGGAAGATTGCCTTTTGACGACGAGCACATCCCATCTCTCTTTGCGAAGATCGCCAAGGGACACTATGTCGTTCCAAATTATATGAGTTCTGGGGCGTCTGCGTTGATCAAGAAGATGCTGGCTGTGAATCCGGTTCACCGAGCTACTATTGAGGAAATTCGGATGGACCCTTGGTTCATGAAGAACTTACCTGCTTACCTCCAACCTCCTGTTGAGGAGTTCCTCGATACTGGTGTCGACCCCAGCAAGGCTATCACTCCGAAACTTATTGCTCCTCATGCTAGTCCGGCCGTTCAGGAGAAGCTCCACGATCAAGTTACTGAGAAGATCAGTAAAACCATGGGATATGGTATCAAGGATGTGCAAGAAGCTCTGGCAGCTGAGGAGCCATCTGCTATTAAAGATGCCTACTTGATCGTGCGGGAGAACAAGCTTATGCAAGCAAATCGTGAGTTTTCCCAGCATGACAGTTTTAAAGCCACGTCTTCGCATTGTGCCTCGCCAAATACTGACTTTCAATAGCAAACTTATCGGACGACAAAGGTCAACTACTATTCCAGGTACCTTCACCACCAGCATGGAATGATGGTATCAAACTAGGAGGTATTGGTTCTGAACCTGCATCACCTATCGTCAAGGAACCACAAGGCCCTCAAGGCAGCCCAGCAGTGCTTCCTGCCCGTCCAAGTCCACTAATGGACGCCATGTCACCTCGTTCTTCTAGCTCGATCGGAACCGACAGATCGGTTCGACCATACGTGAGCAAGATCGGTATCCTTCCAAGCAGCTTACCTGCATATCATAGAGATTTTATGGAGGCCCGACGTACGGGTAGAAATGTTGGCAATGTACTGTCAACAGCTCACTCGGAAGTCGAAGAGCCTCATGCTCAAACTGATGCCGAAAAGGCCGAGACTGCTCGACGCCTGAATCCTCACTCTCGCAGTCAGCTCAAGCTGGATGAAGCTAGTAAGAGACCTGCTGGAATGACTCCAGTCCCTCAAAAAAAGACCAAGCCTACAAAGTGGCAATTTGGTATTCGGTCACGAAACCAACCTCTTGAGGCAATTGGGTGTATTTACAGAGCACTTCAAAAGCTCGGTGCAGAATGGGTGGTTGATGATGAATGGGCTCCTCGACGAGAATCCGGCGAAGACGATAGGTATGTACGAGAGATTGTCTAAAGATGTTGCTAATCATACTAGAACCAACAATAACAGCTTCATATCCAATGGAAGTGGGGCTTCTCTACACCACACCGAGTCCATGAGCCAAGGCAAGGATTCCACTACCAACTTGCGTTTCAGTAGCGTGGATCCAAATGCAACATATAAACTCCCCGCAGATCCCTGGGTAATCCGCGTCCGGTGGAAGAAAGATGGCATGTATCCTCCTGGAATTATCCCTCCTGGATCCACTCACTCATCCTCTATAGACCTCCGGCGACAATCTATAGCTTCTCTCAGCAGTGCTGGTGGCTCCTTACCTTCCCAGGACTATTCGTCCCCTCCCAAGTTCTCCAATGCGGAACCGGTTGATAACGTTGTTATGCACCTCGATATTCAACTCTACGAAATGGAAGCTGGCGTCTACCTAGTTGACTTCAAGTGTGCAGGATACGAAACCGCCGAAGGACAGTTGCTCGAGGAGAAGGACATCACGTCCCCATTCCCTTTCCTGGATCTGGCATCCAAGTTGATCATCCAGCTCGCAGAGGCTGACTGAGAAAATTGAGTTTGCATCATGAACATCAGGCAGGCAAAGCTGCTCTGATCTACGCCGGGATGAGGCAACGGAGGACAACATCGCAAAACTGGGGAGGATTATTGATTGGCATTTATCGACATGCACAGGATGGCATCAGCGAAACAAACATGAAGGACATGAAGGGTACTATTGGCGAGTGGAGTGGAGTGGAGTACTTCATCGCGAGCGATCGATTGAGCAACGGCGTTATTCCTTCCACGACGGATATTTTCTTTCAGGATGGTTGGTTAAAATACCCGGGAGAGGAAGGAAGCAAGCAAGCACGCGAGGCCGATCGATTCCTCTATGTCCTCAATTTTTATTTTTGGTATCTCATTCGATGGATTTCTTCGCCTGATATTCACGCAGTCATGGTACTCTTCGCTTGCAACCACTGGCTCTTGGTTTCCAAGCACCGGGCAGGACACACTGAGTGCAGTAATACGTCTCTCGCTTCAGCTTGGCCACTTTCCTCAGTCTTCAGAACGCTTGTATTCCATCGGCTACTGGACCTCTTTCATAGGCTAGACTAATATGGGAAGATGGAAAGTCAAAAAGCGGATTGAGGGATACGCAGATATGCAGACAGTCAGACAGGAAGACAGGCAGGATGCAATAACAGATTCGTCGATTAGTGGATTGGTGGACGAATCGATAGGTAGTGCAATTTCCCCTCTTTTTGTGTGCGATAATAGGGTATTGTGTCACATAGATCGGGCATAGGGATTGAATTCAAGAGAGCCATTTTCGTGATAGTGCAAATAGAGTTTGTAAGAGCATCGTCACGCTTTTAATGTGACCATGTCGTTGAGATTACTTGCCTTCCCTTTGAGTTGACATGTAGCTATCGAAGTAATATCTACGAAGGGGAGGAAACGATAGCAATTGCAACCGTGAAAGTTTGTGTTTAAAAGAGGCCATTGACATGTCATATGAACACTTCGAGTATCAAACCAAATGCCATGTTTCCATTCAGAAATTTGCTTTTTTTATTCTGATATTCTCGTCCTGAGGTATTTGCAATGCTAGAAAAGGAACAGACTCATCTGTGTGAGCAGTGCCATATAAGTACATTTCGATCCATCGAACGCCGCTTATGATTGCCCCCAAGAACGCCATGCACAATCCCACGGTCCTCTCAGTTAGCGTCGTCCTCGTCTTCGTCCTCTCCATACAAGGCCAAGAAGTAATGCTTCTGTTAACTCATCTCTGCTCACTTTTGGAACCCTCGCCTCTCTTATACAGTCCTTTGATATCCTCACAACCTATCGTCTCTCACCACCAGGAGGTCCTCCACCAGGTGGTCCACCCGACGGACCATTCATGCCCTGCGGCGGCGGCGGAAACTGGAAATTCGGAGGCAGACCGCCGGGAGGTGGGAACTGGAAGTTAGGAGGTAGACCGCCTGGTGGAGGGAATGGGAGTCCGCCAGGGAAGGGTGGCATGGGAGGCATTCCGCGGCCGCCTGGAGGGGGGATCATGCCGTTTGGTGGGGGCATGCCGGGCATGCCTGGCATGGGAGGCATACCGGGGAGAGCGGGCATACCGAAAGGTGGTGGGGGGACGCCTAGGACACATGTCAGTATGATTTTCTCTAGAAAAGATGGTGTGGAGAGGGCAGGGGAAGGTCAGACGTACCTCCTGGGAATGGGAATGGTGGAGGAGCATGAACGCCTGGGTTCTGTCCGAGCATAGGATTGGACGAGGATTGGCCTTCTGCAGCGTACGAAGAGGTGATGGAGTCGATAACAGACTGGGCTTTCTCGTGACCGATTTCTGGAGCTGAGGGTTAGCTGGCTGCTTGTAGGTAGGCAGATTTGGGGGAGGGGGTTTCCCTACGTTGGTAGTAGTCGACGACGTTTCGTAGATGGTTTCGACCGCTGTTGTGAGCCTTGCGGACGCTCATGGAGTCGTGTGTGAGGTACACATCGCAGTAATCGCCTGGTCGAAGGTTAGTGTTGAGCTTGGAGCTGTTGGAGGTTCGGACAGAAGTATTGGGTCTTTGCGCCGGAGGACGACTTACAGAAGACTATCGGCAGAGGTTAGCAAATTATATTGGATTGATCGCAAGGTTATAACTTACATTTCGGCATCTTGAAAGAGTGGCTAGCTTGATCTCGTGGAGTTGAGGTGGTCGTTTGTTTGCGAATTGTACGCCTTTCGCTGAAGTTCAAGATTCAAATTCGCGATCAAGTATCCTTATGTAAGCAGCACTTCGCGACCCAGACCAGAACCCTTGCAAAGCAGCATCCCTGCACCAAAAAGAGCCACGTTCTAACAACCCCCTACTTCAGCGTACGCGACAAAGTTGGCAGTGAGAGCAGAGCGAGGAGCCGCTTCTTCTTTCTCGACATCCTCACACGACGCCCGCTCATTCAACCAAGCAGCATGGCATTCTCACAACCCATTCTGCGCACGCTGTGCAGCGTGCTCTTCTTCCTGTCGTGTGTGCAGGCGCTCAAATTCGATATCGAGGCTTTCAGTAAAGGGGACTCGAGGGGGACGAGATGCATCCGGAATTTTGTGGCGAAGGATACTCTGGTTGTAGTTACGGCTACTGTGGATGGGACGAAGGGCGACGGCATGATTCTTAATATGCATGTGAGTAGCTTTGGCAAGGCAATTGGGCTAGGACAATGAAGGAATGGAGCTGATGGTCAATTACAGATTAAAGATGCGGTTGGAAATGAATATGGAAGGCCGAAGGATGTAGTGGGCGAGAAGAGAATGGCTTTTACTTCTCATGCTGATGCATCGTTCGATGTATGCTTCGAGAACCACTTTTCTGGCAGTAAGTGACGCTCATAGGCATCCCTTCCCTTAGAGAACTTCATTGCTAACACTTCCGCGTACAGCTACTGGAGTATCGAACCCATACCGTCACATCGAACTCGACATCGACATTGGCGCAGACGCCAAAGATTGGTCTGCCGTTCAAGCAACTGAGAAGTTGAAGCCAGTCGAGACCGAGCTGAGGCGCATGGAGGAGATGGTTGCTGAGATTGTTGCCGAGATGGACTACCTACGATCCCGCGAGCAGAAGCTCAGAGACACGAACGAGAGCACGAATAACAGAGTGAAGTGGTTTGCTTTTGGTACTATGGGCATGCTGGTTGCATTGGGAGCGTGGCAGGTCATTTATTTGCGGGCGTATTTCAGGTATGTTGACCCACGTTTCTGGATAATCGAGGGCAGGTTACTAACAACAATGGTACAGATCAAAGCATCTTATTTAGATGTATGCAGGCAACAGGTAGGCATCTTCTACGGCAAGGTCCGATGTGTTATTAGCGGCTGTAGAATTAGAAGGGTATATTGCGCAACTAGGACGACTAGAAGGTCCGTGTTCAGCGGTAATATGGTATGTGGACATCAACGACTCTACGAAGCTATTCGAGATTTCTGGATAGGCGACTGGAAGAGAGATGGAGACCAAACAAAAGTACACGATCAACACAGCAATGTTTGCAGAGCCTTTGACAGTGAAACCTACCTGGGGAAAGCCTAGAGTGAGACTTTGTGTCTGCTGTTCCAATGTGACGGTCAACTATGCTAACGACCAGCGCGAGATATTGATGCCGACATGGAATTATATAAGTGGAAGGTCAGGACGACAAGTGAAGCTTTCTGGTTTTCATTCAATCAACATCACACTATTATTGTCATATTGGCCCTTGAGTAGTTAAAAAAAATGTTTCATTGTCATTCCATTTTGTAATGCTATACAATATAGGTCGTCATATGGTCTCCCGGCACCCTCGAATTCTTCCAATCCCCTACGATGGTGGCATCGTATCGAAGGTCTGAGCAACTTCAGGAACCCATGGGAACCGGGCCTTGCCATAGATCTCCGCGCCAGGCTTGAGCGACTTTCCACTCTCCAAAAGACCGGTACGGACGACAATATCGTTACCCATTACCTCCTGGTGGTGATAGGCGTGGCTAGTGCAGTTTGGGCAGTAGAAGCAGCTGACTGACTTGCCTGTAAATCGAGTTTGAGTGACAATTCACGATAGTTGACTTGGTGTGGACGTACCTGAATCGCCCTTGTACTTGTAAACCTTAAGTTCTCCCTTTGTGACCTTCAGGTTCTCCTTGGGGACAATCTGATTGAGAGAGTATGCTCCTCCGCCGAGTTGTTTGCAGGTGTCGCAGTGGCACTTCGGGAATTAGTAAAGTTGTGGTTTTGGTCCGGCTCCCTGAAAAATCATACCAAAACGTGGGCTCGCTCGTTGAGCTTGACATCCCATTCAGTTTGGCCGCAATGGCATCTTCCGTGATCTGTAGACATGATGAAATGATATGAGGTAGTAGTTCTCCGTTGAAACTGGATACTTCGAAACGGAGGTTCAAAAAGCGCACTTGCTGTTTATATACCACTTTCTGACTTCCACGAAGGAGGGGTATCAAACCTACGTCAGCCATGGTGACGTCTAAATAAGACTCTCATTGGCACTCAGGACTTCCGAGGGATTTGGTCGGAGAACTTAATCAAATCTTTCAGACTGCTGCCACTGGCTGTACTCACCCTTAGGTTCCAGTCTTTAAGGGAAAGCTTCCAAATGGCCCAATTGAAGGTTGACTTTCGGTATTCGATGTCAAGTTACATGAGCTCGCTCCTAGAAGCTTCCCAGCGCCCGCCAGCCTCTAAAGAGCTTCGAATGGCGCACTTATGGAGTAGGTCCAAGGCCCCGCATACACCAATGCAACGACTCAAGGCCTGCAGTATGGTATGCCATCATACGATGAGCTCAGAGCTTAGCTTCGAGTTCCACGGCGACGGTGAGATCCCGAGAAGTGTCCGGGCATCGCGTCCTTCAGCTCATGTCATTCCGCAAGAGCGGAAGGGCTATGACAAATAATCAGTCTCGATCGTGAGAATGGAGATGGGAACGAGGAGAAATCAGGTAGACAGGTAAGAGCCTCTCAGAGGAGAGTGTGAAAGTCGGATCTCACTCCGACAGCTGCCTGTGATGAACCAGTAATGTACCAATTGAGATTTGCAGTCAGGATCCCTCTCTTTGCTTCCGAAGGAATGAATCAAATCCTGCAGAGAAGAACGATAAACAGACAGGTAGGCAAGCGAAGAAGGAAAGTTCAACTTAGAAGGACGGCGGCCTTTCGTTAAATACCTTTGAGGGTGCCAACAAGGTGCTCCTTCTTAGGTACCTATAGAACTAATCATCTCTCAACAACCATTGAGCGCTGATCTTCGACGTAAAGAAACTTCTGTAATAGCACACATTCGATGATGATACTCCTTTTGATAGAGAAATGATACGATGTCAATATAAACTTCTTGCAAGTTGTTGAGTAATCTTTCGCGATATGGAGGCCTGAGTCTCTCTGAAAGTGATGCGAGTCCATTCGCTGGTATCTTATCGCGCGATAAGGTTAGCGCGTCTCGGCTAGTTTATCGCCGCGAAATTTATTCTCCAAGGTCGAAAGTTTTTTGGCGGAGCAGCAGCTTGACGAATTGCGAAACCACGATTCCATATACAACATAGCACAATGGATTCTGCCGAATTACACAGCAAGAAGCGCAAGAGGAAGCATAGCAGCGCCAAGCCGGAAAAGGAGGACGCTGTTGTTGCGACGAATGGCTCCAGCCCTGCTCCGGAAGAAGTCGAGGTGGTTGTGAAGAAGAAGCGGTCCAAGGAGGAGAAGGCTTTGAAGAAGGCCAAGAAGGCTCACAAGGCTGTGGAGGAGGAAGAGATTATCGAGGATGAGATAGCTCTCGAGAAGCCCGACGAAGATGCCGAGGATGCTGTTCCAGAAGCTGATGAAGCTGCCGACGCTCAATGGGAAGACGAGGACGCTGAAGACCTGGGAGATGGATCCGCAGACCTGGCTGAAGGAGCATTGGCAGATGCAAAGAACCTCTCATTACCAGATACCGGTGTGCAGGCGAAGAAGTTTAGCGAGCTGAATTTGTCGGAGAAAACTATGAAAGCTATCGAGGAAATGAAGTTCGAGACTATGACAGAGATCCAACAACGTGGAATACCACCTTTGCTGGCTGGGAGAGATGTGCTGGGTGCTGCGAAGACTGGTTCGGGAAAGACTTTGGCCTTCTTGATCCCTGCCATTGAGATGCTCAATGCGCTGCGGTTCAAACCTAGAAACGGAACTGGTGTTATTATCGTGTCTCCAACGAGAGAATTGGCTCTTCAAATTTTTGGTGTCGCCAGGGTATGTACTTTTAGAAACTCGTGTGGCGCATTTCCAGGAGTAGGACACTAATTTTATTCAGGAACTCATGTCGCATCATTCGCAGACCTACGGAATCGTAATCGGAGGCGCCAACCGGAGAGCAGAAGCCGAGAAGCTGGCAAAGGGTGTCAATCTGATCGTCGCAACACCTGGACGGCTTCTCGATCATTTGCAAAATACCCAAGGTTTCGTTTTCAAGAATCTGAAGGCTTTGATCATTGACGAAGCTGATCGAATTCTGGAAATTGGTTTCGAGGATGAGATGCGACAGATTGTAAAAATCCTGCCGAAGGATGACAGACAGTATGTATCCTGTTCCACTTGGAATCATAGTAAAGCTAACAAGCAATGAAAGGACCATGTTATTCTCAGCAACGCAAACCACCAAAGTCGAGGACTTGGCTAGAATCTCCCTCCGAGCCGGACCTCTCTACATAAACGTTGACAACCAAAAGGAGCACAGCACAGTCGAAGGTCTCGAGCAAGGCTACGTCGTCTGCGATGAAGACAAGCGATTCCTCCTCCTCTTCTCCTTCCTCAAACGCAACCTAAAGAAGAAAGTCATCGTCTTCCTCTCAAGTTGCGCCTGTGTGAAATACTACGCCGAGCTCCTCAACTATATCGACCTACCAGTTCTAGATCTACACGGCAAGCAGAAACAACAGAAGCGGACTAACACCTTTTTTGAATTCATCAACGCTAAGCAAGGAACTCTCATCTGCACAGATGTTGCTGCGAGAGGATTAGATGTACGTTGACGTTTTCACCCTCTCCACAAGAAGCACTCACTGACAAGCTGTAGATCCCAGCCGTAGACTGGATCGTGCAATTCGACCCTCCCGACGACCCCCGCGACTACATCCACCGCGTCGGTCGAACAGCCCGCGGTTCCAACGGCAAAGGCCGCTCCCTAATGTTCCTGCAACCCTCCGAAGTAGGCTTCCTGGCGCACCTCAAAACGGCGCGCGTCCCCGTCGTCGAGTTCGACTTCCCCGCCAAGAAGATCGTGAACGTGCAATCGCAGCTCGAGAAGCTGATCAGCCAGAACTACTACCTGAACAAGAGCGCCAAGGACGGATACAGGAGTTATTTGCAGGCGTACTCGAGTCATAGCTTGAGGACGATCTTTGATGTGCACAAGTTGGATTTGGTGAAGGTGGCCAAGAGCTTTGGGTTTAGTGCGCCGCCGAGGGTGGATTTGACGTTGGGAGCGAGTATGAGTAGGGATAAGAAGACGCAGGGGAGGAGGGCGTATGGGAGTCAGCCGAAGCAGGGTGGGAGCTTTAAGAAAAGGGGGACGTATTAAGCGAGGTGGTATTTAGATGGTTAGTGATGAGGGGTGTGAATTGATACCTTGCATCGTTGCAGGCGTTGTGTATTAGCATCTTCTGCTTATGGCGTGGAGTCCGTGGCAATAAAAAGACAACTGATTCTCAATTTTGATGGGCCTTGTATACAGCTCTTGGGCCCGCAAAGTTGTCGCATTTGTCATCGTGGTAATTTCAAGCACGACGTATGCGGGACTTAGACAACGCAGTGCTTTCATGAGTTTGTTGATTTATTAAGTATCTACATACATTTACACCCTTTTCTGGGTTCATCATCGTCGCTTTGTATACCGCTGCAGAAAAACTTCCTGCTGTACGCTGGTCCATAGGACTTCTAGTGTACAAACAAGCAGGTATGGGACTCCATTTTGCTCCTCGCTGTATGATACAACTCCAAAAAAGACATCTGAAAACGAACAAGCGCACAAGCAACTGTGATGCAACTCCGTAGCCGTACGACGAGTAACCCTCGCAAACCGGCATCCCATGTACATTGACAATATTCGCAAGACGTATCTCACATTGTTTGAATCAGCTCTACTAGTGAAGTCTGACCCCGGGGGGTCTTCCTCTAGGTCGGCCACGCCCTCTAACAGCCATGGTTCCTCGAACAGCTTTGGGCGAGATCACAGCAGGGATCTCGTCATCGTCCGAAGATGAATCGTCTGATCCCGAGGAGTTCGAGGGTGGTCGTGCATCCTCCTCTGATTCTGAATCTGGACTCATCAAGCGGACAACAGTGGGACCCTTACGTTGAGATGGGCTGGGTCGGAGAACTGGGCGAGCTGTCGAGACAGAAGTTGGCTTACTACTGGACAGGTCTGCGGGAGTCGTGACTGGAGAGTTCTCTGAGCTGGAGAGTGTGGGTGCAGGCTTGCTAATTGCTGCCTCGGACGCCATTGGAATAACAATAGATGGCTGCTTCAGAATCGACTTTGGTATCGTAGCAGACCTAGGCGCGGTCGATGGATTACTTATTGCACTGGAGGGTCCGGAACCATTTTCAATAGTCTTTGCGGGCTTCGAAACGATCTTGACGGATTTTCCCTTCAGAGCAAGTTTCTCCTTCAGGGATAGCATCTTAGGAGCGGCAGGCTTCTCGACTGGAGAAGGAGACCGAAGAACGACCTGAGAAACAGCTTTCTTTGGCGGTCTGCCACGACGCTTAGGAATGGGCTTATCTTGGGCGTTTTCGAATTCCGAGTTTGAATCTGCCTCAGGCTGTGCTTGCCGGGCCGGTCTACCTCGTCGTTTGGTTGTCGGCTTTGGTGGCAGCGCGAAGTCAGATTCATTACCAGAATCTAAAACATTGGTCTTCGACTGCGGCTCTGGAGAAGTATTCTCGTCACTGCTTAAGCGGACCACCTGTGGTTTCTTAGCAGCCTTCGTATCTCGAACGACTGGATCTCCAAAGAGGCTGTCCTTGTCACTATCGATATCGCTTGAGATGACTGCAGCATCGCCAACATCGCTTGCAGAAGCAGAGCCTGGAGGAACTTCGATTGCTTCCGAGTTGGATCTCGAGCCACCACTTGCACCAGCACTCCGTCTCTGTCTGGTTCTTTTGGCAGGTTGCTCAGCAGTGCCGTCTGCTCCGGCTTCGTCAGCTTCCTTACGTGTCAACCAAACTGACTTGCGAGGTGTTTTGATCGTATTTGATGCACGTTCCCTAGGAGGTCGTGGGCCCTTTGGACGGCCTCTCTTGGCACTAGGTTTGGTGAAGTTACTCATGGCCTTAGCAGCGAGCTCAAGATCATCTTCTGGATGGTCGGTCTTGCGTTTGCGATTGTAAGGACCGGTGTTGTAATTCGGAATGAGGTGTTCCTCGTCTTCCTCAATTGGCACTGCGTCTTCACCCAGATCGGTGTAGATTCCTGGCTGACCGGCACTACGACGAGGCAGGCGCTTCTCTGGTCTTGGGACTTCGGCCACTTCATCTGCATTCCCTGCATCGGCTACATGCTTTTTGTACTTGGCTTCTTTCTTTTGCTTCTTCGAAGTAAAGAACTCCTCTTCCTCGTCGTCCTCGCCATGTCGCTTACGCTTCTTGACTTCTGGCTGCAGCAAAGCCGGGTCCAAGAGGTCCGAGAGAGCCAAGTTCGGGTTCTGAGCAAGGGTCTGTTGAGATGGCTCTTCGACTGAATCATTCATGCTAGGCGGGTCGTAGACAATCCTATCAATGCCGTCACCCTGCTGATAATATCCGATACCCATCATACGATTCTGCCCAACGTGAGATGGATCTGGGTATGATGGCTCAGACGGCTCGGGAGGAGCCATAGGTGTTGGTGTTGCGACACGGGCAGGAGTCGGTGTTGAAGACATCATGGGAGCAAGAGGCGCTAACAGGCGCGATGGATAGCTTGCTGGTTGCAGATTGGTTGAGTCGTAGTCATCGAACTCATAGTGTCCATCAATTCCCATCCACGCGTTCTGGATATCGTCGCCCATGTTTCCATTAAGCGCGTAGTCATCGTGACCATTGGGGTTCGGCGTGAACACTGGAGGATGGTAGGGTGTTCGATACTCCCCATTGCCGTTTGATGTAGGATCGCCAGGAGCAAGGCCGCGTAGTGATGGGTCAATGTCCTGCATCTCTCTTGCGTGATCTTCCAGAGCTGCGTTTGCAGCCGCATCTACACCCGTGGCTGCATTTGTAGTTGCAAAAGGGTCGCCATCAGCACCAAGATAGCTATCGTCAATTGGATCGACACGGGCCTTCTCGGCTTCTGCCTTTTCCTTGAGTTTCTTCATTCGTCCTGTGTCCTGGGGGTTCTCGGCATTGGTGTCTCGGAGCCATTGCAGGTTGGTCCTGGAAAAGTCAACAAGACTTTCCACGCTTCGATAGTCTGCAACTTTCCGAGTGTCGTGCCCGAGAAGTGTTCCTTTGGGTTGATAGGGCTTCTGAACATTACCCTTGCGGCATTTTGAGCAAGAGCAGATCTTCAGACACCTCGGACATTGCCAGTCTTTATCCTCCATGACCGTCTGGGGCATCAGATCAAAAGCACGCCACAGGACTCCGTAACAATAGGCAGCGTTGCAGGTTGTGCAGAAAGCAAGTTTCCAATTCCACTCCTGATGGAAGCAGATGTGGCAGGAATGAGTTTTCCCTTTTTGTGGTGCTATTCTGTTTCGTCGAGTGGCAGCTCCTTTCTTCCCCTTTCTGGTTTTGATGCGTCCCTCATCGTCAACTTCTGGCTCAACATCCGACATGTCAGGAGTAAGCTCCTTTGGCTTCGTGATGTCGGTCCATGGTCTACGTCTTAATTGTTCTTGGCAGACCTCCGCAATTGGCTTTTTGCCATACCGCTTCCGCGCAACATCGAGAACTTGAGGTGATCTCATGGTATCGAAATAACCGTCAAACTGTACAACTACGCAACGCCATATTTCGTAATTGTCGACGAGCACGTTCCAATCCCACTGCTCAACCCAGCTTAATGCAGAGATACAAGCACATGAGCGGCCCATGGCGTAGCAGTCCATACAGATGTCGTAAGTGTCCTCCTCGCCCTTGTCTCCATATAGAATGCAAGATTTGCAAGTAAGAAATCGATTGAAGATGTTAAGTCGACAATAGGAGCAAGTGACATTCGAGTCGAACGGGACCATTTCAACGTCTGTTTCCTCGGGCAACTTTAGCGAGAACATTTCACTGACCAAGATCTCCTGGTAGAGCATAAAAAGTCGCTTGAAATCCTCCAGTAGCTGCTTGATTCGGCCGTATTTCCACATCTTGGGCTCGATGGTGTCCCGTTGGAGTAAGCCGTGATACTTCACAAGTGTGTAATAAACGATGGCCTTGCACTTGTACTGCTCGTCTCTGCACACCATCCGGCCGCGAGGAAGCGCTTCATGCAGGGCCAGTTCCAGAGTATCGACAGTCGTGCGATTCCAGGCTGCTTTCATGGTCCGTGTTCCTCGATTCCAAACCTGATGGGGAGCGAGAGGTGGAATGAGAATCAAATCGCCTTTTCTCTGCTCAACAACCCAAACGTTGAATGGTGCCTTCTTCCACGCGTTGACTTGAGCAAAGTGCTTTTCAACCTCGACGTCATGACCCAGCATCGATAGGAAGTATTCGGAGACAACTTCGCGCTCCTTCGTCTCAGTCATGAACCAAATCGAGCTGCCTTCCTTCTCGCCCCTTCCATTCTCTGATGCTTCCACCATAATGTTATGACCAAGTGTGGCGCACATCTCGCGATGTGTAGGGGTATAGGTGCCTTCATGTCCGATATAACACATCATGTTGAGGGCTCTCATCTCTGAAGGCAGACTGCTCATCAAATCACCCGCTGGCGCAACTCCTTTCCCGTATCGCATCTGGTTGTATTCGTTCGGTTCAAGTATCGCGCCATCTCCTCCGGTTCGGGACTCGATGCAGTTATTGAGATAGTAAACGCATTCGGGAATGGTATTCTTCAAATGGTTGGCCCATGCTTCGGGGCAATCAATATCCTTCAAATAAAGTCTTTGGCGTTTCGGGTCCCGAAAGTTATCTTTGGTAAACTGGTTCGTAAGCTGGCCCATGGATCTCAGGTAGTGGCCCGTGGTCATAGGAATGTTGATCTCATTTGGGATGTCCCTAACTTGCTCGGCTGGAGGGCATGAAGTCAGCAACAGTCTCTTCCCAGAGGAGAACGACTTACGCTTGGTTCCCAGGTTGGACTCCAGCCAGTCTTTACTGAATAGCAAAGAAGGCAGACTTTCGGCCCAGTCTTCAATAACAAGAGGCTTCCCGCTCTGTATAACAACTGCCAAAATCAGAGCTTCAAAGCTTTGAATGGAGTGCTCCTTGAGCTTCTCTGTTGAAAGTCTGGTAACATAGTCGAAGTTGTCGGTGCTCTCCACCAGCGCAGCCAGATCGAATTCTGGAGATATGGGCACAAATTGTGCTTGTGGGTGAGATTGCGAGGGCATCTTGCTAGATTTGAGTTGGAGGCGCCCCGTCAAATCTATCCCTCAACCACCGTCCACAGTCGCGGCGCATAGTATCGTCGACGTTCAGGGACAATAAGTCCTTAGGGGCGCATAGAGGCCTGTGGTCGCAGTCTTGGTGGGAATGATCCGGTTAGTCTTTCCTTGTGAGGGAATGTTCGCAGAGGCAGCTTTTTGAAAGGTGAGGCTTGTAATAATTCCTCTGCTAAGTCGCGTCGCCGATGCGCCGCAAGAACCCCACTTCTCACAACGCCTTTTCTGGGGAAGATGTCAGGATCAAGGGTCGCGTCGCACAAGACAGCTGTGGAGGCTCCAAGCACAAGCGCGAGGATGGCACGGCGGAATTGTGTTTTGTTGTACTGCTTTTGACTTGCCGAGCATGTTGAAGCTCGAGGCGGCTGATTCTAAAGAAGTCTAGTTCGAGCACGGACCATCCAATCTTTGACAGCCTCAAGCCTCGTTGGATCGAATACAACCTTTTTCATTCCACTTCTTTCGTTTGACTTGAACGCATGTCAGATGTCCATGGTAGGCAGTGGATTATGGTACTCTGACGCTAAACGCAAATCTTCCCGTACATACCGTGAGTCAGGTTCATTATGTCTCAGTGTCCTTCATACAGCTCCGGAGCTTCCTTGACCAATTCTGCAAGATGATTGGCCACCCTTGGACAATCGTGTACAAGCTAAACATTTTTGGATATAAGCACTCGTTCAATAGCAACGTTCACTAGCTGACTATTCAAAGGGTTTCCAGCATGAGTCTCATCAGCTTTTCGTCGAGAAATGTCATTTTTCGATTACCAAGTGGTTGCAGAAGCTCTGTAATCCGGACTGCATTCCGATATCAAAGGAGCTCTGAAAGCTATGCTGCAGCCTGCAACAATTTTCAGACGAAACAAGCTCTCGTATCAAGGCAGCAAGCAGCGCTCTCTGTGTTGAACACGAGAAATCTCCATCAATCACTCAGAAAAGCGTCAGTAGCTGCACCCCAACCACCAACCTCTCTTTCTCCAGAGCCACAGGTCCAACCACCAGCGGCATATGAGGCTCCAAAGACTGGTCTCCTCTCAAATCTGCCTTCATCATGGATACCCTACGCCGAGCTCATCAGACTTGACAAGCCAACAGGAACTTACTACCTCTTTTTCCCCTGTCTATTCTCAACTCTCCTCGCCGCTCCGCTAGCAGTCCCAATAGCATCTCCTCTCTCAGTCCTCGGCACATCCCTCCTCTTCTTCAGCGGTGCCCTCATCATGCGTGGAGCAGGCTGCACCATCAACGACCTCTGGGATCGTGATCTCGATCCACACGTACGGCGAACTCGACTTCGGCCCATCGCTCGGGGAGCAGTCACACCTTTCAATGCTCTTGCTTTCACAGGTGTTCAACTCTTCACTGGACTTGGGATACTCCTCCAATTTCCGACTCAGTGCTTGTTCTACGGGATCCCCAGCTTGCTACTCGTTGCCTCATACCCGCTGGCGAAGCGAGTCACACACTACCCGCAGTTCGTCCTAGGGTTGACCTTCTCATGGGGTGCCATCATGGGATTCCCTGCTCTCGGTGTGGATTTACTACAGAATAGTGCTGCGATGGCTGCTGCCGGTTTCCTCTACACCTCGAATATTGCGTGGACGGTGCTGTACGATATGATCTATGCTCACATGGATATCAAGGACGACGCAAAAGCTGGGATCAAGAGCATTGCTTTGAGGCATGATGCGCAGACGAAGCAGATCCTGAGTGGGCTGGCTGTTACTCAGATTGGGTTACTGGCTGCTGCTGGAGTCGCTGCTGGGGCAGGACCGGTGTTCTTCGTTGGGAGCTGTGGAGGTGCGGCTGTAACGTTGGCGATCATGATCAGAAAGGTCAATCTCAAGAGTGTGAAGGACTGCTGGTGGTGGTTTGTAAACGGCTGCTGGTTGACTGGTAGTGTGATATCTGCTGGATTGGGGGCGGAATATCTCGTACAGTACTCACAGAGGTCTGATCCGGAAGAAATGGTGGCCAAGGATGTATGATATTGATTATATTGTATCTGGGGAGCACGTTCTGTATGTTATTCATAGAGTGGTTTATGTATGGGTAATATGTAATTCTAACACCATCAGGCTGAGAGGTTCCGGTGGCCTCCGTCAAGTACTCAAATATTCATGAGGAATTGTAAAATGGTATCATAGCAGGACGGATTCTCATTCGATGTCCAGCTCCATCGCGGACTGAATGGAAGTCAGAGCGATGCAGCGCTTCGGTAGCTGTGGACGAGTCTTTACGATACAGTGACTCTTGTATTTGTCTCCTTCACATGCTAAGTTATGAGGTTGACACAGAGTGGAGCTGCTACGCAGCCGCGGACGCCTTGAGCTCAGGTCCCGACAATTTAACACGGAAGAGACTGACGGTCAGTATCGTGAGCAGGATAAGTGCTTGAAGCACATCCAATCTTACTCCCACTCCAACATACACATATTTTCCCAGAGTCCTCAAATATGACGTTCAAAGTACCAAGCTCCTCATCGCTCTGAACATGTCAGGTACCCGGCAGGATTCTGGAGGCCTCCGGCATTCAGTTGGTTGGAGTCGGCAGTGGCACAGTGCATCGCCACAGCCTGAACCCCTAGGACAACAGCCTATCAAACGATCAACACGTCATGCGACCAATAACCAGCATCATCAATCCCAACCAGCAAGGATATTTCCCAAGCTATCAAACCCTCTCAAGACTCTTCGAGAACAGCGTCGTCCGCGCAATTTTAAAACTCGACCGATCTGCCATACTAGGCCAGTTAGTCAGAAGCCCAATCCGAGGTTATTTGTCTGCTTCCGGGCATGTTTTTGTTGTTGAGAGCTCTCTCAGCCGCCTACGTCAGGATCTCCTTCTCCGGATTTTCAAGGAGCTTGGACGATTTCTGCGTGTTTCCTTGCCTGAGACCTGTGGATTCCCTTGGGACGAGTCTCGGCTCTGGGCGACAGGCAAGCAAGGGAGGAAAACAGTTCACTCGGATGGGAAATACCGAGTCCAAGATGGACGTTTGCGCCATTGGTCAAAATGTACCGAATTGCGATGGGAATTAGGCATCTGTAAGGTATGCGCTCGCACCGCAAGCAGCGTTATGTTTTGTTTCAGCAAGCACTTTGCGCCCGCTCGGAGTGCTGGGGTGTTGCTGTGGCATCTGGAGATCCTCGCCTCACCACTCACATGTGTTGACTGGGAGAGGTGGTCCGACTTTGTAAGAAGAGGCAACACGCACTCTCATGAAACAGGAATTGCGAATCCAAAGAAAAGCTATTATCTTTCCAAATTTCTACCAGTTCTACCCGAAAAGAATAAAGCTCTACTGCGATCCAGAGCTGTTGGCCAAGATCAGCGCATCATTGAGAATTGACTCGAGTTTTCAAAACCGCCTATCGATTTCGGGATAAGCGTATGAGATCATCCTCCTCATCCGTTCCCTCCGTCACCCTCCACTACCGTCCCAAGGGCGCATTAAAGCTCAACACCACCTCCTCCAGCTTCTCCTCTCCCAAATAAACATCAAAGCTCCTTTATCTACAGCTATACACTTGCCACAGCTTCATAGCCTTTGCCATCACCACATCTCTTCACAATGCAGATCCCTCAACTTGGCCTCCGGGCCGTTCAGTTCGTCTTCATCTTCCTCACTCTGGCTCTGGTTGGCAACGTTATTGCGGAAGCTTTCGCAGGCAACTCGAGCAAAATCAACTATGCAATCTTCGTGTCCGTCTTCGACATGATTGTTATCCTTTGGGGCATCGGCGCTTGCTTCAAGGAAGGTCTTGCGATCGGAATTGTTCTTCCCATCCTTGATGTGATCGCCACTCTCCTCACCGTTATTGCCGGTATTGTTTTGGCCGCCGGTCTTGGTGTCCACAGCTGCGGAAACAGAGTAAGTATTCCCCACCTTCAATCCGTTTTTCGTGCATCGCTAACAGAATGACAGTCGTACCTCGTTTCCAACGCCTTGACGAACGGATCTAACAATCCCTCCAAGAGATGCCACGAACTTCAAGCCAGCACAGCGTTCTACTGGTTCGCATTCGCTGCATTCCTCGGATCTGCTATTCTCGGATTCATGAGCGGTGGTTCATCGTTCAGCAGACCCCGTGGCGGCATCCGCAAAGGTGGGCCAACAATGTCCCAGGTCTAAAGCAGAAATGGTGAGCAGTCCGTCCTGTGCATGTGCATGTTGCGATCTGACTGCCCATTCTTGCTCTGCATCCTGTCTTCCGATCCGCGACTAACAGCTTCAACAGGAGGTCTTGGAGTCTGATGCAGGCATCTCGACAAGTTGATGGAAGGTGCAGGTCCACATCCTGCATTTGAGGTCTTGGAATTGGAAATATGTACAATGAGTTGGACTCTTGTTGGATGGCAGGGTGGACGGTTGGGTGGCATATCTGCAGGGTGGCAGGGCGTTTATGTGATTGACTGTAACATGACTGTTTGGGATAGCAATCAGCGATTCGCTTGATTTGTTTACGACTTACTTAATAATGTATATATAGGGGTTGGAAGAAGTGTATGAGTTTCAGAAATAAAAGTAATGAGGAGGTCGAACCAATTTTCGCAATGACACTGGTTGATTCGGTGTTTCTCGACAGATGACTTCATGCTTGAATGGCACATCTGACGTCCATACACATTGACTAGAATGTGGAGCTTCCCCTACATCCGGGCAGACTGTTGCGAAGGATGTTGACCTCAAACCCCATTGTTGAAGTTCTCGATCTCTCGAAAGCGACGGATCACAACTTGGTCTTTCCATTCCGCTTCTGTCTCACTCGAACATGGAACCCAGAGCAACACAACACTATGTCGCCCTACCTCATTGACATGCAGCTTTCAGACGATAACGTCAAATCCATTGTCTCTTGCAGAGTTGCATCGTTGCCTTAGGTACTTCGCCCAAAGAGCGTCTTCTTTACACACATTTGCTCATACACCATGAACGCCATCCCAATGCCATATCTGATCAAGTCCCCTGTATTCTGGTATCTATCCTCTAATCACTCCATTCACATCCAATACCCATCCTTTCATATAGATGCAGCTGCCTCGACAGCTCCTGCGGCCTTGAATGTTTTGGAGCTTGTAATTCTGACTTCCACCGGGTACATCCATTCCATGTATTTTGCCCAACCTAAAAGCCCCAAATATCAGTATTGGAATCTACCGATACCTGTATTGGAGACTCACTCCAGTATGCAAACTTCCTCCCAAAGTATTTGCCGGCATATGGTACAATCACCATCGTCAAGACTAATTCCAGTTGCTGCAGACTCGCCTCCCATTCCTTCTGTGCATCAGAATCTCCTTCCTCTGAGTCCAGATCACTGCTGTCTATCGACGAGGGTAAAGAGTCAACCTCATCTTGGTCGTTCGACGATTCTGGGGAGGCGTCTTGGATGATGTATGAGTCGGAAGTCGACATCTTGGCGTGCTATGTAGATTTTTGGTGATTGGAGAAGCACAGAAAGCGCTACCGCCTGCAGCGCCGATACATTGAGTGGCTGGAGAGGTTATTGGGAGGTGGACGATGTGCGAATGGTTGAGCAGTTGTTGCAGACCGATGTTGACTTGGAAATATCAAGAGGGATGGCCCGCTTGAAGCTCCCGATCTGGAGCAGGGCTAGCCTTGTCACGTGCGCTTGGAACGTGACGTGCGTGAGTCAAAAGGTGATCTTGGGATTCTTAGGTGCGGGAGATTTATCTCGGGCTCAAATCCTCTGAACAAACGCCACAACTAATCTCGTCCTCCTATACACGAACCTCAATTTTCCCACTATTCCACTTGGTAATAGAATCGTCTCCACAAACCGCAATCATGGCGGATGTTGTAAGGGTTCCTTGCATTTCCCACACCCCACCAAGAATTTCGTCTCTAACACCACCCTCACAGGAACCCGCAAACCACGAACGCAAGCCTCGCAAATCCGTAGCATTCAGCGAAGGAACAACCATCGTAGACGAGAACGGTGCAGTCACAATGGCGGACGGTCACGACGATACAAAGGACACGGCGCAGTCGCACTCACCAAGTACGCCGCCTTTATCACAGGCTCTAGGGGCATTTGCTGACCCTGTGCAAGGTGCTGATGGTGGCGCGAACGAGCCTACGAACGACGACGATGTCGCAAACATGCTGAAGGGAATGAAGAAGAAGAAGAGCAAGAAGCCCAAGGCCGAGGACGCAGATGCTGAAGGTGGCGAGGCTGCTGCTGAAGATGGCGGACTGGATCTCTCGTCGATGAAGAAAAAGAAGAAGAGCAAGAAGCCAAAGGAAGGAGATGACGATTTCGCCGCCAAGATCGCAGCGCTTACCGTCGAGGGCGAGGAGGAGGGCGAAGCCCCAGCTGCTGCTGCAGAGAAGAAGGTCGTTGATGATGGTGATATGGAGAAGGGAACCGGAATCTGGCAACACGACTCGGAGGTCAAGATCCCATACGAACAGCTCCTCTCCCGATTCTTCACCCTCCTCGCACAAAAGAACCCAGATCACGCCTCCAGCGGCTCCAGAAGCTACAAGATCCCACCTCCTCAGTGTCTGCGCGAAGGAAACAAGAAGACTATCTTCGCGAACATTGCTGAGATCTGCAAGCGTATGAAGAGAACTGATGAGCACGTTACCTCCTACCTGTTTGCTGAGTTGGGTACGAGCGGTTCCGTCGATGGTAGCAGACGTCTGGTTATCAAGGGTCGTTTCCAGCAGAAGCAGATTGAGAACGTTCTGAGAAGATATATCAGTGAGTAGTACTGCCCCATAAATCAAGAGATCGTACTGACCATACAACAGTGGAATATGTCACTTGCAAAACCTGCAGATCCCCAGATACCGAACTCAACAAGGGAGAGAACAGATTGTACTTCATTACCTGCAACTCATGCGGTTCTCGTCGCAGTGTTACTGCCATCAAGACCGGTTTCTCTGCCCAAGTTGGCAAGAGACGCAGACAGCAAGGCTAAAGGATTGTTGTTTGGCTATAATGTGTTCATGCATTGGGTTCATGGTTTAATGATTCGACGGTTCTCATGGCAGGGCATGGACGCATCTTTGATGAGCATTTGGGCTTGGACAAAATGGACTTGAGAGTTGCATTTGGCGCATCTCTGAAAAGTACATAGATGAACTGTTAGAGTATGCAGGACAGAATGGGCAGATATGAATGAAGCTTGGTTGCACTGCATGTATTCGAGCTGTACCTGCTGGTACTCTTAGTGGACCTATAGAATGATACTGCGCTCCCAGAATAACTTGAAACCAAAAATATTCCCTTTTATCGATATCGAGGCAGTCCAGTAGAATGGTTTTGAGCGAGATGCGACAAACTCAAGCTATTGTGTTATGATCGCTTCCTTCTTTCTTTCTATCCAAATATTAGTGTCTAAAGGAAGTCAATGAGATATCTCCTGCCTTTCAGTATTAGAACTCCTTCCCGGTTACTTCATCAATGAATCCACCATTCCTAAAGTGTGTTCCAGCGCGCCAAGTCATATCCCCTCAACTAATGCCCTGGCTTCTAAGCGCCCGGCTTAACCACTCTCGCCTACAAACCCTCAAATTCCGTACACACAACCCCAGAACAAGCCGGTTCCATTGGACAGGACATTGGCATAGCAAGTGCTGGCCAATAACCTCCTCGTACGCCCATATCCGGAAGCTGGGAATGGATATCTGGAAATAGACACAGCCCCCACCATGGGAGGACTGGCCGCGCTAATGGGTTGCTTGCAGCTTATCCCCCATCTGTGCCTATGAGATTTAGGTAGCTGAGGTGGCTGAGAGCTCTTCTGTTGTTTCATTTCCTTTGCTTCCTCGAGTCTGTCGAAGTTTCTTCCTACTTTTACATTCCAGCTTCAGTGTCAGTGTACTTTCTGGCACTTTGATATAGGTGATCGGGAATAGTGTTCTACGAGTCCTTCAAAGACCTCTCTGTAAGTCGCCTTTTTGTTGCGCAACCGGACTCTGCGGGGTCAGCGAGGCTGAGGATGCAGCTGACGAGAATCCAAGAGAAAGCCAACAGACAGCTGTTCTTCCGTCCAACGAAGCTTTGAATAGCTTCATCTCTCTGTATTCCATCGGTTAGAGCTATTGGAAAGCTTCAATCGCCAGCACAATGTCCGGATACTATCCTCGTGAGTCTCTCAGCCTTGCCCAAATCGCAACTTACTTGCTAACATCTGCCAAGCTCCTCCCGGAGGAAACGGAGGTACCCATTGAATTGTTCTCTTGTTGAGATGATTTGACTAATTCGCTCTGAAGCTCAGCAGCAGTATGCTCCTCCTCCCTCCTCGCCGCCTCCAACGCAGACGAGCCATGCTTACAGCTATCCCCCACCACCACAACAAGGAACTCCTCCTCAGCAAGGAGGATCCTACCCTCCGCCTCCACCACAGCCCACCCCTCCTCAAGCCCAACAGCATTATCAATCACCTCCTCCACAACAGGTCCCAGCTCAAGTGCAGCAACACTATCAGAGCCCACCCAATTTCTCTCACCGAACGTCCTACCAGCAGCCCCCGGCTCAAGCTCAGTCTCCTCCATATGAGCAGCCTCAACAACAGCAGACATATGCTCATCATTCCGCACATCAGTCAATGGAATATCCACCGGAGAAGCCAGCTTTGGATACCAGCGCTACTCAGAACCTTGACCACGGAGCTCCAGCTGCTGAACATTTTGTAGGAGTTAGTACTACTCAAGATGATGTGGGAACGTTCAATGGAGGGAGTTACAGAATCAGCCACAGAGATACGAACACTATCCTCACCTGCCAGTTAGCTATGGGATGTCCATTGACTGTCCGACCTGGTAAGATACCATATACTCCTGTTCCAGGATTTTTGAGGCTAATAGAGAACAGGTGCAATGATTGCCATGACTCCAACAATAACACTCAAAGGACAAGTCAAATTCTCCATGAAGAAACTGCTCATGTCGGGAGAAATGACACACTCGACCTTCACTGGTCCGGGAGAGCTGCTTTTGGCTCCTCCCTCGCTAGGTGATATCACAAACATTCGCCTGTCGGGTAATGAGCAGTGGTCGGTTGGTCGTGATGCTTTCTTGGCTTCTACGCAGGGAGTGATCAAGGAGTACAAGAGACAAGGTATTGGAAAGGCGATGTTCTCAGGTGAAGGCATGTTTGTGTATAAGATGAGCGGAAACGGTCTTCTTTGGATCACGAGTTTGGGTGCTATCATTCGGAAAGATGTGAGTTTAGATACATTAAGCGAGGAGAGGATTTGCTAACGAGACGACTGTAGCTTGCGGATGGCGAACGCTATATTGTTGACAATGGTCACTTGGTGGCGTGGAATACCAAGTATATTCTTGAGCGAGTGGCATCTGGCGGTATCATTTCGGGCTTGTCATCTGGTGAAGGCTTGGTATGCAAGTTCACCGGTCCTGGTACGGTGTTTATGCAGACGAGGAACCCGGTAAGCATCACCAATGGCGATCGATATCCTGTTCCTTTTACTGATATTTACATAGGCTGCATTTGCTCAATGGCTGGGTACTCATGCTGCTGCAGCATAGAGAAGATTGGCCGATCTGCTTTTCTTGTTGTCATTCATTTCGTGGTGTCTGGATAAAAATCATTCTGGAGTATGAGATTGGAGTAAAGTTTGCAGCGTATCTAGTTCAAATTGTCGCATACCAAAATCTCTTTTCTCTACCCAAGTTCTACTTCGCGGTCACCTCTAATTGCTTGTGTCGCTCTTTCTTGCTGTTTCGCTATCGGCTCCTTCCCATTTCATGTGTCGCACAGCCGCACTAAGTCAGTCCAGACCTCCTTCCAAGAGTACCTTGGCTGCTGTTCTCTTCCTCTTCTCATTGTTTCATCTTCAAGCACATCATTGCTACTTGCTCCCGTGCTTCTCTTCGCAGAAGATCAACTTTAGCGTCTTGGATAGATACCAGCATACAGTACACCATCTTCAAATAGCCTCGCTTCATGCTATACTCCGACTGTCAAGTGCAGAGAGACGAGCAGACCTTCTGGCGTGCCCCAGATTTCGTCCAGATCCTCAAGGACTCATCTTGTACATCCAGTCAGGACAAGGTTAAGCGGTACTTTATTGCATGTATGTACAGTACCTCCAACTCATCGCAAGCTCATGGGCAAGGTCGAACGACTGCTAACTGGCAATTGGTAGACCATAGTACCAGAGTTTCATCCCGTGGACCGTCTACACCTCCCGATAAGTCCTCTTGGTGGGATCCCTTCCGGCGAGCATTCTTGAAGCATCTTCTTGGGATCAGGAAAGAGTCGATTGACTAATCAGTGACACTTGGCAACATTATTCAGTCAACATGGATCAAGATGAAGAGCGCCGAGACAAGGGTAGAGGAAAAGGTCATAGAAAGTCAGGAGACAAGGAGAACAGAAACGAGAAGACTACGCCGAAGGGCCAGCCAGCTCGCGTGGTTCTGAAATCAAACAACTCATCTACGTCCAAGACAACTCCTCGAATCACACTACGAACACAGAAGACTACGCCAAAAAGCCCTTCGACCATGCGAGAGACTCGGCCATCAAGAAAAGAAGCTTCTCCTGGCGCAAGGCAAACGTTTTCGTCTCTGCGAACAACACCCGGTAGTCATACGAAGGACTCTTCCCCAACAGCAAGATCGAAAGTCACCATTCGAGAGAACAACATACGATCCGTCAGAGACCACAAGGATGGGCAACACCAACAGCTATCTACAAGAACACCTCCATCTGTCAAAATAAATCAGGCATTCTCGAAGAAAGAGTCGTTCGTTGCAGACCGTAAGCTGTCTGGCTATTCCGAGGAGGGTTCGGACTGGACATTGACACCAATCCCACAAGCATCAACACATGAGGACGCTTTTACCGCATCTAACAGTCCTGATGTATCTTCTGGCGATGAGCTGGGGATCTTCACCCAGGTCGGAGACTCGCCTTTTCATGCTGACGGCGAATTGAGTGGAGATGATCTCGAATCTAGGATGAGGTCCTTCCTAAGAAAACGCGAGCGTAGTCGTATCTCTCGCAGATCCGAGATCAAGTCCGTCAAATGGGATCCGGCAATCGTGGCTTGTGGACCGCTGACTCCTATCACCAACAAGTCGAAGCAGAACGAGCATTACGCGACCAAACCTCTCAAAGACCGGCAACTAGAAGAGCCCACCAAAGACCTGGAAAGCAGTCTCGACAACCTAAATCAGATTGCTGCAGATTTGATGAAAGCAGACCGTCGAATCTTGCAACAACTCTTGGAGGCTCTGAAGAGCGTCGACAGTAGTGATGACACTACCATCATCAGGCCTAAGAAGACAAGAATTCCATTGGGTGAACAGATAATCAAAGACAATCACACGAAAACGAGATCGACCGAACCAGACCGAACTAGCACCACATCGAATGTGAAGGCATTGAACCCCAAGGCACCAGTCTATCGAAACTTCACTCCTGTCAAGGTTCGATTCCCTGCTCAAAAGGAGAATATCCCCCAAGAAAGCAAGTGGCCATTGAACGTTCAACGCAAGCGGCCGCACTCAAGCCAAGATGGAAAGGATATTAGGCTCAGTGTTCATGATCATGCCAAACCCAGCAAATACATTCCACCTGCACTACGGACACGTAAAGCTCCATCAACGGCCGAAAACACCGATAAGGAGAACATCGAACCAATCTGGATCAAGACTTCACCACCTTATTCGGTCCTACCGAGCCCAGAACACAGTGATCAGTCGGGCGGTTTTCCAAATTCGCATGAATCACTGCTTGATGCTCCTTTGGACCAAATGTATGGTCTCCAAACACCGCTTCTGGCTCAGCCACCTAGAGGACCTCTGGATAACCAGCCGATTTTCCCTCCTTCGTGGATGGCAGGGTTCCCAAACATATATCAACAGCAACTAAGCCAGCCCTTCGTTGCAATGGGCTTCTACTCGCCGTATGGTGGGTTTGGTCTCCAACCAAGTGTCGTTCCCACTCCTCTGTTGTCTCCAGACTGGTATCCTGTGCCCATGGTCCCGGTTCCTACATTGCCAGCTCAGCATGAGCAGATTCTCAAACCTTCTAGCCAACCTGAGAAGAATCTCAAGGATCGTACAAAGCGACTTCCGGTCAACGTGATCCCAAGCGAGGCAGAACATGGTCGGATTGCGGTAACTCTGGAGCCTGCCTGGGCCACTCAGGTTCTGGAAAAGTTTATGGCAAAGTACCCAAAGACAGGAACGAAGAAGCCTCTTCCCAAGCCCACAAAGGAGAAAAAGGTTGCAACCAAGATACAACAACGCTTGGAGGTCTTGCTGTTGTACCAAAAAGAAAAGAAAGCCATGGAAGAGAAGTTTGGTCATTCTGCTGGTCTGAGCCTCCCTCGGCAAGTATCTTGTGAATCGTCTATTGTCTCTTCGACTGGTTCTCTTGACGTATCGGTTGAGATGTCTTGAGGAGTGCGATCTTGATACGGTTGCAAGGAAAGTGTCCGACGCCCGTCGAAAGGAGGTCCCGAAAGACTTGGGATTTGGACTGTGTGAAAGATGTGATAAGCTTGGTACAAGGCATTTGTCGTTGTGGCGTCACGAGAGTATTCTGCAATTATGATTATGAGCAGGCACGAGAAGCACTTGTTTCATAGTTACGATGGAGGACATCAATTGGTGACAACTGTATCATTATGGGTTCTGTGACCGACTTTTGTTAGCAATGCTTCAATTACTTTTGTAGCTCACCGGACCTGATGCTTTTTCACAGCTTTCAGCAAAACTCTTGCTTTGTTCAACACCTAGTGAAGACCTGTGGAACTCCTACTGATTTACTTCAGCTCTGCAAGGACTTGTAAATTGGCAACCTAAGTATCGAAGCCAAACAGATCGAGCGAGCTACAATACTGCTCAGATGAAGAAGCAATTTAGTATCATTATCCAGTGGATGTGATACTCGGCCAGGTTACAGTAGTAAACAAATATTTGGACGAAGTGGATTTTAGCGTCGACAAGCGGCCGCATCTCGTCTGTACCTGCAGCTTCCAGCCTCGTCCTTCCTCGAGCTCTCAGAGCTCGCAACACAACAGAGGGCATGCTCCTTCCCGTTGTGTCAACCACCACCGAAAACGATTTGCTATTGCATTGCTCCTACAATGGCGACACCAACAGCAAGCAAACCTGGCGCCGGCCAAGCCGTCGCAACACCGCCAGTCTCGACACCCTTCTCAGCCTCGAATCACCCAAGCCATCCAGCATTCTCACCTCACGGTCCGCGCTCTGTCGTGCCCTCTCCACAGCAAGTCAAGAAATCTCCCGCGAACTCTAATACTATGTACGGGTATCCGGGCGGCGGCGGTCACCCTACCAATTCGTCGTTTGGAATTGGCTATGACAGTCCCTCTGCGGCGATGGCGCTCGGTGTGCCGGGCCTGGAGTTGGGACTGGAGGGTCTGCCTGGGGGTATCGGGACGCCTGGGGGAGGGGTGAGTCTGGGGGTCTTGGGCGGTGCGAGAGCGGATGAAGACGAGAGGAGGAGGAGATTGGGCCAGGTTATGGATATTTTAAAGGTAGGAAGGGACTTAAGCACGACTTGTGAAGTCTATATACAAGGCAGATGCTAACGAGGTTGCTACTAGGTCAGTAAAGGCCGTCTCAGTGGAGAAGGTGTCGAACGATTGGGTTTGCGACTGGGCTTCGAGTGCATGTGGGATTCGACGCCGCCTGGAGCTCCAAGGTTATTGATCATAGCGGGGAAGGCACTGGCTCTCGACATTACATTCGATCGCAACGTTGTGCAGAAGGTTGCTCTATCATTCCCTGAATCGCCGGAGATTGTGACTAGGCACTCGAATAAGGCCGAGGATATATTATTGCGGGATGTGCAGTTTCAGGCGCATGAGAGTCCGTTGACGAAGAAGCTGGATCGGTTTGCAGCGAACCTGGAGACTCTGGCGACGTTGGATAAGTTGAGCGTTATTCCTGGTCTCAACTGCCATGAGGCGATTGCGGGGATCTATGAGAGTGTGGAAAGATTGCATTTGTGGGAGGTGCAGAGGTTGAAGGAGACGCAGGAGATGGCTGAGAAGGACGATGCGTACGTGATCAAGACTGCGATGTGTACGAAAAGTGGGAAGCCCATCATGCATACGAGGGATAGGCTAGGTATGAGCCTGGATTATTGGCAAGAGAAACGGAAGCTCTCGAGCAAGAAAGAGGAAAAAACTTGGTCGCTACTTGTCGACTGCGCAGCATTACCTGGCTTGGATTTTCCCCCAATACGAGTTTCCGAACATTGGATATCGGCAGATATACAGAAGGCGAATGCAACAGTTGAGGATATACTCCTGGAGCCGGATAACGGACCTGTTCTGGACTGGCTGGACCCTGAGAATACCATGTTACCATCTGCGGATCCTCCCAAACCAGATGCGATGGATGGTGTGGAAGGAGCCACAGATCAGAAATTTCCTGAAGTCATGTTCGTCGCCAAGTTCGATCCTCCGCTCGTTGTGCCATACATGCTGGCAACCCAGATATACGATTCGACGAGCGCACCCATCGATCACTATGTGACAACTACTTTTGACGAACTTATGTTCCCTCGAAAACCTGAGGATGAGGTGCATAGCGACGGCCGCCGGATCACAAGAGAGTCCAAAGTTACAGTCTATTCTAAGGATGGTGAGAAGAGCACAATGGTTCACCGCAGTGATTTATGGATTGATAAAATCGATTATGGCCGCACATTGACAGAGCTCCCCTTCTCCCATCCTAGACAGCTGGTACAAATGCTGCCAGCTCTCCGCCAATACGCATTCCTCTCCACCCTCCTCAGCAAGAGCTTCGGCTCCAACTCCCTGCCACCATCAAAACCACTGCAGAAGACAGAAACCCACAGCAAGCGAGCACAATTCGCAGATTTCATGTCTGGCATCTCTACCAACGTCAAGACTATGGACGTGAGTCTCACCACACAGCCACATCTACGCCTGAGAACCAATTTCCCGTTCAAGAAAGTCACGGTAGAAGTCACCTTTGAGATTAATCTGAATGGGGTGGTTGAGGTGGTATATGAGAGTCTGCTTAAGGAGGCAGGGGACCAGGGGAAGGGGATGAGGAAGGAGGATTTGGCGAGGATGTTGGAGGTGGCGGAGGATTTGGGAGTTTGGTTGGAGTTTGTGAAGAGGCGTTTGGGATAGATAGAATGGTGGATTTTGAAGGCATGATACCCGAACTTGTAGCATTTCAGACAGGCAGTACTTGAAATATAAGGCCATATATGAACATCAGGTTCCATTTTTGAGATGACGTGACAAAATAGAATCGATAGGATGATCCGACTATAGCCGGCTGCTCTCGCCCAGTGTTACTTAAACATGATGGAAGGTAAGTAAACAAAACCAATGCTTTCCCACCCGGCAAAATCAAGGCACAAGAAGTTAACCGAAATTACGGCACACAAAAGAAAAGCAGAGTCATTCATGTGCTTTGCCTCGAGAGCTTCTTCTTATCTTCTCGAACCAACAAAAAAATGTAAAAAGAGAGTGACAAGCGTGATGGAATTAAACCATCTTAACTTTCAATCCAGATATTTTCCTGGTGGAAGAGACATATCTGGCGGTGCTGGGAATCGAACCCAGATTGAAACGGGTCAGCATGAAATTCCTGCTAGAGGAATACCACAACGTCACGTGCTACCATTACTGGAAACCATGTTAGTTGATTGTGGTTCGTGATTTGTTGGGGGATGAAGAGGTAGAACGTACCACCACACCACCTGTGAGATCACTGATCGGATGTTGGCGAAGTGGTTATTTGAATATTGATTAGAGTTACTGATTTGCCCGATGAGAGCCGAGGATGGTGGGGTGAATGACATTGTGTGGAGAATGTTAGTCAGCTGGGGTGAAGTAAGGGCTTGGGGGTTCAAACATCGTCCGGACCTCCTTCTTCGACCATTTTCTGGGAGACTTTCAGATTTTATAATGGCAAATTTCAATTTAGTACGTTGTTTCCTCTGAGCTGGTACGAGAGTCCTCGATGGGCTGCAGGAATTGTACTTCAAAATGCAAATAGGTCGAAGTCTGCCCTGACGTCGAATCGGCCTCCGCTTCATGACACTGTCGCAACGCCAGATCAGCGGCATCACGACGCCTTCTCCATGTCTGCACCCGCGCTGGATAGTGAGTAGCCGGAGGATGGTCGTGCAAGGAATTTTTGAATGCGTAGGCAGTCCCATGTCCTTGCGGCAGGCCTGTGTCGTACAAAGTGCCAATTGCATTGATGCCGGGATTCTGCATAGAATGTCAGGTAGATGCCCTAGCTTCTCGTATGGGTATCCCATAAAATCCGCCTTCCATTCTACTCTATTGATAGACCATTGCGTGTTGACCGAATATGTTGGTACTTTGTTAAGATATAAAGTGGCCGTTAGACAGTATCACGGCTTTGGCAGAGAAAGCCCCCGAAGCATCAACATATCGTAGTTGCTTTTCTGCTGGAGCAATTCATAGTCATCATCATTGTTCAGTCTTATTCTCGTTTTCCAGAGAGTTTTATGTCCATTTTTGGGGCCAAGTCGCAAATCTAGATTCATCTTGGACAGAGTATCACTTGCCTTCGGAAAGGCTCAATGTCGTCGGTCCATTTCAGGTCTTCGTAACCGAAGCCTTCACCTTCCTCCCCATTTCGTCTCTGTCTCTCCCAGCATCTCTTCACAGCGCCTCAGCCCCCGCATACCTTTCTACTTGTATAATTTCCTCTCCGCATTGCCAACCTCAATGAGCATTTCTTCCTTACCACCAGTGCGATGAATTGGACCGGCGGGCGCCTTCAACGGCACTCATCTACCAATCGCAAAAGCACGGCACAACATCTTCAGAAAGCACATTTCGCAAGAGTCCAGCAGAACCTGCGCAACGGAAGTCTGGCAAACAAGCAATCTCCTGCCAAATTCTCAGTCTTTGGCATCGATATACGGAATCGCGATCGCCTCGAGCAGTACCTTTCTCCTGCAATACAAAGCTCCAGATTCAGTGGTGACAATGGACCCCAGCGGCGCCAATCGAGTCTTAATCCAGCCCAAGTTCCTTCTCGACCACCCTCTGATAGGCATGCGTCCCAATCTCAAGACCGCAGAGTTCGGAGACCTCAGCGACCTGTCCCTGTCAAGAGAGACCCAAGCCAAGCCCTAGACGATGATTTGTACAGTGCGACTCCTCCCCCACGACCAGTGAAGCGGAAGCATGGTATTACAGACACGGAATCAGATATAGCAAGTGTATCACAGGACCTACAGCAGCAGAAGGAAACGATGTCGGATATCAAAAGATTACTCCGAAAAGGGGACTGGGTTGGTGTTACCATACAGAAACCGCTAGAGCTTGTCTATGGGTCAGTCAAGGACAGGGAAGATATTGGCAGGAGGAGGAAGGTGAAGCAGGACCAGCGAGCAAGATATCGTTCTGCGCATTCCTATATTGAGTCGCCTTTCCCAGCAAGAAATCGGTCGCATGCGTACAATGACCGTAGGATGGAGCACATGGAAAGGAGCCAGCCCATCGCACCGGATGTCAGGATCTCTATCGGTGGTAGGACAGTCCCGCCTGGTGTCAGCTCGAGTACTGGAAAGCGTCGAGGTCCCTCAACGGGTGGCAGGAGAAGCTCTCGAGCCGTTTCATCAGAGGTACTGCTGTTGGACAGTGAAAGTTCTCGAGGTGTCTTCGACAATAGGCATACTAAGGAACGATACGCCGAGTCTGGAAAATCAGAAAGTCTTCTTTTGGCTTCTTCAAGAGCGACTTCACGCCGCCGTCCTGACGAGTCGAGCCAACGTTCTCTCTCGCTGCTCGCCCTGTCAAGCCATGACGATTTCCTTGGCTCAGAAGAAGACCATGAACGGCACCAAGGGTGGGCTGGAGTGACCGCAGACTCCCTGGCAAAGCTACAACAGAACTTTCAGGGCCGTTCAGATGTCCCTGAGAAGGTGTCAAATGGCTTTCGCGAGAAAACAGTTCCGGATGTGGATCTTCATCGAAGTCTTCGTCCTGGACAAGAAGTATTCTCGTCGTCATCCGCCCCCATACATCATCCTAGACCACGAACATCCAAGAGATCGGTGCTGCTTTTTCAAGAAGATTCATCACAGCTAGCAGAGAGTAATTTAGCTCAGCTGGGAAAGCCACAGGCAAGGCTTTCTAGCTCACAGCAAATTCAAGACGACATCTGGCGGAGTTGGGTTGCGCCAGAAAGTGAGGGCGAGGAGGAAGATGACCAGTCATATGGAGAGCTTTTGGGAAATGGGTGGATCAGCCCTGGACCGAGCATGGCTCCTCCTATTAGACCACCAACCAGATTCATTCCTGGCGAAGATGCATACTCTTCTGAGTTGGAGGCACCAGATGACCCTGATCAAGTTCAGGACATGGTATCAGATGGTGGCTCTGGGAGATCGAACCTCGAGGATAAGTTAAGTCAGAAAGAGAAGGTTGAAGAAGGCGAGAGACAAAATATGGAGTCACTGGGAGGGACGAGCGCACAGGACGTAATAGCGAACACTCTTCGGGGGACATCAAGTAATGGGAATGGTGGTCCTGCATTGCCAGCGCCTGACGACACCTCACAGTCCGAAGATCCCGATAATATTTGGAGAAAGTTCGTATTCGGAAGCAGTGATGAGATAGAGTCGCCGAATCAGAGCGCAGCGGGACACACCGCCGTTCTCGGGAGAGAGTTGGGCCACTCTGCAATGATTGCCCACCAGTCCTCGGGTCACATAGTAGAAGACGACTTGCAGGCCCAGTCTCCTACTCAGTATTCAACATCTCAGCCATCGCAATGGACTGGTAACAGCCGAGTCCCTTCTATGGATCAGTCCAACCCAGTACCTAGCTCTGCTTCACGCGATGGACGAACTAGTATGTATGCATCCAACGGATCGGTCCTATCGTCAAGCTCTGGACCTGCACCAACCTCAAGAGCTGTTCGGGCCAGATCTCCATCATCTACATCGCACAGTGACTATAGCTTTTCACAGAATCGACAGCAGAAGGTTGTGTTCACCAAGCCGAGACCATTCATCGGAAGAAACTCAAAAGTGGATGCTACACCAGACGAAGAACCGCTTCACATCGGGAGAGGCCTCAGAGATGTTAGCGATGAAGAGTATACTCCCAGACTAAAGGAGAAGAGAAATAAGCCTGTTTCCCATTTTGCAGAGTCAGATGAGCAAGATGAGCTTGAACCTATTGAGGATGATTGAGAGAGATGGGATGAAGACGTGGCTTTGATTGTAAGGAAATGATTGGGCTATTTGCGTTGATGAGCGTTCTAGCATGTTGGCAGAATGTGCGTAATATATGCTGGTTAATCTTGATGCTTTCTTCCAAGTCCTTCATGTGACTTTACTTGCATCGGCGAAGACGGGACCTCCATAACTTTGTGTGTCTCATCTGAGTAGTCGTTTATGACACAGTAGGCTCTTTTGTCAGGGAACTTTTATTTTTCTCAATTCTGAAGCTTCATACATGGAGACGATTTACTCCCAAGCCATCTTCCTCGTGTCCAATCTCTTTCCGTCCCCCTTTTTGACATCCGCAATCTTCTTTTCCGTATCCCACCTCAGCATTGTGAATGAATGCTTCCCGAACTTATACTTCCCCGTTCCATCCCACTTACTTTCCACAATTCCAACTTCCTGTTTCTCTCCTTCGTTTACAACATTAACATCCTTACCAGTCACAGTGTAGACCTCCACATTCTTCCCAACACCACTCAACTCCGTCTCAAAGTCCTCAGTTTCACTAACATTAACCACCGCCAGACTCAGGATGCCATCTTCGTTGACAGATGCGCTGACATCCAACCAGCTCGCTCCCTGGTCCAGCACATTCTGCAACCACTTCGGTTCCGTGACACCATCGTATGCTCCACCGCTGACGTGTACACCGACCGTCCAGCCACGCATGTACTTGCTGAAGAGTAGGAGGGGCCACCAAGTAGTCTGCTTAGAGATCCCGTCCTTGGTAGTCATCAACGGACTGATAACATTGACGCTCTGTGCAATGTTCGCCATTCCTACCCACTTACTCTGCCTGACGAAAACGTTCAACCAGACTGCTACCCCCAAGGCATCAGAAAGCGTGTAAAGCTCCTCAGCCCCCTCTTCTCCAGGAGCGCGAATAGGATCCCAGACATTCCACTCATCAAAGCAGATTGTCGTTCTGGGGACACTAGGCGGGATCTTCTTCTCAATGCGGGCAATATCAATGAGCGCGGCGGCAGTCTCGATAGCTCTTTCAGCTGAGAGGGGGGCGATAGCGTTGGGGATATGCTCTTTCGAGGCAGTGTATGCGTGGATACTGTGCATGTCTACAAACTGAATGCATTCCTTCAGGACCTCGTGATCCCAAGATGCCACACCTGTCTCGCCACAAAGGATGAGGCAGAGCGACGGGTCGAGAAGCTTGAGGGCCTTGCCCCATTGAGCGGCTTGTTTGGCGTAGTCTGCTGAAGTCATTTGGCCGACTTGCCAGGGTCCCCACATCTGTTTCCATGCTCCCATTAGCAATTGCATCAAATCTACATCTATTGCTCGAAGAAATAAAGGACGTCCTTACCTCGTTTCCGAGAGCCCAATACTTGATATTGTAGGGTTCCTCGTGGCCATTCTTTCTTCTCAGATTGGCATAATACGTGTTCTTGGTCCCGTTACAGTACTCGACCCAAGCCAGCGCCTCATCCAGAGTTCCAGTTCCGAAGTTCAGGGCAAAGTACGGCTCAACTCTTTTCTCTCTCCCCTCACTCAGTACACTGAGCCAGTGCATGAACTCATCAGTTCCTAGGGTCCCATCAACAATCTACTCTTGCAAGTCACGAATTATAACAAAACCTTACCGAATTCATTCGTCTCGGTTCCCAACCACGCCAGCTCTGGACGAGCTGGTCTGTTCTCTTTGGGTCCGACACCGTCGAGCCAGTGGTAGGTGGCTACGAAGTTGCCTCCTGGATACCGGATCACGGGGATGTCGAGTTCACGGAGAGCTGTTAGGACATCCTTTCGGTAGCCGTGTTCGTCTGAGAGGGGGTTTCCCGGATCGTAAATGCCGCCGTAGATACAACGGCCCATATGTCTGGAAGTACGGTCAGCGAGAGGTAGGTGGAAGCCACGGGAACTTTGTCAAGAAGCACGGCTTGATAGTAAAGGTCGTGATAAGCATCACAAACCATCCCCGGGACCTTTAGCACACGAACTTGCGTCGTCTTCCGTTACTTGATGGTTCCTGATGTCCGCATATGGAAAGAACGTTGCATTATCAGAATCTCTCGTTCATATTGAGCTCAGATACGAGGAGACTTATTTCAAGCTCTTCAGACTTTCAGGTTTATTCAGAACAAAAGAAAGCAACATACTCCATGAAACCACCGTAGATGTTTGGATCTGTTTTAAGCATCAGTATGATTATCCCACTTTCAGAACTGGTGGATATTCACCTATCTTTGAAAGCCTCCTGTTCACATCTACGCTTATGGTAGGGGTCTCGCCCTCAGGAATTCTCGTAAAAGTCGTCATATTGTTTCAGTATTTTTATTTTGGTGTTCGTTGTTCAATAAGAAAACGTCCAGCTCAGCTCATTTACAGCGTTTTCCCTCCCACCGGGACAAGAACACATGACAGTAGCTTTGCGGCTGAGTTAAAACACTTCACGATACTTTAGGTCGAATTATGGATATCAGCTCCACAAACCAACCTTTTACTGTGTAACCAACATCAAGGTTGATTGGAGCGCATATATCTCGAAGAAAGATAGCGTCTTGGAAATGCTGCCTCCTCAGTGACGGGAATTCTATTCACCGCCGCCTAGCGAGAAAACTCCACCTCCTCTTTTCCCCACATGCAAACAGACCAACCACAGCCGTTCTCGGTATCATCCCACCACCAACATCCCTCGCAGTCTGGCACATCATCGTCTTTCTCTCGCCGAGGTCTGCAGCTAGGATGGCCGTGACCTGATTCCGGCATGGGTTAGCCAACAGCCACGTTCGAGATGCCATATGCGTTCCAATGAGAGTTTACCATCGTACTGTTCAAGCTAAGCCTGTAACTTGTAATAAGCTTGAAGTATTGACAGGCCAATGGACAATGCTTGACAGCTGTATCTTCGTGGAGCTACCCGCATTCACGGAGCTACCCCAGTCTTTCCCCCGCATGGGACGATTGTCCAGGTTCGTTGATTCATGATCGATGAATGCCAGGAAAGGGCGTTCCATGGGATTGCATATAAATGCACATCATTTCCCGGCGAAATAACTTTTGTCAAACCTAATTCTTTGGAGAATTGCCCTTCACTGCAGGTTTATATCGCATCAGTCGCAATCATGGTTCTCAAGCCGAAGGTCTACCAGGTATGTATCAGAAGATTCTCCTGATGGAGCCAATGTTAACTTGTGAAGTTCCTTGTGGGCGTTTTCGCCTCCATGGGATCGATCCTCTTCGGATACGATCTCGGTGTTATTGCTTCAGTGTAGGTAGATTCTGTACACCAGCTTGATCTTCCAGTCGCTAACTCGCTTAACAGTATTGCGGCCTCAAATTTCAAGGAATACTTCAACAACCCATCCACAACTCAAACGTAGGACTTCCCCACAAGTACGGAGATGATGCTCTGACATATAATAGTGGAATTGTGGTGTCCTTCTTTACAGGCGGGGCCTTTTGCGGTGCAGGACTTGCTGGTCCCAGTGGTGATAGACTTGGTCGAAGATGGACAATCACAATCGGATCTATTATCTACCTACTTGGCGGAGCTCTTCAGACAGGAGCTACAACCTTCCACATGATGTGGGCTGGAAGATGGCTCGCAGGTGTCGGTGTTGGATTCTTGGTCATGATCATTCCATTGTACCAGTCTGAGATTGCTCATCCTTCCATTCGGTAAGCAAATCCAGGTTCCAGACGGTTGCGTTCACTGACCAGGAATAGTGGTACAATCACGAGTTTGCAACAATTCATGTTGGGTCTCGGAGCTTTCATTGCCGGATGGATCTCATACGGGACTTTCGTCGGTCTCTCGAACCAAGCTCAATGGCGTCTGCCACTCGCAATCCAGATGATCCCAGCCATTATTCTCGGAGCACTGATCTTCTTGTTTCCAGAGTCTCCTCGTGTAAGTATCCTCAATAAGTAATTCCTGTACCATTTTAACTGTTTGTTAGTGGCTCATAGACCATGGTCGTCCAGACGAAGGTCTCAAGACACTCGCACGCCTTCACTCGAATGGAAACGAATCCGATCCTTGGGTACGTGCTGAATTCGACCAAATCCAAGACAGCATCACCCACGAGCACGAGCACGAAGCCAAATCTTATATGGAGCTCCTCACCAACCGGTCCTCGTTCAGACGTCTTCTCATCGCTTGTGCTCTGCAAGCATCCATTCAGATGACAGGCGTTTCAGCTATTCAATACTACAGTGTCGATATCTACGGCTCTATCGGAATCAGCGGATCCAATGCCTTGAAATACCAGGCTATCAACAACATTATTGCACTTGTCGGAGAGGCATGCTGTGTTCTGTTCGTCGATAAACTCGGTCGTCGAAGACCTCTGATCGGTGGCAATCTCTTGAATATGGTAAGCTTCCCTCACCCGAATTTCCTACCACATATGCTGACACAGCAAAAGATCTGTTTCCTCATCGCCTGTATCCTTATCGCCAAGTTCCCAGTCGGGTCAAGCAACAACAAGTCCGCCTCATGGGGATTTATCATGATGTAAGTACCTCCGATTCCCCTCGCTTAACATTCTACCAAAACAAACACTAACCCAACCCAGGACTTGGCTCTATAACTTCTCCTTCTCGGCGACCTGCGGTCCGCTATCCTGGGTTATTCCTGCCGAAATCTTCGACACTCGTACCCGCTCGAAGGGAGTATCCATTGCCACCATGGTCTCCTTCGCCTTCAACACGCTCATCGGACAAGTCACCGGCACAGCCATGGAGAACATCGGGTACAAGTACTACTACGTCTTCATCATCTGCAACTTCACGAACGCGCTGTTCTTCTACCTGTTCTTACCTGAGACTAAGAACTTGCCGCTCGAGGAGATGAACTACCTGTTCACGAACGCGCCGTTCTTGGTTGCGTTCCATGATAAGAAGCTTTATCAAGCCAACTATGCCGGGGATCTGGAGAGGAGGGCGATGGAGATCCAGGAGAAGAATGCGGTCGTTGGGCACCATGATGAGCATATTGATGAGAAGTAGGGTGTAATGACCATGGTGTGAGAGGATACTGGTAGTTTGTGAAGTCTTAAGTTGTTGAGTTGGAATGAATGTACTGTGGAAATTCTATTACTTGCGAATGTCCTTCGTTCTCAAGGTGTACTGAGGTCAATTGAAGCAAGTACCAATTCATGTTACTTCCTTGCTGCAGCTTCAGGCGATCTTGTTCACGACATCAAACGCCCTGTTACATTTGGTTCGCGATAAAAGCAACGGTACTGAATTAAACTTGAGTCTTACTTATAATGACTTGAACTGACTCAGATAAGTAAAATATCAAATGATAATAGAACATCAAATCTACACGAGATCGGTGTATATAAGTATAATAAGATATTAACTAATTAAGTCTAAGTAAGATAGTAAGATATGATATCTGAACAAGATAAAGACATCTGTAAGTAATTGATACAGATCAGTCTAGACCTGCTTATTCTTATTCTTAAACATTGTTCTTTGATTGAAAATTCTTGGTCGCTGACAAAGCAATTCACCTTTGAGTTGAAACCCTTATTCGCATCATGTTCACTACAATATAATCTGTTAACATTTGATCATCAGACCTAGCAAGACTAAGCGAGGCACGCCAGGCCAACGGATATCTACCTCCTGCTGATTACTTGAACTTTCTATTGAAATACACAACCTACCTTGAACTCAGGGATACATATGCAATGGCTCCAACATATATGCCCACCGACGCCAGCGAGCGCCGCCAATTGGGCGAAGCCAGGTTGCTGGCCATGTCCGACGCGGAAAAAAAGACCTATGAAAGATTGAAAGCACTGAGCAACAATACCACCAATACCACCGAAACAGAAAGTGTCCCATCTGAGTTTGACGGCGTACTTTCTGCAGAGCAATTGATCATGGATATGGCTGAGCAGACGGGACGAGCTATCACATCTGCGTTGACACCCTCTACGACCGCGGAAGTACAGAGAATCATCAAACAGGCTGAGTTTAGTACTCGGCATTCAAAAAGGTCCCACAACGGCCCATGCATGTGAATTGCTAGATATCATGGATCCAGAGTTTCCATGAATTGTCAATTCATCGATGTCAACTATATGCTCAAGCCCCACCAAGCTTCTGGTGTAGCTTGGGCAGCAATCAAGTGCCAAAGATATGGAGGAGGCAATCTAGCTTATGATATGGGCTTGGGCAAGAACATCCAAGCGTAATGTCTACTCGCTCACATCACAAGCCAACAAGATTCGGGGTTGGTCAACTGGGGAGCCTCGAAGCCCTACATAGTTGTGGTACCATTATCCACTTGACCAGATTGGCAGGAGTCGATCAGACAGTTTCTCGACTCCAGCTGGATCCTCACCGAAATGTCCCCTTTCCGTTCCAATTTGGCGCTCGTCCATATGACTTGCCCCTTACTGCTTGCTTTCGCGGGCATCTAGGCCACCTTCCTAAATGTCGCTCACTCATGAATTATGCGACTTACAATTGCGGAAGGGCTTTGAATGGCCTGGGTACCTAGAGGTCGCATCTTCTTCGCAACCTTTTCATAAATGTCGTTTAACGGGTCGCATGTACTCATAAAGGTAAGCCCAGCCCGGTAATAGTAACCGACTTATATCCAGATCAGCACCGGAGAGTGAAGCAGATATGCAAGACAACTGAATATACAGTATTGTTCATACAAAAAGCTACTAGAAGCTATCTACTGGTCAGTTTGGAAGACTGGAGGCATGAAAGCCATTCCTATTTGCAAGTTAGAATTCAGCTCCTAAAATTTGACAAGACTGTCACTTACCTTTCCCACCAGTTCCTCTAACGCTCTGCGCCAGCCCCTCACCCTTAACCCCAGCATCACCCTCATGAATCCCCCCGGCCGACCTCGAAATAACATGTCTCCTCAACATGGCCAAGATCCCACTATTCTTCCACCTCGCCGGCACAGGTCTATACGCCGGCTTAAACGTCCCCACCGTCTGCGCCCACTCACCACTCTTCGGCGCCACAGGAGACTTTGTCTCTTTCTCTTTACCAGCAGCATTGAGCGTTGCGCCTTGCGGACCAGCTCCAGCTCCCTCAGCGGTTTCCTGGGATGTGGGTGTTGGCTCTTGTGTAGCCCAGTAGTAGATATCCCAGTCGTTCTCATCGAGGAAGATATCGAGCTGGGCCATTTGCGCGGGTGTCATTTCCCTGAGATGTGCTTCGGCGAATGTGGACATGAGGAGGTCACTCTCGAGAGTACCTCGTTTCCGGCATTGATCTATATCCCAAAACACAATCCGTCAGAACTCGTCCAGTGCATTGGTCCGTGGTATGGTGGGAATGGGGAAGTGAGAAAGAGAGACCTACATAGTAACCTCGCACGCATGGTATTAGCATCCTCTCCCGTCCTCCTCAACGGCTCAACCTTAAACTTCGCACCCTCCATCTCTCCCACCCCCATCTCAGCATTCGGTCCACCCTCGGGCTCGCCACTCTGCGTGCCTCCCGTCATCCTCTCCGTATTCTCAGACACCGAGTCCTTTGGCACGAAATCGGGCGCAATGGAGGAGATCAGCTCGGGAGGAGCTTTCTGCGCTCCGACTGAAGGCATATCGTTTGCGATTGTAGAGTTGGTGTTGGTCATGTGCGGGTTGAGCGGTTTTTCGGACTGGATCTTGCGGTGCTCTTCTGTTCCTTCGTGTGTTTGAGCATTTCCTGGGCCGGCTAGGCGGCGGGCAGAGGTGGACATTGGACGGGCGAAGGCCATTGAAGGCCTCGCGCGGCGAATGGCTAGTCTGAGGGACGACATTGTTGTTGTGTTAATTCTCAATTGCGGTGTTGAGGTTGTTGAAGATTATCGTCCGAGGTTGGAGCTTGTTTTTGTCGAAATCTGGGGAAGCCGAGGATCGCCTGCGTCATCACTTGTGCACGTGATTGGTATACAGATCCATATCTTATTCTCTATCTGTGCTATTGTCATAGTATCCTTCTCTGAGGAAATCTCTTAAGACTGGGCTGCAGACTGGAGGTTTAATACAAGTATTGTTTGGGCAGTGTTCTGAGCTTCCACGCTCGCCTGAGTTTGGCGAAGCTGTAGAGACGCATATCAATATTTTACCTAGCTACCATAAGTGAAAATTGAAGTGATACTCCCTTGATGGATTTATTTGGCCGGCGAAAGTAACGAAGGTAAACCGAGATGTCGGGTATCACGCAGAAACTTCTTACCGGCGTTCTAATGACTCATAGTATATCTAATGATGTATAGTATAGGAAGAAGTCAGCTCTGCTTAAGCAGCAGAAGGCGTTTCCTTAGCAAAAGTTAAGAAACAGCTTATTGAGAACCAAATTTGTATTTTACTCCATTACATGTCTAGACACCACAAAAAGACGCCAATGCTATGTACCCACCCATTTTATGGTATTGAGGTAGGTTACCCGCGAGCCCAACCCTATCCAACGCCCGCTATAGTACAAGAGAGCCATTGAAACTGTGCAATCGTCGTCCCTTCTCTGCTTTACCATAGAGGCTTGTTCCTGGCCTTCGCCTGTGGCTTCTCCAACTTCCCATGCCACTTGTATCGCGGATCGACTTTCGCATTTACATTACCAGTCGCAGCCTATGTAAGCTATTGGTACGTTGTGCGTTGGCAGGTATAATATCCCGCAGTCGTCCTACTTGTCCCGTATTGGGCCTGGTGCCTGGGTACTGTCGATGGTGTGTTGCATTTCCAAATGCGTATTATATAACAAACAAAAACTTTAACAGCTCAATCGGGTATTGCTCATCGTCGGAAGTTGATCACAGCCAACTGCATAATGTTAGTTTCAATGACTCTTCAACATCAAGTGCGCAAACATACCCGACTGTTTACTCCATAGGCGAGCTTCTGCCCATCGGCATCCCAACACAAAGAAAACTGATCCTCTTGCTGTTCATCCGATCCCGAATCGTGCGATTGCGGTGTCCTCCATCCCAGTTCATCTCCTCGAGTCCACGTTGCGCGCGGAAGATTTACATCGTCTGCCTTCCAGATGAGTATTCGCTCGTTGGTGCCACCGGCAATAAACGCGCCATCCGGAGTGAAAGCAAGAGCCACAACCGCCGAGCCCATAGTCATTGATGACTTTGACTTTGTGTCTGAAGAACGGACGTTCCAGATGCTGATTGCGCCATCCTCTCCTGCTGACGCGAGGTATCGCTCTGCCTCATCCGCTTGTCCGAGGGGAGTTTGAAGCGGTTGCCATGTTAGCGAAGTAATCAGGCCTTGGTGTGCATTGAATGATCTGCATTGTCCAGATTGATCCCAGATCTGGGGTGAAGTTAGTTCTGAAAGTGCGGAAAGTCAAATAAATGAAGAACCTACGGAAATTGTTCCCGAGTCACTCGCTGTAGCAAGGAGGTGCGATCGTGGATCATATGTAATCTTGGAGAGCGATTCGCCTGGTGCAGTCTCAAACTTTCTTCCCGGGGTAATATCGTTCTCAACACAGAGGAACTCCTGAAGAACGTTACCGCCGCAAACAAAAAACTCGGCATCTCCTGTCCACGTAGCTTCGAGTGGTTGGTCGTGGAGATTGTGGTTTGGAATATGATATTTGACCATATTCTCGAGACCAGGGTGCATGACGGTTATGACAGTACTCTTGGTATCTTCTTTGACGTCTTCCTGAGGAGAAAGTGCTAGACAAGAAGTATTTGAAGGGTTCCATCGAAGACAGATAACCGGTGAATCGAATCCATTGAATGTCGCCAATGGCATGCCATCGGAATGCCAGAATTCAATTCTTGCTGTGCCATCTTCAATTGGCTCACTTGATACTGCAATAACTGCTCCATTGGATGACCAAGCAAGGCCAGTAACAGTAGTATTTGGAGATACACCATCGTCAAGAAGGTTTTGATGAGGCGCATACGTAGCCTTGCCGGGGCTCTCGGAACCGGAAGATGAGTCGGTGCTGATACGCGAGAGGCTCCACATGCGGGCTAGTGCATCGGTACCGGCAGCTGCCAAGATCGAAGGATCTCGTGGATTAAACTCGCATTGAAGGAGAACCACGTTTTTGGACGAAGGGTCCTCTGAAAGCTCGAGAAAGATCGTTTCGGTGGAAAGTTCGTTGACCTTCTCGACCTGAGTGCCCTGCTCCGGTCCGATCGTAGCCACGACAGGTGAAGGGAGCTGCTCGGGCGACGGATAAGCGTTCTCGTCACCGTTCTGTTCATCGTCGACGTCCATAGGAGTAGGCTCAAATGCATTTCCATTGCTATTACCATTTTCGTAGCCATTGCTGAGCCGTGGTCGCTTTCCTGGTGGTCCTGGTGGCTGTTGAGGTTGATCGTTGTCAAGCTGCCTTTTTCTCTGATTTTCATGATCTTCTTCAGCTTCGGCTGGCGGCGATGCTGGCATTAAAGGCCCGAAAAATCCAGACGCAGGGGCAGGAACATCGCGAGGCGGCTCTGAAAGCTGTTGACGTCGTCAGTTGGGCCAACAAAGGCCATCATTAGTACTCCACGGCCAGCTGTAACATACCTGTGTGAGGTCGCGTTCCTGAACATTGTACAGCAGTCCTCTGTTCAAAACCGCCACTAGTGCATGATTCGTGACATGGGGCGCGAATGAAAGCTGTTGCGGATCTTGGATGTTCCACTCCTGCTGGAGTCGAACAGCAGTCTCTTTGTAATCTAGAAGGGGATAATTAGATCTCTCATAGAGGACAGAATAGCTTCTGAGCCGGTGTACGAACCTGATTCTACAAGATACCTGTGAAGCAGAGCAGATTCTGACGTTAGCGAATGCACTCCCGTACCTGAAAACCCAACCCGATCGAGTGGATCACGAGGAAACACGTACCGCCAGATGAGATAGTTGATCCTGTCGGAATCCAGGACCTCCTTCGCCATTGTTGCGCACAGCGGAGTACGCGCTGCAGTACGGGTGAGATATGGGGTGCTGGTGATGCTGCTGAGGTGGTTCTGGTTGAGGTTGCGGTGGTGATGGTGTTGGTGTTGAATTTGGAGGGTTCGAGATGAGGAATGGAACGCCAGGCAAGTCGAAGTCGACCAGACGAAAGTAGAAGTGGTGCGGGATGTGTGATTGTGGAGAATAGATGCTAGCTTACTAGCCTAGTGTGTCGGTCTGTCCTGTCCTGTCCTGTAAATGTAGGGAAGCTTGGCTCAGCTAGGCTAGAATGACCGGACCAGGGGGTGCAGATGCTGGGCTGTCGAGGCTGTTGGCGATTTCCTGGTGCGTTAGGAACCTTTGGGTGAAGGTGGATGGCCCTTGTGGATTTCTTGATGTGGGTGTGGAAGCGGATACAATCGAAAGACAGGGGAGCAGAAGAACAGGGGAAGGCTTCTGGGCAGCCAGTGACAGGGAGCAAATACAGGGGGTCTGGCAGGGGTTGAGGGTGCGCCGGTGATGGAAGCCCGCTATAAAGATCCAATTACAGCGAGATCGACGCCTGTGGCCCCCTGGGCAGGGCTTGCAAATGCCACCAAATGCCAGCCTGCTGCGCTTGAATTACGAAACGGGGGTCCTCCAGGGCTGGGGATGCTTGATGTGCAGGATGATTGAAGCCTGCAGGCGAGTGCTGTGCTTCGTTGTCTGGTTCTCGAGTCGAGGACGTTGAACCTCTCCCAGTAGAACTTCAGATTCAACAGCGTGGGATGGCGTGGGTGAATTGTCCTGTACCTACCTACTGGATGTACTGCGATGTAGTTGATATGACATCTACTCAGTTATCTACAGTACAAATGAGTCCAGCAGATGTCTGGGTACGTACCGTAGGGAGATTCTGCTAGGGCCGGTACGAACGGCGCTGGGGTGGCAGAGCGATATGCGGTGCGTACTGTGGGGTTCTCCTGGTTCTGGTTCTGGTTCCTTGGTGGTGATGTCGGTGTCAGTGCTGTGTGCCGCTGATCTGATGTTACATCAAGTTAAGGTCAGTACCGCTGCTCTGCTCTGGTTCGGCTTTAATCCCAAATTACTGCTAAACTATTAGTTCGCGGCGCTCACTATTCGATATGAGTGCGTGGCTAGGCGGATGATGATGATGCGGGAACGGGTGTGGGATTTCTTCTTTACTAGGATGGATGGGAAGGGAAGGGAAGGGAAGGGAAGGGGAGGGATGGGTTGGGATGGATAGATGCATTGGATTGGATTTGCAGGGTCGCGTGGCTTGTAGCACATCACATCACAGGGCAGGCATCAATCAACCTGATCCTGAGGCCCTGAGGCGAACCTCACCTCACCTCGAAATCTGGTAGCGTGGAAGTCGAATAGCGGAGACGGAGAGGTGGAGTGGATCAATTTCACGGAGTATGTCGTGGTGCGGAAGAATTTGACGGCTCACACCGACTGACTGCAGCTCTTTTTTGCCTCTCGACGCATGAAATGAAACATAGGGCATGGCATGGCAGGCAGGTAATAATGGTGTATGTCAGCTTTGAGCTGGGCGGAACGAGGCAACGGCTACTGGATGTGTCCTGTATTGTAGAACAGTACAAGTGCAATTATCAGATAAGGAGACCGAGGCGGGCTGTCTATCTAATGCCCAATTATTTGTACCATATGGCTTCATCTCCATGTTCCAGGACAAGGGTGGTGAAGGGTTAAGAGTCAAAGTCAAAGTCCAGGTCATCATCGTTGGAAGGGAGGCGTTCCGTTGGCTGCCGTGCATAAGGATAGAACGATAGGCCGAACCTTCTTCCCTGGCCTGGTCTGGGCCCGCTCGGAACGATTTGATGAAAATTTAGGTTGAGTCGCTTTCTTCCGCTTTGAGCTTAATTTATTGATCATCACGTGAAATGGACCGTGCACCATTTAAATCTTGGCGTTATTCCGGAGGGCAGAAGAGAGGGCATTCGAGTGTGGTCTTTTGAAGTAGAACGAGATGTGAATGTGAAAGCAGATGGCCATCTCTGACAGATATCCCGCTCAAGCAAATGGGATTGAGGTACTCGTTCTAATAAGTTAGCGCACTCAACTTACGATAGCCACCAGCTTTCGGTTTAATGATCTTCTGTCAAGATGTCCCCGTTGCTCAGCTGAAGGTGCGATGTCAATATCATTCTTGCTTTGCATCAGTCCCATCATTAAGAGCAAATGCGAAAATGGCATATGGCGGTTCAGTAAGAAGAGCGTTGTCCTTGATCGAGCGTCTAGGTGTTCGGCGTGTCCATTGTCCTACGGACTGTTGGAATATCCAGTCCTTGAGTCCCCATCAAGTGCAGCACATGTAGAGCTGATTTGATGCAGCAAATCATGCTGGCCAAAAATATGGAAAAGGCTCTCTCAGAGACTGCTGCTCTTGTGGTGTGAACCAAGACATATCCTACCTAGGGATACCGAAACCACTGACTTACCGATGTGCTGGCTTATCAATTTGACCTTTTCTTACCACATTTTAAGTTCGGAGCGGCTTTCCAGGAATGTATCTCCATATTCTCGTGGCTCCAGGCTTGATATGAAGAAATCTTAGATCCCACTTTCCTCCAGGCTTCCAGATTCTCAATGCAAACCTGGAAGTAAAAAATCAGCGTCATCACGTGATGACACGCCAAACGATGGATCACCCGGGCTTCCCACTATTTCAGACCAGCGTGGAAACAAGTTTCATCTCATCCCATTTCCTCGACCTGCTGTCCGCAGAAACCGACGAATTGGGTCAAGAGATATTCGAAACTTTAGATCTCCGGTCTCATGTCATGATTCGTGGCGTTGTTCGGTACGATGCTTGGCGAAGGGAGGTCGTGCGTGGCTCAGCGCAAAACCCACCCTCTCCTAAGAGTTAGGCGCAGCTGGTGGCACGAGTGGCTTTCCCATGGAATTGGAAGACAAGACCTCGAAATTCCGGTTGCGGACTTTGTGGCTTCTATGCCACATTCCTTTTGTCCTGGGCATGATCTCTGCATCCGTGTGAGGAGATTATTACGAACTGGACCTTGATCTGGTTGAGATGTGAGTATGGTGGGTCTTCGCTCGGGAAAGGTGTCAAAGAGGGAGAAAAGGCTTGACTGGAACTGGAACTAAGATGCCAAGATGCCCGCCTCTTCAGATCGGCTCTTCGAGCACGTATCGTGAGGCTTTGGGCTTTTTGCAGGAGAGGTGGTGGGCGAGGGCAGCAGTAAGGTCTGGCGGAGTACATCCTCGGCTAGTTGCATGTGCGAGCTGCCGATCTGACACCCTGACCTAGTCCTCAAGCGTAAACTTACTTCGTGGGGCAAGAAGGCTGATGCACCAGACTGGTTGTTGGTTCTTGGTGTGGCTGGATGATTCATCAGATCTGTCACAATGGACTGGCAATGGCGACCGGAATGGATATTTCTTCTCATCTGTCTTGTAGATGGAAGACATCCATTTATTTCTTTAAATATTTAAAACGCAAATGTCATGCAGCTGGTATCAATCAGTGGCGCCTCGGCCACGGCCACGAAGTGCTGTGTACTTGCATCATTGCATAGTGACTTTTCCTGGTCGCCTGGCGGCTATTGGCTCTGGTGCTCTTTCGATCCCGTAGGGCTTGCCTCAATGCCGTATATTTCTGCATCGCTGATTCGAAGCTTGTTGGGTGGTTTTAGATGACTTTTTGCTTTTTGAATGGGGCTGGCCTTTTAGTGGCGCTAAGTCACCGGCTTCGAGCTCCTTGTCGACCTGACACGTGACATTGACAATTATTTCGACCCCAGTGAAATGCCAATCAAGTGATGAGAGGAATTAGCAGATGGCACAATTTCAAGTTGAGTGTCGCCGGGTTTGGGAGTCTCCATATGCAAATGGTTTCGTCTTCTTGTCGGTAATTACCCAGGAACTCTGATATCACGAGCAGCCCCTTGTCACAAAGACGATGTCCTCGAATCGTACGACAAGCTGGCTCGGCTAAATAAGTTTCAGTGTGCGCCCTGCATCGCCACGCCTTCATTCAGCCACTAAGGGCACCTTCTGGTCGATTGGAAGGGTGTTGAAGGCTTGCTTGTCCGTGGCCGAGATAGGGCGCAAAAGCAGGGAGGGAATATCTGGCCACGCGAGAGGAGGCGTATCGGCACAGTAGATTGCGAATGTGACTCCTGTCCAGCCATGCAGGAATGATATACAGTTACCTTCTGGAAAATGTTCGGGACCCCTTTTGGTTTCTCATGTATGATGTCTATTCAGATGCAGAAGCTCTGCAGTGACAAGGATTTGCATGGGGGGGTGGGGGGGGGGGGGGTGACTGCGAGGATGGGGTAAGAGCTCGGTGCTACGAGGCTATTTCCAGAGTGCAATTTGGCGCCTTCCAAGAAAAATTGTCAAGTAGCAGCTATGTCGCTGCCTCTTGTCGAGTCTTTAACCTTCGCTTTTCCGACCGGATGGTCGATCGGTTTCAACTTAAGACGTATGACGGGCCGCTCACGCTCGTTCGTTCAGATTTTGGGTGGGTGCGGGGAAAGGGGCCCCTGGTAAAATGGATCAGATAGTCGAAAATACAGTGCAGCAATCCATTCAAAAGACGAGAGGATATGTCTCTATCGAGGATTAATAGCAATGGCCTCTTGGGTTATGTGTGCTTGCGACGGTAATGGAAGAGAAAGGGGGCTCGATAGTCTGATCTTGATGAGTTGCCCAGACCAGGATGGTACCCTATGTGCTTGGAAAAAGAAGCCGAAGCTTGACTGAGCGACCAATGCAACTCGGCGGGTTCGACAGGGCTCGCCTTGAAGAAGAAACGGTCTGGGTTGTGGTGTACGAGCCTGCAGAGGGCGACTTGACGAACTTGATGCTGTGTGACAGGAGGAACGCATTATCAATCCCTCCACACGGATCTCTCTTGTGCGCCTCTTGGCTTGGTGGATCTGTAAGAAACGAGCGAGGTGCAGCCTTGCTTCCGAAAAACCGAAAGATACTGTAGATATCGTCTGGTGTTGGCTCATAATGTTTTGAATCAGTTTAAAGAATCCTCCTTTTGAAACGTGCCTCTCGCTAGCTTGAGATGCAGCACCAAAACATCCATCAAAAAACAGTTCAACATCGTTTTTGGCGAGAAGCCGACCATGAAATCACAACTGATACTGTAAGGCGGATTCTGACGCGATTGATACACTGTTCCCTGCCAGTGAAGCAGGACAGCGAGTTTTGAGAGCTATTCTCGCTCAGGTCAACCACAACGTTTCCACAGACCAGAAATCTAGCTGACAGACGCACAAGAGATCTAGGTCGCATGACAAAGAGACTCTTTATCGGTTCTCGGGCAGGCTGTCGTCTTGACTCTTGAGTATCTTCCATCGAGTTTCCTGATGTTCGAGATCTCGGAAGTTTCAAACCCAAGCGCACGCACGAGGATCTGTGCCACTTCTCGATAAAGGTGTGTTGGTGTCCAGAAGAAAAGCTAGGCTAAGCTAATCAGCAGCGATCAGCCACACTCCGTGCTTATCCCTGACGACCCAGTTTGCCCGACTGGGAACCTAACCCCCACAAAGGTTAGCTGGCGCCGCGCCGTTTTGATGAAGCTGTAGGATGGCTGGATGGCTGGATGGCTGGATAGATTTCATCACCCAAGGCCCTCCAGCACCGGGTGACATGAAGCTAGGCAAAGCCCAAAGCCCTGGTGAGATCCAGGGCGGCTCACGGCTTATTACTCGTGACAGGAGGCGTTGGCCCGGACTGATGCCATGATGGGTGTGGGTGGTGGGTAGTGGGCGGTGGGTAGTGGGTAGTGGGAAACTGGGAGGGGTCCTTCGGCAATGTAATGTAATGTAATGTAATGTAGTGTAGTGTATGTATTCTCATGTAATGTCATGAGACTGAGCCACGACTTGAGTGGATGAATTAGAGCTTACAGCTGAGTAGAGGAGTTGCCATGATCTGTCGGATTCCCAGAACAGAGGGCAGAAGCCGCAGAAGGCAGGCAGGACTGAGGTCAAGGAAGAAGGGGTCATTATTGGACGAGACCAATTGCATTCCGTGTCGTCCGACGGTGCCCAGACAGAAGCTCGGCGCCAAGTTGCCAACCGCTCCTGCCTCCCCCCCCCCTCCCCCCCGGCTGTCGGTCAAAAAGCAGTTTAACCTTCGCTCGCGTGTGTTTTTGTGGAAGCTGCGGGGGCTTGAAAAAGTGCGGCGCGGACTAGGATGCAGGTGCACAGCTGTCAGGATCTGAGCAAATCATATACTCTATGAGGACTAGCCCATGCTGCCAAGACCAGCCACAATATCAAATATTCCCCTCCTCTCTCGCGCAATCCAGCGGCAGGGATGCATCTACGCTTGCAACAAGGGTGTTGGGCCCGCATGGAATATCCAAAGGTTAGTGGAGGTTCGGTAACCTTTCTGTCTGAGTTCATCACGAAAGGCAGTCCCGTTTTCTTTGCCCTGTCCTGTCCTTCCCTTCTCTTCTCAGCTCTCCTCTGTTCTGTGTCTAGGCCTACTGCCAAATTCACCGTACTTCGCACCTTTCGGCGACAGTTCTGGACCTCATCGGCGCTTCAATACTTCTCTTCCCTTGAAGTTGAACGCATCCTACCAAGCAAAGACAAAACAGCCGTATTTGCGCAATCTACATCATAGATACGTTGGAGCGTGTTGACAGGTCCCGTTGCCACGGCACACCTCCGCGCCTCAATATCCAGCACTCTGGGGAGCTCAACCTTCGTCCACCCAGCACTTCTCACCGTCGCATCTTCATATTCAAATCTTCAGTATTTCAGGATACATTAATTGGAAAGCTTGTTGAGCAAAGAGCATCCTGAAAAGGTAGCTCAAATACCACTGGAGGCGCAGCGCACAACCTGGATCAAAACCGCTTTCTCCCCATCAAGCTTTGATCTCAAAAATGGCAACGCATCATCCCTCTCCTCCTGGAGGCATGCAAATGCATCACGGCCAAGCAGGTGGCCCACCTCCACCGGGAATGGCTCAACATCAGCAGCACTTCACACCCGCCATGCAACAAATCGCCGGTATCAATGAAGCGGTTTGGATGCAGATTGGTATGGCCACTCTACTCCACCTGCCAGTGAGCGCAGTAACTAACAATACTTTAGGGAGCTTCGCGGAACTTCTTAACAATCTTGACGAGGCTATTACGGCCTACGAACATGCGCTCCGTGCCAATCCCAGATCTATTCCAGCAATGAACGCTATAAGCTGCATTCTTCGAACACAAGAGCAATTCCACAAGGCGGTTGAATACCTTCAGAGTATATTGAAGCTCGAAGTGAATAATGGAGAAGTCTGGGGAAGTCTTGGTAAGTGGTTTGCGCACTTCTTCAGAATTCATTCACTAACTTTCAAGGCCATTGCTATCTGATGATGGACGATTTGCAACAAGCATATTCCGCATACCAACAAGCGCTATATCATTTGAGAGATCCCAAGGTTAGTTGAATTGATATGGTAAAATGCTCCCATTGTTAACATAGGGCAGGAACCGAAATTATGGTACGGAATCGGAATCCTGTATGATCGCTATGGATCTCTTGAGCATGCAGAAGAGGCTTTCTCTCAAGTGATGCGCATGCAGCCAGACTTCGAAAAAGCCAACGAAATCTACTTTCGTCTCGGCATAATCTACAAGCAGCAGCAGAAATACCAACAGAGTCTCGAGGTACGAGAAACGAAGCGAAAGCTGGTGTTTCACAGACAGCTGACTTCTGTAGTGTTTCCGGTACATCGTCTCAGTACCACCAACTCCATTGACTGAAGAGGATATTTGGTTCCAGATTGGCCATGTCCATGAGCAGCAGAAAGATGTTAGTTAATCTTCCATCCTTTAAGATACTTAGATTGACACCCGTTTTAGTACGACAATGCGAAACTGGCATACAGGCGGGTGCTTGACCGTGATCCAAATCATGCAAAGGTCCTACAGCAACTTGGCTGGCTGCATCACCAACAGAGCAACAGTTTCAGCAGTCAGGAGCAAGCAATTGAGTACCTTGAAAAGTCGGTCGGCTCAGGTAAGACTCGTCATCTCAATTAGTCTGGCATTTCACACACTAACACGTGGCAGACCAAAATGATGCGCAAAGCTGGTATCTGCTTGGACGATGCTACATGTCACAGCAGAAGTACCCAAAGGCGTACGAGGCATATCAGCAAGCGGTCTACCGCGACGGACGGAACCCAACATTCTGGTGCTCGATTGGAGTCTTGTATTACCAGATCAACCAGTACCGAGATGCACTTGATGCATATTCCCGCGCGATACGCTTGAACCCGTACATTTCCGAGGTCTGGTACGACTTGGGGACTCTGGTAAATTTGCTCGTCTTCGGCCGAATTCGTTTGCACAACAGCTAATCGTTATTATAGTATGAATCTTGCAACAATCAGATCAACGATGCGCTCGATGCGTACCAACGTGCAGCCGAACTTGATCCTACAAACGTGCACATTAAAGCACGGCTCCAATTGCTTCGCAGCGGGCAGACCAACGGGCTTCCAGTTCAGACTAGCGCTCCTCTGCCCCAAGATGTCCATCCTCAAGCCTACCAAGCAACCGGTGCTGTCGGTCCTCCAGGGCCACAATGGGGTAACTCTGCTCCCCAGCCTCCTCCTCCTGGTCCTCCACTAGGCCCGCCTGCCAACGGATGGGGCCGACTAGCTGAAATCAATCCACCACCGCATCCCGGAAATCCGTACGACCAAAGAGATCAAGCTCGAGGCCCTGGCCCGATCCCACCGCCTCCTCCACGTGCTCAAAGCCCAAGGCAGCCAGAACAGATGAGACCATTTGAATCAAGGCTACCTCCAGGACCATCTCCAGGAGGACCAAGTGGCCCAAGTGGCCGTCGCACACCTCCTCGTGATCATCATGCAGCAATGGGTCCTTATCCCGGGCCAGGTCTTTCACAACCTCCTGGACCTCCACCTCCCCCTCCTCAGCGAGTCTCGAATCCTAATTACGCTGGTCCAGGCGCTTCTGTCTTACCTCCAGCCCAAACTAACATGAATGGCTCAGGACCTGGAGCTCTCCCACCTTTTGGCCGCGGTGCAAGTCCTCGACCAGAAGTGCGACCCATCTTGGATAATCGCATGCCTTCACCAAAGTCCGGATACCCGCATCAACAGCAACAGCAATATCCTCACCATCCAGATATTTCTAATCCTGGTGGTATTGAGGGCGGTGCTCCTGCCCCAGCTTCTGCTTTGGCTGCTGCTGAAGCCGCTGCTGCAGAGCGGAATGGAGACAGGCCTGGATCAGTTGGGCCAAAAAGGATGCGTGAGTGGGAGGAGGATACATCCATGAAGAAGCCTGCTTCAGATGAGAATCGTGCTCGATTGGATGATATGCACCATCGCCGTCCTTCTACCCCTCCTCGTGAAAGCTTCCGCCGTAGCTCTTCTGAGGCTCGCCGTGCCGAAGATCAGAGACGCATGGACGATCAACGTCGTGAGGATCAGCGACGTGCTGAGGATCAACGCCGTGTCGAGGAACAGCGTAGAGCCAACGAGAACTATCACCCGTCTGAAGCCGCGCACCACCCTCCGACTCACGCACTGCCCCAGAATCATCTGCCACCAATGCAGCAGGGTCCTCCATCCGTTCATACTCCGGTGCACGAGCTCCCTCCACCACCGCCTCCACCTGCGCCCAAGGACTACTCGAGCGAAGAGAGAGAGCAGCGTGAAAGAGAACAACGAGATAGGGAACAGCGAGAGCGAGAGCAGCGGGAAAGAGAACGGACTGAGATTCCGCCGCCTCCGCCACCACCAGCTGGTGAGCCAGAACGTGCCGCACGCAAAATGGACGTTGATGAGGACTATGATGATGAGGCTGATGAGGACAAGAAGGGTGGTATTGCGTCGGCTACAGCATCGGGACCTGGTTCGGCTTCTGGAGAAGCTAAGACGGCATCACCAACGGGTCCGAATGGCCATGTCAATGGCGTTACAAACGGCCAACCAAAGGTGGAAGTCTAGGCTTACAATAAGATTTTTTCTTTTGTTAGTGATGACTGTTGATGATTCTGTAGAAGTGCTTTATTGCTCTTCAAATAAGCTTTAGTGTATAGATTGAGTATTCGTCCGAATTTTGTGTGCACCGGTTTTGGCTCCGTGAGATGTTTGTGAATTTGTCAATTCTGCATACTCAATTTATGCGCTGTCGGTGGTCGTAATGTCTGAGAGAGCCCTGAACAATGGACAAGAGGGTGCTTGAGGATGATCCTAAACGAGAGATTCCTGACAGCGCGCTGCTATCGCTTGTCACGAAGAGCTTCCACAACATTGGTAGAACTACAACAGGGCTCTTATTCTTGACTCTGCTTTATACGCAAAGCTTCACAAGACTTCAAACGTTTCAAATTGCCGCTGAGACTCGCGCTGCGCGCCCAGCGCGCAGCATTTGTCTTCGCTTGAAAGATCAAAATGCCAAGCCTTACCCATGATAAGAGAGCCGTGGTGTACTTTTGGAGTGCGCCAACCTTTCTACCTGCACTGTGCATCACGATATAACATAACATAGTACAATAAGGGATATAGAATTTGTACTGTTACGCTATTAATTTAGATTAGAGAGCTATGTCATGAAAAATTTCAGGGACATTGAAAATGTGATCCCAAGTCAAGCTATTCAAGGGGAATTCCCGGAATTGGAATTACGCACTTAATTACATCTACAATGTATCATGCCGCACTGAGAACATTGAAATGCAGTGTAGGATACTGGTTATCTTGAAAGATAATATAATGGGATACTGCTCGGAAGTGTGGCTAGAACTTACGAACCAATGTTGCGAGTAGATCTGATGACATTCAAATGCGGAGCGTGAGGCAAGCAACAACACCATCCAGCTCCTATCCCTACCATCGTGGGCCACGATATGAAGAAGCCCGCAAGGTCATCTAAAGCGCTCTTAAATGTTCCAAATGTCCTGTGACATTTGAACGTCAAAAAATAAACCTGTATCCTTCATATTGCTGTCCTGGTGCAAAGAACTTAGGAGTCGTTCCTTCCGTTTTTGGCAGTAACTGTTGTCAAAATGAGCAGGAACCGTACCTGCCTTTGCAGTACCTCACTCTCGCACTATATATTCTCCCTCAGCCTCACTCTTCTCCTTCTTCCAACAAAACCAAAAACCTCCTCCATACCAGCCTTCGTTCCTCCTGTACCACCACCGCCGGAATCGGGGGCGTCAATTATCACGCTTTTCACGTTGTTCGTCCTTCAAGAGCAGCATACCAGTCTTCATCTTCAACAGCAGGCTGTGTGCATCATAGCAAGATCCTCTACCACCAGCTAGCTAATCGGAGGTACCGATTCTTCCGAAGGATGGAGCAGATTGACGCCGTCGATTCGAAGAGCAGTGAGCGTACTGGCTATGATACCGAAGTTGAGGATTGGTCCGGTATTGGTGCTGTGGAGCTTCGATAACGGGAGCCACGATACTCTCTCCAATGTTCTGTATTATATTGAGGACATTGCTATAGAGAAACAGAATACCAACGGACGGAGCGCATGAAACCAAGGCCCACGATCGAAAAGGTGACTCCGCTCGATCCGGATGGGACAAATTTCACCATGACCGTCACCGTTGATCCTCCTCGCATGTTCGCTCCAGACACTGGAGCGGTCACTCTGAGTCGAGAGCGACTTGGAGTCCAGGGTGGTGTAAATGTCTGAGGAAAATCGAGGACATTTGGATAGAGCTTGGCTTCTTTATAGACTGTTAGCTTATTGATATCCAGGGAAATCAAATAGTTAATAATTGCATTGTCGTGTAAACGTCTGAGGACTTTTGAGATGATGGAGAAGGTAGGAGGTTTTCTTGTTGTAATGGAATCTGGGATGCGGATATGCGGATTCTTCGATGTCTGGGCTTAAAATTAATGATGATACCCATTCTGCAAAGCGAATGTCGCAACTCTTACTCACGACTTGACCTTTCCTCGAGGCGGGCAGCCGTTTTGCGAGATTTACATTGTCCTTGTGGTGATGGATTCGAACGCGCCACTCGGCTTGCGATCTTTGGATTCTCCTGGACGCAAGCCCGGTACACGAGCACCAAGGATCCAGATCATCAGTGACATGGCCATTTTAAGGCATTTGAAAGTCTCGGACAACTTTCAGGACATTCAGCAACGTAAAAGTCATATATATGAAGCTGTCGACGGGTCCAACCCATTGCTGCTCTTATCGGTGTCACGTGGAGAAAAGTTCGAAATTCGCTTAGAAATTTAGCGTCGATCTAGCGCCCGCACCAATTGACCATATCTTTTTTCGCTTTTGGAAGGAACCTCAATCAACATCCAGTCGACAAACCATCGCCAACATGTCTCATCGTAAGTTCGAGGCACCCAGACACGGCTCTCTCGCCTTCTTGCCTCGCAAGAGAGCTGCCCGTCATAGAGGAAAGGTCAAGTCGTGAGTTTGCAATTCCAATTTCTCCAATCCATCGATTCCATAAGAGGATTCTGTCTCTTCGTGAACCTCAATTTTGCGCTTCAAATTTCGTGGATCGATCGCTGACCTCACAACTCCAACCAGATTCCCCAAGGATGACCCAAAGAAGCCTGTCCACCTTACTGCCACTATGGGCTATAAGGCTGGTATGACCACCATCGTCCGCGATCTCGACCGTCCTGGCGCGAAGTCACACAAGAAGGAGGTTGTGGAGGCAGTCACTGTCATTGAGACACCACCGGTACGAACAACGCAGCCCGCTTGGCTTATGCCTATGGCTAACATCTTTTTAGGTGATCGTTGTTGGTCTAGTTGGTTACATCGAAACTCCTCGAGGTCTCCGATCCCTTACTACCGTCTGGGCTGAGCACTTGAGTGATGAGGTAAAGCGCCGATTCTACAAGAACTGGTACAGAAGCAAGAAGAAGGCTTTCACCAAGTACGCCAAGAAGCACTCCGAGAGCTCAGGATCTTCCATCACCCGTGAACTCGAGCGCATCAAGAAGTACTGCACCGTCGTCCGTGTCCTCGCCCACACCCAAATCCGCAAGACCCCTCTCAAGCAAAAGAAGGCCCACTTGATGGAGATCCAAGTCAACGGTGGAAGCATCGCCGACAAGGTTGAGTTCGGTAACGGTCTCTTCGAGAAGCCAGTCGAGATCAGCTCCATCTTCGAGCAGGATGAGATGATTGATGTTATCGCTGTCACCAAGGGTCACGGATTCTCCGGTGTCACCAGTAGATGGGGAACCAAGAAGCTTCCGAGAAAGACACACAAAGGTCTCCGAAAGGTTGCTTGTATTGGTGCCTGGCATCCTTCCCACGTCCAATGGACTGTTGCCCGTGCCGGTCAAGACGGATACCACCACCGTACCTCGACCAACCACAAGGTCTACCGTATTGGAAAGGGTGATGATGAGGGTAACGCTGCTACCGAGTTTGATGTCTCCAAGAAGCAAATCACACCGTAAGTAACCTGCTTGTTATGTACATGAACCCAAGCTAATCCTTCGCGTAGTATGGGTGGCTTTGTTAGATATGGTGAGGTCAAGAACGACTTCGTCATCCTCAAGGGTTCCGTTCCTGGTGTCAAGAAGCGTGTCATGACTCTCCGCAAGTCCATGTTCGTCCACACCTCAAGAAAGGCATTGGAGAAGGTCGACCTCAAATGGATCGATACCTCCTCGAAGTTCGGTCACGGTGCCTACCAGACCCCCGCAGAGAAGCACGCTTTCTTGGGTACGCTCAAGAAGGACATTCAACCAGCTGCTTAAGGGCTTTTGTTTTGCTTTTTCTTTCGGGCTTTTCAATTTGGTGTAGGGGGGTTACATAGCATCTTCTGCTCTTTGATGATCACCCAAGAAGGCATGAAATAGAACAAAAATTCTATGAAGACATGTCAAAAGTAATCACTTGAATTACGTGTACCACCAAGCTACCCCTACTTCAACAGTGACTTGTGACACTAGCTGATCTTGTCGACCCTGACTTTGCTTTTCTTCATCCCGTACCTTGAATTTTGTCCCCCGCACCACAGCACCAACTTCGTCATCACGCACGTCCCACCCCACCTGCAGCTCTTTACTGCCCTGCCCTGCCCAGCTTCAAGCAACACAAACGCTCTTCCTAAATACAACAACACACAACAAACCCAACAACAATGCTATGGGAATTCTCATCTCCTGCCTAAGCATCGTGAAATCCCAATACAAAACCTCCGACCCCTCTCAATCAACACGAACCAAGTCCTCTGCTCCAGCAGCTACCAAAGCTCAAGCTCCAGCTTCAGCTCCAACGACTAGCAGTCCAGGTCCGCAAGACCACCACGCGCAACCATTAGATCCCACGCCAGCGCCAGTGCGAGAAGGACTTACCGTCGAACATCTCGCTACCTCGCCGCCTACCATCTCCGCACTCTCAGCTCCTGCGCGAGAGGGCGAAGAGAAGGAGAAGAAGGGAAGCGGAAACAGCGTAGTGACGCCGGTTCTGGGTACTGCGTGAGCAGCTCTCGATTCTTATACCTTCCAACTTCCCTACATTCTTTAAGAGGACGGGAACTGGGCTTGAAATTTAGCTTGAGCTTGAACTTGGACTGGAGCTTGCAGAGCGCAAGAGCTGAACGGCATTTCTTTAGCACGACAACATCTACATCCACAACGACCCCGGCAAAGATGGCTACAGACGAAGATTACATGTCGTTTCTCGACAAGGCGAATAAGGATCCTAGTGAGGGGACTGCGAAGACGCAGGGGAGTGCAAATGGGAATGGGAAGATGGAGTTTAAGGCTACGGAGAAGGGAGTGAAGGTCCCGGAGGTTATTGAGAAGGTGTTGGGGAAGGGGGAGGCGTTTTATACGAGTGATGCTGATGAGCCGTTTGTGGGGGTGGCGTTGAAGTTGGAGGGGAAGGGGTTGCCTGATGAGGGTATGTTTTGACCATTCTCGATTTTGCCTTTGAAGCTATACTGATATCTTGTCCTGCAGCTACGTTCGCCAAACTTATCAACCATCCAAAGCCTAAGGAGGCAGATGTTCAGATTATGGATGTGGGCGAGTGGGATACGCAGGGACAGTATAAGGATTTGGTGGAGGCTACGAGGGAGGCGGTAAAGGGAAGTGATGTGAGGGTCTATAGGGTCGCGAAGGATGGGTCGAGGGCTGAGTATTGGCTTGTTGGCGTTGAGGGGGGTAACTTGGTGGGTGTTAAGGCTTTGGCTGTTGAGAGTTAGTTAGCGGAGACAGGGCAATACAATGTTCATCCCCGATGAAGCAACGAGCGCTTTGGAGAAGCTGCGCAAGATAGACTTGACAATGGCAGCTTGCCAGATGTGCTATTGATGAGTGTTTGCGGAAGTTCCTACGAGCTGGGGAGATGTATTTGAGCCTTCTGGATCGGGATCATTTTCAACTAAGCTTTGCATATCTTATATCCACTCGAACTTTGTAAAGTTCAAAGTCTTGACCTCAGTCAGTTCAAGCAATGCCCAGTGCTTGGGGTCGGTTGTGGAGTTTGGTCCCAGATCCTAGCTCAGGATTTGCCCAGCCCTTCAAGATCTTGATATCTTTATTCACAGCTTCATCTTCATTCATGCACACGTCCAATATGATCATCTTCAACCCTCAGCTTCAATTCTTCTACTATCAATGGTCACTTCACGAACTGTTGCATCTCTCCTCAAACCAGCGGCAACTCCACGATTCATTAATAATTAACACGGACTCTACCCAGGACCCACGGATTCAGAAATCACTCCCGAGCACCAACCCCCAGATAACATATTCTATCCACCCTCGGTACCGAGAATCGGAGAGGCCGCAGCGACGAGCGAGAATTTCGGAATTTATATCCTCAAAAGCAGTCCAAGCCAACATCAGCCTCCTTCATTCCACCATCTGATGAACTTCGGCAGAGGGGAAACACTCAGCCACTTTACGACCTGTCAAGTCGTGACAAGAATAAACCAACTCCACTATCCTTGACATTCCGATCTTCAAGTGCGATGCAAACGGTTATGATCCACTTGATCTCCAACAGCTAGTGTTTGAAGATTTTGCAGATTGTCACGTGGAGCTGGAATGCTTCATTTTGAGTTCTTCCGGCTTGCGAGGAATGGATGGTTCCCGTTCGGATGGGCATTTCTTGTCATTTGTCGTGAGATATCCTCTGAGTACTATTGACTTTTCAGAATTAAAAGCTTAGATTTGGCTTGCTCTTGTATCGATTTGAATCTATCTTCAATTTCTTGTCTTCCAAGCACATGCATCTTTTCTCGAGGTTCCAAGCATTCCAGACCACTTCTTTATGCGAGCGATTGTCGTCATCTCCGAAGGACTGCCGGGGGGCTAGATTGGTTCGATTTGTTCCCGCCCGCGCCGATAGAATGCGATAAGGGGGCTTAGGGGGGGAGAGAGAGAGAGCAGAGGGATGGCATGGAAAAGGAGGCGAGAGGCCAAGAATAGCACAGGACAGGCAGGACATGAAGAAACTCAATAGGCTCAATTGATGTGGCGACCAATGGGATCAAGCAACACGCAAGACCGTTGATCAATTCTTGAAGACCAACAAACTAAAAACAGGCGAAGTACTTATACCCTATTATTGATGGGATGGAGATGGAAGGAGGAGGTTGTTGGCAAAGGCAGGTTATTTGCGAATATATACCAGAACTGCGGTGTTAGATTCGAATGTACTTGACAGTATCTATTCAATTCAGACACTTTGTGCATCTCCTTTATTTGACATTTCACTTTTCGATTTTCATTAGAGTGGGCTGGCTGGGCTGGATATCGGCTTTTGCTTTCCCCTGAACTAGCGACCAGCAGACTTTGAGCGAGACCCTCAATTGCCCTGTCCTGCAGCGTACCTGAGCATCGCCTACGCCTTCCAAGCCGATCTGCTAAGACGGACAAAATCCAGCTCAACCTCTTGTTTTCCATCAACATCAACAACAACTGCGACAAACCACGAACCGGAAGAAAATTGCGAAGGAGTGCAACTTCCAATCTTCAAAGGAGATTCACAGAGCGCCTCACCGTCACGCCAATTACCCATCTGCATCAACGTCTGGGAGGAGGCCTAGTTCTCCATCCACTGCACGCACGGCGTCTGCCCCTGTTCATCCCCTCGAATCCCAGCAACCAACGTTCGCTTGGCTGCAAAGAAACAGGACAGGACAGGCCTGCCTGACCCAGATCAAACCTTGAATTGGGGCTTTGCCAGCGCTCACAATCTGCCCGTCAATCACGCTCTCTCGCCTTTGATCTTGCAGTTCGAGTCCTTCCTTCAACACCTGCCTTACTACGGATCGATTTCCTATCGCTACTTCACTCCACCTACGGTCTCGAATTCATCACCGATTCGACTCCTCGACACTCGTTTTGCTTGCTGAATACCTGGACTGGTTCATCCTTCCTTTCAACGCTGTCCTCTTTCCTCGAAACCTCCTTGTCGTCGCTTTCCTGCTCCACAATTGCAATACTCGAATACCTTCGCGAATCCAAGATCACTCAAGTGAAGGAGACTCAGTAATACAGCGGAGGAATTGTCTGTTTCCAGTCTGCGACCTTTGATCGCTATCTTTCAGGAGAACACCAACCATATTTGGATACTCGGCACCAACAAACTTTATGCTAGAGGCTTATCGAAAAGCATAGTTTTTGCGTCTTTCTTTATATTGCTATGGCTTCAGACGGATTACAACCAAAGAGGCCACTCCATATAACGGTGAACTCTGGCAGTGGAGGAGATCTATTAGAAAGGATGCGGTCAGAAAGTCCCGGATCGGCTGTGACCCCAGGAACGCCTGGATTATCGAGAAATCTGCTACCACAGGCGCGACCAGGAACAAGCCAGACATCGAGACTGCCAGCAGCGGCTCCAAATGCGATATACGGAACAGGAGGACTCGAGTCGACCGACTCGCTATTACTGCCACCTTCCTCGCGTGCAAGACCAAGGTATCAAGATTCTCCAGGTCCCTCGAGATCAGGATCAGCCATGTCCTCGCGGCGGACGAGTTGGGGTTCGGAAGCTCCCAGTCATCGAGACAGTCGGCATGCGCCTTTTGGGTCTCCTTTCGCTTCTCCTTTTGACGACTCGAGAGCTCCTTCACGAGCTGGCAGCGACGATGATAATGTCAATACGCAGACGGTGTCAGAGAAGTACAATATCATGCCCTCGGCGGGTCTACTGCTCTTTCCAGAAGATGTAGAGAAGGATGACTGGCTGCATAACCCAGGACCAGACGACAACAAGCGGGATAAGTGCGACATATGGACGAAGAGAGGAATTACGAACGTTGGCGGTCTACTGATTGTGACGGTTGGACTTTTGGTGTTATTTATTGGATATCCAGTTTTGTATGGACTTTCTGCGTCAGTATATTGATTTGTTACTGATTTTCTGTAGGACGTTTGCTCGCCAAGTTGTAGGAGTTCCTACGAGTACTTGCAAATCGGATCCGGACTGTCTATCAGACAAATTCCCTCTACTCTCTAATCAGAGAGTTGGACTTATCGACCCAGATACGCCAGATTCGGCAAAGACAATAACTTCAAATGACGGGAAGACGCTGAAGCTTACGGTACGTTGGACATGCTTGCGTTCTTGGTGTCAAACCCTAATGTTTGTAGTTTTCGGACGAATTCAACACTGATGGGCGAACATTCTACGACGGAGATGATCCATACTTTCAAGGTGTGGATATTTGGTATGGTGTCACTCAGGATCTTGAATGGTACGATCCGGATGCTGTGAGCACGGCGAATGGAACTCTGAATTTGAGATTCGATGCTTTCCAAAACCACAATCTCAACTACCGGTCTGGAATGGTTCAGTCGTGGAATAAGCTTTGTTTCAAAGGAGGACGACTTGAAGCGAGTATTTCTCTGCCTGGTCGAGGAGACATTCAAGGTTTCTGGCCGGGTTTCTGGGCTATGGGCAATCTTGGGAGACCTGGATATCCCGCGACAACGGATGGCATGTGGCCTTACAGTTATGAGGACAAGTGTGACGCCGGGATTACCGCGAATCAGAGCTCCCCCGATGGGATCAGTTTGTTGCCTGGAATGCGATTGCCAGCATGCACCTGCAAAGGCCAAGACCATCCAAATCCCGGTGTCTCTCGCTCTTCACCCGAAATCGATGCAATCGAAGCTAGTTCTGGATTCATGGGCCCTGGACAGTATGATGGAGCTACTGGCACAGCATCGCAGTCTTTGCAAATTGCTCCGTTTGATATCTTTTACCAGCCGGATTACGACTATATGGAGATCTACGACCATTCCGTTACTGGCATGAACGTCTATCGTGGTGGTCCCTATCAGGAAGCTTTATCTGCTGTGACTTGGCTGAACAACGAATGGTATGATGGCAACGCGTATCAGACCTATGGTTTCGAATACACTCCTGGAGCGAAAGGCGATGTATCCTGGTTCGTGGGCAATGACTACACCTACAAAGTCGATCATCGCTCCCTTAGGCCAAATGGCAACATTGGGCAAAGGACGGTCCCGGAAGAGCCTATGTCTATCATCATGAATTTCGGCATGTCAAACAGTTTCGCTACAGTCTTCTTGCCGAATTTGGCCAAGTTGATGCCAGCAACCATGAGGATCGATTACATTCGCATCTACCAGGAAGAAGGGTCAGAGTCTGTTACTTGCGATCCAGAGGGTTATGAGACGACTGAGTATATCAGACAACATCCTGAACCTTGTGAGTATTCTTTCCGATCTGATAATTGGAGTCCGACGCTAACCAGACATCCAGATGCAAACCAAAACCTTACACTTTGGAAAGACACAGACTACAAGTGGCCCACCAACACTCTTGTCGACGGTTGCACAGCTTGAGAACTCTTCCGAGACAGTACCATATCACAGAATCTGGACACAACACACCTTGTACACACTGCGCTTTTTACTACAGCATAATACCCCGGACTTCAAATCCGATTCCGAAACGAACGACACGCGCAAAAAGAAACATGTAGAAGGCGGCAGGAAACGGCGCAAACACTGTTCATATTCCTCAATTCCCAAAACAATACATACATCCGCGCGCGCGTGCATAGTCTAGTCCTTTTCAAAGCATTGCGGAAACGGAGTTGGCGTCTTTATACACTTTACTTTTCTTGCTTGAACGCATTGCATTGCATCTTTTTTTCAGCACCGGCTGGCGTGCATCTGGGAGGTGTCACTGGTTATTCTTGACTTTCGTGCATTCTCTCCTCCCATCGTCTGGTCGAGATGTGCTTATTGTACATTACTTGGGCTCGATGGCTATGGCTTGTTACCGCTTTAGATAGTTTTCTGCTTGAGTGGCTATGGAGTGAAGGTCACTCGCCTGTAGTGGATATGGGATGGATGCATTTATTTTCGCGTTAGATCGATACTCTAGATGAGTTTGAATTACTTCTGCATGGTGAGGAATGGTGTTGGATGGGTCGACAAAGAAAGATGGAAAATGAACGGCTGGGACGGATGATTGGCCGATCTGATGATATGATAGATGAGGATGGAGGTGGGACAGAGATGGGATAAGATGAGATGAGAGGATCGGCCTTTTAAAGAAGGGGAGTTGGATGATTGTGCGAAGTGTTGGCTACTGGTATTCGGTACTGGCTGCGATTGTATAATTGCCTTTCTCTCGAAGAGGGAAGACGGATAGATGAGTACATATGGAAGAGAGAGGTGGGAGGGAATACAGGAAGAGAAAGAAAATATAATGCAAAAACAATTCAAAACACAGCTTGACATGTCTTGCGATGCGAAGTGGATAGTGTGTGATGACAGGAAAATAGGAGAAACGGGAGGGCTTGTGCAGGTGCTATGACTCTGTATTCATGCTGTTGTACTTTCATTTTGATTTTCGATGGATATAGGTAACACGTATCTAGAACAACAAATCAAGCCAGGAAAGGACAATGATTCATATATCAAATAATCCAAAGGTGAAGTACACATCGAAACGAGATATGCACCGAATGACCAGGCATCTCAACACACGCCCCTAACACATCGATCCTCCACCGTAATCCTCGTCCTGGGCCTTCAAGCCCATGCCTTCATCTAATACGCCTTAGGTTCACGGGGCATATCAATCGAGCAGAGGACTTCGTTTGCTTCATGGGTGAACAATCTCACAAGAAATACCGTGCCAACTGTGCCAGCAAGAAAGTGAGCGTCTCATTGAACCCTCAGTTACCCTCTTAGTAGAACAAATATTGTGTGGATCGTAACTTTAGCCTCTAAGAATATATGTCTAACATCGATGAGGAGTTGGTTTTGACGGTCTGGGATTGCTTGTGAGGCTAGGGCACAGAAAGATTGATTAAACAACTCTCTCGGTTAGAGGGCCGACAGGCAACAGGGATACTGGACATTCACTCCCCTGTAGAACAATCAATTTATAGAAGTCGCTACACTCGTCTGGATAATTAATCTAGTTTGATATGTGTTGATTCCTAAATAGGTGTCTGAGTTCTTAGAGAATAAAGCAGCATTATTATCAGTTCCGCCACCGAACTGCGTGTCCATAGAGGTCTCTCAACGATGAGGGCATAACTACCGTACAATGACCTTGCTCCAGATGCACATCCGTCCCAAACGCCATCCACCTAAAGTCCCATAACCCATATAATACTTTCTTTCAAGACAGGGTCCAAACGTAACTCAAGCACAGACAAGATCATGCGGCGGCAGCATCGTCAACAACTGGCTGCAACGGCGAGTCCACCCTTACCACAGGTCCTTCAACGGCTCTAAACTTATTCCTGCTCTTACGACCTCTGACAATCGAAGCCGCCACCCTAGATCCCACCTCGTCCTCCATTTTCAGTAACTTTGGTTCTGCGGAAGAACTGCTGTCTCCTCCCCAGATACCACCAAACTCCACGGCCGTAAGTTTCATGTGTTTCTTCATTCGCCTGAAGATCCTGTTCCAGCCCAAGGCGCTGCCTGCTAGCCACATATTGTGCCATTTAATGACTTTCAGTGTTTTGGAATGTCGCTTGAGGAAATCACTAATACCGGCTTCGCTGGTGGTTGCGACTGTCAGTTCCAGCGTATGTAGACATGGCCAGGTCATGCCTTCTGCTATGCGTTCCCAGACTACAGGCACGTTCATCTGGCGTTGTAGAAGCACAGCCTTTGGTACAGTATCGGCATCATCGAACGTCAATCGGAGAGTCTCCAGTCCCTTGGCGGATCTCAGTGCTTTTCCCAACTCCATGTGCCTTGCTTTGACGGCGTCCTGCTCTGACCAGTCATCATAATCCGGTTCCAGGACCAAGTCAACGTGCCGTAGGTATATGAAGGCTCCAAAGTGAAGATCAATCGGTGAAGGGTTGAAAAATGACCAATGTATCCGATGCGCACTCAGGGTTTCGAGAGGCGCGGGCATATTTGCTGCTGCGAGAAGCAAAGATCCCAAACTTCTCGTTCCTGTTTCCTCGTCGTCACTGATTTCTCCTCCATCCATCATCAAGCCTGGTATGGCCATCGTGGTCTCGAATGCCTTTGTCATCGTCTCGGAAGGGCATCCATATTCCGAGCTCATCTCGATTTTCTTCAAGATCGGAAACCGAGGTAATGCCTGTGCCAAAACCGCAAAGTCGTAATTCGTCCTCTTCATGTGCATCTGCGTGTCCAGCGCAGGTTTATATGCTTTCCAAGCATTCGCGATAGCCTCTTGATCACCCTCCGTCAAGCGGCCTCCTGGCTCTTCAATCTCCAATACATTGGACTTGAACTCTGAGAATTCGACTTCTTCCAGGAAGCGCACTTCGTAGAAAATACTGGTGACGTATCGGCGTAGTGAGGCATGGTGAGAGATGTTGAGGAGGTTCTGGAAGGATTTGTAACTGAACATTACATGTAGAGACTCCACAAGAGGTTTCTCTCCTATTGCTCCAGCGGCGCGGCATGTTCTGCGAAAGTTGCCCAGGCTGGGAAGAGGCATAACATCGCAGATAATTTGGAGGATTTCCACAGGAAGGACCTGCATCATGGGCTTCCCATCGCAACTGGTCGTCGCCATGGCTGGCTTAGACAAGGAAATGGTAGATGTAAAGAGCGGGAGACGTTCAAATGTCGTTGTCCCTTTTCAGCACTTAGGAACAGTCGAAGAGACGGAGACGAAAGTACCTCGCGCCAGCGCTACGAACAGATGAACAGAAAACTTTCTTTGCCGATACAGCCAAAGCCAAGGATCCTTATGGCATTTGCATCGATATCCCTTGTAAAGCGATGCGAAGAGAGATCAGACGATTAATGTCCATGTGTAGTTTCAAGAGGCTCGCAGGATTGTGCTTCCGCTCGGAGACGCGTCCAGATGCGCGATGGGACGGGATGCAGGGTCCTGATAAAGTGGAGATCAGATTGCGTCAGGATGCCTGGCTCGTCCTATTCCTTTCCTGAAGCTGATGGTAATGCATCGAGAAGGAAGGAATTGAATACAGAGAGAGAGCGAGAGGAAAAAAAGGAGACGAAGGATTAGAAACGAAAGAGATGTAGTGAGAAGTGATGCAGTTACTCAGCAATCTGATACTGAGCTTGGGAAGCCACGATGGGCTAGCACTAGCTCCATGCAGCCCTACAGTACTCGTCCATTTGAGAGTGACTGGGTGGGATAGATATACCTATATTCTATGGCAACATTCATGAGAGAATGTATATTGTTGTTTCTTCTGCTTTCGAAGATATAAGAGCAAATAATGTGAGCACGACACGATGCCAGAGAATAAATGAAGAAAGTGAAAATTAGGGAAGAAGAAAGGCATTTCGGAAGAACTTTCAGGATGGCCTAACCATGCTGATTAAAGCCTCCCGAAGGTCGATGAAATCTGGTCTGAACGACCAGCATCGATACCCCATGCATCTGAGCCTCACGAGCTGTAATTTCAAGGTGTTGTTGAGACGAAAGAAGAAAGGATCGGACTTGACTTCAGGATGATTAGGCTCAATTGGTCTTAACATGTTGAAGAGACGGAATGACAGCCCAAACAGCACGGCAGGCTCAAGCGAGGCCGTAGATGGAGTCTCCGGTCATGTAATGAATCAATTTGAGTACAATTAGGGAAATGCTCTTAGGCATCGTAACCAGCAAAGCAAATTCGAGATCAGTTCCAATTGTGATCAACTTGATATCCTTTCGTGTATTGAGCATTTTCCTTACTCCCAATTCCAAGCAGATCCCCTTCACATCTTAGACGCCAACCAGCCTTCGATGCTCCCCCACAGTCAGTATGTACAAAAATATGCTGTCGCCCAACTCGAAACAAAGATGCATGCTTAACCAGCATTTACACTTCGCCGCCCTCGCCCTTGAAAAATCCGTGATGTCCAGAGGCGCCTCTGCCCTCGTTTATCATGCTCTCGGCGTCACCAACTTGCTTGCGTTCGCTGACTTCTCTGGTATGACGCAGTTTGAGATTCATCTGCTTTTGCCATAACATCCTCGTCAATCCTTGAGACGGTGTCGAGTTCGATGGAAAACCCACACCGCCCCTCATGACTGCTGATTGTTATTGGAGGGGTTCCGAGGAACTGGATAGACGGTTGAGATGAAGATACACATCTGTACCGTAGCTGCGAATTGATTAGCTTGGTACAAATACCGTCGAGACTCGAAACTCACCCTTCCATACTGATCAGCTTCAAATCTCCTCCGAAATAGCGCGCGTATAATCTTGATATGGGTAGCCCGTACCCAAATCCAGCCATGGGCGCCTTGAAATCGCTCTTGTCAAAGTCCGGGTCCAAACTAGGCGTTGTATCTACGGTAGTGTACATATAAGTCCAGACCAGAGGGATTGCACTTCGAGGTATGCCGCCGCCTTCGTCCGAAATCTTGATAGTGATATCTTCCTTTCCTTCTGCTACCACGACTTTTGTTACTGGGAACTCGTCCTTGTCTTGCCCATGCGTTTCGACAACTGCTCGGAGGGAGTTCTTCAAGGTCTCGAAGAGCATGTGCGACAAATGTCCTGGAACGTACATGAAGTTGAGATTTGGAGGGCAGACAAGTTGAACTTTGGGCGCATCGAATAGTCCGTAGTGGTCCTCGCAGACGAATCGAGCGTTCTCAATAGCCTCTTGTGCCAGATCTCGAACATTGGTCTTCGTGCAAATTATTCCGACATATGTTGGATCTTTGTTATGGCTCTGGTCCGTTAATGCGATGTGCTGTCCGATCAACATTCGAATGCCAATTCGTGACATGTAAAATCGATCCAAGAATGACTGAATGTTGTTGTCGATCTGCATCCGTTGCCGTTTGCGTTTATATTCCAATATGCCCTGTGCAACAGTTGTTACCACACCGTCATGCCGCCTTTTGATTGTGTTCAGGGTATCCGCGAATCTTTGATTGTAGTCGTGTAGCTCAGGAGGCCAGTCGGTGCTATCCTCCACAGTTGCAAAGTACCGCCTTGCTGATGCCGATCCCTTCTTGGACTCTCCATTGCCATTTCCATTCCCATTTTGTTGCCAAGGCGAGGATGTGTACTGCCCTTTCTCAACGCTAGGATTCTGTGTGGCTTCTGTAAGGATCTTGGAGGATCTGCCATGGTGCTTTGAAGGTTTCATAAGTCGGTCTCGTATATCTTTCGAAAGTTGCGGTCGTGGGAGCGTTGTTATCTCCTGTATCACATGTCAGCCACGATGTCGAAGTCTGCAGGCGTGGAAGAGGAGTATTACCTCGAAAGACTGTGCATACCAGTCTTGGACTCTCTTGATCGATGGCATCTCATTTAATCCATCTGGCAGATCTCCAAGCTCTTGTACCCTGTGTGCGAGTCGTATGGGAAGCTCTTCTGATAAGAATTGGGATGCACGGAAAAGGGTTCCTGATCAACCAGCGGAGTCAGTACAAGCTGCGTGGTGTAGGTTTGTATTATGTATAATAAAATACTGACCTGTTGATGGCCTCTCGCCGAATTGGACCATCTGCCTCAAGCTCACACCGGTTGCAGGGAAGCCAGAGTAGTGCTTGATGGTGTCCATCAACCTCTCAGACTTCTTCCACGACATCTTGTAGACTACTGTTGGCCCTCAGGCCTATGAAAAGTATTCAAAGCTCCGTCGACACTGCAAGGTCTTCTCTGCCATGAGCTGAGCGCCGTTTGATGCCCCCCGCGTCTCCGAGGTAATGAAGCTAGGATTGGAGAATTCGAATGCCGAGGTAGGTTGGACTTTCAATTGCTGCTGGTATGTAGCGAAGTCAATGAATTGGAAATGCAAATTGACGTTGAATTGTACAATTGAACAAACATGCGGGAAAGCGAAAGCGAAGAATAAGAAGACGAGTTGGAAAAGGCTTTGTCGACACACGACAGTCGATGAATCACATCTTTAGCACGATGCTAAGCGGGCGAGGGGGACTTGGAATTCTCCCCGCACGCACTACCGTAGCTGGGCGTATGTTTACAGGGGAGGGGGAAAGGAACCTGTGTCTGGACGCGCGATTCCACGCAGATACTTCAAATCGAATTGTTTATTAAGCTTTGATTTCTTGGGCAAAACCTATATCGATGCAGATTTCCTTGGGCTGTGATCTCCAAATATCTCTCTACTGTCAACTTGCTCTACCAACAGTTGCTCAATGCTTCGAACACTCGGTTTTGTTTTCTTCACCGTCCCCAAAAGTCGCTTGAGCTCTCAGCTGATATCATACTAGCTCAAGCGCAGTCAACCTCAACCCATGTGAACCTCGGGCATGGAATATCTCGGCTTTCTCGTCCGAATTGCGGAGCATTCCGGGACTTCCCCTCTACTGACCTCGCTTCACAACGCGCCGAACAACAATAGGGACATGTTGTTACATCTTTCAGGAAAGCTTCGATGCTCATGTATCTTGTCTTTGGGAGCTACAAAATCATCCTAGCCCCTTATCATCTTTTCTGCTTCTTGCTGGCTTTCGTATGTTGGAAAGACCTCAGCGGATCGTGTCGCTGCAAGAGCCATACTCGTATGTTTACCTTGTCTAGAGGGTAAGTTGGAGGAGAAACCCCCAATATGCAAATGAGATACCGAGATGACAAAAGGGATACCTCGATTTGGCCCTCGATATGCTACCAATCTCATGTTACTTCCATGGAAGAACACTGTGCAGCAGCAAATCAACAAGTATGCAATCGAGAGGCGTAACCGCCTAAGCGAGTTGAACGAACAGATTCCTTTAAGGAACGAATGCGACAACATGCTGCGTCACGCTCTTAAATACCTCACTTCCTGGAAATCGATTCCATATCCTGCAGGTTAAAATGAGTTCCTCAAAATTTTCCAGAATATCTCCGAAGCAGGTGCACGATTTTTGGCTTTCTAGATAAGGCAAGCACCACCAAGTTGATCCAGAGAAGGCAACTGCAAAATTTCCAAGACTTTCATCTCTCTCATTCCTCGGACATCCACTTCTACATCCCGACGAGAAGCACAAGAATCAACAATGGGTCTCGCACCAAGACTTGCAACCTCATGGGCATCCATGAAACTCGACACCCGCAATCTACCCTCCTCTCGAGCTTCAATTCTGCGCCTACTTTTCTTCTTGTTTCTTCTCTGCTCGGGCGCCTATCTGCTCTTCTTAACACTCTCTTATCTCATCCATGCTACGTCCGGAAAACACATAGTCCCCATGATTCTTGAGCCTGGAGAAGAGTGAGTTTGCTCCTCTTTCTTCTAGCAATTCAAGATCTCACGTGTGGTTGGTAGTGCCATCAAGCATTTTGCTGGAAGTCGAGAATGCGGGATTCTGCAAGAGGATATATATACTGCGCCTTGGCCTCTGAAACCCAATGTCAGTCCGTTCTGTGGTAAGAGAGCTACTCTTCTCGAGGCAATGAGTGGTGGTGGGCGTAATGGTTTTGATGAGCCTTTCGTCGGGAAGGGTCTGTTCTCTACCTTCCTATGACTTCAACAATACGCTGATGTGATGCGCAGGCTGTACTTACAGATGGTTCTCAACCCCGGAGATATGTCTGATTCTTAGTCGCTTCAACGCGATTACCTTCGTTGGAGACGGCCTTGCACAGTCGATCTACGCCGCTCTCAACATTTTGCTACGAGAAGATCTTGCTTTTGGTGGTCTGCAGCGGTGGGTCATGAATGACGAGGACAAGGCAAAGTGCAGATGCCACAGCCAATTCTTGGACATTGAATGTCAGAGATTCGCCATCAAGAGCAGCGAGGATGTGGGGAAGAACGAAGGTGGAGGTCGGAAAGGAAGCCCATACTTCTGTAACGGTAAGTCCAAATCTCTTTGCATGACATGAACTGAAAGGCCAATAGAAAAAGATATCCCTCATGCCTACATATCAGTAAATAGCGTACCCTCATCTCCGGAAACTCAAGCCAGATTTAAAGAGCTCACCTACGGCAAATCGAATCCATGGCAGCCCTCACCCATGATCTTCTCCTTCGGCCACGGCTCGGCTTTCGACACAGGTATAGCCACTCGGTCGATGGATGAATGGATTACACTCGCCACAGGCGCTGAAAGAAATCTCCCAATGCTCTTCTTAAGCCCACCAGCATTCGGACTCGACAAGGAACCGAACTCGGCGCCCAAGGAAGGAAATCATGTGGTTTGGAATTTCCATACGGAGATGGCGCCTGTAGCAAGAGAAAAGCACTTTGATATTTTGAGTATGTATAACTTGACTTTGCAGGCATCATCGGTGGACGGAGAGAGGTTCGGTGAGGAGGTGGCGTTGGTGCAGGCTATGATGGTTGTCAATTGGTTGAGTAGGCTGGAGACTTCTTGAAATGGAGAGGTCTTGATGAGAATTGAATGTTCTGAAGGATGAATACGACTTACGGCATGCACCATATTGGTAAAAGGTCAGCAATGAGGTATACATGAGGTATGCCAAGGAGATTGGCATTGGAGCAACATATTTGTAAAGGTCATAAATTAGAGAGATACACGAATTGAAACATAATTCTCAACCGAAACTCCGCTCTTCAATATGCCAACAAATGCCAATCTAAACGCCACATATCAACCATGTACACAAGAACCACTAAGCTTTGTACAAAGTATCCAAGAACCCACTTGCCAACTCAACCACCACGCTCTTGTTTGGCAAGCTTCCAGCAACACCATAAAGGGCAGCGCTGTCACCCAGGCTCTTCCCCTTGGCACCCTTGCCCTCCACAATCCTAACACGCTCCTTCTCCTTCTCGCCCTCAACAACAGCCTCCAAGTCAGAAACGAGCTTCTCCCACACCTTGACGATAGGCAGAGTGACAGCAACGTGGATAGCAGGTGGGCTCTGCAGCGAGTTCAAATGCCAACCCCTGGCAGACATTGCATCCGCGATATCGTACACATCCAGCGTCTTGGAGTTGAACGCCACGACTGAGACCAATGGATGACCTAGGACTTCCAAATCACTGTTCAGAGCAGGGTTATGCTCAATAGCATCAACGATCTTCTTCGCCGCACCGACAATCTCCGAGCAAGACTTGATATATCCCAACTCACCCACACTCATCAAACTAGCCCAGCATCCAGCGATCAGAGCACCAGGTCTGGAGCCTGCAATCGAAGGAGAGGCGTACACGCCACCAGACCAGTCAGGCGAGATGAAGTACTGATAGCTTCTCAGCTTCTCGTTTCGATACAAACATGTTGAGTTTCCCTTAGGTGCGAATCCGTATTTATGCGTATCGCAACTGATACTCGTCACACCCTTGAGTCTGAAATCGAAGAGCTCTGTCTCGAACCCAGCTTTCTCGAGAAAGGGGACGAGGAAGGATCCCAGACAGCAGTCAACGTGGAGCGGGATCTTGCGCTTGACAGCGAGCTTGGAGAGGGAGGTGATATCGTCGATGATGCCATGGGGGAAGTTGGGCGCTGAGCCGACGAGGAGGACCGTGTTGCTGTTAATGAGGCGGGCGACAGAGGGGATATGGACTTGGTAGGAGGGTGCTGGGCAGGCGACTAGGTGGATTTTAATGCCGAAGTATTCGCCGGCTTTGCGGAAAGCTGTGTGGCCTGTCTCGGGAAGAATCCTGATAGAAGTGTTATTAAACTGACCGGACTGTTGTCAAAGGATGACTTACATCTCTGGCTCTGTGACACCTCTCTCCGCATACGCCTTATTCCTGGCGCTCAAACAGGCCATCAAGATGGACTCTGTTCCTCCACTGGTAGTCACACCTGCTGATCCACCAGGAGCATTGAACATAGTCAAGACCATGGACACAATCTCCGCCTCCATCTTCCTCACACCAGGGAAAACATCAGGATGAATGGGGTTCGCCACAGTAAACTTTCCAAACGCCTCAGTCTGCAACTTGATCAAGGAGTCTCCTCCATGATACACTGCTCCAGAAACAAATCCATCTTCCCATCTCGTGTGGTCCATATTGGCCAATGTCTCCAACTCCTTCAAAACTGTCTCTTCCGACCATCCTTCCTTTGGCAGTGTGAGATATCGTACAATGCCCGGTCCGGACGGCACAAGCTTTCCTTGTAACTTTGTGACTGCTTCGGAGACCTGCTTCTGGACTTGCGATCGTACGCCTGGTGCGCGGAGGAAGAGTCCATATGCGTATCGTCTGATGGCAATATATGTATCTGCGAACGTGCCGAACAATCCACGTCCTTTAAGCTTCAATAAACCCTTCCTCGTCCATCTTAGCAGAAATAGGAAGAATATGAGGTTTCGAAATCTGTAGATTAATGGTAATCAGTCATTTGCCCATCGAGAAGTAGGAGTAACGTACAAATCGATGTTGAGAGATAGCAATTGGCCGCTCGATCCAGCCTTCTTGATCGCAAAGCTGTTGCGCAAGCTCGCGGATAAACTCGAAGTGCCCGGCATTCTGAATTCGTCTCGTCTTCTTGGTATGCAGACGGGAAAGAATGGGAAAGCGAAGGCTGAATGAAGCTTAATATGTGCCTCTGCCTTCACCCGGTCCGTTTGGAAATGGAGAGGTTGTGACTTTTACTTGGTTACAAAGGTTGCTATCGCACTCGCTTGAGATTATGCGCTTTGCCGAGGTGGAAATGCACATGCCATTGAGGCGATTGCTACTTAATAGGCAGCTCAGAACCTTTTCGCAATCCACTTTTGCTCTGCTGTTCGGAGCGGTTGACCGGTTTCAATTCGAATTTGACACAACGGATCTGGAGTTGGGCCGTTGGAGTGGCGGATATGGTGTTGTGGAGGTTCCAAAACGAGACACCTCGTTGGATCTCAGCCTTGTGGTTGGCTACCCATGGAGCCGGCAGAATGAGGCACGGAGGGGCAATTCTACAACCTCAAATGATGACAAGGACCGGCATTCAAAAGAAGCAGACTGCCCAGTAGCTAGCCTCTTGATGTCACAGCTTTTTAATGTCTTGATTGTGACGCACGCATTACAATTCTATAAGCCGGTTCTTATCGCTTTTGTGAAGGTCCTTTGCTCAATCGGATAAGGCTTCGTTAAGGAAAATAACGGACACCCTGAGGCGAATGATTTCTATTCTAATGTTTCCGCTTCTAGAATCTGTACTCTCTTCTCCGTGAACATTGAGTCAAGTAAAAGCGGTGTCAGTGTTTGGCTTTGTGACGTAGCTGAGTAAACTTATCAATTCAACATTCAAAGTACTTGCTTGGATCAGATCTGCAGTAACTCCAGCTCAATCATCCCCTTCAGTTTCCTTTCCAATTCGAACAACAGTGCCATTGACTGTGAGGGTATGTGAACGCAATGTATAATACAAGAGAAGCAAAAAATTGCACTCCCACAGATTCCATCGCTGCAAACGCCTGTTCTAGGAGGGCACCCGTACCCAATGCAGATGCTCATGCAAAGATTATACACAAATGCGAGACATATACTTCATGCCTTCTTCCCCAAAACGCCGGAACGCCATCCTCGAATCTTCCCCTGCCGATGTGCCGTTTGGGTTGCTTCGTAGATCGTAGATCATTATGACTCCCTACTATCCCTTCTAGTTGTGTGAATATCGAACGAGAATTGAAACGTGGTTATCGTTGGCGGAATGCTGTCCGCCATTGCTTTGAAAATGGTTCTGCCTCTCCCTCACAACTTCGACCGACCCCATCACATCCTGTAAATCGAATAACGAAATCACCGTCTTTGTATGTTCCTTCTGGTGATGCCAGCTCCCTCTTGCTGTATGCATTCAATGACCTTTGAGGGACAAGGGCCAATTTCGAAAGGATTGTTGGATGCCATTGCACAATATGTTCCTTTGGCCAGTTAGTATACGTGCAGAAGACATGGGAATGACCCAGGCAACCTACCAAAGCGTGTGTGTCTGCTTTCTGGAAGTTGTAAGATCTATAAAGCGGATCAAACCACGTATCCAGAAAGAACTTGCTCCAATCCCCTTTTCGAATCACGAAGCTGCCCTGCGATAATCCATCCTTATCTTGTGTAAGAACGAAATCGATGTTGGCCCCTTTCAGATGTGCGAATGTCTTGATGACACTGTCAGGGGGTACAACTGGCTGATCCCTGATCATCAGGCTCTCCAACTTCTTCGGATTCATGACCTCTCCTTCCAAAGTCATATCTGGGTTCATAATGAGAGAATTCTGGTCTAGGTACCAGATGTAGGTTGTGTGCGGAAATTTGGTCAAAGCGTGTCGAACCGCAGGAACTTTCGACCAAGTCGCAGGGGAACCGCCCAAATCGTAGTCGGTAACTGTTGGGAAGAAAGTCGTGTAGCCTATATCCAGTCAGCTGGCATACCTTGCATGTCTCGTCCCAACCATGCATACCATGTTTCTTCGCGTATTCTATCCTGTTATCCTTGATATTGTTCAAGTACTCCTTGGTGTACAGCTCTGGGTTCAGTACCGTCACGATAACTACCGGCGGTGTCCCAGACGGTATCCTTTCTGAACCTCCGAATATCTGGGAGAGTATGAATATGACTGCGCCGACTGCGCAAGCGCACAAGGCGATAGCCTGTACTCTACTCCTCCGCACCATTGGGAAACGTGTCGATCGAGTCGCATACGGTGGAGGATTTGAGGATTTCCTCAGCGGCAGCGCCATATGCATTTCGAGATGACGAGGGCCTTGGGCACCTCAAGAGGTCGCTATCCAGAGAGGTAGAAAAGGAGATCCCAAATAACGATGCTGGTGAGAATGGTTTCGTGATCGCAGACTGGCGAACGGCCTCTTCTTCCCTTCCCGTTTCCCTCCTTCGTATATGCAGCTCAGCAATTCGCAAACGAATTGGTCAGCGTCCAACTCAGCGGTTGAAAGGACTGTCTGTCAAATTGTCGAATGGATTCAGGGTGGTCGACTTCCTGCGACTGAGAAAATAATGTCCTTGGTGGAGACGCTGTGGTACGAAACGAAATGAACGACTTCAAATTATTGTACAGTTTGGCGTTTTCTGATTAGCTGGGCCTAGCGTTCTGGGTGCGTGCTCGATGGTCTTGGTCCCTTCAAGAATCTGGCCAATTAAGGCGCTTGTTTCAGCTCGGTTGTCATGATGAGGATAAAGGGGCAACGGCCAAATTTCAACATTTGCTGCGCTTATTCCAATGGAGAACAGTTGTCTACTTCAACATAATCTAGTAGAGTTCACAGGAGCACAATAATCGAAATTCGTAGCGAGCAGGTAACTTTTCAAGTGCCGTTGGAAACCTATCACGTCAAACACTTTTGACAGCTGGATCTTCTTGTTCATCGACTAGTGGGCGGGACTCTGGTAGCGTACAGTAGTTCAGCTAGACCACACCAAACCACCCACTGGGAAAAAGCTCCGTAGGCATGTCCGGCAGCTATCGTCATTATTAAGTCCAACGTCATGAAAGTGGTGAACGGTCACATATAAAAGTTGACGTCTCGGTAGGTGGTCTTGTTTACATTTCCTTATTTGTATTTTCACAAATTTTTCTTCCAGTGCTCCAATCATCATGACGTCTTCAATTATTCAACTAGAGTGCCAATGCAATAACTATCCTTGGGGAAAGAAGGGAAAGGATTCTTTAGCTGCTCGATATGCTGCTGCAACTCCCGGAGGAAGCTTCGAGTTGGACGAAAAGAAAGAATATGCCGAGGTGGGTATTTCCCATCTCAAAGTCCTCTTGCTTCGACTTTGGTCTCACTTGAATAATGTCCTTGCATAATCTGGGACATTTAACCTAAGCCATCGTTCACTTCACATCCTCCACCTCAATTCAACCCATCACGGGGCATGCTCTGACAACATATGGACAGCAATGGATGGGAACATACCCCACGACTCCATCCCTCGTCCTCTCCACCGGAAAAGACCTCCAAGAACACTTGAATGCCAACAAAGAAGCACTAATCGGCAAACCAATCCTCTCAAAATTTGGAGCTGATCTCCCTTACCTACCCAAAGTACACTTCCGGTCCCAAGAATAAGCATAAGTTCTCCTCTAAAGCCTACCAGATCCTCTCCATAGCCAAAGCGCTACCCCTCCAGATACACCCAGACAAGCAACTCGCCCAAAAGCTCCACGAAAAAGATCCCTCCAAGTTCGGTGACTCAAACCATAAACCCGAAATCGCCGTCGCCCTCTCCAAGTTTGAAGTCTTCGTCGGCTGGAAGCCACTTCCTCGAGTGCAGGCACTCTTCACAGACGTGCCAGTGCTTCGATCAAGTTTTGTTCCCAACGATGCACGTGCCAACTTCACCGTGGACAATCTGAAAGGGATTGTTAGTAAAATCTTATCGGCCAGCGATGAGGATGTCAAGGATGTGTATGATAAACTGAGGGAGATGAAGGCGGCTGATTTCGGAGAAGGAGAGGGGTACATTGCTGAGATGCTGCCGAGATTGGCTGAGCAATACGACAAAACGGATCCCGGAACGCTTGTTGCGCTGTTGACGATGAACTACATGGTACTGGAGAAGGGTGATGCGATCTATGTCCCCGCCGAGTAAGTATTCCTGTGTGGCTTGGACAAGTTTCGAGGAACTGATGAGGAAATAGTGGCATTCACGCGTACTTGAGCGGAGACATTGTCGAATGTATGGCACGCAGCGATAATGTTCTAAACACAGGCTTCTGTCCCCGCGCAGACAGAGACTCCATCGAGCTGTTCACAGCGGCACTCACTTTCAGCCCGAGATCTGCAGACGAAGCTCTTCTCAAGCCCAAGTCTTCTCCCAAGGGGACAAACGGCCATACGCAAGTTCTCGCTCCGCCCATGAGCGAATTCGACATGCTTGTCACGGCATTGAAATCTGGAGAGAAAGAGACTGTTGAAGCATTGAAGGGACCAGCAATTTTGATCGTGACTGGAGGGAAGGGGGTTCTGAAAGCGGAAGGCAAGGAGACTGAAGTTAAGGAGGGCTATGTTTTCTTCGTTGGCTATAATACGGAGATCGAGCTTATAGCCGACAGTGAGCTGGAAACACACATCGCTTTTGCCGAAGCGTAATTAGCTTCTTGCTCAAGAACAAGCTTATAGCATTTATGCTCGAGATTTCATTGTTCTTCCCATCTCGTTATCTTTCTTGACTGTTGAATTTTCATTTCGGTGCAATATCACGGAAAACTGTAGCCTTTTCCTCACAAGTGGTCATGGCGCGCAGTGATAAGGGGAACTGGAGAGGTCAATGTATGCATGATGTTTCATTTACTTGGTATCCCGAAATCAAGCGACTCGCCCCCGTTCAAGGAATCTCGCCCCATTCAGAAGCGTTCCACTGGCCGCACGAGGTACCCAGCAGCAATCTATCACACCTCTGCATTTTGAATCTTGGAACTTGAATCTTTTTTTGACTTGTACAAAAATGCAAGTTTTTACTTCTGGCTTATAACACGACACCTAGATTTAGATAAAACACGCAAATATGTATCTATATACATATAAATACATGCATATAGATGAATTTCCACGCTTAGGTACTTGACATTTCGTGAACTCACGCCAGCCATTCCTTCCGTCTAACAAGACCCTGCTGAGGGAAACATAGCGCCAACAGGAGGCTATGTCCGAGGCCATACTTGTTTTCCTTCAGCCTTTCAAATTGTAGTTTACTGACTTCCCTCATCGACACCAGTCCGCTCAGCATTTCCTCATCCGACACTTTCCTCCCATCAGGAGAAAGATACGAGCTGACTCTATCAGTTTCTGAATCATGAAGTTGAGAGCAAAGTGAAATGAAATTTGTCCACGGCGCACTCGTGAAGTAGAATGAGCTCCGCAAGAACTTTAGTAAGATGAAGCGTGTTTGAACGTCCCACACAACCTAAGACAGACGCCTCGCTATGAGGCTGGATCCATTTAGATTTCTGCAGCCAAAAAATCGAACATTAAGAGCAAAAAGAAAGTCAAAAAACATACAACAGTGGGTATTCGCTGGTGGTCACCCACCCAACTACTAATCCACCGATCTGAGGCTTATGTATGGCAGAGCGGACGGGATGCCCAGTTTTCCTCAGTCTATGGTCGTATGTGGCAGAATTAATCATATCTCGTTACATGTACCAATCAAAAAAAGATTTCTCCCTGCCATTGGCTTGCCGCTTCGCTTGCTAACCATGTCATGGCGAGAAATATCCAAAATTTGAGGATCTCACGGTGGACTACTTCATGCGATGCTCGCGTACACAAGTAATAAGAGCACTGGATTCGGTCTTCTGATTCGAATCTTGAATTTTTCTCTCCTCCCCAATTAATCTCCTGTGTATTTGTCAGGTCACGGACTTTCTAGCAGTGGCGCTCCTTACGAATATCCGCATTCGCTAAGCGCACAAGTGGCTCACGCGCGTCTCCATCTTCCTCTCCTCCTCCTTGTAGTTTCTTCTCTCTTCAACCTCAAACGATACAACTAACAGGACCACGGCATTATCTACTATTATAGTCTTTATAGGGAAGCAGATATTCGTCGCTTCTCTGCACCTACAACTTCACCTCGAAGTCTGTTCAGCACGACGTACCGGAGAGCGGGCAAGGAACACAGTGTATGATACACTGGTATACACCCCCGGATTACCAAACTGTCAGCTATTTCACCTCTTACTTTCCCCTTCACGTAACAACAACCTCGAGTACAGCTCTTCAAGCGACTTCGCGTCACCTCTGGTGATTTTAAACAACTGATGAAGGTGAAAGATTCACAATGAGGTCAAGTGAGACCATTGAGTGCGAGATTACGAAGATTAGAAAGAGAAGAGCAGACAGGCTCGTCCAGAACCCGCCATAGCCCGTTACTTCGTTGGATTCGAACGAAAGTCTCAGGTGGGGAAAAGGCAGATAAAGCGAAATTGACAGCTAGCGAGACATCGACAACTCATGAGAAGATAGCACATCGGTCACTCGAAGCACTCTGTGGGAGGAACCTACACAAGAACTATGACAACTGAGCGTCGAGGAGCTGTAGTTGCCCAACTGCAAACAGGTGAGAGAACGACAGATGAAGTAACAAAAGCCGAATTCGACATTTCCGCGACGTACACTTCATGATGTGGAGTTTCTTATCAGCCGCTCGATGTTTGGAAGCTGAGCTGCCGCAAGATCACATATTTATTGACCTCCTCTTGCACACTAGCTACTTATGCGACAGATTTGGGAAAGTGAAGACACAGAAAAGCAAGAAGCCTTCAAGAGTGATTGGCGATATTTCAAACTGATATTTTACTTGATTGCTCAGAGAAAGCAAAGTTTATGGCATTCAGCGGTGCGAGTAGGGAAGAAAAGGCTTGTTTCAAGATCATGGAAATGTATCAACTCATCCGCCTCTGAAATCTTTTGAAGCAAGTCGCCCGAAGCAGAAAATGACAGCACCAACAATCCCATAAAATGAAAAGTGGCAACTCAGCAGAGTGTTGACTAAGCTCGCGGTCGCCGGTAGTGAATCGAGAACAAGACGCTCAAGTTTCGAGGCTCCAGCAGAGCGGTATATCTATGCACACAGACTAGCTGACACCCTACTTGGAGAGGAACTCGTGTCAGCTTAAGTTGTGTGCAATGTGATGAAGTGTATATCACTACGCACTGCGGAGGGGACATGGTATGAACCCGATTCGCTATGAAGGTGAAGCTTGTATGTACACAACTATCCTAACACGCTGCGCAGAAGACAAGTTCAAAGAGTCTGTGTTATTGAGACTTTCGTGTCTCGGATTCTGTGGTCTCCGATGCTGTTGCTGTTTCTTCAGCAGCTCTGCCTTCAGCCGCTGTCGCTGCTTGCGCAGGAGTGGGCTCATCGAGTTCTTCTGGTTCATCGTCTCCTTGCACATCAGCGACTCGGTCACCAGCGGCATCAAGAGTTCTTGCGGTCCAAGCTCGCACCCACGTCCACACTGCCTACGAATTGTCAGCATTTCCTCACCTTTGGACATGATCGGACTTACTGCTAGAAAGGTAATAACTCCAATGATTACGACAGTCCAGGAAATGTCAGCAAGCCTGTCTCGTCCATTTGCCCCTCCTCCCCTTCTCCGACCGCCTCCCCCAACTAGCCCAGTCTGCCTGAGGTTCCACCAATGCCACGGAGACATAGCAAAGAACACTTTGACGAAGCCTAGCAGCCCAAGGGATGCCAAGCCTTTCAAAAAGTGCTCGAGCCATGAGGTATCCTCATCTTCGAGTAGCAAAGCTGTTCCCCCAGTTGGCAACGATGTGATCGTATCGTATGGGTCGAGGTACAGGGAGATGATAGGATCCGCCACGAAGCCAAAAACGAAGACAGTGGTGAGCATAATCAAGAAAGTGATCGCGATTTGCGTCAGGGTACTTGTGATCAGTCGACTCCATCGCATTCTTTCCAAGCGGTACTGGTATTTGCATGTAGGACATTCCCAGAAATTTCGTCGACTGTAGGAAGGATCCGAATGCCTCCACTCTTGTAAACAGCCTTCGTGGACATACTTTTGAGAGCCTCGACATTTGCATGGCCTGATTAATCGTCCAGAGCTAGGATCTGCAGATATGTATGACACCCTGGGCGCTGGGTGAAGGATCGAAGGGATACCTCCAGTGAGATCTTCAAGCGTTGGAGGCACCTCCTCTAGACATATCCTGCATGTTCGAGTGGCATAGTGTTTTTGAGGTGGTGGGGTTGGAGGTGGGGTGTGTTGTTCAAAGTCTTCAGAAGAAGTTTCCACATCGCCTTCTGGGACTGCCTCTGCGAAGGCACCTGGCGCAGATGCAGAATCGCGTTCGTCTTTGAGTATATCTTCCGTAGAGTCAGGCCAAGACCAGTTGGCTCGAGTTTCGTAAGGAACAGACATTATAATAGCTTACAGCTGGATGATCGAACAGCTATGTAGGCATTGAAGAAGCTTCGCAAACAGCTCTGGAGCTCCTAGAAACGATCAGTGTGGAGGCATTAGTGAAGTAGAAGATAGCTCCTTGTGGCCGAGGTATTAAGAGCTCGATGGATGGTGAGATGTGGCTTCTCTGAGTTCCAGAAAGACAAAGAAGAGGGATGCTCCGCCGCCATTCGGTGGTTGAAGTCAATGTTGTACCGCTTTGCCGAACAGGACTCGAACGACACCACTGAGCGCATGCCTCAGGCTGCAATATTTAGCCTTGTCCAGCACGGTCGCCAGGCACTCGCGTCCTGAGATGCCTTCCCTAGCTTGAGCTTCATCTACAGTCCAACAACAGCTCAATTATTTTCTTCCCCAAACTCCACGCAACTCCATACCGATCTGCCTTCGTCATCTGTTTTTTTGCTACCGCTTCGGAAGAGATCATCAAGAAAGACAGGCAACATGGCGGACAGATATTCCTTCTCATTGACAACGTTCAGTCCAAGGTAAAGCTCCATCTTTAAGCTTCGATTTCGCGCATAATGGCGAGCTCTTGCAGAGATATTGTTCGATACTAATTTACAATAGTGGGAAACTGGTGCAAATAGGTTCGTTCTCTTCAAGCCACAAAATAGACATCGCGCTGGCTCTCACCGTGCGCTCGCTATAAAACTACGAAGCTAACTCCTGGACTCAGAGTATGCATTGAATGCTGTCAACCAAGGTGTCACTGCGCTAGGAATCAAGGGTAAGCTTGAGCAAGGATGGCCGAAGCTCCAAGAAGCTATACTGATAGCACCTGCAGCTACAAACGGAATTGTTCTGGCCACCGAAAAGAAGTCATCTTCTCCCCTTATCGATCCCCCGTCCCTCTCGAAAGTCAGCCTCATCACCCCAAACATCGGTATGGTCTACTCCGGAATGGGTCCAGATTACAGAGTGTTGGTCGACAAGGCGCGCAAAGTCTCACACACCGGCTACAAGAGAATCTACAACGAGTACCCCCCAACGAGAATATTAGTGCAGGATGTAGCAAGAGTGATGCAAGAAGCTACGCAGTCAGGAGGTGTACGGCCATATGGTGTCAGTCTGTTGATTGCTGGTTGGGATGAGGGTATTGAGCCAGAGTCAGAGGAGGCTGCCACTGCTGATACGCATCCGGATGAGAAGAAGGTGTCAGGCAAGACTGGTGGCACTCTGAAGGGTGGACCTATGCTGTACCAGGTTGATCCAAGTGGCAGTTACTTCCCATGGAAGGCGACTGCTATCGGCAAGAGCGCTACTTCTGCTAAGACGTTCTTGGAGAAGAGATACACTGAGGGCTTGGAGTTGGAGGATGCAGTTCATATTGCTCTATTGACATTAAAGGAGACGATCGAGGGCGAGATGAATGGCGAGACAGTAGAGATTGGTAAGCTGATATTCCGTGAAAACAGGCCATTTTACTAACATTTATAGGTATCGTTGGACCACCAGCCCACCACTTGCTTGGCGTTGAAGGAGTTGAGGGAGCACAAGGACCAAGGTTCAGAAAGTTGACACCGCAAGAGATCGAGGACTACCTTACGAATCTATGATCTTTTTCTTTTGCAATGCTGGGTCATTTCGTTGCGCATTCAGAGCATCGGTGTATTATAGAATGGCATGAGAAGACAAAATGAAGGACACGAGATACCAACATGAGCTATATTTCCGTTCAAGTGACATTTTGTACCAGAACGAACGAACTTTTATATCCAGCATGGACACTCATGATTCTCTGTCCTTCCCCCAAAGTCAACTTTACCTCTTTCCATTCGTTCAAATTCTTCACATCCAAACCCAGCTGGCCATTTGCACCCTCCCCTACCACAAAAAGCTTCCGGTCCAAGGTGACGGCAATGATATGATTCACACCAACAGATACATCCCAAACATCCTCATCTTCTACATCAACCGGCGTGGGACTTCCCTCTAGACCTTCCAAAATCGCCTTCTGACCTGCCCTACCGCCCCAAATATACAGATCATTGTCGTCTGTCAAAGCAGCTGTAACATAGCCACCAGACGATATCTTCCTGATGCTTCCTCCAGGAAGTTCGACTAAGTCTTCGACGAGGCTCGGAACTTGTGCTGGGCTGGATGGGTTCAGCTGAAGAGATCAGGAGTTGGTCTGCCAACACTTACCAGTTCCTTGAGACTTCTCGACCCAAGCAATTGGGGTACCGTCCGTCGCCCCAAGTGTAGACTCTCCCTCCTTCCTTTGAAAGGGCAGTGAATGTCGTTTGATTTGCTACAATCTGCTGTAATTCCTCTGGGAGTCCGAGATCCTTGCTATTCTTGCTCTGGAAGTCCTGGAGGGATGCGTAGTTCTTCAAGTGGGTAGGTGTGGATTCTGCATATATCAGTTAAATTCTTCCATACTGATAGAGGGGAAAGACATTCAAGTGCTGACTTACCTATCAACTGGTCGTTTCCTGCCATTGCTAGGTGTGCGAAGCTATCTTGCTTCGATAGACAGAGACATATCAAGTCGTCTGGGCTACCAGCAGAAATAAGTCCTTTTGAGGTTCGTACTGTGAATATTAGCTAATTGCTCCTTACACAGAGTGTCAACTATCGATAGGACTTGTGGGAACTGGAAGTAAATATCATAAGATCAGAGACATTGCAGAATCAGACATTGGAAGAGAGATAATAGATGAGTTTATGAGAGCAAATACTCGGTCACGTGGCCAAGTGAATTTCTTCTTGAGGCCAGAGATCGAGGTCTTCTGTTGAAGCTTTTCAACGGGAAATTCCAGATCTCAAACGTCTCAAACGACCCATTCTACTTACTCAAAGTGGCCGAAAGGCTTGTCCGTAGTATCTCAATTTGCTTGTCTTCGAGGACACGCTTGAAAACTGTAAGATCCTTCGAGTCCAGCCCATTTCCTCCGGAGAATTCGAGCTGACCCCAGGCATTGAATCCAGAGGCCCAAAGCTCCATCCTTGTATGGAAACTTGAAACGGAGCCTTTACGAGGTTAGTTGGCTAAAGTTGTATCCAGTTCGTAAATAATGGTGTTTTGTTTTGTACCGTGCCGAGCACAGCCACCCAGCAGCCTCGCCTAAGCCCCCACTACTCGGCCTGGGGAGTGAATTAGCTTCGTTGGCCTAAATCCGTCCTCTGTCAGCATATTTGGACAGACAACGACTGACCAGACTTTGACAAATAAATGTGCAGATATTGTTATCCCATCCAGCGAGGATATACCTCAAGACTTGTCCAGACCTCTCCGGCCCTCAATATCCTTTGATCGTCGCAACCTTACACCTGGCTGACCACTCGCTGTGCCGTAATATTGACGCCAAGGATCCCGAGTCGCAGCAGCCCCGAGTCCTGGAAAGGCTGCCTACCATCAGGCTACGACATTTTGTTCCTGCAGGGACCGATATCAGCTAGAACGGGTCGACCAGCCATTTCCCTTCCTTTCTCCAGGACAAGGTCTTTGTTTATCTGCTCTTGTGTCCCTTTCGCGTCCTATCTTCTGTATATCAATTGAACTCTGGTTTTACGTATTTGACCGAGTTTTTCTGCTCTTCTATATACCTACGCCAATCGCTGCTATTTGTCCATTTCAAAACTACTACAAGCTTTCCAATCTGTCAGAATTTCGTCCTCATCTCTCGAGTCCTTACCAGCCAAAGGGAGTTGTGTTCGCCAGGTGTGGTGGTGTTGACGGGCGATTGAGTGGACCAAGGATCTAGCGACTCAATTGACTTTCAATTCCCTGGAATTGAAGTAGATCGGGAATTCTCAGCCTATGGCTACGGTCTTGAACGCTGGTTTCGGATGTCCTCAGCAAAAATGAACCTCAGTCTTCCTCTCCGGCCTGCCAATAGGCGAAACGATGAGAGCAGAAACCACTTCACGAATTACACCCCCACTTCTTCGACCGAAGCCATTGCTGGACCTGTTCGAGAGCCTGCTCCTCTGAATGACCGGCTGATCGTCGGATTGGATTTTGGTACTACTTACTCTGGGTAAGTTATTTTTGTTGGTCAACGGCGTTTGAATAGATTTGTCAAGGCGCATTTGCAGTAGTAGGTTCAAGACAGTCTAACAGACTTTGGTCATGGCTATCACGACTCATTGTTTGCTTTGAAGCTGTGCCTGTGGTAGAGCCATGCCCGGGAGCGAATGATACCGTATTTGCACAGTACATAGGATGTGATTATGTGGTATCGCACTCTCACAAGGCAATGGACTAATACTTGAATAGTGTTGCTGCTGTCTACACTTCGACACCAGACGATGTCGAAATCATCAAAACCTGGCCTGGTGGAAACGGAATCACGTCAGACAAAGTTCCCACAGAAATAGCATACGACTATCCTCCTGGCTCACCAGATGGCACCGAACCGACGATAAAATGGGGGTTTCAATTCAGACCTGAAGAGTCCAGACTTCGGTGTATCAAACTTTTCCTCGACCGGTCACAGAAGCTACCTTTCTACGTCAGTCCATTGGAGACTGCGGCACAGTTGAAGAAATTCAACAAGAATGTCGTGGACGCCGTCAGTGACTACCTCACTCAGGTCTATAACCATACTATGGAGACACTCACCAGACGGTACGGAGAGTCCTTTATGGCTTCGACGAAAGTCGAGTTCGTACTTACATGTCCTGCTGTGTGGTCCGATGCAGCAAAGAACACGACTCTGCTTGCTGCAGAGAAGGCAGGGATGGGATCCAAGTCCGACATTCAGATGATCAGTGAGCCGGAAGCAGCAGCAGTCTATACACTTAAAGCCATACAACCAAACCATCTGAGTGCTGGAGACAATTTTGTTGTTTGTGATGCTGGTGGTGGAACAGTGGACTTGATCGCCTACAAAATCATATCACTCAAGCCATTGAGAGTCGAAGAATCTGCAGTTGGAACAGGAGGGTTGTGCGGAAGCGCATTTCTTAACTATCGTTTCGAGGAACATGTTCGAAATCGCATTGGTCATGCTAGGTTTGATGAGATGAAGCTGAAGAAGGGGAAGTGTTGGCAGATGGGACTGAGATACTGGGAAGAATTTGTCAAGCGAAACTTCAACGAAGAAGAGCATGCTGAGGTCAATGTTCCCTTCCCGGGTCTGCCTGACGACGAAGAAGCTGGTTTGGATTGCGGCTTCCTGGTTATGACTGCCCCTCAGATCAAGGAGATATTCGAGCCCGTGGTCAAGGAAGTATGCGAACTTGTCCAAGGACAGGTCGATGGGATCAGACAGAAAGGAGGTATCGTTTCCGGCATAGTCTTGGTAGGTGGATTCGGACAGAGCAATTATCTGTACACGCGATTAAAATCGCACTTCAATACTGCAGCGCCGCCTCCATACAGCGAGAGACCAACACATGCGCAAGCCACGGCGCTCATCACGAATGGGTCAGTAGAGGTCATGCAGCCGGTCAATGCATGGACGGCAGTGGTCCGAGGAGCAGTATTGAGAGGTCTCGAGGGGAGTATGGTCGTTTCTCGGAAAGCAAGAATGCATTATGGTACCTCATACGCTACGGTGTATGATGAGGATAAACATCAAGTAAGCGAGAGGTACTGGAGTCCTCTTTGGGAGCGCTGGATGGTCAGCGACAGGATGCAGTGGCATATCACCAGTAAGCAATCCTACGCCTCTCGATGCAATATACTAAGCATTTGACAGAGGGAGAAACATTGAGTGCGGCAACTCCTATCAGTTTCCACTATACTCGCAACTTTCGGTAAGTCCCTGTCAAATTTATGTGTGAAAGTCATATAACTAACATGCATCAGACCAGGCCAATCTCTCGTCGTCTCAGATGACTTGATCGCCTCAGATGCCGATGGGGAGCCTCCGAGTGCCTACTCCCGAGATCTCGTGAACGTCTGCACGCTCACGACTGATCTCGGTGCCGTACCCAAGAGTCTCTTCACGAGGCTGACGACAACGAGGGGGGTGGAGTTCGATAATTTGGATTTCACGCTTGAGATGATTGTAGACAGCGCTGGTCTCGCATTTGAGTTAAAGGTTGATGGCTTCCGTTATGGTAGAGTAGAGGCGGAATTTCATTGAAGGTGGTGAATATCGCGGGTGCGTTCTGAATAATTTTTGTTGAGGTCGAGGGAGGCACTGAAGAGCGTAATCGCTTCCTCGATGGGCACCGAGCTGAGAACATGAAATCGTCTCGCCATGAAATACACACACAGGAGTAGCGAAACAGCCGCTGTAGATATCAGGAATGGGATAGTTTCACGTACTGTTTCTTCGAAGTTCTTGTTTGATGTCGCGACTAGAAGTAGAGACATATAAATGCCCAACAAGGAGGACGTCACTCTTCAGAGATCCTTCCGCGCAGCATGTGAGATGCGATCCAAAGAGGTAGGGGAGACCTCTTCCTTCCAATAATTGTTCTGTTCAAGTCGACAGTTGCGACATCGGTCATGCCATGTCATGATGTAACATTCGATCTTCTTCACCGCCGCGACGTTGGGTTCACACTGAATGCAGGCACGCATGAGCCCGCCCTGACCGCTCCGCACATTATTTCAACTTTTCCACATTTGAAGTTCCTACTTTTCTTTTGGTATTCTTCTTCTCTCCAGGCCGATCTCGCAGTAAGTAGACAGGCGTAAAAAGTGGCATGAATCAAACACTTGGTGGGGAATCGGACATGGCAGTGCTGCCGAGATTGAGAAGTCCATGGTATGAAGCTCGACTGGAGTAAAGTTCTTGAAGTAAAATACAACATTTACATACAGGATATAGAGGTAGCTGTGTATCTGTTGACACCATGAGTATCTCGTGCTTTTGAGGACATTTGTGGATATGTATGTAGTATGAGGTCCGGAAGTTGATCAACGAAAGTGTCCGCCTTGGACGATTGCTTTTTGACTGTCACAGCTTGCTTGCTAATACGTGGCATGCATGATATGTGTGAATGATTCATTGATGATCAGCTCTGCACAAGGCCAAATTTCTCAGATGAGATTATGCCCAATCATGGGCAAGACTTCATCCGGTTCTAGGAGTATAATCGAGCATCTGGTGAAGCTCTAAGTCGGGAGACTGTTGACACTGCAGTTACATATTGTATATGGTCGTTGGTATCCAATCGCTTCAAATATGAGGATTCGATGAGCAAGTGATTGGTGAGCAGTGTGCCTGATCCTACGGCACAGTCAAAGTTGTGAGCTATTAGAGTATTATTTGAAGGAGATGGTCTTGTCTGATTGTTACAACTTCGATAATACTGATGAAGTGTGTTTTATCTCTTGTTTCGAACGCCACAGGAAGAAGTCCTTTCGCATTTATTCACTGGGTCGCCCCTTGACCCTGTTGCAGGCTGTGCAGGCATGCGAGCAGAATCATATCAGGAGTGACTCCGCCCCATGCTGTCGAGTGAGCCAGTAGAACTGGTTACTCCAAGTCCTGCTCAGGTGAAGAGGAAAAAAATTGGGCATTCGGCTTTCTGGTTGGTTCGATTCAGCTGGAATCTCGTCTACGTAGTCATACAGACGGCAGAGAATGTTCAAGTTAAGTCGCCGAGACATTCGAATTCGACTCCTTACAAAATCACTAAATGGCTCCAATTGAGAATATAGTTTCGAGCCCGAAAGTTTGTTTGGAAGCAGCGTTGGGAAGTGAGGGCGGTTTTCTGTCCATTGGGATGTGGTCGCACCTGCTGTTATTGCTACCCGATCTGGTATGTGAGCCCAACAGTGATGCGTTGTGTATCCTCATCCTCCATTCATCCAGATATTTACCGGCAGTGGTTATCGTCAGATCGTCAGACACCTTGGGACACACAAGAATATTCTGGAACGTTTGCTACATCGAGTCGGAAGATCTCCTACTGGCCCCTGTGAGGTAGGGCAGGAAAAGTCTCGGATCACATCAGTCAGGGGAGATCATTTCGGCAAGTGATCACAGAAGATTGTTAAGTGGAGACGTGTGATTCATTCAAATCCATGCTAACGAGTCAAGCTTTTTAGTCTATCATCCTGCTCAAGTATGAAAGCATGAAGCTTCGCTCGAAACTGAAAGATATATCTCTCCAAGAAAGGGTACAAGAAACCATCATCAACAATCAAGAAAACTCCATCCGAGATACGAACACCGGTTCAAATCCAATCAAACATTATGGTCAACCAGCGACCGAGACTGCCCTATCGTCGCACTCGTCTAAGTCATCACAGACTCCACCCATCACGTATGTCAGCCTTCGGGACAATCTCCCGCAACGAGGCAGACACCCAGGATTTTTCTGCCTTGCACCGCACGTTCCTGACGCCAAACCCAAACACTCGGTGAACGCCGTCATCTCGCATAAAAAAGTTCAAACAAATAAACAGAAATTACAGAGACATCAACAAAGAAAGCAAAATTATCAAATGGAGATACGACGTCCGGCATCGCCGAGTTGCCACTCTCGCAAGTTGCCACCTCTGACAAGACACTCAGCCACAACGATGATGGGTCATCGCGCCAGAAGTATATGTATGAACCCGAACATCCCCGCCGGGTAGTATAAAAGACGATGTTTTGTTTGGATGATCGATGTGACCTCGTGGCCTTTGTTCTCGCCTGTTCGATCGACGGCCCGAAGAGTTGGTCGGGGACGCTTGTAACACGGATCGCATTATGATCTGGGCTCATAATATACCTCGGCCTTCCTAGACGACTTTGTTGACTTGTGAGTACTTCTTCCGCTTCTCCCCTTGCCCTCCTCCTGTCTCATCTGACGTTTTTCATTCCTCATGTCGTGTGTACCGCCAGCTGCCTTCGCATTCTTGCGTTCGCGCTCCTTCATCTCCGGAGTCTGGAAATTCGGATCAACCAAATAATCGCATGGCTGTCTTTCCGTGAAGGACATGTTGTCTTCATAATCTTCATTGGCTATGAGCTGGTATCTTTTCAGATGCTTCAAAAGGAAGTAATCTGGGCGAGGTCCGACTCTTCCTCGATATTCTTGGTGGTGACGACCAATATGAATCATTCTAGCCCTCCAGGTTCGCTGTGGGTTCTGATGATGCACATATGCAGCCGGGTCATCGCAGAAGATGCATACCGTAGACGACGGAGGGTCGTTACCGATGAAATGTGATAGCGAATGGGCTATCCAATCTTCCCATCTCTCAGGATGATATCTGATGCCACATCCGAGCATTTCGAACTCGCACGGTAGTTCGTAGTCGTCGGTTGCCATGCTGCGCTGGTTGTGCCACGGAGGAGTTCCGTCGTGTGCAATGGAAGGAGCTGACGACAGAGCTGTCGAAGTCGAAGATCTTCGACTCGCAGAATCACTGCCGCTGCGTCTGCTCGAGCTGCTGATGGTTGAAATATTGCTGAAAGTCGGGCTTGCTATAGTCGTTGGGGTTGTGCGGTATGCTCCAGTAGGAGGATCGAAAGGCAGCGGTGCTAGTCCCAGCAGTCCCCGTACGCGATCGTCACGGCCGTGCTTCTTCGAGGTATCTTCTATCCCTCTATCCATGACAGCCTCTGTGTGTTGGTATTATGAAAGTGTTTGTCGGCGTGGCCAGCGCACGATGGTAAAGGAGGAAAAAAGTGCGGGGTGCAAGGACGATAAGAACAATGTTCGAAGGAACGTTTCCAGGAAAATCAAAGCCCAAAACTGTCAGAAAGGGGTCGAACACCTGGAAAAAGACGATCAAGAATCTTTCGACAGCTAGCTGCCGAAGTTCTTGCGAAGTCGAAGCCGATGTGTTGGTTGATGACTCGTCCAGATATCAAGCTGTTTTGGCGGCGACGATGATGGAAAGTACCCGGCCTTTTTCGCTTGCGTGCAGGCGTGGGGGATGTGCAGCAAAAGAATCAGAGGCACGAGATATCTGAAGAACTGAACGAGCTTTTGGTCTCAATTTGTTTCGTAATCTCGGAATTCCTGGCAAAGGATGCTGGTCAGATCATCAAGGTCGAGCGAGATACCTTTTCAGTTATGGAAACGACCTTGGATTTGAATCACCGCCAGCACGTCAAGGGCCATTATGTATGCACTTCCCTACAAGGATGCATTGAACTAACACCACCACTTTACGACTGCCACTTCACCAGTCCAGTGGCTTCTAGTGGCTCCAAGCAGGCGTCAAAGTCTCGTCTGACCCATGCCAGCCAAACTCAATTATCACACTGACGCTCCGGCTTGGACCTCATTTGTTTGGTTTAGGTGTTGATCTGATCCCTCATGAGATACGCAACTGTCACGTTGCACCGTGCTCAGGATTCGAGATTCAGGCACCTTCAAGCATTCCTGTTGCACTGCACTGCACTGCACTGCACGATACAGTACTCACCCACCTCACCACTACCACGGTTCTCGCGTCTTGCGAAAGAAGCCGCGCAGCAAGAATTGACGAGGGGGATGTGAATAATTTCTGGAGGTGCGTAATGCACAACATACGTGGATTTCAAGCCCAAAATTATCGGAAGAACTGTATCCCTGCTGCTACCCGGACTCCATTGTCACTGGTAGCTTGAGAGAGCGAGGCAACGAGGCAATCGAGTTCTGGACTCGATACCATAAGGGAGCAAACAAAGGCTCCTGGTCTAGCTGTTTTCCACACCGCTTCTCGGGTTGCACCAACAGCTTCATATAACTGGCCACGAAGTTTTGGATTGGAAATCAAGTTCTTGTACGTTGTTTTACAGTAGACTGGAGATGCCTCCAATCCATGCTATTCCAGGATCCACGACCCTTTCTGGCCGGACACAACATGAGCAAATAGTCATGAGCTTCACCTTCTGCTACTTCGAGACGCTGAGCGACCTTCCATGCAAGTCTTGCAGGATCTCGAGAGGAGATGAACTACGGCCATGAATTCAGGAATCGGCCCATTTGTTCTTGCACCCGGGTTCCTGCACTTGTCTATACTGCTGCCCGAGTCGTTTGCTGAACTCTTTTTGAAATTTTGAGTGTCCAAATACCGAGACACTGGAACGTCACTAGAGGGACAGAGTGGTTGCATGTCCGAATCGTTGCAGAAGAGAGACAGGGATACTGAACCCTAAATCACAAACCAACACAGCGCTTCTACAGCATCTTTCAACGCCAGACTACGGTATCCGGGATCCCCGAAGGACATTTCGATGATACTCGTTCGATTGACCCACGGATTAGCCAACTTCTGGCTTGCAGAAATATTTGAAGCAAAAGTGGAGGATGAGGAGTCACTTTTGATCCCTTAACCTCCACTTCTGTAGTAATGGGGGCACCAATAAGCTGACAGTTGTGCCACACCTGTTCCATCGCAGAGCCTCATATGGCCTGACTCTTCCTCGCGAAATTTGCATCTGCGTCCGTAAGGCGGGGATGCCAGTACGTTTTGCGAGAAGTCGCAACGTCACCTGTGCGTTGAAGACGGGATGGAAATTGTTGGCGCATGCAAGCCTGTAAGTGCTGCGTATATTTGTTCCATTTCGGCAGAATATCCTACTCGGTATCAAGCGATCTTCAAGATGCTTTTGATTTAGGATGTAGATGACGAAGGCCCCCTGGTCACAAGTCCAGATCCAGTCAGACTTCTCCAATATCTGACAAATCTTCAATGTTTTGGGTATAATTTCCTCCTTTATCGCGAACAAGCATCTTCGTATTCTCTCAATCGGGTGCGCATAGCACTCTGATCTTTGCCACCACATTTTTGAGGTGGCTCCTCTCTCCATTCTCATCCCCAGCTTTTACAATCCCCGGAAAGGTCACACATCTGATCTCCCGATCGTTCAACTGGTCTTCATCTTCACCCCCAATATCTTCCATACTATCCGCATCGAACATGGTTTTCTGATAGTCGACGATGCTAGGCATCATGATACTGAAAACTGCTTTTTGCACGCGCAGCTGCCGCGACAGTTCGATCGAGCTGCTGATTATGCTGCGTAGTGCTTGATCTCGCGCTTCCGTGTGCTTAGTATCACTGATACCGTCCATTATACTGTTTACTTGGGAGATTATACCGTCTATTACGGCTGTGGTTGAGGATTGTAGTTTTTGTGATTTTTTGCGCAGCATAGAGAGCGTGGTTGAGCGCCATTGGTTCATGTTTTCTGCGGAACCTATTTGGAATTCAGTTAGCTCGCGACCTTGTACAAGCTCAGTGAGACAGAGGGATTCGAGATGAGTAAGATACAGGGTAAGTGTACGTACCGAAATTACTTAACGTCTTCTCCACGTTCGCTAATTCGGTTGCCTGCTCTGGCGCTAAGCCGACGAAATAGGCCGAGAAGACGTGCGTTACGAGGATTTGCGAGACTAGGGATTGGATGAGATGGATTTTGGAGGATGAGGCGAGAAATTCGTAGGTTGGGACGAGGTTCTCTAGGGTTGTGAGGGTGTTGTCGGGGGCTTTGGATGTTTCTGCTTCGGTGTCAGCTAAGGCCATGAGGATTTTGACGCTATTCAAGAGAAACTGAATGAGATTCACCGAAATGAAAATTTGACAAGAGAAATTGAGCAAGCGCTGGTCGTGCTTGTGAAGTTTAAACATTTCGCTTGGCCTGAATGTTCGCCTTCAATTGAGTGTCCAGGAAGGACTCGATGTTTTGAAATTGCTTCCAACTGAATAATTTCATCTCATTGTCCCCTCACCTCCATGTTCAAGACATTCTCAATGTCCCTCTTCTCAATATGACAAGACATGCCGAATATCCCGAGAGGTTGTTCAGTTTCTGGTTCAATAGAATATCCACCCATTCTGTCAATAATTGAAGTGCCGTCAATCAAGCAGGTCAAAGTCACAACATCACTTGAGTGTCCCGAGCCTACTCAATTTTCGATCCAGCTGGGCGTCTGAAATAGCTTTCATGTCACAAGCCGACTTCGAGTTTCTAGACACCTCCAAGGTCCGAGTTTTCCATCAAACTCATGGACGAGATGCCAAAATCAACGAAATGAAAGAATAGGAAAGCACAAGAACCTACCAATTCTCACCCTTCTGAAGTGCGTAATAACCCAATTCTGCAACCCATTTCCCAACCTCCTCATCTCCTCCCCAAACACCTCATCACTAACCTGTTCCCCAACCTTACTACTACTACTCACCCAACTCTTCAACCCCCTCACCTGCCCCTGCAACGTCCTAACCATCTCCTCCTTCCCCCTCACCTCCCCCATCGCCTCATTATACGCCTCTCTAAACGCATCACGATCCAATATCAAACTCGAAATCCTCGTCTTGATATCCCTATCCCTCTCCTCCCTCGCCTCCGCAAACCCCGCAATCTCCTGCTTCAGCAGCCTCAGATCGGTGTCCGTTTGCAGGAATGTCTGATTCAAAGAGGAGTGTTTCTGCTGCCAGAACTGCACGGTTTCAGACTCGTTTGTTAACTTGTGAGAGAGCGTTGTCAGTTCGGCTGAGAATTCCGATTCCATTACCGAGAGCTCGCGCTCGAGGTCGGCGATCTTGCGGTCTTTTTCGTGGAGGAGGTCGCGGCTGTGGTTGCTATTGTGGCTGGGGAGGGTAATGGAGATGGAGGATATCGAGGCGCTGTCTTCGGCTTCCGAGGCGGGTGAGGTTGAGGTGGTCTCTGCTCCTCCTCCTCCTGCGATCGTACCGCTGCCTTCTCGACCGGATTTTGTAGACGCATTGTCGGGTGTGACTTGTTGCTGGGCTGTGTGGTCTGTCTTTGAACGGCCGTGGAGGGCGGCGCGAGGTGGGGTTGCGATGGGCGATTTGTTGGTGCGGAGGTTGGAGGCCCGAGGGGCTTTCTTTTCGTGGGTGCTCATTGTGACGGAGGCATTGGGTGCATTTTTGGTCTCAAGGTGACAATTGAGAGGAATTGGGGGTGTGGTGAGGAGGGAGGTAGGTAGAGAGGTATTTGTTTGAGGGATGGAGGGGTCGTTTGCTGGTGCCTGGCAGGCAAATCAAACGGATGGACTCGCTTCGAGGCTGAGTGTACGAGGCTGTGAGGCTGTGTGTGCGGGGTTCATGTGCTGACTTCGGATGCTCCGGGGGCATTTTGAGCTTTTCATTGCATACTTTCTTATGATGTTTTCTATCATTGATTTTTGGAGGAGACAGGCTTCACCTTGAGAACTTAAAGGCAGCAGAAGTGCTGGAGGAGTCACGTGGGAATTGGATCCACCATCCGAGTTGCCTCAGCTCTTCTTAAGTTGAGTAAAGTATCTTCAGAACAAATGTGATCGAAGCTTACTGCAATGATCAAATCCAAAGGTTGCTTTGAGAATTTTAACCATCGAGAACGAGGGAGGGAATTTGGGCTTTCGCCTTGACCTGATTGAAAATGACGATATTCCAAAGCGCACTCCAGAACACCAGTTTGCAATTTTATTTAACTCTGTTTGTTGACTTCTGATACAGGCACGAAAAGTTCTCGTTCATCATATGATATATGTCTAGACATACACAGATATCTAGATGTGCTTATTCGCCCACTTCCCAACAAAGTCAATCAAAGCCTGGTCAACATCCTAGTCAAGCATTAGCGAGAGAATATAAACAAAGAACCGAAAAAAGGGGAACTTACAGCAGGATGAGAAGCCGACAAGAAATGCTGGCCGTCCTTCACAGTAACTAACTTTGCATCCTTCGAATTCGTAAACAACTTGATCTCCTCCTGGGCATTGCTCACGCTATACACCACATCATCCGTGCCATGCAGCCAGAGGACAGGACACTTCACATCCGGAAGCCTGCCATGAAGACCATCCCTCTCCCTCAGATTGATAGCAGCCATGCGCGCTCTCCTCCTTCCTTCATCGCCTTGGTAATTGCCTTTGATAGTCTTAACCCAGAAATCGCGGACCGATTTATCGCAGTTCTTGCCAAACCCGATATCGATCAGGAAATTGCAGTAGTCAGAACTAGGCTCGAAATCAGGCGTTGATTGCGTAGTAGTCCACTCGTTGATGGAAGGCGTGAGATCGGATGGTCCGTCCCAGCATCCGAGCTTACGGGTGCGTTCAGACTCGTAGTCAAGGGATGTGCCGAGGGGGATGATACCTTCGATCACGTCCGGAGCGAGGAGTGCCATGCGGACGGTGATCCAGCCGCCTTGGCTGGTGCCAAGTACGAAGGCTTTCTTGATGCCGAGGGCGGAGAGGACTTGGATGTTCATGATGGCGGAGTCCCAGTAGGTGAAGTTCTCGGATTTTGTGCGTGTTTGGCCGTGGCCGAGGAGTTCGATGGCGAGGAGGTTCATCTTGGAGGTCAGAGCTTTGTTGGCGTATTGTTGGCGGTACAGCTCTGAGGAGGTGGTGAATGAGTTGGCGAGGACGAGAGTTGGTTTGGAGGGGTCATAGGGATGAGGCATCTGGTATCTGGATGTCGTGGTTAGTGCTCGTGACTTTTAATGGATATGATAATTTGGGGAGGGTTCCTACCCAGCATCGATACCACCCAAGTGGGGAACACGAACGGTCTTTGTGTTTGACATTGTGTATAACTTGTATAAGAGATAGTGATAGATGTGTTGACATAGAACAGTAAGAGTTGTTCAAGTGAAAAGATTTGGGACTTAAGCAACGAAAGTCATCAATATATACTTTCCCTTCCAGAGCCCCGAGCCTTAACCCCGCGGTTACTTGCTAGTGGTAATAACATAACACCCAACATGGACCAATTATTCTTTACATGCTGAGCAATACTCCGAATGATCTCCGCACCCTTGAGCTACCCCTCGAAAATGGCTTTATCAACCAATGAAAAGGAACAGATGTCGTGATACACCCAGGCTACTCTTGCATCGAGGTTGTGGAGACTGGCGCTAGGGATATGGACCCCGCATTTGAGGTCTTGACAAGATCACAGCTTTCCGAGAACTTGGTTATCTGAATTTGGTACTGAAAGAGTGATATCATTGGTTCAAAGATGTGTCTAAAGAGCCAATTCAGCAAACTCCATAGCAACAGCCAGGAAGGATATGGAAGAAAACTCATAGTCAGATCCGCGTTGAGGTCAAAAGAACAGAAAAGTATCGCTTTCCCACATCACAGGAAGAGCTATTTGATATTGCACAGGTCTTTACCGGACTACGGGATTTGAATGGCTTCCGTCCATCAAGATACCACTTTATTACCGATTATTTCCAATGCGGATATGGGAAGTTGGGAACTGTGGTTCCTGTTATTTTGGTCTGGTACGGAGCTTTGCCCTAGTTATTACCGAATATCTCCAGAGGCTGTCAGTCCATGGTGGACGCAGGAGTAACGGCGGAAGGGAACATCAGTTCTTCGGCGTTCCTGCTAGACACTTTTTGCAGTTTGAGTCTGGATTACGGACTGACGGACATTGTGTACCATCAATACTCTAGCTGCTGGAGTATCTGAAATAGCAGGATTGTTCTATGCCATCTTGTCTTTCGGATCATTTGTAGATGTGGAGAGTGAGAGTGAATGTATGGTCGCACTGGAAAGAGGCAGGCACATGACCAGAACGTCTGAGAACTTCTCGACCAAGAGGCAACTTGGTGAATGTTCAGCATGCAGCTTCACTACTTGAAGTGCGAACTATAGCTTGAGGAAGTGACATCTATTTTTGGAACGCTGAATAGCTCTATTGTGTCTCGCCAAAAAGCCCACTCACAGCATTTTGTTCAGCAGACTTACCGGCGTACCAGAAAGCAAGGTAAGGGAACAGCGCCTATAGCCTATCACAGCCAGCGCCCGATACAAATTCTCTCCGAGCGGCGGTGATAGGCTGTAGTGTTGGTCACCGCCAAAGTGCAACTGGAGACAGGTCCGTAGCATTAAGACCGTATTCAATTGGTCGATATTCTCATGCATTTCGATTCGACTGCAGTCGACATAGATGAGATGAGATAATAACGTACCGTACGAGTGTAGGCACACCCCACTTTAACGATGTATCCAAGTTATTCCGGGACCTTCTTGCAGCTGGCAAGAGCGCGGTGGTTTCTTTCCAGTGTTGACATTATCCTCTGTCTTCACAAAGCGCCGAGGAAGAATGATCAAATGTAAAATTCTCGCTATCACTTTGGAGTTCCGTGGCTCGAGGTGCAAAAGACGTCAAGCCGTGAAAAATGATCAGCTGAGCCGGCTTGCTTGTGAGCACAAACGAAGCGCAGTAAACAGTGGTTCGAATGTGACACTATCAAAAATTGATGCAGCCAGCTCCGGCGAGATGTCTCTGGCTGACCTGTACGCTTCCCTTGGTAACCTATAAAGAGTCCGAATGTCTCCAGGAAATGCATTTGAGGGCCGATTTCCTAGCTCGTTGCTCAAGCATGAGATCCTGTCCCCAAGACCTGCCAGCATTTCACTTGGCGTGCAGGTAGAAGCAAAGAAGATGATCCTTGGATGTAGAGCGACTCAAAAGGTCCCCATTGGATGAGAAAAAAATTGAAGGCTTTGTAGTGGTGCTTGGCGACGAATATGCAGATGCATGCAGTATCGCAATGATCTCGCTGATAGTCCAGACAATGGCCTGAAACTGTAAAATCATTCTCCTCAGCTCAACAGTCCTGTAAAGTAGATCCAAGATATCTGTGCGAGTTCACAAAGTCCGAACCTGGTTGATCTTGACTGAAGGCATGAGCCGCCCATGCGCTATTTTCAACAGCTTCGAGTAACTCTCCTCGGCCATGAAGCAATGCCGAAGGTGGATAATTGGGTAGGAAAGCACTACAGCTGATTAATCGACACAATCTCCCCACCATGCCGTATTGTCTCGCGTGCAGAAAACGGTTCTCATGCACCTCAACGTCACTTCTGTGCAACCATGAATTGGTCGTCCAGTGGGCCCATCTAGACAGCCTCCCGTACCACTGCCGTCCTGTCAAGGTCCCTTGCTCGCATCGGTCTGGCCCGATAACATGAACGATCGCTTGATCCTGTGTTACGCAGTGAATTCCGCATCCGCGTCCGCATGGAGGGGCAGAATCATGAAATGAGGCGATTCCAAGGATGGAGATATGCGAGGCTGTCGAGGAAGTAGACAGACGGGAGCTGCGTATGTCGGCGATTCGGGCAGCAACTCTCGTGGGGCATTCTTTGCCGGGGAAAAGGGTGCCGTAATCTGGGTTGGGGTGAGACGGAGGATGGGCCTGGACTCTTGAAGAACGTCGATTTCCAGCCAGTTAGCAAGGCTGGGGATGTGTGATAAATGGGATCCAGGAGGGGGTTCATCAAATCGGTTAGGCTTCCTCTTACACTGCACCGCGAAGACTGGAGCCCCGAGCCCTTCACCGGAACACCCCTCCTTGCATTCAATTGATCGCTGTGGTTGGCGGCTCAGAAAGATCGGATGCCTTCACGGAACAGGCATCGTGCTGTTGGTGCCCTTTGGCTAAGCTCGGGAACCAGCACTGACAAGCTCTTGGATGGAATTTCTCCTGACCCAGGTTAATGGTTCGCTTCGATAGGTGACTGACATAGCTGAAATGTTCATAGAGCTCAACGTGGACCCCTTACTTCCATCAAATTCGCATTATATTTGTTACTGTTGTGGTTGAGTATATATAGCTGAAGGTCTGGACTCAGCGCGATGACACGAGGTTTAAGTTGCGTCGACAAACAGGCACTTGGTGCGAAAGTGGCGCTTTAAACAGGGGTCTGCATTGGCTAGGAACGGCACGGCGATATGCAGGCTGACGTGCCCTGTGCGTCATAGTGGGCTGGCTGCATGCGATGAGCTTTATTCGAGGAAAAAGAGGAAAAGTGGCTTCGCTCAAGGGTGAAAGCGGTTGAAGACCAGTCAAAGCGAAAGCCGCAAGGGCCTTGTCAATCTCATCCTGCACACGATCACGATGCTTCAAATATCACATTGCAATGTTATGCCAAGACTACTTTTACCCGGCCGGAGACCACCCACATAAAAAGCGCGTTGGTGTGTCGTGGTTTTGGGAATAGAGTCATGCAGTGTCAATTGAAACCTTGAAGACTTAGTCGGATAAGGCTCCCGCTGACTGTGGATAAGGTGAGCTGCGATGGCATGGGATGGAGAAGAAGTCAATCCATCATTGGACCCTTCCATCTGCCAGAGTGCAGCGAAACTGTGCAACCTGCACGCTGGCTGCAGCTCGTCCCCATGATCTCAAAGTAGCCAGGATTCATGCATAAGAAGGGATTGGCTGGCGAGCATGGGGAGAGCAGGAGGAACAAACGTCAAGTGTGTGAATTTACTTCATGACGGGCTGAGGTGGGGGCTGTATGTGTGGAGGAAAAGAAAGAGGGAGTGGAAGAGAGAGGCTGGCTGGTGCATGGACGAAGCGATACCTACTCGAGCCCAATGTCCAAGCAACCACACACACTTCCACAAGCCATCCTTTTGAAAAACATCCGATTTTACCCTGCAGCAAAGTCTGTTGTCCTGATACATGTTCTCATCTGACCTTACCCTTTTGTGCTGCACACTCATTCCTATATCCTTGTACTTGCGTGCCAGCAGATACAGAGATCCAGGGACGTTCGTCGTTTAAGAAATCACACTCTGAAAAGAAAAGGAAGCTTGTGCATGCGGGCTAGACCAGCTTATCCCAAGGTTTCCCCTCCTCTCCCCTCGTTCAGCCCCTCCTAGATTAGCTACAGAAGCATTCCAAGGCCTTCTATTATCTGATATCCCACCCTCGGCGCCAAAATAGCGAGGTTGAGCTGTGCTGTGCCATATAATCATCAAACCTAAAGCTAAAACTGCCGCAAGAAAGCGCGCCTATTAGACCATAACCTCTCCCTCCATGTTTCAACTTCTACCTGTCACTTACTAGGTAAATTCGAGACAGTCACCTTCCATTATTCTTGTGACCCCTGGCCCTTTGACTTTGACTTTGACTTTCCTCACTTTACCGAACTCGGCTCTGACTGCTTGGGACATTTGGAAAACATACTCGAGAAGCGAAGCTGCATCTGGAACTTGGACCCATTTCTTTTTCGCCCGCACACCGGCGTCGATCTCTCAACCCCACTACGACCTGTTTACCCACCTTCACTTTTGCGCTTCCATTTGAACCAAACCTCAACTGTACACGAGAGGAAAGCGAGTCTACCTCGAGGCAACAAATACACTCTTTCGAGCCGTCCTGTCCTGTTGTTGCCCAGCCACCAGGTCCTTCTGAGATAGATCGCGCCTCCTTCAAAATGCCCGAAGCAACAGCTACCCCACGTCATGAGCCGGAGGACCCAGTGAGTGTTTCTGATGTTTCTGATGTTATTGACCCCGCTACCCCCTCCCTCGGAAAAAGAGCTGACCATGCGCAATACAGAGCGAGGAGGGATCCGTCGGCCTGCCAGACCTCGGCGACAGCATTGATGCCGTGACCTTCGAGCAAATCCTGGAGATGGATGATGATGAGGACGACCGCGAGTTCAGCAGATCGATTGTGTTCAGCTTCTTTGAGCAGGCCGAGCAGACTTTCAAGAAGATGGATGACGCACTGTGAGTTGGACATGGAATAAACAGGATTTCAGTTTTCAAAATGGGCGCTGACAAAAAAAAAAATGGTAGGGAGGAAAAGGATCTTGCAACTCTCTCGTCGCTTGGTCACTTCCTGAAGGGCTCGTCTGCTACGCTTGGTTTGACAAAGGTCAAGGACAGCTGCGAGAAGATCCAGCACTACGGACAGAAGAAAGACGATGAGGGAACTGAGGACGAGCCAGATGAGGACAAGTGCTTGGAGCGAATCAAGGACACACTGGTGACCGTCAAGGAGGAATACGCCGAGGTCGAGAAAGTCCTGAAGAAGTTCTACGGCAGCTGAGATGGGAGGGACACATGATCAACGAAGAAAAGGATTGACGTTGTGCCACGTTCTCGCAGCCGGGAGAGGGAGGGAAGCAGCTGATGGCGCGGACAACAAAATTTTGCCGTTGGGGTTTGCTTTTTTGTGCCTGATTTGCGACATCGAAGCTTCACATGAGCCGAGCAGTGATCTTCTCTTACGACAAATGCTCCATTTGGCGTTCCTGGCATGAGTTTCCATTCACGGCATTGGCATATGGTTGTTCTTTCTTTGACTTCAGGTTTTTCTAGCTGCTCTTTTGTTGTGCTTTTTTCAAGAAAGGTTCTTCTCTGCTCAAGGTTACTACGGTACTTGAGGCGGGCGAGAAGGATGATGATGAGCGACGATATCTTTGTTTCTGCAGATGAGGTACGGAGGGGAAAGGCCTCCTGGGCGAAACGCAGAACCATGTGACACCAAAACATGCTAAGGACATCTTGTTTGATTTCTATCACATGTGACAACGATACTCGAGGTGATTGTGAGCCGGAGAACAAGAAGAGATCTACGCAACTTTGCAGAAGGTTTGCTTAGGCTTACTACATCTGGAGATCAAGTTTGTCTATCGAACCTTATTCCTACCCCGCTCGTTCACGCCTCGAATACATCCGCTCTTCTCCAAACTACTTGCCGGTGTTCCGAGTATAGCAGCAGACTTAGCCGACCTATTTCGACAATCCTCTAAAGAGAGCCATCTGTTCAACCCACCTCTTTCCACAATTAAACATGGTTCAATGTCCTGCTCCTTCAGCTTGAGCATTTCTATCACCCTCATCTGCAAGCCCTTGGCCTCGGAACTCAATGACACTGTATTGGTTCATGACATTGTTGTTCCATCCCTCTCGGTGTTCCTCATACCTGGCTGTAAACAATCATCCAGAGCGTGGAAAATATCGATCATCTATTCTCTTTTCCTCCTGCCAAAACCATTTCAACACCATTCACCCTTTCAACAAATCGTCTCCTTTCGGCATATCAATCTCCCCATCAACCTCATACTCCTCCTCTCCACTCTCCCCAACCTTAGCACCCATCCTCAACACCGCCAACCTCTCAACCCTCACATCCTTCATCCAAACGAAATCCTCCCACTCCACCAACAACTCTCTCGCATCAAGCACCAACCTTTCTCTCCCCCTCCCACCACCTCTGCCTCCCCTTCCACTACCCCTCCCTCTTTCCCCTGATCCCCTACCGCCACCTCTACCACCACCTCTCCCCTTAACATAAACCGTATTAACAACCGTAGCATGCAACAAAAGCGGCCTCTCCTCGCCCACCAAAAACTCTTTAAACACCTCCCTTAACCTGATACAGAATCGATAAAGGCGTAAATCCGGATCCAGAGGAGCAGTATACAAGACCGACGTCTTCGATGGATCATGCATACTTTGGAGGCCTTGCAGCGTGATATACAGCGGCGGCGGAGGTCTTTCTTCCCCCCTGTCTTTCTCTTTTGAATCTTTTGCTTCGGTTTCTGAACTTGAATCGGTGGATTTGATGGTTGGGTCTTGCTTTGATTCTGGGTTAATGTCGTCTTGCATATCTTGATTCCGAATCTTTGCTCCTGAAGGCTTCACGCCGATGAATTCGAGCGATTTAAGCAGCTGTAATGCTCCATCCACTTTCTCTGGCGTGGTGAGACTCATAACACCAAGTGTGAGATGTAATGTCCCGAGTGGTCTGATTGCTTGTTCGGGGATGCCATCTTGTAAAGACGCTACATTCGGCCCTATGGCTTTCTCTTTGAAGTGGGAGAGGGAATGTTGGAGTTGCGGGCGGGAGAGGGGTGTCACGAGGGGAATGGCGAGGAAGTGCGTTAAGCGGGGTGGTGAGGGCTTTGGTGGCATTTTAAGATATGTGTGTTTGTTGAGATTGAGTACAAGGGGGAATGGATGTGAGGGTTCTGTTGTTGTTCTTGAGAAAGATAGGTGAAGTTGTGACCCCAGACTAGGCTCCCGCTTCATCAAGGTTCTCGGGCCGGCCCACGAGGATCTGATGCCGATCGAATCACAAACCCCAACCTCTCTTGTGAACCTCATCACTTGTCACATTGAAGTTGAATACTTCCACCCAGTCTTGGATAATTGCATTGTTTGGTGGCGTCCATCCGTAATTCATCCAAGTGCATGCAGGAGGCTGCAGTGGCATTAGCGGCAGGAGCGAGAAGTCTGCATCTGCACGCTTCGAGCCTTCCATATGAGTTCATCTTCGAGCCTCGCGAATTTTGAGCTTGCTTTCTCATTTGCTTTGAAAACTTTCCTGAAACAGTCTTCACTAAACACCGACGACAGCAGAGAGTACGAAATCACAGCTAGTATGTGTTGACTGTTTCTAAAATTTGCTTCTTGCTTCTTGGTTTTCGTATTTTGTTTTGTCTATTTTGTTTGCTATATTCTCATTATAACCCGCTTACCGAACTCAACCTCACGATGGAAGATCTCAAAGCAGCTTTCCTCGATGATCCCTCTCCAATCATCATCCATCAACAAGAGTCTGCTTTTTCCAAAGCCGCCAACTCAACAACAATTGCTGAGGTCGCATTTGAAGCTCCCCAAGTCCAAGAAGAGATCAGCGATATCGATGCTTTTCTCAGTGACAGCGATAGTCTGAAGTCACTCGTCATCGAAGATGGACCGCCAGTCATTAAGCCGAGACCATATCAAAAGGAGATGTTGGAGGAGAGTTTGAGGAGGAATATTATTGTTGCAGTAAGTGGCTGAGAAGGTCTGGTACAGTGGATGCTGATTTTTCCAATAGATGGATACTGGGTCGGGAAAGACGCATATGTTAGTGTCCCCTTTCTTGAGGGTGTCAAGTTAGAAAAGCTTCCCATACTACAAGCGCCATTTTCACGCTCCTCCCGCCAGCAAAGCCACTGTCTTCTGGGACTTATAGCTAACTTCTCATCAAAGTGCTGTGATGCGTATGCAACACGAACTCGAACGTGTTCCTTCGGACCAGGTCAGAAAACTTCTTCTTCACGAACTTTACGTCCTTGTGCTGTGCTGTACTGACACTTTCAGATCTTATGGTTTCTTGCTCCCACTGTTGCTCTTTGCGAACAGCAGCACAACTATATCTCGGCTCAGATCGCCCAGGTCCACACTAGGTTCCTTTCCGGTGCAGACAACGTTGACGCATGGGGAGATAAGGCGATGTGGGATGCTATTCTCAAGAATGTTCGAATCGTTGTCTCAACATATCAAATCTTGCTGAATGCTCTCGATCATGGCTTTGTGTGGATGCAGTCTTTGGCGTTAGTAGTGTTTGACGAAGGTAATCCTGATACCAAATCCAGAAGTTCTTCAAACGACTAATTGGAAAGTACACAACTGCGTGAACAACCATCCAGGGGCGACGATCATGAAAGATCACTATCGTAAGCGCAAGCGCTCTGGCCTACCAGTCCCCCATATCCTGGGCCTCACGGCCTCTCCAGTCATGCGATCAAATCCTCGCTCATTGATCGAAATTGAGAACGTGATGGACGCTATATGCCGGACGCCAAGCAAGCATCGTGCTGAACTCCGACTCGAGGTTGAGCTGCCCGTCTTGCTTCAAGTCACGTATCAAACCAACACTTTCTCTACACTTTCCAAGTCACTTGCTAGCCTCAAAAAAGCACTTTTAGATTTGAACTTCACGGAAGATCCTTCCTACTTAAGCTTGCTGAAAGACAACACGGAGAAAGGCCGTGCAAAGGCGGATAAAGTCAGAGTGAGTGGCAAAACCTGGTGTTCAGGCCAAGTTAAGTCATTTTGGGGCACAGCGAGTAAGATCAACGAAGACATGGGACCATGGGCTGCAGATTTCTATATTTCACAGTACGTCTTCCTCACCCCTAGCTTATCATTCATCTCTATAATGCACAGAATGACCCGCTAGATAGGGTGGTCCAGAAGATCAGAAACGCTGCGACCGGATCCAAGAAGTACGGCAATATATGGGATGTCGCAGGCGCCGAAAAACAGTATCTCGCCAAAGTGTTGTCAGGAGTCGAGACGTCTCAACATTCTAGCCTTGCATTTGAGGATTTAAGCCAGGTGAGCCACAAGGTGGCCAAGCTGGTTGCACTGCTCCTAGAAGAACCCAACACGTTCCAAGGTATCATATTCGTCCAGGTAAGCCTGCAACAGATCTTGTGGCCCATGTTGGTTTGATGACTGATCCTGTTACAGGAAAGGGCAGCTACCTCAGTGTTGGCACATTTGCTATCTGTGCACCCTTCCATGTGTGGCAGATTCAATATCGGAACAATCGTTGGCACATCCGGACATACGCAGCGCTCTCGCAACATATCCGAACTTGTGGATGCTGGAGAACAAAAGCATACAATTTCGAGATTCAGGAGCGGTAAGATCAATTTGGCTATTGCTACGACAGTACTAGAAGAGGGTATAGATGTTCCTGCTTGCAATGCTGTCATATCCTTTCATGCTCCAGCCAACCTGAAGTCCTTTGTGCAGAGACGAGGACGTGCTAGACACCGACAATCTAAACTCGTCTTGATGCACTCAGATAATGACAAGATCGTAGACTGGCAGCAGCTTGAGGCAGACATGCGGCAAATGTACGAGGATGAAATGCGCACGCTACAAGAGGAGTTGAGGCTAGAAGATGCTGAGGAGGTTGATGTGGACATCATGATCTTTCAAGTCCCTGAAACACAAGCTTTACTGACTCTGGATAACGCCATCCCCAATCTTTACCACTTTTGTGCGAAATTGCCACGAATCGCTTATGTCGACCCTCGACCAGAGTTCATTTGCTCTCAACATGGCGATCTTATTCGAGCCAAAGTCACTTTACCATTGTGTGTCGACCAGAGTGTCAGAGTGGCAGAGAGCAAGTTACCATGGAATACCGAGAAGAATGCTATGAAGGATGCTGCCTTTCAGGCCTACCTTGCACTTCATTCGGCCAAGCTCGTCAACGATCATTTACTGCCGATTCTCATTCATGACGATCTCCTCACCGAATTGAGAACTTCTCCAACCGATACTCGAGCTTCGCTAGTGAAGGTCCGAGAGCAACTGAGTCCATGGGTTGAGGTTGCGAAGGAATGGAGACAGAGCCCAACAGAGATTTATCAAGCGACAATTGTCTCTGGGATGCTTGAGATCACGATGCTTCTTCCAGTTCCAATTCCACCGTTGCCACCGATCGGGGTCCAGTGGGACTCCTCCACGGAGCTTTCACTACACGTTACTGCGAAAACTTCAGATGCACCTACGAAATCGGACACATGCGCACTTCTTCAGTCTGCATTCGGACATAGATTTCATGTCCGGCAAGAGGCACATGTGGTTGAGTTCTTTGCGCATGGCGAGAATTTAACATGTTTGATGGGCAAGCAAGATGTCCAGATTTCAAGCCTTCATTCTGGTTCCGGTTTAATCAGAGACAAGTTGGAGCCCTTCTCAGCTTATATGTTCCGAGACTTTCTTGCCACAAGACCAGACGTCAAGCATGTACAACATCCGTATAAGGGCTACCTAGATGCACCTGCATCGCCGCACCTATCACTTCTTAAGGTTCCTCGACGGTTGAATTTCATCCAAAGACTGCCGGCACCAAGGAATCCGTCAAGCAAACCATATTCTACCGTGGTACCAGTAGCGAGATGTACAGTGGATGACATGCCATTCAAATACTACCAATTTGGTCGACTAATCCCAGTCGTCATGAACCATTGCGAGAAGTACCTTCTCGCCTCACTACTCTCCAACACAATATTGAAAAATGTTCAGATCTCGGACCTCAACCTTATAGCAACTGCTATCACAGCTTCCAGCGCCGGTGGCGAGACCAACTACCAGCGACTGGAGTTCCTCGGTGACACTGTCTTGAAGATGTGTACTTCGGTGCAGCTGATGGCTCAATACCCGCTATGGCACGAAGGATATCTCTCGGAGATGAAAGGCCGGATCGTCAGTAACTCGAGTCTTTACACAGCTGCCACCAAATCCGGCTTGGATAGGTTCATCATCACCAAGCAGTTCAACGGCCATCAGTGGCGTCCACTTTATGTTGATGATGCCTTGAAAATGGCTACTGAAGGAGACAGAGGGATGTCTTCCAAGATTCCTGCCGATGTTGTTGAATCTCTCATTGGAGCAGCTATGCTGGATGGTGGGATTTCAAAAGCACTAGCTTGTCTACAGACATTCCTCCCGCGCTCGGATTGGCAGTGGGAGTCACTTGAAGCTCGCAGAGGTATCTTGTTTCAGCGGGCACCAGTTGCTCAATTGCCTCCTACCTTACAGCCGCTGGAGAAGCTCCTCGGATATTCTTTCCAGAACAAAGGTCTTTTGATCGAAGCAATCACACATGCGTCTTGCAACTCTGGCTCAGCATCTCTTGAGAGACTCGAATTCCTCGGCGATGCAATCCTCGACCACCTAGTCGTTACAAAACTATGGAACTACAACCTCTCACACGTCGATATGCATCTCATGCGCACAGCTCTCGTCAACGCAGATATCCTTGCCTTCTTATCCATGGAACTGTTCATCGAGCAAGACCTCATTGACCTTGTTACCGAAGTTGAAGGAACAGTACCTCAAATTACAGAGATCCACAAGACCACTAAGCTTGCCCTTTTCCAATTTATGCGCCACACCAGCCCTCATATCGGCACCGAACAACAAGCTACGTCTCTCCGGCATGCAATAGTCGGCCCTCATATCCGTGCTGCTTTAGAAACAGGAACACACTACCCCTGGGCTCTCCTCGCTAGACTACAAGCTCAAAAATTCTACTCTGATATTGTGGAGAGTCTGATCGCAGCCGTTTGGATCGATTCTGGCTCGTTCCAAATATGCAATCAACTCGTTGAGCGGATTGGCATTTTCAAGATCATGCGCAGGATGTTGGATGAGGATGTGCAGGTCTTGAATCCGAAAGAGGAGTTGGGCATGTTGGCGGATACGCAGAGGGTGAAGTACGTGGTTACTTTGGCGACTTCTGCAGAAGGAGATGACAGCGAGAGTGGGAGTGAGGATGGGAGTGGGGGCGAGAAGATGGGTGGGAAGAGGTTGGCTTGTAAGGTTTTCGTGGGGGAGAGGGAGGTCGTGAGTGTTGTTGATGGGGTTAGTGTTGTGGAGGTTGAGACGAGAGCTGCGGAGGAGGCTGTTAGGATGTTGAAGGCGGAGAAGATGGAGGGTGTTGATGGGATGGGAGAAGGGGTTGAGGGTGATGGAGAGGTCAGTGGGGATGATGACGAAGATGCAGAGGTTGGTATGGCTGAGCACGGCGGTGATATGGAGATGGACGGATGATGCGTGATTGTTTGACGACTTTGCATGGTAGGATCAGCCATGAGTTTGGCGGTCTGACACCTGCCAGAAGGATTCTCGAGGCGTTATATGATCTGGTCCTGGGAGTCTGCGTGGGCGTTCGGCGGTGCGGCGGTCTGGTATCAATAATGTCACTTATGAGTTTGAGAACATCGAAGAATAGAGCAGTGAGATGTTAATGGGAACATTCCTTCTTCACAGAATTAGACATAAGCACTAATGGATCACAAAATACACGTGTCGAGCGCACAATCGTTTCATGCCTTTCGTCGACTAATCAATCAATACAAGATAAAGTACAAAGAACACCCGCCTATACCGTCTGCTCAATGAGTGATGACAGTTGAAATCCCTACGTTAATGGGAAACGTAATAATAGTGATATGCCCCGGCCGAACCGATTCAACAATCAAAAGTCCAAAGTGAACATGAGAGAAGAAAAAAAAAGGGCAAAGCCAGCTCTGTGATAACTCCAATCCGTCTTTCTGTTCTCCCGCTCCTGCTCCCGCTCCCACTCCAACTGTGCCAATCTCCTATATTTCGTTCATATCGGTACAAGATGTGCCTTCCTCCCGCTGACAAAATAGAAGAAGAGAGATTAAAATGAGGAAGGAAAAAGTGCGGGATCAAATTCGACAGGGGTAGAAGCAGAGACAAAGGATAAACTGAAGAAAGCAAGACAAATAAAATGTGGTATCTATCCTAGAAAAGGTGAACGAGCAACAACAGCAAGCAGCCTTGGTATCGTAACATATCGTATCGTAATCGCCTCGCCGCTTAGGTATCTTCATATCAAAACAGTCAAAACAAACAAACATTCATCGCTCGCTTATTTCCTTCTTTCCGCTCATTCAAATGTCCTCAAATCCGTTCGCCACATTCGTTCACATTAATCTCGACCCTCTTCCATGCCATCAATACCGTCGAGGAAGCCCATCATACTCGGCTCCACGGCCTTTCTCTCGATACCACTCCTCGAGTGGAGCGCCTCGATCCCTGGGATCGATCGACACGGATCCACGCTCATAGCTACCGAAGCGGTCCTCGCCTCTCGCAGCATCTTGATACCGATCCCACTTCTCTGCATCGCGAGGACTGTTGAATTCGCCTGTGAAGCGCGAGTCATCTTCCGTGCCACGGCGGTAATTTCGCTCGTCTCGAGAGCGGCGGTGGATATCGACTGGTGGTGGACCTGATGGGGGAGGTGGGAAGACAGAGTCGGAACCGCGTGAGGGGCTGAATGTTGAGGAGGGGTTGGTGGTGAAGCTCGAGGTTGAAGAAGAAGGATTGGGTCCGTACTTGGATGATGCGGAGTGTAGGTCGTCGGGGGTGGATTGGCTGAAGCTTTTGAATGGAGGGGAACTGCTTCTGCGTGTGCCAGCTCTTGGTGGATAGCGATTCTGGCTGGTGGTGCTGTTTGTGCGGACGTGGCGGAGATCTGCCTGTTCAGGCTGTTCGCGTGCGGAGGATCGACTGCTCGTTGAGTTTGCACGAGCTGGACGGGTTGATGAAGGTGGATTTAAATTATCAATGTGGTTCTTGCCACTTCCCGGTTGAGCTGTATACGGTTGTCGGTCTCGTTCAATTTTGACGCCTTCTTCGTTGCTGGAGGTTTCTGAGGTAGTTGGAACACCGCCATATGGTTTTCTCTCTCGCTCAATGGGCTGAGCTTTAGACGTAGTTGGAGAGGTACGAGGTGCTTGATGGACTTCAACTGGAACAGGACCGTATGGCCGCGCTGTGGATGATCCCCGAGCTGGCGGACTACCAGAGCGTGGTCTAGCAGTTGATGAAGAATGTCTACTTAGTGGCGGGCTGGTGATGGAAGCCTTTCGTCGACTGGTTGATCCTAGGTCATCAAGGAAGTTCTCTATAGCCGAGTCCAGAAGCTTTCTATAAGAACGGTCCTCCCTATCAGGAAGAAGATGTCGTGAGATTTGTTTTGGAAGTCGCTCCGGTTTTCCATCCACTAGGTCACCATCTGCATCGATAGGCATAGCAATAACAACTTTTGCCAATCTTTCGGATTCTTCGTCAGGATAGGCGAGGATGTTGATGGTCATCCAGTGTGCAAATCCGACCGGTGTAAGAGCTGGGATTATTGGTGCCGAATGTGAATCTTCTTGCACTAAGTGATGCTGGCAGCCTAGGTCTTGGTATAACCGAGATATATGGTCGTTTGAATGTGCTCGGAAGATTGCTGGAAATAATGAGTGCTTGTTCAAAAAGATGGATTGCAGAAACTTACTCAGTAGAGGATGAGGCTCCTTGTCCAAGGTATGAGCAGCATAGTAGGCTGCCATTTTCGAAGGAGTAACAACAATAGACTTCTTGGCGGGGAACTCCTCAATCTTGGTTGATCTTAGCTCCAGTCCTTCAAAAGGTGCCAAAAGGAAAACTCACAATATGATTTGCCAATCCTCTCAAGAACTGTCCCAGCCTTTGCGTAGGCTTTCCATCATTCTCAAACAACCTTCCCCATTTCTGATCAATGGTCGATAATTCCGCAGTTGAAAATGTTCTATTTCCAGCAGGTCGAGCAGCCGCACTGCGATCAGAGAATCGTACACCAGAAGGTTTCTCGGGGCTGCTTGGAGGTGGCGCTCCACGATCTGCAAAACGATTTCCTCCCAGAGGCTCTTCTAACGGGCTGCCTGGGTGCGATCGCATTGGATCCACTGGTGGAGGTGCAAACGATTGCGTATATGTCTGTCGACCAGTTTGTGTAGGAGACGGAGGTGTGTAAACTCTTCTTGCAGTAGGAGGAGGGGATGATGTTGAGCTAGATTTACTCGAAGGCTCTCTCTGCATGGGTGGGCCTTGGGAAGGTATGTCGACACTGCCTGTTTGCTTCAACTGCTCGAAAACTGCACATTCGGATTAGTATCGTACAAGGCTAGCAGGACTGGCAACAGTATTAGCAGCATACCTTCTCTCTTTACTTTCTCCGTGATAGCAGCTATGAGCTCCGGAGAAACCCCATCTGGGCCAGTTGGAAGCTGGTCTCCGTGATCTGCAGCAGAAGCCATCTTGCTGGCTACAGGAGGGGATTCGCGTCTGCGGGGATTTGTAGGTTCTCGATGGTGGTTGTGGTGGTATGAGTCTCGAGGCTCGCTGCTCCCGTAGTAGTTCTGACTGCTGCTGGTGCTGTGATTTGTGTAATCCGTTGCTGCGGGCGAGCCCAGGGGATCGAAGTAATCAGGCTCCCCATTGCTTCGCAGTGGACGACCGTAGGCATCGTAAGCCATGGTGTGGGCGAGGCTGAGTTGTTTCCGTCACCTCATCAATCGGTGGTTATTTTTCTTGCTTGGGAGGCAAAGTTGGTTGGGTCGGATTGGGTTGGGTCGCAAGGCAAGGAAGGTTGTCTGGCTGTCTGCGATGACAGTGTTTGTTTGATAGGACTCTGTTGCAGTTTGCGCGACACGAAATTCGAGGATGATCAGAGATCTTTGTGCAGTGTGACTTGGTTTGTAATGGATTGGAATTGCGCAGTGTGAGTGTAGAAGGATTCAGATATTAGAGAAGTCAGGGTTCTTTCTGGGTGGAGTGAGTGTTGTCAGAAGCAACGACCAACGAGAGCACACCAAGGTAAAGGCGCAACCCTGACAGCGACACCCCTGGGTCTGATAGAAGGTCTTTTCTCCTGGTAAGCCGGGCGCGCGATCTCACAGACACCTGCAAGCAGACTGCGGTGCATCTGCAGCTTCGTGATTACCCGTCTCCTCTTCTGGCTCTGGGAACGGCTGCTACTACTCTATGTCCGGAATCTGGTATGGACAATGAGGGGAAGACACGGGAAGGGAAGGTCTTGGATAGAAGGATAGATTGCTCCGTAGCCGTTTTCGGTTCATCGGCGAGCTCTTATCGAGCTCATCTCATGACCAGAGCCAGAGGCATTTCCGTCAAGGGTTGGTCGCTTCTATCGAGATGTGATGATGACGACGATGTACTCAGGTCAAGTTGGAGGGGAAATAGCAACCGAGAGCTATGATGATATCAAAACGAAACGAGGCTCGGTCGCTAGCAACATCTTCCCCTATCTTTAAGCAGCACCAGTCAAAGTCCAGTAAAGTCCAGTCCAGTACTCTAGATCCGGCCTTGCGAATGGATCAATTACTGGAATTCCGTCAATCCACTCTTTCTGTCGCTCTGGGACGATCCGAGGCAGCCTTCTAGCGCGAACTGTCGCATATCCTAGCTTGCATACAGCGCTCCCATTGCTTGAACCACCTCTCTAGCTCCTTCATGTAAACAGCATCAAGTCAAGCGCACCACAGCATCGCCATCATGGCATCGCATGGTACGAAGGGTATCACATCACTACCCGTACTACTGTATCCAGCAGGGCCAGCATCGCCATCAGCACCAGCCCAGCACCGCGGAACCAGAACTTGTACCTATCACACGCCGTCTGATAGACGGGCCGCCCCCTCAAACAAGCCCCGTCCTCCGCACAACAGAAGACGTCAGCAATCATCCAGTTGCAGACCTACCCGACAGTCAGATTTGGAGCCTGGCAGTGGCCTGGAACATATTCATCCCACCTTCTGAACAGGCACAAGTGCAATTCCATGTCCTCTCTCCCTCCCTCGTTTCGAAACAACTGCTTGTGAGTGGTGATATCAGTTTCCGGTATTGTGGCTGTACTCTTACAGGCGTCGCACAAGGGCAGCGAATAAGGGCATTTCAGCCACATCTCTTCCTGCATCTCAGATCCACAACCACATGTTTCTTGTCTGCCAAGGCTCCAAGTTCCATGACGCAGCTCCAGCTTCCTTCGATTCCAACTAACTACTGCACTTCCTACCCACCACCACCGAGCACCCACGACAGACGGGCGCTCGCCGCGCGGGATGAAACTCAAAGCAGGTCGACGGGTCAGTGGTCACTCACTGGCCACTGGCCAGGTCAGCCGTTTGTCCTACGAAGAGTCCTAAAATAAATCTAGTACCGTCAAAGCCACATCTGATTCGTCAGATGCGCGCCTTCAACGAACTGCCCTTAGGCTTTCTTGCTAGGCTGAACTGTAAAGTTCGCAGTAACTCGTGCTGTAGCCAGGAACGGCCAAGGGAAACTTGGAGAACTTGCGGGAGTGATGTGAGCTTTGACGTGATCTTTGACGTGAGGCTTTTGGGACAGAAAAGTGGATGTCACGTGTAAAATGGTCGAACTAAGTCTACCTCGTCGAGTACAGCCTTGCATTTCTAGAGGAACCTTGTGGGGGTGAAAAAATGCAGGTAGGAGTAGGGGAATACCCTGTATCTTTCATGCTTGGTGTGGTGTGGTACGGCAGTTAGTGAGATGATCAGTCCCGGATATGTATGGCTTTGTTTTGTTTTGGCGATAAGGGACTTGAAGAGAGGAGACCGAGTAATACTTACTCGGTGAAGGGCGCTCGACCATCCTTATTGTCTTAGAAGATGATTATTTCCAGGTGCGTACAGATGTGTATGCCGAGACCTTGTCGATATCACTTTTACTTGAAATTTGGTGCCCAAGTCCAGCCTGGCAAGAAATCACGCGGATTTCGCTCTTGGGATAATATGAAGCCGAATCAACACATTATCTTCAACAAGCCATGTCATTATATCAGGTCTGCAAGCTGTTTTGAAAAGCAACGATTTGTAATTATGGACTATCTAATGTGAGCAAGTTTATTCGCGGTTCTTCAAAGGATGCACCTGCTTCCGACCTCGAGTCGGTGTAGATGCTTCTTTGATATGCCCCACGTGCGAGTGTTCAGTAAGGCGGTTTGACTGCTAGCAAATGATCCATCGCGACCTCGGAGCAAGAGCTCGACATGAAAGGAAAAGACACGCTATGCATTTGTGCCACTTCAGGAAACCGAAGCCCAAGCTCTGATCCAACTATGATTGAAGTATGGCATCATGCTGGTAACTCAGCCTGCCACACTCCAACCATCAGAGAAATTGAATCTCATCTTCTCAAGGACCTAGGAAGTTCTTTGACAGCTGTGACTCATTACTCCTTTCCATGAGAAAAAAGAATAGATCGCGTAGGCAAAGGTCCGGGGAACCCATGGCCAAGCCTTGGGATGCAGCTAATTGAAATGAAAATTGATCGAGAAATGATTGGAAAGAAACGTCAGACCGTGGTATACAGTATATAGCTCACTCTTGATGAAGTGAGCGCAAGCAAGTCGTACGTGAGTGATCCCGTCTCAAGTGAATGTGGGGTTGATCGCGAGGAGAGAAAAAACCGTGACGGTTGAGAGAGATCTTCTAGGGCTTATAGATGCTCTACATGTTGTAGAGATCATCGAAATCATCAGAATCCTCATCATCGGATCTTGAATCTGCCAATGGTCTTGAAATTGGAACTGCACCAGCAGCACCTGGGCGGACTCCATTTGGGGGAGGGATGGTGGGTTGAGCGCCTCGTGAGCCAACAGGTCTGGCCCAGTTGGTGTTGCGAGCAGTAGGGACACGAGCTGGAGCAAGAGCGGACGGTTGTGGGGTTTGAGTGCCTGAGCTAGAGGGAGTTCTGTGTTGGACATGTGCTTGGCCACTGTTGTCCCAGCCTGTAAACTGAGTTGGGGCTGCACGTTGAGTGGCTGGATCTCTACGACGGGCATCAACAGCACCCCAAGGTAGACCACTAGTAGCAGTCTCATATGGATTGCTGTTTGAGGTATCAGCACCCTGCTTTGCTTTCTACGTTTTCAAATACGGACAAATACAAAGAGGGGATTACGATGCTTACATACCTGGCGGAGGATTGTGATTTGATATCAAAACTCTTTTGAGTTACAGTGTTTCGAGAACCAACACCAGAAGCTGCACCAGATCCTGACAGCAAGGCCGAGCCCAGAGGAATACGAGCACCAGATATAGTGGGGGTTGAAAGGTTTCCAGTAGCCATAGTGTGTCCTGTTCCAGGATTGCTGGTGGTGTTTGAGCCATTAAGAGACATTGCTGAGAGGGAATCATATGGCACGGCGATATGCTGACGCGGTCCAACTGAGCCGGTGGCCATCGAAGGAGTTTGTCTTGCACCGGGAACGGGAGCTGGCACATTGCTGACTCTGCTACCTGCATTTGAAGTGGTCTAGTTCAAGTTAGCTTTCTTCCAATTGAACATTTGTTGCGACTTACAGTATGGGCGAAGTCCTCGTAGTCTGAGTCGGAATCGCCGGCCTCAGGGTCAGAATATGTTGCCGCACCAGCGGTCCAGTGATCATCATCTTCGTCCTCGCCGTGGATATTGTCTCCGACTGGAGGAGCTGCAGTGACCATGCCAGGCTCTTGAGTCTCTGCCCAGAGGACGCAGTTCTTACAGCACTAGAAACAAGTCAATTTGCAGATGCCTCGAGGAACATGTATAGCCGCGCTACGTACTTGTGAACCACCATTGCTACGGGCGGACTTGCTGAACTTTTGAAGGTCCTTCCAAGTTTTGCAGGGACCCTCACAGAACTTCTCGGTCAGAGCACCACCACTACAATTGCGGCATCTCAACTTGGCAGTGACTCCGTTCACCTTGTTACCACAGGCAATCTTGTTCGTGTAGTTACCCAACTCCTTATTTGAGAAGCTGGCAGGCTCCTTCCACTTCTCGCAAACACGGCACAGGTATCTTGAAGTCGGTCAGTCAATGTCACATGGTTGGGATACGACATACTTGGCGAGGTGCTGGACTGCACGTCTCCTAAAGTAGGGTTAGCATGAAGTTCTTTAGTAGGAGTGGGAGGAGATGATTACTTACTGCTCCGAAGTGACTTGAACTCCGTATGCCATCTTGTTGACTTGGTGCTGTTCAAAGTAGTTGAGTGATGTGTTGAAGACCTGTAAACAAACGAAGGTGAGCCGCAGTCAAAACTGATCTTGGTGCAAGCAGATTCAAGGTGTACAGTAGAGATCGAACCAATGAATGACAATAGTGAAATGCAAATAGAAGGGGGTGAAGCACCGAAGATGTTGAAGGGGAATCCGCTCGACTTTGAGTAGGTGTTTAGGAAGGACAGGGATGCATTGAGGAAGCTAACATACTATGAATGACCCGCGTTCTAGGTAGTGGACCTATCAATGACGAAGCAGGCTTGGAGAAGTTTGGTTGACGCGTTGAGAAGTGAAGGCGGTCAATTGATCTGGTAGGGACTTGGCTCGGGTGGTGAGACTCTCGCAGCCAATGTTAAGGGTTGGAATGAGGGGACAATCGAGGGTCTGTGGACCGTGATGAGAGTGACGAACAGTAGTAGATTGCTTTCGTGATGATTGTAGGAAGAGAACGTGGAGAAGAGAAGTGTGGTTGTTGTTGTTGTTGTTGTTGAGAGGATGGAGGGCGGAGGCCGAGGAGGGGAGCTTTTGTAGACGCTTAGCGAGGGGCTGAAGCCTCCCTTCCTCTTTGAACAGTGCTCCTTCCCAACTCCCACGTGGCGCTACCAATTCACCTGCAGGCAACAGACACAGCAGAAGGTGGGAAAAGCTACCTAAGTCTAGGTGTTTAGAGAGATATGCAGTCTTCGCCAACGTAGTTTTCTCATGTTGGTAATCACCTCAGCTTGCTCTCAACAAAATCCGACGAGCATCTAAGCAGGGTATGCATGATTTCTCTGAAAGAGCCTTCGACGTTCGGCTCAAGCCTAATTGTATGGGACGCAGCACATATGCCTGTCCTTCTAGAAGAAGTAACCATCGGGGAAGCACCTCGAAGGATAGCAACCTTGCAAGTAGTATCACCTTTGGCAATAGCACTCGTTATCTGGAGCAATACGATGCTTTTTTCCATCAGGGGCAAGATCCGTCTATTTTGGCCGGCCTCTATTCGACTTGGCTCAGCCTAGAAGCCCTTTATCCCATCTTCATCGCAGCTATGCAGGGCCCCGGTCCCAGTTCAATTATCTAGCGCTCTCGATGGTACCACTGCTTTAGAGTTCCCCTACATCTTATAAGGTATTTAACCAATCGGAAGGTCTTTTATCGGTGTTCTGATCTCCTAGCTAGATGTATATCAAACAGGGACAGCTCGCAGATAAACAGCAATGTCCTCAAAAGACGCTGGACAATGAGACCGGGCTATACAGGATAGTCACGCAGAGCAACCGATCATAAGTATAGCACAACACCTTACAATACAGACAGGATTTCGGTTCAGATTATCAAGCCGATCTGTGGTTCTCGCCTCAGATGTAGGTATAAACTTACACTGTGGAGCAGACGGAGGCTTGGATGGACTTCAGCTTCAAGCCCCAGTGGACCAACACCCAAACACTTTCCATGCCTTCCTCTGTAGAGAAGTCCGACATTTCCACTTGGACTACGTTCTTCTTCTGTACAGCGAATACACTCTAGTGTGCTGGAATATCAATGGCGGCCCATGCATGGCACGTCGCTTCCATAAGACTCTGTACTCAAACAACGCAGGAAAATTGGATACAACGACGCGAAGTGCGGATTTTGTGCTACTCAGAGATAATCTACTGGTGGAAAACATCCATGCCCTCTGTGCACATTCTCAAAGAGGTGTGGGCAGGCGAAATCATTTCCAGACCAGAGGCAGTGTCTTTGCTTGAACACATGCATCTGTCTTTCTTCCCACCTCAATTGATCAAAACCTCACTTGAGCAGTCGGCGACGCAATGGATACTCTCAATAAAAGAAGAAGTTTTGTACGGCAAGCGAGTTTTTAATCGACGATGGCAACGACTCGAGCCGAGCCAAAATATGCTCGTCTCTCGCTCAAACCTCCATATTTTGCCTTGCATACTGGAAGCCAATGGGACCCCCGAGAGACAATTCAATAATCATGGAATGATGCCCCCGCACTAGAATCACCCTGCCTTTGTCTATAGCCATATGGCCGACTCGTGTTGACAAAAAAGTATCGATGTTGGAATGATATGGTCGTCACTTGACGATTGATTTTTGCCAACATTCCCTGGGGAACCCAATTCGGCTTAGAATACAAGTGCCGAGGAAGAATTTGCTGCAGTTTATCAGAAGAAGAAAATTAGTCGACACTTGAACGAACTGCCCCTCATCATCTCATGTCTGATCACGCCGCTATCGATTGATGAGCGTTGAACCCCCCAAGTTGATGCGCGGTGCAGTGCGTTGGCGATGTCTCTACCCCTCCGGCGCCATTCCGCTTCCCGCCTCAAAGGGCTCCAGATTCCGGAACCCAACCCAACGAAGTGGGAGCTGGGTGAAACATCCATCCGATCGTCATGGACAGTTTGGGTCGGACTCCCAAGGGTCGACGTTTTGACTCATGCAGAGTTGGCAAATCCTGGATTCACTGCCAGGGCGCTCACAATATTAGCCAATCAGCACGCTCGGAGCAATGACATTCAGCCACTCACCCGATCACGATCGGGGCCAAAGTCGGCAGAGCAATGTGCAGAAATTTGGCACTGGCAATTATCACGACCTTGTTTCTTTGATAGCTCTCCTTTCATAGAAGGATGAGCTAAGATTCTGGTGTTTTCGATTCAGGAGGATTGCATTTGCATGATGATGGCGGCAGCCAGTTCGGAGAGCCAAAGTTTCCTTCTCGCCTTCACGTCATGAAACTTGGCCCATCAATGAAGCCAAACGCGAGCCGGCCCTTCCCCCTGTTAGTTAGTGTCAGTTGGTCAGGTACCAAATGGGAGCGTCAGGAACACGCAGGGGCTGGCCCATGCCACTAAGACGAAACGGTGCTGGGAAATCAAAGTGTGATGTGTGATGGGAAAAGGGGCGGCGGACCAACCCGGTGGGTAGAGGCAAGACAAGGCAAGGCAGTGGGGAGAACTCAGATCTTCCGGGCGAGAAGAAACACGACACAGCTGGGCCACTGTGGCGATGGATGGATGGATGGATGACAAGTGGACGACGGCATCACGAGTGAGGGCTCAGGCTCAGGGCAAATACGACCAGCAAATTAAGGGAGATTCGCGACTCGCGCCCGTTCAGTTTGGTTCGTTCAGGCTGTTGGATGCTGAGATTGCTTCAGGAGGACCCTGACCTGAACAAGAGCCAGCACAGCACGGCTTTTCCTTCTGGATCTTCAAATTTCGGCCCCAGAAGGCGGCGGCCCCAGGTGTGTGCGAAACTCAATATTGGGATTCGATTTCAATGCACGAATTATGGCTGCACAGTGCTGGTGCCGATCCTTCGATATCGCGAAGTATTGAGGCCAAAGCAACAGCCCCAAGAGAGGCTATTCGACGCCTAGGGATCACACTCGGACGACCTTGCATTGACTGAGCGAAACGGAAACAAGGACGAAAGGGATGCCTTTATTCGGTATACGGCAGATATACGGGCATATTATTATTATTTGTAGTTGAAACAAGTCATGAGCACCCACTGGCACTTCGGAATGGCCAGCTCAATGTCGCTTTCAGGCCATGAAGATGATTGTACAGCGTGCATTGTCACTACTGCAGACAAAGAAGCAGGAGATCCACAGTGTATCTGGACAATTCAAAAGTGCAGTCAATTGTGTCTGGCCGCTAGCAGATCTATTATTACAGAATTGCCCCCCCTCAGCACCGTTGTTGACGTTAGTCTGTCCGTGGTTACACGCACGACTTCCTGCACGAGTAAGTACCATGTATCATTTACCAATATTCAGCCTTCACAGCCTCAACCACGAATAGAAGTAATACATGGGAACACACTGCAACACCGGGTCAATTCTGGAAGGACTTCACCGTGGCCTTCTACGGTAGTGACCGGGTTGTTGAAAGGAATGGAGCGGAGCTATGTTGGACGCCGTATCGTCGTGCGTGGGGCATCAAAAGCAAACGGATAATCGTAGACCACGATAATGAGTAGCCAACTGTGATGGAGATGCAGCTGTTCATTGCAGGATTATTGTTTTCAAGCAGAGCAAAGCAGGGCAAAAGCAACGCACAGCATACAAAACAAGTACATGATCATCCATCTCGACCAGTGAGGAATACAGGCAGCTATAGTTCGGGGGCAGGTCAGAGATGCGAGCGAATTACGATCTATGGTCTGAATTATTGTTTGAAGCCAGTAACAACAGGCTTTGTTCTGTGTCGCGGTAGGCATTGGATCGTTCGCGCCCGCCCTGCTCTCACTCAGCATTGCGATGCAGTAGTAGCATTATTCACGCCATTCACTGCGTCGCGTTGCATGCATTCCAGTACCCAGTTTCTCTGTATCTCTGCTCGAATTGAATTGGTGAACATCTAAAGAACTGTTGCCATGCATGCTCAGTAGAGCAAGGTGCACTCGATCTTTGACCAACAGCGTGTCGTGGTCGTTCTTGCCCTGCCAAACAACTACCGTCACCACCGATCCAGTCGCCATCCCCATCCCCATCCCCCGATCCTCCCTCACTTCACACTTCGCCATCGCCTCGCCTCGCGTCCCTGGCCAGGCTGGCTGCTGCCCAACACACCACGTCAAGTCAACTCGACGACCCTGATTGACCCTCCCTTTCTCCCCTCTTTCGAATCCCCTCCTCTGTTTCTACGCGCAATCGTCCCCGACTCTCTTTAATAATTGATCTCTCTATCTGACTCTGATTCCCTCCTTCTCCGCACTTCATTCCCTCCACAACACGTCTTGTCCCTAATCATCCGCCGCCGCCTGAGTCTCGTGTTGTATCGAATAAGCTTCAGCTGCTTCGCTGGCATCACAACAAGCAAGCAACAAACCCGCCTGCTCCGAGGCTCTCGTCTACCAGCCGTGCAATTGCGACTCGAGCGCTGCCAGCTCGAACATCTACAGCTTCATTTGTATTCATCGGCCTCGCTGCCCGCGGTGCTCGACAGTCTCCAGCGCAATCGCGAGCAATCAATTACCGTATCTCGGCACCCTCAAACCCAACGTGCGCAGATTGAGAGAGGGCCTGCCCTGTCCTGTCTGCCCTGTGCTGGACCAGCAAGCGAAATTAGCACCAACCTTCCCCCGTCCCTTTTCATGCCCGAGATCTAAAGGCTGCAAAAGCTTCTGGGCGCTGGCTTCGAGAAGCATCATCCATCGTCCGCTTCTCTCCAACACTACTTTCTCCGAGCAGGAGAACCCAGCGGTGAAGCTTGCAGTTTCGCGGTCTGGTTCATGCGTTTCCTGACCACCTTATGCACTGCACCATACGACACCCGCGCAGCGCAGCCACCAACCCCCACAACGGGGCTCCCCTTCTGCTCAGTCTCTGTCTCTGCTGCCCCTATCGATAAATCACGCTAGCCAGAAGCTCGCGGAAGCCATCCTGTTGTGATCGGCCACGAGCAAGCGTCGAGCTTGACCCAGACCCACCTCCGACTTCCTGGTAACGGCCGTCCCTAGACCCTGTCGGTCCTGGTCCTGCCTACTCTCGAATCTCTTGCTCCTTTCTTTAGGAATCCTCCTTTCAACCTTCACCTCGACAACTTACGCACTCCCTCAATTAACGGGTCGACACCAATCACACGTTCGCTACCTTGTACCCTCGTCGATTCCAACGTTCGATCTCTCACGCTTTTTCATCTTGTCGACATCGCCTGAATGCACCGGTGACTGCAGTAAGCTCTTCTCGAAGGGCTTTCCAACGGCAATTCCTGGTAAGCATGCTTTGTTTCTGGCTCTTTGCTTTGTATGTACTCTTATGTGCTGTGGCTGACTCCAATGTCTTGCTAGAACTGCCGTTGCCTACAATCCCATCCCCCTTTCCAACCCAAATACGCGACCAACTCGAAGAGCAATCATGACAGTAGCATACGATCTTACCCATCGAGGGTCCTCCACACCACAGCCTGGACAGGGCCAGGCGCTAGAGGATCGATTCGAGGTTCTGAAAGACATAGGAGATGGCAGCTTCGGTAGTGTCGTTCTTGCTCGAGTGCGAGGAGCAGGTGCCAGCGTTGCACGAAGAGGCACTGTGGTAAGCATAAGTGTGTGATTATCTTTCGCGCGTGGGAACTGACAAGTCACTCGCTCTAGATTGCTATCAAGACGATGAAGAAGAATTTCGAATCATTTCAGCCATGTTTAGAACTTCGAGAAGTTGTATTTCTGAGAACTCTCCCACCTCACCAACATCTCGTCCCCGCCCTGGACATATTCCTCGACCCCTTTACAAAGAAGCTCCACATATGTATGGAGTATATGGACGGAAATCTTTATCAGCTGATGAAGGCTCGAGAACACAAATGCTTGGACGTTGGCAGTGTCAAAAGCATACTATTCCAGATTATGCAAGGTTTGGAACACATTCATGCCCATCACTTCTTCCATCGCGATATCAAGCCAGAGAATATCCTCGTGTCTACGTCTGCACAACAAGACTCGGGCAATTCTTTCCGGCGATACTCTGCTATGGTCACCCCTCCCTCGACACCACCGGCGTACACGGTCAAGATTGCCGATTTTGGACTTGCCAGAGAGACCCACTCGAAACTTGCATACACGACTTACGTCTCAACTAGATGGTACCGTGCACCAGAGGTATTATTGCGCGCAGGAGAGTACTCGGCACCCGTTGATATCTGGGCCATTGGTGCCATGGCAGTTGAAATTGCGACGTTAAAGCCGTTATTCCCAGGAGGAAACGAAGTCGACCAAGTGTGGAGAGTGTGTGAGATTATGGGAAGCCCCGGACATTGGTACAACAAATCCGGATCTAGAGTTGGAGGTGGAGATTGGAGGGAAGGTACGCGTCTCGCAGGAAAGCTTGGATTCTCGTTCCCAAAGATGGCACCTCATGCCATGGATACCATTCTGCAATCACCACAATGGCCAGCATCACTCAGCCATTTCGTCACGTGGTGTTTAATGTGGGATCCCAAGAGTCGACCAACTTCGACACAAGCACTCGCCCATGAGTTCTTCACTGACGCTGTGGACCCATTGAGACCTAAGTCATCAGCCTCAAAGATGCTTGGCCGAAAGCACTCCGACCTGAGCTACCGTGGCTCGAAAGACTCAACAGATATCGCCCCGACATCATCCTCAAAGTCATCCTGGTTTAGGAAATCCTTGATCGGCCGGTCCGACAGCGTTGCAACGCCGCCGCCGGTTGGAAAGGAAAACGTTACTCCACGACCATCACCTGTCCATGCTGCTACCGATGTTCAGGTTACAAAGACACGACCTCAACCTGGGAAGAGGCAAACGTGGAACAATGGCCCTTCCAATGTCGCTCCAATGCCGATTCTCCCTACGATAAAGCCAATCTCACCATTATCAGATGCTGTCACTGCACAGGCTAGCAGCAGAACTCCGTCCTACAGTGATGCTTACGCCTCCAATAGTAACCGACAGTCCAACATGGATGACAAGGTAGCGAAGAAGATCGGTCGACAACTATCCGTTGCTTCATCGAACAATCACTACGCTGATATCCATCGACAGCAGGCCGAAGCAGCTTTGAATGGTAACAGTGGACTAGCCTCTCCTCCCAGTGGACAGAAGGAGAGCTTCTTCTCACACCTCAGGAAGCGCGCGAGAAGATTCTCGGGACGCCAGTCAACAACCCCAATGTCTCCAAAATCAATGGATATTGAAGCCCAAGCAGGCTGTGGACCATGGGCTAGCAACAGATCTTCTATGGTCGTTGATCCTGCCCAAATGCCTAGTCCCGCTCAGAAGGTTGATACTTATGATGCTCTGGACAAAGCCCTCCGCAATGTGCAGCAGAACCTGGACTCGCCACAGCAGGGCACGGCTCCAACACCACCGAACCACATGATAAGCCCTAACAGTGTTCTAAAGCGACATCATTCTCTTCCTCAACAGCCTCGATCGGTGGACAACCTACGGGGTGTTGGCGGGCCAATCTCGAGCAGGACAAGGAGGTCTCAAGTACCCGGAGGCGCACGACAATACGAAACTCCTGATGAAGAAGATGAGCTGCTTGACGAGGTCTTATCAAGTACTCACAAGGCGATGAAGAAGTTGGACAGGAACTCGATTCAGAACGATGCCAGACAACCTCTCCGTCAATCGACGAGTAATGTCGCTCTGTCGAATCCATACCCAACCCCATCGCCATCAGCTAGCGGCAATGCCGTTCTCTTTGGTCAGGGCATTCATCAAGTGACTCCATCCAAGGTACCGACAAGTCATAAACAATCTTCAACGCCACCCTACGACTATGAGGAGAATGAATGGGCTGCTTCGGCAGCAGCTAGCATTTTTGCAGCCTCAAGTCGATTTTAAGACCCGCATAGAATGCGTTGTCAGCCTGTAACATACGGAGGAAAAGCTTTCTGGTAGCATTTACATTGCATGGTGTTGAGGATTTTGGAGGGCATCACCTTTGATCATTTTCGGACGTTCCTTTGTTAGCATCGGTCTGGGAGGTTGTTTCTTCATCAACCGGGGTTAGCGTGTACATTTTCGGCGTCAAGTGCACCTCTACAGAGAGGCCAGCACAAATCTTTCATTGTTTGTTATATTTTCATACCCGAACACTGAAAAATCTCGCCATAGAAGCGATTCTTTCGGTTGTTTTTACTTTTTGTCTTCAAAATACCCCCTATAGACTGCACGATATCTTGTTTGAGAAGATTTGAGATTTGAGATGGAGAGAGAAAGGAGAAAGGAGAAGAGATTGGTCAGCAAAGACTGCTTCACAGCGAAAAATTTCTTCACACGCGCGCGCATGCACGCGCAGAACTACCTACCTACCTATACAAAAAGCTTTCCTTTGTCACACCTACAAATACTTTGCCTGTCTGTCTGATATACATTTTCCTACGTGTGGGTACTACTACGGCGCTCGAGCAATCAATTTTAATGCCAGCGAGGATGGATAGATATATAGGGAAGGGGTCAATGGGTCACCCACTATCTCTCCTACTCTCATCCTGGTTGGGGCAAATTACAAAAACTAGCACATATTACATGGCTATTTACCATATCATTTACCTTTTCATTATTATACCGGGCGAGCCTTCGGTTCGGCGGTCGGTCATCTGTGGGGTCTTTTTGTTCTACTGTATTCAGTACTGCTCCTGGGAGCCTAGTGTATACTACTGTTTTTGGAAAGAATTGCAAATCCCTGGAATAGGATTAATCCCTGCTGGTATTTTTAAGGATCGATCCTGGGATCTCTTTTTTCTTTTTCCATGTTGCGGAGGGGTTTGGTGACTGTTGTCCTGTTATGGGTTACAGTATTAGGTTGGGTTTGCGTGGATGCATGGATGGATGGTGCTGGCGAGCGTGCTCTGCTGGCAGGCAAGAGGGGCGAGTGGAGAGGGAGAAAGGACTGAGGTCAAGAAGTCTCGTCTGTGTAATTAGATTTTGAGTGGGTGGGAGTGAGCGAGAGGCGATAGATGGATGAGGTGCTGATCACATCACTCGGATATCAATCAGTAAATCAGTGAAGAGAATGTTGGCATGACGCCTATTCCATTCCAACCCAATCAACCCTCTTTTCTCAGCAGAGATTTTTTCTCACTCTCTCTTTTCGTGCAAAAGGTAGTGAGTGAGTGATGAGCTGGTTGTGACTCTTCCCTCTGTTTATGCTCCTCCTTTTACAGCAGAGGAACCCCGAATTTGTGCGTGTTCTTTATGCAGAATTATGGAGTCCGGATCTAGATCTGGATGTGGATATGGATGTGGTGTTTGTACACGTGTCTAGCCTCGGCGGGGTAACCTCGTCAACGTACGAACGTGTTTGGGGGTCTTCCTTGACCGCTTTGCTTGGATCAACAACGAGACAGGACAGACAGGGCTGAGAAGTGGAGTTTGTAGGGTGGAGTTGGCTTTTGCATGATTCTCGGGACTTCTGGAAGTATTCCCAGAGAGGAATTGCTTGTGGGTAGGGAGCGAAGAGAGGCATGGGTTGCTCAGTTGATGTTGTTGTTATTGTTGTTAACCTCCTCTTGACCTTGACCGAGGCGGGGTGGGTTGGACAGTTGACTGTTGAAATGCGGAGTGTAATACCTGACTCGATGTATCATGGCCTGGAATTTGTAGAGGGAGTGGGGTCCGTATAGCGTCTCTTTTATCGTTGGGAAGGTGTGTGTGAAACAAAGGTAGAATGATATCCACATACCCGCATTCCGGAAGCTTCAACGGAAGAGAAAGATAAGTTTCGGTGATGCTTCTGATATTTGAGTTTCCAGTGGCACGCATACATCTAAAGTGATCTACGGGTGGAATGGGACTTGATAGTTTAGGGGTCCTTTATGCTTAGATTCGGAGGGGTGAGCCGGCGAAATGATATGAGATGATTGATAATTTGATATGTTATTGTTGATGTGGATTTGTTGGCATGGGCTAAGGTTAAAGGAAACGCTGGCATGAAAGTAGGGGACTTCAAAGGGTCTTTGGTATCGATAATGATACCGGCTGGGTCTCCATGGGATATCCTAGGAAAGGAGATACAATCGTTGAATTAGCAGAGGGGTGGTACATGTGGTTCGGAATGGACGGGAAGCGTTTCGCGGTTGTTGGTGTTTGAATTGGGAGAGCCATGACCGAATCCCAACTCCGGGATTTCTTGCGATTCTATATCCTGTGCACTTTTGTACTATGAGAATTCTTGTTCTGGATGTATGGTAGTTGATCTACCACTGTTGGCATGCTGTCTATTCGGTTGAGCACTTCAGACGCGGTTTGTGGACAGATGAGCTTCCATTCCGAATCTGCTTAAAGACAAACTCCGCATACCCACGCCAAAATATGTACGAGAACCTCTAACGATCATGTCTTTGACTTCCAAGATCTAGACCTGCTCTATCAACTATTCACCTGCCCGCCGTGGTCACCATCTACAATGCAGCGGCAAAAACAGCAGCCCCTCCGAACAGCATAGCACCAACAGCACCAGTAGGTAACGCAGCACCGCCAGTACTCATACTAGTACTCGTGATAGTTTGACCAGCAGCATTCGTGGTTGTGATAGTTGTAGCAGCTACGGCTGCCGCTCCGGTGTTGGTCGCTGTGTGCGTGCGTGCTACACTGCTTATGCTGGCGAAGCGTGAGGAGGCAGCGGATTCGAGGGATTGGATATAGGATGTTGCGTCGGCGCCAGCACTGGCAGTCGCTGTGAATTGGCTGTATTCTGGGTTGTTGTATTAGCGGGAGTATTTTTGTAAGACAGATATTGAGGTTTGAACGGAAGAAGATAATATGTGTGTGTCGCAAGCAAGTGGTCTTACCAGAAGAGTATGAAGAGCCGATTGAAGAAGCTTCGCTTCTAATTGAAGACCAGAAGTCGCTTCCGTCTGAAGTTATGTCATTGAAGACGCTCTCGATGTCGTCTCCGATGTCATCAAATCCATCTGCAATCTTGTCGAAGATGTCGGCCTAGATAAATGTTAGATGATTCGTGGTAAGAAGCAAGAGAAGAGCTTACCACTGCAAAGGAGGCGAGAGCCAGGACGAAGATGTTCTTGATCTGCATGATTGCTGTGATTTTTTTTGATTTTTTTTTGAAGTAGTGATGAGCAATTGAGAGTGATTTTGAGCCTTGGCAGCAAGATTCACGGAAGGATAGAGATGGTAGATAAGTGGTAAAAGTACGGAAGCAGACTTAGACATTCAGATGGGAGCAATGTTATATATCTCACGTTGACTTCAACATCACCCGTCACCCAAGCCTCGCTGATGACGCGAACGAGGCTTAGGACGGTCGTTCAAATTCGCATTCACTCGGCAGCTGAACCCTGCCCAGCTACCAAGAGCATACCAAATCCCAGAAACATCAGCTTAAGGTTCGGCAGACAGCTCTCTTGTTGGTTAAGACGAACGATTTCATGTCTTTTGACGTACGGGTTCCCGGGATAGTGAACTCTGTGTGATGAAGCTGCTCTTCGTTTCGCTATGTGGTATGTAAACTGACTCTCGGCAACGCTGGTCATTGGTCAGCGAAGCGTGCTCCCGGAATGGAGGCAGTCGCTGCGACGTTCCCGAGCTGACGGTACGAATACGATCATTTGATACGCCCTTTCAGCTGGGGCAGCGACTCTGGCATGGTCATCAATTTGCGAATCTGACAAAGCTTAATCGTTATATCTGCCTGTCCAGTGGCTTTGATGTAAGATTAGTGGCAGTTGAGGGGAACGAACATGGCGATGAGAGAAAGGTGACGCGTTTCAGCCTGATTGCCAAGACCTTTCGCTCACTCGTGTTCTATTTATATCAGACCGTATCTATCACTGGTTTGCGTGCTATTTGGTAATGATGGGCCAGAAGAGGTTGGATCCGATTTGGATGGCTCTATTAGTATGCTGGAATTTGAAGGCTACTGGAGATCATTATCAAATTTGGAAGGAACAAAGTCAACGAGGACCTCGCCTCTGTTCTGGCGCCTGACTTCAAAGCAACCGAATTTAAATCATACTGTACCTCTTCTTAATGACAATCATCTCTCAATCCTGTGCATATGACAGACTCGATGAATTTAATTTGCACCTGTGCCATTGAAATCTAGCTCACCGTCCTCATGTCCTGACTACCTCCAAATCCTCAGGTCATCCTCTCGCGAGAACGTCAAGTCACCATATCGGAGGTAATATTCCCTGATCTGCTATGGAAGTCGACGAATAAGAAATATTGGAGCATCTTTCCAAAGATCTATTCTTCCACCCAAGGCGCATTTGTTCATGTCCTACAATATTTGTGACACAGACTGACGACAGAGCTTGCTGGTCTCGCTCAGCAATTCGATGAAAACAGGAGCCAGAAGGATGAAGAGTACACGGTAGCGCTTTGCACTGAGCAAGAAGTACAAAGATGGAAGCGCAGGACTATAGTTCCTGGGGGTTTCTCAGGTTCAAGGGTATGCCGCAGGAAATGTTGGAGACATTCGATTTCATGACCGGCGATTCGGTGAATCGGTCGCTTGCCCAGTCTCTTTAAAGGCTGTCTAATGTGTCGGATTCAGGAGAGGCACATTGTTCACCACTCTCTCTGTCGTTCGACTCAGGTGTTTCTTTTTGTGGTCGTTGAATTGTACGCCATATGTCAGTCTATACTGGTGTCGCTCAACATTCCCTCGGAAAGTACCTGTCGAACATGGCAGAATGCGAACGAAACATTGAATTCATTATCATTACCAGACCATGCGATCATTTAATCCCTCGAAAGCGTCCACTTCTAGTAAAACATGAATTACTAAAATAAAAATACACAAATTCGAATGAAATATCATGAGCGTGAGCGTGAGTGTGCGTGTGTGTGACTCCAAAGTCGGAATGGACAACTTCCTGAACAAGTCCGGTTAGACTCTCTTGGTAGCATCGGATTCCTTCTCATTAGTATAGCTCGAAGGATGATGTTCCACCGAGTCTGTTTCGTACAAGTTCTCCTTTTCGACTTTCTGTCTAAAGAGATACTTTCTGAAGAAGTAAATGAATTGTCTGCCTCCATACGCAGCATGGTCCCGCGATCGGACAGAGAAGACTTGATCCAGCTCTTCAAGAGTCTTACCTTTCGTCTCAGGAACGAGGAAGAGAACTCCAGTAAAGCCAACGAGGTTCCAAATAGCGTACCAAGCGAAAGCCCCTTGAGGTTTGAAAGCTTTCAGCAGGGACGGCCACGTGACTGCAAGAATAAAGTTGAAGAACCAAGTCGTGGCTGTGGCGAGAGACATTCCTTGAGCTCGAATGTATAGAGGATAGGCTTCTGCGGAGTATGTAAAAGGTACTGGACCTTCTCCAGGGGAATAAACAATTCCGAATAGGTACAGTCCTAGAGCAACACATGCAACCCGAGCAGTTGAGTCTGCTGGGATCCAGAAGCTGAATCCGGCGAAGAACAAGCACAGACTCATCAGTGGGAAAGTCGTGAGCAGGAGGTTTCTTCGTCCGAAGGTATCGATTGTGTAGATTGCGGGGATGGCGACTAGACAACGGTCAGCATACCATTAGGAAGAGAGAACGGATCTCGTAGAAGTCCCGGCATTGACTGATTACATTCAGGTCTTCGCTCACTTACAGAGGAAATTTATGACGCCCCATCCCATAGAGGCTCCAAGAGCACTCATTTCTGAAAGGTCTGCATCGAGGAAAATTTGAGATGAATAGTAGGCGATCACGTTGACACCGCAGAACTGATTAGATCGTTAGCCGAAGTGCCGTCAGACAGTCTGGTATTCGTACCTGTTGCATGAACATGACGATTTCAGAAGCCTGCATGGCTCGACGGTTTCGTGGGACGGTGAACATCTCCTTCACCTTACTTTGTCCTAGCTTCATGCTCTCCTTCTCGGCCTCGAGAAGTGTGTGCATGTAAAAGATATCTCTGGCGGCTTGGACTTTGTTGTATCGGAGCTTACACATGGACTTGTAAGCTTTGGCGTGACGCGATTTACTCATGTACCATCTTGGAGACTCAGGACACATGAAGACGAAGCAGACAACGATGATTGCTGGAAAGCAAGCAGAGCCCATCATCAATCTCCAGTTCAGACCGGTAATTCCGGGGACGTCTTGCACTTTGTAGAACGCCAAATCAGCTGCGTAGCCAACCATGATTCCGAATGCGGTCCACATTTGCCATTGCATCACTAGAGCACCTCGAATTTGTGGCGGAGAACATTCTGCAGCGTACATGGGAACAGTGGCACTCTTTGGCCCAATTCCAAAGCCGAGGGCGAATCTGGCAATGAACATATGCCACCATGTATTGGTGAAGGCTTGCCAGATACAGGCAACGGCACTAATGACACAAGTGATGAACTGGTCAGGCAAATGTCAGCGATGCTTTACGATATACAATGGCATACTAGGTCACACGTATCAGTCCAAGACAAGAACGTATAGTTCACTTACTACAGTACCGCGCCGGCCGAAATAATTGTTCAATGGAATGGTCATCCAACATCCGATTACGGCACAACATAGATATGGAGCAGAATTTGTCAAGCCAACGAGCCATGTCTGCCGGGAACTTGTCTTGTCGCCGATGCCGAATTGCTTGCTGTAGAAAATCTGCGCACCATTCACGACAGTTTCGTCTGCAATGGGTCAGTAAGGGACGTTCATGTCTGAAGAGTGAAGTGACTTGCCCATTCCTTGAACAGCAGCGCAAATGCTACAGAGGACGATGATCAGGAAGAGTTTGAATGGCTGGTTCCATTTTCGAGTGATTTCAGCTTCCAAAACGGACCGCTCCTCCTCAGTGAGTCCTGGAACTTCTGCATGGCGATTGGGATCTTTAGCTAGGATTGCTCCAAGTCTGAAGGCGCGGAAATCCTCGTCATCTCCCATTTCGTTTGCTCTGACATACTCTTCCCCCTTTGCTTCAAGTTCAGAATTGGAGAAGCCAGCAAGAGGATTCGCTATCTTAGCATTGATGTTTGCTCGAAGCCTGTCGGGATCAAGTTTCTCGATGCCAGCACCGGACTTTCGTTGGACGGAGGCATTCTCGACATGAGTCTCGCCAGACTCACTGCTGACTTTGCCGGCATCGTGGGATGAGGACGCCATACTGGAAGAGACTTATGAAATCCTGGGGGGAAAAAAAGCCGGGTAACAATGAATAATAAAGCGCTCTCGGTATTTACACGAGGAGAAGAGCTCTCTTGAATCTTCTGTAAAGTGCGATAGCAATGCGAGAAAGGAAAGGGGATAGAGGACTTTATCTCGCCAAGTTGCCACGAATCAACAAGCATTACAAGCATTTGCGTCAGTCGATCGACACTTCTCTGCACCGTTGAACATGGATTGGAAGGTTTCGGGGATGTCAACCCCGCCTTCCTGTCGTGGAAGCCATGAGATGATTGGACTGAATGCGAGTTCATGGCAGGAACGGCACAGGAGCACTTCTCCTATGAGAATGGTAGTATTGTCCAGTGAGAAGCTTAACCAGCCGCAAACCTTAATAGTCACCCGAGATGCGATAGATCCATCGGCCACATGTAGCAGATTTTGCTTTTGCTAGACCAAGACATAGCTTCCATGATTACTGTCATGTCCACGATAAAGCTACTGACATGAGATTACTTCACTTGGGGCTTTCTCACGTATATTCGCCTTCTTCGACGGCAGTCTTCGCAGAAGCAGCAGAGCTAAGGCCTCGTTCAGATCGATGTTGGATGTACGTCACCCCGCACCCTTGTGGCTTGTGGCTGTTCCCGGATTCTGATCGAGATGGAGGTGGGCCGAAGCTTATGAGGGGATCACAAGAACAAGTCTTTGGTCTTGGCTTCTATTCGATGTTGTTGGATGGACGGATCGCTTTACCAAAGCTCTGTTGATTTCATTTATGAATTTGTCGATCGCTCTGCAAAGTGACGTAAAATCTGGACGACATATGGACAGCGGGAAGAATCCATGCCCCGAGGGCTCGCTTCCTCGCCAAGGACACACTCGTGATTGCAAAGTCTTCTACTGACCATGCGCAACTGAGAGGATGTAAGGGTACTACTGATCCGTGTCATAACTTGGAAGATGTTGGAGATTTTGGAGTTCGAGTATCCTACAGAGCGTGGTAAGATACGAGTCTGGTCACCTGATAACCCTTTCTGTGCCGCGGTTTCCGTTCTAGACTTTTAGCGAAATTGAAAACCAGCGTCACACCTACAACACAACGCCACAAATGATAGATCAGTGACAAGAGACGGCCTGATTAGCAAAAACTTGGTTACACTGCTCGAGCGTGCTTCGGAGCACAAGACCCGGCGACACGGTTACACCGGAAGTCTCCCGAAGGCCTCAACCCCAGAATATGTATCTCCTCCTTACCTACTTCCAATGCGCGGCAGCTAAGCCAGAATCTTCCGCTGGATTCGTATAACGCCCAAGCGTGTAGTCTCCCGTTAAGAGTCCTTGTAAAGGTAGTTTGATGTTGTGACAGAAGCAAGTTGACAGAAAGTTGCGGGGGTTACTCAACGGTCAACACGGCTGAGGAGCATCCACCTGCATATTTTATCACAAAAGTCCTTGCGTACATACACATTGCTTTTCATGTTGATTGCTGAATTCATACATAGATCCTATCAGGCGATAGAGGATTCGATCGTACAAAGCTCATTGGACAAGGTTGTTAATTGGACGCGGTTGATCTGATGTCCTTGGAATGAAAGCCTTGTTGGTTTGCGAGCTTCTTGTATTGGATTCAAGGGCCATAAACCGTCAAGATTATATGCAGCTGGTCCAGCCATCATGCAAAGCAATTTGTTTGTAGTACAGAGGCTTTCTGGTCTTTGTTCTTCACAACTGTGGTGAAGTTTAGTTCTCAGGTAGCTTTCAAAGTCCTTTTCTTCCATTTCCTCATGAGCTGATTGCTTGTTTAAGAAAAGGTATACAAGAACCGAGTGGTTGTATCACTTCTTCTGTTGTTTTCTTTGACTGACGTCTTCAACTGGGAAGGTTCAGACGAGCAGTCACCGTTCAGACCTTGTATTGTCGGCAGAGCTGATACAGTTCGAGCCTTTCAGGCAACTATTGGCGCCACCGGTCCTCTCTTTTGCTCCGAACTCGGTTAATCAGCCAATCTTGAGCGTTTTGCTTTATCTACTGAAGATAAATAGATCGCCGTTATTTTTGAACAATTTCCTCCATTACCCTTCCACATCTCTCAAATTCTCTTGCACTGTTCCCCCAACTTGCTTCATCTTCGATTACAATCAATACCACAAAGATGCTTTGTGCAACCATTTCCATCGTAATCACTGCTCTATCCATCTTGGGTATGAGCCTCACTGCATCTGCCTTTCCTGGCATGACAGCAAAGAGCCTCCAGGCCCGTCAAGCCGTGCCACCTGTCCCCCTTCCGCTCTCCCAGAATGAGGGAAACTGTGGCATCATTCCATGCACCACTTTCAACGCCGTTGATCAATTCGTTGATGTCCGTCCTGGCACTCCTCACCAATTCTTTCCTCCAGGTCCAAATGACAAGAGGTAGGTTGATGTCTTCGAGATTAGGCATATCAGGAGCCTATCGCCCAGCAGTATCCTTGCGATGGGTCATGTAGGAGTGCATACTGATTTACCGTTGCAGAGGCCCTTGCCCTGGACTCAATGCTGCTGCTAATCACAACTTTGTTCCTCACAACGGCATCGGTACGGTCGCTCAATGTAAGCCAAATCCATGCCCTGGTATCTGATCCTTGAAATTGACATTGCGGTGCTATAGTTGCTGCTGGCCTCGAGGAAGCCTATAACTTCACACCTGAACTTGGCACTGTACTTGCCACGATCGGAGTTGCTTTGACCGGAGATCTTGTAGCAGGTACTTGGTCGATTGGAGGTCCTTATCCTGCCAGTCTTCTGGGGGGGTTGCTCTCAAGTCCAGAAGGTCTTTCGTTCTCTCATAATGCATACGAGACCGATGCATCAATGACTCGAGTTAGTATAATCTTTTCGACGCGAAATACTTGTTGATCGATACCCCTAGGCCGACGCTTACATGAACAATGGCGACGCATACCACCTCCAAATGGACCGTTTCATGGCTCTCTATAACCGATCTGAGCTCTACACTTTAGACATCGTTCGTCAGCACAACAAGGACATGCGCGACTGGTCCGTCCAGAATAATCCCTACTTCTTCTCAGCAGTCAGTATACTCTCAAGATTTTGTGACACTGTTCTGACCTTCATCTAGCCTTTTGCGGGTCTCGTCACCCCCATCGCACATACGCTCCCGCCACTTTGCTTCAGCAACGTATGTTTCAGGTATCCTTCTCCTCAAGGAAAAGGACTTACACTGACTATGATAGCACTCCGCGGCCAACATCCAAGGATACCTTGATAGGACCATTCTCAAGTCATTCTTCGCCGTCAGTGGCCCCGAGAATGCACTCGTCTATACTCCAGGACATGAGCGCATTCCCCTGAATTGGTACCGACGCCCATCGAACAATAAACTTGGACTCGTGAATGGAATGGTAAGTTGCTGTCGTAACAATACAAATCTTCAGCTAACAGCAGTAGTCCGATTTAGCTGTCACTGCTGCGCGGTTTCCCGAATTGATCTCCATCGGTGGCAACACAGGCATCGTCAACTCATTCGTGGGTATAAACCCCGCAGATGTCACTGGTGGAGTCTTCAATGCTGTCAATCTCCTCCAAGGCAATAATATGGCTTGCTTCGTTCTTCAAGCAATTCAAGCTGCCACACCTTCACTACTTTCAGGTCTCGTCAGCGCCCTTGGACTCTCAAATGCTCTCAACCTGTTGAACAACGTCATTAATCCTGTCAAATCGAACATGGCTTGTCCATCGATGACAACCTTCAACACTGGAGCCTTCGCCCAGTTTCCTGGAAGCAGCTGGCACCCATAATACTCTATTCCTGTCGTATCTGGATTGCCTGGATACGCCTAGTTGGACTTGCTGGTTTTGAGGCTGATATGGAACGGATGTTGGTGAATAAGGTGATGGGAATGGTCATTTGGACCTTGCTGGTTTCTTTTGGTAGTCTGGCAATCCTTAACATGAAGTCACATTCCAAGAGAAGTGATAAAATCCGTGTCAAATTGCCCTTCAACATACTGTTCCATTCGTGACTTCTTCGGCCCTAACAAGAATGCCCTCGATGATCACAAGTATTGTGCTCACTTTTTCCGACTAAAGCACAACTAGCCTCAAGCAGCTGTGGGCGGGATCATGGCTGCCCGCTCCACCCCACTATTAGTCTGACGCACTCGCTTCCAGTCTAGGGTCTGAACAATCCATAACAAAACTCAGCATAGTCTCGAGTTTTGACCTAGTGGAATCTAACCTCCATCATCTTAGGTCTATCAACATAGATTCTCTTGATAGCCTAGTATGAGGCTCATGAATTGAGCGCTAGTACCCTGATCAGTCAATGAACTCGCTTAACCAAATTGGTGTTTACAATTCGCAGTTGCACATCGCCATCCAAAAAACATCGGCTTCATCGGCTTCATTTGAAGCTCATGCCACTCGTAGGACCAGTCTGTTCTTGTGTACAGTTACAGTCACCAATATCGCTCAACCCGCCTATGTCATCCAGACCAGTGAGCACACTGCTGGCTCGCCCCTTCCAAGCTGTCTCTCTGCCCAGCCCATCCAAATCCACCATTGTCATAGCCAATTTCGAACCTGGGACTGAATGGACAGTCTTCTTACCTGAATCGCGGTATTCCCCTCAATAAGCTTTCGAAGGATCTCCATCATGCTTGGAGACCTCGCTCGTAGCTGGTGTCACCGGGGCTGTAGAAGTTTTGATGAAGTTTGGTTGGTGTCTTGTGCGGCTTATTTTTCTTTGGAAATTAGGACCCTGGACCATTTCGTTTGGGACTGGCTAGTGTCTGCGATGGTGACAGCTCGAATATTGCAATGCAACGTAACGTGCTGTGTATAGTGCGAGGTAAGATCGAGTCCATACACTGGCACGCTGGTGCTGAAAATAGGAAGTAGGGACTTTGATGAAGAAGAGCAGCTTCAAATTTCGTAATCGCTATGGCATGTTGGCAGCGAAGGAGTCGTTCAAAGAATGCCGTTCAAGTGGTTGGGGACTTTGCAAGTGTTAATGCCAAGGTTGCTCAAGGCTCTTCTTGTATGTACAGGTTCGCCTTGACGGCGTGACTAGACGTGGGGTCAAATGCATCTGTGATTCATGCCCCTACACGATGGTAAAAGAACAATGATGGCGGAAGGAATTAGAGAAGTTCTTGACAAAAGTCGAGGGAGCGTACAAACTAAGTTTGGTCTAGGGATGGCAAGTAGCTTGCAAAGCCATGCACGGCATGCTGAGCATGTAAATCGAAAACATCTAGCCCTACGACGCGAAGTCGCAGAGCACTCGGTCCACATCAACTCAGGCAGCGTGAAAGAAAAAGAAAGGTCTGAATCCAAGACACATGTTTTAGGCAGCAAGAGCAAGGGCCAAAAGGCTGTCAAATTGGCCCAGCTCCTCAGCCTCACCGTGCTGACCAACGCCTTCGGTCGTTGACGGCGGACGGGTGGACGTCTTACAGCCGCTCTTCTTCGGCCCTGAAACAAGGAACTGAATTGTTACCCCTGGATCATAATACGGTGGGGTCCATCAGCGGCCCAGCATTGTGGCTAGATCGAGGATATAATACTCGGAGCTGATTCAACCGTAACGCCGGGTAAATCCGGTGAGGGCGGAAGGGTTGAGGTCAACGGCAAATGCTATGTCACTAGGTGCCCTTGGTTAATCGAAAGATGGGAACGTAAAGATAAAAAGATGGTATGAATATAAACCGAAATATGGGAATTTATGTATAGCTGGAAGTTGAAGCTACTGCCGTGAAGTTTGATTGAGATGCGTGGCGGGAGAAGTGTTGGTTGATGAAGGGAGTCTCTCTCGACGGTACGTTTTTAAGAATCAAAATGGTTGGATTGGAGTAATAAAAGTCTATTAAGTTTTTGGGGTAGTGTAGGCTAGCAATATACACTCTATGCCTGAGAATCGAAACAAGAAGCAAAAAACATCTGCCCGTCTTTGATGAGAGTCTGATGCCCCGCTCTATAAGATTTTGCCGCTTTACGCCACGAACCAGAAAAGAAAACAAACATGATGGTATCACAATGAACTGCAACTTCAATGCACACTGCCTCAAGCAGCGCCACCCATTTGAACCTTCCCCTTGAGGTTCGTCCATTTGCTGCAAAGAGAGAAGATCACTGCAATACCAGCGCTGGCGATCGCGATCGCGTATGCTGCTTGTAGACCCTTCATGTACGAGGTAACGATGCCGGGTACGACATCGGCAGCGAAGTGATCGCGGATCTCGGTCACACCAACCATGAGGACTGCCGCTGGGGTTGTCGACGGGGCGTACTTGACGATGCTGCTTTGAAGAACGTTGGAAAGAGCAACTTGGCCGGCGGAGACGAAGAAAGCACCACCGATGGTTTGCGCAAATAGGATCATGGCCGTGACTGACGAGAGATCTTCAGGCTTCGAGACGGCCTGACCGATGATGATAGGAACTTGCAGACAGAGACCAATGCCGATCCCAGAAAGAGCCTGGTAACCGATCCATGCGGATGACGATGAGTGAGTATCCAAGGTGTAGAGAAGACCTGAACCAATCGTTGCAATAGCACTTCCTCCGATCATCCAAGGGACAGCAACGCCGTATGCCGAGATCATGCCTCCGGAAATGATTGTTGTAATGGTGCAGCCTAAAATCAATGGCAAGTTGCGGACCCCAGAGTCAGATGCAGAAACTCCGCTGACAACTTGGAAGTAGATGGGGAGGTTGTAGAGTAGGAGGAAGAAGCCGCCTGCGAGGAAGAAGATGAAGACCATTCCGCTCCAGATGTGTCGATCCTTGAGCAGGCGTGGTACGATCATGGCGCGCTCTCCTTGATACCACTCAATTCCGACCCAGACGGCGAGAATGAGAACGAAGCCGACAAGGGTGCCGATCACTTCGGAATCGTCCCAAGCTTTGGTCTGACCACCCCATTGTAGAGCAAGGATATAACAGATGATAGCTCCCATAACCACGAAAGAACCTGGCATATCCATTTGCAAGAATTTCTCTTTCAAGCTGGCTTTGACTGGGACGGCTTGTGCTGGTGTCGTGAAAAAGAATAGGATGATGGCGGCTGACACTCCTCCGATTGGCAAATTGATGTAGAAACACCATCTCCAGGTAGTCTTTTCAGCAAAGACACCTCCAAGGAGAGGACCGATGACACTGGCAATACCATACGCTGCTCCCATGAGTCCGGTGAATGCGGCTCGCTTAGATGGTCTCGCAGAAAAGGCGATAATGGTGTATGCGCCGGACTACAAAAATGTTAGCCCCCGAAAGACTCAAAAGCTGAAGATAATGATCTTTGGCTAAAACAAGGGAGGACTACACACAGCGATACCAGCCCCACCCACGCCGGCGATGGCTCTTCCGACGATGAGTGCAGTGCTATTGGGAGCGACACCACAGATGAGAGATCCGAGTTCGAAGATGAAGATGGCGATGAGGAAGGTCGTCTTCAAAGGGAAGTACTTGTAACCTTTACCCCATGTCGATTGAAAAGCTCCGACAGTCAGGAAGAACGCAGAACCATACCAGCCAACCAAGTCAAGTCCGGCGAATTCGTCAGTGATCTTCGGGATTGCCGTAGCTACTATAGTCTGGGAGCTGTTAGCAGATTTTAAAAGAGTATCTCACAGGGAGTAGTTACCATGTCGAGCGATACCTGATACAAGTTAGCCGAATGTTCAAAGTGAGGGGGAAGAATGGGAACATACAAGGAAGATACTGAGAAGCAGGGCAACAACGATCATAGCCATTCGAACTCCATCGGGATATTCTCCCTCATCGTCGTCTCCTCCATCGGCTGCTGGTGCTGGTGAATTTCGGATGGAGCCATCTTCCTTATCTGTTGGTGATTCGTCGAAGCTACCTTTCGCTTCGAGTCTCTCTTTGTTGAGTGATCCAGGTGGACTGGGAGAGACACTTCTCCCAACTTCTTTCTCCCCAGCAAGGGTTTCTGATCGAGAATCCATGGCTTCGCAAGTGTGATTAAAATAGCAATAAGAGTTCGTAGAAGGAAGGACTCCTGGAGCAGAATGACCTTCAAGTATGAATAGACGAAAGAAGATGAGATGAACTGCACGAAACCTTATGAAAGCACGGAGGCGACGAATACTTATAAGAAAGGTTCTGACACAAAAGGAAGACAGGGGTAAAGCTTCACCAGACAGCTTTGCGCCGGTGTAAAGTCGTTAATCACCAATCTTTGGACTCAAGGTGGATCACACCCATTCCAACGGACCTGTGACAAGCTCCATGGCCTGAATACGTGCTGACATGTTGCCCAGCAAAGGAGATAGAGTTGTTGCTCCGCCGTCAGCAAGCAAGCCTCACCCGTAACACGATGAAAGACGGACGTGCAGAGACGTGAACACCGGCAGGGGTAGACGGCTATGTGAGCCTAATTTGCGGCAGTGATTCATCCAGCAAGGGGCTTGGGAGAATTGTGGTTAGTGAGTAAGCGCGTTCGCCGTGTCGGCGGTGGTGAGTGCGAATGGCTGTAAATGAGTCGAAATGAGCTTTGTCATCGGCCTCAAGCGAGCCTCCAGAGATCGGTCGATTTCGGCCGAGCACGATTTTGCAGCCGCACCTGCACCAGTCGGAAATACATTTTTAAACGACGGGTTATATCCAGGTCTCAGAATGTCTCCGATTGGAATTGTATTACCAATGCAACTCTTCGTTGCCTGTAACAAGGACCGCCGAAAAATCAAGTGGAAATTTTGCGTAAGAACTCTGTCGTTGACGCCCAGTCAAGGGGTCTTTTTTCCGGGATCTACACCATAGGCAGGGTCGGGTCTCGGCATAGCCAATATCAACTCCACCAGCCTGGAAGCAATTTATCGGTCTTACTCGACGACCACAACCACATCTTCTTTTCCATGATCTTCGATGGTCTTAGGCAGTACCAAGTTGTTCGCCCAGTGATATCGAAACGGGCGAATAACTTTACCTAAACTGGCATCCAATTCATCCCAACGGTGGTCCGATTCGTTACGTCAAAATGTCAGCTTACCTCCCGAGCACGACATCTTCCATAAAAGAATGGTGGCTCCGGCACATTCATCACTGGTATTCTCGTTGTTATACCCAATCAAATACGGTAAGCCGAGAGTGTCAATCCAGACCAGGTAGGAAGATCTCGGATTCTCGATCTCGGGTCCAGGAGAAGCGGTGAAATTTTGTTTTGCACCTTTACGGTTCAACCCATATTATTTGTGGTCTGATATATTCTTGCGACGCTCACACCGAGACTACGTCGATGTCATTTGTCTTTTCAGATCATCAAAAGGGTCATGTGCGTTCCTGCTCGGAATTGATGCTGCAAGTCTTTCTTCCTAGCCTTTCTACCTCGTATGCTGCTTATCGTCGCCATTCTTGTTCTCTCACGCATGCACTTCGAGAGAGAAACATAGTCTAAAGCATCGACACGACAAGCCAGATAACGGAGATGCTTTGTTTTTGGCCTTTGGAGCTGCTGAATATGTGTCGTGGCTGACAAGATTAAGTGTCCAGACAGCTCTGTCAAATCTCTTGAGAGCTGAATATCTCTCCTTCGGTCAACTCTTCACGTCCTTCTTTGATGTACATGTCGTCTATGAGCCGAGAACATACCCACAGACTCTATTCTCTTACCGATACCTATCGTCGCTGCGGGGTACGCTGACGAAAGTCAATCGAAGCCCTTCCCGATGTTATCCTTGTTTCTCGAGGACCCCACCAGTAGTGCTGAGTGAGCTGACCATCGGGATGGCCTTGAAGCCTAGCGAGTAGAAATCAGGTTAATTTGTTACTTTTCACAATCGTAGCAGAGAGACGACCCTTTGTTATTCGGAGTTCCGTATTCGATTGGGAGCGGAGTTCAAGAGGTGTCTGCGACAAGCTCGTAGGGCTGAGCTATTTGCATAAGCGAGCGCCTGCTATTCTTTTCCCTTAGCACACCTACTCTGGGTGATCCTTCTATCAAATTCGTTCCAATAGAAGGATTTTCAGGATACCCTGATTGTAATCGGCGACTGAAGCTGTCACGACACGCGAAGCCTCTCTACTATGTCGAGGTAGGCCGGGCATGAACCATCCTCACATAAGAAGGAGACCCCAACTAAACAAGCAAATATACCATTCAACGCGATACACGGTGTTCCTTCTAAATTGCTGATTCAACCAAATATATCGAAATTGGACTTCCTGTTTACCTTGGACACTTCGCATCTCGCTTATGCTCAGCTCCGAAAAAAAAAATCAACACCCCCTTCAGCATCATTACCGATACATGGTAGTCAGGCAAGGTTGAGCAGCACAGCTGGCCTCAATTCCAAGCTTTCTGTGGTCGACGCTTTCTTTTAGCGGGGGGAGAGTCAAAGGCAGGTGACGGTTGTGCAGTGAAGAGGTAATATCTCGAGGCTGTGCAGGCCAGCCCGGTAGGTGGTGCGAGACACTACTCGCGGTCGAAGGCTGCGGTTAATGAGCAGTCCACGGCATTGCTATGTGCTATGCCACCAAGTATCTGAGCAAACCCGACAACATCGCAAGTTCAGAAGAGGCACAAACTTTTCGCACAGAGGGGTATTCATTCTTCCTATCAAAGTACAATCGCAAATATGGACTCAAGTGAGCTCCATAAAAATCATCCAAAGACCATCGCTCTCGTTTCATTATTCCCACCCTTCCATGCATGAATCATATCATATCGTACACTCATTACCATTATCCAGCCGCAGTATCCCTTTATGCGTTCTGCTTCTGGATATCATGCTCCGCACCACGCTGTTGGGTCTTTCCAACATCATGTTGCTCCTGAGCCTTTAATTGCGCATCACGGTCACCAGTGATACCAGCAACAGCTCCACCAACGGCACCAGAGACACGATTTCCGATTCCAGAGCCCAAGTCGGAAAGTTGTCCTTCGGCTTCTTGGCCCTTACCTTCAGCGTTCTGACGGGCACCTGCCTGCTTGAGAGACTGTTTGAAGAGTATGTCAGTTTGGATTCTTTCATATGTCGCAAAAGTGAGCTGGAAAAGGGGAACAAACCTCGTTGCCAACCAGTCCTCCGACGGCCTCCTTGGCAGATCCAACAGTCTGGTTCCACGAACCCTCGGTTCTCTTGGGGTCGTCCTTGGTGACTGCTCCTGAGGAAGATGCGGTCAAGTTGCCGGCTTTGAGTGTAGCTTGGGAAGCGTCATTTTCGAGCTCTGCCTTGGTCTTCTTTGCCTCGCCAGCGTTCTGTGGATGTTAGAGTTTGCCGATGCAAGGAGGAATGGTTGAAGTGTTTCTTACCTGATCAGAAGCGTTTCCTGTCAAACTGCCGATAGCAGATTGAACGGCGCCGGTGGCGCTGTCAACGTAGGACTGAAGGGTGGAGGTGTTCTTGTCAGACATGTTTGCGGTTGGTTGTTTGGTTTGTTTGGTTGAAGTGTTTTATTGTAGTAGAAGAAGGGTTGTAGCTGTTGATCGTCGAGGTCAAGACAAGCCTTATTTATATAAGTATGGTATGAGGATCGTTCTTGCCTCGTGAATCTCGAACCCCCCTATGATGTCATTCGTAGCCTTGCGTTAACACCTCGCTTGCAGGTGGTGGGCTGTTTGGTGGGCTGGACCCCTGTAGGATCACGATTTGTGCAGCGGGAACGTTCTTTTAGTGGTGGTGTGCGTCATTTTCGTCTTTGTTTTGGCTGAATGTCTCAAAAGTTCTTTGTTGCATGATGCATTTGTGGCTTCTGATTGAATGATACCTACTTTGATTATGGAGATTCCTTGATTCGCATGTGAAGGTCACTCGCTCTCCATCCCTTGGCTGAGGGTATCATCGAACTCTATTCGGAACACCTGTCTATGTCTACAGTCTCTATTGGAATGAATCAAACACACATGCCACCAAGCTACTTGCTGAAGAGAAAGAAGGACAGCGACCTATTCGACCTTGTCCACGAGGATACCGCCAACACCAGAATCAAATCGCGGCCTCATAGGACTTCTACTTCCATTCCTCAAGCTCTGCTGCACCCTCTTGTACTTCTGCTCATCGAACATCCAGATCCCATGATGTCCATCCATATCCCCTTTCATCGAAGTCGGACCCTTGATCCCTTCAGCTAGCCTCTCCGCGACCGGGTCCTCTTTCATTTTCGAGAAGTACCTCCTCTGGAACTCCCTCCCCTCGGCCTTCTCTCGTTTCCGCATCTCTCTCTGCTCGTTTTCTAGCTTCGATTTCTCGTGTCCAACGGTGAATATATCGCCTTTCTCGATCCCGTCTACGACGTGTCGCCACGCTCGTCGCGATTCCAGTGGATGCTGTTTCTCGATTGGCGCGATCGTTAACGGCGTTTTTGGTATCGAGCTCGTGCTGAATTTCTCGATGACTTCTTGCGTAGCAGCTTTCTTTATAGTGAACTCTCCACTCCATTGTCCTTCAATTGTGTAAAGTGGTTCTTTCTCATGGTCATCGTGGTATAGACTCGCAACGAAGGAGTTGCTCTTCCCACTCATCCAGCCTTTGCTCGAGTAGTGTATTTTTGCGGTGTATCCTGAGGAACTTCGGATATATGTTGTGCCGCTGAGTTCGGGGGAGAGGGAGCCGGTCATGATTCCTTCGATGTGTATTTTCGGCATGGTTATTAGGTAGTCTTCGTCGTACTTGTCGATGTGGTATATCGAGTAGCCTTTTCGGTCTATGTGGACGGTCGTCGAGAAGGAGGCTTTGGGGGCGACATGTCCTGCGAGCCTGACTCCGTGCTCGTCGTTCCATATGTTGCAAGCTGTGACTGGCGGATGATGGCTAATCCCATTAGCAGACGTCCCTCCCGATGCTTGATGGCAACCCACCTGACTTGCTCAGCAACAAGTTGTGTAGTCCCAGACTTATCAACCCACTTCCCCAGGAACAGCTCTCCCAGGAATGGATTCAGGGGCTTCATCCGCTTCTTCTTCCCATGCTCATCCTTGTTGTTATGTTGTTCCTTCAATGTGCTCAGAAACCATTTTAACACCAACAATGCCCGCTTCTCTGGGTCTGGCTCGCTGGCCGGCGCAACGAAAAGTGATGGCTGTTCTGCCCAATATGCGGAGAATTCTACAATCGATTGAGAGGAGAGGAGGAATGGAGGCGCGGTTAGGGATGCCAGATCTCCTTTGAATGTTGCGAGGGACTGTTGATCATCGTCAGCCAAAAATTCCAATTGCTGCAAGGTTTGGATGCAATGGGCCAAGAGACAAGCACGAACCTTGATGAAAGAAAAGAAAGCGCTCTTCTGCTGAGGTGGTAGCTTCTCCGACATGATTAAATATATTCTTAAAAAATTAAAACAGATCTACTGCGTATGTGCTGCGTCCAGGGTATCTTGGAAAGAAACAAGTCGAATGGAAGGCCAAAGAAAGGGAAACAAATGATAATATATACGGAAAGAAAAACAACATGCGGTGAGGCAGTTGATGGGATGTATCCTACTCATGCGACGGTCTAATTCGGGATCTATCTGCCCATGCGTCTGATCTCGACCTCTCAAACGCGGGCTGTATCATCGTAGCGCCTGCGACTTGCAGGAGATTTGCAAACCTTGAGTTGAGCACTGACATGTGAACTCACTGCCGGGAGCCTCACGTGGTAGGCGCATTGCCTCTTCCGGCCATCTCATGATGGCTTCGTCGCATTCTGGTGGCGCGAATGCGGTGCTTTGAACGTGATGGGGCGGAGATGGGACGAAATTTGGTGGCATGGTGATGTGAGAATGAGAAATTGGAGAGAAGTTGTGAAGACTGCGCCTCACTGATGATGGTGTCGGATATTCGAGTTCCGGTGCGGAGCATCGTGAATTTTGTACGGGCGTAAAGTTCAAGAGTCGAATGCGATGAATGCGAAAGTCAAGAATTAAATACAACATGCTTACGTGCGCAGAGCTAGGCTGGAACTGAAAAGACAGATAGTGGAGGTCATAATTCATAATTGAATCGAACTAAAACGCTGCTGAGTAAACAGTCTGGGGTATCTAATACAGTACAAAGTCTAATCCGCCCGCAAAGCTTCCAGCAATGTTGGTACAATTAATTAACGCCAGGGTTCCTTCGTCTCCTTTCGTCGACGTCCTGCTCGACTTCGAAGTCATGTCTCGTGCAGATATCTTCCTCCATTAAACCATCATTCCACCCATATCCTCGCTGCGTCTTCTCTCACAGCTCCTCGTTCTCGAAACTTTCAACTCCTTCTCGGCATCCATCAGTCTGCTTTGTACCCACATCCGGTACTTCCTGTCACTCCGAACACTCTCGCAGTTGAGCAGTTCAGTCAACGTGCTCTTGATCTGCAAGTTGACATCTTTCAACTTGTTCTCGTCCTCCTCGATCTCTCCCAGAATGCTCTCGTCGAAGACGGTTGGCAGCGAAGACCTGCGTGTCCTGAATTGAGGACGCTGATGATAGCGAGGCATGCTGTCGCTTCGGCGGTGATGTGGGATGATGTTTGTGGGATTTGATACGAGGAAGGGAGCATTATTTGCTTCTGGTGATGAGGAGAGAGACCCGAATCGGGTGCGGGAGGGAGATCGTGTTGGTGAGGTTGAGCTCGTTGGGCTAATAGCTGAGATGCCAGTGAGATGCTTTTGTAATGCATCGTGTTGCGAGTGCAACAGGAGATATTTCTGGAGAGCGAACGCCCTCTCTGGGGATTTCTGGCTTGGATTCATCGTGTGTTTGTGGTACTTTGGTAACGATCAAGTGATGTATGTTTTGTGTTGTAGTTTTGGATGGGTTGTCGTCAGTATCGAAACCATGTAAGACTTTCGAGAGAGGAAGGAAGGACCGAGAAATTATGCTGAGGTAGGTCGTTCTTTTAAAGAAGGAATGCTTGGTATGAGACAGGTTAAAAATTGATCGATGAGATGAGGGTCTCAAAGAAGTTCATATGGGAGGCTCAATTAGCATGACATCAAAGGCGGAGTTTTGCTCCTGCAGGCTAAAAACTGCCCTGCTTGAACTCTACGCAGGCACGGATGATGCCAGGGCAACTCGAGACTGGAAGAATAACTGGACCATGTGGCTTGACTCCTTTTTATTGGTTTTAATTGTCCAATCAAGTTTCTTTCCTGCACAAGAAGGTTGGCAGAAGCCTGGATCTCTCAAAGAGGGGTCCACTTGACAGGTTGATGGCTTGGGCCATGACGCCGCTCCACGAAACTTGGCATACATCAGCCACAGGAGGCCTCGCAAGGCGGGAATCTGACTTTCACGAAAAACAGGGTTCTGGGCGATCAGTTACTAACAAAAATGCTTTCCACGAATCAAAGATGCTATCGTGGCACGATATGCGTTTCAGTTATGGGCCACACGGCCTGGATGTTCCGTAAAGCCACCGCTAAATGGCGATCCTGCTCCTCTTTGTGGCACGCCCACGCCTCGAAGTACCCAATGGCTGCCTTTCGAAAAGATCGATCGAGATCAGGAACTTGCACGGGATTTGAGCTGTAAATGACCGCGTTTGCTTTTTCTCCCATCTGAGGCCTGATTGCCTCATGTGCCCAGTCTTCTTGAGAACTTGGTACCTGTGCAGCCTTGTGATTCCGATAGTCTGGATGAGTCTTATCACTCTGATTTTCTCAAAACCAAGGTCTGCGTTTCTAGGCAGTTTGAAGAGTATATGAAAATGCGACCAGATGAGCGTCATGTCAGAAGGTCTGCGATTCAGAGCTTGATCGACAAAGACATGACGATACAAGGACTACGCGATGGCAGTATGGTACCCTGAAACTCATCGCCTCCTACAGCAAATGGTAATTGGTGCTCAAATTCGACCCATGAGAATTACCTGGATTCTTCATGATATCATTGGCAGCTGGCGATATGAGCCATTAAGAGCATCGACAAAAATTTCCACCCACTCTTTGCCCTCAGATTCACTGGTGAAAGCTGTTTAAGACAACCAAGGCGGATCCAACAATGGGTGATTCTTTATGGTTCTTCGCCAGAGTTTGACCCCGCATTGTTCACAACATCCAGCCAAACATCCTCGCATACATTCTCGAACGCATTTCGAAGGCACAATAACCTGTTAATGCCCCCTGCCAGCTCTTCCAAGGAAGTCACCCGATTGGTCTCCCTCAACATCCTCAAGCGAGCAACGAACCACTGTCTTCTCTCTCCTATCGACAACACCCCACCGATAAGAGAGAGCCAAGCGAGGAGAGGAGTAACAGATACCGAGATCTCGATCTCGCTCAGTGACTCTTGGAGCCGCGCAAGCAGGATCGACGGACCTGTCGTTGAGTTCGGGAACTCTTGGAGTACTGATTTCGTGTACAGTAAGGCACCGAACCTGACTGCTGTATCAAGACTTGTGTCGGAGCTGTTGGCAGGTAAAGTTGTGGGGAAGGATAGGAGGTTGTGCTCGATCCGGTGGAGATCTTCGGAGAACATGATAGGGTCGAAGAAGCTGGTTCGCTTCGTTTTGTTTTCTTTGATGGCAAGGGTGAAGTAGGCCAAATTGATCATCGTTGGGATCAGAGATGGATGGAGATCACTTATCTTGAGTAATTCCGACATTTCTGTTGCCGTCCGATGTAGAACCTCAATAGGGACGTTGGACCATATCGAATCGTTCGTGGACCGTTCAAAGTCGAGATACGGCCTTTCTGCATAGTCAATCGCACCCGTAATGTCCGCTCTGTTGTTTGTCAGGACAGGCGGTAGTCGTTGGGAGACAGAGGAACTTACCGGTGCAGCTTTGCTCGGAGAAAGGGCCGAAGACTTGACATGTTTCCTCTCAAGCGTATCAACTGCTGGATACCTAGCATGTGCAGATTCCAGTGCTCTTGATTTCCAAGTACTGCCTGGGTTGCTGTGCTTAGCGAGCTGAACGGTGTTTGAAAGCAATAAAAGGGGGACCTACCTCGCCTAGAGCCAGGCACGATATCGTTCCAAGAATGGCATCATCAAAGTTGGAATCGGATGTCCCCAGACGTTTTTGAACGATAGAAATAGCCTCGTTCTCGTGGTACATTGTGTCTCGTGTTTCTCGCTTGCCTTGCAGCAATGCCACATAGACTGCACCGGCAAACAGCACACCATGCAGCATTGCCGCATCATTTACAGCGAAGTGGAACCACTGAGGTGATCGAAATGGGCTACTTTTGAAGCAAGACTGTAATGGATACATCCTATTTGTCGCGTGTGTGAGATATTGTTCCAACAGAGCATGCGTGCCTGGGCGCATGTCGAAGGGATAACGAAACGTTGAGAGCGCCGTTGACAAACCCAAGCTCGGTGGCACTGATGAATCTGTGAGCACTGTGACTCTCGGAGGCTGGTCCGTAGATGTGGTTGCATAGCGGTTCCACTTCAGCTTAGCATTTGTTCCCCGTTTCGCGTGACGACGGGTTGATGCACGACTGGCAGGATCTCTCTTCTTGCTGGGCTTCTTAGAGTTAACGAACTTGTACTGTGGCCTACAAGAATAATTCCTTGAGCTTGGCGTTGTTTGGTCGCTAGGAGACATATACTGAACAAGTCCTGCGTTGAAATGGGTTGCTGTTGAAGCGGCTGTAGCAACATCTCCCAGCCTCTGTATCATAACCATCGGCGTTCTCGGAACCAGTATACTCATGCCCTCCATACTTAGCAGCTAGTCGCTTAGAGCAATATTGGAAAAATATCGACTTAAGAATCGAAGTTTGGAGTAAGTCTGAAAGCTGCTGAATATCTTAGATTTACCGAGGAGTTGGGGCGAGATGATGGAGAAGTGCTTAGGTGAGCCAGAGGCTCGGATTGGCTAGCTCTGACGTAGCCCATACTGATCCACGAATCATGTAGGGGAATTATGGTGGAGCTGCGCCAATGCACAAGCAGGTTTGTTTATTTCCTAATTTGTCTAGTTTCGCCCAAAGGGGAAACCTGCGAGGATATACTTCGTAGCTCAGTCTGCTGGAGACTTAAATTTGTCACATTTGGACCCACTTACAACTTTGTGTTACAAACTGGACACCTGAAAGGTGTAGCTTCCGATCTTCGAATGTGGAGAAGATTTTTGTCGTCAAGTGCATAAGAAAGGCCATTCCCAGATATAAGGTCCTCCTTCGAAGCGGTTCTCACCCCAAACAGGAGAATTCCTTGAAACATCAACTTCAGCTACGCCATGATAAGCACTCAACAGACAGCTGTGACGAGCTATGTTGTTGCTAATGGCACAAAGCTTGCATACCGGCAGCTTGGATTGACATCTGGCATCCCACTGGTGATGCTGATGCACTTTCGGTATGATGACTTCTTAGCCATCTACAATTGCACCCGGGACTCCCCGAACTTTCCCATTATATCGTTAAAACTTATTGTTTTGTATGGTGGAAGAAGACTGACGGGAATAACTCGTGTAGTGGAAACATGGACTTCTGGGATCCTGCTCTTATTAATGCTCTCGCACAATCAAGACCCATCATCTTGCTAGACAATGCGGGGATTGGAAAAAGCGAAGGAGAGATTCCAACGACACTACATGGCTGGGCCACCCATGTTGTCGCCCTATTGGATGCATTGGAAGTAGAACAAATTGATCTTCTGGGATTTTCGATGGGAGGTGGTGCTGCGCAGCATGTTGCACTTGCAGCGCCGCAGAAGATCCGAAAACTTATCCTCGCTGGAACACGGACGAGTCGGACCCCCAATACAGTCCTGGGGCCACGGAAGATCTTCTATGAGCTCGCACACTCATCAACAGAAGAAGAATTCAAGGCAGCATTTGCGCTCTCCTTCTTCAATCCCAGCCAGCACGGAAGGAATGCCGCTGAAGCCTCATGGAATCGTATCTTCACTCGAAAAGACGATCGTGCTCCACATCTGAGCCCGGTGCTTGCAAAGCGCCAAACCGAAGCCTTCTCAAACTTCAGTGTTCCCAGTCCGGACAATCCTTACGAACGTATTCAGGAGCTCAAGATGCCTGTCTTCGTTGCGAATGGCGACAATGATCTTCTAATTCCAACACCGAATAGTTTCGAGCTGGCCCAACTCCTGCCTCATGCGCACTTGCACATCTACCCGAATTCCGGGCATGGATTTCTGTATCAATATGCAGACCTGTTTGCGAAGCATGTAGACATGTTTCTTGACGGCGACGACAGCTTTGAACGAGCTGACAAAGTGCGGGCTAGGCTGAGTTGATGAATCGAAGCATAAGATGGCTTCATTTTTCAGGTTCTGATGCGCTACAAATGAACAGGCAATGGTGTCGTCGTCTACTTAGTGCTGAGGAGTTTGTTGATGATGCTGCTGTTTGGAATGGCTGTTGCATTTGGTAACAGCATTTGGTAACCTCGCGAGATTATAAATTTATAAAATATGCCAAGACCAAGTTTCACAAATTGCACAAAACGTTTAATCTCATCCTCTCCTGTTTTTTTCCAACTCCGTCTCGATATCGCCAATGTTGTACAGTACCCCAGCGCGATTTGAACAATTCGCGTGTAGTAATAAATGAGCAGACTTCTACATAATAGGACCTCGCGCTCGTTACAAGCTTTGCTCCAGCATAACATGCTCGGGCTCAAATACGGCATAACCAGCTTTGATGGACTCCAGATTCGCCGACGTCCAATCTCGAATTGCGGACTCGGCTATAAATGCACGCAACAAATGCGGCGCGTGCGAATTGCCGGGACTCATGACTCGGCGCAAGGACAATGGCTGCCACGATACAAGACACAACGACTTTACTTTTGTACATGTCACGAGCCTCGAGCCACATCAAGTGTTCAACCCGATGCATTACTTGTAAGAAGAGGTGGCAATATATACTCGTGAAGCCTTTTAAGGGTTCTGGACCATGGCTAGTGTTGCATTGCAAAGGTCTCTCTCATACATTAGCTCCATTGCCCCAACCTGGCTACGACTCTTCAATCCAGATGTCCACTGTTATTGCTCTCGCCGGCCAGCTCGCTCTTTACATGCTATGGACCTTGGAATTTCTGGTCCACTTCCTGAATGTCTTTCCATAGAACCAGAAGATGATTCCGGTACAACAGAAGAAGGTGATCAAGGCCATGTTTGTCATGATGGGTGGGATGTATCCGGACTTGATGATCCAGGGCGTGATGAACTTCGAAAATCCATATCCCCAAACATTCTTGTTGACCGTGATGGCAACAAAGATGGAACCGGCGACGGGCTTGTAGGAATCGACCGAGTAAGTTGATGAGATTGCTGGAAGAGCGGCCACCTGAATACCCGCGCAAGTGTATCCGATGATCACGATTACCTGCACAAAGTCAGTGGGTGGATTGAGTGTATCTAGCGAGGTTTTGAAGTTACCTTCCAATCCCAGCCCTTTTCATACCCGATGGCAGTAACGACATTGCCGATTATCATAATGATAACATACGGTATCATTGTCAACAGTCTCATTTCCGGCTCTCGAATACCATTGTTCCTTCTTGTCAACCGGGCAGCAATGAAATCGCTCAGTGGACCAGCCGTAAAGAGGCCAATGAATGCGCCGATCAGGATAGCGAAGTTGAAGAATCCAATCTTCGCACTGCTGAAGTTGTATGGTGGTACCGCGAAGGCTTGAGATTGGGTCAGGTTCAATGTGAGGAACGAAGAAGCTGTCCAAGACACAACGAAGGATGAAAATTGGACAATGGGGAAAGCAAAAAGCTTCCATGGCATCCACAGTTCCATGAGGAAGTTTCCTTCGTATGGTTGTATGAGCTTCCATTGCTGCTTGGAAGGCGAGCCTCGCCCGAGCCACGGATCTTCGTGAGTGAGTGCATGGTCAAGATTGGAAGCTGTGACACGGGAGTTTGACTGAACAGGAGCTGCCTTTTCTGGGTCCGCGTGGTCCTTGGCAGATGCGCCCAGGTGTTGCTGTGGAGACGAGTTCTCTACTTCCTCCGCAGAGGCAGACTTGAGGCCAGGTGATCCCGATACCATACTCTGTGCTGGGACGTATGGGCGATGGTATTTCGTTTCCGGGAAGAGGAAAATGCAGCAGATGACAGTGAATCCAAGGAGTCCAGCGTTCAGCCACCAAAAACTTCTCCATCCGAGGTTCTCAGCCATGGGGCCAGAGACGATTGGGCCAACCTTCAAACTCAAATTAGCACACGAATTTCGACATGGGCTGAAGTACTGACCATGAGAGATCCGAAGTATACGGCAAAGTACAGTGTGTTGTGCTTCCCTCGGTCGTGTAGGAAGATTACATCTGCGATGATGGTAGGCTGGATAGTTTCTGCAGGGCCAGCTCCAATTCCATTTAATCTGATGGTTCAAGTCAGCCACACAGCAGGATTCATAGCAAGGGCGTTCAGGGTTCTTACACGCAAGCACCCATGAAGCTGTTGTACGAATTGGCTTTCGCTCTCCAGATACTGCTACCGAAACAGATCAAAGTCGATATAATCATGACAGGGCGTCTTCCAAAACATGTCTGAATTGGCACCCTGAGGTTGTTAGTAAAAGCTTCGACTTTCTTCATTGCTTCACGTACCAGATGAAGTTGCTGAATCCAAGCACCAGAATCGCAATACCTGTGAATTGGACCACATCTGGTAGGTTCGAATCAAAGGCTTCGATGTAATCACCGAACATAGGCGCCTGTGACACCATCAGCAATCCGCTCCTTCTCCTCGTGATGTTCGACATACCAGCGCCAAAGGACCAAATCCTTGTGCGAACGAGACCAGAGTTGCACAGAAGATTGTGAACCCCTTCCACATTGGGCTCCAGTTCAAAGGATCATGCTTATCATCCGAAGGCTGAGGAACAAGGACTGAATGACCTCCAGTGCCAGCTTTGACGAAGTGATGAGAGCCCACATCGGTCATAATCTCCGTTCCAGGATAGATCTCTGTCCCCAGCTCTCTCTCCAACTCCCTCAGGGTCTAAGGCATTCAGGTCAGCACAATATGCGTATAGAGATCTAGGTATCTCCTCACATTGGGATCGAGGTTCTGATCCATGATGAAGTGCCGTTGCTACCAAAACCGAGACTTGTACAGAAGTATTGTCGAGATGTTTTCAAGATAGGAGTTGATCCTCTCGTCTCGCCACGAGGGAAATCACAAGCTTTAAGAACACTTTAAGCAAGGTCTAGCTAATCTTGACGTACGGTTCCCCGCGACCAAGCATCCCAGTAGTCAACCTTGTTCCGACCTCATTCCGGCACCCTCTCCCACCAACACAGCACCACCCAGTCGCCCTAAGGTTTCGACGCGGAATGACAACACGGCAGTTCAACAGGGCGTCTCAATTACTGAACCAGACTCTTTCCTCCGACGCCATCCCAGGCTCCCCTGTACATATTCCGGGGCGTTTTCTCACAAGGGAAAGGTCTGCCACGAGTCGCGCATGTGCTTGGTCTGAAAGCCTGGAGAAACGTGGAGAAGTGGATTTCCTGGGATGTTTGACGAAAAGCTTGGCCTAGCATGGTAGCGAGCAGCGCTGTCAGGCCTTCAGGGGGCCTGTCATTTGCTTGGAAGGCAGATGGTGCGGGGATCTGGACCTCATGGAGATTTTGTGGCTGCTGTTGGCGCGTTTTGAGGGGGTTTCCCGGTTCCGCGGGGTAACCACTTCAGGTGTTTTGTAATCCCAAGAGAACGGAAACCCGAACACAGAGAAGCACGAGGACTTGTGCATCTGAAGTCTTGGCTCTATATTTCGGAGGACCGCAGCTTTGGGAATAATGGCTGAGATGTCCTTTGCAAGCTTCTGTATGTGTGCTCTTTCGTCAAGGCCGATTCTTATGTCCCCCTTCAAGGTTTTGTAACTTGACGATTCAACGTAGAACATTTGCCGATGCATCTGCCGACAAGTTTCTGATTTGCATACTAGATCTCAGCTGGGAAGCTTATCGGTGTCATTCAATAATACAGTAGCTCCATTCTAGTTGGGATGTCACTCTGCGAACGACCCCGGCAGATGCAAATATGCAGGACCAGACTCCTGGGTCACTGGTCTTTCACGATCGATTAGTCCATGGCTTCCCGTGCTTGAAGATAATGCATTCAGATGGCAGATAAGTCGGCAGTGATATCCCGGCAGATCATGTCCTGAACTTGAATCAACAACGAGAAGCACCTTGGCTTAGGGTGACCTCAAAAGAAAAGGGGGATTGGCCGAGAGTTCAAACCACCAGCGAGCGCTGAGCAGCCGATCTGGACCTCTGCAAATCCACTGGACTCTCTATTGTAGTCTTCATCGAGAAATGTCTTTTTGGCATTTTCCACTGAGCGCCCCCGTGACCCCTCTAAAATCGAGTCGAGTTGAGTCTAGATTGTTGTACAGTCATATACAAACACCACTGCCGCAACCGACCTTCCTTGCCAGTCCTATACGCCATTTTGCCCAATCAGAAGATCCAATTCCCTTCAATATCCGTATTAAGCAGGCTGTCAAAGAAAAGTGTATCCATTTCAACAGGAAGTCCCCAATCCTCAATCTGCTGGTCAGGCCCAACTTCTGGGAACTGGCTACTGGTGAAGGAAACATGTGGGAGGCCCATCGGATTTTGCTGGCTGGTATGTAAGGGGACAAAGTTATGAGCACTTGTCGGCCAATTCTGCTGAGTCGAATTCTGGTTTATTGTAAGAGATTGTAGCTGGTGTTGCGGGCTCGTATTTCCTTGTTCTCCCGATTGCAGTTGTGGCGGAACATATGGGAGAGTGGCTGGGGTATCCTGCGGAGCCTTATGAGGTCGGATGATGCTGATCGTACCAAAGTATGGGATTGTGAGCTTCAGATTCCCAGTGTTGCGTCCTGAAGCGTCATCGATCGCCAGGAGAGACTTGATGACATTCACGCTCTGTGTCGCAACAACATCATTTCCGCCTTGAGAAAGCTCCTCCATCGATTCCAGAACCGTTTGGATCAAATTCCTGTCGCTTTTCCTTTCTGGCGATTCGGGTCCGCTAACGGGCTCCAACAGTCCCAGGAATAACGTGACGGAAGCCGTCAAAGCACCAAAGTCGATGATTTTGCAGCAGAACGATTTGTTCTCAGCGCTTCGGAGTGCTAAGTACCTCCATAAAACTTCTCGTGAAGCTTTCAGACAACTGAATTTACTGTACTCAAAGCGACGCTCTGACTTCAGCATGAATGGCAAGTGGAGGAGGGACTCGACTGGGGAAAATAATTAGCATACTTCATCCTACTCAATCGGAAAGCTCAGATGCTACGCATCCAATACCTGGGGCAGTGAGACGTACGCTGGAAGAACCACACCTGGGCCATAAGTCTGTCGAAAGTGAGGGCAGCCCCGAGACTTCTGTCGTTCTCAACTATATCTGGGATTGCCCACCAGCTTGCCGGCATCTCCTTGGCGAGACGATCGAGACCTTCATCAATCTCTTGCGTAGTAGCATACGCATGGGTGCTAGAAGCTTCATTTCTCGCGATGATGCGCGACGATAGATCGCACATTTTTCTAGTGAAAAGACAATCTTTATTGATGGCAGGATTGTCAAAGGTCTCATCGACTTTGTAGCCTGGGTCGTCGCAACCGGCAGGGAGGCCAAGGAGGAGCGACTATTTCGAGTTTGTCAGATTGGATACCGATGTCATGACAGAATAGAGGGCTGGAAGTCCTATAGCTTACCAGATAGCGATCGCCTTGTATCATTTGCAGCCACATTTCCCAACCGCCTTCGATACTTGTATCTGGCTTATGTATCCCCATCAGCTGGCCAATGTTCATTGCTCTTCGGAAAGTCATCCAAGCCCGACGTGGGTTTCCTATTCGCGAAAATTAGTACGCTAATTCAGTTTTTGCTTCCCTTATGGGTCGTGGCAGAGTTTGATGCTCTAGAACTCATGACTCGACTAACCTGCATTGATATGAAAGGCACCCAACAATACCAAAGTCTCCAATCCATTGACAGTACTGACAAGCTCGTCATCTGATGTTATGAGCCCTTGCACTGTAATGATCATCTTCTCCATCCTTGCCTGAGGAGTCGGGAAGAGATGTAATTTTGACTTGTCAAACTCAGGATCCAACTGCTGTAGACAGACAGCAATAAACATTAGAGTGCGTGCGATCTTAGTTGGATGCCCCCTGGCAAGCTCGGATAGTTTCGAGGTCGCAGAGCTGACCGAGTCGCATTTCGAAGTTACCCGATTCTCAAGGGCATGTACCAGAAACCAAGAGGAACTTGAGAGGACGATCAAATTTGTCTCATGTTGCGGTGGCAATAGATCCAGGAGAACTTGGCGGATCCTCTCATTCTTAGGAGGTCTGCAGGAAGGCTTCGTGGAGGTCGAGTGGGACACAGGAGTCTGCGAAACTGAAGTGTCTCGACGACCAAGAATCGGGCTGTCGAACAAGGTGATGATAGGTGTATTACTCGTTGCATCGGATCCAGAGGTTGCAAAAGGAGTGAGGACATCATTGCCAATTGACTCCGGAGTCATCATCTTCTGAGCCTCCTCCTCTTCCTCGTAGGCGGATACCTTCGCAAGCAGAGTCTCTAGCAATGCCTCCATGCGTCCAAGTCTCTCTCCAACTTGGTTTCCATGGTTGGAAGGCTCGCGCTCTTCCGGATATTCCTGACTGAGGCAAGTCGTTCCTCGCGACAAGCATCCTGAGCAAACAGGCACATCTTCTGAGCTCAACTGACAGCGGACCTTTCTTCGCTTGCCTTCATCATGAGTTAGACCACGATACACGAAGTTCGAAAGGACGTTGCGGAATCGTTGGCTTTAATGATAGACATAGGACGAGGATGAATAGTGCTTAAGAGAAGTGAGATTGAGAGTGCTTACATTCCCAGCAACTACGAGTACCTTTCCGAACCCTTTTCCGCCGGTTGAGGTTCTCACCCTCGGCGCTCGGCGGGCCAGACATTATGTCGTGGTCAAGCATCTGCGGGTCTAGCTCGGAAGATATGCAGCGCAGCCTTGTCTGTATCGTGATTACAGAAGAAATAGTCTTCAAACAAAGGAATACGCCAAGGAAACTGTCACTGGTGGCTCTAGCAACAATACTAGAAATATATCAGAGCTTGGAGTAGCGATTGGAAATGTCAGAGTGGCCTCAACAGGAATGTGAATTTTGAAGAAAAGACGAAAATGTACAAGCAGGTGGTAAAGCGGACAAAGGAGTTTAGCTGTCCGTTCCTAAATTCGTAAGCAATGTGAATCGCAGCCTCGTCTTCGTTCGGTCGATTGACGTGAGACTCGGCTCCGCCGGAACGGCGGTCGAGAAGCTCGAGCTCTCATTGGACTTCGCCCCTTGGTTCGGCTGGGAGAAGCTTGCAAGGTCTCAAAAACGAGGATTCTGTGCGAGATCCGAGATGCCGCCGCTATCTTGACTTGAATAAGCTTCGAAAGAAACTTTCACCCGCATCTCATGAGGGCCGAGTTGTTCAACTGTGCTTGTTGACGCTCTTCGGAAAATGACTTCTGCAAAGAAAGATGAGGATGAGGACGGGCTTTCCAGCCAAGACAGACATGATCCTATTCCCCAAGCTAAGGGCGGGACATCTAACCCAAAATTATCTAGAGGGTGCATTTGTCAGGGCTTGGCATGGCCTCGTCAATTCATGCTGACAGTCTGCTGTTCTTGAACCTCCACATCCATGGACTTCTTACTATCTTAAGTCCATGGACAAAATAGTCTTCTTTCTGAATCATGACTGCCTCAAAGGACCACACAATGGAAGTGCCCAAGCGAGTTAACCAGCGACCAGGTCGACTCACTCGAAGACGGGTCCCACTATCTTGCGGCAAGTCTCGAATAAGTCCCGAAGTTTGTATCGAGTCACGACTGCTAATTCCAGTATTTGTCGACAGTGGCTTGCCGAGTTAGGAAGTATGTCGGACTCTCTTTATTGGTCCTCGCTCGTGTTCATTCGTCATTTTTGCCTGTAATAGACATTTGTATTTACCTGTACTTAGGTTGAAATGCAATCGCGAGAAGCCATGTCAGAACTGCATTGTGAGTACCCTGTTGCAATGCTCCAGAGCTTTGTCGTGACATCTGCGGCGAATTGGAAGCTGAAGGCGATGCAGGTGAGAGGGGAGTCCAATGCGGCTACTTGTACCTATGCAGAAAAGTCCGACAAGAAAGGCTCAGGGCAATCGAATCCTCGCTCCGATGCAGAGGAAATGCGGAAACGCCTGAATCGTCTTGAGAGTTCAATCCTGTCCATGATGTCTAGTGACACCAAAAAGGAAGAAGGTCCGGAACCAGATGAAGCGAAAGTGACTACAGTAGCTGGGCCTCAACGCATATCGAATGATACAAGGAGCACAGCTTGGGATGCCATACTAAATGAGATTGGGGGCATGAAAGAAGCCTGGAGTGAGGATAATGATAAGATCGAACTGTCTGCATGCCGGCTGGCAAGCGATCGGCCAACCAAAGCACATCGACCTGGACTCCTGGCTGGACTGACCCCACCCCCGGATCGATCTACTATCATGCAGTCCCTCCCTACAAGAGAAGCTGCAGATAAGCTTCTACTGCATTTCTTTGACTCGTATAATCCTTGCATTCCCGCTAGATGTGAGTTTTTCTGCGGCTCTTGTTCGAATGGGACTGACGTTGGCTAGATGTTCTTCATAAAAGCACATTTTTACGACAGGTACGTCGTCCAGCCAGAAGAATACTTCGGAGTTCTAATGTCGATACAGTACAGTCAACATTGGACCAACCCAAACAAGACAAGTATCATTTGGTAAGTCTGTTTCGTCAAAAATCGTTGCGAGTGATCCGAGGTGGCTTCCCAGCCGTGTTGAGCTCCGGTCGAGTACAGAAAGAATTTGCTAAATCGTTGTCTAGGATAGGTCTTTTGTATTCGATACTTTGCCTCGCAATGCAGTCTTACACCAGGGCCAACGAGATACCTCCTGAGTATCAAGATAATGCGCCTGAATTGGCAGAGCTATACAGGATCCGCACGGCGCAGTGTCTAGTCATAGCAGATCTCACAAGGCCAGTACGTGTTTGAACAACTTTGAAAACCGATTTTTTTGGTGTATTCTTCTAAATCTGATGCTGACTGCCACAGACTGATTTCATGATCGAAACCTTAGATCTGCATTCCTTTGCAGAATATAATAGCGACTCGGATGGTGACTTAGGCACCTCCATTATCTCTGGAATGATGATGCGTATAGCACTTCAGCAAGGGTACCATCGAGATCCTTCCCAGATGCCGGGTATCTCGGTCTTTCAAGGCGAAATGCGGCGCCGGATATGGAGCGCTGTCAATCAACATGAGTAAGATACCTGGATTTGCTATCTGTAAAGCTCTGACGACACTTTCTATGGAACCCTCGGACAAGAATTGCATGACTGACTTGATTCTAGACTCCTTTGGTCAGTACAGATTGGGCTCCCAAAGGCTATCAGATATTCCGAGAGTGATACACGGGCCCCGCTGAACTTGTACGAAGAAGAGCTGTACGAGGACATGACAGAATTGCCTCCATCCCGTCCCTTGACAACCGATACCGAAGTGTGTTACCAAGTCATCAAGTACAGATTGATGAGATGCTATGGTCAAGTCATTGAGTTCGTCCATATAATCGAACCTCAGCCGTACGAGGAAGTTCTGAAACTTGATCTGAAGCTCCTGGAGATCCACCAGATGATCCCACCACATCTAGAATTTGGCACGCTAGACGAGATGAAGAACGACCTGAGTTCACGGATCATGGAGAAGTTCATCTTGAAGTGTTTCTGGCACAAATCGGTATGTATACTGCATCGGAAGTACTGGGATTCTGCGCCATCCGACACACCGGAGAATGGACAGTGGGTATATTCGCGGAAAAGTTCCTTAGGCTCAGCCATTGCTATGCTTGAGCTGCAGAGTATCATGCATCAGGCTGCCGGGCCTGGTGGCTGTATGAGCAAGATGAAGTGGTAAGCACAAATCCTCGGATATCTTCTCTGCCCTTGCTTGATTCTTCGATCTCAACACTCTGCAATCGAATTGACAGAACGGTCCTCTGACGTTAAGTTCTTGAAATCTAGGTACCACTTCTCAATCACAAATCACGACTTCCTCCTCGCTGCTATGATTATCTGCCTGGATTTGATGAGTGTTGCAGTCCCAGAGTGTGTTATGCCACCAGAACAAAAGTTAGACGCCATCAGGAGATCCCGAGCCATCTGGATGGAAATTACCAACGACTGCCGAGATGCAAAACGAGCCGTAAAGGTATTAACGGCAGTACTTGAAAAGCTGTCTAAGAAGTTCGCTTGCAATGGTAGCGCGGCATTGTGCCCAGCTGTATCGCAAGCTCCTGCCCCTCTCGTCCAGACGTTCACACCAGCCAACCAGAACAACCAGAGCGTCGATACGTTGAGGTACAACCCATACTTCACAAACGGTGTAAGCCTAGGGATGCCACCGACTTCCGAGATTTCTACCTCAAACGGTGATAGTCTGATGCAAGATAACTTCTTGGACGTTTTCAGCAATGATTTGACTGTGCCTACCGATTTTGATTGGGTAAGTCAGAAACATGCCACTCTGAAGCGCAGCTAACAAGCACAACAGAATGGCTGGGACCAATTTCTAGCAGGGCAGTCGCAACAGCTGAATCAAGATCTCGCTGGTCAATTTGATGCTCAATACGGACACGGCTTTATGCCTCCTGCGGATGTCAAATGGCCTTTTTCTTCTTACATTGGCGATCGAAGTAATGACATCTAGATTCGTACTATCTCGAGAATTGCCAATACAAAACAGGGAACTCTCGGCTTCTTGGTGTCTAATTCAATGGCGCCACAATCTTACCCAGCGAAGCCAAACTGATCAAGAATCGGCTGGAAAGCACCCCTCCAAGCATTAACACCCATAGCCGAAAACCCTGTCGCGACCTCTTTCTCCCCACCCTTCTCGAGCGCTGCTGTCGTTACCTCCATGTAGTCCTTTAGCGGCATAGGCTTAACGGCTTTATCTTCACCACCTTGCATCTCGACAACTTTGACTCGATTCTTCGCATCCAGCTCGGTGTCCACGTACGGTGGAGCGAGTTCAATCACATTGACATTGGTGCCTGTGAGTTGGGTTCGCAAGGTCACGTTGAAGAGGTGCAGACCGGCTTTGGTGGCGTTGTAGACTGGATATGCTGGGAGCGGAATGAATGCTAGACCGGACTGTATACTGTCAATACCAGTGTCTCTTACAAGTCATAACTTGATATTGTGAGTTTGAACTCACAGTAACAGTCAAAAAGGTCGCTGGCTTCCCCAACTTCAACAAATGCGGCACTGCAACCCTGGCAATGCACAAGGGCGCTGTCAAATTCACCGTGATCTCTGACGCAATAGCTTCTGCGCTCGTAGTTGAGGGCTCAGTAAATTGGCCGATCTCTTGCTTCCCAGCGATCACGAAGATGCTGTCGATATTTGGATGGGTGGTGAAGATGGAAGTGAGATTCGCTTCAAGGGATGGGATGTCTGAGACGTCGATTTGAACGGTCTCAAGGCCGGGGAGTTCAGACTTGAGGGTATCGAGACGGTTCAGACGGCGTCCTGAGGCGATGACTTTCTTGTTCTTTGAGTAAAAATACCGGGTGAAGGCTTCACCTAGGCCGGACGTGGCTCCGAGGATGAGGATTGTGTTGATATTGGCTGTCATGTTGAGCGGATTGGATGATGCTGTTATGCTTGTGATCTGTACTTGGCTTTGGAAATGCTTGATTTACGAAGGTTGATGAGATCCTGATTGTGACTTGGAAGGCGACAATGAAAGGCTCTGTTCTCTCCCACTCTTATATATCCCACTCATGAATCCGAAGTAATTCTAAACATTTCTACAAAACGTCCAAACTCCGTGATAGACTAAACACCATGGGAGCGCACGATTTGCACTATCATGGGCAAGAGAATCTTTGGTCAACGGACTGTCAAAATTTCCATATCCGATATTGACAAAGACATTGTGCAACCATTAACAAGGTCTCTGATTCGTCACCCTCAATAATCGACGCCAAAGTCCTCAAAATCCATAAACTCCACGGTCGATATGACCTCCTCTGCATAGCTTGGCATAGAAATTACATTTGTGGCGTAATGAAGACCATTTCATTGATGCGGACTTTGCGATTCGCAGATCCGTGGAGTTTAGAGAGGCTCGCTTAGGTGTTAGTAAGGAAAACAGAGGGCGACGGTTGGCGGGACAGGACGAGACAAGTCTGGGCTGTAACTTGAGGAGGCAAAGAAAACGATGAGCGGTGCATGGAAAACTAGTTTGTGGAAGTGAACGTCATCATTGTTAGTATCCATTCTTGAGTAGGCTTGAGCAACATATCTTTTTTGCAATGCCTTGGTCTAAGCTCGAGTGCTTAAGTGGTAGGAGTGTCTAAGGAAAGGCACAGCCTTGATGCATGGGGGTTGCCATTATGCGGGTGAACGATGAAAATATTTCAGAGTAACATCACTTACATAACACATGTTCTCTGAGTCTCATAATCTTGCCTGGAAGAATAACCTTGAAGTCAGAAAGTAGGTACAGATACACGTGACCGTCACTTTCTTTTGGCCTAAGGCTTCAAATTTTGGAGCTTCAGAAATTCAATCCAAGAGCTTGGAGCTTGATTGAGCTTGCAAAGCAATAGTAACACAACTTTGACGAGAATCCGTATACGCAACTCGATCAGGAACTGTCTGGCATCTCCCTCCGATCTACGATCAATTGCGCTCTGCCTGCAGAAGCCATTGAAGTACGCGCAACGCAAGCTGGTATCCCCGGCCATCAGGTGTAAACAATGTCGAGCCTTGATGATCTTTTTAAGGTATGCAGGAAATCTGAAGCTCGCTCTGCACTGCTACTGACGAAGACCCAGAAACCAGCTCTTCCCAGCAATAAAAGGAAGCTAGAAGCTTCTCGCGACCCAAGTACGCTTCACAAATTCCTTCCAAGTTACAGCTCCCTAACATTCGCAGATGAGATCTACAAATCCGCGAAACTAGCCTCGAACGGCCATGTCAAAAGTAATGGCAAGCAAGCAGCTGTGGCAGACGAGGATGACGATATGGAAGCTGGCCCCTCTGCACCCCCCGACGACGACGAAGACTACGGTCCAGACATACCAGATGATGAGGAAGGGCGATTCTTTGGCGGCGGAGTCACACAAGAAGAGAACGAGATACTAGATTACATGGATGGACAAGAACCTGCGGAAATAGCACCTGAGAAAATCGATTCGGCGTGGCTACGGAAACTGGCCCTGAACTTCGAAAAGAAGATCTCGAAAAATGCGGAGCTACGAGCGAAGTTCGAGGGCGATCCGCAGAAATTTATGGGCAGTGAGGCAGATCTAGATGCGGACATTAAGGCGCTGAGTATCTTGACCGAACACCCAGAGCTCTATGAGGAGTTTGCGAAGCTAGGATGCGTGGCCAGCTTGGTGGGATTGTTGGCTCATGAGAATACAGACATTGCGATTGATGCGGTGGAAATCATCAGCGAGTTGACGGACGAGGATGTTGAGGCTGAGCAGGAGCAGTGGAATGAAATTGTGGATGCTATGGTTGAGGCCGATTTACTGGATTTACTGGTATCGAATTTCACGAGGTTCAACGAGTCAAACGAGTCGGATCGCAGTGGAGTTTACCATGCGCTGAGTGTCCTCGAGAATATGGCATCAAGGACGTCACTGGCAGAGAAGATTGGACAGGATACGACAGTACTGAAATGGTTACTTGGTCGGATACCGAAGAAGGAATCTCCCGTGTCACAAAATAAACAGTACGCTGCAGAAGTTCTCGCCATTTTATTGCAGTCCTCGCCAATCAATCGGCGGAAACTTTGCGAGCTGGATGGCGTTGATCTGCTTCTACAAATCTTGGCTGCTTACCGCAAGCGAGATCCCTTGAAAGGAACCGAGGAGGAAGAATTTGTCGAGAACGTCTTCGACTCGCTTACCTGCGTTGTTGACGAACCGGAAGGAAAGCAAAAATTTGTCGAGGCCGAAGGTGTTGAATTGTGTCTCATTATGATTAAGGAAGGCAAAATGAGCAAATCTAGGGCTTTACGACTTATTGATCACGCTTTGGGCGGCCAAACTGGTGCTGAGGTGTGCGAGAAGTTGGTCGATGCGGCAGGGCTGAAGGTTGTTTTTGGCATGTTCAGGAAGAAGCAGGATGGCCAGACGACGGAGCACTTGTTGGGAATCTTTTCGTCACTATTGAGATTACTGCCTGCAAATTCTGCAGGGCGGATACGAACACTGGCGAAGTTCGTAGAGAAAGAATATGAGAAACTCGGAAAGCTGGTTAAGCTGAGGAGGGATTACGCGGCCAGGCTGGATGCTGTCGATAAGAATATCAGGGCTGAGCAAGTGAAGATGGATGCAGAGGAAAGAGAAGAAATGGCAGATGAGTGGTTGGGCAGACGTCTGGATGCGGGCTTGTTTTGCTTGCAGACCATTGATGTTGTTTTGGCCTGGTTGGTAGCCGAAGATGACGGTGCCAAGAAGAAGATTCAAAGCCTTCTTGCTGACCGAGATGAATCTTTGGCGGTGGTGAAAGCCACGATACAAGGTATGGTTGTCTTACTTGACGGTGAAAATGAGACTAATCCTGTCACAGAGCAACTCGATACCATAGTCGGCGATACAGAGGAAGAGACGTGGACGAAAGAAATGCTGACCGCATTACTGCCCTTCTTGACGTAGCCAAATGAAAGCAATGTATCAAGAATATCTAATTGAGTGGCATCGTGATGTGATTACATACAACCTATACATAATTTGAGTATGTACTTACCCAAACAGGCTTCTTCATCGCTAAAATTTGCATCGCATGCCTATTGGCTCGGTCTCTTCCCTAGCCAACCATCTCAAAACATCACACAACATCATCTTCAGCTCGTAGAGCCGCACCTCTGTTCACCAATGCTCCTTTCCCTATCGCTCGCTCCTCGCCACTCTTGGCATTCACTTCTGTAATCAAGCCCCCAGTCCATATTAGACACGGGATAGCCCCAGATACACCAAAGAGTCCCAATGACCAAGCCATTGTCCCCCAGCCCGCCGATTCAACCACATAACCCGACCACAGCGGCCCTATCAACGAACCTGCCGCAAACGCTGTGACGAATAAGCCATACGCCTGAGCATAAGCGCCACTCGGACCAAACCTCCCTGGGTCCTCCCTCTCTTTGGCTTCCACGACATAAGTGATTTCCGCCATGAGAGGGGCGTTCACCAACGTCAGCGTGATACCGATTAGAAAAAGGAGTGCGCACAACAGCACTTTCTGGCCGAGGCTGTCGTGTGTAACGAGACGTAACAGCACCCAGAACGGAACCGCGAGCATGAATCCGGTGACAGTCAACCACCGTGGGCCATACTTATCAGACGCCCAACCGACTAACGGAGCCGCAAAGCCTGGTATCATGATAGCTAGAAAGATGAGGCCTGCGCCTGTTGAGTTCCAACCAAATGTCCGCTGGACGTAGAGCGGTATGACGGAATCAAAAGCCGTCATTTGCGAGCCTTGAACGATCCAGCCCCTACAAATATACATCTCAGTCAGCATCGCTCTTTTCCCAAATAAACATGGAAAGTGTCAAAATATGGTTATGACATCAACCTCGGAGAACACCCACCAGAGTGCGGTCAGAAGACGCCGGGATTTGAGGAGGGTGAGCACGGGTGGCCATTTGGTTCGCTTTCTGGTTGGTGTGGGTGTTGTTTGGGCCTCAGGGATCTTGCGATCGTCGGAATTTCTTCCCCCTGAAGCAGCCACGTGCTCGAAATTTTCGGGACTGACCTCCCCTGGTGTCGTTCCCCATCCAATAGCGCCGGTAGTCGATAGCCCCAGCTTGTCCTCTTCCAGCTTCTCGTCGCGCTGGGACCCTTGCTCGTGACTTCCAGTAACAGTCCCGAGCTTCTCGGCGTCTCGGGACAGCTCTTCAGGGCTTGATGCAGCTTCCGAGTCTGGAACTTCGTCCTTTAACCATTGACGCGCAATCTTCTTCTCAATCAGAACCATTCGAAGCAGAATATCTAGGGCAATGAGGCCAAATGCCATGTAAAAGACTGGATAATATCCTGCTCGCTCATAAACGACGCCTCCTAGTAATGGAGCGAGCAAGATCCCAACACTCATACTGATGCTGACATAGCCTAAGATTTGGCCTATATCCTTCTGGCCTACAGTGTCTACGAGTAGTGCTTGCCCAACCGTCCACACGATAGCTGCACTGATACCTTGCAAGATACGCCCCAGAACAAGCAAAGCAATCGTACGTGCCAGACCTACTTGGTGGTTAGCAGCTGCCAGGTTGTTGGGAGTCGACAAGAATATGTTCTCGGGATGTCTTAGGACATTCGGGGAAGATATCTCAGGCTTTCTCGCTACTCACATAAAATCACCGTAGATCCAGCCAAAGCAAGTAACCCTATTAACAACGGCAAACGCCTAGAAGATGACCTATCCGCATACCATCCTGCTAGAGGAGATGCAACTAGCAGTGCTGCACCATAAACGGCAAGTAGAATCGACACGTAGGACTGAACTGATGACTGTGGTACTGAAGCTCGTGATGCCAAGGCGAATGGTATGACTGGCACGATGATCCCGTACAGGAATATATCGGTGAAGACCGCGATACAAATGGTTACCAATATGAATGTTTTGGAGGACCGTAATAATAAGAGATATGGTGGCGAAGATGTGACGTCTTTTCGTGCTCCTGAGAGGAAGTGCTTCACTTTCTTCATCCCCATCTTCCAGCTAGTTCCCAGGGGTAGAGCTTGAGGCCCAATGAATATCCTGGGTTGATCTCTAGACTTGCAGCTCTACTTCAAAGCCAAGGTGGGTGTTCAGGAAAGAGCAGGTGGGTGTCATCGGCTGGCCCGTCAATCCATTGGTGTGTTTACGAGCAAAGTAGATAACTGATAGCTGAGAATGTTTTGAGAGGATTCAGCTGTAATCGCATCAATAATGAAAGATACTGACTCCTCAGACCAAACTTCAATGCTGTATTATCATCAATTTCCAACAATTTCATGTATTTAGTAGCGTCGGGAAGAACATCGGTCCACGGATACCGAGGCGGTGCCGGAGAATATGCGAAGATCAGGTTAGTACAGATAGGTTAGCGTCGACCTTATGTTTACTCTTCCCGAAATCATCTCTGAAGTTGCAAGAATATGACAATACACTTTCAACCATGATGGCACTTGGGGATGCCTTGTTAGTGTGGGATGCAGCTTGATTCCTTGGAGTGTGCAATCGAAAGGCAACTGCGGAGGGGGTGCATTCGGCGACGCCGTCGTGCAAGCGAACCAAGCATTTACTCGAGCTGCCTTTCTACCCCAGAAACGAGGCGCGTCTGGGCAGCTTTTGTTCACACCATTTCGTGCTTGCCAGGCATATTTCCTTCATATATTATCTGCTTACTCCCCTCCTCCATTCGCGTTTCTGCCAGCTCATATTCTTACGCCTTCATCGTCAGCACGCAAGACACAAGTTCGAGCTCGAGAAGAGCAAGGAGGACTTGAGGTACGTAGCTATCATGTCAGGCCGTGGTCTACGATTGACAAATCGAAGATAGCGACAGCCTTCGGCATCTACGGACCCTAATCTGGGAGGGACTCAGCCGGACCGGCTATCATGGCTTGCAAATGTTCTCCTGAGCCATCGGCCAGCCGCCATTTTCCTCCTTGCCTTCCGAATCCAACGCTCTTTGCACAAGCCTCCGTCTTGTGAGTGGGATATAACCAATGTTCGCATGATGAGGGCTTGATGCTCTACTGCCAGATCGGGCGTCCATTGTGAACGGTTGTTTGTGATTGCGTGCTTCTCTATGATGGTTGCATTCCAAGCATGTTTCATTTGTGTTTTTGCTGGTCTAGATGTAATCTATTCAGATATGGCTTGCGAAAGACTGCTTTATGTTCCGCAACCTGCCCTTGACATCTTGTTACCCCGCATCATCTTACGATCACCTTACCATATGTCCTCAAGGCTATCGGGGAAGTTAACCCGGTGGCTAGGCATCTTTGAAGACGAAGTAAGGCTGACTCCCGGCCATTGAGGCTTAACAATGGCGCGAACGAGCATCATGGCTGTCAGGTCTACCTAGCAAGAAGTGCCGATGCGGCAAGAGCGGGTTGAAGTACCTCAGAAATACTAAGACCTGCAAAGCCAACAGCTGCACCTTCTCCTCTTCGCCCTGCTTCTGAGGGATCGAGATGTTCTGCTGGCTTCTCCGTGGTATTGAGCATTCCAACGAATGAAGTCTTTTGTCCGACGAGTGCTGGACTGAGGCTCCGGTGGGCTGTTCGATGTGATAGATGCCTCTTACAATTTTATTAGCTCCCAGTCTATTTTTCATGGTGCATCTTGAAGTGAGAATCGAATCGAAGAAAGACGGGGCCTCGCCCAGTACTCGAGAAATGCGGCTCCGTCGATGCCCCCGGTCGCTAAGTGGCCCACAATGGGTGGCTGTGCTGCACCTATTGGTCCAGCTCACCCCCTGATCATCCGCACACCCCCCAGAGTCTGGAGCACAAGAACAAGAAGCGCACTTCATCATTGCACAGCGGTGGTGGTAGGATGTTGTCCACGTTGTGATTTAATCACACGATAGTATCATCGGGAACCTTCTGGGTTATACAAACACGCTTTCCTCTATTATAGGATCTTCTCGAGATGATTTATCGTTTTATCCTTAGACAGCTTGTTTAGGCTCTGACGAGCCGAGGCTGCTACCAGCGGTGTGTGGTGAACCATCGCAAATTTGTTGCGGCTCTGTGTGGGCTCCCTGACATGCAGGCCACGAATAGGGTATTGTCGTGGCACATCACCCCCGGGGCCGGGCGTACTGAGGTCGTATTTCTCAGATTTTAGCCCCCCCTTTTGGCCCCCCCGAGTTGGTGTAGTTTCTAAATTCTAAATCTAATGAAACTCCCTCCCTGCTCGACGGCCGACACACCTTTCCGTCTCAATCCGTCTGGACTGCTGCTTTAACACCTTCTTTCATGGAGCTTGCCTTACTTAGCCATAGGCTCATAATTGTGGAATTGAGGCTCAAATGAACGAGGCTCCTCATTTTCAACATTATAATAAGTCCCGCGTTGCAACATGCAAGTGATCCCCAGAATGTCGCTCTGCATGACTGCTCGCCTTGCTCTTTTCAGCCTCTCACTACCAATGAACTCTTCACACCATAGCAACTTGAGAAAAGGTACGTCATTTCCTCAACTATTACTATTGACCATGTCGCGCTTCTTGACAATATCTGGGCTCATGATATTACATCCATGACTGATATATTTCACCAAAATACAGGAGAATCGGAGCCTGTTATCTCAGGGTCAAATGTGCCGCTTGACGAGTTTACCTTACGAAGTACTCGCAAATGTCGCAGACAGTCTGAGCTTTGATGATGTTTTCAGCCTTGGACAAACAAGCAAACACTTTTTGTTCCTTCTTACAGAAGAGCGGATTTGCAAATCATTCGTCCAGGTGGGCACTCCGATGTCATGCGCGCGATATCCATAATCGGTGAATTATTGCCGTAATCAGCTGCTGACAGCATCAGACCAAGATAAAATATTCCAATGAGGCTCAAGCAGCGGTGAAGAATGGTGGTGGCAATGCTCGGGCTCTCCGAATTGCAGCCAAGAGGCGAGATGCCATTGCAACTGCCTACCCCTTCACCGTTGCCACTATCGGCTTCTGTGACGCGTATATCTACCGTCGAGGTATCTTGTGTTACACACTGGATGACCGAATTCGAATCTTGGACTTGCACCGTTCAGCCCAAGAAGAGTTCGTAGTCAGCATTCCAGGCCTGCTCACGCAAGCACTTTCGGATATCAGCGAAAACAACAGAGGTCACTTCACATGTCTGTATTATTCGGACGGTATTTTATCCTGCCTATACGATGCCTCTGACGAAGACTCGCCAGCGTGGATGATAGCGTTTCATATCAAGAGCAAACGGATTCTAGTGACGCATGAATTGGAATCAACCGACAAGATTTTTGTCCGGCACAACTCACAGTACCTATACTACGGCACGCATTCAGAGCTGGGAACAGACGGCTACAAAAAATGGGTGATCTATGGCTATGAATACAAGACGCGAAAGTGGTTCGATCACAAGATTCATTTGCCGGACATGGTAGGTTCAGAGATCGGTTCGACAATTTGTTTTGAGCTCTACAGAAATTCCTTTTATGCACTCTCCAATCAAACTTCCTTTGAGGTGGAGGAGATCGATTGGACTTCTTTTTATCATTGTATTCGATTTCCTTTGAGCTCTCCTTGCACGGACTTGTTGGAGAAGACAGTGAACAAAAGCATGTGGCGGAGACAGCATCAAGAAGGACCAATTGACGACCGCTGGACCAGCTTGAGTTTGGACGAAGACGAGAGCACTGGAGAGCTCAGAATCGTGGAGGCTCGCAAAGAATGGTACTTAGGTTGCAGTAAAAGTCAGCGAACGTATTATACGACAGACATCGTGTTTCCGCCACCGAAGAACGAGACCGATGACCTGTCCACCTTACCGGATACGTCGTCTCAAGACGAGAATTTTGTCCTTCCCACAACTTCCTCCTGGGTGCCTGCGGCATCAGAGCCGTCGACTTCAGCACAAGCATCATCGTCGACTGCAACGAGCACTGCGACTGCTTCGAGCTCCTCAACAGCTGCTACAGCAAGTACCGTGGAGACAGCAACCTCTGAGCCTGACCAGCAGGACATCTCAGAACTCCCTAACATTCCTTTGCTTCGATTACTGCGGAAGGACGATCATCCACACCATATAAATGCGCCCAATAGACTTCCAGAACGAACACACCCTGGAAACGACGGATCGACAAAGCCAACACATACTTTGGCTAAGTCTCGGATCCGAACCTACTTCACTTCTTGCAGTACGCACCTCGATCTTGTCGATGATCCTCATCCAAACGATTGGCAAGGCAAACAACGCCTCAGACTTAGAGCAGGAACCCGAAAGCTCGGCCCGGTCCTTCTCGATCCGGTAACTAATCTCATCCGCGCCCCGAATCCTGATCTCAACATCGCACTAGAAGAGATGTATCGAGTCCCACCAATTTCATACTGGCCAAAAGCACAAAATCTGCTCGACGCAGACGAACACATCGATGCAATCTACAAGCTCTTGAATCCTCCATCCCACTTGGGCAACGTGGAGGGCACAGCTGATGAGCGAAGTCTGGTCTATGTGACGGGTGGTAGTGACCAGCCGAAAGCTCTTATCTTCGTGGGGTTTGACCCTTCAATCAATCTGGCTGGGGTCAAGCAGTGGAGTGGGCTGCCCAAACAGCACCCTATGAAGCAGACGGATGGACTGTCCAAAGTGTCTTCAAAGAAGCAGAAAGGGGTGGGAGAAGGTCCGCATATCGACGGTCGCGCATCTGGCTACGACTCTCCTTCTGCTTCTGGTGAATGGGTGGAGGGGATGGAGGGGCAGCAGGTTGGCGAGTATGTTGACGTGGAGGAAGCCCATAGGACGGTTAGTATCGACGTCAAGGGAAAGGGGAAGGCTGTTGCTAGCCCTAGTGGGCCGACTGTCCATGTCACCTCTGGATACTCGACTATCGATGTTAGCGAAAGCGATGCTGCGTACGACGGACGTGGGGTAGCCGGGCGTAGAAGCTGGGTATGGCGAGAAGGCGCTATGTACCGGGACATAGGACTTGGACTGAATTTTGGAATGGATCGACCAAAGGAAAGGAGTGGGGAGATGGTTTGAATCGCATGCCTTGTTTGAGTTGCTTTTGCATCTACATTTCCATATAAACCGGGCGAGCTAGGGGCTATTTATGGGCCTCGTCCATACCTTCAACAGGCTGCCAATCAAAAAGTTATCATTGGACTATATGCAATTCCGTCTTCTAGACCAATGAAATGAGTAGTGCGCTGCTGAACGAGCTCTGTCTTTTAAAATTAGCCACGAGATACTATTCGACAGCACAAGGAAGATGGCTCCCTACAATCAACGGCGTGACAGCCCACATCCACGAAAATACAGTGCTGTATCAGGATATCCACCCACTAAGCATCTTTTCCAGATTTTATTCTCCCTGGATCCCGGATCATTTTTGGGTGATGGTGTGGAAAGGGCGTTCCTACGGGAGCCTTTGACGACTCGTGTACAATACTAAGCGAGGCGCCGATTTTCGACTTGCTGCATGTCTTCTACGCCCGACTGTAGTGTGTGAGAGGAGAAGTCATGCACGAGAAAACACACGGCAACATACACGGCCGAGACTTGCAGGTACTACCGGCTTCGCATATGAGGCAAGTCAGCTGGCCATAATCTCTCCCCAGCGGCGATTTTGAAACAAAAAGAAAACAAAACTTTGGGGGAAATGGGGGTGCAATATTATATAGCTGTTTGCCACGCCGTGGAACGAAAATGAGGCTCTTCCGCCTGTCGCAAGCTGGTGGGGTTTAGATCGCAGATCAAGCTGCGAACCCCAGGTTGCCTCGTTTTTGCCTCGTGCCTATTCTGTTGCCTTATGCCAGCACATTGCATCGCCTGCAGGGGTGACAAATGCCTCAATGCTGTGATTCGGCGGTCTGGAAGCCCACTTTCAGTATGCTATACTGCAGGTCAGAGCCTTGCGATCAACATTGGACTGGATCCGACCCATCGGATGATAACCCTCGTCTGCTTCCGCGCCGCTTCTCAGCCGACAAGTTTAGAGCTGCCTCTTCGCTCGAATCGAAAGAGAAAAAGGTGATGAACTGGTGTGATCAATAGTTCTCATTAGGTACGATGCTACTTTATCCGTTCTCTAATCCATGCAACCCCTCCAATAGCCACAGAAACCTCTGGCCGCATTCATCAAGAAAAGAAGAGAGCCTCGTCCTCGGCTCTTTGCACTACACACCCTCAGCACAAAGTCTCGCAATCGTCAATGGTATGCGCTCTATCCGCTCTAATTAATTTTCACATAATTGCCTGGTTCACAAGAGTCAGTATATGATTAGGTACAACCGTCAATAACCGTGCTAGAGGAGCCAACTGACCTGGAAACTGCCCCTGCTTTCCCTTGACCTTGCCTATCCACCACTCATTTTCGTTGTTTGTTCTCGTCACAATCTCAATCACATCACCGGTCGTGAAACTCAAGTCTCCCTCAGCCTGAGCCTCATAATCGTAGAGCGCAGTCACAGTCTCAGCAGCCGGAGCGCCACTGAGCCGCGATGGCTTAGGCTTCGGGGGTGGTGGAGCAGGTCCCTTTGCTTTCGCCGCAGAGCCCCACGAGGGACTGCTCGCAGTAGAGTTAGCGCGAACCACCGAAGTTTTCTCGTCACCACCATATGTAGGTGATAATGAGTTGGAAGAGTATGGTGGAGGTGGGTTCTCTTCTTCAGTTGACGCCGTCATCGATTGTCGCTTGGGGGCGGCTCCGATGAGCTTGGGAGAACTTTTGCCTTCCAGAGCCAGCTTCGAACCAGGACCGAGTCTTCCAGGAGGGCGCTTTGCACCGGTTGTCTTGAATTTAACAATAGTAAGTGCTTCTGCTCTTTCTTGAATGTCTCCTCGCGCTGCCTCAAAGCCTTCCTCCACATCCAGTTGAAGGTTGAAGTACCCAATATCGCAACCCTGCATTTTCTCGTGGAGGGTATAGAAGACATTAAGTTGCATGTAGTAGAAAGATTGGAACAATGGGCGAATGAATTCGCGTTCCAAGGCGAACAATTTGGGGAGCTCCTCCTTCAGCAGGTCGTTGAAATAGTTGAATTCTTGTGTTGCTTGTTCGACATCGTTCTCGGCTTTGTACATTGCTTTCTCGTCCTTCAAAGTCTTCTCCTTCTTGTCCTGAAGCTTCTTGAGAGTTGCGCGATGTCTGTCGTAGTCCAGTTGCTTGTGTTGTCTTTTTGTCGCAGACTTTCTTATGACTTTGATTATTTCCAACAACTCTTGCGCTGGCCGAATAACCCTTGTCTCAATCATTTCTAGTTCAGGTTGAAGTGTAGCCAGCAGGTCCCGACAGATCGCCTCGTATTCCTCACAAGCTCGAATGCCTTCTGGGTTGCCCTCTGGGATCGTGGAATCTGGGTCTGACACTCTTCCTGATATCGGCTTGTAGATCTCGGCGATGGCTTGCGAAAACTCTATTTGGTGATTCATCATTCCATTGATAGCGTCGAAATACTTCTTAGACCTGTGTTCACATCTCAATATTCATGCTTTGCTTTGCTGACACCTAGGAGTTTTGGCGGGCAGAAACTCACTCGGAGCGCAATTTCTCTGTCTCCTTCTCCAACTCGCTGAACCGCCTCTCCGAGTCGATGTAGACCGCATCTTTCGTTTGCTCTCCGATATTGAAACGCTGCTTCACAAGTTGCGGAGCCTGTTTAGCTTGTGGTTAGTTGTGGACAGGCATTGGGGATGTGGTGGTGAGGAGGGGCAATGGCCGGAGTTGCCCAAGGTTACTCACGCGAATCACCGACTTCTGGAACCCCTTGAATGACATTTGTACTTCCAAGATGGCGAAGGCAAGTGAAATAATTGTGCGCGCTTCAGTGTTTGTTGTTGTTGTGGTGTTGAAGAGGGTTGGTGATCTAGTGGGGTGGACTGGATGACGGAGGAATCTGATCTCTGTGTGGCTGAGCTAGGTGGCACGTATGTTTGTCTTGGCGGTGCTTGCAGCCTAGAGAAAGTAATGTATCAAAGTGTCTCTAATAACAGTTTGCGAAATGATTCTATGGAAGCGATAGAATTCCGATGTGTACCGCATTCGTATGTTGTTAGATTTGCCTTTGGCTGAAGATGCACAATGACATGCGGGCCGTGCCCAATATATCGATGACTAAGCAGCCTGCGGTATCTTCTAAGATAAATTCGCCCCTCTCCTTTGAAAGTTGTAAGTTTGACCAGCAACATGTCGAGCATGGTTTCAACTTCATTGCGGCAGGCATCGCGCCTGCTGAGGACCTCATCTATTCGGCCTGCGGGCATATCTTCAAGATATGTACGCAGAGTGTCAAGCACCTCGAAGGATAGTGCACAAGTCAACATCAATACCGCGATTCGAGCGGATCAGAAGGCTTTCTTTGCAGAGACGGGGAAGCTCCCAGAAAATCAAATTGTCCCTGGGTCTGGGGTGAATTCAGATGCGATGATGAGTCCTATGGCAGGTACGCCACTCTTATGTCCTGGTTGATTTGATTGACTTTTGACATTTCGCAGGTGTACTGAAGCAGGCCACCGTCATGGATGAAGGTCAAAGGCCCATCTACCTTGATATGCAAGCTACAACACCTCTGGATCCTCGTGTACTTGATGCAATGCTTCCCTTCTACGCCGGACTTTACGGCAACCCTCACTCGAGAACGCACGCTTATGGATGGGAAACCGACAAAGCCGTTGAACAGGCCCGAGAGCACGTTGCAAGTCTCATTGGTGCTGACCCCAAGGAGATCATCTTTACCAGTGGTGCCACCGAGAGCAATAATATGAGTATCAAAGGTGTGGCAAGATTTTTCGGCAGAGGTGGAAAGAAGAAGAAGCATATCATCACATCTCAGACAGAACACAAATGTGTGTTGGACAGTTGCCGTCATCTGGAAACCGAAGGATTTGATGTTACCTACCTCCCAGTAGCATCAAGTGGTCTTATTGATCTCGTGGAGCTGGAGAAGGCGATCCGACCAGATACGGCAATTGTCAGCATCATGTCGGTCAACAACGAGATTGGTGTGATCCAACCGCTGGAAGAAATAGGAAAACTTTGCAGATCGAACAAAGTTTTCTTCCATACCGATGGTGCCCAAGCAGTCGGCAAAATCCCGATGGACGTCAACAAAATGAACATCGACTTAATGTCAATATCATCACATAAAATTTACGGACCTAAGGGAATGGGTGCATGCTATGTCCGAAGACGACCCCGTGTCAGAATCGATCCGATCATCAGTGGAGGTGGCCAGGAGAGAGGATTGAGAAGTGGTACTCTGGCCCCTGCGCTAGTCGTTGGATTTGGAGAGGCTTGCCGGATTGCAAAAGAGGAGATGTCTGTGAGTACTGCCCCTGTCTCCTTTAGTTATCTTGCGTGATGATCTGCTTTTACATATGCATGGCTTTCCTAGTGACTTCCTTGCTTGCAAGTTGAGGCTTCCTTGACGACACACAGTACCTTTTCTGACAAGATTCGTTTACTTCTGCAATTTTCAAATGCTTTTCTGAAATGTGCTAATATTTGCCAAGTACGATTCAAAGCGAGTAAAGATGCTTTCCGACAAGCTGCTCAACGGCCTTCTAGCACTAGAGCACACTTCTCAAAACGGTGATCCAGAACGTTTCTATCCTGGCTGCGTCAACGTATCTTTCTCTTATGTCGAGGGCGAGTCTTTATTGATGGCTCTGAAGGACATTGCACTCTCATCCGGCAGTGCTTGCACTTCAGCGTCTTTGGAGCCCAGCTATGTTTTACGTGCGCTTGGCAGCAGTGACGAGAATGCACACAGCAGTATCAGATTTGGTATCGGACGATTCACGACCGAGAGCGAGATTGATTACGTATTGAAGGCGGTTAAGGAGCGAGTGACCTTCTTGAGAGAGCTGAGCCCACTTTGGGAGCTTGTACAAGATGGCATTCCGCTGGACAGCATAGAGTGGAGCCAACATTGATTAGCGAATCGCCTCTTGGTTGATGAAATGGATTTGGCGCAGGAGTTACGGGATTATGGGTCAGGTTGTGATTACCACATGTAGCAATATCGGCAGACTGGTGTATGAATGTACACGATCGTTCGCAAGGACATATTCCCCTTCTACCAAACCTCAATCGTTCCCTTCGTGAGCTATATTTCAGATGGACTGAACTGACATTTTGCTTTTGAGTGCAAAGTTGAGATCCATTAATATGATAAACGCCTGTGATGCATCCGTATCCATCTGTTACACATTCATAACAGGTCTCTCCATCAAAATCCTTCTATCATCCGGACCAAAGAGCAGTCGCTTGCCCTGCCATATTATACATGTCTGACCCTCCAGCACAGCCCTATTCGCACATAATCGTTGGCCCTCCGTCCTTCACATATCTCCGAATGAATGTGCCCCTTTACAAACTATCGCAGCTTGTTAGTCAATCCCTCAAGACAGGCAATATAGTACTCACGGAGGAAGAAGGAATTCGCTCCAAGAACTCGAGAAGAACGCAATCGCAACCTGTAAGGCATTGTCAGTAAAGCTCTCGCTTCCATTACATTCTTTATCGCAAATCCAGCTGGCCATCGATCACTACCGCAGGTCCAAAGCATCTCCATTGGGTAGCCACTTGAAGTTGCGGGGAATAGGAAAGGCTTACTCCGAACACAGCTACACTTCTTACAACACTGGCGTTCTCGGGCGAGGTCAGGGTGTTATAGACATTCGAGACATAACCCTTTGGTGCTGGGCGGCGAGCATCAGCTCTTGCGATCTGTACGCGCTTTGGTGCCATTTCGTAGGGTTCAAAGATGAAATCACTGGAGGTGTGAGAGTTGTGAGGATCGGAATTGGAAGAGGTGGATGTTGAGGCTGGACTTGGAGTTGAAGGTCCTAGGTTGTTCGAGGACAAGACCTGGAGCTTCTGAACTTTTTGGCGCCTCTGCAGGGATGTTGATTCTCCACGTGACTGCACGGGGTTGACATCACTCTTTGTCGCTGATTCATTCGAGGCAATCCTTCACCACTTTCCCTTAGCAGTGGAAGTGATATCTTACCGTAAACCATTAAGAATATGGAGCATATTCTTGACACTTCCCACAATCTCAACAATGGCTGAGAATCTTTCACAAGAACCGGGAGGCTTCCTCCCACCATCGCTCCCCTCGCCAGCACCCAGCAATTACTCCTCCTCATCCACTGCTTCTAATTTGCCTCATCCGAGATCTAATCCTCTACGATCTGGATCGGCTAAGGAAGATGCTGCGAGGCGATACCTTGAGGCGAGATTGCTCAATGTTTCGCGGCGATACGCGAAGAAGTTCCAGCCGATGGAGGAGGGTGAGGACGTTAAAGGCTATATAAGCATGAGTGAAGTTGCGAAGGATTTGGGAGAAATCATTGATGTAGTATGGCTTTCCGGAACTCGTATGTTCTGCCCTTTGCTCAGATTTCATCTTCCATCATATCCAGTGAGCTAATGGAAGCAAATATAGCAAGTCTACAGATACCGTACTTGTTGAACATCGCCCTAGCAGTAAACACTTATATCTCTGCCTTTCCTGCATCACCTAAAGCTACTTTTGCTTTGATCCGTAAACTTGATCACGCATTCTCCAGCTTGCTGAAGGGCGAAGATAGCATCACTGGGGAGATCTTGCCCGGCTTCGCGGGCGGCAAAAGGGCTGGCTTGACCAAGACTGATATGGTCAGATGCAAAGGATTGGTGGATAACACGAGAGTGTTGGTGGTGGATGTCATGGGTACAGAAATCGAAGACGATGCTGATGATGAGAGTGCTATGGAGACGGATACTGATGGAGAAACGAGCACTTGGGGAGACGCAGGAGATGGAAAGTGGGAGATGGAGATTGCAAAGGTCTATGAGATGACGATTGTGGAATTAGGAGCGACACTGGATGGTGGAGATGCGTTTACTGTGCAGACTTCGAGTTGATGTGGCTGCACCTGTCGTCCTAAGCCGTGGTAAAAAGTCCCAAAAGTCCCAAACGAAAAATCAATGCTTACGAAGCTGCTCAGAAATAAGGCGCGAGATTATCTCCACGGTATCCTGGCTACTACATATCAATCTTGTAAGTTTGCGTCGCCGCAAAATGATGGTTCACTGAGCGCTCTCGGGCCTATTGGATCCGTAGGGTAGCCCTCTACGCATGATCCGGTCTTCGAGCATAAGCATATTCTTGCTTGGGCATCTTAGAGATTATCTTGTATCCTCGGCTCAATTATGGAGAAACAAACATTCATGTGCTTTCAACGTCCTGAAATAGCGAATGACATTTTGGTACTTGTATGTTTATCCTCGCGTATTTCGAGCCTAGTCTGACATCCGCCTTCGCTCTCGCAACTTCCGTTTTCGACAAGAATCAAATCAGAAAGTGCCAGGTCGCAAGGTGAGCTCGGCTCGTCGTCTTCTCCATTCCTTCGGCACCAAGCCTTGCCATCGACTGTACAACAGTTCTTGTACGCATTCAACCTCCCAATTACACCCCCTCCGATCAATGCATCCCCTCAATTAATCACAACCACAATGCCTACGTATGGTCCTCTGCGCACCACTGTCTCCCTCTATATGTGGGAGGCAGACGCACGTCAGCATATCTCAGGCTTAGGAGATGCTTTAAGCCGCTGCGAAGTCGAACGCATCAGAGAGGATTCCTTCGCCAACACAAGTCTCGACTTCCTCGGCCCTGGCAGTGTCCCATACTATCTTGTCAACGCTGGCCAGGATCTGTTCTCTCCTGCACGTACACCCACACATGATGTTGCAATTACTCCTGCTACTAAAGTCGGACGCGTCGGGTCAACCGCAACGCCAGGATCGATAGACTCTAAAGGTCCTGTGATCAGATCGCGATCCAGAAGCCCGCCCACAAATGAATCGACAGAACCAGACCATGACTCCAGCCTTTCAAGTCTGGATTCATCCATGTTTGAAACAAGCCCTCAAGGCGTTGGAACTGGTAGCATAGTGGATGTGGCTACAGGCTCAAGTGCATCTCGTACACTGTTCATGCCCAAGCTTTTGGCTAATCATCCTGATACAGCTGATCCTTTGTCGAGTTCCAAGAAGATGCCCAAAAAGCCCCGCCGTCTTTTCGCCCCACCGATCCTAGTCAAACAGGCCATTCGCAAGCCAATTACAAGTCCCAAGGCGCTCAAGCTACAGGTCGATCTTTCCAAAGAATCATTTATGCAGTCGATAGTCACGAACAACCCAGAGGACATTTGCATCAGCGTTTTCTACAATGGGGAGTTTATGTATTCTAGGGTATTTCGATGGAATACTTTCAATAGTGGACAGAAGACAGAAGGCGGCCATCCAGCTGTATCTGGTCGGCGAGTAGGTACTACGGTCGAGGTTCCTTGGATAATCAATCCAATGTCTCAAAAATCATCCGCAGATTTTGCATCGCACTCCATGACCGCCGCAGAAGCTAGGTGGGCCAAGATCAACCAGAATCTCCTGAGAGAAGCGGACGAGTGGGGAAAAGGTGGCAAGTTCGATATGTTCAGAAACCCCTTGGGAGAGTATCTTGAGGCTCTTTCTAAGACGTCTATGCCTAAGAAAGCCCGGCCTCTTGGCGACGGTGGATTAGATATTGGTGTGATAGATGTGAGTACTTCCCGACAAAAGCCAGCGAGCCCATCTGGGGGAATAGAGGGCGTTGAGAAATTTGGTTCTTTCTCATTCAAAGTATTGATTCAAGTGGAAAATATCTCCAGAATATTTTCGAATATTTGGAAGAGCACATGGTTTACGAGAATTACGCCCAGTACTTATTCGCAGATCATCACTGACACGTTTCTTTGCAGGTAGTTGTCGCATTAGGAAAATCGATCATTCATCCCTACAAATTTCTTCTTGAACCTCAAAGAAAGCTGACTGAGGGTCGCTGCGGTCTGGACAACAAGCTTTTCGTCGTTCCAAAGGAGTTAAGCCAAACAGGCCTGAACAAGATGATTGCCTCCTTTCAAAGCGAGGATGATCGAGAAGAGACTGCTCGAACTCCCAGGAAGGCTCGGTCGGCTGGAACTCGCCCTAAAGTCACAACTTCAGAGCCAATTTCGGCGGAGCCATCTAGCAGCAGTAAGACGCCTGTCGCTAACGCGCCAGAAGCCATTTGTGCTGGTGGTCACGACGGGCTCATTGAGACAGGCCGATCTTCTCAGTCGTTAGCACTCAACGTACCTTGGTCAGGCTCTCCGCTCAGAAACACGTCAGCAACACCTAGAACCTCGGAAATGCCACAAACTCCTCCGATTCAGCCACAGCCACCGAAGTCAAAGCTGCCCAAACACATTCCGCAGAAGAGATACCGTGGTCCAACGCCGCCACCCGTAGAGTCGGCAGCAATCACTACCGACATCTATGTTGAACCTCCGAGCCAGTCCACTCGTTCAAGAACCTCGCTTGACTCCTTGGAAAGTCCTCTTGCTGCTAGTACCCTTGCTACAATAGCCAGCGGAAGCCTTGAGCAAGTCGATAGTGTTCGGAAACCCTCTGCTCACAGACAACGAGTAAAGTCTCAACGTGTGACTGAAACAACTACAACTGTTCCAAGTAGTATCACGTTTGGCCTTGACGGGTTTGAAGATGATTGTTGTGAAGTTCGGTCAGGGCCTTCGAGATCCTTCAGCAGTCTAATCTCGCCATTTCGCGAGCTTCCTCCCACCGAGACGAATCAATTTTACAGGAACGCGGTCTTTGGTTTGGATGGCACTGGAGAAGAGCCTAAGTCTACCAAAAGGAAAAGGGAGTCAGTTGAGACATCGGCCTCAGGCGCTCCAAAGGCAAAGGTCTCTCGTAGCAGACCTAGGTCTCGCAACATTTCAGGTGCCTCTGCGCACTCACAATCAGCTCCTGTAGAAACTATCCCAGCAAGTAGCGATGTTCCTCAAGTCGTGATCAGATCAGCAGCAAACGCGCCACAACCCACAGAGCAGCAAGCTGGTACTGTCGCGAGGAAGCCGAGGTCAAGAAATCCACTATCTGCCAGAGAGCTGGACAGCTTGTTGTAAGTACCGAAATGCTCCACAATCTCGTTCTTTTCTTGTCCGGGGTTCTCGGACATAGGGAATCCCGCTTTGCTAGTCAGGACGACATGCTCGCAGCACTTACAGAATCTAATGTTATATAGGGAGCCACATAAGCCAACAGCTAACGCCGATACATCATTCGGTCATTCATTCGCAGAACGAAGCAATTTTGGTCGAATAACTCGGAATTCTACTACGAGACAGCGGATCAAGCCGCGGTCAAACTCTGCTAGTCCTCCACGTATCACTGCCAGAGTTGAGAATGGGAAGATGTTTGTCATCAAGAGCCTTCCGGTCCATGAAATGCCAATGGACAAGGAGACATTACAATCGGCGGATAAGTCGGCGTTAATCTCTCCAGAGTTGCCGGATACTTCACCAGTGCCGCGAAGCACAGACGAGATTCAAACTGCTGTTGGCGAGCGCACTCAAACTTCTAGCTCGATCGGTCGGGTACTAAGGAGTACGAAAGCAACGGGTACAAACAATTTCAGCTCCGAGTACGCCTCTGCTGTATCGAACGATGAGCTTCAAACCCAGATTTCGGCAACAAGTGCGACCCCTAAAACCGTCGAAGTTGAGCCAGAAACTTCTAAGGATACTTCTACGACTGACCTGAAGAAAGTTCCTGAAGTCATCAAGTCGATTCTGACCCAAGAGTATGCCAACGGCGATGTCATACCTTCTGTGCTGTCTAGTACTTCCACTTCGTCGTCTATCGTCACGGCTGTTGGAGCCAAGAATAAAGAGAATGGCCGACCAGCTTCCACAGCCTATTTGGGATCCACTTCCACACAACTTGAACAGACTTACCCCAACAAGCTCTTGAAGGCGTTGCAAGTCACCAACAACAACACACCATCCGATACAGACGTAGCTAGCACTGTGCCACTCATGGGTTGGAATTGGCAAGACTGGAAAGCCGGACCATCAAATACTGAAAACATTGAGAAGGGCGTGACACTGGCAAGCAGGCAGCAGCATCGTCCCGAACAAGTTGGAGGACAAGAGGGAGACTCCGACAACAAATTGGAAGACACAGCAGCTGTTCATGAAGGTAGAGAACTCACTGAGCTTCAATCCGCCTTCAATGTCAAGAAGACCAGCGCGAAGCAGCCTCCAGTCATGAAACTCAAGACGAAAATCTCTACTGACCACAATACTGAGCCGCAAACTCCAAGTAGTAGGCAAAGTAAGGTCAAACCAACTCTCACTATCCAACCAGGACTTGCAAATGCGTATAGATCATACAGCGAAACTTCTACAGGGCTCAAGACTCCCACTCCAAGGAGCGCTACGTTCCCCACAACTCAGGCTCCGGAGCCTCCCCGCACAAGAGCCGCGACCAGAGCCATGCAAGAAGCTTCTGATGTCTCAGCCATAGCTATGCCTTCGATGGTCAAATTCACACCTCAGAAGAACAGAGGTCGGAATAAGACAAATGGTCGACTTTTTGCTGATATGTCGAGTTCGCCTGTGGTCCCGACACCTGCTCAATTGGCCAAAGAGACTAGAATCCTACCTCCCAAGCGATTCCAGCATGATTCTCCCAGCAACGGTCGGGTGTTGCGCTCTGACAAACAGACATCAGCACCAACTGCAATCAATCCCACTGGAGAACCAGATGACTTGACTACACATGATGTTCTGATCACAAAATCTGCCGATCTACAACCTGAGTCATCTTCATCCACTTCGTCATCTGCAGGAAAGAAAGCTACTCCCGGATCCAAAATTCCACGGCATCGTCAGCTCAGAGATGAGACAAGTCGACCATGGAAACCTACAGACCTCTGCCAGGACTCGGTTCTTTCATACGTCGAGGAGACCAACATTGCGGGATTTGCTGGACTGAAATATGACCGATTTTCGGAAAACATGTGTCGAACCACCAAATCTGAGCGTGAAGGTATTTTCAGAACTTCTGGTATTCTGATGGGTGTGAGATATGTTATGGGTCTGGGATCTGAGTCGACCAAGAAGTAGTGATGAGTATACTGAGTGGATGTTTGGAAGGGACAGAAGAGCTGTCGCGCATGTCATGTTCGAGCATTTGTTCAGTTTGACACTGGCAATCGCTCGCATTTTCTGTCTATTATACGGGCTATTGCTTTTAGGTTGCTGAATTACTGATTGCTCTTGATATGTATGAGTACGAGTTCAATACATACATATCTTATATTTTGTCTTGCCAGCTCCTCCCCTTGGAATTCTTGCTTAGCAAAACTAACTTGATGTAACACGTTTTCCCCAGTGAAGTAGGCTCCGCTCTTTTTATCCAAATATTGGAAACTGTTGTGAATATTGCGCGAAAACTGGCCGGAAGATCTCATAAGTCAGGCTCACTTGCCTTCACGAGGACGTGCAAATGGCTCATTATAAGTCTACATGTAACTGTGGAAGAAAGCAAGGGTCCAAACTTAGGGTAGAACGCCTAGCGTTAAAAATCTCACAGTATGAAGTGGCAAAGCGACAATTTATGAAAAGCAGATCTTCCAGTTATCTTCGTATATAGCTATCATCTCTCTTTTCGCCACGATTGCCTCCACCACGATTATCATACCGATCACGATCTCTGTCTCGACCTTCCCTATAGTTATCGTCGCCTCTACTACCCCTCCGGTCGTAGCCCTTCTCCCTTTGCGGGCTTCTCGACCTGCTTCTCTCCCTTGTATCCGCGCTGGACTTCCCCTCCCTTTCATGTCTCCTCCGGAGCTCATCCTCATCGTACACCATACCATAACGATCCCTCCTCTCCCTTCCCTCGACCTTATATTGTCTCTTCTTTTCTAGTCCACTCACACCACCAAATCCACCACCGCCGTGTCTCCGTTTCGAATTTGTGGCCGTCCGCCAAGTATCACTCAATTTAGATACTGATTGCGAGAAGTCGACGTGGATGCGGTGGTCGTCGATCAGCACGCCTTGCATTTTGAAGTATGCTTGTTCGCAGGATGTCTGGTCTTCATACTCGATAAAGGCATACTGGAGAGAGTCGCCAGTGCGCTTGTCTCGAATCACTTCGCAGGAGAGGATCTTGCCAAACCGACTGAATATTAACTCGAGATCTTCGTCCGTCGTTACTGGATTGAGCTTGCAGACGAACAGGACGTTCTCCGGAGGCTTGACTTCTGCGAATGGCAGATCTCCGACCATTTCCAGAGTCAGGGCTTGTGCTCTTGCTTCCCTCTCTCGTCGCTGCTTCTCTACTGCCTCGGGATCCAATTCATCGTCCAACTTATCGTCCTCTCCAATCCGTACAGTAGCTAACTGGGCTTTAGAAGGTAGAGGGCTCTCGGGTGGCTCGACAAGTCCAGTAGGATCATCGTAGGGGTCGTCCAGTATCACCGTATGCTTAATTCGTATATCCACCAACGGCCTACCCTTCTCGTCGCAAAACGCATCGTTGATCTTCTCCAGTGCATCAAAGCCCTCCACAACCTTCCCAAATATCGCCGCCTTGCCATCCAAAAAGTCTAGGTCGTCGCCTAACGTTATTATGAACTGACTGCCTGCGAGTCTCTCCTCCGGATCCCTCGTCGATTGCGCCGTCGCCATGCTCACCGTCCCTCTCTCCGCATGCTTCAATTTGGGGTGGAAATTCGCAGGAAATGTTCGTTTCGCAGGCCCATCGACCACGCCCCATATCGAGGAGCCGCCATCGCTGTCTTTGGAGAAGGGGCCGAGAGGGTCGCCGGTCTGGAAGGAGAAGTTCTTCTGTACGCTGTGGATCGGCGAGAAGTTGTAGTATTTGATCTTGCACAGCTTCAGGAAGCTAGGGTAGGGAAAGAAGGTCTTAGTATTTGCTTTCTTGATGCAGTTCTGTAGGGAGTTATTGGGTGGGTTGAGGGGATATGCGTGGAGGGGTTGGAACTTACTTTTCGCAGAGCTTGGGGGAGTAGTCTGTGAGGAGGTCGATGACGATGTCGCCAGCGGAGGTTTCGAGGAGCACACTCATTTTATTGATGTATCGAAGCTTGCATCAAGAATCTGATGTGCTTGATTTCTCTTGCGACTCAATAGATAAAGTTGAAGGTGTTCGTGAGGTCTTGATAACCTTAAAGCCCTTGATCTTGATGGCCCGCTTAAACTTTAAACCGAGCTAGCGCGAGATCTCGCCCGCCATCCAATATATCCTCCTGTCACTAAAGTCATGCATTCTTCTGAAGCTTCTGATCCATATCATGACTTATTTAATTGCATCAGGACATTCACTCGAGAACAATCGACGAGTAGCTGCCATTGATCATTCGGGCTCAACGTCTTCTTCATGCCCGCTTTCTCAGAAGTCAGCAAGTCGAGGTACTTGTCCATTCGATTCGAAATATTGACAGATATTCGCATAAGTCGTCTCTCATTTTCTGATAGTCTTGATTCTCAAGTATGGCAGGTATCTTATCTATCACTATGTATGTCTACTTGAGATCCTCAAGCCTGCAAAACAACGTCAAATGCATACCCATCACGTGTATCCACCTAGGAGATCAGATCTTTAGCAGCAAGGCCCCGATCGCCGGCAAGCTTTACCCTTGAGAGGATCTCCCGAGATCTGAACGCTCTGATCGGGCGTGTAGCTCTCTAGCAAGGATTGTTTTCGGATGATGAAGTTGTGCTACCCTGGTGTCCTACTGTTGTGCTTGGTTAGGGATTCAGTGACCTCTCTGTATTTTCCTTCTTGTACGTCACAACGGCGTCCTGTATCCAAGTCGTCGCTCGGAACCGATCTGTTGCATCGACACCGATATTTCTCTGATATCTGAATATAAAGATGGCACGTTCTCGATCTCAAACTTGCTGTATCCTGCTGCATTGAAGAATGAGTCCTGATATGCGTGCAGATCTCCCGGACACAGCAGACGACTTTTCCCCCACACTCTCAGCGATTACCAGGTCTATGGGGCCATAAGACCAATGGTTTTAGAAATGCCTGGAGCTGGACGGGAGCCTGCAGACTTCACGGGATGAAAGAAATATGTCTCCTTTGTCAGGGAAGCAGCCAAGCGCAATGAATCTCAAATTTGTCCGTATGGACAACGTGTGCGCACAGAATTTGAAGATCTGACTAGGAGAGAAAGTAAGAGATTAGAGCCCTCAGGAGACGGGGAGACAGTTCCGGCGGCCCCATGTTGTGCGTGTCTATCCTTTACCCCATGCTCTGTTGCTCTGCCGATTCGATTTGATCCGCCCGCAGTTGCCATTGCATTTCTGTACCACGAACGAGGACCGAAATTTCTGGATTGACCGAGAAGAGGTCGGGTTTGCCATTCCCAAATCGTCCTCGCAAGTAATGAGATATCTCTTTCCAGTGGCAGCTTATAGTCAATCCTCTCAATTCTCTCGAAGGTGGATCTTCAGTATTTCTGAGCAGGGCTGAGTCTCTAAGTCGATATCGACAAATGATGGTCTACACCAAGTTGAAGCCAAGCAGCAGCTTCAGAATAACTGAAAGACCGTGGCTGGCAAATTCAAATCACTTCTCTTCCTTACTTATCGGGACCCGAGTCGGTCTGGTGTTCATCGATGTACATTTCGGCATGCCGGTGAGAAATTTCCTGTCGACATTACTTGACTGAAGCATGCCATCGTCCAGCTGTGCGACTCATGTCGCAGCAAAAGTGTGACAGCATACAGCTCCACAGGCAAGATCCGTGACATCCCGCTCAAATTTCAGGGAGGATGCAGCTGTTGTTAGCATCTCGGCGACACTTGTAATTGGTTTCGAGTACATTGCTTTGTCGATGCGTTCAGAGACATCTTTCTTGCAACAGTCGTCCAGCACATGACATGACGATTAAGGAGCTTCAGTTCAAGACGACTTTACTCCGGTGTGGCATTGAAACTAACGAAGAAACGTTGAGCCGCTGTACTTTCGTGGTACGTGATGACCGTGGTATCTGGCACAGCCTTCGCAGTGCTCCTGTGGTGGCGAAGGTCCACTACAGCTATTTCCGTCGCAGAATCTCTGTAACTGGCCTTTCCCCTTACTCATTTTGACCCCCACAAACAACACAGTTCAACGAAAGGCGATCCTCCGCGTTTTCAGCACTCCAGAGGCCAAATATTTGCGGTATTTCCCCTTGCAGCCTGCATTGTTTCTGATTGGAGTCGCTTACCAAGATAACTTTCCTCCAAACAATTTTTTCCTGGCTGACCGGATGACCGCCCAATATGCATCAGAGGTTCTACAGCATCTCATTCATGCTGAACCTTGGATCGAAGGTACAGAGGTGATGCAAAATGGCTGGTCTAGCTTCGCAATGTTCCAGACAAACACAGGGCAGATTGATATTAGTGGTGCTGATTGGTTGGTTCTTGAAATACGACAGGGCGAGGTTTGCTTGACAGTGGCTAATTGTATGTTAGGCTGAACTCTGGCCTAGAGCAGCCTTGAATTTCTGCAGTCCTGTGATCTAAGCTGAGGTGCACGAAGCGGTCAAGAACCAAACCTGGAGATTGCATTCAGGGAGGAGGCTGTCGTTTGGTTTAAATAGCACTTCCAGAACTCAGCAAGGTTTACATTCCTCGCCGCGCGCATCAGATACGCTGGAATCCTTGCGCCGAAAGCCTCCTGCATATCTGCATCGTTTTCGAGACACTGTCGAAGATCCAAGTGGCATGATGGTTCTGGATGGAATCTGCATTTCGAGGTGCTCAAATGTGTTACAAGCATACGTTTGCTCCGTTACACCATTACCGTTGGAGGTGGTCAGCCTCTGTTGTGGTTGTTTGCTCCCTCATGTCACTGAGCGCCTGGTCTGTTTCTGTCACATCATGTACCAACCTACTTCTCAGGCCAGAATGAGCAAAGCTCCTCAGGCGAAATTCTCCGTAGGTGGGGGACGGCTGTCACTCTCAGAAGAAGTTGATGGCCAAGTGCGGTATGTGGCATATGCTCATAATCCCAAATGGGCCATGAGTGTACCAGACTTCAGTGTCTAGCTGGTTGGTGTTGCTCGCTGGCTTGCAGGTGCCATCATGGTCCAAAATTTAGATATCTTCGTCTCCAAAGATCCGAGTTTCACTATTAAGACAGTCTCAAGATTTCTAACACTTGGGATTCCATATGACAGGGTATATTTCAGCCAGTCTCGGTCTGTTCAGGTAGACTCAATACCTATATGCTTTTCGAGACCCTGCAGGCAGTGTGTCTAGGGGCTGTTTGCCAAATGTGCCGATACAACTAGGATGATTGGTGACCTGATCGGTACTAGTAATGCAAGAAAGACCTGAATACTGCAGCTTCCCGTTGCACAGTAGAGTTGTGGGAGCTAAGTGAGGAGATCTCCTCTGCCCTATCTCCACTGCGAGCGTGCAAGCCTGCCGTTAGCTGATACTCCCTCTTCAAGTCTGTCATATCTTGACAGGAGAGATACTTCTTATTTTCCACTAATCGAGAATCAGGCAAACTTGGTGAAGAATAAGGAGTGGTGTCACACGTATAATATGACGCTTGCCTCCGCCCATTGATTCTGACAGTCACCCCTCTTACATTGCAACACGTACCTGTGATGAAAATCAAGATCCTTCGCATCAACACGCTCGTTTAAAACGTACACCTTGTTCTTTCCATCTACATCTCCTAAGGAGTCATACCTCATCTAAGCGCTACTATCAGATCAACAATTTAAAGGTATGTCTATACAGTCTTCGAGGATCCTTTTGATTCGTCAGGGAACTGACAGAACCGCTGAAATAGATGGTTCGAGTCGCTCATTCATACGGAGGCTATCAAGACGAGGAAGAAACTGCCAGCTTTCGCCGCTTCGGCGCACGAGGACACGGCTACCCTATCAGCCATGATCGAGAGTTCCCGACGGTAGCAAGCCATGGAGTCTTCCCGGGCGCTCGAAATCATCATCCATCACCCCAAGAACCTCGAACTGTCGGCCAGTCGCCTGAAAGTGACTCAAACTCGCGTCCGAGAAGCAGAATTCCCGTTGCCGTCAGTGTCGTATGCGAAGAATCAGACCATGGTCATTACTAATGAAGTACACAGTGCGGTCGATGTCGTAAGAGAAAGATTCGATGCAGTGGCGATACTGGTGGTCCCTGTACTAACTGCAAGAACGCCGGCAATGATCAATGCCAGTTTCTGAGGGTGAGTGCTCTGATAGCTACATGTAAACATCATACTGACTTGTATGTGTAGGTCTCATCGGAACCCGCTCAGATGAAGAACGAGTGTGGAACGTACGACTTTGATTCTTCGGGTAGCGCAGCCTCCCGAATCAACTGCCGCACCGGCATGATGCCTTTCGGACCTCACTCTTTCGCTCCTCAACCTGCTTCTCTTCCTCTTGAAAATTACCAGTACCGAAACAATTCTTTGCCCACATACCCCTATCCGGTCAAGTCATTTTACCCGATGTCCTATGGTGACTTCAGTGACGACCCTGTGGACTATGGCCTTCAAAGTTCACTTATGGGAAATGATCACTTGGGGCTCTCTTCCAACTACATCACCGCATCTTCCTCCGGAAGAGGATGGACCCCAGCTCCAGCTCAGGCTCCGCCTATGCCCAAGACTCCTCTTTTCATCGAGCAGTCCGATACGCCTTACAGCCACAACCAGCTGCCGTACCATGCCTACCCACTTCGAGGAAATATGAATTCAGACTCAAAGAACGGTTCCATGAACGGAATGAGCGCGACATTACCGCCGCCGCCAGTCAACACCAGTGTCGATCGCGTGCTCCCTCCGGTTCCATCATCTACGAACAATCGTCTGGCACAAATTGGTCCATTCCTTCGATCATCTAATGGTCTCCCATCGACGTCAACAATGCAATCACAATCCCAATCGCAGTCATCCCAAGACTACAGCATTACTCGGGGCAACAAGAACCACCACGGTAACGCGGTATCCGACAGCTCTTCCTTGTCGATAGGCTATCTCCCGATGTCAAGTACGAGTCCGGAGTCCCTCTCTTCCTCGCAAATGACTTACGGATCACAGCCATCGATGTCTATGAGCCAGCAGAGTGATATGTACACAACCTCCAGCGCTGATGGACTGTGTGCAAACGATTCATCTGGCGAGTCTTCTTATGGGCATGTTAGTGAAGGGTCAAAGCGAGGCTCGCACAGCAGCCACACTTCGAACGGAGATGGATCGCTCCCCTCTATGTCCAGCGGCGGTGGCCGTCTAGTGAACGATCGCGAGTACCACTATGTTCCAACAGGCATCAATGCTAGTGGCTATTCCTACCCTGTTCCCCCAATTCATCAACCAACCCCAGTCTCTTCTCACCCTTCGATCTCAGTCGGAGCAGACCAGGAATGAAGGCGACATGTTTGTGTTTTCCATCTCATTCAACATGCATTTTCATTCTTACGGCATCAGTATCGGTAATCATAGTCTGCGACAGAGGTTTGCGGATTGGTGTTCAATAGTAGTCGAGTGTGGCGTGTTTCGGTGTAAGGGGGAACAGGACTGGGGGAAGACAAAAAATCATTCCAAAAATAGGTGCTGGTAAGGGGTTGGTGGTGGCTTACATTCTTTTTCCTGTTGTTTTCATTTCTGTCGGCATGTAACCATAGACACATGGAGACTTTCGTTCTGTCGCGGAGGTCATATTGCATCGAGATCTATGTGGGAAGTGGTTCAAATAGTAATGGACAAGTACGAAGTGGTCGCGGGGTTGAACTTAGAGGTCCGAACCACGCCGGCTGTTGATGACATGAGTTTTCTTAAAGATAATTAGATTGCTGTGTTGATGAAACCTCTGGTAGGCAATAGTCAATTTAAAACCTCGTTGGAATAGAAAATTCACCCGTTCTGAAAACTGAGTCAGCGAGGTCCTGGCGGGCAACAGACACGGAGAATTGTTGGAACCATTCTGCATGAATGGCAACGAATCTTATATCCCTGACAAATCTTTTAGGGGCATTCTTATTCTACAACCCCATGGTAATGGATGCTTAATATGATTCCGTTCGTTTCAGTTGGTAGCACATCTCCTTCATGCCAAGACTCGCTTATTGTTGGGAAAGACAATAGACACAGTTGAAAATCGCTCTCGACTTCGGTACATGATATTGCCTAGGCAGAATCTACTCAGGTCATCTGAAATACTCATGAATCCTAGCTGGAATCTACGAGCTACTAATTCCTGCTGCTTTAAATCCGACCACGAGGACGAGTCCGGCGTCAAAAGCCCTGGTCCACTGCAGTATCCGACCATTGCTCCTTCAAAATGAGTACTTTGTGTCTACCATGAGGATATGAGGACTCACTTGTTTACCAACTGGCAACTGTGATATACTAGATTGGGTGACATTGGTGAGTCTTCCCAGCACCCAACGAATTCGAGGTGAGCACGTGCACGCACCCCCACACAAATCGACCTAGGGGGAACTGTCTCAGCACTTCCTGTCTCGCTTACTCTACCTATTAGCAGGTCTCCTGAATATAGAGATGGTGTGATCCAAGCCAATGGTACTTTTCAAAATGATAATGGCAAAGGGTAAGGGCAAAGGGTAAGGGCATTTCAGATGCAGGGCTGGTGTCCACTAAGTCAATTGTGAAAAGAGCGGACGAGGCTCTGAATCTCAAAAAGTGGAAAGAATATCACATGGGATGTTGACTCAGATACCAAACGCGTCATAAAGGAGGAGCGACGTGAAATTTTGGGACTTCCGAGCGCGAGACTATCTCATGTTAAATTATCCTGTGATTCGAGGTGACTACCTGAACATCACGTAGGAGGAAAGGGCGAGTAGCAGCTCTCGACATCGTCTCCTAAGGATTTTGCCTTACTTTCTTGAAAAGAAAATTGGACCCACTTACGACTCGTCATGCAACAGGAAGGAGCCTGGGAGTTAATGGAAAGAGCAAATTTTTGCGTAGGTATAAGCACCCCTCGGAATCATGTCTTGCAGAGTTCATTTTCAAACCCAGCCTTCGTTCGGTCTGCAGTCGCTGAAGTGGCCGCTTTCCACCCCATTTAATCACCTCAACAAGACATTGGTCAGCAATTGGAAGTGCATGTGCTGTACTACCAGCAGCGGACGCCATGAATTCCAAAGCAATCTAACATTGTCCACCAAATCAACTTCTAGTACCCGCAAATCATCGCAGCCCGACTGCGCTCTACAACCCGGAGTTTTGCAAGTAGAATGGGTACTAGAACTAGAACTAGAACTAGAACTGCTCGCTTTCCAAAGCGGGCAAGTGATACCAAAGACGACGATCCCACCATTCGCATCAACAGTCACAATTGACATCATGCCCGCGATTTTGATACGATTAACAACAGCCTCGATAGCGTGTGCGTATCGCAGAATGGCTTCATCCGGTCCGCAACGTTCTAAATTGACCATCTTCAATGCGTCGATAGCCTCAGTCAACAGAGCATAGTCCTCACAATATTGCCCGTGCGCTTCGTCGATTGTCCAGGGGAAATTCCCTAACTCCTCTTCGTGATCGTCTATGGTACCAAGGTATTGCCCATCGATGGAAGTCTGTTCATCGTTGAAACTGAGTTCGTGCCGAGCCAGGGTGGCATCAAATGCCTCCTCATCGATTTCAAGTACGCTCGTGGAGGGCAGACCACAGTCGTTTGGTGTGCTTGCCATCTGGTACTTTGCTGTAGATGCCGAGCCTGATTCTGGGGCCGAAGCCAGGAATACTTGATCGCTATGCTCGTCGGCTTATATATCGTCTGAAGTTGATGGCGCAGAATGATCGGGAATCTGACGAGCACTTGTCAGCATGTACGTAACCTTGGACATCTCTCTCACGAGTTCAGGCTTCAATGTCCTGAAGGGATTTGGGGCAACGATATTGAAGAGACAATGGCTGAGGCTTCTACCACCAGTGTCCAAGGGTGCGTGCTAGATTCAGATGGTAGATCCCGATACATGGATCGATAGTGAGGAACTGGACCTACAGCAGTCATTTCGAAATCAATTTCGAGTGGACGTTCGGAGATGCTGATATGATGTTTCTGTGGATCTAGTGATGATCTGATATATGTCTTGAGTTGAAGTTTATGAACTCTTTTCGACGGACAGTGGTGATTAAGCAACTCCAGAAACAAAGGTATTTTTCCTTCATGTCGATAAAATGCAGTCGATGCCGCACACGCTTTAGAACCGCCATCGTTTTAATACCTTCAGAAGGGAAACTTCATGATCTCGAAGTCAAGAATCCAGGTTGAGTCTGGGATGAGTCTGGGATCACGAAGACAGAATCCCAGAAGTGAGATCCCAGAATTGAGATCTGGAAAACCGTTTCTCGAGAATCCGTCGCGGCTGGTCTGTTCGCCAAATGGGCGAATCATAAGCGAGCTCCAGGGGGGAATTTGTTGGTGGCTTGTTGACAATGACACCACCACTTCATCCTTGCTTGACATGGTAGAAGAAGGGGAAGCGCTCAGCAGCTTGGGACTGTCCAGAGAGGTTTGCTACTACTGTACGTTTTGGATGCCCAAGGGTCTAGCTTCATTCTCTCGCTCTTTGCGGGCGTGATGCTACTTCGACGAACTTTGGGATGAGTAGAAGCTACTGCACATTTTGCATACTAAGTGACTTAGCTGCATTTAGCCCTTGGTATGGTGGAGAAATGTGGAAAAGGTGATGCTCAGGGTTACAGAACAGGACTGACATATCTCACGACGTGGTACGCGAGTCCAGCGGAGTTCTCGTCCTTCACGTGAAGAGTAGACAAATGGAAGTAAGGATCACTTTCAGGGATATAGCAGGGGTGGACCAAGGATGTTTCAAAGATAGTTCTAGGATGGCTCAGGGATACTTCAATGGTTCTGGAATCGGTCAAGGATCACTGAACGCGAGCCATGAGCAAGACATTGAGGAACGGTATCAAGGTCAGGACACTCGGTAAGGGCGGCCATGCCAGACAAGCACATCCCCGTGTCCGCAAATCAAGAAGCTTGTTGTTTTACCCTGTAGACATGGTTACTTCGGTCCTTGTTGCAAACAGACAGACAGGAAGACACAACCTTCGTTTCTGGATCTAAGTTTCTGGATCTAAGTTTCCGGATTTCAGCCCTCGAAAGTACCACCGAAACAGGTGTGATCAGAGACAGTCACTCGTAATTAATCTGCTGAGATCAACGAAGGCAAGAGCTCAAAGCATGCTGAAAGTTGTGATAAATAAGAAAAGTACATTTTATGGTGAGATTCGACTTTGACGCCCTGATCAGCGATTCATGGAAGAATAAGAGTGAACCGAATTTTGCCCGTAGACTTCATTCCTTGCCTGTACACACATACAATTCGCGATAGAAGTCACCACAAATTCGAAGAAAACTGAAAGGGCCAACCTCTTGCCGCGATACCGACTGTTCGTTTCCATGCTGCAGGCGCCAGCCAATACAGCTCCAGGTCTACCCACCATTGCGTACTAAGCGCCCTGAACAGTATTTCTGGCTTCTCGTCGATCAACATTGATGCTTATAACTTGGCATTCTCAGGGTCTACGAGATGCCCAACAATTGCACGCAACGTTTCGAGAGCTCGAGAACCTTCAAGCAAGACCGCCATCTCGCTAAACAGATCACGTGCTACAGGCGTAACACATGTGAGAATTCATTTTCCTAACGTAACCATAGGTGACTACACAACTCAGGAACTTCTCCTCTCTATAGTAATCAGCTGTCTTCGAATTTGAAGGATCACAAGAATTTGGTCGAGCCCAAGTTTGGCTTAGTCACTGACATGCCGATCGATCTGAGTCTCCTCGAAAGTGCGGGGGATCTCCACTGAAGTTGACCCGCCGAGCTGTCCCCGCTCTCGCTTGGGTGCGTACAGTTGCCATTTTATCTTCATCGCAAGTAGCCGGATCAATTATGCAAATGTCCATTTAGCAACCACATAGCGAAAGTCTAACTCAGCCTCCCCCATAATTAGCCGACATGCCCGAACCACTGTTGATCTTCGAACAAACTCTCACATGTTCACATTCCTGTATCTCCTAAATTATACACATCATGCCGTCCTCAATTCAAGATATTCCAGCTTTTAAAAGCAAGTCACACATTGTCGTCCTGACAGATATTTGTAATGAGCCCGACGATGCGGAATCGCTCACGCGGTTCCTGCTTTATGCCAACGAGTTCCACATCGATGGCCTCGTTGCTACAACGTCTTTCTGGCAACAGAATTCAACGCACAAAGAGCAGATCCACCAAATCCTAGATGCTTATGCATCCGTTGAAGCGAATTTGAATGCTCATGTTCCTCCTTCACGTCAATACCCAACGGCCAATAGCTTGCGCGAACTGGTACGTGGGGGTATTGCAAAGTACGGAATGAACGGGGCACGTGGGCCATTGAACGAAGGAACAGAGCTTCTCATCTCAGCCGTAGACGCAATCACCGAGAATGATGGTCACATCTGGGTCTTGATCTGGGGTGGTGCCAATGTCCTTGCCCAAGCTCTCCTTGAGATCCAAAAGTCAAGATCAGAAGCCGAAGTCGCCAAATTCGTGTCTAAGCTCCGAGTGTATGCTATTTCAGATCAGGACGATGCTGGCCCTTGGATCAGGCTGAACTTTCCGAACATGTTCTACATCGCGTCCGTTCATGGCTGGAATGCATACGGGCTCGCTGCTTGGACAGGCATCTCTGGCGAATCGTACTATAATTTCAACCCTGGTGGGCCAGATACTGATCTAGTCACCAAGGACTGGCTGAAGAAGTACATCCAAATCGGCCCGTATGGCAAGGAAGCATACCCGGATCCAGTCTTCATTCCCGAAGGCGACACTCCAACTTTTCTCAGTCTTATTCAAAATGGACTGACCAATCCGTGCCGACCTGAGTGGGGTGGATGGGGAGGCCGGTATACCCTCAGTGACCTCACTGGAACCAGTGGAAATAGACACTACGGCGACGCCGCGGACATGGTTCGTGGTAAGGACGGCAACATGCACATTGGGAGCCAGGCGACAATCTGGCGCTGGAGACCCGCGTACCAAGACGACTTTGCAGCACGTATGCAGTGGACACTGAGCAATGGCTTCAAGACTGCAAATCATGCTCCCGTGGTGGTACTTAACGGAGACTCAGGACTCGACGCTTTGCATATCAAGACTGGGTTTGGCAAAACAGTCCACCTTGATGCTTCGCAGAGCTGGGATCCAGACACCTCGGACTCGTTGAGCTTCAAGTGGCTCCATTACAGGGAACCATCAGCCACGCAGTGGACCGTTGGGTATCAGGTACCGGAGCTCGAATTCAAGGATGAATCTGGTGGGCAAAGGAAGTGCGAAAAGGTGTCTATTCGGATTCCTGGTAGAGAGGAAGGAATGGTCTTCCCCCTGCATCCAGAGAAAGTGCACAAGTGGGGAGCAAAAACATATCATCTGATTCTGGAGGTAGTGGATGATGCTCCTTTCCCAATGCGAGCATATAGAAGAGTGTTGCTCGAAGTAGCAGATGATATAGCAGAATAGAAGACAATTCATATGGCTAGATTCCAATCCTAATCTTGGGCAACACCACCGCTCGCTCCGACCGAATCTCAATTGATGTCTCGACTCCGACTCGAGACTCTTGTAAACAAGACATCCCATCGATTTACCAATTGATGTCTTGATTATCCGCCACTTGTACCTTTATGCTCCCGAGCGTTACATCGGAGCAGAGCTGCAGCGCATCCGTGGCTTGTTCGAGCGGAAAAGTGTGCGTGATCAATTTATCAAGATTCAACACTCCTCCACTGAGTGCCGATATACCAGCCGGCCAGGTATCGGTATACCTATTGATAAATTTCAAGTTTATCTATCATAAATTGGTTAAACTGGAATCGAGAGAAGATCAGAATTGCTTACCTCGGCCAGACTGATATGCATGAAAGGCAAATTGTTCATCGTACTCTTGCCCACCCCGATGACCATCACGTCGCCACCTCTCCTACATGCAAAAGCACCCGTGATGACGCTCGACTCTACCCCTGTGCATTCCAATACCGTCTCCGGCGCATCATACTCACTCCCGCTTCCGAAAAGCTCTCGTACTTTTTTCGCATTTTCGACCGCATCAAGCTTTGAATCGACTTGATAAGTCTGACAACTCGGTACGAAGTCTTTCGCGAATGCAAGCCGTTTTGGCTCTAAGTCTGTGATGACGAGCGGATTTGCACCGGACGCTCTCGCAGCTGCAAGAGCAATGAGTCCAATAGGGCCGGCTCCGCAAATCAGAGCACTGCGGCCTAGGGACAGACGGACGCGTCTCAAAGCATGCATCACAACCGAGAGAGGTTCGAGGAGAGCACCTTGGGCGTAAGATACATTATCTGGGATCCTGGATGGATCTCACTTTTAGTGATATTCTCAAAGTGATGTCTTCTGAAGAAATGCTTACTTATGAAGCCACCTCGCAGGATGGACAAGGAATCGCTGCAAGCTGCCGTTGCGAGGATAGACACCAATGAATTGGACATCAGGACATAAGTTTGCTCGTCCATCTGAACAGGAGAAGCAGGTTCCGCAGGGAATCTGAGGTTCAATTGCAACACGGTCGCCTTTCTGGAGTTTCGTCACTCCATCTCCAACGTCGAGGACGATACCGGCGGCTTCGTGGCCTAGGATGCAGTCGCCGTCCACGGTGAGTGGGCCGATGCCTCCCCGTTTCCAGAAATGGATATCTGATCTTCGGAGTGTCAGGTTGACTTGTGACACATAAATAAATACTCAACATACCCACAAATTCCCGTTGTTTTTATGTGTATTAGTACTTCTCCAAATTGAGGTTTTCGTACGGGTGCTTCGACTAATTTTATTGTCTTCTCAGCTGTGACTTGCAAGCTCGGATTGGTGAGCTTTGACGACTTGACTTGAAATACATGCTCTCCGCCCCCGATATCATTTTTTTGTATCAACTTGACTTGTGGCTCGAGGTTATCGTGAGATACGTCGATTGTCGAAGGTGCCATGGTAGTTATCCAGTGCTTGATGCGATGATGCTAAGAGTCGTGAAGGAAGAACGTCCTCACGTTCGTATGCCAAATGTCCGAAGTCTAGACACATCATCTGGACTAAGAGAGTAAGGCTGGTGTTGATCGCTGGCTTTGCTCCACGGCTGGTGGCGTGGGGCAACCAGTTTCTCAATTTGGCATCTGGAAGCGCTGGCGTCGAACCCTGTACAGTACTGACTCGCTTGGCTCAAGTAGCTATTCCCCTCTGGCATTCGTAAAGAGGCAAAAAGCACCCACTGTAGCTACCAATCTTCTCCGGAAATTTTGTGACATCGAACTCCTCGAAAAATCACTTTTAAAAGAAAAGTCTTATGAGGACTTCCATCGGAGCATTTTTTTCTGAATCAAACGCCCCTGATAAAACATTGAAGTCGATTCTGAACTAGGCAAATGGCGACCATAAAGCTTGCATCTGGCCATGTAAATGAGCCCCCCTCCGGAGAAACATAGTATGGAGAGATATGAGGATTTAATCTGACATATGCTCGAACTATAGAACATGCCAATCGTAGGCTTTGGGCTGTGGAAAGTCGACCAAAATACAACTGCCGAAACAGTTTATGAAGCCATCAAAGTCGGCTACCGGCTCTTTGACGGAGCATACGATTACCAGAATGAAAAGGAAGCTGGACTCGGGATAAAGAAGGCTATCCAAGAAGGTATTGTCAAGAGAGATGATGTTTTCGTGACAACGAAGTTGTGGAACAATTACCACAGCAAGTGAGGAGACCCGGATCCTCCCCGCTGAAAGGAGATTCATGCTGAGATTCAACACAGAGAAAAGGCCAAGAAGATGGCTTATGCTCAGCGAGAATCCTGGGGCTTGGAGTACATTGATCTGTACTTGATCCATTTCCCTATCGCATTGAAGTATATCGAGCCAGAAAAGCTTCGTTATCCAGTATGGGGCATTCCTCTTCTCCAAAGTAGCGAGATACTGATAGAACATAGGGATGGTGGATGGACGAGGCTCATCAAGTCGTAGAGACTGATCGAGTTCCGGTCTCAGAGACCTGGCAAGCATTGGAAGAATTGGTCGATGAAGGCGTGGTTCGTTCTATTGGCGTCAGCAACTTTTCAACTCAGCTCCTCTACGATATGCTCACGTACAATCGACACCCAATTTCCAGCTTGCAGATTGAGCACCATCCATATCTTGTCCAAGATACTTTGATCAAGATGGCACAGGAGAATGGTATTGTCATAACCGGGTACTCCACATTTGGCCCGCAGTCCTTCATTGAACTGCCTCCTGCGTTCCGGAAAAGAGCCGAAGTAGTGCCAACATTATTCGAAAATCCTGTCATTCAAAAGTTGGCGAAGAAGTACGGTCGGCCGGCGGGTCAGATCCTTCTGCGCTGGGCAACTCAACGGTATGTGATCGTATATGTGCATCGAGTCGAGTTCGCATGAGACTGATATTACTTTCACAGTGGTATCGCCGTCATTCCAAAGTCCAACAATGTCGCAAGATTGAAGCAGAACTTGGAAGTGAACGACTTCTCGATGACCGATGACGAGCTGGCTGAGACTGCAGCTCTGGACGCGGGTTTGAGGTTTAATGATCCGGGATTCTACCTCGAAAAGCCCCTTCGCATCTTCGATTGAGGCCATTAGCAAATAGAATTAGTTCTGCATCATACTTGCTTCAGAGCGGTAGATCTTCTTTGTCGTATCCCCATAAGTCCCTCAGATCCCGTAGTCTCCAAGTGCCACTCCAACCAGTTTCCGCTTCAATCCGTTTGATGAGGTTCACGATCAATCTGTGCTCAGTTGGATGGCTGAGCAGTTTGCCTGCAAGCCACAGTGGTTGGATAGCATTATTTAAGCAACCATGATGTGAATTTGTCATCGAAATGCCGCATATCCTTCTGGCGTGCCACAGGCCGGATCCTAGGCGACTGTCGGCTAGATCAATGGACGGCGGCTTCATGTCAAGCAGAAGAAGGCAAGACGTATGGTAGAGCTGATTTGAGGATATTGCACATGGTGCGGCGAATAGTATGAATGGGAACGCCTCGGTTTGCGGATTGTGGTCTGCCGCAAAGTCCATTTCTCGCATCTCTTCTGGTCGCTTCTGCGCCCATTCTTGAACCTCGACCCACAGACTGTGCCACCTGTGTATAAAAGGCTGTCTACTGATATCATGATCGGGAATATTGTGATCTCTTCGTCGAGTCCAAGATAAGTGACACACTCGAGCACAGAGCCAAACAGCATAGTTTGCATACATGTCAGCAATCGCCGAGGAGCGAAACATATCGCCTGCTTCCGAAGACAGCACATTCGGTGGCAGCCAGCTTTCGAGGGCTAGCACAGAACTCTGCTTACCTTCCGACATAATGGAAGCACAGAGATCTAACGCATGTATCAATAAAAAAAATTGACAATCAGTTTTCCGGTTATAGATCAACGTACCCATTCGTGCATAGCACCAAAAGACAGCTTGTGGAATCCCAGTGACGAAGCCATGTATCCCATGGGATTCAAATAAGGCTGCGCAGCCATCCAAATGTTTTCTCCAATTCCTCGGAGCGGCAGACATCATTTCTAAACAGCAAAGAATCACACATGCAGCTAAAATGCTCGGATCTCGCGCTTGCAGCTGTGGTGTCAGAGAGGTGATTGCTTCATGGTAGAGCTGCAGGCTATTATGCTCGCCTGGAAGCTTCTTCTGACGTTCCATTTGACGTGCTGAGATGGCGAGAATCGCATATGTCAGAGGAGCAGATGTCTTTGCGAGCATGGGAACTTTCCTCCCGAAGGCTTGCTGTGCGTCGAACATGTCGAGCCATGGCGCGACTTCGTCGATGTAGTTCTGCAACCACAGAACCCGTTCCCCAGTGTTAACCACTGTCTTGATGTACGAAGATGGTGTAGTCGCATTCCTGTCAGGTTCCACACGACTGAAACTCCCCTCGTCGTCGACTGGACTTGCCGCTCGCGTTGGCCCTGCCGAGCGCGCTGTCTCGAAGAGCAATGTACGGAACTCTTTTTGCGACTCGATGAAGCCCGGGTTGTTTGAGTACTCATCGTGCCATGAAGTCGCCGAAAGGTTCATAGGAGAAGCGTTCAGCGCCGCATCATAGTCGCAATCATAATCTTCGGGTGCTGTCATGTTGCTATCCAACCATGTAATGTCACGAAGTAAGAGGAACAGCATGAAGACGAGGCAGGAGATGGGCGGAGAGACATGACTAAGCTGTCTCGACCATTCACAGCCTGAGATGTCGTCTAAGCGAAAGGCAACATCTGCGAGTACCAGACGATGTTTTTGCAGCCTGATTGTTATGAAATATACAGATCCAATTGGAACTCATTACTACATGACCCGCTTAATATCTACTGGAATGTCAAAACTAAGCGTGAAATCTGGAAGGCAGCCAACACAGTCTGAGCAATGACCCACGATGTTGCTCAGAGACTGAGATCCATTTTAGGATCATCTACCTAGATAATCTAGATGATCTTGATAATCCACGACAATTCAAGTCATCCATAGCTGAGCAGTACTGCAATCGATGGAAATTTTCTTTAATGGCGTAAATGACTTGCCTCGAGTACATAAGACGAGCTTCCAGCTTCTCATATCCATGATCGAATACTCAAGATCTACACCAATTTCACCTTGACGTGACAACACTATGGCTACAAGTTTATCTTTCTTTATCAACTGGACATCGACAGTCCACGATATGCCACAGACTACCCTATGGCTGTCACTGCATTCATCATCAATGCGAAGCCCACAAACAACACTCTTGTCGCCTTGACCTGGACTTCGCCACGCCAATGGACTGGTCACCCACCTTACAAGAGCACGAGACTCCCAGAGACCCCTCGCAGCTTATTTCAAACCGATTTGCTCCAGCATAATTATCCGCATTCGACCCAAAAGGTTCACGAGTTTCGGCTCGACGGCAACAAGGGAAGATTGGTTCTCTGAGAGCATAACACACCATTAGGTCCGCGCTGATATTGCTTCGAAGGAGAAGAGTCTGTGCGAAACCCAACAGCACGTGTAGAGATAGTGGCCTTGTCCTGATGACGCAGGTATTGGGAATTGCTGTTAAAAGGTTTGGAAGCGGGGTTGTGTTATTAGGTATCGAATCCGCTGTCCAGCTTCCAAGTCGCCACCATATCATCAACAGCCTCGCCCATCCGCAGTCCACTCTCCTTCACAAGGAGGTATAAACTCCTCAATACCTCTTTTCTCTGCTCATGATAGCTAATAAACCTCCCGGCATAGATCAGCTCAGCCAAGACCGTCGGATCGTGAGACCAGGTAGCATTGTTAGCTAAACAGACGCCGCAAATCTGCACAGCATGCCACGTCTGGCTTTTGAGAGATGATGTGGACTGAGAGACGGGCGGCTTACTCTCCAGGAGCAATATTGATGTGGTGTGGTGCATTATGGCTGCGAACATATCCGAACGGCATGTGTAAAGGATAAGTGGGAACTGGTGGGGTGGCGCTGAGCGCGTAGATGAAATCGGCAACGTGAGGATTGCTTGCATAGATAATGGAATTGTTTCGAACCATGCATGCGTGCGGTAGTAGAGAGATGTCCATGTTCTTGTTGTCGCATGCATTTTCGCGGGGTGAGCTAGCTCGGTCGAGAAGCAAAGCTGGGCCACTTCAGCGCATAGGAGTATTGATCGGCGAGTCCATTCTGGGGATTCGCCCTCTTCCGAGACTTCTGGCTGTATGTCGTTTTGGGGGTATTGAGATGGACTTCGCCAGGTTTCAACGGCGGTGATTGGCGGCGTCCTGGATGCTATCGCCTGTGCAAGATCTGGCGTATAGTAAGAATCATGTCCTCAACCAATCTTATAACATAGCTTGGCATGCCCGTGGGAGCATAAAGTCAGTCGAAACAACTTACCAAGTCTTAAGACTGCCCATGCTGCAGCCCCTCGATGGCCATGGGAGAATCCGTTGACACCGAGCGTTGCAAAGACGTCCACCCGATCCCTCAGTATGTCATTCCAGTGTCTGATCTCACATGTTATGAGCTCTCTTACCATAAGGAGTGTCTGTGTAGCAATTACTTCCTGACTATCGCTGTACAGGTCTGGTCCCATAGAAGCAATTGCAAGTGATGCTAAGTCACTGCCTCGACAAAGGACATTGTTTGGGTGCGAACATTGAAATTGCTGTTGGGCCGACAGTGCAAGGATAGCGTAGAGGAGAGGTATGAAACTGGTAGAAAGCCTGCAAATGTGGATGCCGAAAGAAGCATGAGGTGTACATATATCCTGCTATATGCCACGTCAACAATATGCCGAAGCGACAGATATGTTCTTTGAAGACACTTACTCTTGGCGCGACATGATCTACATAGTATTTGAGTAAAAGGTTACGTTCGATAGCAGGTATGATGGTATTTGTTGATACTTCTACTCTTCTAGTCGTGAAGACGGAGTCCGATGTCTCACCGAGTAATTGAAGAATACTACCGTCCCTTGTAGCATCCCGTGGACTTAAGTTAGTAGTAGGACTTGAAACTTGAGACACGAGTCGGCCAGGAATAGGTCCATTAGAATAGGACCGAGCTCTGGGGGAAGTCGGGTCATCATATGAAATGACTTCAGGACATTGGGCTACGACTAATGGAGGTGTATCAGGCACTTGAGGTCTGCGGCCTGTGTCAATTTCATCTTCTCTGGCATGAAAATCAGGCAGGGTTTCGTCGGGTACGTCCTGATGGTACTCTAGAAAGTTTTGTTTTGAATTGGGATGCCGATCCGTCCGGTCATTCTGCTCAAGTTGAGTTCCAACAGAGCTAGTGACCCAGGTTGGCGTTTCTTGATCAACAAACGGAAGATCTTCATCGTCTGCTAGGCCATCTAAAAACTATTCACTTCATTAGGACTTCGAAGTTTTTAATGGCCCTAAGCATATCTTGCCAAAATAGGGGAAAATCTAACCCTGATCTGCTTGTAAACCTTTGCAGAGGTTTTTCTTAGGCTATCTGCATCCTCTGGTACAAGGCTGAGGTGGTTGTTCGGGCGGAAAATGAGTTGTATTCCGTAACGGCAGACGATACCACGCTCCGTACAGTTCTGACACAGCGGCTTTCGTTCATCACCTGTATCCTCAAATGGCAGAGATCAGCTTCATACAACGGCAACAATACAATCAGAACCTTGTAATGTACTCACATTTCCTTCTCCGCTTTCGACAGGTCAAACATCCTTGTCGAGTCCTTTGGTGTGGAGTTGAAGGCATACCTGAGCTCAAAAAATTGAGACAGCAGATGACTGTGGTTGCTCTTGCCGGAGGAAAAGAGAATTATAGAATGGAAATTAAATGAGCAAGAGCAACCACCGCTCAAAGCACACCAGGGAAAGCACGGGACAGTCGAAGTAATGCAAGGCACAGAAACCCCACTTTTGCCTCCTTCGATCCTGTGAATGCTAGGATCTTCGAGTAGCAGAAGGAAACGGCCCTGACCTTCGCCTCAGCCGTGCATCATTGGCAAACCAGGAAGGCAATACTACCCCTCGCCCGGTAGAGTACGAGTACTCGGAAGTACTGGTGTGGCATTTGCTCCTGAACAAAGAGAAGGTTGAAGCCCAAGCGAGATTTCAAGCCGCTTTAGCGGCGTTAGCACTTGCTTTGTTAACGAGTCATGAATCCACTTGGGCGACTTTTCCTTCCTGCCACCCCCATGCTCGCTCCTCTGAACCCAACTGAATTCGTCAAGTTCTCCAGGAAGTCGGTTCGCGGGGCCCCATGGAGCTTCAGCGCTGGCCGGGGAGGTGCTCGATGATCGATCTGGAGTAAGTCTCCTCCGGCTTCTTCACAACTAGATCCACAATAATTGAAAGCTATTTCGGTGTCCACGCAATAGATTGGAATTATCATCAGTATATATACTGTGATCTTACCAGCTGATTTGACTATTCCGAATCTTGATTCTCGTTTTAACATCAGTACCACCTCGCACTGGCTCCTGCCAACTCTTCCCTAACACCTCTGTCTCTTACTCTTACTCTAATCATCCGCCCTTATATTGGCCGGTATGGAGCACTCAAGCAAGCTCAAATCCGATACCGAGCTCCTCAAGAGCGTCGAGCAGACCGGCAACATAGCCAACCAGCATGAGCATGAACTTGGCCCTCTGCAAGCGATCCGTGAGAATCCATGGGTGATGCTCTGGTGCATCTACGCCATTTGGATGCTTATCTTGAACAGCTTCGAGAATCAAGCTGGAGGTGCAGTGTTAGGAATACCAGAGTTCAGAAAAGTTCGTTTATGCACAACAGCCTACAGATTCAACCTCCTTACACGGTGTTACAGGACTTCGGCTACAAATTCGAAGACAATTATGTCCTTCCTGTTGCCTGGCAATCTGCTTTCAGTGGTGCGCCAGTTGCATCGTAAGTTGCATGAGGAACCCTTCTGCTTGAGAGCTCTGTGACTGACTCATGACTACTCTCAGTGCCTGTTTTGGATCTCTCGGAGCAGCATATCTTGCAGACCATGTGGGAAGAAAATGGGTATACGCACTAGGCTTGATATTTTCTTACGTCGGCATAACTCTTGAGCTGGTAGCAACGACGAATGCTGTGTTCTTTGGTGGAAAGTTTATCAAGTACATTCAATTCCTTGCCCCGCTTGCTGGAATGCAGGATGCTGATGCGCTTATACTAGTGGGTTCGCGACTGGTGCATTCATCACTATTTCTTTTGCGTACATTGGCGAGATCACACCGACAGTCCTGCGTGGAATCGTCAGCAGTGCCGCGGCGATCTCATTCACTCTTGGTCCCTTCCTGGTCGCACTCATCATCAAAGGAACCGGAACATATGGTAAGCATCTTTTGAATTTGAATTTGGGATGTCGATCTTGTGACTGAAAGGTATATCAGAGAGCAGATGGGCGTACCGTTCCGTATTCGTTGCACAATATGCTGTCGCCGCAATTGGGACAGTTTTCCTCCCATTCATGCCCGAGGTAGGCTACATGACCCCTAGAGCACTTTCAGCTCGCTGACTACAATGGTCACAGTCACCTTGGTGGCTCATCAGCAAAAATCGACAACACAAGGCTGTGAAGTCTCTCTACAAACTCGGCTATTCATCCGTTGAGACCGAACTTCACATTGCGCAGATCGTCGTAACTCTGGAGAAAATCAAAGACGAGACATCAGGAGTAACATACATGGAATGTTTTCGCAAAACTAACTTGCGGAGAACGGGCATCGCAATTGCACCTTATGCTATCCAGTGCTTTTCTGGCATTTACTTCGCTGCCAGCTACTCAACTTACTACTACCAACTCGCGGGTTACAGTACAAGCGAAAGCTACATCTTGCAGATTGTCCAGCAAGTAATATCCCTGATCGGCAATGTGATGTCGTGGTTTCTGGTTGAACGTTTTGGTCGCAGACCTCTGATGTTCTACGGGCTATGCTTCCTGACAGTCGACCTGATGCTCACCGGCGGGCTGGCCGTCGTTGGAACTCCTGGTGCCCTCAAAGGTATACTGATCATTTGTACACCCTCTAATTCTTGCTGACAATGTATAGGAACATGCTCTCTCATCCTCATTTACTGCTGGAGCTACAACGTGACCATCGGTGCCGTAGCGTACACCCTACTCTGCGAGACTGCGACATCTCGTCTTCGTGTCAAGACGATCGCAATCGGAATCTTTGTACAGAATGCCATCAACACCATGTGGGCATTTGTAATTCCAAAGATGTTCAACCCAGATCAGGCCAATCTCGGAGCGAAAGTCACGTTCATCTTTGGAGGCCTTTCTCTGTTGTGTTGCGTGTATCTGTGGGTGTATCAACCAGAAACAGCTGGGCGTACATACAAAGAGCTTGATGAGCTATTCGCGAGAAGAATCCCTGGGAGGAAGTTCAAAAGTACCAAAACCGAGGCTGAGATGGAGGGTACCCAAGCGAAGGAGATAGAGATGCAGGAGAAGGCGGAGGTGCACCACAAGGAATGAGAGATCGGTATGGCATCATCGGACGAAAAGAGGCTCACTTGCACAAGCGAGGATTCCCGTCGCAGAGTGACTGCACGTAAAATAGATGGACAGTCGGCCTCAAAAGAAATGCATCGGAGTAATCTACTCCTTGTCATTACTCCATTACATCCCGCGCTACCGAAATTGATATCTTGAACTATCCAAAGACTTCCATCATAAAGTGGTACTCAATATAGCTCTTGTCCTCCCTCGCTCTCCTCGTCAGAATCTGGCATCGATCGGCTAATTCATATCCAATAGGTGGGGCACCACAGAAGAACACGCCCACCTTCCTCTTCTTGATATGTATGCCCTTCTTGCCCATCTCTTTGTACCACTCAAGCATACTCTCATAATGCTCATCCATGATCTTCGCCAGATCCGGTCGTCCAAAGTGCGTCTTGTTCAGCAGACCAGTGAGCGGTGAGGCGGGGTGCTCTTCCGTCCGGTGACATTCGAGCAGGAAGCGGAAGACGTGCGTTGAGAGATTCTTGCGCTTTTGGGTGACGTGTGTGAAGATGTTGACGTCGAGGTGGGGGTGGGGATCGTTCTCATGCTCGCTCGCTGATCTTGAGACCTGGTTTAGGAGGTCGGAGAACCACTGGTGATGATATTAGTATGCGAAATCGGTGAGTTCGGAACTTGACCGAGAACTTACGAGAAGGTAATTCCGATCCTTAACGATCCAGTGGAAGTCCACTCTTCTAAATCGACCCTTCCGATATCCAACTGGACCCTTTTCACTTAACTCCGAATGGGTGTCAGACTGGCCGTGAGTGTGCAGATGCTCATCTCTGGCTTGCATATCGGCCAAAATTCCACTGAATGGAGTGACACCAATTCCGCTCCCCAGAACAATTGCTTGATCGAAGTCGTAAAAACGCTGTGCAGGAGCTCCGAAGGGCCCGTCTACTCCTATCTGGATCTGTGGAGGTCCATCCTTTGCAAAATCTCGGAGTTTCGAGGTCCAGTCCCCATCTGTCTTGATGTGCAATTGCATCTCGTTGCCGATACACGTAGACACTGTGAATGGATGCCACTGAAACCTCGAAATCTTGGGGACTTGAAGAAACACGTATTGCCCCGCCTTGTATGGCCACCAGCGGTAGTTTGGCACCGTGACTGTGATTGCAACAGTGTCGGCGTCGAGAACCTCGATCTTTGCTGGCATGTGAAGAAATCCATTCACGATTCGAGTGCCCCGCTCGACCAGGACGAGAAGAGTTGGGACAGCGAGCCAGTACCCCAGCATAGGATATTGGAGGAGCCCCTTCGTTCCGTGAGCGCAGAGCAAGCCAATTATTGGGAACATGAGAAGACTGAGAAGGATCGGATATCAGTATTTCCATGTCAATAATATTGAAAATCAGAAGATCGAGGTTCGGAGGTTACTTACTGGCCAAGCTGAAATATCTCGTAGCTCTTCTTCCTCACCACAGGCATACTCAATAAAGCCAGGATGTAGAAGAGTCCAAGAGCAGTGATACCACTCCAACCAGGTAAAGTAGCAACAAAGGCCCGGTATGGCTTGGGAACAGCGTCTGGACCAAGGACTGCTGCCACGTCATCTTGCTGGGCTGGTCTACTGCCGTAAAGGAAAGATCTAGAGCCATGGTCAGATGAATGCTCCAGGATATATGGCACAGATCACTTACCCAGTCAAATGTCCGATAGCATGCAAAGAAGCAAAGCTAATGGCCACAATGCTGATGATAATGTGGAAGCTCTGTGACAGATCCCAGTTGATGAATCGCGACAGGTAGTACGACTTCCGAGCGAACGTGGAGATATATCTAGACATAGATAGGATGAGGAAGAATAAGGTGGGATCTATTTCGTCAGCTGCCGAAATCGCGTCGCGGATCGATGCAACTTACACAAAACTCCCGCTGCAGTCTTCGCCATCACTACACCCCATCCAAATGCCTGGAATTTGTCAAATACGGCCAGACACTGGAGACCCGCAAGAGAACTTACATGTCGGTACTGCATCTGGGTTACGTACTTAACGCACTGCCATGTACCGAACGCGATTTGCATGCCCACAACCATGCCAACAAATAATACCTCAGGTCCTCGAACAGACCACCAAGCCCGGACTTTTCTCCCAATACCCATTTCCTTCATGAACTCCTTGTGCTCATCTTCGGCTTTCTTATCGGGTTCCATGGATGGAACCTTCCATCCTCTGACGATGTTCGCGAAGTCATCACGACCGATCTGATTCTTGTCCGTTCCGATCACACTCCTGAGGAACGCGTGGCGACGCTGTTTCTGCGCATCACTTTCATCCTTGTAATGGAGATTATGAGGTTTTGCTTGGGGCGCAATCTCTTTGTGCACTTGATCGAGCTTGAATTCTACCTCGTCATATTCAATGTGACCATTGTTGTTCTTGTCGAGATCGTTGATGAACGCAGTGATTTCCTTTTCTGATAGAAAATGGTCTTCAGCCATTTCTGGGTGAGGCGAGATGAGTGAAAAGATGTCTGAGCTGCCACAACAACATGCGCGGCGACAACATGATCATATATTTATCCCAAGGTGCTGTTGAGGCTGGGACTTGGCTCGGCTACGTAGGCCCAGTCCATTCCAAGCCTCCAAGGCCAAAAGACTTGAACGCAGAGTGCATATTATCTTGGCCTATCATCAGCTCACAATTGACCGGTAGTTTGAGATGGTGTTGAACCACAAGTCTAGCTCTGCGGTAGTTGTTCGTCCTAAGAACAAAGTTCAAACCAGAAGAATCTCCCCACGTTATCTTCAAAGACTCTTGAGCGTCATTCACACGTGCCTAAACTGAAGCCAAGACCCTTCGTAAATCTAGACTCTCGGCCAAGGACACAAGACATTGTGTACTACAAAAAGAGATTGATGCCGACCTTTTCCAAGTACACTCTATGTGCAGTCCATTGTTGCCACGTAGTTTCGAAGTACTTGGTATTGTGAGGATAATCGCAGATCACTTTGCTTTTTGTTTTCACACCTGGTAACCGTTCAACGAATAAGAAGGTTACGTTTGGTATCACAAATTAATCCTTGGGAAACTCGTAGACCCCGGAGGTGTACTAAGAACAGAGCTTTCATGTCATCTGAGCCTACCTTGAAGATAGAATGCCATTCTGAGCGCAAAGCAACTGTGAGTGCTGAAACAATTCCCAGGACTCCCTGAGCCGTTGATCTAACAACAAACTCTCCCACTATTTCACGTTGCGAACATCAAGTACGATCATCCTGTTTATTTCTATCTTGTACTAAATTCTGGAGTACAGCCTGCCAAAGCCAAAGGGAGACAAGGAGGGATGCTTATCTGAATGTCTCGATTGTGTTTTGTTGATTGCTGATAGCTTTTGGCAGTTGTGCAGCTGGCCTGTAAGCGGAGGCCTTCTGCCCACGCTGTCGTGTCACTGCCCAATAGCATCGATTGTTGAGACATCAGGCTGCACTCAGTTCTGTGGCGTCCCGGATTCAGCAGGCCCGTATCACGGACGACGACGAGGCTCTGGATGATAGGCGCAAGAGAAAGTAAGAATAGAAGACTTGCCAGTCTGCCCTTATCTCGAAAGCATATCTCTTTCTTCCTCTATTCACTTCCAATTTCGTTTTCTGGCTTTGGTTGTCGCCACTCACCAAACAAAACATCGTCTGAAGTGCGGACTCCGGGACGATCTGTTGCAGCCGGTGATCGAGCCAAGCGGTAACATTGAGACAACCGTGTTGTTCATTGTTCGACTTTCAGACTATTGTTAGCCACGATGGAACGAAGTCTCTGACCTTGCTCGACCTTGCTCTTGTTACAGTAGTTACAGTTGTGCTGAGGAGTTCATTCTTGGCCGTGCTAGCCTGGTTTGGGCGAGCTATTACAAGCTCGAGCTCGCTTCCAGAATATTTCCTCTCCTGGGTCCCTGGCTATCCAACCCAGCGTTACGATTCAGACCGAGGACGACATTTATCAAGGCCATCCTCGCCCACCGGAGATCAATTCTTCAGTGCAACTTCATCTCCATCTTCAATTCGATTCAACACCTCCTCTTCGGACGTCTTCCGTGTCTTCGGTATTGGCATCTCTTCGTGTCACGGGTGGAAAGCCGCCGTTTGCACGCTACAAACTCTCGGTCGGTCACCGACTCACGTCAAAGACCGACACCTTTAAGAGTCACATCCAATCACTCCGAGACCCTGTCGATCTCAAGGAGGAATGCCTTCAGCCGTGCTCCACGAGCGCAAAGCTGGTGCTGTCCACATTTCTCCCAGTAAGTGTCCACAAAAGACCCAGAACTATTTTACCTCTTTGCAGATAAAACCCCATCAAAAGATCCACTGTTGACTTACTCATGTGCAGCTAAAACGGCCCAACACTCGGAAGTTGCAAGGCTTGCCATGGTCAATCGCGTCGCAACCATGGCGGCGAATCCTCCCCTCGAGAATATTACCAACAACATCACTCTTCCAAGACCTGCTCATACTCCAGAATCTCTTCTCGCCCCTCCTCCAGCAATCTCTGCCTTGGGACGCGCTTTGCAGAACCTCAACATGCAGAGCCCTACTTCGCAGAACGGATCCTCCCCCTCATTCACCCCAGATGCCAGCAACCCCTCCACGGCTCCCGGAAGCCCAAGATTGTAAGTCATCAATTGCTTTCTTATCCATGATCTTGGGCTGCAATCTGCAGACCAACTTGTGGCTGCTCTCGAAAGGTGTTGGGTTTGCCTCTATGGAGTAGCCCACTCCCGAAAGAGTCACACCAAAGTTTTTTGTGAACTTGCCATTGAAGAAGAGCCTTGCTAATTTACAGATAGACCTCCAGTCCGACAGAATTCGGGCACTGCGACTCCAAGAATCAGACCACCAGCGACGACCTTGAACATTCCTGGCATGACCCGTTCTCGAGTCTCGCCAGATGGAAAAATCGCACAAAGGGACGTAGGCGCAAAGTTAGTCGTTGTGATGGTTGGATTGCCTGCCAGAGGAAAGTCCTACATTACAAAAAAGATCCAGCGATACCTGTCCTGGCAGCAACATGAGTGCAGAATTTTCAACGTTGGCTCTCGAAGACGAACAGCCGCCGGTAACGGACCTCAATCGCCCCCACAATCACCTCCTCGTTCACCAAAGGTTACGAGAACTTTGCGAACAGGATCCCTTGCTGGAATGGTTGATGGTCCAACACAAGCTGCCCATATTCTTTTGAATGGCGTTTATCCAAAGGAAGAAGACCCAAATGAATTGGCCAAACTCCCGAGTGCCGACACAATGGAGCAGTCTGCACAATTTTTTGATCCCAAGAATGAGAAGGCATCACAAATCAGAGAACAAGTTGCTTTGTCAACATTGGATGAACTGCTTGACTTTCTCCTGAACCAAGGCGGTTCCGTTGGCATTTTGGATGCTACAAACAGCACGATCGAGCGCAGACAAGTTTTATTCAAGGCTATCAAAGATAGGGAGCCAAAATTAGGCATTCTGTTCATTGAAAGTGTCTGCGAAGACGAAAAGGTAAATCACTTTTCATTTTGGTTTATGACCTAGCAGCTAACAATTTGCAGCTGCTCGAAGCAAACATGCATCTGAAGCTCAAGGGGCCAGACTACAAAGACAAGGACCCTGAAAGCTCACTCGCTGATTTCAGAAAGCGTGTTGCGGCCTACGAGAGCGCATATGTGCCCCTCGGAAAATACGAGGAGGACAATAACATGCAATACATCAAGATGATTGATGTTGGTCGCAAGGTCGTCCATTATCGCCTTCAAGGCTTCCTTGCTGGTGGAATTGCATCATATCTTTCCACCTTCAACCTCTCACCAAGACAGATCTGGATCACTCGGCATGGTCAGTCTCAGGACAACCTCGCTGGAAAGATCGGCGGAGACTCAGAACTCACCGAAGCCGGCCACAACTACGCAACTGTTCTGTACAACTTTGTATCAAATAAACGTGCCGAATGGGAGATTGATCAGAAGCAGAGAGCTCTGACCGAGGCTGCTCTCCCAATGCAAGCGGGTGACCAGACACCCCCATATCCTGACATCCTCGGAGAGCTTGAAGAGAAGAATTTCTGTGTGTGGACCTCCATGCTACAACGCAGCATACAAACTGCAGAGTGCTTTCAAGATGACGACAATTACGACGTCAAAAACTGGGAGATGCTCAAAGAACTCGATGCCGGTACGTTCGAGGGCATGACTTACGAAGACATCGAGAAGAAATTCCCCGAGCAGTATGCGAAGCGAAGAGCCGACAAGCTCAGCTACATCTATCCAGGTGTCGGCGGAGAAGGCTATCTGCAAGTCATCAGCAGACTTCGGGACATGGTCCGTGAAATTGAGCGGATCAAGGATCACGTCCTCATCATCGGCCATCGTTCGGTGTGCAGAGTCCTGATGGCATACTTCATGGACCTTACGCGAGATGATATCGCCGACTTGGACGTACCACTTGGTATGCTCTTCGCTATTGAGCCAAAGCCATATGGTATCGAATTCCACGCTTACAAATACAATTCGGACGAATACACATTCGACGAACTTCCTGATTACAAGCCACAGAAGGCCATTGGTCATACCAACTAGCAGCCTTTTTCTATGTCTTTATTTTGTTTTTCTTTCGATTTTGGGGGACAAGGTTCATCGGCGCTGAGGATCGAATTGTACGGTCTACATGGCAATGAGCACAGGCGTCCCGGATATTATTTGCTTCGCATAGCGTCACTACATACGGGAGCATACGAGGAGTCAGGTTTGGCAGTTGGACGAGATACGATATGTAAGAATACTGTGAGATATGAGATGTGGACTTTGGTGGATCAAGGTTGAATGAACAGAGGCAATGAGATGGCATAGCTTTGGAGTCGGGTTTGTTAGATGATTTTGCTTCGATTGTTTGCTCGCGCTTATACCCAAGAGCGTGGCGAGCGATCTGAACGGCTGCTAAGAAATGGTTGCTGTATATGAAAGAAGGCTGTACTTAATAATACTGGCTGTCGGAGGCCGCAATCTCCAAGGACAATAAAATGACATGAAAAGCATGTATCTTGCGCTACCTACTTGTGCCTTTTGACATATCCTGGCACTAGGCTTGAGGCCCGCACCTAATCTTGATGGCAACTTTGCATTATTGATAGGTTTGAGATCATGTTTAGTATGGTTTGCGAGTCGAATTGTGTAATGTTTGTACGAGGAGAGCAGATGATCAATGGACGCCTCGGTCCGCAGACCAGCATCTGTTTTCGGCGCTTTCGCTTCCAACGCCAGGAGCAACGACATCCGAACCTTCATGGATTGCGACCGGAATTGAACCCATCCTGATTCCATCCACTGAGCAAACTAACGACGACGAAGTCCCTGTCGATGGACCTGCTCCCCTGGGCCTTGGGTAATCTCTACCTATCAACCTGACTATCGCGACAGCACCAACGTCCAAGTCTCGTATTTCCCTTCAGCCTTGTAAGTTTCAGCCCCGCCAACCCGCAGCATAACAGACGTCTTTATTGTTTGCTTCGAGCACTGCAATTTCTTTACCCAGTTTGCTTGTTCCCAGCTCGTCTCAGCTAACTCGTTTCTGCCTTTCTCAAAGGCTCTTTCAACTCGAACCTGTCCACATAAAGCCGCCCCTCGACTTGTCTTTCTCCGTTCTCAGCCTCGCAGCTTCTGCACCACGTCCCTCATCCTCGGGACCCCTCTCTACGAATACCGAAAGCTCCATAAACTACGAGAGTACAGGCTGGAAATCATGTCTTCTGGTTCGAAGAAGCGTAAGCTTGGGGAGGACGTATCGAAGTTCTATGCTGTGCGCACTGGTAGGACGCCTGGTGTATACATGACCTGGAAGGAATGCCAGGACCACACTGCAGGATTCGGGGGCGCTGTGTGTATGTACACCTCTTCCCTGAACTCTGAATTTGGGAAGACCCCATACTGATTTGATTATGACAGACAAGTCCTTCCTGACAAAACAAGAAGCGGACGATTTCGTGGCTGGGAAGAGCAAGTCGAAGCCTGGACAGGAGAAGTTCTATGCTGTGGCTGTGGGCCACAAACCTGGTGTCTATACCGAATGGCCGGAGGCGCAGATGCAGATTAATGGTGCGGAGAAGCCGAAGTATAAGAAGTTTGAGACGAGGAAAGAGGCGGAGGAGTTTGTGAAGAGTGGTGGGAAGATGCCTACGAAGGCGGCCGCTGCGAATGGTACAAAGACGACCAGGGCAAAAAAATCTGAGAAGGATGACGAGGAGTTAGAGGTGGAAGAAGATGAGGACGAGCCGTCTGCGAAGAGGTCTAAGACAAGTGCCGGCGCGGAAAAGAAGTCAAAGTGGTTGAGCATCTATACGGATGGAAGTGCGTTGGGCAACGGGAAGGCGGGTGCGGTCGCTGGAGTTGGAGTCTTCTTTGGAGTCGGTGACAAACGGTAGGTCTATTTGTTCATTCTCTACATTGCTCTACGTACTCACAAACTCCCAGCAATCTCTCCGAAGCTCTCGATGGCCCAGTACAAACCAACAACCGGGCAGAGCTCACTGGTATCCAGCGCGCTCTCGAGATTGCCCCAAAAGAGAAACACGTCGAGATCATCACGGACAGTAACTACTCAATCAATTGTGTATCTGTCTGGTATGCAAACTGGAAGAAGAGGAATTGGGTCACCTCTGGCGGGAAGGTAGTTGAGAACCAGGATCTGATTAAAGCAGTCAGAGCTTTGATCGAAGAGCGTGAGGCGTTAGGTGCTGAGACTAAGTTTACTTGGATCAAAGGCCACAATGAAGATCCTGGAAATACCGCTGCTGATAGACTCGCTGTTGCAGGAGCGCAGTCCAGTCGTTAGTATGTGTGATCTTGTGGAACTATGACTGGCTATTACGATGGATCAGGAGCTGAGGGCTACTGAGCTGGGTGTGGACGATATGGGTATGATGAAAATAGTTTCTCTACTTTGGCTCCTCAGGTCTGATTCGGGATTATGGCAGCGAATGGGATGGCGCTGAAATGAGGGAAGAGCTGTATGAATAATGGGAATTATTGCGGTATGGAATTCTTATTTGTGTTTTGGGAGGCATTCAATACCCAGCGTCAGAAGGACGAGTTTTTTTTTGGCTTGCTCTTCTCTACAGTATGTTGGCATCAGCAGATAGATTTAGATCGATTCTTGCGGCTTGTTGCTATGGATTGATGGGATGTATCTTCACTTGCTACACTTGATTCTGAGGAACCATTGCTGTGAGCTCTGTACGGTAAGCCGGCTTCACAACCGAGATTCAGCGATCTCTGGGCTTCCTGGCTCGTCCCTGTTGTAAAATGCTCACTTTGTTGCATTGTCAACAGAGGAAATCAGGTATGGAATGGCTTGAATGTCGAATTCGAGTTTTGACGATTGCATAGTGCCCGTTGTTACCGCAGCTTTAGGACAATCAAACAGAACCAAAGCAGAACTGTCATATTCTTCATCACGACGACTTGAAATGTATCTCATTGCTTGCTTCTTGGGAGACTCGAAATCCTAGCGAGTCATGTAGCTCCAGGGGTCCACGAGGATGACGCCCACCGCCTCCTTCCGCTGTAGAAGTGGGGCAGAAGATAACAAAACATGAGAGCGGGATTTTCTTCTGATGCATTCTGTTCTTTCCTGTAGGACTTGTACAACACGCCAACAGTCACTGTACTCGACCCTCCTAGCTACATAGCACAGCATATCAGTAAATATAAACACCTTCGTACCTTCTCTCCCGAACAAAAGAGTACAAAGTGGCGGTTTTCACCCCGTACTTGAACGACTCGAAACGACAAATCTCCAATGATTCAATAACATTTGTGGAATACCCTCCGTACGTAGACTCGCTGCTAGATCTGAAGAGTAGCGAGGACGACTCGGGAGTTAGTTGACAGGATAATTGGATCCAAGAATACACTTGACGCTGGAGACTGGATACCGTTGGATAGATAAGTCTCGGCGAAGATTGGCATACATTGGCAACGAAGCTTGGTGTTTCTAGGCGATCGAGTCAGATTAATAAGATTGGAGGGAAGAGGAGCCATGCCTACGCTTGCGATTACGAACTTCAATGTTGTGTGTTCGGTGCTGGGCGGGTTCATTACGCTGTTCGGGCTGGTGAGCTATTTGTTCAAGGAGAAGTTTTATCTCTCAGAAGCGCGTAGGTGCTCTCATTTTCTTGGCATTCAGATTGAAATTGGACCCTTTTGTTTGTTGATTGCGGGACTCGACATTGAATGACAATTATGATCCATTTTTATTTTGCATTTGCTAACGATAAATAAAAAGTGATCTCTCTCCTCGCCGGCGTCACATTCTCTCCTCATGCTACGAACTTTGTCAAACCTCTTGAATACGCTGGCTCGCAAGAAAACCTCAATACAATAACTTTGTATTTCAGCCGTTTGGTCCTCGGCGTACAGCTCGTTCTTGCAGGCGTTCAGCTTCCCAGTCGCTATCTGCAAAAAGAATGGAAGGCTCTCGCTCTCCTCCTCGGTCCAATCATGACCTGCATGTGGATTGCTAGCAGTCTCATCATCTATGCCATGGTGCCTCATCTACCATACGTCCATGCTCTCGCTGTCGCAGCGTGTGTAACGCCCACGGATCCTGTCCTGTCAAATTCCATCGTTAAAGGAAAGTTTGCAGACAAGAATGTTCCCAAGGATTTGCAGAAGATTATTGTTGCGGAGTCAGGTGCGAATGATGGATTGGGATATCCATTCTTGTTCGTGGCGTTGTATTTTGTCAAATATACGGGTCATGGAGGTCTAGGTCAGGTATGTCTTTAATTTCTGGGAGCGATGGAGCGCTTCGCTGACGTTCAAAAGGAAGGAGGAGCTGGCAAAGCTTTGGGAATGTGGTTTGGAGAGACGTGGGGGTACACGATCCTCTTGTCTCTGGTGTATGGAGCGGCCGTCGGCTGGATTGCCAAAGAGCTACTGCATTGGGCTGAGGAGAAGAAATTTGTGGATCGGGAGAGCTTCTTGGTGTTTGCAATCACGCTTGCATTGTTTATTGTTGGCACTTGTGGTAAGTCGCCGCCTAAGGGCATTTTTGCTGAACTCAAAAATGTCTAATTCCAAATAGGTATGATAGGATCTGATGATGTCCTTGCTTGCTTCATTGCTGGGAACACCTTTACTTGGGACGATTGGTTTCGTCTCGAGACATTGGACGATTCCCTGCAGCCGACCATCGATATGCTACTCAACTTATCAATCTTCATCTGGTTTGGAGCCATCTGTCCATGGCATTCGTTTGTTAGTAACGATATCATTCCGATCTATCGATTGATATTTCTGGGGGTCTTAATTTTGCTTTTGCGGTCAGTATCAGCAATCTGTGCGCATGGTAGACTTCGCTTACATTTCCCATCTAGACGTTTGCCGATTGTTTTCGCCATGCACAAATTCATCCACCAGATTGAGGAAAAGAGACAAGCGATCTTCGTCGGATTCTTTGGTCCTATTGGCGTGTCCGCTATCTTTTATCTGTACATTAGTCTTGAGTTTCTGGAAACTATTACCGTGGATGGTGAACAGAGGGAGGATGCCAAACGATTGGGAGACACCATCATGATCGTGGTCTGGTTTCTGGCCATATGCAGTATCGTAAGTCCACACTTCCTGAAACAGGAATGCCTTGACCGGAATGCCGGTAACTTGGAATGATGCTAAAAGCAATTCTAGGTTGTCCATGGGTTGTCCATTCCTCTCGGGAAACTCGGCTTCTTCCTTCCACGAACTCTTTCACGAGCTTTCTCCCAGAACAATGATGAACCTGGTTCTTTCGCTATCAGCAACTATAGCAGATCATCGTCAATTGCTGGCGTCTTGAGACAGCGTCGTAAGAAGCCATCTGGAGCGTCAACTCCGAACGGACCTGCCTCCGCCTCCGCGTCAATGCCCGACAGGCCAGTTTTCAGGATTGGAGGAAGAGCCATTGCAGATGGAGGTCGTGAAAGTGCGAATGGAAAAGGAGACTCTGGTCCTTCTGTCAGTGGTGGTTCTGGAGAGCGTGACGGACGACCAAGTACGCCACCTGCTGTTGCATTGGAGCGGACAATTCGTTTTCCAGATGATGAAGAGAGAATTCAAATTGCAAAGTGAAAGGGGGAAAGGATGAACAAGGAGAGGAGAGTATAGGATATCAAGAGGACTGCGAGATACAGCTTTGTACCTTGTATTGCTGTGGGCTGACTTCGCCATGATACAACGACTTGTGGAAGTATCTCGGTACATTACCGAGACTGATCGATTGATCACAATCCAGTAAGAGGAGGGTGCTTGAAGCAGAGAGGTACATAGGTACATATATACATAGATTTATCTCACTCCACGAAGCACAGGAAACAAGTGATATGACAGGACAGGAGGAATTCGGACAAATCCAACAGACGCCGTATAATCCCTCCTCCTGCATCCCCAACACACGCATCTACCTTGTCATCCTGCACACCTGCATGCATGCAAATGCACGCAGGAGCTCGGGTAAGGGAAGAGGAGATAAAGATATCTTCCGCTATCAACTTATCAGCTCAGCGCCATGCGTCTGTCTGTATGCATGACAGCCGTTGTGATAATATGATGTGGTATGGCGTGGTAGGACCTAGGACATCATTGGTATGCACAGCTCTTGAATAGACGCCATACTTTGTATACCCGGTTCGGTCAATCTGCCTTGCTGCGATTGCGGAGGTGTCCCGTGTTTGGAAAGAGTGGTAAGCTCACGCTCGCCACACTTGCCTATTGTGCTGGATGAGATGGATGTTGAGGCGAATTTGCTTATCCTTGCGATCTTGGCTTCGGATGGGATGGCTTCTGCAGCCGGGAGGGTCATGGAGAGTTGATGGATGCGGCATGTTCTGCTACTCCATCGATGGATGATGACTTGCATGATTGGCGTGGAGGAGAGTGGGAAGGAGTAGCTTCTGATGTTAGGGATACTAATTGCTGATTGATGAAAAGCTAAAGAGCTTGGAAACATTAGGTTGGTTGATTGGATTACAGAATTTGGGTCTCAAATTGTGAGTTTTGAATTAGATTATCTTGATAAGAAGCTGTAGTACTAGGTCGAAATAAAGACGGTGATAGGTAGTTGGAAGTTCTTGGAGCTGCGAGAAGAGGCAGTGTAACCACTTTCGGTTGAAGCATTACCCCGAGCTGGAGCAATGGCTCGCTACAATACTCAATAACCACAGCTTTCAATAGCCGTCTGGATTTCATGCCGAACTTTGGCAGTTATCAAAGAGCAGACTCCGTCAAAAGCCTATTGAAAATCTACGTGGACTCCTCCTCGCATTAAGACGTGGAGGCTGAAGGTTTTGCCGTTTTCTCCATCCGAATGGGCGTGGGACAAGTAGATAAATTTCGAGTAATAGACAGTAGAATTTGTAAATGTTCTAGCCACAATTTAAGGCTTTTACCTCTTTCGAAGGTGTGAGCTTTGGCTTCCTGAATTTCGATCCGCACCTCTTAGGGTGGAGTGATACGTAATTAGCTGGTGGTGTTGCATAAGGATGGCATGGCACCAGCCTTTTCGCGTCGATAAATTCTCCGTTTGGGAAAGCCTAGCCGTTTGGCTCGAGATATCTTATCCTTATTATGCATGTCAGTGTTGGTAGGGCCCATGAAGGACCGAATGGGAAGGCGAGGTTGGTATGCACAGATAAGAAGATGAAGAAGAGGGGATGTATGTGGATGTGGATGATGCGGGTTGAGACGGATACGGGGTCTCCAAAACCGTTGTATGGACTCTGGAGGAGCGAATTGGTGTTGTCAGTAATCTGTTGCTAATTTAATCGAGTATAATTCTGCAGCTAGACCCAATTACCTGCAAAGCGATTGTCTGATACGGAAAACTGACGTCTTGAGGAGGAGTTCGGAAGAGTAATCTGGAGATAGGTGCATGCAGTAGCGGCTCCTCTATCTGCACGTTTGGGGAGCAGCGAGGCGACTTCGTAATCCGTGTGGTGGCCACAGAGCAAGCTGTGGCTTGAGAGCAGCACCTGGTGGGTTCGAGGGTGCGAACTACTGCAGTTCTATTGTGCCCTACTGCCAGGCAGGAGGGAAAATTAGACCTGAGCCGTCTTGGAACCGCCGTTCGATGGGTGCTGGGCCTTGTTTGTGTTCGCTTCGTTTCTGGTGTTGCCTGAGGGGTTGAGGATGGGCAAAACGGCGAGGATTCCCGCGTGGCTGGATGCTAAGATCTTGAGGGTTCTTGGGGTGACCAACCATCTTGATATCTTGGCGTTACAACCACCAGGAGCTGGCCAATGTGGAGGGGTTTTGAGGAGATGGGGGGATGGGTGATCGGCACATTCAGGGACGGTGGTGCAAAGTGATATCGATGTCGGAGTTGGAAGCGAAAAACAGTAACAGGGAAATCTCATAACCATCTCGATCTGGAAAAGAATGCTCGCAGTAACACAGAATGATGACACAGTAGTAATGAAAATCATTCAATTGATGTGTGCGCGTCGGGACTTTTCGTGGGATAAGGGGAATTGGCAATGGAAGGGCTTGGACAGCTGGTGAGAAAGGGACATCCTGTCTCTCTTGTCCTGCGTCAACCCTTGGAGCATGGCAAGTGGCAGCCAGAAGGTGGGCTTCGAAATCCATGCTATCCCCATCCATGCGTTTGCATTACGGCGTGGTGTATGAGCGGCGGTAATAGAAGGAGTTCGGGGAAGAGAGGAGGAGGAATGACCATCTCACACGTCGATATGACCCTTCTCATTGAATGGAGAGGTTCGACTCTGGTGGTTGAGGTGGGGTTGGCGAGTATGGACAAATTACAATGTTAGACCTTGACTTACCGTATACTACAACAACTCTATGTACTTTACAATATACCTTTAAAGTCATAGTAGCAATTTGGTTCTTTTATTTTTCCACCAAAGCCAGATAGTCAGTACCCTCACGATTTCTTGACTTCTCGAGCCCTTCCTTCTCCTCCCGCCCTCGACTGATCCACGTCCGCCCGCACTACCAACATCCCTCGAGCCAATCAGAGCCTTCATATCACAGTACAGAGGTCCACAACAAATTGCTGGACTCGCACTGCACTGCGCTTGCACCTCTCAGCCTGCTACGAGTGCGAACTCCACACTTCGTGACCGACAAACTCGACCTCGTGAGGAGACTTGAGTTGTAGCCTCAGGGTCAAGCAGACCATTGCTGGCAAACACAATCGACAGGAGAGGCATCCTCAACAATTCGACAGGCCAGATCTCTCGCACCCAGTCCTCGTCATCACTCGACACAAATTCCGCCAGACAGCGGTGACGCCTGGAATACGCCTCCCAACCTTCTTCCTCGACTGAAAGAACAGAAATCCCAGCATGCGTACGTGAAGGAAGGAGTACAAGACAAGTGATTGCCTACATATCGCGTCACTAGACTTAGCTTCCAGAGGAGGAGAAACAATTCGCAAGATCAACACAGGAAGTCAATTTTCGCGGCGGTGCATCTGGAAGGCGATTTCTCCCCGACCTGCCAGGACGACTTCGACCTGCGCATCCAAAAAGGGTCATGCCGACGACGACAGAGCCTGTCTACTCTGCGAGTTCACCCCCCTTCATCTTCGATTCGGACATGTCAGGACGACTCGACGCGGACCCCGACTTCGAGTTCTTCGATTCCAACCTCGAGGGTGTTAGCAGCCCTGGCTTCTTCCTAGCGGAAGACCTAGCGACAGACAATTCACAGTACCTCACGAATTTCGGTACTCCCAATCCCGCGAACCAGAAGAGCCCTCTACCTGATCACAGCTCTTTGCTGGACACGAGGGTGCCACAGTCGCTTTCTGCGCCTTCGACTGCATCTCCCGCGGGCTCATACCAAGACTCATCCTCAGAATCATCTGGATACAAGCGCAAATCTAGCTCCGACTCTTCGCGGTCAGCGCTGACTTCAGCCGACATTATGATGGCCGATACAGATATGGGGGATTGGAAGGTGGAAGATTCTCTGCTTTCAAATGATTCCTCAAATTATGGCGGATTCGAAGGAACCATCAACCCTGCGGATATGAGCAACTTCGAATTCAGCGACAAAACTATGGAGAACGATTTCGATTTTGAGAGCGCTGCGAGCAGCCCAAGCCCGTTTGGAATAGGACCGGTCGACTCTCCAGAAATGCCAATTATCAAACAGGATACGCCAAGAAGACATTCTCCTTTGATCAAATCGAAATATATGCACCATGATAAAAGAAACTCAGTAAGTTCTGGCCGGCAGAAAATCAATTGGATTTGCTAACAATTCTGCAGCAACATTCGGTTACCCAGTCCATGAACGGTCTGACAACTGCAGGTTCCAGGGAAGCTTCCCCGCTTTCCGCAATGGTTACGAGCCAGGAGTCTTCACCCTCAGCCTTCTTCAATAATTCGCCTTCTCCAGGCAATACTGTTGATTTTATGAATACACAAATGCTGGGGGGACCGGTGCAGAATCCGGGCTGGGCCGCAGGCTTCGGGGGCTATCAGAACAATGGTCTACCCGCGTTGCAACAGGGACTCAATCCACAACAGATGCCACCGCGAATGGCTCCGCAACCACCTTTCGCCCATATGGGTCCTCCATTCAAGCCTGTTATGACCCTTCATCCTACCCCCTTGAAATCTCGTGTAGAGACCCAAATCCCCATCAAGATGACCCTGTTTCCCATGCCACCTGGTATTACCAAACTTCACCTACCAACCCATACAATCTCGAAGCCGAAGCTACTCGCGAAACCGACTCCTGCTCGGTCGCCAGATACATTAGAGCTGTACACATCCCTGGTCTGTACAAGTGCAATGCAGAATCCAGAGGCTAGACGGCGCGCTTTCGAGCGAGCAGCTTCTGGAGAGCTTCCTTCGACGGAGGAAGCCTCTCCAGGCGAGAGCGGATCCGACGAAGATGACGAGAACAAGCCTTTGAATGGTGGAGACGTCAAAATCTGCGTAGGGTGTATAACGAGAGAAAGAAAACGTGCTGCCCGTAAGAAAGTCAAGAAGGTCGAAGAAGAGGAATCATGGCACAAAGATGAGGCGAAGCGAGTGATTGTCTTCAATACCCATGAAGTCAAGGAGTGGCAAGCACCTACGAGCCAGCCTCCTTCTGAAGCTACTGGTGATCGACCAGAACCTTTCGTTCCTGATGGTGCGATGCAAGTGGACGCACCCATGCGTATTGCTTGCTATTGCCGGCATCAGAACGAGAAGCTTGGTTTCCAGGTTATCTTCACTATCAAAGATTACCAGGATCGTCTAATTGCACAGGAGATAACTTCTTCAATTATGATCACGGACGACCACAAAACACACAACATGCCAACACTTACTACGCAGACATCGAATGGCTCGGAAGGCCAGATGTTCTCAGGACCTGGAGCTTTCCCAGCCGAGCCTACCTTTGACATGGCCTCAGTCCCTCCTGCCAATCTTGGGGCCTTCCGTGTGTCTCACTCAACATCAGATTTGCAAGGAATGCAGAATCAAGGCATGCCAAATTTCAATATGCAGTTTTCTCAGCCACCTAGCGCCACCACATCTTCTCTCGTCTCTCAAGCAACTTCGATGACTGCCACACCCCGTAATTTGTCTCGACAGACATCACCATCTGCTTCAGCAGGTCCAACATCCAAGAAGAGAAAGGCGAGTGGATCGAGCAAAGTGCCCAGTGGGCTGGCTATGACCAGGCTTGAAACTGGAGACATGGCTATCTCCCAGGGACCCCCAACTGGCGCTTTAAGTGCGAATCACTCCTCCGCGGCATCGCCTTTCACGCCAAATCTAGCTGCATTCTCCATCCCGGACCCGCAATACAACCCGGCAGCTTCGACTATCCCTAACATCCCCCAGCAATACAACACTGGCCCTCCAACTCCGAACAGCAACGACCAGGTCTTCTTCTCCAATAACAACAGATCCCAATCTATGGAGAATCTGGCTATGCATCAGCTCTATTCTGCTCCTGCTTCAGCTCATCCTAGTAGAGTTCCTAGTCCAAATGGCATGAGGAACAATGTGCAGGCCTATCAGCAACAAGCGCAAATTGCGCAAGCTGTTGCCAATGGACTTTATGGCCTTCCACTAAACCTCAATCCTCATAGACAACCTACTATCCACAAGATGATTCCCAATGAAGGTCCTAAGGCTGGAGGTATCGAAGTCACTTGCCTGGGTAGTGGCTTTTGCCAAGGTCTGGAAGTAATGTTCGGAGACTCCAAGGCTACGACGACAACTTATTGGGGAGAAACATCTTTGGTCTGCCTGCTCCCACCTTCGGCGTTTGCTGGAACAGTTGCAGTCACTTTCAAGCATCAGCACCAGCAGCAGCAGATGCAACCTTATCCTTCACCGCCAGTGCCAAAGAGTCAAACATTCTTCAAGTACGTGGATGATGATGAGCAACAGATTATTCGGACCGCGCTATCCGTTCTTGGACACAAGATGACCGGCAAAATGGAAGATGTCCGCGATCTCGCGAGAAGAATTGTGGGAGATGGACCTTCTTCATGGGGAGCATCAGCAGGGCCATCGCCAACTGGTGGGAATCACAATCAGAACGTCAATGGTTTCAACATGGCTGCATTCGGTGTTGATGTCGAAGCCACATTGCTGAAGTGCTTGGATCTGATCGATCTCGATGATAGCCCAAGACAAGCACGTCTCAACATGAGACGAGCATCCGGACAAACCATGCTTCACTTGGCTTGCTCTATGGGCCTGCATCGATTCGTTGCTGCTTTACTGGCTCGTGGTGCTAACCCTGAGCCACGAGACAAGGGAGGCTTCACTCCAATGCATTTTGCTGCTCTTCACAACCACCCACAGATTGTAAGGAGGCTGATGTTAAGTGGTGCCGATCCTACTATTCGAAGTCTTCAAGGCTATACCCCATCAGACATGGCAACCTCTGAAGAGGTTCTTCGTGCTGCTCGTCGTATTGAGCATCACACCAGGACGCGCAGTGGCTCTTCGTTGAGAAGCAGGACCAGCAGCGCGACATCGCTTAGATCTGTTTGGGAGCCTTCTTCGCCACCTGCACAAGTCGATTTGGGCGAGGACAGTGATGAAGATGATGACAACGAATATGAGGACGAGGACGCAGATGCAGCCCATGATGGAGCATTCTGGATGAAATCACGACGACCCAGCGCCCAGAAGCCTTCCATGCACGAAGTACCAACGGTAAATGATCCAGTTCTGGAATTACCAGGGGTCGTACCAGGAGGACTGGCATCACCTACCGCAGCCATGGCTGCATTCCGCGATCACATTGCCGCTCAAGTCCAGCAATTCCAACAGACGATGCATCTTAACCTTCCAAATCTGCCTCAGATGCCTCGATTTGACATGATGAACCTTCCTGGCAACGCCTACCTGCAGACTACTCCAATGGTTCGCAGGATTAGTAACCTCGTAGGCACCAACACGAACCGTCCAGACAGTTCGGACAGTCCGAAAGAGCAAGATTACAGATGGTGGGATCTGTTCTCCGGTACTGTCCCTGCTGCACCGCCTGCTTACGAAGATATCTTTCCTCAAGAAGAGGTCGACAGGAAACACGCACTGGCAATTCAAGCAGCAGCCGACACCGTAGCTGATAACAAATGTGCTGAGTTGTACGACCAAGCTGAGAGTTCAACAATGGCAGAGAGCCGAACGGAGAAGCTGGAAATTGTCCGCATTGGTCAGAAGAACATTGTTACTCGGGAACAGCAAGATCAATTACGTGCTAAGCACGCAGAAAAGGTCAAGAGGCTTAGCCGAGACAGGAACCTCTTCTTCATTTGGGTATGTTTTTTTGTCAATCTCTTTATCATAACGATTCTAACAAGAACACAGATACCGACGCTCGTTTTCATCGTTCTCGCTATGCTGTATAACCGCGTTCCTCAAGTCTGGAGTGGCGCCTCACATTTCATCGAATCGTTACGCAATCGTCAGAACGTACCACAAGGGCGCATCGTCCAAGAATTATGATGAGACCAACTCTTACACTCATCTCTTGTTTTCTCGAGCATGAATTGGAGTATTCTTCAACCACAGGTATCACAGTACTACCTACCGTACTCACACTTTCCATTATGGGAAATTTGAAGCCCAATCCTTTGATAAGGAACAAGATGGAGCTTAATGACAGACCGACCAGGACCTACATCACGAATTTCATTACTGTTGTCTACCTAGCATTGCTTCTCTTCGCTTCTTCGCTGGCGCTTGCTTGCTTGCCTGCCTGCTTGCCGGTCGTCCCTGGCTAGGGGCCGCGATTGGATTAAGAATTGCCTTCTGTTATCTCGGGCTGGTTACTTCTTCACTACTTGCTCAGGTCGGGCATTATTTGTTGGGATGGTTTGATGGAGCGTTGCCGGGAAGGAAGGAAGGATGGATGAAACTTGGGAAGGATGGAGTGAAAAGACTGGTTTTGCTTACCTCTTCTTCTGATTTGATTCCTGTTTGGAATGGGTGATTTGCCTTGGTGGTATTGTGGAGCCAGCGATTTGATATGGTGACGAACCTTGTGGAGCGCCGGGTGGGGATTTGTTGGAGATTTCGAGATGTCGATATCTCATGTACAGCGAGTATTTATAGGGATATTGTGGGCTTGGCTTTAGCGACCTGTAGAGCTGGACAGCTAGCTGCAGACGAATGAATGGAATTGTGTAACCTAGACTTCAACGGTGTGCCCTCTTCGTGGACGCGTCCGTCTGACGTTGACACTTGCGTACCTGTGTACCTCGCTATCCTCCCTCTACTTTGTCTCTCCAGCACCCACCTTCCAATCAACTGAACGAACAGGCAGGCCAGAAAGTATCGAATCACATCATATCACGTCCGAGCTGAAAGGACTTGGGAGATATCAGGTCAAAAATGCAATTCATTCTCATTCTCATTCTCAAATTGTTCCATTAACTTGATTCATTCATTCATTCGCTTACTTGGTCGCTCGCTCACACGCTCGCTAAAGGACAAAAATGCCGAGAACCAGGCAACTGACTCCTGCCAGTTTCCTACCAAATGCGAAATTGCAAATGCAAATGCAAATGCAGAAAACGCTTCCATAAAAAGGTGAAGAAGTGAAGAAGTGAAGGAAGAATAAAAGAGAAGAAGAGGAAATTAATCTCAAATTAACCCGCCAGCCGTCCATCCATTCATCGTTCCATGTTCCAAGAATTGTGTCATATCATAGCTTCCACTCGATTCTTCAGACTCCTTATCCATTCATTCAGTCATTGGAAAGAAACCTTTTGGATGTTTGGTTTGTTTTGGCTCCGTTTCCGTTTCGTGCACATTGTTTCCACCATACCATTCCATGCCTTTATTGACATATCGAGTGATAGCCGAGGCGGGGCGGGGCATATACGACAGATTCGGGTTGACGTAGCTGGAGATGTGTCGAGAGACCGAGAAAGTGGTTGTGGAAACAGGCAGTCTGGCCGTAAAAGGTCATTCAATTTCGTTTGTTCGTTCGTTGGTTCGTTCGTTAATCGTTACATTATCCAAAACATTCATCATACATGCATGTATGTATGAAAACAAGTAAGTATCCATCTGGCAAATTCGTATGCTGCTCATGCTTCAGATACTGGGTCGTATCTTCAGATTCCCTCAGTGGATGAAAACCATACCAGATCTTGATACTATCGGTAATGGCGCTCAGAAGACATCATCAGGCCACTCGAAAGACTGCTTGCTAGTCGACGAAGTCATCCCAGCGCGCTCTCTTTGCTCTCTGTTCAAGGTACCACCATTCGACGAAGCAGCTCCCGAAACATTCTTCACCATACCAGCCGTGCTGACAACCTCACCACTTGCCAATCTTACAGCCTTTGGCATCGGCGGCAACGGTGGGATGGAAGGCGATAGAGCTGGGTCGGCAATATACGCATCATCCTCGTCTACGTCACGGCGAGACGAAGCTTTAGATGGGGCGCGAGATTGGCTGTGGCTTGGCTTTGTGTACTTCAGGCCTGGGCCGGTGAAGGTTGCTGATGATGGGGGAGGAGAGGCGGATTGTTGACGGTTGGCTGGTGGGAGGGGAACTTTGTTGCTCTTCATCAAGCGGCCAGAAGGTGGAGGGCTGGTGATGTGGTGATTTTGGGACTTTTTCAGGTTGGTTCCGGGCTTTTGGCTTGGAGGTGGAGGAGGTGCGGTGCGAGTTGGTGGTGGTGGTGGTGGGATGGATGGGCGGGAGGATGATAAAGAATCCGAGAGGTTGGTGGGTGAGGAGGTCCTAGATACAGCTGTCTTTGTTGTGGCTTTTGGTCCTGATACAGTCTTCTGAAGCTTGCGAGGGTGTTGGAATGTGATCGTTGTGCCTTTGCCGCGTGAGGCTGACGTAGAGGGCGTCGAGGCTTTGGTGGAGGCGGACGCTGACTTATTCTTTGGCTTGGTGATGGATGAGACTTCGGAGATAATGTCGGATGTGAGGTCGTCTTCATCGTCTTCGTCTGCAGAAGGGGTATAGTCACCTCCATCGTCAGGGACACGCTCGAAAATGTTCTTGCGCTTCTTGGTAGGTTCCGCTGCCTTGGATTTGGTCTTGGGCTTGGGAGTCGGCTCTTCGTCTTCATCGTCCTCTGCCTGGTCCTGGTCGTTGTCCTTTGGCTTTGTTGGTGTTGTTCCGGCATCTTGGTGACTGTCTTCAACACTTGCAAGTGAAGGCTTCAATTGGGCTGGCGACTCATCCTCCACGCTCTGCATAACAGTATCTTCCTGTTGAGCCTCTTGACTATACAAAGATGCAAGAGCATTGTCAATAGCCTTCGATTGCTCTCCACCCAATGCTCCAGACATGTACTGAGCGTTGCTCATTACATGGTCAGTAGACACAGCCTGGCCAATGCCATTGTGCATCTCATCATCACTGAACCCCGCTTCAGAACTAACATATCCACTAAGAAGTCTCTCAGATGGCAACGAAGACAGAGCACCCGGAACGAATCTGGATCTCGAGACTCGAGAAGGAGCTTGGGAGGCCGGCGATCCAGATGGTAGCGGCTCGTTCAAAGCCTCAGCCAGCTGTTGTCGTGCTTGCTTAAGTCTCTCCTCAAGGTTGCTAACCCGCTTCACCAACTTCTGCTGCTTCTGTAGATCCTTTCGCGACGGAATCCTACGTGCCTGGTGATCGTTGACGCTGACACTGCTCTCTCCTGCGAAAGTACTCTTGATGTTGGACAAGGAGGCCTTCTTCAGATTTGCAAGAGAAGGCTTCTTGAAGTTGAACTTTGGCTTGTTCGGTGTAGAGGTGTTGGACTGCGCGACAGAGGCAGAGTAGTTCGATCCAGGACTCTCACCACGCTGCTGGGAGAACTTTGGTGGTTCGAGGAAGACCCGACCCTTTCTCTTGTCCTCGATAGACGTACTGCCTCTTACGCTCGCACCCGACGTATCCACATCGCCGAACTCTATGCCAGAATCATGCTTGCCAGCCTTCTTGTCCGACATAGGAGGTGGAGGAGGAAACAATCTTGGTCCAACAGCCGAATCCCTGAAATGTCCAGACTCCTTTAACTCCTGGTAGATCTTCTCCGCCTTCGCCTGTCTCTCCTGCAATATTCTAAGCTGGACGGCCTCCTCATCTTCCTCCTCCTGCTGTTCCTTCGACCAGAATCTCCAATTAGTAGGGTTGAACGAGGCAGCGATCGACTTGCCGAAGCGGAAGATACTCGAGGAGCGCGAGGCATCGGACTGGTTTGCTGACGACTCTGCTACCGATACGTTGGGATGGTGCGTGAACATTCGCGAGCGTGTCAACTTCCTACCACGAGCACCTTCGCCGCATCCTGCTGTGTTGTATTCGGAGAGAAATTCGTCTTCTGGCTCGAGATATGGGACTGGTGGAACTTGGCTGACCCGGTCGTTCATGCTCCCCTCTACGAATTTGGACGGCCGGATCAGGGAGCGTGCTCGAGAGCGATGGCTCGATGAAGGGGAGTTTGGTGTCTTGCGATTGTGGAGAGGTCGACGGGCGGAGGAAACACTGCTTGGACTTGGGTTGGAGAGAGGCCAGTCGCTGCTGCGATGGCGTTTACCGGAGTGTTGGCCCTCTCCTCCGTCTGCGATATTAGGTGTGACATTTTTGTTGGCTTGCGAGCCATTGAGCTGTCTGGACTCGCGGTTGCTGAAGAGTCTCTTTGTGCCGGCTTTGGGTGTTGACTCGAGGGAGCGGTTGGTATGCTCGGAGGTGCGTTCGCCAGAGCGGTTTCGAGATCTGCCTCGAGGCTGTGATTAGGGAGGAGGAAGATTAGCATTATTCTTGAAACAGAGATGGTTGGGAGTTGCATGGTAGCCCCAGATATAATTGCCAAAGTACAAGGTCGAGAGAGCAATCAGCACCAATTTCAACTTACCTGACGTAAAGAAGCCATGCTGCTGCAAATATCCTTATAAGCTTTCGCTGGTCATCTGCAAACCGAGGTGTCGGGAAGATCTGAAGTCGAATGTTTCAGAGCGAGGCCTGATCGCGGCTGGGAAGAAAGACTCGTGGTGTGGTGTGGTGTTTTTGTTTGCTGGCTGGCTGGCAGCCTTTTTCCGGGGTATGTTTGTTTACTTTTAGCCTTGTCGAAAATATGACGCTCGTCCCGCAATCCGATCCGATGCTGATCCCTGTCCAGCTCCTTCGTCTGATCCTCCTCACCTGTACCTCGATTTCGAAAACAAAAGCAAGAACGAAGAAAGAGAAGGAAGAAAGCAGATAAAATGCAGCAGAGGCAGTTTTCAAGGTCGAGGAAATTAGACCTGTGCGTGGCTTGCCTTTCTCGAAATGTTTCGGCGTTCCTGTCCTGTCCTCCTTTTCTTGTGCATTCAGGTGCAGCAGCTGTAAGACACTGTGACGAATAGGCGTGCAGCACCCGCGTTGTTTTGACACGACGAACTCGTGGCGTTTGGATAGCACGCGAAACTTTATTTGCGCTATTTTTGGCTAACGTTATGGGCATGTGGTGAAGTTAGCAGTAAAGCATTTAAACATTTATTCAATTATCTTTGAGGACTTATGCTGATTGCCTACTGGAGAGGACTGTTCTCTGCTTTGGAATTTCTTCTCAATAGTGTCTGATACCTCTTGAAAATCTGATAGCATGCATTGGGAAATTGGTTTATGCAGCTCTTCAGCTCTGCATCTTCAACACGAAGTGAGTGGTCAATGAAAATCCGATTGATCGTAATAGAAATACTATCAGATACTGTATTTCTTCGCTACGAAAGACATCTTTATGATCAGAAGATCCTTATGATAAGAGTGAGACAAATTCTCGCCTTTCCAGAAGCTTTGAATGATACTTTTTTCCAGTCCATTAATTCTATCATACTAAACCCCAATACCTTCTGTACAGACCTGTTATGAACAACATCTCCCCACTCCCAATCTTCCCCAAGTTCCACGATCAAAGACAGAGCATTCAACATTCAAATTACCAGCACAAGTCAACCTTCCAAATGATCCTCCGTATCAAATAAATAATAAGCCGACCATCCCCTCATCCCTCGAAGTATCCGAGAAAGGAAATACAGCCGCAAGTGTGCAGTCAGTTCAGACTCGCAGTCGCAGATGACGATCATCCCCATATCAAGTCATGTCATCTCATCTCATCTCACCGCACAAACGCACAAGCGCACGAACCTGTCTGGTCAGACTGTGCGTGCATCTCAGCATCTGAGATTTTCAGGGGTACATACATACCGTACATGAACGAGAGGAGAAGAAAAGAAGTGCGTCCGTCTGGTGTTCCGTGGTTCCGAGATATCAGGTACGAGATATTTAAAAATGTCCTGGGAAGGGATTGTTGTTTACAATGTACAAAGGTTCCTGAGTAGTCACGGATGGAGAAGTAGGTTTTCCAAAAATGTCATATTCCAATACCAATTCCAAAGCTGTTTCCATATATTCCATCCCATTCATATTCCATCAAACAAACCAGGCCAAACACAACAGCAATAACGCACAAGCATTGGGTTTGGTTTTCCCCGAATTCTTCCCTCCCTATTCAAGAATGTCGTCCTCCTAAATTACAGAATGGTTGACCCAACATAATCAGAGTCGGATCGCCCCTCCCACAGCCACAATGTCCTCGTTGCCAGAAGCACTCCTCGTCGACTCTGTACCCGAACCCAACAAATTGCAAGTGCAAGTGCACAACCAAGCAAAACCCAAAGCAATGACATAGGAAACGTGTGCGAACAAGTGTGGTGAATCAATAAGGTGGAGCGCTATCCACCCATGTCTAAGTGAATTTCTGAAGGACAAGGATATTTCGGTCATTAATGAAATGATGCGTATGCTTTTACGAAAGAAGTCTGAGCCGGCCGTAGTACTGAGCAAGCTAGTAAAAGAAAGATTGAAGGTCATGTTTGTGCAGTGTCGTGGCTCAAAGGCCAGGGTAATCAAGGGTAATGTCGTGAACATGTGCTGGTGATGGTGCTAAGTGATGTTGAGAATGAATTGCCTGTGAAGGCTTTGAGAGGTGATATAACTCCGTCCGTAGAACTCCAATGGTATAACACAAGCTGCATGAACCCGAACGCCGAAAGAAGCAACAGGAGGTGGTTATGGTGGGCGTCTAATTGACCTGGGGAAGAAATCTAGAAAAGTCGCTTCCATCCGCACGTCTGTAGGTCATGTCGGCAGGGAAATCCACATCTTCATCGTCCTCATCGATCACTGGCTTGTCACCATGTGAGCTGCCAGGACGCATGCCATTGTGCAGTGGCTCTTCAGTAGCGGATGAACTGAAAACGCTGCCGTACGGTCTCTTATTGCCATTTCGCATGGGCTCCGCCGGTGCTGCTGGAGTGAGCGGTGCAGGCGCTGGTGCGAGTTGTGTACCAGAATATTGGAGGGGGGCGGGAGTAGGACGGTCGGTCCTCTCATAAGTTGGGCTGCGCAGCGGAGGAAAGCTTAGCGGCTCAATTGGACGAGGAGCAATGCTATGTCGCTTCTCAAGGTCTGATCGAATCGGTGGCAGCTGAGCAGGTATCACTGGACTTGGAGCAGCGTAGTTCGAGTACGGTTGACGGTTGTAGTTTTGATCCACTGGTGGAGGAGCCGGAGCATGCTGGTAAGGATGAGGTGGCTGATAACTAGCAGCGGAAGCTCTTCGGACCTCTGGATGCTCATACATATCTCGGTCACGGCGCAATTCCACAGCGGATGACGGATACACCTTGTCTCCATAACCTGGATGTGATGGTGGAGGCTGCTGTCCATATCCAGAGTGTGGAGGCGGGCCTTGTTGATAGTGACTCTGAGGAGTTGGAGGATGGTACTGCTGGCTTTGAGGTGCGGCAAAGTTGCCTGGTACAGCAAATTGGGTTGCACTCTGTTGCCTGTGGGCATCGACCCAACCCAGATTACCTCCTGGCGGAGCTGGAGCCGCAGGTGCAATAGGAGAATGGGTTCCGGAACGATATCCCTCCGCGCTATTGGACCTGGAGCGTGCTTGATAGGAATCCTGCTCAATTGGACGACTGGCACGGTACTCTTCTTCCTGAGCCTCCATCTCTCCACTGCTTTTACCTTCTCTACGTCTCATGCGGACATCACGTCGAATTCGAACGCGGCATCCTTGTTCCGCGACAGTCCGACTGAGGCTGGTACTTTCAGCCAAGCCAGGGAACTTCTTCGCACTGAAGACAGTGAAGAGCTCGGATTTGATCTCCAAGCGCCAGTCAAATGAAGCATCCGGGGACATGACAGCACCGCCCATGGATTTGGTATCCTTGATATCCTGTTCGGCATCAGGGCGAGTCTCCTCGTAGAGATTAAAGCTGAGAATGTATTTCCCTTCATGGCGAACAGAAAGATCAGGGAAGATGAAGTATCCGGCTTCTGCTGGACGATCCAAGTAGGCCATTCCTGAAACGGGCATTCCTGTCAAGACTGGAACCTGAGGAGCAGCAGGCTGTTGAACTCTCCCATGGGCAATAGGACGAGCCACTTCCAGAGTAGCAAAGAGAAAGAAATTGGCGCCATAAGCGAAGGTTATATCGTCCCATTTCTCAGCCAGCTTCTCGAAAATGCGAAGCTCAACAACGGGTGGAGGATCAACTGGGCGACGATCGGCAGAAGCTGGAGAGAGTTAATTAGCATCGCCAGTGATGCAGCAAATCTGAACTTACATTTGGCTCCTGAACCACATGCTCTTGCGCGTTCTGGCTGTTGGATTACGGTCAAATCATATCTTATTGTCCTCCCAGTCTTGGTGACCCGAGTCGTCGTCGAGACGGTCAAGGGAGTCGAAGGTTTCCTCATCGGTACGGAGGCCATCTTGTCTGTCGGAATTGATCAATTAATTGCACAGAATTAAAGAGATGTCGATGTCGTTCTAGTGCTCGAAATATTGCGACGTTGACTATGATTCCCAATCAGCCCTTGTTCCCAGGCAATATCCGCGACGCGGGAAGTCAAATGAATGTTCCCGACAGCCAGAGTGATGGGTTCGCAGAAGCGACGACCAAGCGTCAATGGGTTATGCTCTGATTAACTCACCTCCACGTTTCGCAATGCAACCGACTGAACTTCAAATGTCGACGAAGCAAAGAATGTCCCGGAAGACTGGAGTGCTTGAAGATAATTGTTGTTGTGGGTGTCGGAGAGGCCGTGTCGATTCTTGGGGCTGGGATCGGCTACGTTGTTCGGTTGCCAGTTCTCTGGGTTTGGGTCGGGCGAGACAAACGAGTCAGTAAATTCCAGTCGTCGAGAGATCAGCGGCAATCCTAGCGGTTCCTTTCCTTCTTCTTTCTCTTCCTTCTTCACACAATCCACAGTCGTCGAACTGTGAGGTCGATGTCGAGTACCAACGTCTCGAGTCGGATTGAAGTGACGGAGAGACGACAAGAGGAGAGGGAGGGTTTCGGTCGAGAGATACAGAGAGGTGGAGTGGAGTGGAGGGTGGAAGTGACACGGGAAGAGGAGAGGAGAACCTGGAAGGGAGGGAAGGAAGAGAGTGTGGCCTGAGGAGGGAAGGGAACGACGGGCTCGACGGGCTCGACGGGCGGCGGGACTGGGGGAGAGACCACAGACGGCTGGGTGGCCAGTGAGTGGAGGGAAGGGTAGATGGGTGCGCGCGGAGTGGAGCAGATTTTCGGTGATTGGGGAGGATTGGCGGGCTTGGACTGGCTGGACTGGCTGGACTGGTTTTGGCGTTGCTGAGAGATCGCTGACTGGTCGGGTATGTGTACAAGTAGAAGTATGTGCGTGCGGACATGGGCCCTGGTCGAATTCTGGTCTGGCGGGCCCTAAACCCAGGGAAGAAGCTCTGCCTCTGCCTCTGCCTCTGCCTCTTCCACCAACCCTGACCCTTCCTCTGCATCTAAGCTCAGACGCTTTTCCCAGTTCAATCAAGCGCATTTTTACGAGAGGACCGATTGCTCGTGGGCGGAATCATAAGTGGATATAACCTAAGCCCAGAGCCAATGACCAGTCACTGTCGGAACATTAGAACTTCTCCGTCTGGGCCGTGGAAGGCTTCCAAGGGTTGTGAAATACTGGGTGGCTTGGACATCAAGCCCCCCATGTGTGCGGAGTGGGTTTCTGCACTGGCTACCTTACTGCTCCACCTTTCGAAGCAGGGGGCGGCTCAACATGTTGCAGGGTGACCTTGGACTTCCGGCAAGGGTGAGGAGAACTGGATCTCTTCTTCCTCTGCCTTAGCTCGCTCACCTTCCAATGACATGATGCTGCTAGATCCACATTCTTACTCGATGAAGGAGAAATAAGCGATTTTTGATACTGACAATTGACGCCTGTAAGCCTCTTTACAGCTTCAAAATAGACATCTCTTCAGGTGCTTACAGCCTATCAATGGTATCATTTCGGGCCTTTCCCAGCCTTCAGATGCCTCACTTTTGACTGCTCAGCCTGTGACGAACTGAGAGGCTTTATCCCTACCTTCACCGTCCTGCCGTGTTGCCGTGTTGCTATGAAAAGACACCAAAGCTATAAAGAATATTGCAAAAATAGGACGAGGATACCGTGCAACTCCACCTACTCTACAGGTACTCTTGCGTGACGACCACTACATCTTGTCTCACGCAACTTGCTACATTGGGCACGATTCCAGCAGATTATGAGCTGATTCATCACTTTCGATCATTGCCAGTTCCAGACTCTCGCAAACCACGATCAACAGATCCCAAAGCAAGGCGCAAGCCGCGCCTTCAACGCCCTGAGAAATACCGACTGATCAGTGAGCAGTCCCGACCCGAAGCAAGAAAAGCAGGGCATCAGCCGAAAATCCAGCGCCCGGGAAAGCAGTTCAGCCCGAAGCATGGGCTCTGTCTCAACGCTACGAAACAGATGCGACCTCGCGTAGCATTCAGTAAATTGTTTTGGACTTCTTTTGGCACCCCATCCGAGCTGTAGGTGGGGGGCTTACACGAATGCTTTTTCCTTGAAAATTCCGGTCTTTTGAAAGGAGCGAATGCTCGGATGATGTGCCAGCTTGGGTTGGTACCGAGAGACATCTGAGAGGAGATCAGACTCCCGAGTGCGCAATGCTGTTGCTAAAGTGGAGTCGAGAGGGGAGATGATGAAATGCCTGTCCTGGGATGATCGGACGATGCTCCATATCCAGCTTCGTGGTTTACAGGGCCATGTTCTCCTGAGTCTTGACTCTTGAGGACACCAGAGCACAGTACTGATTGGAAGCATATATCTGTGTTTCCAACATTGAAGCCCTAATTTTGGACGATAGAAGACTCAGATACCGTGTCGTGTCCGACAATAGCTCTCATGCTATGCATTGTAGAAACGCAACAGCCTTACCAACATACTGCAAGATGGAATCAATCAGCACCCTGTCCCAAAGCTTGAAGGAATCCTTCAAGTTGGAAACTCGACTGCACGACACCCCTTCTTTGGACCCTGCCTGGTTCAGGAGTTGAAGCCGCACGCGGGTGCCGCACCCTCACTTCGAGCCCTGCTCTTGCGGGCCATTATCCTTGCGGTATCAAGAGAGCATCCATGATCGGCGCGGAGGAGATGTCGAGTCGAGACGAGACAAAGCAAGAGGGGCGGCAGGCTATTTTCACGATTGCCGCGCCAAATCGCGTCGCTGTACCATCTGATAAGACGCTGTAAACCGCGACGATATTCCTATACTTCCGTACTCCAATTCAGAATGTAAGCGAGAGTTGTTCAACTGCTTTCCTCCTCACCGTCATTTCGGCCACAGCGACAGAATTAGCACACTCGGGCTGCAGTTACACGAAGCCACCAAACACCAAACACCAACAAATTTCCAGGAGAAGAAGGGCGAAGGCGTCAGTCAAATCGACTATCCCGTCTCTCCTGGCACGTTGTTCCACGAGGCCAAGCGGGAATAACAAACTATCGCGTGGGCGGGCGCGCAGCCATCTTGCAAGACATTGATCTTCACTCCAGACTTTCCTCCTCACCAGGAACTCGGCTGTCGTATTTCGCGAATGCGCCTGGTAGGACAACGGCACTCGTCCTATTTTCCTTCTTTTCATAATTCCAGGCGCTAACCTAATCGTAGCCATATGCGGCCACATGCAAGTTCTATCAGTTCTCGCAAGACAAGTCTCCTTTGCTGCTGCGAGTCTGCTGGCCTCGCCTATCAGCATCCTGCGGACCGTTGTTACCAAATCTAGATCTCCCTCGTCTCCTATCTCTTTCACACCCTCCTTCCATTTCCGTCTTCTCCAAATTATAAACAATATATTTACGTCCAGACTATGTAACTAGCTCCCGCGACGGTCCTCAACAGTTTCCTCCCATTGACGAACAGCTCGCAAAGCGATCACCAACACTCACAAGCCGCCCGTCTGGTCACTGGGTGGCGGTGACAAGCCTAGGATTCCCGGCAAGCACGCTGAAACAGAGGATTCCAACAGACGGCCCTCCCTCCCCCGGGCTCAGCATGGTTCACCGAGCTGGGAGCCTGGGAGTTGGAGTCTGGGACGCTCATCACTCGTTACCAACTGTCCAGGGCCGCACCACACCACTGAAGCGAGCTCATCCACTGGCTAGACAAAGACATGCGGGCAGCGTTCAGCGTTCTGCATTCTGCGGCCAGGCCTGGCAGCAAAAGTGGTGTGTGTCTCGGGTAAAGCTGACGCCCCTGCTCATGCCTTCCTTCCCTGTTGCATACAGATATCCAAAGCCGACGACAACGAGCCAAACGGATGTTGGGTACGGGGATTCCGCCCTGCATATCTCCTGGGGGCCTGGGGGATGGTGTGCTCTACCGTAATATAGCATGGGTACATATATTCATGTGTCTGTGCAGGGGCGGGGTTGGACGGAAGGTAAATCTACTTGAATCAGAGCTGTAGGGGTAGAAACATCTTCACGAGTCGCGAGTATCGAAATCATAACATAATACCTGGGATTCGTTGGTGTGGCGTGCGTATCGCGTATTAGGCTTTCATCTCGATCCTACGGCTTTTTCGCTTTGGGCAAGACGAAAAGTGCCACCTAATAAATGCCGGAGCGCCTTCGGCATGACTCCGAATTGGTGGAAACGAAAGGGTCCTTGGACTTGGATATTCCCCTGAACCTCACACATATTCCCTCCTCGATCCTTATGATATAGACGCGGTGCGGTTAATATAAACCGAGATGAAGCAGCATCTCGCAAGGCAGACTGACGCTTCCATCAACATTCAATTTTGGTTCCTGGGAGCGTGGACCTTGTTGTTCCGCGTAAGAGATATAGTATTTGTCACTGCCGTACGAAAATCTGGAGATCCAATGTCAAGGTTGGGGGGTTGAATCTACCCATTCGTTTCATTTACCATGAGATCGTGGCCTCTCACACTCTCCGCGGGAATGAGATGTGAAACATTCTTCTAAGTGGTCGCTTGAGCGAGATTGTCTACAATATTAGCAAGCGACAGACAATGACTCCCAGCCTCGAATTGGGATTGGGGTTGTTGTTGTCCACACCCTCTTCCTCGCTTAGTGTTCTCCTTATTCCCTAGGGTCCCAGGTGTTTATCGGTCAGACGACAGCCCCTCAGAAATCAAGCTGGTTCACTTCGAGGAATGGAGCAGACTCGTGCAGCGGCAAACCTGGAACTCGAAGACCACACCAGTCTTCCAATCCAGTCCAATACAATCCAGTCTTTTGCAACTCCCAACCCCCTCCAATCTATCTGCTACATGTTCACAATCCACAAATCCAATCATCATCATCATCGTTGGCTTTCCCATCTCGGATACAAAGGCGGTACTCGCAGGGCAAAGCAACGAACACGGCATATACATGCTGCAGCCCAGCTCAGCCAAACAAGAGAAGACCACCAGTGCTGTATGTACTGTACGAGTATGAATCTGCCTGTGCAACCATAGCAACTCGGCCTTACCTCGCTCCGATACATACCTGTGGGATACCTTCTTGTGACACCTGTCAGGAGCTTGAATCAGAAGGCTGCTTGCTTCGCATCGCGCCTTGTTACTAGATACATAGGCACATGTCGAGACATCTTGCTCAGCTGTTTTGTTTTGCTTTGTCTTGTGACACGGGTGCTGTGGTTGTGGGAGAAGCTTAGTTGTAGGAAGGCAGGCTGCTGTATTCATGTCGGTTACTCAGTCTGCTTCAGGTCGGAGCTAAGTTGAGTTTCGACTTTTCGCAGACTTTCTTGATCTGCTAGGTTAATATAGGGCTGATGGAGGGAGTACCTATAATTTCCTATCCGAATGGTTAAATGCCTTTTTTTAATTGGGTAGGTAACCATTCTTAGTACTTTTGGGAAAACAAGTCGGTATTTTATGTCGACCAAGCAGGCTAAATTGCCTATATCAAAGTCGATTTTTTTAATTTTCACACCAGCCTATGATTCTAGAGATTTCGGTTTGACGTCTCCTACGCATACGATATCAAACCACCGCATTTTCACATCGCCAGCCAACACACCTTGTGCTGCACGAAATCCTCTCATCCAAACACTCGTTCCCAACGACCATCCCACTTCTACCTTCACGGTTTCCGTATCCTCTTCAGTTTCGAAGACCTCTCCTTTCATCAGCACACAGCTCAGCCACTCAGATACGTATGTACAGTACAAGCTGTAGTAGTACCAACCCACACAACACCAACATCACTCCACTCTTGCATCTTCAGGTCAGACAGACAAGCCAGCGAAAAGCTTATTCAGGACCGACAGTCTGTCTGTACACATGCTGTACAGCCTGGTGCAGCAGAGCACAGCTACAGCCGCCCAGCCCAAGCACAGACAGACACAGAGGATGTCACTTTGTCACTTCTGATACCAGGAACTCTGCCACCTACATCCAGCCCTTTCATCTCCCTCAGCGTCAGTCACGGAGTCTAGCTAGACCTTCGAACACATCCAACCTTTCCAACTCGCGTTTCTTGTGTGAGTATGTGTGTTTGTACGACCAACTTACCCCCCACTCCTTCCACATTCCTCGCCGCCACTTTCTTCTTCGCTCCACAGCTCACAGCTCAAATACCACCCATTCAATTAAATGTCCACGTCACCAACCCTAACTCTATCACGTCGTACAACCAATCGATCAACAGAGCATCGAGCTTTCCACCATCAAGAGTCCAAAAGGCAAAAATGACAAGGAACAGCAAGCTCCAGCCTCCGTCACAGAACATCTGCACGTTTCCGTCTGCCGGGGTTGGTTCTGCGGAATGGGCAGAGGAGAAGAGAAGTTTTGCATTCAATGAAGGGGGGTTGGTGACGGAGTTCTGATGTCTATCATATGGAGATATTCGGTTTTGCTACATGGTCTAAGCTAAGCTCTGATGCTATACGTATTGGTGACGTTGGGTTTATGAAGTACAAACCTGGAGGCTGGAGCTGAGGTGACTGAGTCTGAAGTACAATTATCTGTGGCTTGAAATCAGACCCCGAACCCGGTATGAGGGATTTGTGGCTTACATTCCTTCCGAGACTCACTTCTGTTTTCCTTCGGAGGAATTTGAGACCATTGTGATTGATTATGTTGTGCTGGATCGGACTTCAATTGGGTTCAACCGGGTCTTGGTCATTTGTGCTCGGTGTTCTCTGAGTTTACGTTTCAATTATCAAGGATTATGATGTGATTGTTCTTGGAATAGGTTTTGGACCTTGTCTTGGATTGTGTCGCAAGGGGCAGTCAAGTATAAACAGAGAAATTGTTGTGATTTCGGGGATATCAATGCTCACTTGTAGCAATTCATTTCTACAATTATGTTCAATAGAAACTATTGATCGTTAAGCACGTAACATTATCCTTCTAAAGCTGATGTTTTAATCAATCTGTCCCCAAGAATCCTTCGCGCAACGCCTCGAAAAAAAAAGCAAAACTCCAACACCACAAAAGCATTAATTTGCTCGTTCTCCGAAGCTCAGCATTCAGTCGCATTCCTACTTCGTCGCCCATCAAGCTCCATTATATCTTACTGCTTCTCCGAGATCCAGACTCAGAGCCTTCTTCTCGTACCCTCCACTGCTCCACTCCTCCACGAGGTATCAGGAACCTCAAATCCGGGAACCAACAATTCCATATTGAAAATCAGCTCATTCTTCTCAAAAATCAGCCCATCTCTGCACAACCTCCTCTCTACAGTCTCCCAGCCACATCCAAATCCACATCCACAACCGTCCCCTCCCCCTCGAACTCATTCCTCATCTAAGCCTCGCATAACCATCACACACCCACTACCTCCAATGATCAGCTCCAGCTTCAGCCTCTTCATTTCGCATCACATCGCATCGCATCACACATCTCGATCTCGATCCTACTGCGGCAGTGCGGCTATGCCAACTCCGAATCCAGTCTCAAACTTGAAATGTACGGGTTCCTACATCCTGTACGTCTCAATCCCGTCGTCTGCAGCACAACATGGCACAGCCGAGCCGTTTCCGAGCCTCGTTCACTTACCCTTTGTGATGCTCCTTTTGTTACTTTACGGTGGACCTTATGTCTTTCTGAAGCCTTCGGGCATTTTGCTTTCCGCTATTCGCTTCTTCCGCATGCTGGGACGGATTTGGTAAGGCTGAGCTTTGATCCGTGGTGGTGTGTTCCCATTGCCTATCTAATTCCGGTTCCCGGGCCTGGTCATGGTGGTTTGAGAGGTTTGCGGGGTGGGAAGGTAGATGGACGTATGTTGGCTCCCTTTGGAGTTGGGATTTGAACGCCCGAAGAAGGACTTTCTGCTTTGGGGACTCTGGTGGTCATCTACTTGCCATAACTCTGATTTTCAAGTCTCGTTCCCCTCCATATTTATGCGCCGATCCAAATCCATTCCTTCAAGGCATGAGAGGTCACAAGCCAGCCTTGTATAGGACCCACCTGAGCATGCAACCCTGGAGCTGTAGGTTCAGTGCCTAGAAGTCCTTTGATTCTACACTTGGACTCCAAGGGTTATTGCGAAAGGATGAACGATGTCTGCAGGCGCCTATCCATATGCATGTATGTGGGTGCCGATAAGAGCGACTCAGGGGGTGGAGGCGTTACTGCTTGAACCTGACGTCTGCAAGCCCGTTGCAGGAACATGCCCATAGTATTCTCTCTGCGTTTTGGGCGAGGTCTGAGGCCGAATTAGGTACGGAGAATGCTGGGTACTTAGTGAAGTGACAGGCAGGCTGGCTTGAGTCAGCACCTGACCAGATGGGGACGTTTGGTGCTTTTTGAGGATGCACGCATTAGCCTGACCGTTCCTATTCCCATAAATTGGCCTCACCTAATGTGAATTTCCTGCGTGTTCTTGAACTGAGTACCTAGCTCTTACGAGTCAATTGTATCATAGAATAGTCTTCTTCTTTTAGATCTTTTTCTTCGAAAGGGTGACTCTGGCTGACGTTCTCAGCGACATCGCGTTGACTTTGAAGAAAATCGGCCATTTCGAAGGTATAGTCAACTTCAATACTCATGGACACGGTCGCAGACGAAAGATATGCTAGCCTCTCCCTCTCAGATCTGATATTGTGCAAGTTCATCAAAGCAGAGAATCTGAGGACTGCCCTCTTGGTGGCATGATTGATTGAAGGAAACGATAACAGGCAAATGAATTCGGATATCTACCAGCGAAATAGAGAAATATAATGCAAAGATAATCAGAAGACATTATTGAAGGGTGAGTCGACGCGAACTGCCACGACCGAGCCAGGGGATTCTCGGACAGGCCTGAGGCTGGGTGGTTGTGTCTTTGCGGAGCTTGAAAGCAATAGGAGCCTTTCTAGCTAGGAACTACTTTAGCCATTAATGACCTAACTTACTGATTTACTGAAAAATCTGAGTCCACTCTTTTGGGTTTGTATGGACACTCCGAATGCGAAGGCATCTTTCTTGGTTGGACGACTGTTTGTTGTCATCCCCTGAGTCTTCTCGCTTAGCAACCCCACTCCCTGGGCATCTATTTGCAAGTTAGAACATGTTCGCGTTCTGAATACGAAGTTCGCGAGAGCTAGTGAGAGAATTTAAGAACTCATATTGGTGTTTGTCCGCATCACTTAGTGTCTTTGACGGTGATGCTGATCACACATAGAGGAGCTGGAGGAAGGCACCCGCCGCAGTATATACTTTTTTCTTAGCTATTTGACTTCGAGACATGGAATTAACTTTTCCAACTTTTCAACTAACGCCACTAACTGCTTTTACTATGGAGTGATGTATCAACACAGAGCGTTCTTCCTCTCTACCAGGTCAATGTTAGGAAATCTGCGGCTGTGTTTACCCAAAAAGATATGTGTTGTTCAACAGATTGCATTTCATCTGAAGTTCTTCGAAAGCGGGCCAAGAATACTTGAATTCCATCAGTTTAGATCCGAGAAACTCTCTATCTGATATAGAAGTGGAGCCTTAGTACAGGTTCACAGGAAGATGTCAGATCAGCAGAGGATGCTTGCCAAGATGCAACGCGTCTCTTCCTCGCTCCTCGGCATACGCGGACACCATGAACCAAAATCCGAGGTATTCTTGTCCAACCGAGAATTCATCTCTCCTCTCTTCTGCCATAAGCTTTTATCGTATATTCGCATCCAGGACACGCAGCACCCCACCGCTTCTTGCAATTCACCTCAATTTACTTCCAACAAGTGGCGGACAGGCAGATCATGACCGCTCCAGGTTATGCTACTATTCACGATGCTTTCGGGACGAGATCTTAATTCAAACAGACGGTCTAAAATGAGGACTTCTCAAGGTAGTAAATTGAAGTCTTGGGGAAAGGGGAAAGTGGAGGTGAACAAACTGGAAGCGAGATCTGATTCAAACCTTTGGTATCCTGTCCCAGATCTAAAAATACCTCGGGCTTCTCACACGATAATGGGTAATTCTATGCAGTCCACTTTCATCAGATTGGTCCTGCATGTTATGTTATCTCTGTCTGAAAATCATCTAGTAACATGTGTTCTATGCATTCACGCGGTACTTGACGACTTTCAGCGCAGATTACCGTCGAGATTGCTTGCCTTCCAAGAACAGTTATTGCACAAAGAGTTATAAACAATTAATGAATACCATCTACGGAAAATGCCAGAGCAAAGTGCTCGAATTAAAAGGTGGCATCCTGAAAGCTTGGCAACAACGTTTCTCGGTAGGTTTGCCGTGGGGACGCTTGTTTTGTTTTGACTTCGGTACCGACGTTGATGTCGGACGCACCCTTCTTTGATGCGAAAGTGGCGCCTTAAGGTTTGAAGATCTGAACACAATTTTGGACCCTTCCAAAGTACACGAAATGTATGTGTGTTTATGTTGTAGTGAAATTCCGTAGATATGTTCGTCATGGAGTGCTACAAGCCGTAAGATGGCTGACGTCGCCGGTGACAGACTCGACTAGTGATGGACCCTTCGAAGCACTTGATCACACCTGTGACTGTTACGGCAGTCTCCCATGTAATCAGTGATGGAAGCCGAGCTCGCATAGATCTCAGGTTGTTGTCTGCCGAGTCCGAACCAAAAGGGATTGGGTGCGGAGAAACCAAAATCTGCGTGGCTCCAGCTCTACCTGGACAATTGCGCAATGTAGCGGAGCTGAGATTCAAGTAAACACTCACTCAGTCCTTCTCCAGGCGCTATATTAGTAGCACCAAATAAAGCACCATCTTGGGTACCGACAGGACGAAAGAGGGGGCGAATCTCCATGCACTAGCTGGAGTGGGATCCGAGAAACTCGGGTACGAGCTCGATCCGAGGTGTGCGAGACTGACGACCAAAAGTAACTTGTGCACCACACCCTGAAATTGACACCAATTGGCAATTGCAGGGAACGTCCCGTAAACTTTCTTTATGCTTAATTTACAAAAGTCAATAATCTGGAACATGTAGAGATCTGTTTTTCATCGGAACTTGCTTCTGGATAGCAAAGTCAACAAACCGCCCTCGTTGTACCGTTACACAGAGTTAGGAACTCTCCAGGAGAAAGATCTCGGAATGATCTCGTTCCTCGGACCCTAAACAGCGAACCGAGATCCTTTTAGCTTGCTTATTAAGGCTGATCGTCGGGATCGCCAGGAAAATAGTAAAGCTTGCCTTGTCATACAGTCTGTTGCCATGCACAGGCCCACTTCGACATCCCTACCCGACTGAAGGTTCAAAGCCTGGATTAAATATGTGGCTGATGATGCTGTATACGTACAACACTGATCATCTGTAGCAAGTTGTTAGGTTTCTTGAAGCTCAGACTACCAGGCTTGTCGAGGAGCTAGAACATGTGCCTTCGTTCTTAAACAGGTTCGAATATAGGACCTCGGATCACTGTGGGCAACCATGTCCACATCTCGGACACAGCACTCGAATAATCCATGCCAAGAGCTATCACCGATGTCATGCCTCCTCATAGGATGATAGAAGCCGATGAGGATCGTCGCCTTTGGACGACAGCTCCAGAATATAAAGGGATGGCACTTCCCCAACAAATGAAAGCTCTTTATCCTCACCTTCGTTCCTGATTCGGATCTACTAGCTCTAATCAGTTCAAGATGTCGTTCTCCAAGCTCTCCCTCGCCAGTCTCATCTCTTCTGCTGTGGCCGTCTGTGCCCAAACATATCCTACCACCAACTCCAGTATTTCGAATGGAATTACAATTGCCGATTTGGCTACTGGCGCCAGTTGTGCCTGCACGCGGCTCGCTGCTACCTTTGGCGACTTGTGCCTAACAGCCAACTCGACGAACTATACCGCCGAGGTAATGGAGTATTGGGATATCCGATCTGATCTTCTGCCAAAGTGTATTTTCTTCCCTGCCGATGCGGACCAAGTCGCTACCGCTGTTTCGACATTTACATCCTGTGGAGCTCAATTTGCTATTCGTGGAGGCGGCCACATGAACGTATGCCAAATTCCTTCAAGTTCTTGAATGAGAAGATGCTGATCATGATATAGTTTCCCGGATCCAACAACATCGATGGTGGTGTGCTGCTCGCCCTGAATCATCTCACAGATACTGTCGTTGCAAGCGACAACTCATCAATTGCTGTCGGACCTGGTACCAGATGGGTTGATGTATATGAAGCACTCGCTCCTTATGGACTATACTGTATCGGTGGTCGTCTAAAGACCATTGGAGTACCCGGTCTGGAGCTGATCGGTGGCTTCCACTACCTCATCAACAAATACGGCTTTGCCATGGACAACGTCCTCAGCTACGATGTCGTTCTCGGGAACGGAACCCAAGTCGTTGCCGACTCCACCACGAACACTGACCTCTTCTGGGCTTTGAAAGGAGGAGCCAACAACTTTGGTATCGTCACCAAGTTCGTCATCAAGGCGCTCCCCATTCCTATGATCAGTTCAACAATTCAGGCGTTCAACGAGTCTTATGCCGAAGACTTCATCGCAGCCACTGTCGAGATGACTCAAAACAACGATGCAGAGATCGGAGCAGGTTCAGTCGTCAGTATACAGTACAACGCCACTACGAAAGTCGTCACCCCATCGCTTCTGGGTGTTCAAGAAGGAACCGAGTCTCCACCCTCTCGCTTCGCACCTTACTCGAGGATTCCATCCTTGCAGACAGTTAACAACGTTTCGACTCCGCGCGAATGGCACAAGAACCTAGATACCCCAAACCAGATGTTCCGAGTACAATTCGCACACAAGACCATCAAACCAGATACGGACCAGCTGGTCAAGATCTACAAGGCTTGGAAGGATGCCGTGGATACCGTCAGTGATGTCAAGGGTCTTTACCCAACGTTTGTCCTGAACATCATATCGAAGAGTACCATGACCGTGGCCAAGGAGAACGGTATTGGCAACACATGGGGACTAGACGATGACCAAGATCTCATCAGTGAGTCTCTCCATACTATCCATCCGCTGGGCAGAGCTAGTAGCTAACATGAACCTCCTAGTCTGGCAACTCTCCACCGGATGGGACAACGCGGTTGATGATCTTCGCATGACCAACTGGGCACGCGGGTTCCTCGATTACTGGCACGCCGAGAACCAGGCTGCTGGCCTCGCCTCCGAGTTCATCTATATGGGCGACGCAGGAGAGTTCCAAGAACCCTTCACTGGCTTCCCTCTCAAGAATGTGCAGAGAATGAGACAAATCCGCGAGGATGTTGATCCGCTGGGAGTCTTCAGCCGTCTCAACTGGGGAGGTTTCAAGCTTGGAAATTGAATGATGTCTTTGGACCTTGACGGAAAACCCAAAATATGATGTAAATTATCGCTTTGTAATTCTTTGTAAATAGACCAAGTTAACTGCTTCTCAAAACCATTGACTAGGCTGTTTCCATGGTCGTTGTGAATGCCCACTCCACGGTCTTTAGGGCCCCCATGTCGTACATGGTAGTGTGAAACGGCTGTCGGTCTGGACACTGGTAAACAAGGCAAGTGTGTGTGCCGAATACAATGAACATTTTCAAATGTACTTGGACATGCCTGACGGTAGTACCTTGGCTTGGCATCGACATGGAGTTGTCAATTGGATTTTTGGCCAGGGAACTGTGGCGTTCTTAGAAAGATTGATATTTCCACTAGGCCCCGACCAACCATTCCAGTAAATCAGTAAATAGATAGTTATCAACTTCTTGCTCGGCAGATTTAAGTATCCTGCTATGTCTTCGTAGTCGACGGTGGTGTTGGCTTATGTCTCAGTCCAAAGAAGTGCTTTCTGGATGAAGCTATAAAGACAGGGCTTTTTGGAACATTGGAAAAGGATTGGATACCCAGTGCGATGCTTTCATCAAATATATGAAAGATGAGTGACGGAATGTTATGGGTGAATGGGATATCTAGCTCTGCTACCCAAGTCCGGATTGAAGTATCGAGATTTTGAGCTGGAAAGTCGTCCTGGATGTTCAGTCAGACATCATCAAAAACCTGGCTTGATAGCTGCGTATTATATTTTCCGAACAAATCTCATATAAATTCCATGTGGCAAAGTGGGCATAGGAGTTTGGCCGTTGAAATCTGGTTGTCAACCCACGAACTGGTGTTTGGAAACCACTCAAAGAACTGGATGTTCCCCAGACCTTTTTTTTATGATGGTGCGGGGCATAGCTTCCGCAATTGCCACCGGTAGACCATTGGTCTATCATATGGTCCTAAAGCTGGCCAAAAGAGTGATTCTCCCCAAACCTCGGGAAGTTTTCGTTGTTTCCGTCTGTCGGTGCTCACTGTTTAGAAACCCAATTGAGCTAAGAAATTTAAGCGAGGCCTGGGATTGCTCCTTCCCTTCCAATCCCATCCACCACTAGCGCAGGGCCTCGACTACTTTCTTCCCATGACCCTTTCCCAATCTTGAACTTCACCCTGATCACCGCATTCACGTTGTCACCCCTTCAAATCCTTTTCCTCCTCGACAAACATCCTCTCACGATCCTTGAAGCCTTCTTCAACACCAAACGCGTCTCTACGTCGCAACCTCAATTCCTATTCTTCCAAATACTTTCAGCAATTCTTGTCCTAGATTGAACATCTACATATTCTCTTCCCTGGAGCTTCACGCTCTCTAGCCGCGGAGCAATGGCGGACACGCACGGCACGACAGCCACGCATTCGAGCAATAACTCCAACGACAATCCAAACCACTTGAACACCACCATCGAGTCCGGCACCTTCGACGAGAAGACCAACCAGAATCATGATCCCACACCTGCGAAGAAGTCAACTGAAGATGAGGAAGAAGATGAGGATATGGATGCTCTAATCGACGAGCTCGAATCACAAGATGGCCATGCCGAGGACGACGAGGAAGAGCACGAGGCTAGCCCTGCTACTGGACGTGTTGTTCCTGAAGATCAACTTCAAACAGACCCTCAGATTGGTCTTACAGAGGCCGAAGTTCATCAACGCCGCAAGAAGTATGGTTTGAACCAAATGAAGGAGGAAAAGGAGAACTTATTCTTCAAGTTTCTCTGGTACTTTGTCGGTCCAATTCAGTTCGTCATGGAGGTATGTCCACGATTTGAAGTTATCTTCCCCCTTGCAATACATCCTGTATCACGCATCGTTCGTGGCTGCGCGTCGCCTCTGAATTTCACCCTACGATGCTATCTACTTGTCACAGACGAAGCAGAATACGATCCCTTGGCATGTACGGTGCTGACATCACTATTTTTGATAGGCCGCTGCTATACTTGCTGCTGGTCTCCAAGATTGGGTTGATTTCGGAGTCATCTGCGCTCTCCTTCTGCTCAATGCTTCGGTCGGCTTCATCCAGGAGTTCCAAGCTGGCTCAATCGTAGACGAATTGAAGAAGACCCTTGCTCTAAAGGCAATTGTTCTCCGCGACGGTCGTCTCTTCGAAGTTGAAGCCTCAGAAGTCGTCCCCGGTGATATACTCCAGATTGAAGAAGTAAGTGGACCGCTCCGTCCGCGACACCCTTGGCAGATGAATACTGACAGAGATTCAAACAGGGCACGATCATCCCCGCAGACGGCCGCATCGTTACCGAGGACGCTTTTCTCCAAGTTGACCAATCTGCCATTACCGGAGAGTCTCTCGCAGTCGACAAGCACAAGAGTGATCAATGCTATGCTTCTTCTGGCGTCAAGCGTGGGGAAGCCTTCATGGTCATCACTGCTACTGGCGACAACACTTTTGTTGGTCGTGCTGCTGCCCTTGTCGGTCAGGCTTCTGGAGCAACTGGCCACTTTACTGAAGTCTTGAACGGTATCGGTACGGTTCTCTTGATCCTTGTCATCTTCACAAATTTGGTTGTCTGGATTTCGTCCTTCTACCGGTCCAATCCTATTGTCCTGATTCTTGAGTACACTCTCGCCATCACAATTATCGGTGTCCCGGTTGGTCTTCCAGCTGTTGTCACGACCACCATGGCAGTCGGAGCTGCGTACCTCGCCAAGAAGAAGGCCATTGTTCAAAAGCTCTCTGCAATTGAGTCCTTGGCTGGAGTGGAGATCCTCTGCTCCGACAAGACCGGTACTTTGACCAAGAATAAGCTATCTCTTGCCGAACCATTTACTGTTCCGGGTGTTGAGCCTGATGACCTCATGCTCACTGCTTGTCTCGCTGCTTCTCGTAAGAAGAAGGGTATTGATGCCATTGACAAGGCTTTCTTGAAGGCTCTCCGTTACTACCCTCGCGCCATGTCTGTTCTGTCCAAATACAAGGTCATTGAGTTCCACCCATTTGATCCTGTTTCCAAGAAGGTCATGGCTATTGTTGAGTCTCCTCAAGGCGAGAGAATCATCTGCGTCAAAGGTGCACCACTATTCGTGCTGAAAACTGTCGAGGAAGATCACCCCATCCCAGACGAAATCGACCAAGCCTACAAGAACAAGGTCGCTGAATTTGCTACTCGTGGCTTCCGCTCTCTCGGGGTAGCACGCAAGCGTGGCCAGGGCTCCTGGGAGATTCTTGGTATTATGCCTTGCTCTGATCCTCCTCGCCACGACACCGCCCGCACTATCAATGAAGCAAAGACCCTTGGTCTCTCGATCAAGATGTTGACCGGAGATGCTGTCGGTATTGCTCGTGAGACTTCCCGTCAACTTGGTCTTGGAACAAACATCTACAATGCAGAGCGTCTCGGTCTTGGCGGTGGTGGAGATATGCCAGGTTCCGAAGTCTATGATTTCGTCGAGGCCGCTGATGGATTTGCAGAAGTCTTTCCTCAACACAAGTACAATGTGGTCGAGATTCTCCAACAGCGCGGGTACCTGGTTGCCATGACTGGCGATGGTGTCAACGATGCACCATCTTTAAAGAAGGCCGACACTGGAATTGCAGTCGAAGGCGCTTCCGATGCTGCTCGCTCAGCTGCTGACATCGTGTTCTTGGCTCCTGGCCTTGGTGCTATCATCGATGCTCTCAAGACTTCCCGACAGATCTTCCACCGCATGTACGCTTACGTCGTGTACCGTATTGCTCTGTCCATCCATCTGGAAATCTTTCTCGGTCTCTGGATTGCCATTTTGAACAGATCTCTCAACATTGAGTTGGTTGTCTTCATTGCTATCTTCGCTGATGTCGCTACTCTGGCAATCGCCTACGACAATGCACCATTCTCCAAGGTTCCAGTCAAATGGAACTTGCCTAAGCTGTGGGGCATGTCGGTTCTCCTGGGTATCGTTCTTGCTGTTGGTACCTGGATCACTCTCACCACGATGATCGCTCGTGGAGAGAATGGAGGTATTGTTCAGAATTTCGGCAATCTCGATGCAGTCGTCTTCCTTGAAATTTCTCTCACTGAGAATTGGCTGATCTTCATCACTCGTGCCAATGGTCCATTCTGGTCATCGCTCCCTTCGTGGCAGTTGGCAGGTGCCATTTTCTTAGTCGACATCCTTGCTACATTTTTCACCCTCTTCGGTTGGTTCCTCGATAGTGACACATCCATCGTCGCCGTTGTCCGCATCTGGATCTTCTCTTTCGGTGTCTTCTGTATTCTTGGAGGTGTTTACTACCTGCTCCAAGACAGCTCTGGTTTCGATAGCATTATGCACGGAAAGTCTCCAAAGAAAAAGCAAAAGCAACGATCACTTGAAGACTTTGGTAAATTGCTCCACATATCCCCCTATTACTCTTAACTGATTCTCTCATAGTCGTCTCACTTCAACGTGTATCTACGCAACACGAGAAGTCGGCCTAAGGTCCAGATTGTCACGACCGGGCGTGCGTCGCAATTTGATAGTGGTGACTGGCGAATGGTGCTTGTTCATTCTTGTGGTCTCGCGTTTCCCTAGAAGTGTATCACTGACTGAGGTAAAAGAAGCGCTGGCGGCCATTTTTGTTGTCCTCCTTTGCTTGCTTGCTTGTACCACCCCCAATCTTGCATCTTTCCTTTCCAAAAAGGAAATAGAAAATCCTAATCGAATTAATGAACTTCAGATGTGCTTCGTGGATGTAACGTGACGTGTTTACTGCTGTGAAGCGTAAAAGGAAGAGAGAAGGTTGAAGTTGAAGTTGAGGTGTGGACGGTCCAGCCGGGCCTTCGAGCTAACGATGGCAGGGAACGGCTCAGCGTGGTATGCAGACAGCCTTCAATATGCTTCAGTGACATTGCATCATAGTTCGAAGTTTAAGTTTATAACGAATAACCAAGTTGCTTTAACTGTGATTGTTCAGAGGCTTACTTACTTTGACGATGCCATTGTAGGTTGATTGATGCCATACAGCATGCGAAGTTCAACTTTTTCATTTATACATGTTAAGCGCAGCCACTACTCAACGCTGGCCAGACAGATACTTTAGCTAATAAGCAACTCCATTATGTCGCTTCTCCAGTTTTCCTTACACATGCTATACAGCCAAAGCGAATATCAGAGTGATTGGTTTGATTTAAGGTACATTTTCATTCCTTTCTTGGTCTATCTACAACCTGGCTCTGGGAGTCTCCTCAGCCAGAGCTTCTTCGTACATCGAGTCGATCTGAGCGCGGAATTTCTTGGCTGATTGTGGGCGCTTGAGTTTTAATCTATGAGAAGGGTGTATGGTTAGCTAACATTCCTCAATTCATTCCCTCCCGTCTCTTCCTTCTGAGAATCGATTGAGATCGAGGGTAGGGGCAACTTACGTGGGCGTCAACAACTCATTCTCAATTGTGAACGGCTCAACCTCCAGATGCACAGCCCGCACCTTCTCATAGCTATTGAACTTGTTCTTCTTGCCGATCTTATCCAGTTCCTTCACGACCGCCTTGCGCACCTTATTATCCTTCGCAGCAGCCTTGATCGCATCAAGATCGTCCGGCTTGATGGTCTTCTTCAAGACAGCACTAGCGAACGGCGCGAACGCAACAGGATCAACTCCGAATACCGAGACGAGGAACGCTTGTGTCGAGTCGCCGTGCACAAATGCTTGTGCTAGGATGTTGGTGTTGGCGAGATAGACGTTCTCGATTCGTTCGGGGGAGACGTATTCGCCCTGCGCGAGTTTGAGGACGTTCTTAACGCGATCTACGATCTTGACTCGGCCCATTGAATCGATCTCTGCGATATCGCCAGTGCGGAACCAGCCATCGTCGATGATAGCCTTGGCCGTCTCCTCTGGATTACGGTAGTATTCCCTGAATCGGGACTTTCCTCGCAGCAGAAGCTCGCCGCGTGGGTTGGGAGAGTCGGTTACCATGTACTCCATGTCTGGCACGGATTGCAGGCAGACTTCCATGCCGACGCCGACGGCGCCGCAGTTGCCGGAGGAGAAATCGCCTTCGAGTTGGGCGAGGCCGACGGCGTAGGACTCGGTGAGACCGTAGCCTTGGATGAAGTCGTTGCCGAATGCTGCACGGAGGAATTGGTGGAGGGAGGGGTCGATTGGTGCTGAGCCGGTGACCATGCCGCGGCAGCGTTGGAAACCGAAGGCGCTGGCTACCTTTGGAGTGAAGACTCGGTCCCAGAACATGTGCTTGTTTGTGGCTTGCCCTGGAGGGAGCTTCATGGATTGGAGCTTGGTGTTGATGACATGGCGGCCCATTGCACCCTTGAGACCTGGTGCCTCGAGGGTTGCGGCTCGGAGAGCAGCGCCGAATCTGTTGTAGAGACGGGGAACGGAGTTGAAGCCTGTGGGACGGAGGATCTTCATATCGTCGACCAAGCCGAGGATGTCACCACGGAAATATCCAATGGCACAGCCGGCCGAGAGGGCTCCATGTTCCGCAACTCGCTGGTAGATATGTGCTAGAGGTAGATAGGAGATCAAAACATCCCAGTCCTGCGTATCGCTGGTGACTCGGGCAATTGCAGTTGCTGCCGCAGCATTTGCATGTGTGAGAACCACTCCCTTGGGGTTTCCGGTTGTTCCAGAGGTGTAGTTGATGGTGATAACATCGTCTGGCCGGGGTGGCTTCATTGGCAGACCAGAAGCAGCTCCCAGAGCTTCAACATCCTTGATATAGTGGATTGAGATTCCCGAATCAGCCGCAAGAGAGTTCAAAATAGCTGCCTTTGAATTTCCTGGCTGTTCTCCAGCATCAAGCGGGTCCAGGCAGATAATGAGCTTCAAAGTTGGTATCCGAGGAGCGAGCTTCAATAGCGTTGGAATATGGGGGAGTGTTGTAATAACACACTTGAGAGTTGCGTGGTTGATGATATATTCGGTAGTCTCTGGGCCGAGAGTTTCGTAGATAGATACCGTGAAGAGGGATTGGGACATGCATCCCAGATCTGCCAATTATTAGCCCAAGTTCCCTTCCTTTAGCATAGAACATCCTCACCAGACACCTGCCATTCCGGACGATTCTGGCACCAAAGCCCAACACCATACTTCTCCTCCGTAACTCCCGCCTTCTTATGCAGCTCAACAACACCAGCGCCAAAATTCTTCCTCCGCTCTGCAAGCTCGGAATAAGTGATCCACTCGAACTTGTTGGCGTGCGTCCTTGTTATAGGATCGTATGGCCTCTGTCCCAAACATCTAGCATTCGGGCGCTTCTTGACCGAGGACTCGAAGATGTCGTGCGCGGTGAGGGCTTGTGGGTCGAGGGAGTCGAGTAGAGGTGTATCTACGAATCGCCAATGGCGATACACTGCTGTGCGGTTCTCCTTCTCGCTCCCTGGGATCGGTAGGGAGTATGGTGTTCCTGGAGGTGGGGGGACGCGGAGGGCCTTGATGAGGGCTTCATCTTGCAATGCTGCTGGAGCCATGATTGCCGGTGTGGATCGTCTGCAAATCTATCCGTCGTTTCTTTGCAGTGTTAGTCTACGAATGTAGATTGAAGAGTGAAGGAAAGGTATCCAAGGAATGGGAAATGCAGCTTACATTGCCAGCTTCTAAGCAGCCACAATTGACAACCGGAACCTGAGACTTCGAGCCCTGACTCGGTATCTTCTAAAACAAGCAGAGAATCCCTTCTTTAAGTTTCCCTTTGGCGAGGACTAAGATCAGCAAAGGACGGCGAAATAGAGTGAAGAAGATGAAAGAGAAAGGAGGTAGAAAAAGAAGAGGAGCATGTGCGTTTGAGAAAGAAGGGTCACTCGGCCATGCAAGCTTGGATTCTTCGATGAATGCTGCACTGCGCTGCGTAGCCGTGGCTTCTCAGCCAGCGCTGTCCCCCAGGCCGAGGCAGGCTTGCAGGTTCACACTCACAGCCCGCAGCCTACCCACCGCGAGCCCTTGCATTCTAGATTGCGGAGCTGCCGAGATGACTGCTCCGGGTCTAAGACGCAACTCTTCCTCTTTGCAGTATCTTAACTCCGTGCCCTCAACTCGAGAAATACAGATTGATCTGTTGTTGTGATAAAGTTCATGTTCTTCGCGAGTTTCGGTACTTCAGTACCTATGTAATATCTTAGTGCTACCTGGTACAGAGTAAAGATCAGTGCCGTACACAGATTCCGCACGTAGCCTCGTCTTCCCGCCTTCACATGTCAACATTCCCATCCTCTCCCTGATTTGCCTCTGCATCACATCACACTTTCGCGGGGAGGGACGCTTGACTCGCTAAAGGCTTCATCATGCAGCTTCAAACAGACGAACGAGCAAACCACCGCGGCGGATCGGCCATCACGGCTGCTTGCGTCAAGTTGTCCCCGACCACCGATATGCTGCAATTGGTGCCGAGCGCGCACATGTGCGCTGGGCCAAGCATCGTCGTCGGTCTTGACTTCTTAATGTAGAATGCATGTGGGTTGGCGACGATACGATAACGCGGGGAATGATTGAGGGGAAGAGGAGGATTGGGTGTTCGGAGTTGCTCGGGTTACATTCATGGTAATTCGATTGGTGGTATGGTTCCCCAGATGATATGTGGGTGGTGCAGCGCTCTGGGAATTGTTGATGCCTGGGCTTGGCTAAGATTTATATACGACACGTACCTAGGCCGAGGATTCTAGATCATTGAAAGAGATTTTCCCTGGCTTTCGGGACTTCGAGGTTGTCTTGCAGTCGGTTTTGGATTCTTCCTTGGTAAGTTTCAAGACAATAAGGTTGAACAAATATGTACAAATTTTGCATTCGCTTGCTCTTAATACAACGCTCGAAACCAGCTACAATTCGCAAAATACATCTTCGAGCGTACAAGGAGGATTCTCGAACAGTGACACAGATCGGGCTTCCACACTCTGAAATCTGTACTTGTAGCCTTGGATAAGCCACTGTACAACCGACAGACAACTAAACGAGCCTCAACGCCTTCCCATAAATGAGGCCCAGTCCCCAATCTCCCATATCAGTCTTCCCCTCGCCCGGGAACGAATACCAACAGCGACATGATGACCCTAAATGTACAGTAAATCCGGAAGAATCAACAGGAGAAAGAAATAATGCGCATGGTCCGGTCCTATGCTGAAAGTCTGCTGAACTGTACAGAGATGAGAAATCTTTGGATCAGAGAAATCTTTTGACTGTCACGAATCGTCTCCATTTCGTGGTAGAACGGATCGATAATTGAGATAGGGAACCTTTTTGTGTGATTTTACATCGGCAGCCAGCCTATCTCTTCTAGTGGCCATCGTATCCAGAGTCTTTTGACAAAATTAGCATAAATTGTCGCAAAATTTTGAGTATAATCAGACAGGGAGTGCTTTGTCAGCTTCTCCGAGACGAGAAGATTATAGTCAAAGGACAGAAGGGGAGATCTCGTACCGATGCTCTTCATCTAACAAGTTCCAAATCTTCGAAATGATATGCGAACTCCATCCCTGCATCCACCAATGCGAATCCAGCCTCTTCAGTACCACACAGAAGTACGAAAATATCGTCAGACTCTCCTGCGTATGTTCCCTCAACAACTGCAAGAACTCCTCGGTAACCTCAAAAATCCAAATAAACACATCTCCCGTCTCATACCCCGGTGGGCCAGGCCTGTCGTAGAAAGCGAACGATTTCCGCAGTGTTTCAATCGCGGCCAAGTAGATGTGCTTATTGCGCTCATCGGTACTGTTTTGCGCTATGAGGCCGCTGAGTTCGACAAGAGGGTCGTCTTGTGGTGATTTCTCCGCGATGTATTGCGTGCGGAGAGCGGACTGGCGAGAGCCAGATATGAACATGGGGCCGAGGAGGCCCTGTCGGAGGAATTCTTCGTAGTTGTTGACGATGAAACTGGTGCCTTTGACGAGGAAGAGCCAGTCTGCCATGCCGTTTTCGCCGACTAGGAGGAGATCACCTGGTTTGCGGGGGCTGGCTAGGGTGAAGAAGATGGTGAGGGCGGAGAAAGTGTAGACCTGTATCGAGTTAGTGATTAGGATTCGGATCGGTGCGTGAAAGTGGATGATATACTTACGCCAGTGCAGTTCTCTTCCGTAACGCTTGCTAGTACTTCCGTAGCTACACGTAGGCCTGTCTGTTGAGCGAATTAGCACTGGTAAACGTGTAAATCTCACATATTCAGAAGAAACCCGGAGCTCTGTTTCAATACGGTGACACAATCTTCGGTTCTCAAATGGGTTAACAGAAGGATAACTTTACTAACCTGATGCTGTGCCATAGCCTGGGCGATATAGAAGTCTCGTTTCTCAGGTTTATAATGAGCCATATGTAGCGCCGACAAAGCCAAGATACCACGCATAGCGAAATCATACGAGAAACCCACTTGAGGGACATTAATCCTCCAAGCAATCTTCATAGCGGGGTCGGTATGTATGGTGAATGCTGTCGAGGTGACATAATTGTGTAATAGCTCCAGGTCTAGAAGATTCAGACCGCTGGAGGGCCCTCTGCCTGGACTTTGGCCTATTTGATCGTATTGCGTTACGCTCCCGCCATGAGGACTCGTGTGCGAAGAATGTGCGCCGTTCTATGATTCATTAATTGTAAGCTCAAAGTCGTCCATTTCCACGAGCCATGAGATATGGGACGTGACTTTGGCTTAGAGGACAAGCCATCCTCTCCGAATATATGGAGAGAGCAAGGTAGTGGAAGACATACATGAGTGAGCCCATTTCCTCCACCAAAGTTCTGGGAAGCCAGAAAGTCGCATTGAACCGAGTGTTTGATACAGTTATTACATGACGGCCGTTGCTCGTCACACTAGATGCAGCAAGGATGATCAGCTTTTGATATCGTTGAGAAAAGGACAGCGAGCGAGGGGCTGTAATGCTTGCGAAAGCATGAGACAAAAAATGTACCCCAATGAGCTTTCTTGAGAAATGGAGAAGTTGACAAGACAATAAGGACAACATCTGATAGCAACAGTCTTGAAGTCCCGTAGTCGTGGCTAGAGCTCGTGCTGTACATGTGTAAAGGCTTCGAGTGACATTGACAGGAAGTTGAACGGAGATGGAGATGCCCCAAGTTCTTCAAAAGAAGACGAGAGAAGAAATCTTATCTAGGTTCTCCTAACGCGGGGTACGACTTTGACTCGGATAATAGCGAGATGTGGATGCAGAACCCAGTCTGGGTTTGCCATCCTTGAGAAAGTCCCCCTATGACGAAGAGGAACCACGCGTGGGAGAATAAGAACAGCCAGGATTCGAAAGCTTGCGGTGGAGAAAACCAAGATGGATGACAATAGTCGCCCTTCTCGACTCCGAACTCCGAGTTTAACTCAGAATGCTGAGCCGTAGTACGGGCAACGACTTTGTTCGACACCATCCCCAGACACTCAGGTATGCGAGGAAGTAAACATGCAGCTGCTTCAGAGTTCAGACGTGCTGACATATGCCGATCACGTGTAAATATGATCATGCTCTGCATCGTCCCCTGGCATTCCGAGGGTATCCGGTAGATCGATCGAAACGACCAAAGCAACAAACAGATAAACATGCGGGAAAGGGCCTGATGGAACATACCTTTATTTTCCTCTGTTTGCATGTCCTGCATCCAGTCCTCGTTTTGCGATGGGTTTTCCGGGCCGACATTTTCAGAACAGCAGCACTACTTGGTGTAGGTGGTGAGGGATCCATGATAGGTGGGCAGCTATCCTGCGGTACTGTTTGCAGTGCTCAGCTCGCTGTGGTTTCCTCTGTGGTGGACTTGATGAGTTGCGTGCGTTGACGAGCTGCCGTCAGCTTGCGAGCATCTGAATGTTCGATCGGTCCCGGCCCAAGACAACGAGCAGTATATACGACCGTCCGACAAGCACGCCGCGTCAGAGGCTGAGGCTGGATGAGATGACGGGCAGGGCTGAAGTGGTGAGTGCGTGAGTAGAGTGAGTGTATTCTTGGAATTGAGGATGCGAACACTTTGCGGAGAAGTACGAGAAATGCGAACGAGCCTTTCTCTCTAATAAAGCCCCGGGATCCGGCAGCTGTTGGGGCGATGAGGCTGCCAGAATGGCACTTACCAGCCCTAGCCGAACTGTTTCAGGAGAAAGCTTAAAACAAGTGAGGATCGCTAGGCGAAAGGGGCCAATCAACACACTCAATTCTTGCGAGGGCGTACGAGAGACCGAGAAGTTACGACGTACGAACATATACGGAGTATACGGCGGAGGAATGAACGAGATTTATTGCAATTTTTACTGGAAGATAACAATCTGACGCGTCTTTAAGCTTCGTTCTTGTTAGTTGCTTGTTTTCTGGCGTTTTCTTATCCATCGACCCACTTCTATCCAAGATGTATATAAATACATGTTCGCAGCTTTTGCAATTGACTTTGGTTTCACGCATCCCTCTCATATCAACATCAAGCAGCACTGCCCAGACATCTGGCTTTCTGTCCTATTTCTTCTTTTCAACTAAGCCTTCCTCAAGTGGCTGTTTGATCACGTCTCTCTGTTCGCATCCGAGAAAGCTAACTTGATCGCACCGTCAACATGCTCTCAGCTCGGGATCTAGTCGTTGGCGAGAAGTATATGCTATTCGAATATCAGCCCAAAAAGGTCCCAGCTATCATCTTCATCGTCCTTTTCGGCATCTCGTCATTCCTCCATGTGTTCCAATTAATCAAGAAGAGGACATGGTACTTCATACCTTTCGTCATTGGAGGTATTCGTAAGTCACTATCCTACCACACCCTCCCTAAACACCAGGCTGACATACTTTTCAAACAGTCGAAACGATTGGTTATGTTGGAAGATTAATAAGTGCTGGACAAGAATATGGAGAATGGTCGACAGGACCCTACATCATGCAGACTCTGTCCATCCTCCTCGCACCCGCCTTCTTCGCAGCTTCAATCTACATGATCCTAGGCCGTCTCATCGTTTTGGTTGATGGAGAGAGTCACTCGCCTATTCGCGTCAAGTGGCTCACCAAGATCTTCGTCGGTGGAGATGTCCTTTCTTTCCTCGCTCAATCAGCTGGTAAGTACTTCATCTCACTTGCTACATATAGCAAGCATTTCACATCGACCTCGAGCTGACACAACATCAGGTGGTGGTATGCTCGGCAAAGCAAAGAAACAATCCGACGTCGACCTAGGCGAAAACATCATCATCGCCAGTCTCGCCATCCAAGTCCTCTTCTTCGGTCTCTTCGTCATCGTCTCCGCCATCTTCCACTTCCGCATCCGCGCCATGCCCAGCCTCCGCTCCAAGCAAATCTCCGTTCCCTGGCAAAGCTACCTGTTCATCCTGTATATCGCCAGCGCGCTCATCCTCGTCCGTTCCGTCTTCCGTATTGCTGAGTATGTTATGGGTTCAGACGGTGTGCTGTTGCAGCATGAGTACTTTTTGTACATTTTTGATGCGACACTGATGTCGCTGGTGATGATCTTGTTCAATCTGAGACATCCTGGGAGCATTGTGAATAAGGAGAATTTGAAGATGGCGCATTTGAGGGATCCGGAGTCTGGGGAGAGTGCGCATGAGATGACGAGGGAGAGTGTAAGAGTGCATAAGTAGGCATTGAATGGAGCTGTGGGAGGGGTTTCAGACTCGAGAGAAGGGATAGAAGACATGCCGTCAACGAGATGGCGTGATGGGCAGTTCACTACGCTCTGGGATGTGCGATGTCTGCATTCAGCATAGGAAATTGGCGTTCGGGCATGTTTGTTTTGACAATATTCACATTGTAAAAGCGGAATTTAAGTTAGCGATCATTTCCTTGCGTCAAATTCATAGAACTCGCTGGCCTACTCAGCTCTGTAGATAGAACCTTTATTGTCTAAAATAATGGCAGGATCTTGGCATCATTCTCTTCTTTTGTACTACACAATTTTACGTTTCGACATTAGCCATACTACGCTCTTGTCTTACGAGTCTGTAGAGCTTAAGCTTAACACCACAACACCGACGCCTTCCATACATCAAACAAAAGACCAAATCGACCACCGCTCTGTTTACCCACTCTATTGACCCCCAGCATACTCCTTCTTCATCGCCTCCCTAACCATCTCTCCACACAACTTTGCGGTCGGATTCGCTGCCACTGCCAACGCTTTCGCAACCTCATTTCCATACCTCCCACCAACCATAAAATCTCTCGACGCATTCTCCTCCCACTCCGTCACCTTCCACTGCTTCTCCCTCCTACCCCCCTCGATCCTCAACTCAGCTCCAATCACGGCTAGTGCCTTCGCTGTCAAGTGATACAGGGCACCACGCTGGGTGTAGGCTTGAGAGAGTGTTTTAGCCGTTTGAGGCGAGAGTGGTGAGAAAGGGTTGCGAGGTGTAAGAAGAGATATGGCCGTGCTGAGGTCAGTGAGGATTGTGGTTGAGGCTGAGAGAAGTGTTGTTTCGGAGGGCGTCGGGTCCAATACATTGTCAGTGGGAGGAGGTGAAGTTGGATTTGAGACGAGGAGACGATCGCCGTATATCCTTCTCAAAGCTTGGGCTCTGTTGTTCCTCGCGCTGGCATAATCTGGAAACTCTTGTATGAGCTCGTCTAATCGCTTGACGCAGTCCAGATACTGAGATAATGGTAATTGAGATTCTGAGTCTGGTGATGAGGGCTTCAGGCCGGCTATTTGCATCTCAATTTGCTGGATCGAGGAAATGATGGAGCGTTCGACTTGGCTGATTCTGAGGTAGGTGGACTCATCTGAGATATTTGGGTCTCTTGGAAGAGTGTCGTCGATCAGGAGAGGTGCTGAGGGACCAGATTCGGGATCCTTGATTTTTTCGAGGATGGAGAGGTCGTGTTGAGTGAGTGGCGAAGCCATTGTTGTCATTGTGACGTGGGACAAAGAGAAGTGTTATGAGCAACACACTTGACTATATCTCTCGAAGTCTTGAATGAAGCTTAATGATAGCCCAGATGTTAATCGATCCAAAACTCCAAGATATGGATACTTGAAATTAGAAGTAAACGTAGAGAGGAAATATCGACTCGTTCTTTCCTGTTGTTGGTGGCGGAGGATGGATAGGCAGAATAAGCGAGTGGTGATGGGATATTGGTCAAGTCACAAAATTTGGGAAGATTATTGAGTGGAACTTCGGCTTACAATTATACCAGCAGCCCAAATCTAAGTCACGCACTCCTTCACTCAGCACTTCCAAGATCAAAATTTGGGGAATCGAAAAGTACCTGACTTGGTTGGTGAGGCATGAACTTCCCCACAACGGTCAGCATCATGCGCTTGGCCACCACTGGCACGCCCGACTCAAGCCGCGACCAGCCGCCCGAAGGGTGCGGAATACAATCAAGCACCACTTGCTTAAGCAAATCCAGCATTCAAAGTCACCAATGGGAAGCACGATATTCAGTCGGCCAGTGCAATCATGGGGTTTTCTGGTCTGCCATCAACGGCTTTCGAGTCAAATGAATCGCAGCTTCCTAGTTAGTCGGGAGGCGGAATTCTGTGGTAAATAGTGCTTAGGTCCGGATATGTAGGGAAGTGTGAGGTAAGAAGGTCTGGAAGGCAGGCAAACCTTGAGAATCTTCTTTGTTATATATTTCTACTGCTTTCCCACATGTCGTAAAAGAAAACTAAGACATTGCCTCAAGTCAGAAAACATTCTTACAGCATCACAATTCAGCGCAATTCTTTATCTATCTTAAATCAGTCTTCTCATGAAAATGGCTCCCTCAAGGCTATCTCCGGAGCCTTCCATCTTGACTCCATCCTCTCTCAGTTTCCCAACAGCCCAAAACACATCAGGTGCTGTAGATGGAACGCCCAATTTCCACGGGTATGACCATATCACTGTAAGTACCCATCAAAATTTAGTCGTTCTTCAAGTTTGCTTTTCTAATTCCCGCACCACGCGATATCTTACTGACTTCTATTCAGTGGTATGTTGGCAACGCCAAGCAAGCAGCTTCCTTCTATACCACCCGTCTCGGATTCTACACGATAGCATACAAAGGTCTCGAGACTGGAAGCCGATACATTGCATCACACGTCGTGGCGAATGGCAATATCAGATTCGTCCTCACCTCGCCCATCAAATCATATTCTTGCCTTGACGGAGATGAACCCATATCATCAGAAGAAAGACGTCTGCTGAAGGAGATATACGCACATCTTGAGAAGCACGGTGATGCAGTGAAGGATGTCGCCTTCGAGGTCGACAATGTAGCGGCAGTATACAATCAAGCCGTGGATCAAGATGCCGTCTCTGTCCAAGCACCAAGAAAGATCTCAGATGAGAATGGATCCGTCACAACAGCCATCATCCGCACATATGGCGACACGACACACACTCTGATCTCTCGCGACTCATACAACGGAGTCTTCCTACCTGGCTACAAGTCCATCCCCTCTTCCAAGCTCGACCCACTCCAGCGGCTCCTTCCCTCCGTCCAACTCGAAGCCATCGACCACTGCGTCGGCAACCAAGACTGGGGTGCCATGGAAGCAGCCTGCGAGTACTACGAGCGCTGCCTCTCCTTCCACCGCTTCTGGTCCGTCGACGACAGCCAGATCTCCACCGAGTTCTCAGCTCTCAACTCAATCGTCATGGCATCTCCCAACAACGTCGTCAAGATGCCCATCAACGAGCCCGCACCAGGCAAGAAGAAGTCTCAAATCGAGGAATACGTTGACTTCTACGGCGGCGCTGGCGTACAGCATATTGCGCTCAGGACGAACGATATCATTTCCGCTGTCAGCAATATGAGAGCTCGTGGCGTGGAGTTCATCAATGTTCCTGAGACGTATTACACGACGATGCGCATGCGACTGAAGAGCGATAAGCGGAGCTGGAAATTGCAAGAAGACTTCGATACCATTCAGAAACTGAACATCTTAATTGACTTCGATGAGGGTGGGTATCTCCTGCAGCTTTTCACGAAACCATTGATGGATCGCCCGACGGTGTTCATTGAGATCATTCAGAGGAACGAGTTTGATGGCTTCGGAGCGGGGAACTTTAAGAGTTTGTTTGAGGCTATCGAGCGGGAGCAGGCGGAGAGAGGTAATTTGTAAGGTGGTGAGGTGGTGGGGCTCCGCTTGAGGGCATTTTTTTTTTTTTTGAAAGGGGCTCGGTTGATTTTGTTTGGTTGAATGGGGGACTCGAGAAGGGTAGGATCTGAAATTGAAAAGCATAGCGTCGGTGGGGTACTCATACATTTGTACTCCTTAGCGGAAGGTTATTGTACATCGTTTCATGATTGATGAATTGAACAGCATGCATTCTATTATTTCTCATGAGCAAGTGACCCTTCGTTCGAGAGTGCTGGAATGGAAAAGCTTCACGCTTCAACAGAATACATATGTTAATTGTTACTCGGAGGAGCTTGAACGGAAGCGTGGATTACAGTAAAGCCACTGCGACGTCCAAGAAGTCGAAGTGACAAGCGTTCTGGCTGTTCGAAAGCAACATTCGCCAGCCAGTATCGGATTTTCCAGAACTCAAGACTCATTTGTCACGCTCTTGGGTATATAAAGAACCACTGGGTGATGACTAGAGTATGTCAGGAATCTTAGACTTCAGATTAGCGATGACATACAACCTGGTGATGTGGAGAAAATCCTTTCGAAGGGGTTGACCAGATGAGAGCTTGACAAATATAGTCGCGCTTTCTCTTCTCGTCATTCAATAACGCCAATCACAATGTGTCACAGTAATTGCTTTACGGTACATGGCGTTGACTCGTAGTATGCTACTGCAGATTCACTATCAATATTCCCTTTACTATTAAACGGTTTGCAATTGTCAATCCACCCTTCCTGCTCCGCGCAGTCCAGCATACCACATGAGCAACCGTTCTGTCCTTTCAAACAGGACAGTAAAGTATATGAGAATAGATGGGCGATACGTGTATGTAAAATCAAGATGACAGCAAACCTGGGCTCCACGAGACATGGCTGCGTTTCTCGAAGTTCCATGGTGAGGGGCAAGCCAAAAGGACGTGAAGGATTGACTGGGGAAAGCCATTCTTTGTCGACCTCTTTTATAATGAGAACTCGCTCAAATATTTGCAGAGTCTCGTGTACTTGATTCCGGCGAAAAAAGTGCTTGTGAGTTCCCTAGACTCCTGAAGGTGAAAGTTCGGTCCGAATGAGCGGTCGTGAGAGCGAATGAAGCTTCACCCCTCCACAAGTGACCATAGATTGAAGGCCATATTCAGCACCTGAAAGCTTGAAGTTGTATATAAGGAAGGGCTGAGATGATTACTCTCAAGTACACGACATATGAAGAAGTAACTCATAATATAGACCACGGTAACAATTTCGGGAACTGAAAACGTTAGGATGTTGAGCTCACATTTGCATTCCCTTTTCCGAGGGCTCTTCCGAGGTTACTGAAGCCTGCTAAGTTCAGTGAATCGAAATAGTCAAATAGAGGATTGTAGCACTCAGTGACTCAGCGAACCCTGGAATACTCCCCTGCCTTTTCGCTTGGTGGACGAGTACTGTCATCTCTGCTCCTTGTTGGCGTTGCGTTGTTCAAGCGGCGGTAGAGGGTTCATGTACCCCTGCGGCCAGATAGCAAGACGGAAAAAATGGGCCGGCATCACAGCAAGAAGAGGTCGGAGTCGAAGCTTGAAAAAACAAGAGCTTTGTCTTCAACGTCTCGGCGAGCCATTGTTTCATCTCCATACTGGGCTTTCTTGTTCAGTCCGCGCCAAGTGTGATGGATCAAGGAATCGTTGAAAGAGTATTTATGGTCCTTTCTTGGTCTGACTTCGGACACGAGGGTAAACCAAGACCTCAAAATACTCGAGTCTGCAGTGAAGTCTCGTAAGTTTGATCGGCTTGACAATTCTCTCGCGAGAGAGACAGTAGGTGGTAAGTCCGGTGAATATCATTATTGCGCCCTTACCAGCTTCGCACTACAGCCCAGTCTTCGGCGAAAGCCCAGTGAAGTTACTGCTTCACTTAGATTTTGAACCGCCCTGCCCAGAGCCAAAAGACCAGCGAAGGTCGGCCGAATAAATCAATTCAAAGAACCAGATTTCTCGAAAGATATCTGCTAACCTCTTCGCAGATAATTTCGATCCAAATCTCGTAGAGTTGGCCTCACACCTGCCCCTTCAAGCCAGTCTCACTCGACTTACTGCCTCTCGCTCCAGCAATGCTCTGCAAAGGTGGGCGTCGATCTGTGCTCGTAAGTTCATTACTTGATCATCTCCCAAGTCTAAGAGCCGTGCTCCCATACCTTACCAGACAAGGAAAATATCGTTGTCAACACTACAATCATCGCCACTGGCCGCTTCCGCCGATTCTAATCGACAGATGTTTCCCCTCGAGCTAAATCGAAGCAATGTTCACACGAACAGAGCTTGGAGGAGGCAGCTTCGTCTACTCATAGCAGAGACCCAGAGCGGCGACGCACATGGACGACGTAGCTTTTCCAACCTTCTTGACTTACGCGGCTGGTGAGGACTTTCCAGTCCAGAGAAGTGAGCTTTATGTACACCAGTGCTTTCCTCCATCCTGAGCTTTGCATAAGCGAGATGGATGAGATCAGGGAAATTGGCTGAGCGAGTGGGAAACAAATGAGGTTGTAGACTGCAATAGGCGGCAGCCTTGCTGCAAGGCTCATGAAGCACTTAGCAATGACCTTGTAAGCTGTACAGAAAAGCTCAAAAGATATACAGCAATAGAAGGGAATGTCAAGACAGCGACTGAAGAATTACAACAATTTTCATTTGCATCGCTGCACTGACTGGCAGAGGAAGTCTTCAACACGAAAAAGCTCTCTAAGTATGAAAAACAGGAAGAAAAAAACAAGCTCTATCTGCTCGCAGTAGCACCATGACCCATGTCTTCCAAAAATGGTTATTCATGTCTCGAGCACCAAAATCCGATAAACTTTCCCGACACAATAGCCATGTATGTTATGATCCAAATACGCCGTCTAATGCTTAGCCGTGACCTTCTCGCCGGTGAGGTTTTCGACGTATGTCTTGGCCCTGTTCAGAGAATCTGTCAGTATATGGACCCGCAACAAATGCCCTCACCGCTATCTCCCCACGGGGTGCGTTCCAAGGGACGGGGGATCCAGAAATCGGGGAATGGGAAATGGTACTTACATGTCACCCATAGCGACCATACAGATAGTCTGCCAAACGCCTAACCCAATACGCGGAACAACGCCACGATACAATCCCTTAATCCCATTATTCTGGTAAATATACTTCGCCGTGTTTCCCACCGTCATCTTCGCAGGGCGGTTGGGGTCAACGGTCTTGCTCTGCATCTCAACTCGGATGACCTCGATAGGCTGGTTCCAAGCGCTGAGACCACCACCCAGTCCAGACGCCAGGATCTTCTCCCAGGCGCTGAGCTTGCCCCCCTCCTTCTTGCCCGTCACGCTGCGGATTCCCTGCTCTGCGAGCCGGGAGAGACCGAATCTGGATCCCCAGTTGGTCATCTGGCGGATGGCAACTGCGTTGACTCCCTTGTTGATACCCTTGATACCCTCCTTGCGGTAGATGTCCATGAAGGTGGCAAAGGTGCCTGGGGGCTTGACACCCGTAGCGGCGAGCTTCGTCTTGGTGATCTCGACCGTCTTCATGCAGGTGCAGAATCCCATTGTGGCGTATGCCTGTGCGACACCTCCCAAGATACCACCGCTGATTCCAGCGGTGAAGTCACCAGCGCCGAAGGTACGAGCGTAGTATTCTCCCTCGGAGGCAACAAAGAGGAGGACAGCGCCCTTCGTGGAGGCTTCAATCCAGGCCCATGGGATGAGACCTTGGTAGACTGTTCGCAAACGGGGGAAAGGTCAGCGATCGGTTCTGCTAACTCTCAAAGCTGTAAATTAAGGGATTTCGAAGACTTACAGCCAAGAACACCACCTCTACCCCAAATTCTGGCCAGAGCAGTAGCAAAGGTATCACCTCTGTTGGCTGCCATGGTGGTCTTCGTGACCTCCAACGGCTGACCAAGAGTAGTAACCTCGAACCTGCCATCGCATTAGAATAAAGCTGTTCGGTCGTTGATAATTTGATTGATTGGAATGAATTGTGGTAGACTCACATGTTGAGCCCAGCCCCAAGCAGCAGATTGCTGAACTTGACGGGCTTCTTCTCGAGCGGCTGGTTGCTGGCTGCGACTGACATCGTGGGTGTAGATTGTGTGTGTAGGGGCCCTGACCAAGGGATGAGTTTGCTTCGTCGCGAGTTGTGAGTGTGCTTGTTGGAAGAGAAGACGGAGAGGCCCCGAGAGGTAACGGTTGGTCCCGAAAGCAGATCTTAGCTCGGCTATTGCAGCTGTGTAATTCGGTGGCCGAAAGACGAATGATAAGAGCTTGCTTTTTCCTGGATGAGATTAGGCAAAAATTGTGTGAGAATATTCGGCGAGTTTTTGATTCTGGAATGGACTCGAGCGTTTGGTATTATTGAAGTGAGATTTTGAAGGTAAGCAGAGCTTACTGCGGTTGGACTTTGGACTCTTCAATTCAACGAGGCTCAGGGGATTGGCACCGCCATCCCAATAGAGCATGGTCGATTGGCTGTTCTCTTGTTGAGTGGATCCGTTGGATCGCTTGGGAATTCAACGCCTCGGGGTTCCCCAGCCAAAACTTTGTTTTCGATCCACGTGCTTTTCAGGGGCACAATTGATTTCCCTTTCTTGGATAGAAAACCAGAGGGAGGACTGAGTAGGATTGATGGTAGAAATGAATTATATACGAGGATACTTCAAAGTCCACTAAATGCCAGCATTAGGGGTGTGCATCCTATTGAGAAGTTGCCACTGTCCTCGAAACTTTCAACGACTCTAAGACAGACGTCTTAACCGGCAAGACCAGTGCGCGTGTTTGATATGGAGTGTTAATTCGCGATTTTCAGACTCAATGGATTATTTAAAACTTGCACGTCTTCACTTGAATTGGGACATTGAAGTAGGCAATTGCCAGTTTCAATCTTGGCTGTAGTCAGCGAACGAAATGGGACAACAACGCAAGTCCGCAACAGTTTCAACTTTCAATATTCTCACGTGAACTTGGACAACCAAAACCACGAAGTTCTAGGAGGCACGAATAAAGTGGTATTAGTCAGGAACGGCTGCAAAAAAGCACAAGCACGCTGAAGTATAAAGTTACAGTGAAGTGCGTAGAGCCCGGTCCCGTCTATAAATCCAATTTTTCGTACAATCTTTACCCAAGTCGCCCAATCCCAAATCGCTCGAACATGATTTACAACTTGGCTCCAACAATTTCGGCCCACTTCTCGGTCGAGAAAGACTTGGGGCGCTCGATAGGGGCACCAACTGCACGATCGATAATGAGTTGAGGAAGGACACCAATAGCTCTCGAAACACCGAAGAGAACAGTGTAGTAGTTGGCCTCAGTCAAGCCGTAGTATTGGAGAAGGACACCAGAGTGGGCATCAACGTTGGGGTATGGGTTCTAGATAGTTATTAGCCAAATTCAGCGTTTGCTCTAGAGATATCTTACCTTGGTCTTTCCGTGCTCAGTCAAGACACCTGGAGCGATCTTGTAGACCTGGGAAACCAGCTGGAACATGGGATCATCTGGGAGGTGGCTCTGTTTTGAATTAGAAATGTTCGAATGAAAAGAAAATTGTATCCTGAAACGTTTGGGTTGGGTGAAGCAGGGGAAGGGCCGGCTGGAAGGGTTTGAAAACATACCTCGGCAAATGTACGTTGAGCCATGTAGCGAGGATCAGTCTTGCGGAGAACAGCGTGTCCGTATCCGGGAACAACTTGTCCAGCCTTAAGAGTAGTCCAGAGGTAATCAGTGATAGCCTTGTCGCTAAGATCATCTCCGATGGCAGCCTTCATCTTGGTGAGCCAGTTCAAAACCTCCTGGTTAGCAAGACCGTGAAGTGGACCAGCGAGACCGTTGAGACCAGCGGCAAGGGAAAGCATAGGGGAGCTGAGAGCACTGCCAACCAAGTGAGTGGTGTGGGCACTGACGTTACCACCCTCGTGATCCGTGTGGATGGTCAGGTACAATCTCATCAACTCAACGAAGTCGTGGTTGTCTGCGAAACCGAGCTGGTTGGCAAAGTTGAAACTGTAATCCTTGTCCTTCTGGATGGCAGCAACCTTTCCTCCCTTGAATACGTTCTGGTAGATGCGGGCGGCGATAGTTGGGAGCTTGGCGATCAAGTCCATAGAATCCTCGAATGTGTGACCCCAGTACTCGGTCTTCTTCATTCCCTTAGCGTATGCCTTGGCGAAAGCAGATTCGTGCTCAAGAGCGTTGACTGCAATGGAGAATTGCGCCATTGGGTGGAGGGTGTTTGGGCATCGGTCGATAAGTTCCTCAACGAACTTTGGGACTTCGGCGCGGGCAGCCCAGTCGGCGGAGAGATCGCGAACTTGTTGCTCGGATGGGACTTCACCAGTCAGGAGGAGCCAGAAAAGACCTGTAAACTAAATCAGCATAATTGCGCAATTGAGGGCTTATCAACCATTACCTTCTGGCAGAGGCTCCTTTCCACCTGGGGCTTTTGGGAGAAGCTCCTGGCACTCTGGGATTGTCTTTCCTCTGAATCGGATACCCTCCTCAGAATCGAGAACTGAACCTTCCCAGACCAGCGACTTGATTCCACGAGCACCACCATAGACTTGGTCAAGTGTGACCTCGCCAACGACCTTAGATCCGTAGTCCCTGATAACCAATTAATATGCGGACACTTGTCAATTGGCGCGTTCGTCCAATGCCTACTTTCGGAGTTTCTTGATCTGCTCGATCTTCTCTGGTAATTGCTCGGCGAATCGCTCCTTCAAGGTCTGCGGGATAGCTGTCAGTTTCGATATCGGCGCGCGGAGGCCGGAACGTCATACCTGGGTTTTCGAGGAAGAGTAGCATCGCAGGCCATTGAAGGCAGCGGTTCTAGCATTGAAAGCTGGAGCTGTGAGGGAAGACCGTAAGGCCGATTGACCAAGACGAAGTGCGGACGCCATTGTGAGAGTAAGTTTGGAGAGGAAGTGGGAGGAATGAGGTTGGGAAGTTTAATATGATGGAAGAAAGATTTCTCGGCCGGCCAACAGCAAGAAAAGAGCTTCGAGCGCGGCCCGCCCAACAACGCCGACCATCCTAGCGAGAACAACCCCTGACGTATTATCAACGGATCAATTCGGGTCTCACAACAACAATCAGCTCTCCATTGCACCGAACAAGGGTTAAGGAAGGCTCGAGTAATATCACAAAATTTAATAGTGCATCTTTTACGCTAGAATTCAAATCATGAAGGGAATTGTCACTGGATTGTGAATGTCCTTGATAAAATGTGTCCTACTCAACACCATATTGCGCCCAGCCAATCACAGCTCGTTTAATCCGAGTCACGTGCATTGCCTTTCTCCCGGCCGCTAGGCGGTTTTAAGTTTTGGCAGGCGACGACATCTCCTCACCTTTGTGACCCAACCTCCAAAACTCTTCTTCATCCGCAATACCGCGAGAAGAACTCTACAAAGTACATCACAACTAATCCAGTATCTCCTCTGCAGTACCAACTGTTGCGTGTACCATCTGCCGACTCTTGGAAACCTAGATTGGAGCTGTGTTGGGGCGTTAGGCCTTCCTTCTTCCTTTGTGCCGGTCGCACGTAGTCGCGATAGAGATTCACTTTTTTACTTCACCGTAGCCTCGTCTATTTCTTTTGTGGCCTGGAGAGAAAGCAGATCAGAGCTTAAAAGTAGACTGCGAGCTGTGCTCTTGTTTCCTCTACAACGACCTTCGACCATCTGCATCTGAACTGAACAGCCACAGAGCATCGCGTTTCTCTTCCTTCATCAACATGTCTTCAGCAGTAGCAGAACTGGAAGTTAGCTTGCAGGCTATGCTATCTTTGAAACCTCCTGGAGTATCCGGCACTCGAATCAACAGCATCACCGCGCTCTGCACAGCGAACGTTCAGGTAAGCTTCTACAGCTCCCTTGCTCTACCCTCGAAAGATAGACTACTAACACTTGCCACCACACAGTCCGAGTCTGTCCTCATCCAGAAACTTTACACTCACTTTAAGAAAGCCCCTGGAACCCACAAACTTGGCGTGCTGTACGTTGTAGATTCCGTAGTCCGCAAGTGGACAGAACAAGCCAAGAGCGCCGGACAACCCATAAACAGTTCTGCCCAGGATGGAACGTTCGCAGCTGGTGTGCATAGAGTAAAGGAACTTCTGCCTGTCCTTATGAACGATATAATCCTATCCGCTCCCGATGATCAAAAGGTACGCACATATATCCGAGCTCAGTAGTTCGAGGGGTTGCAGACCCTTCACGATTTTTGGCTTTCATGTTGCCACATCTACGATGCATAGTTTCCTCCAGTATGAGCCTCCACTTACTTTGTTTTTGTCTGTAGGAGAAGATTAGAAAATTACTTGACATCTGGGAGAAAGGCCAGACTTTCCCCTTGCAAATGATCACTTCTTTCAAGGAGAAGCTTAGTGCGCAGAGTAAGACATCCTACGATTCCCCCAAACTCCATTTCTATATTCAGACTCCTAATCCTAGCTTTCCATTCTACAGATTCTAGTACAACTCCTCCTGGAAGTCCTCCAGCAGATCTCCAGAAATCTCTCTTGCGCCAACAACCAGCGCCAGCACCAGCTACATCTGCTCCTAACACCTCCTCGATCTTGGAGGCTCTCTCGAATTTAGCCCGCCAAAACCAAGCAGCTCCACCTGCAAGCTCCTTGCCACAACCTATGGGTAGTTCGTACAATGTATCAAATGCGCAGAATAATCCTGCTCAGCAAATTCCCGCTATGAATCAGCTCCCAATTCCACCGATGCCTATGCCTGTAAACGTGCCAGCCCCAGTGGCCACTTTTGCACCACAGACTCAAGGATCGAATAATGGTGTTCAGAACTATACCAATAATAATCCGTATGCGGGTGCTCCACCAGTAATGCCGCCAGCTGGCCTCGATCCCGCTGTTCAGCAGCAGTTGATGTTGATTAAGGCTCTCTCAGAACAAGGCTTCACGCCTGACAAGATCGCTGGTATCATTGCGGCCATGAGTAGTCAAGCTCCTCCTCCTGTTCCAGGTGCGGGCGGTATTCTTCCACCTCCACCATTTGCGGCGCAGAATCACAATGCAATTGCTCTGAATAGCTGGGCTGGCAAGCCCGAAGAATCACGTGACCGTAATGGTTATGACAATGAGGCTGTGAGATCTCCGCAAGGCCGTTTCCGCCGACGTTCTCGATCCCGTTCCCCAAAGCCGGAATGGAATTCTCGTGACTCTCCAGCTTCTCGCCGTCGTGAAGAGCAGCAATTCGGTTACGATAGAGGCTCCCCAGGCGGAAACCGAGGTAATGATGACCGTGGACGAGGAGGTAGAGGTGGCCGTGGAAATGATTACCGCCAGAGAAGCCCTCCACGCCGTGGTCAAAGCCCAAGTCCCCCAGGATCAAGTAATGGCCCTTCGCAAAAATGGGTTGGACATGATTCCACCATCCCAAGAGGCAGTATCAAAGGTATGCTCCCAAAGCAGCAAACTGCAAGGCAATCCTGCTAACCAATCACAGTGCTGAGCCGTACTCTCTTTGTCGGTGGTGTCACGTAAGTCTAAGCTGAGCATTCACGTATGAACTCCTGCTAACATTCCCAGGTCGTCTGAGCAAGAGTTGAGAAATCTCTTCTCTCAATTCGGCCGAGTGCAAACATGCATAGTCAACAAGGACAAACGCCATGCTTTTGTGAAGATGATCAGTCGACAGGATGCCATCGCCGCTAAGGATGCCATGGAGAAGAACAGAGCTCCAGATTCTCAATTGCGGGTAAGTTCGGTTGTTAGTGTCTATTTGTTTCTGGCTCGTTTGCTAACTGTCAATAGACGAGATGGGGCGTTGGATTTGGTCCACGTGAATGCAGCGACTACCAGACCGGTGTCAGCATTATTCCAATCAACAAACTTACTGATGCTGATCGGAAGTGGATGGTAAGCGCCGAGTATGGAGGCAGCGGTGGACAGCCCATGGAGTCCGGCATGGTCGTTGAAGAGCCTGACATCGAGATCGGTCAAGGTGTATCCTCCAAAGCCATCAGTCGACGTTTGGGAACCGACCAGAGCGGCCACGGTGGTTCGAAGTTCAATCGCAACCGCGACGACGATGAGCACCCCCGTCATCGCCGTGGAGGAGACAGAGATGACCGTCGACATGAGGATCGCAAGGAGAAGTACTCCAACATCAGTGGACCGACCCCTATGCCTCCAGTTCCTGCTTTTGGTATGCCTGGTGGCTTCCCATTCCCAATGCCAACACTTGCCAATGGTATGCCGATGTTCCCTCCTGGATTCACCTTCCCTGGACAAACCGCTACGCAAACACCATCTCAACCACCTCCACCAGGACATCGCACTTGAAGCACAGTATCCTAAACGATGACCCCACTGGAGCCTTCTAGACCGATACTTGGACTGGAGATGCATCATTTACGATGTGTCTTTGAGATCCGCATCTCGTCCTACGATGTTGTTGTCGAGCATTCGGCGTATAACGTTTCTTTCTCAATAACAATAACAACTGCATTGCCACGGAGTCTTGGCGTTCACGATACCTCTTTGACTGGCATCTTGACATGGAAGCCCAGGTTCAGGGCAAGGTCACAACATAAGGATCTTCTATAATGCACATACACATGCACGTTTACTTTCGGCTTTCTGCTTTTGCCTCATCAACCTCGGACATGTTTCCGCTCAACGGACACCTCTATCTTCCGAAAAAAGAATGAAAGAAGTGGACATCTCCTCCGGTACCTCATAGCGCAGCGGGTTGGCTTTTGCTTCTTTAGCTTAATGATTTCCAGCTATCTTGTATAGTTCGGGATCTCGCGCTGAGGTAAACTGGACGGGTTGGCCTGGCTGGAATGTATGTACAGCTTGCGTCTTCCGGACAATCAATTGCACATTATAATCTGACTACTTTTCCTTCTCCTTTGTCTGTGATGTGACTTGCGATCGATATGTGATTCGCCTCATGCCTGCTAGACGAAGTATGTTCAAGTAAACACACACCTTACATTCAGCGGCATTTGCAGAACAACCCACGAAAAATACCGACTTCTTGAACTCCACATCACATCAAATCCTTTTTGTAAATTCCTGATCACTATAGGACTCTTCTATGGTCTTCCTAGCATCATCTTCCTCTGATGAAAATGATGCACAATGTCCCACATATTCATTCCGACCAACTGCGCCCGTCCCCATCAGTGAGACACATGGAGTCTTGTTCTGAACACTACTCGGAGAGTGACCTTTCAAGTTCGCAATAAAACAGATTAACATCGAGGCCCAATGTAACATACTCCTCTCATCCTTAAGAAATTGAGCAGATTTAAACAAGTAAACATTGCGAAGCGAGATGTTATGCCAGGGGTTTCAGACAAGTCGGGTGTTTCCAGAGATCACGAAGTCCAGACATAAGCGATATTCATGTTCTTACAATGAAACCCTTCATCCATACACTTTCATCGATTTCTCATTCTCTAATAGACAGCTCTCAAAGCCTCGTATCGCAGCCACATCTCTTTTCCCGACTCTCTACACAATCCCTACTTCTTTCACACCTCCCCGTCCCTCCCATTTACACCCCACCCTTCCTCCCCATCCCCATCGAAAAACCCGGCAAGCAAATCCACCAAGTCTTATTACACGTAAGCCACGGCGACGGACATTCCTGTCTCGCATCACAATCTGTTCATCGATCAGCAAATCAGCAAGTCAGCACTTCATCATCCATCTCCCCAATATCGCCATTTAGAAGAAGGATAGCGACTATCCAGAGGACCTACAAAACGGAACTGCTGCTGTGGCACTAGTCCTCTTCTGGTGTTTATGTTCTGCGAGTTCTCTTGGATGGAGATGGCAGATGTTGTCGCTTGGGGAGCATTTCCAGAGACGGTTGGGACAGTCGGCGTTGGTTGTGCATGCTGAGGGGGGAGGAGTTGTTAGCTTCGAGTATGTAATCCTTGTGAGTGAAATGAGCTGGAAGGGAAAGCCTACACCTCGTCTCAAATGCCTGGGTGGAATCGACTTGTTGGAAGGGTGCTGCATAAGTGACAGTGAGGAAAGCTGTGACAGCAACAGTTGCTGCTGCAGAGTAACGCATCCTGAATTTGTGAATATTGGGTATTTGATGAAAATCGAGGCCTTCAAGTAAGGGTAGTATAGAAGGAACTCCTGAACAGAAGGTCAAGTTATGAGACTGGGGAAGCTGGCTTGAGCAAGATTTAAGGAAGAGCTTCACAGATGATCTGTGGTCGCCGAGTCCTTGAAGATCTGCAAGTCTAGTATTGCTTCGTGTTACAATGTGATATGCTAGCGTTGCACTGATCTAGATATATAGTGAAATGATGTAGCTTGTGGTACTGTATCCTTTTCTTTGGGGTTGTGGGATCTCAAGTCTGTACGCATCTTTGAAAGACAAGTTGTGCAGAAAGAGACAGTGCTGAGTCCTAGCACCCCACGACACTGTCGAGAAGTGTCTTCCCAAGCCCTTCCTTCTTTCTCTCTCGCCTCAAAGATAGAGGAACAGCACGATCTTAAGCATAGCCATCTGTAAACTTCATGGTGCAGAAAATGTTCAAGCAAGAGAGTATCTTTGTACTTACAAGTCCATCCTTACCACACCTCGAATGTCACAACACTTCGAGCCCGTAAAGACTTCGAGCCTGCAGGAGGCCCAGAATTATCCAAAAATTATGCTAATTTCTACTCTCTCTACGTCTCAAACTATGCTATGGTAAATTTACAAGCCATGTGGTGATAGTGTTTGCAAAGTTCATCTAAAGAGCCAGAAGACAAGTTGCCGTGAATGCACGCAACCAATTCCATATATCTGTACATGTCCCTCCCAATTCCAGACCGGTAAGGAAACCGCGAGATACCCCGTGGCGTTAAGAGCCCGAGTTCAAGAGGGTGTCATGCACACTACGCTTGAACTGACCAGAATACATATTCGCCTTTCGTCCGTCCATCCTTCCATCGCGCCATGCCATGCAATGCTGTAAAAGTCCCCCAAACCGTTGTATGTGCGCCTCGTTGCCCAGAACTCCTGTCCGTCGATGCTTTCGTTCTTCGTAAATAGCTAGAGCGTGTAATCAAACAAAGTGTACCTTATTTTTCGGGAGTTGATATCAACGAGCGAGGTGTATGCCGTATCATGCGTTATCGTATGCCATCATCTCGAAAGAAGAAATATCCGCGGAGTCCATAAGGAAGTATGATTCATCATCATATATCAAGTCTTCATCTTCTTCAACAACCGTCAGTCTACTACCCGCACCCTCCCTTTCCCGAGACGGCTGCAATAGTTCTTCCAAGCACCGAACATGGCAAATCTTGGAGTAGGCTCATATGAGTGCTCGTATGCGATGTCTTCGGCAAGCTCAAGTAATTTTCCGTTGTCAAGTAATGCCCACAGCTCAGGACTCATCTTGGATGGATCCCACTCGAAACCGGTTTTAAGACGGAACTGTTTCCTGTTCTTTTCAATATTGTTCTGGTGCCGGTAAATGTCGGACGAAGATTTAGGCATCGGCAATCTCGTATGAAATGGCAATTCACGCTGGTTCTTGACCACACACTGTTGAACAGCCCAGACTTCGTCAAGCAGTCTTTGATTTGGATCGCTGTTGATATGTGCCTCCAAATTATAGCGATTCATCTGCGAGTAGAAAGGTCCTTGGTAGACGAAATTGTACGGCTCCTTGATCCTAATAATTTGACCGCTTTCAAGGTACTCCCGAGCGATCTCTGGGCCTGTCTTCTCGATAGTTTCAGTAACATATCCTGGAGGAGGAGCAGGCTCAGGATGTGGAATGACGACCTTTGGTCGCCGGATTGCACGCGACAATTGACTGCCAATCGCCAGGCGTGGCAAGGTGGAAATGGTTGCCGGCATGAGATCCTCCTGAATTTCGCTGTCGTCGACACTAAGGAGGTAAATCTTACCCGTTGCGTCCCCAATCAGCAACTTTGAGCAGTCTTCGTTGAAGACTCCAGTCGAGATACCACCAGATATAGACATGACATCGCGCACAAGGGTCTTGCCATCAACAGCCCGAAGGTCCCAGGCTTTGATGACACCGTCAGATCCGCCAGTATAGAATCGGTCGGCAGATTTTCCCCAGGCAGCAAACTTGACGCCAGAATCACCAATGTCAAGGGGAACATCAGGATCGGGGTTATCGAGACTTCCTGATACCTGTCAGTACGGACATCTCTTGAAGTAGTTGGATATCGACTCACCGCCATGATCAAGGACATGGAAAGGTTGATCACTACGACCAGTATCCCAGACATATGTGGATCCATTAGTACAACTAGCGGTCACAAAGCACTCGACGTGACTAAGCGCCCTTGAAATCATCAGCCTCTACAACATGTCATTAGAAAAGCAAGGACTCACTTGACTGTCAACTCGTTGATATCAATAGCAGGACAATCCAAAGTCTTCACATTTGAGAAGGTGCCGGTCTCTTGTTGATGAAAGATTCGAACCTGAGTTTTCGTCTTGCTTAAATCGGCGGGACCGTGAGGAGACGTTGCTGCAAGGAAAATTGGCTGCGTCGGATGCCACATGACTTCGAAAACATTTTGCTTTGCTGCAATGACCAGGATTTGGTCCTTGGTGCTAGTGTTCCAGAGACAGATCTCGCCACTGTTCCTTTTTAACTCCGGAACATCGTTGTCGTTACCCGTGATACTTCGAGGAGAGTATCCGACAAGCAAAAAGTCAACAACTCCAGGTGCCTTGCCCCATTGCATAGTGGCAGGTTGGTAGGACCACTTGGCTTGGTTTCCCAGCTCGTCACAGGGTTCCCCAGATCTTTCACCACAGTATTCGGCAAACGGAGACTGCGAGATCGCGTCGCTGTCGAAGCTGTATACTCGAACGGCATTTCCATTACTTGCACAAGCAGTTGCAATACGTTCGTGGTAAGGCGATGCAGCAACAAAATTGACCTTCTCGTTATGCTGCCAGATACCTCGGAGGTCCATGCTAGAGCCAGCTTCCGAAACGGACCAGACTTTGACCGTCTTGTCAAAGCTTGCCGTAAAAGAAAATCCATTTTTATCGCAATGCGTAGTTGATACGACAGATTCGTACATCCATGGCGACTGAGTGGTTCGCATTGAATCTAGTGCATTGGCATTCTCCTTGTCGTCTTCCTTTTCCACAACAGGTCGGACGACCCTATGATCTGGGTACAGTTTTACAGTGTCGAGTGAAGTTGAGCCAACCATAAGGTTTCCGGGCTTGTTATATTGCATATTGTGGGAGTCGGAATGAGCCAAAGCACCACAAATGAACGAGTCTGGACCGGTCCATGTGATGGACGATATGTCGCCAGAGCAGTCAGTCCACTCGCTTTGCCGAATGAGAGCATCCTCCAGGTAGCTGTTTGCGACTACCTTGAAGGAACTTTGACCTCGACGGGCCTTCACAGGAGTCATTCCAAAAATCTCGCGAGCTCCCAGTATTGAGATGAGGTCGTGAGAGGTGACCTTACGTTGCACAACACCGTCAGGAAGCTCAGATGGTGTATTAACAGCCTTAGTTGAAGCATCTGCTAAGAAATCGGCGATTGCTGCAATACTCCGCGTGTAAAGAAGCCTACTCTTCCTTTGATTACGCTTGGGGTGCTCGAGCGCCTTCAACATCTTTGAAATCGGAATCTTGTTGCTCTTCATGAATCTAACGATCTGATCGGCTGCATCGGGGTAGCGAGAGCCTACAGCCAATTTGTACTCGTCGACGAGGAATTGGCGAAGCTGAATGATCTCTTCTGACGAAAAAGGAACGTGGAAAGACTCGGAATCAGCCTCAAGTGCTTCAACTTCCTCTCCAAGTCCTAGCCTAGAAAGCTTTTCATGGAGCTTCTCTCGAATCGCATTTCGAACGTAAGGCTTGAAGTCGTCACCCATGTTCGAACCATGAAATGGTGCCAAGTGGACACTCGGCTGGGACGCCGACTGCTGGGGCTGTAGTCGAACTACATTGCCTCGAGCTAAAGCAGGTGCTCGGAAAGCATCCACACCAATGTGCTCATCTTGGCCACTATTCTGCATGCTTGATCGATTAAATTGTTGATACAGCCCACTGATCTGGGTACTCTGTCTTTTGATGGTCCCGTTGTGGTAGGCCTCCTCTTCTTGGCGCCGAGCTTCTGCCATTTCTGCCTTGGTCCTTCTCTTTCGTTTCGGCTTCACTTCTGAGATTTGCTGGACTGGTGTCGGTTGGACAGATTTTACCATTGGAGAAGTCACAATAGTACCTGCGATGCCTTCGGAACCTTCTAGGTTGCTAGCTCGCGCAGCCGCCATCTCCTCCTTCGTTCGACGCTTTCGCCTCTTGAGTTCGTATGCACCTTGTGGTAATTGAGCAGCAGCTCGCCGTGAACGGGACATCTCTGCATCCTGTTTGTTCTGTCTGCCGGTCTCGGCATCTGTGTGGTCATTGCTGTAAGAGGTTGAAGGTGAAATTGAAATGGCTCGACGTCGTTTCCTCGGGGGATGCTGCTCTAGTTCTTCGCTCGGGGGCGTCGAACCAGTATCCGGGGTGCCAACGCTTGACTGGAAACCAACCATAGTATCATTCTGTGCGAGGAGAGCTTGGACGGTAGGATCTTCTTCTTCCAATCTTTGCTTTACAACCTTTTCGACTCCCTGGTTCACAAACAGATAAGCGTTCAGTTTCATTTGACTCTCGAAGGCAGGCGTCAAGGTTTTGTTATTCTTCAAATAATGGGTCATAAAGCCCGGAACGATCACCAGTCTTGAGGCTGCCTATGAATATGTTAGTATATCGTATTCAAAACACTGTCAGGATTTCTGAAGGTCGAGTTTACTTACGGATTGTCCGATCTCCGTACGTTCGGCGTGGGTAAGGGTATCACGATATGGGCGCACTGCTGCATGGACGTGGGGAAGTACCTGTTTCTCTAGGACTCTTCTCATTTCTGGTTCCATTGGCGGAGGCATAACACTTGCTTGTGCTCGGTCTCTGCCAGTGATTATTGACGGGCCACTAACGGCTGGGAAGATTGGTTGGCCGCCATTACTCATCCCAGGACTCGAAGACAACCTTTGAAGCTGAGGACTATTGGCGATTGTGGGTGGGAGAATTGGCGCAGAAGAGTTGCGTCCAACTGGTGGAAATGTCTGTTGCACTCCGCCTCCCAACTTTCTTCGCTTTCTACTAGCGTTCATGACATTTGGACCAGGACTTCCACCAGACACGCCAGTACCAGTATTCTCGTCCATATAAGGCATTGAAGGCTGCAGCTTAGGGAGCTGATCTATACTCGCACGCTTGTTGGCTCCGTTAATGCGCGGGGTTGGATGTGCGGATAATTGTCGAGGGGTACCAAGCGGTACAGATCCATACTGAGGCCCTGAACCCATCAATCCAGCTACAGGCCTGCTCTGCGTATTGACTCGGCTTGGAAACTCGGTGGGGTCGGGAAGACCATTGAAGATGAAAGGTCGCGAGGTCTGCATTGAGGAACTCGCGCCGGTAGGAGGTAGGAAGTTGTTTCGGTCGGGTACTGGATCTAGGCGCGATACATCTTCATCATCGCTGACAAGATCGATTATATCATTCCTACTTGCCCTAAATCCGGTCAGTAGAGGTTCGCAAGAAGTCGCGTCGCGCGATCTACTCACGGCATCGCGCCCCCTGGAGGAGCCATGATGAGAAGCCAGGGCGAGGGTAGATGCGTGACGCATCACAGTGGTGAACGAAAAGCAAAAGAGGAGAGCCGGGCCGCAAATAAAGGCGTTATCGCGCAGAAGAGGAGGAGGTAAGGAGTTATGGTTGCGTGGGGAGAGGTCAAAGGGACCTTGAAGACGGGATGCGGTCGCGCCAGACCCTAGTCACGACAAGGCTGAAAGAACTAGAACTTCACCTTCACAATGCGATTGTCTTCTCCCAGTAAAGAACGGAAAAAGTAATGCACGCGACTTCGAATCTACGCATATGTAATCTTATACATTACTATGTATTCCTAATATTAGGAAGATCCAAATATGATATAAGGATTCCTGCAAGTGAGCTTCCCTTTTTGATTGGCGGCCATGGCTTCGGCGCAACTCAAGGCTGAGACCCAGCCATCGGAAAGCTTTCAAGACCCCGCTGGCACTAAAAGGACATGAAAACAACAAATTGAGATGATCTTTGGCTGTATTGTCAAAGTCAACTTTGATTGAAAAGAACGTCAAGAAAAATTCGGTATTTTAAACGAGCCTTTCCCCCATTTCAGGTACCACCTTCGTAACTGCATAAAACACTGCCAGATCCATTTGGTACAAGCCAATTCCTTACTCCTAAGGCCAAAACCTAAAGACTTCCTGAGCACCAGAAGTAAACTGATATAACACTCCTTTTCATCATCCACAATCTCTTTGCAGGCCGTTCCCTCCTCGGTCGGGTCCTACGACATCTCTACGCCGGAACCACAACATCCTTGCTAGTATCTAACTCTTCGTGTCTGCGAAGATCCATCTTCTTATCCAAGAGCGGAACGACATATGGGTCGAAAGTTTGCCAGTACGGGTTCTCTAAGTGGTATTTCTGGCTCTGTAGGGACAAAACGTTAGCCATATTCGTAACAATTTCACAAAAGAAACCCGAGCTGAAAGACTTACACTCTCGTTTTCGAAACGCTCAACAATCGTAAATGCTCTTGGATCATGGACATCTTGCATCACAAGCCAATCGACAGTCTCCTTGTCCTTACGATAAATTCGTGCGGCTTCGATGAGCTTAGCCTTGATACGCTCAATAGAGTCTGGCTTGTCGTTTGCGTAGAGATGGACAGTGAGTGTGTAGACCATGTTTGCGGATTTTGATGGCTTTGTTTGATAGAGAGAAAAGGAGAGAAGGGAGAAAGAAATAGGACTCAATTGCAGATTGATACAGAAAGTTTTAAGTAAGAGGGGTGATGAAAGTTTTAGAGCGAAAGAAGGACCGACGAGGGATCCATAGAGGGGTAGCTCTTGCCCGCATTCTAGCTTCGCGTGGCGGTAGCAAAAAGCATCGTGAAAATATACTTCGTCCTGTGACCTCTTCTCTTCCTCGCTTCTTCGTCAAAACACGGCTTTATATTTTCTTTTGTAGTATTCGTAAACGTTTGTTGTGGTCGCGGGATGATACACAGTACACCTAATGGGACCCAAAGATTCCCTGGACGCCCGAATTATCAGTGTTGACGCCCATACTCATCGAAAATATGCCAGGGTACATTGGGGCAATCCCCGGCATGTACTTTGGTCTGCATACCTCTACGCCTTTTTGAGCCAATGGCTTCTGACACATTTTCAGACACGAAAAGCGAGAAGTACTTCGCCATCCAAGCAAATTACGCAGCTCCGGCCAGTTCTTCTTACTCCAGCCAGGATGTCAAACGGCGAAAGCTGCGTGACGAGAAAGAGGTGGAAGCTGCCAAAAAGGAAGAACGCCAGGCACGCCGAATTCGACAGGCGAAGATCCTTCACGAACCACTTGCGGGTGGAAGCCTGAGGAGGGAGACTGGTATCGATGGTTTCAATCCTGCTCAGATCCTTGCTGGAGGTCTCGTACCACGGGGACATCACACGCTTATTGCCCCATCAAACCGGGAGATGGGTTCTGGCATCTTCAGCATCGGCCACAAGCCAGATGTCGGCTCTTCAGTTTTTGAATTGAGACATGGTGAGTTGGTAGCGTCCTGATCACGTTGCTGTGTGGGATAGATACCGTGTTTTTCACACTATGGGGCGCCGCTCTTCAGCCAATTGAATGTTGGGTTCTTGCCAGACCTGTTTACTGACACAGTGCAGCAATCAACGGCTATATTCAATTGTACCAATTCGATCTTCAGAACAGCAACCTCTCCTCTCAAGATTTTGGACTTGACTTCCAAAATTATGCCGAGGATAGGATCGCAGGGCGTCCACTTACGACAGAGATTACATCTGTTTGCGCCAATGAGACATATGGGACTCTAGCCACAACATGGCTCATCTGCGCTGCCAGTTATGGTATTATGCTCAGTCCTACTAGAGTGGAGGACGTCGACGGTAAGTCGAATGAGCAGATTTGTTCAGTGCCCCATGAAGTATGAAAGCCTTGAAACATCTTCGACCAGAATGGTGTCCTCCCATTACCATTCCTAATACAGGAGCTGAATATTCGACTTCTATGTTTACCTCTACGAATATACTTCATCCTTGGAAATGAATAAGCTGATTTTATGTCCAGAAAACAACATTCATTTAGATCGACGACAAGTAGTCCTCGGTCCCGGTGTTACACGAGGCTCAGATGTATGCATCTTCTCATCTACACCAGCACCACCACAGAGCAACCTCCTTTTCGCCTTCGGTACGAGTGCAGGTGTCCTAGCCACCGACAATCACGGATCGTTCGATACCACATTTGTTACCCCAGCACCAGATAAAGATCAACCAGACGACATCTTTGCCGTGGACTTTCTCGCCGACAATCCATCAATCCTGCTCTCTGGAGGCCGAAGAGGAGTCCTTTCCTTAACGGACCTACGCATACCAATGTCCTCTGCCAAGCCCGACACAATCACACATCCAAGCTCCATAACACACATCCGGCAAATCGACCAACACCGCCTCATAGTCAGCGGTCTCAACTCCAACCTCGCTCAATACGATCTCCGATTCCGCAGAACCCGCAACTTGAGGCCCACGCCAGAACAAAGGACAAAAGCAAAATCAAAACTCAACCTACGCCCCACCACAGCCATTCTCACATACCCGGACTACCAAAATTCCGCTAGCCACCAAGCGGGCTTCGATATCGATCTGGAAGCAGGTATTGTGGCTGCCGCGCAAGAAGCTGATGAGTTCACTCCTGCGGTTCAACTGTTCTCGCTCCATGGCGGTTACAAGCTGGCTTCGCCTCTAGCGAATGGCTTCCAAGCTAAGGGTGATGAGGACTTGTTGGTGAAGTGTTTGAGGTTTGCGAGGGATTCGGATAGTGGGATGAAGAGTCTGTATGTCGGGCAGAAAAAAGTTATTCAGAGGTATGCGTGGGGTGAGGTGGATGATGGGTAGACGAGGGACGTCTGAATGGAAGTCCTGATATTGTTGCTGTAGGGATAATACATGGGTTGGCGTTTCTGTACGATTAAGCCTGGTCTATGGAGACTAGACTGTACTGTCATGTAATTCCTACTTGTGGATAGGGTTTTCTCCCTGGGTCTGGTGGCAGGAGGTGTACCCTGGTAAGCAGCAAAGACAGTAAGAGCAGTGTTAGTATCTGTAGAAGTCTAGTAGATGAAGATATGGTACGGTACAGAAATGCTCTGTACTGGAAACTAGAACGATGAAGGAATGATACCCAACTCACCACCTGTACTTTCATTGAATTACCGATTATCATCTACTGTATGAGAACCTGTGCATTTTAGCCATGGCGTCAGGCAAGTACTCCATCAAATCACCCAAAACATTGGAGGCACCCAGAGTATGAATAGATAAAATTTCCCAGTCCCCAAAAGTTGTACATTGAATAGCCAAAGGTCTATCCAGTTCCCTCTAAACGACATGCTTCCCTGCATGCTCTCTCATCACAACCATCGAGCTAAGCAGTAGCTCTCATACGCCCTGCAATGCCAAATCTTCTAATCCGACTGTCTAATGTTCATATATTGCAACTCGTTCCGAACCAATTCGGTCTCGCACCGAGAATCCAACCACTCACTTAATTTTCAACTCACTCATCACCACCATCCTCCTCATCATTCAACGGCTTATACTTCCCACTCTTGACACTACTCCTACTCGACCCCTCCCCATTCCTCTTCACCATCCGCGAGATCCAGCCCCCCACACCCTCATTCGTCGAGTCGTCGTCCGCATACTGCGGTTTCCCATTCTTGATATTGACGTGTGGAGGGTCGATATCAAGGCCTGGGATCGCGTTCGAGGGACCAAGACCAGGCGGACCTGAGCCTTGGATACCTCTTCTCAGATCCATGGATGGCACGGGCGAGCTGGCGCCCATCAGTGAGCCGGCTTCGGCTCGGGTTTGTGGAGTGGGCATGGCGGTTGTGGCGTCGCCAAAGAGGACGTCCATGTCTTCTAGTCGGATGCCGGCTGTTTCGGGGTAGATAAAATATACTAGGGTGATAGTTAGCGAGACATGTCTAAAGGGAGAAATTGAAGGGAACTGAAGTACTTACCAACAATGAAACTCGTGACACAGAAAAAGGCGTGTACGAGGTAGAGGCGCCACTTGATAGATTCTTGCAGCACTGGGGTAAGTTCTCCTACAAGCCAATTGAACGCCCAATTGGTTGCGGTGGACAAACTAGTACCCTTGGATCTGATGCTGAGTGGTAAGATTTCCGGGGGATAAAGCCAGGGAATTGGTCCCCAACTGAATCCAAAGGCGGCATTATATATCATGACGAAGATAACGACGAGAGTTGGCGTCATCAGGATGTCCAGGAAGAGGAAATAGGATATCAGTGATAACGATAGTGCCATGGCGACCGCACCGCTGAGAAGAATGAAGCGTCGACCCCAGCGATCTACCAGGTACCACGGCGGCACTGATGACATGAGGTATGTAATGGCGTTGATTCCAGTCATCAGAATAGCCTGGCGACCAATCCATCCGGCTGATTCGAAGACCAATGGTGCATAGTATGAAATGACGTTGATGCCATTGAGTTGCGCGAGGGCTTGGGCAGACATTGCAATAAACACTCGAGTGCGGTAACGTCGGAACATGTCAGAGTACGACTTTTCTCCTTCCTGTCTTGATAGCAACACATCCATCTTGATTTCTCTGTACTCGTCTCTGGCTTTGGCGTTGTGGATATCTCCGCCTCCATAGAGGTTGGCAATCACAACGATACCCTCCTCATCATGGTCATTGTCCAGGAGCCATCTGGTATAGTTAGTACTTTGTCGCGTATGGTTTAGAATATTGGTCCTACCTTGGCGACTCGACAATCACCAGACTTCCTAGGCCAAGAAGCGCACCCATAACGCACTGCATCAACAAGGGAATTCTCCATGAGTAGTTACTGTTGATGTAACTGCAGAAGTAGTCGACCCAAACGGAGGTCGCATACCCGGTAATGTTGCCAGAAAATTCGATACATGCAAGCTTTCCTCGGTTGTGTGGAGGTGAGATCTCGGACTGATAGACTGGCACAATTGTTGAGAGCATACCAACACCAACACCGGCAATAATTCGACCCAGCAGCATCATTGGCATTCCATTGGCAAAGGTCTGCAGGGCACCACCGACGAAAAATATCATAGAACCGTATAGAATTGTCTTTCTTCGCCCAATTATGTCCCCTATTCTTCCGACACAAAGGGATGAAAAGAATGCTCCCACTTCAAGGATAGCTACCATAGTACCCACCTCCGCTTTTGTGGGTTGGTTGAAGTAATCTTTGAAGAATGGGCCGCTACATGTTTGTTAGCTGGGTCCATAGGGAAATCAACAAAGTTTGGACTTACGTGATAATGCCCGACATAACACCTTGATCATATCCGAAAAGAAAAACACCTAGGGATACAAATATACTTGTAAAGTACCTGGACCTTTGTTAGTAAGTATACTTGGTATCGGAGCAACTCATCCTACACTAATGCCTTGCCCGTCAGGCCGTGCATCTGCCTTTCTCCTCCCGACATGATGGCGGCGAGTATATGTTCTGCCTTAGAGATATACCGGGGGGCCGGACTGGGGACTTCGATCTCCTCCTTAACGAGTCCAGGTTGATATTCTTTGAGTTCGAAGTCGTCGTTCTGGTCGTGATATCGGACCTTCTTATGCCGAGAAGCCCGTTTCGAGGAAGCTCCAAAGACTTGCTCGTCGAGTGATGCACGCAATTTTATCTGTAAGGGGTCCTCAGCATCCGCCAACTGTTCTGCAAGATCACCAGTATCGCTCCAGGAAAACTCAGAGCTGGGCGACGACGATCTCGAGAGGGAAGACCGGCGGCCCTGCTTTTCGTCTGAATTCCGGCCCAGCAGAGCAGCAGAGTGGGAGTCGGAACGCGAGCCTTGAGTTGATAAGGTCCTCAAGGGTATATTGGCAGGACGACGGGGAGGCTTTGGAGAAGGAATGGTGAAGGTTAGGACTGTTTTGCAGCAGTCCTCCGCGTTGGGGATGAAGAGCGGTAGCGGTGCGGTGCAGTTGACGTTGGTCAGTCGTCAAGTTGTCAAAAGCAGGGCAAAGCAAGGGTCCTCTCGCTCTCGGGAGTTCGTCAAGTAGCTAAAGGAGTGTAGCCATGAAAACCTTCAACGACAAAAGTGGGACAAACGCATGAATGATAGGCGCGCGTGGAGCGGATGAATTGGCCAGCAGATATGTACCAGATGCACAAAGATACCGTGGATAACGAATTGGGCGAGGTGATCAAGGTCGGGCTGAAGCTTGAGATCCACGATTGTTGGCACGAGACGACGCCGGATGACGCTGGCCTGCCTCTTCGCAGTGGAGTTGAGCTGACCCTGGCTGGGTCATGTGACTGATCCGCTCTCACGGAACCTGACGGGAATGTCATCTTGGCCCTGGCGGTCCCCCCTTTTTTTGGGGTGCGGGGGCGTTGGACCCTCGAAGCCAACTCAAGCCACCATCCATCCATCAAGCCATCCACCCTTCACGATCTTCCGGCCCAGCAGCACAATCGATAACAAATAGTCCGGTATCGATAGGCATCTCGATAAAATCAATGCTATCGAGGGATAAGCGAGATGTCTTGTTGATATCTATATCGTTGGTCTTCTCCAACGATATATTTCTCGTCTCTTTTTATGTTTATGGAATTTCATGAATTTTGGTCGATCGGAGGATCATTGCTCAAGCTTCAAGAGAGATGGTGGTTACAGCATGTGGTGGAAGAAGCTGCATTATCGGTCGAATATCTGTCACCAGCTTGTGAGTAAAGGTATATATCATTATTAGAATCCTTTACTGCAACTGGTCGTATCTTTCCTACATTTATATGAACGGGGTTTCTTCCATGAAATAAAGGGTGCCTTGAGAAGAACTATGAAATGTCAGAAGCTGGGGAGAAATCTTTGAAAGGTACGAGTAAAACCGCCAATTGACAGACACAACCTGTGGCCCATGAGCAATCCAAGCGTAGAGACCTCTAGAAATTTCAACCTCTTCCCCGCATACCCAGGAGCCGGGAATGCAAGATGCTTTTCCAAACCAGCTGTCAAGCAGTACGACCAATGAATGTCGTGACCCGAATTGGGCATATGAATTGAGTCATTGGACACCTACCGTCGTTCATCCACCTGTTCCGCAGAGGAATCAAAACTTCCCGCATACCCAACAACGTTTTTCGTATTTATGAACAGCTTCAGCTGTCGTCGTCGTCCCAGAGGCGAAAGTTGGAAGATCACGACTATTTTGAGCAAGTGCCACGAGTTGAGGATGTTCGAATCGTTCTAGAACAAACATTCATCCTTCCCACAGCCTCCCAGTATCCTTGTACACACCCAGAAGAACAACAGAGATTGGATGTAACTTGAAATGATCCAGCCTATGAGCGTGCTTAGCTGCCTTCTCACTAACTTCCCTGGTAGCCCTCGCAAAATACCAGAGAAGGACTTGCGATGGAGGCTCACTATTCTTTTGAGCAGAACATCAATCTGAGATCTCCCCAAGGAGCTCGCATCGGACACCATTACATGATCTACGTTTTCTGGATCCAGGTGATAATAAAGAGCCTCATGCTATGCCCATGCCCAAGCCGTGCAGGAATCACCAAATCTCGTCATCGAATATTAATTGCTTCTCTGGCATCCCGTTCCGTAAGCGACAACTGTATGCCATCCTTGCCACTGCTTTTCCTGGATCTGCCCCGGTCCATAGCGGTCCAGAGGGGGATTCGTCTTGGAGATCGACTGAATGCAGGTCGCTGGCGAATCTGGAGACGTAAAATGGTGGTTGCATAACTTGAAACTGCAGGCCACCAGGGCTGTGCAAGAATAGAAAAAGTGATGACAACAGGGCTTTTCCTGGCCGACCTCGATATGTTAGAGAAATATATCCCCCAGAACGGCGATATAAGAAGGCATCGTCTGTCGGCATTGAGCGGTTCATCAAACCTGAGCCTTGCAAGATCGCACGAGCAATTGAATCCCAGAACCCAACGCGGGCATTCGTGTGGCTGGTTGTGCTGGAGATAATTTCGGAGCAGGACAACCCCCTGGCTCCATACAGCGGAAGCGAGGCCCTCGACCAGCGTGGCATGAAATCACCTTCAATCTAATTACACTCATCGTATGGTCCAGCAGTTTCTTCTCCCTCACTAATTCAATCCTTCTCTTCTCGCACACCTCTCATTATCTGTCGCAACCACACATTCCTCCTCCTCCGCCACCAGACGTCGAATAATTATAATCAACAATCAACAATCAATTGACGAGATACTCGAGGATTGCGCGAGGGCTGGATTTAAGTGGCTTACTGAGGCGTTCCTGGATACGGAAGGCTGGAAAAGGGAAAGGGCCATCGCTTCTCGAGCTAAAGCAGCCCCAAACACGAGAAGGAGGCTGGGCTGTCAGAAAGTGAGAAGCAGGGAAGGAGAAGAAAAACACTGAGGTCACAACAACATCCAACCCTCGAGTCGACTCTCAAGGGATAGAGCCATTGCCGTCTGCTGCTGTCGCCGCCAGATTGTGCTGCGATCAGCTACTTACTTCGTCATCTCGAGTTTGCGACAACAAGGACTCGACTGCAGATAATTGATCTACGCTGCAGCCCAGCTCAGCCAACCCGTGCAGCCACCGACTGAAGCACATACCAAACGCCTCAATCTTCCCCACGAAATCGAGAAAACCTTGTCGCAATGGGTTCAACACAGTTTGGAAACTTCCATGTAAGCTGTCATCCATCCTCTGCGACACTTGAATGACTCGAGAAATATGTGCAGAGCTCTAGCTGACAACAATTGACATGTAGGACTTCTGTCGCGACTCCACCCTCCCTATCTGCAACGTACGATCCTTCATTCCTCGCGATCCTCGATTGTCAATACTAATTGAATTGATAGATATTTCCTGGGTTCACATACTCAAATCCGTCGGGATTCGAAGGAGGATGCGTCCTGACAGGCATATCGCTCGGTGGAGGAAGGCATCTGGGTAACCTAGGTTGGTCAATTGAAGAGATGGTCGGCAGCATTGGACTAACAACTTGCAGGCGTGATATTGCTCTGTGGAGTCGCGATTTTGGTCTCAGCATTTCTGCTATGGCGGTCAGAACGGAAACAAGCAGCAGTCGGCCGAAGGTAGGACCAAATCACCTGTGCGCGTCGCAATGACTGACTATTTAACCAGGGAAATGCAACTATTCCTCCTGGCCTACATCATCATTGAGATATGTGAGATATTCACGGTCGGAAAGATCCCTGACCTGAAGGAGTCTGTTCGGATAGGGTTCACTGGTATTCATCTCGGCATGATCATTGCGACTTTATGGATCCTCATGCTGAACGCTGCTGTGGGTTACCAAATACTTGACGATGGCACACCACTCTCGGTCGGACTCATGGTCGGTTCCGCCGCTGCGCTCTTCATCGGAACTGGATACATCGCTTTAGACACGGGATTTCAATGGACAGGCCACTTCGATAGCAGTCTAAGTGGTAACAACAGAAATATCGCCCTCTACGTCCTCTATCAACTGGCCCCTCTGGTCTTCTTGTTCATCTTCTTCGTATTGGAGACGGTGTTGGTAATTCGAGTTCTGGGCGAGAGGAAACCCATGATTTACTTGTTTGCGGCAGCTCTCCTGTTCGCCATTGGACAAATCTTCAACTACGTGATCAGTATCCATATCTGTAATGGAACTGACGGCAAAATCGATGGATCGATGTTCGAAACCCTGTTCACCCTCCTCTCGGTCGTCACTATATGGGTCTTCTGGTCCAGCATCACCGAGGACGATTGGCCAATGCCTGTGAATAACACATACTCGTGATGAAGCAAGAAAAAGCAACACGGCATGAAAAATCGGAGTTTGGGGCATCTTGTTAGGAGCGGCACGTCTTTAACGACGATATTGTCTTGAGTCAACACAAAATGCATGTTATTGGACGTTTATGAATGAAGACGCGGGGGATTTGGTGACGAGCTGAAGTAATCCTGGGGAGGGCGGATAATACGAGAAGAGACGAATGGGGAAGTATGTTTCTGGGGAGGAGGATTTGCATCTTGGATGCTACATTCAGGTGCCCGGTGGTTGTGGATGGTTCGCTTTGTATATGATTTCGCATGTTACAGTATACCCAATGGAGCGCTTAATGGCAAGCAAGCAAGAAATAAAATAAAGATATATCATAAATAAGCATCAATCTTTTGTTCATGCTTGTACCATTGAGCTGTCAGACAAGTTCCTAGCGAGGCTGCAAACTGTGCAGAGCGTCGTGATTCCCTTCCTAGGATCAAATTAGAGTACTTTTGACTTGAATTTCAAGCCAATGCTCTTAAGTTTCTAAAATCTGTATGTCCACGAAAGTCACTTAGTGCAAAGCTCGTGGCAATCTCCCTAACGTCGCGAGGCTTAAGGCTATCAACATCCTTACCTAAGCATCTCAGCCTCGCCTCGGACATCTAGACTCTTTACCAAACCAACAACAGCAGCTTCGTAGCAGAGAAAGAAAATATGTCGGACTCGGACGACGACTACATTGCAGATGCTCCCTCTGACGACGAGAGGCCGCATAATGTCTCAGCGCATGGCACTCGTTCGACTGGTCCCGTTCGAGGAAATGCAGGTAACAATAGAGGCGAAACCAATACCAGCAACCGGAGAAGAGCTGCTTGGGAAGACATTCAGAGGAGTTGGGACACGGTTGTCGAGGGCGCAGATGGGAGTATCAATTCTGCAGTCGAGGGGCTGAGAGATGCTGGGAAGAGGAAGAGGTAGGGTTTACTCGTGCAAGAGACATTGCCCTGACACTGACTGCTATTGTCCAGACTGCTTCGAGACACCACACCTCTACAAAGAGGAATTATACGACATCTGATGCTCATTCTCGATTTTTCGTTCGCAATGGTAGAGAAAGACTTACGACCCACAAGATACCTCCTCACCCTACGCTTCGCCTCCGAATTCGTCACCGAGTACTTCGAGCAGAACCCCATCTCCCAACTCGGCATCCTAGGCATGCGCGACGGAATCGCCATTCGAGTCAGCGACATGAGCGGCAACCCAGCAGAGCACATCGAAAACCTCAAGAAATTTCGCGAGCAGCAACCACAAGGAAATCCTAGTCTCCAGAACGCTCTCGAGATGGCGCGCGCAGCGCTCTTCCACTCTCCTTCTCACGGTACACGCGAAGTGCTCATTATTTACGGCGCGCTGCTATCTAGTGATCCGGGAGACATCCACGATACGATAGCGTCGCTCGTTACGGATCGCATCCGGGTATCTGTCATTGGACTGGCGGCCCAGGTCAAGATCTGCGCGGAGCTGTGCTCGGTCACAAATGCGGGCGATCAGAGTAATTACAATGTTGCGCTCAACGAGCAGCATTTTCGCGAGCTGGTTATGGCGTTGACTACGCCTCCTGTGACGAGGACGAAGAAGCAGTCCCAGTCAAGTTTGCTTATGATGGGGTTCCCGTCACGTACATCTGGTGCGGGGAAGACGATGAGCTTTTGTGCTTGTCATAGCAAATTGATTCGAGGTGGCTATCTGTGCTCCAGGTGTGAGAGTAAGGTTTGTGCGTTGCCGGCGGAATGTCCGGCGTGTGGGTTGACGCTTATTCTCTCAACGCATTTGGCCCGGTCGTATCATCATCTTTTCCCGTTGAAGAATTGGGTTGAGGTTCCTTGGTCTCAGGCGGGCAAGTCGAAAGCTTGCTTTTCTTGCTTGACGCCTTTCCCGCCTATTCCTAAGGAGAAGACGAATGGTGAGGAGGGTGTGATTGAAGGAGAAGTAATGGGCAATAGTGAGAGTGGGAGGTATGGCTGTGAGGTGTGCAAGAACCACTTCTGTGTGGATTGTGATGTTTATGCTCATGAAGGTAAAAATATCTCTTAGTCCATTCCTCGTTCTCCAATTTCTCCTCCACAGAACTTTCACTTTGAACAATGATATGTATACTTGAGCAACATGCTAACGCTTCTAATTTATAGTCGTCCACAATTGTCCTGGTAAGCTCATCCTGCACCAGAAATATTGATCTGGTTGCTGACTGGTGCTCTAGGATGTCAAAGTGATACCCGCGAGCACAACATCGGCATTGCACATGAGATCGAGAATGGCGACGACCCAATGGTCGAATGAAACTAATGCAAACCCCGGATACATCAAAGTAAGAGCAGCAGAGCACAGCATAGACTTCTTCTCATTACAGGCGTTGGGATACCAAAAATGGACGGCACAAGGGAACGGAGCAAGGGCGGTAGAAATCACCTTTATTACCGCAATTACTGGATATGAGATCTCACCAGCTTAGTCTACCTTAATTCTTAAGGAGAAGCGCTAGCAGGAGCATTTGATGAGATGAGATCAGATGAAGCACATTGGCTCGTTCTTGGCTATTTGTCTATGAGACTAGCTGAACAGAGAACTTGCCTAATATGTGTACTAGACGATGGTGGTCTATGGCCTGAATATGGGCAATATGAAGAAAAGAGTCATCGTCTTCGGAAACACAGCTAGAAGAGAGTACGGGATTCATTGGTTTCGCCTAGATCTCAGAAGATGGTAACAGTATAACCTTAGAGTTTTGAGCTAAGCGAGTAAACAAATAAACTCGTCAAGTTTCTGACGTTGTTTCGTTGCTCCTTTTTCGTACTTTACCGCCTTCCACAATTCGTTATTTCATCCTTTGCATATATACCTACTCTTTTGTTCATCTGAGGATGCTTCCCATGCTTACTGCTAGCATCCGATCCCATACCTCCAAGGAATGCAAGCATCTTCACGAGAAAAAAGAGGGTAGTCGACTCCAACATCCGCACGAATGATCATCCATCTATTCTAGCACTCACAGATTGGAATTCCCATGAAGATATCACGCACTGAAGAACTCATATACCTTTTTCAATTGGAATAATCCGATTATCAACACCACGACAATCCGCTACACCACTTTCCCCGGCACAAGCCACCCCACCATCCTCCTCGCCTTCATCGCCTTCCTCATCATCACCAAATCTCCCCTTTTTCTCTCAAGGAGCTTCTCTGTCCCGTCCCTCCCCTCAGCACCTACCAACTGCTCCAACCCCCTCACAACTTCCTCCTGCACCTCCACGGCCCACCTCACATCCCCAACCCTAAACAGCTCCATCGCCAACTCCGCCATATACTCCCAAACCCTCAACTCCCCCTCTCCGTACTCCGCCCTCATCAACCTCAACACCTCCTCCCTATAAACCAGAGCCTTCTTCCACTTCCTCCTCGGCAAGTCGTGTTTCAGTGGAAACTCAGCCAACGCAAACATCGCCTGTTTTGTCTGCATATGTTCCATCCCAAAAGTCTCGCGCATAAAGCCTACGCACCGCTCCTGTACGTCCCAGGCGCGATCATACATACCCGATTCAGAGTACGCGCGGAAACAAGTCCGCATTGCTATGAGAGTGGAGGGATGAGCTAGTCCGTAGGCCTTTGAGCGAACCTCGAGGATGGTTTCCGCCAGGGGAAGAACTTCAGTCACGTTACCGAGGTGGAGTTTGGCTATCGCGATGACTTCTTTCAAGCCCAAGACGTCGAGATTGTCAGGTGGGAGGTGTAGACCGTATTTGTTGATGCCGTCTGTGCAGGTGTCGATAGCTTTTTGGTGGAGGTCGAGAGAGCAGTAGTTGCTCGCTAGGCCGTGTATGAATCCGAGTATCTTGCGTGTGAAGGTGGCAGGGTCGGTAGCTGCGAATGAGCTGGCGTTCAAGTCGGCGATGAGGGTTTCTAGGAGAGTAGCGGATTCTGTGAATTGAGATAGGTCGTGCATGTTTCTTGCGACGTGGGCGCTGATTGTGAGGATGTGCTCGTTGGAGGGTGAGAGGATGCCTTGTTTGGATTTGAGATCTTCGAGGCCGATTTTCAAGGCCTGTGTGATATTCAGCTTCCTGCTAAAGTGTAGATTCTCTGGGTACATTTCTGGATTTCTTTACTTACCTTTTCAATGCGCCCGCCGTCCGAGTATGCTACCATGAATTTCGCTGCAGTGTAAGTACGCTCCTTCAAATCAACACCCGGAGCGAACATCCTCCCTACTTCGTGAGCCATCAGCGTCTCGATGTGTGGGAGCAGTCGTCTCCGTTGCTGGACATCTGTATATTCAAATCCATGTGTACCTGATCTGCCAACCGTCACGAATGCATGATCCCATGCTGAATTTCTTTCTGGAAGAGACATCCGGTCTCTCGACCATTCGTGGACAAGAGGGTGCATGGATATCAGATGGGAGTTTTCCACGGTGATGAGCGAGAAGGAGGATAGTAAACCGATAGCTTTGCCCCATAGGACTCCATCCCAACCCGAAGGCATAAGTTGGTAGAGTACACTGCGTCGAAATATCCCTTCGTCCCCATATTCCGCATCTTCTCCGCAGGGGGCAGTAGCAAGCTGGAAGATATTCTTATCGATGCTATCGAAATGCATGAACGAGAACAGGCGGAGCAGCTCGAGAGCAAGTTTCGCATGTGACTCGTCAATGTCTTCAATTCGCTTGATTGATATCTCCCATGTAGTGAAGACAGAGGAGTGATAATCGGCATTTAAATCAGAACGTCCAGATTCGAGTAGTTCTCGTTTCTGTCGTGAAAAGAGCTCGGTGAAATCGTCAAGACTACAGATACCCTGTCGAATGACTGCCCCAGCCTGGACAATAGCAAGCGCAAGATAGCCAAGATCTTTGACAATCTGCTCAGCTAGGACTCTTGCGTCTCCATCGCCACGAGTCTGTGCTAATATCTCTAGGAGAAGAGATACAGCATCATTGGAACTCATGGTATCAACTTTGCACGACCCAGCGTTCGTGATACGCTGCAAACGTGGGTTGCGACTTGTAATCAGGAGTGTGCTCTCGTTGCAATGCGGGAAGAACTTCGATATGTCTAGGTTGGGGTCATCCGCATTGTCAAATATTAGCAGCCATTCTCGCTTCGCAGCTAGCCAAGCTTTGACTGAATCGACACTTTCCTCGAACTTGCATGTGTGGGCAATGTTGATGAAGCCTTGTTGGATTGTTTCTATGCTGCTTGCGTCGATCCAGAAGATACCCCAGAATCTGGACATGTTAGCGAAAAACAGTTGGCCCTAATCTCCCATCTCATGCGAAGGAATGTCGAGGATATTTAGCAGCCAGGATCGAACACCGCTTAGTATAGAATGAAGTGCAAGATTCGGCCAAGGTAGTTGTCAGACTTCGACTTACTTGTGCTTGAATTCTCGTGTAAATTTCAAACATATCTGCGTTTTCCCAGATCCTCCCATGCCATACAGCAGGAATCGCTGCTGTAATCGTTCCCTTCTACTGAAGATCAAGCAATCACTTAGCTGTTGTCGAATCTCATTTCGTCCAGTGAAGTAGGGATTGGCTGCATGGGGTATTGTGTAATATACCGAGGGAATGTCCACCAGACCGCCACTCTCATACAAGCGCTTGATGCTTCTGGTAGCCGCCTTATATGTTTCGTCTTCAGGAGAGGCAAACTGACACATTCCTCTGTGATTGTCATCCACTGGAATCTGATCCTCATAAGTCGGATCCTCGTTGGCAGGTGTCAGCAGCGCTGAAGCTTTCTCGACGACCTGCATTAATTAGACATATACTCATGAAAGTGATAAATGGATCTTCACCATCAAACCTTTCAGGGCTCGCAACTCATAGAAACTGACGATGTTGATACCGCTTACGTCGAGATAGTTTCTGAAGCTTTCCGTGAGTCGCTTCAGTTGTTTCGATTTCTTCTTCAGCGCTTTAAGGAGTTGAGGATGGGTATCGTAGCCGATGACAAGTGGGATTCGAGCGAGTGTCGTGGCATAATCAGCGAGCCCGCTCCCTTGATGGGGTGTCCCAAAGAATATCACTCCACGAACACTATCGCGAGTTTGATTATACTGGGACTCATGCTGTGCGATGACGAGAGCCTGAAGGGATTGTTTAGAAAGAACAACCACAGTCTGGAATTTTAGAGCAGTACCTGTTTAAGCACCAGGCCACCAAGGCTATGACCAATCAGGATCAGTGGTCGTCGGCGAGCCTGGAAATGGTCAGAGAGATGTCACCGAACAAGAAATTATAAGGAATCGAGCATGCTCATGCTCTTGATGACTAGAATACAAGTAGAGGTTTGGTTCGTCCCAAGGAGGTAGCGCTGTGTATGGTAAACGCCGGTAGGCGAGTTCACAGAGGAAACAGCAAGAACAGCGTACTCACGGAAGGTCCGTTTCGAGCTTCCACCAGGGCTAGTAACAAAGTCCTCGCATGGTCCCGAATACCAGCCTTTGTGTTCTCAAAAGCAGCGCTTGCATTGTAACCAAAAGTCATCACTCTAGCTTTTGTCATATCGTGTGGCAGAAAATCTCTCAGCCATAACTTCTGAGACTTGGAATCTGTCCATGTTCTGAACTTGTCACCGTTGAGACCATGGACTGCAAGAATACTGGGAAGAAACAATCAGACTCGAGGCTAATGGAGACAGCTAGGTAGCTTGGGGGAAGAGCAAGACTCACTCGAGGCTCCATCTTGTATCTTGGGCAACGTCGCTTAGCGATTCACCGTTGAGTTGAAATATTCCATATTTAGTGCACATATCACAAAACAAAGCATGCAGCGGTTCAAAACAGCAAACGAAGCAAATACACACAACGAAGGGGGATTTGAGATTGGTGGTAACGCAATGTATTTATTTCATCGATGGACTGAACAGCCACTTGGGGTCTGCTGCCGTCAACCATCAGAGAAGAAATGCAGCCTGGAAAAAGACTGCGCCTACGATACCGACAGAGTGGCATCAAATCAGATGGACAGCAAGCGAATAATCTTGGATCTCAAGGCAGAAAATGATACAAATTATGCAGGGGTCCCGGTTGGGGGTCTGATCCGGGCGGCTGTATCCCCCGGGCGCTTAGCAATGGGCAGTGAAGTTGTACCCATGTCGGGACTTGATGCGCGACGAAAAGATCAACTTGCAATGTGATCCAAGCGTGTACCCTTTTCACAAGCTTCTCGCAAGGAAGTAGATATACACTTTGCTATAATGATGCACAGATTGAAATCATGAGCCCAGGATAATTGAAGAGCCAAGCTGCTGATTTGCTATGTATCGAAAGTAGTTATTACCTTTGTCGCAAAGTGGGTATAAATTTTGGGTTCTCAAGCAGTAGCTGTTGCTGGCTGTTGAGGAGCTGTAGGCGCGGATTTTGCCACACTATATGCTTTGAGAAAGTCAGGATCATTGCCCATTTCTTCCTTGACCTGAAGACGCGATGTTAGCATTATACACCTGGAAGATCTGGGAGGGTTCCTACAATATCTAAGCCACCAACCAAATCACCATCAACCCACAATTGAGGGAAAGTTGGCCAATCCGCGAACTCCTTCAATCCTTGCCGAACTTCATCATCTGCCAGAATATTGAAGAATCCATATTTGACCGAGTTCTCTCTCAGAAGAGCGACGAGCTGTCTCGAGAAGCCACATTGGGGAGCACTTGGTGTGCCCTTCATGAATAGCATTACCGGCGCAGCCTTGACGAGTGAAGAAAGCCTCTTGTGCAACGACTCCTTGTCCTCCTTAATTTCGGCGGTCGAATGTTCGGGAGCTGTAGCAGGATCCTGTGGCGTTGGCGCATAGTTGCTGAGGTTCTTTGCTGCTGCTCCATTGTTTGATGGGCTGACAGTTGTGCCGTTGACAGCAGTACCTGTGCTTGGGGAGTTTGCGTGCTTCTCAATGGCCGCGCGAACCTTCATAGCATCACTTCCACTGACTGTCTCGAGAACCTGGCCATTTCGCTGTAGGACGAGAAACGGTACTGCGGTAACATCGAAAGAATCGCTGACGTCTGGGACATCTTCCGCATCTAAGGCAACCCATGATGTAGATAGAGGCTCGGTGATCGGATAGGAGGATGCGAGGGTTTGAAGTACTGTGGTCATTTGCTTACACTAGACGAACTTAGTATATGCGAATACAATACTCATGGCTCTGCACAAGCCAACAGAAGCTCCATACGCCTGTGGAGGGAATAACATACTGGTGCAGCCCATTCAGCCTTGAAGTAAATCACCTGAAGAGTGGTTGGTGGGACAGAAGCCGAGTGTTGGTTCCACTCCTCCTCCGTCTTCAATTCTAAGAGGGTTGACATGTCGGGCTTGTGTTGTGATGCTGAGTTTTGGGCGGATAGCGTAGCGTGCGAAGATTGATAACAGGAAATCCTTCACTCGAGAGGTGTCCAGGCGTTTTATGCTGCTTGTTGCGATTACTTATCGATTTGTTAACTGCGTGGCGGGGTAATATTTGGGAGGTGGGGGTTTAGAGGGGTAATCTGCGGGCTCGTGAGAGGGTTGTTTGTTGCGAGTGGAAGGTCAAAACAGTGAACGGTCCTGGTGACAGCAGAATGGGAGCCGGTTGAGGGTGTAGTGTGTGGTTGTTTGTCGGAGATGTGGAGGTAAATGCTCTTTTTCGAGGCGGTTGAGGATCTGATAAGCAGCCCGCACTAATCAAATCGCGTCATGCATGAGGCACGTGATCAACAACCTTGAAAGTCCTCCCTTTGTAACGGCTGGTACTTTAGGTAATGTTCGTAGAGCATGAATATACAAAGTAAAGCAGAACTGATAATGATGAACAAGGGAGAGTGTTTATCAATGGCTTCTCTTCAACTTTTCAGGGACAGTCTTATTTAAGATGAGAAGAATATTAAGCCGGAAGAATGAATCGAGGGTTGACTAACTACACGAGCCATACTTTGCTGTGGACATTTTGCAAGTGAACAACCATCTTGGGCTCGGAAAAGGGAGCTTAGCGAAATTTACGAGTATACTTAGGAAGATATCCACCCAAGGGCCTGCTTTTCCAAGCCAATCGAGACCAGAAGCCTCCTTCTCAGCAGTGCAATTACTCAAATGTCCATACCTCCGTGTTTACGATGTCTTAGAATCAAACATCTTTGATTGGTCGGCTCGCAGAGAGTGTAGTTTTGTCTCAGCCAGAACCTTCTACCGCCACGGCTTTACAGAGCGGGCGAGATTCATCCTATGCCTCCGGATCCAACGACAAGCCAAGACCGTTGACAGGTAGGGCCTTGAAATACAAGCTTTTTGTTCAAATCGCCGAGGATGAAACCAACGAAGCGATTGTGGCTGAGGCGACAGGGTGGATGTTTGAGCTGCGTCTGGAAGGCTATGCACGTTGCGATTGCGAAAGAGGCGTTGGCACGCGGCATTGAATCATCATGTGGCCATCGAGTAGCAACAGTGTTGTCTGTCAGTAATCCATGAGGTAGGGTGTGGAGCACATGCAAAATATTCACAACTCTTGGAGTCTTCGGTAGTTTCGATGACTGTACAAATTTACGGAACTTGATGCCGATGATGAGCCACTGGAGTTCGAGCTCCACCAGGTCGTTCTGTGGCGCTGCAAGTTTGGTTGGCCATTGATTGTGGTTGGTTCGTTGGACAATTTGGACTCAGCTCCATCGTTCAAGCGCATCGACGGCGTATCCATGCTCCCTTTTCCCGCCCTTCGCCTTATAAGGCTTGGCGTGCGTCGCGGATCTCAAACTTCTACACTTCTCCTCCTTCTCTCCAGACTGCCACTGTACTCTAACACCTACAAACTTGCTACGCCTTTGCATCCGAAGTCTACGATCAACAATCTCGTCCACAGAAACAAATCTCGATTTCTGTTCTTATAGCGTATAATCAGCTTCAAGTACGTCAACAATTGCAATTGAGTCGCACATGCTGCTGTTGCGATCAAGTGCTGACTGCTGCCTCTAGATCCTTCAACATGTCGAACCAAGGATACTACAACCAAGGGCCGCCTCAGCAATACCCACCCCAACAATACCCACAACCGGTATGAATACAGTCGCAAGAATGCAAGCATATCGACAATGTCTGACTGACTTTTAATCAGGCGTACCAACAGGGAGGTTATGGCCAGCAGCAGTACCCTCCACAAGGTGGCTACCAGCAAGGCCCACCAATGCAACAAGTACGCTTTTCTCTCTGGATGATTTGTTGCAGAAAAGGACTAATTGGTTCCATAGCAAATGCAATATCAACAAGCACCACCACCTAAGCAAAAGGGAGGCGCATGCGGTGGAGGATGTCTCGGTGTTTGTCTGGCCACATTGTGCTGTTGCTGTGTCTGCGAAGAAGGCTGCGAGGCTTGCGCTGATTGTGCCGGTACGTCTACACTCAAGTAATTGCCCAGAGGGTGTCCAATTGCTAATGCCAGAACAGAATGCTGTGAAGGATGCTGCTAAAAACGGAACCAACGATACCACTCCGACAGGGTTGCGCAAACGTAAATATAAGCGATTGAGAAGCAACAAGGCTTTATAGCAGGTGGAAGATGGTATATGGGAAGGGAAGGACAGGAGAAGTACGGTGCTCTAGGTATTTTTTTGTTCACGGCCTTACAATTCTGCTGTTATTATTACTGTTTTGCACGTTTTTGCGCCTCTGAAATATTTGCTGGAATAGCGATCAGTCTACTATTCATTATTTTCCTAGCCAGTTCCCATCTCCAACGTACGTCAAGACCATGGTTCATCTCATTTCTACATACTTACAAAGTTGGTCATTCGATGCGGGGGATGGAACCATCTTTCGGCAATACGGCACAGACTTCCAACGACGACATACCAAGACGAATCACAAATCTTGGCGTTGATAAGGATGTTTGTCGCTTGGTATGAAAACATTGTGTCGTTGCAAATGCAATGGGGAAGTGTGTTGGGCGGACTACTCTATCGAAGATATGGTAATCTCTTCCAGGTGATGCTGCTTCTGGGTACCCCTGAGGGTATACTTAGTTGAATCTCAAATTTAGTCGAATCTCAAAAACATGCAAAATCTATCATGTTTTCGTTCGCATAATCTAGCTATCATCATGATTTGCATTAACATGTCAAGACGTAAGATTGGATCATTATGGTGCTCATTTGCCGTTCTCCCAAGCTCCTCAATACCGAATGGCTCCTTCCACGAGCGCAACTCATTCGGAGCACTCCTAGAGGATCCCATCGCTCTTTCCCTCTACACTTTTGATGACGATTTTCATTTTGCGACCAAGAAAGTCTTCTATCTTTTCATTCTCTGTTTCTCGTCACCCAAACATCTCTTACAATCGAGTATCAACACAAACCTCGCCACGCTGTACCGCCTTTCATTTATTTGGTGGCTATCTTTGGATACTGAGCTTGGATGCCGTAAAGGGAATAATTTGGTAGGTTCAATTTCAAGGATTAAGGAGCTTAACTGACGACGATAGTAATGGACGAAGATGCTAAATTGCTCTTCCCAGACCTGACCTCATCGTCGACAGGAGCATCTCAGCAAGTCCTTCACGATGTTTCGCTCAATGCATCTCCGCCTGGTAGATCTGGACCAGATATTGACCCTTCCCTCCAAGTCGTAGGCGCAGACGAAGACAATACCGAAATGGACGTACAGCATGATCAACGAGAAGGACCTGGAACAAATATAGACCACTCTCAGGAGCACGACGTGGCACCTCAAACAGCCGATGGCTCTGGAAACGCCATCAGAAATCAAGGCGGACAGGAGACTTTTGCAAACTTGGATTTCCGACTCGACTCGCTGGGCATTACTATGAACATAACCCCGGGGGCTGGGCACGGTATCCTCACACCTACAAATGATGATGTCGATGCCATTAGCGATGGCCAGGGGCATGATTATTTCAAAAGTGTTACTGTCGCCCAGGCAACAGTTGATCCAAGGAATTTGATCATGGACTCACCTGAACAAGCCCTCGTTGTAGATCCAGGTTATGGTGGTACCGTTCCTATAACTGGCTTGAACCCACAGAGCAGTGTGCAGGAAAGCGAGCCTTCATATGCCAACTCGTTGCGCGGAGGGCCAGGAGGGGCAAATTGCCGAGCAGCAAATCTCTTTAAACGAGCAAATCGACGAGTTTGTTTTCACGCCCGTAGGTAAGTACCCAGCGTAGATAAAGTGAAGCTACCTTGACAGCCATTATCCGAAGAACTGCCAGAACTTAAACGCTCGTTCATGCTAATGAATTTTGCAGATGAATAAAAACTCCGGCAGAAGGACGCTTGCTTAAGATGTCGCAATAGCAAGGTATCTTGTAGAGGTGTGGACGGTGCTAGGTCCAAGTACCCCTGCGCAAGGTGCTTTCGGAACGGGTTGCAATAGCAATGCAAGAAGTACGTCGGACCTCCACGTAAGAAACGACCTCGAAGACCATCTCCAGTTCGACAATACCCGAAAAAGACAAGACCAAGCGTGGTAAGAAACTGCAGTTCTTACAGAGGGCTTCACTTGAAGTGCACGAAGGAGGAGCCTACGTGCTTGGAATGCAGGGACAACAAAAGTGTCCGTGTGTATCCCAAGTCTCAACATGAGCCAAATTCGGCTCAATTATCGACAGGCGTACGAGAGAATGCGACATCGAATTGGGTCGGCACCCAAGCTCTCGCAAATGGCTCGACATCTGGAACACCCGGGCACTCATTCACTAGGAACACTTCTGTATTTCGTGCGTCCAATACTCATATTCGAACGCTGTTGAATGATGGGCCGCTCAATTCTCCGCGGCGGTTGAGACACCGTGCACATCTGGCTTCTCCCTTTCGAACATATGCAGACTCGATGCGCCCGGAGTCTCAACATGTTGGATACTCGCCAACCATGAACTTACAGACCCAGGGTCCAGCTTTCAGACAGACTTTGGGGCCAAGGCGCCTACTGGCTACCAAACTTCCGAAGGCTCAAGCCCAGACGCACAAGGGATATTTGCAAGCAATCCGTACTCAGCGATTCAACTAATGCTACGACTCCTGCAACCCTGACTGCCTAGGAAGGAATTGAAGAAGAGATACCAAAGCTCTTGAGGGGACCTAATGGAGAATGAATGTCAGTGCGACGGCCTGCCGGAGCTCGTTGGCAGTTATTAGATTCAGACTAGGCGACTAGAAGAAGCATCAGTCGAAGGACTGAGATCGAGGGTGGCAGAGCTTCAGCATGGTTGGGTCAAACTCTGGTCCAGGATAAAGAGCTGGTGATTGGGAAGTGAATTGTAGTGGGGCAGTGTTGTGTACTTTGTGTCGGGTCGCTTAGAGGAGAGGTTCGGCTTGGAATGTTGTCTTTATGGAGCGCGCTGTGGTTACCCATCTCTGTGCTCTATATATAACTGCTGCGCCAATCAGAAACAGTAGCGAAATCTGGGTTCGCTCACTGCTTATATGAGCATTTGAACTTTGCTTGTGGATGATAGCCACTAGCGAGATTCTAGCGGGGGTCTTTCTAGACGCATTCGACGCTTTATCAGACAACATGCGATTCTCTTACGACAATGAAGATCGTTCTTCCATACTGAAATTTTCGCTTTTATTTTGTTTTTCGCTCCGCTTGCTTACTCTCCGTATCATTTTCCCACCCCAAGAAAAGCGGAAGGAGGTTGGTGAATTGATGCCTAGACTAATCAAACCTCAAGGAATTCTACAAAACATCCATCCGTTCATCATGCCATCATACCACCATACCAGAGATTTGAAATAGAACGGGCTGCATCCTTCCTCTACTCGTCCAGTTGTACATAGTTGGCAGGGAAGAGACCTGACTTGCCGCGGAAATGGCCGAACCACCAGTCTTCGTCTGGGAATTCCTGTGCGGTGTATTAGCTCCATTCGCTTATTTCTGATATTGTTGTAAGGGAAAAGGGGATATAAGTCTTACAAGTCCAGTAATAGTAGCTCCCTCATCGAAGCTCAATTCGTTGTCCTCCGCAGCCTCGTAATCATAGATAGCAGTAGCAGTTGGGCCAGCTGATCCCGAAGGAGCAGCTTCTGGCTCGGGTTCTGCCACAGGCGCTGGTGGGGGAGGAGCCTGAGCCTGGGTCTCTTCCTCGTCGTCTTCAACTAGCTCGACGTAGTTGCTGGGGAAGAGACCGCTCTCGCCTTTGCCGTTCGTGCCCATCCACCAGTCGTCATCCACCATCTCGATGTTGGTGACGTACTCGCCCTCTACGAGCTCCAGCTCGTTGTCTTCGGCTTTCTCGTAGTCGTATTGGATGAGAGCTCGCTTGCCGCTGGATGCGGAGTCTTGGTTCACGGCTACGGCGGCGGCGGCTCCGAATGTGGCTGCTGCGACGGCGACGCCGGCTGTGCGGGCGGTATCGTGGCCGGAGGGCTCTTTGCCGTCTTGGATGTCGGTTTTCATGCCGCGTTCCATGCTGGGCGGGATCGTGGAAGGAGGGTCGCGCTCGGCTGGGGCTTCCATCTCGGGTTCCTTGGATCGAGCGACTGGCATGGCGATACGGACTGGAGAGGATTCGCGTTCGGGAGTTGGCGGGGTAGGGCTGCGTTGGATGCGGGGTGGTGGAGGAATGTTGGGGCCGCTATTGTCTTCTTCCTCATCCTCGTCAGGTCGTGATCTGTTAGGTAGGCCTGGCATAGGAACACCACCTGTTGGTCGGGTTGAGTTGTTGACAGGAGGTGGCGGCGGCGATTGGTCTCGGTCTCCTGTTGTTGATTGCGGCATGACTGGTGCTCCCATTGGAGCGCCGCCCTTGAAGCGGTCTCGAATCGCACTGATACCACCAGCTGGTGATGCGGGAGCTTCTTGCTCACGCTCTTCTTCGCCAGTTCGTTGTTGACCAATGCTGCCTGTGCCAGAACGTCCTGTCGGGTTGGTAGCCACTGGTGCCCAACTCTTGCCTGAGTAACCGCTCTTCCACTCTCCACCTCCGCTTGTCTGGCTCGTGATTGGGGAGGTCATGCTTGGTGGAGGAGCGTCGCCTGCACCACTGAGGCCGCGCTGTCTTGCCTTCTTCTCAGCCCAAATCTGGGCAGGGGTCTTTCCACCTTCATCTGCAAAGGTTCTGCTCGCTGCGCCGACGGGTGCCGAGGGAGCGTTAGCAGGAGCAGATTGAAGACCAAATACACCAGGCGTAGGTGCCTTGGTTCCTGTGAAGTTTGATGCATTTGATCCAAATCTGTTGGCGACCTTTGGCTTTGGCATAGTGGTAAGTCTTTCTGATTGTGAGAATGCAGAGGACCTGTCTGCGAGAGACTTTGGCTCGTCGCTTGTATTGCTGGTAGCTGATGCTCCGGTATAAGCCGGGGAAATCTGTCGCGGTCCATCATCGGATGGTTTCTGTGCCCGCGCCTTGATAGCTGCAATATCCACCTTTCCAACTGGCTCGTACGCGCCTTTTACTATGGTAGGTCGGTCATCTCCAGTCTTCTGTGCCTGAGCACGAATAGCAGCAATATCGACCTTTCCAATTGGTTGGTAACCTCCTTTGACCACATCTCCAGAATCGTCAGCTCGCCCACTACTGCTTCGCGAAGCATCAGGATTCTGCTTGGTCAATTCCGCCATGTTGACCTTTGTTGGCTTGTACGCCGGCTGAACCTTCTCCAACTGGGACCTTGTCACAGGAGGCGCATCTGCACCCCAGCCATCATTGTCCACATTGGAATCGTTCTGTCCCGGTCTAGACCTCGAGCCAGCCAATGGATTGAAACCAGAACCTGCGCCAGATCTCGTGGGGTTGAAGACCGGCTTGGAAGCCATCGGAGGTGGAGGACCGGAGGATGGGGGAGGGGCGGCGCTGCCAGCCGAGTACTTTGCTCCGGAAGCATCTGACACTTTCTGGATGATGCCCTCTGGAGTGAGGTCGCGATCGGATCGGGCTGTGATTTGGACGTGGTAACCCTACCACAAGTCAGTATGGAAGGCCTGAATATAAGCCACTTTATAGACAAACATGGAGAATCTTGGAAACTGCTGCAAGATGGCTTGTGAAATATCCCTTTGTCCTCTCAGGTACACCTTCTCCACACTACAACATGTCAGCCTGTAACCCAATGTCGTCGCGACTGCCAGGGACTAACCCATCCTATTAAGACATATTTCGGAAGCGTAGTATTTGGGTCCTTGACTTTGACGAATGCGAACTGAACCCGTCCCTCAGAGAAGTCCTCAATCAAGTCAATAAGCTCCCCCTCTATTTCGGGTGTCAGCAAACACGGAAGCCTAGGATTTGACAGAACAATATGCCTACCTCCTGTACTCTGGACCTTCAAAATACTCTCCTTTCCTCCACTGTCTTGTTGGAAGGCGTTCACCAAAGGGGCAGAAACGCTGAAGACTGCCCACTGGCCGTAACTTGGGGAGCTTGCCTGCGGGCCTGAAGGTGCTGCGGAATTGACGACGCCTTGGTAGGAGGATTTAATGGAGGGCCCGTTCGTAGAGGTATTTAGAGACGCCATGATGATACTGTTGCAAAGTAACAAAAGGGAATGGTAGCTTGCAGAGTGGTTGTAGTACTGGTCCCTAGTACAAAAGTACTCGGATTGATTCGTGTTCCCGGATCGTATCCTGGGCTGAGATCAACCCGCCGAGCTCGAAACGAACATGACGTTCAATTCACGAGCTAGACTCAAAATATGCTAGTGACAGTGTGTTGATATCATACCTGAGGCTTCACAAGGCATCAAAATTCCATCCCGCCTCATGTGAAATCCAGCTGCTGAGAGCCAATGATTCCCTGGAATCTGCAGCCTTACTTTCCTTCTTGAAAATCCATCCACACACTTGCGCTCGCCCTGTCCTGTCCTGTCCTTTGCCCTTCTTCCTAGACACGCGTGAGTAGGACTACATAATCCTGTCAGTACACCCTCTCTCATAATCTCGAAGTCTTTCTCTCTTTTCGCATCCCTTCGTCTTCGCTCCCCGCGCAGCAGCAGCTCGTCTATGCTCTCTGCTTGCTCTCAGTACTTCTGCAGTCGCGCGCTGTACTTGTCGCTAGCTGCACATGTATTTTCGCATGGACATGACGCAGTGTCCTCTCTTTTTGCAGGTTCTTGAGGCTGCTCTGCCAGTCTAGTTATCCCACATATCATCTCAATTGGTCTATTGTATTCTGACCACAAATCTCTATACAATTGCCCCGCTTTGCTTGTTCGTTTCATTGTATACTTTTCCTTTTCGGCCGAAGTGCTCAGTTGCCACTGACCTTCTCTACAACCAATACGAAGATATCATCCGAAGTCTTCGAAGACCGCAAAATGGATACATCGGCCAGTGATGCATCCCAGGATAGCTCGGACTCCTCATCGGCAGACTCGACTTCTGCTGACTCCCCTATGCAGGCCCCATCGACGATGAGTGAGACCCAGGACCCAGCAGAGATGGCTAGCACAATCGACAATAATGAGTCCGAATCCGATTCGGACGTTTCTATGTCTGCCGAGACTGACGACGAGGAAGAGAATGACCGCCAGGGATCCATAATAGTGTTGAATCCAGGTTCAGCAGTTGCGACTCCCATACACGCCGAAATTACCTCCAAGAAACGAAAGTACTCGGATTCCGTTGGACCATCAAATGGTCAGCCCAGAAATGAGATGATTGACGAAGTACGGAAGCGTCTCAAGCCAGACGACGCTGTAAAGAACCATTGGACTCCGGAAGGAACTTTGCGCAAGGACAAGTCTCTATTACCGGCGGAGATATGGCACCACATATTTACTTTCTGCTCTGCAAGAAGTCTAGGTCGTCTGATGCGAGTCAACAAAACTTTCAATATGTATCTTGATCCTTCGCCACATCTGCCTCTGGTCCCCTTGACAAAATCTGCTCTGTGGCTTTTGTCTTCGGACAATATTTGGCGTTATTCCAGGCAGTCCAGTAACTTGCATGGCTTGCCAACCCCTCTGTTAGGGAAGTCAGACTTGGATATGTGGAGGATGGCATGTGGTTCCTTGTGCCAATTCTGTGGAAAATCCAGGCAATCGAACCTGGTAGTCGATCAATGGCATCCTGGTCCAGGGGAGAAAGGAGTAGCTCCAGTATGGCCATTTGGGATCCGAACCTGTGGACCCTGCCTCTTGAAACAATCAACAAAAGTAAGTATGGTTGTGGAAGTTCGACCCTTGAGTGCAGCTAATCGAAGGTAGGAAATCGATCTACTCCTCTCGTCTACAATTCCTTCTCCTTTGATGGCAGCTCTGCCCTTCATATTCCTCACCAATGAGCTCCATGTACTCTCCTCGGCTGCTCTCCAAACTGGGCAGCATCCAGCATTCCTACAAGTCACCAAGCATTTCTACAATCATCAGGTAGAAGAGATCAAGAAGGAATTCGAGGATGTCAAGGGTATGGGGACCGCGACAGCCGAGGAGTGGCTTAAAGGCTTGGAAGGTCGAGGAAGAGAACGGAGAACCGACGCAGCCCGCTGGGAACGATGGGAAGCAAGTGGTGGCATCGCGCGAATGCTTGGCGCAGAGAAGCAGAGTATCCAGCCTACAATGTCTGCCGCAGCACCTGCCGCCTCGATCTTGATGCGACCGACGAACGGCACTCTTCCACCCCATCCAGGAAACAACCCCCTCTTTTCCAATAATCAAATATCCCAGCCACTGCCTCACACTCAGAACGGATTCAGTGAGTATACACATCTCCGCCTGGGCCCATATGAGATTGCTACAAGTGATCGTACTAATCCTCGAGACTTAGCAACAAATCCGCCCCCTCGTTTCGATTCGCCAGCACAAAATGGGTTTGCTTCATATGCTCCTCGCCCCCAACTTGCAACTAAGCATGAAAGAACCAAAGAGGAAGTTGCTGAACTGAAAGCAGCACGCAGAGCAGAAATCGAAAGGAGATGCCAATTGCTCGACCCCCCCATTACGGCCGGAGTACTAGCACATATGCCATCATTTCAAGCTGCCATTCAGATCATACAACCGCTGGTCGACAGTTCTTGGGAAGTACTGAAACCGAGACTAATTTCCCAGCGGGAAGACGCCGAGCAACGCGAGAATGAACGACTTGCTCAGACCCGAGTGGTTCAAGAGCGTTTTGATGAAAGGCGTTTCCAGGACATGCAATCCAGATCGGACTCCAAGGACCTTGCGGACCGAGAATGGGACGATATGCAAGCCCCCTTGCGAGCCCGGATTGGTGGTTATGCTGACGAGATTGTCCGTGATGGCTGGAGTGGAGGTGAAAAGGTATCCTACGAGACAAGCCCCCTCTTTGCTGCAGAGGTCTTGATCTACGTCCGGAAGAGGTTTTACGCAGAGGTTGCCAAGGACGAAGCTGCGATTCGCGCGACTGGAAGAGAACCGGAACTCGATCCACCGAATGGGCCTTTCACGCGGAAGCTTATATTGGAAAACATGAAGTGGGTATTCGATACTAAAATCAAGCCATACACAGAGCAATACCGTAAGGAACTATTTCTTTGCAATGCCTGCGAGTATGCCAACAAGTATTATGGTTTCGAAGGTGTTATCCAACACTTCGCAGCTAAGCACACCAGTGCCCTGAGTGTTGGAAGTGTCGTTGTCCATTGGAAGTCTGAATGGCCTGAATATCCCCCTTTCAATCCGGATCCTGACAATGCTGTCAAGCCGTACTATTCTGCTGCACCAAGTGCCACTGTTCCCTACCCGAGCAGTGGCCCTATTGCACAGCAGAATTATGGATATGGTGGGTACCCTGCTCCAGTCTCTACACCGATACCGGGTCCAAACCCACATGTCTATCAGGAGAGTCCAGGTCCGTACTATGGCCATCCACAATTTGGTGATCAATATTCAGGCCATCAGAATGGACCGTATGCTCCCCCACCTCAGGCATATCAAGATCCCTCCCAGGGATTCCAACCTCAGCAGTACTCAGTGGCACCACATGCACCCACCGTCGCTGATTACAATGATGCCCCTCGGGATTATGCCCAAAATGGTTATGGGACACCAGGAGCACCGTATCAGGCCACCCAAGACATGTACACCAACCAGGGCCAACAATACCCACCACTGGCTTCGAAGATGCCAGGACAGCAGGCTTCCTACGATACATCTACACAGTATGGAACAGCTTACAGCCAAGCTCCGTCATATCCTACCACCAATTTTCCTCCACCTCTGCAGAAGACCGAGCAATACACAACACAGCTTCAGGATCTTGCACGAAACGCTCGTGATATATGGAATTCCATCGGAAGCATCAAGGAGGTCCCAGGAAGTCTCAAGGTGTATACCATCATTTATCATCTGTTGAAACGTTTCCGTGAAACTTACCAGGAGGATCCACCCCTGTCGATGATGGTTGAGGGTTTGTCTAGCAATAAAGATATGCGACCAGTCCGCAATGTCAATGGATTGCTGTGCAAAGCATGCACCTTGGGTATGGCTGGGTCGCTGTCAGGTCCGCAAAAGAAGCACTATTCCTTTCCTCAACTTGTGAATCACTTTCACACAACTCATGATCTTGGAGTCTCCCAGAACTACGGCACCCCACTTGATTGGACCAGAGATATGGTTGACCTGCCAGACATGGCCAAACTAACGTCAGTTGTCAGCGCACCTGGCATGGATGATCAGAAGCTTGCACTATTCACGGAGGCTGTTCCTGAGATCATTGCGGCTCCTACAGCCTCTTCCAATGGATTCCGTCACGAGGCACATCAACAGTATGGACAATACGGCACTCAAAGTGACTTCCCTGAGCTTGCTCCATCCCAAGATAACCACGATAAGTACTATGCTGTTCTGGATAGCGAAAAGTCTCCGGAAGTCGGAAGTGCCTCGTTCGACAACGAGGAATATGACCCTAGGCGGCCAAGTGATTTGCCAGTAGATACACGACCGCTTCATAAGCCCACCCGAAGAGAGCGACGGCCTAGACAACAAAGTGCCCCGGGAGACGGCTCAACAGGCTACCATTATGAGGAGCGCTATGACGATCAGATCCGTGAGGAACCGTACGCTGGTCGGCCCGAGCGATTGTACACTGACAGGAGACCTTCCCCCCTTCCTCGAACTGTCCCAGCAGTTCCGGCTGCCGAGTACGGCCATGTGGTTGTACGCGAGGAGCAGCCGTTATTCGGTCGTCGCGTTCAATACCAAGAAGTGCCAGCAGGGGTCGAATACCGAGTGCGACGCAATCCTGTTCCTGCATACGACGATGCAGAGATTATCTATCCCGCAAGCCCACCCAGGGCTACGAATTCAAGAGCCTACCACTTGAACGGACGCGAGGAGTCAGCAGTAGCCATGTACGAGGAAGAAGCAAGAGATCACCCACGACCTATTGACGAAGCTACTGCCCAACAAAGTCGAATCCACGAGGTTGTTGCACAAATTTCACAACAAGCCCAGCAAGCTAGAGAACGACAACCGGCCAAAGAGGACGTCGCTGACGTTGGATCCGAAGATGGCGAAGTACAAGCTGATCGAGGACCAACGGCACGCGCTGGCTCACTTCTGCCTCATGACGAAGCAAGAAATGCAGCTCAGCGTTTTCTGGACAACTTTCGCCCGGGCGAGATCTCATCTGATGCCGAGATTCCGGTACCAAAGCAAAAGGCGGTTGCGCACGAAGACGATGCAACGATGTATCGCATCCCTCTGGATTCTCAACGTCGTCAACGCGTAGAGTATGACGAAGGTGACCGAGGCTTTACAACCACAAGGCTTCCTCAGAATCCCGAATTTAATGATGTTGTTCCTAATGGATACGTTATTCAAGAACGTGCCCATATCCCACGACCAGCACGATCATATGCATACGAGGAGAGATACTTCAGTTCTGTTGCCGAGCCAGGAGGGCCACGAGACAGGTCACCTGAGTTGGTTGATCGTCGGTACAAGTTGAACAACGTCGTCTACCGTGATGAGAGACAAGGCAGTCAGGGCACTTATCGAACTCCAAGCAGATATGCCAGGTATGAGAGTGTCCGTCTCGAAAATGACCGCGCCCGTTCGAGGTCGCCAGTATACGTTAAGGTGGGCACACACGCAGCTCAGTATCGAGAGATGAGCCCTGGTCCTCATCCTGCTCACTCCTTACGCCAAGAGCCCATCTATCGCTCACGTACCCCACAACAAGATGCCGAGGAGCGCGAAATTGAACGAGCCCCTCGTCAGGAGTACTATCGTGTTTACGCAGATGAGCCTCGACCACGGGAGCCTCAGTATGCGGAAGCTTTCGAGTATGTTCGCGTTTCTGATCCGGCAGGCGATTACATGATTCGAAGACCTGTCCGTCGCGAACCAGAGCCGATCTACGCTACCTATGAAGACGACGTCTATGCCCGGAAGCCGGTATATGAGAGTCGTGCGCCTGCACCTCGAGCTGCAGAGCCTACGTTCTACGAGGAGGAGTACGATCCTCGTCATCCAGCGCCTCCACCGCCAGCTCGCCAAATTAGGCACCAGTAGATGTAGCTAGGTTGGGGGTTTCAATTTTGAAAAGATTTCTTTTTTCTTCTTCTGTACAGCGCAATGCCGCATGGAGATTTCTCCATCGATCGTCGTCTTCTTTGCTTGCTTGGCTGTCCTGAGAGGCTGTCTTTCTTCGCAATGACGCATGAAGTTCGTTCTGTACAATCATCTTGTACACTGTACTTCCTTTCTTGGTGGCGTTTTATGGAAAACATTTTAAACTTTTGTACAGATATTCTTTCTGGCGCAATCTGCGGCAATGATGCCGAAATAATGAGACTATGCAAGGCCCAGAGAATTCTTCTGCAGTAGCCGCAGAAATTCATTGTACTATAATAATCCCAACCGACGATGTTGATTTCTGAAAGTGTCAGACCTCGTGTCTTGTGGCATTCTTGAACATGACCATGCGATATAAACTGCCTCTGCTGCTGACTAGTCCTTGATTTTGGAATATTTTCTCCTATTTGACTTGTTTCCCTTCGTTGGCGATTCTGTTTTCGAAAAGAGTCCCAGCCGTGCATACCTCATCCATTACCAACCATCCCATTCAGCTTGACTGTGCCGTACCTGCATCTCTTGAAATTTAAACGTCAATTGTGTTCAGCTGGATTCGTATTCAGTTCTCCTTGTGGAACTGGTTTCAATTTGGCCGAGACTGGAATTTTCTGAACCCAGAGGATCCAACCAGCACTGTGCAGCCATCAGCCACATCTTTCAAGAGATGTGTGAGCTGAGATCAAACAGTGTTAGAAGTTGGGACCGTCTCACAAAGACAATTGTAGTGGCCAGATCCCCAGCCACCTCCCAGCCACTTTAGAATCAATTAGGTTCCGCTGTACACTATATTCTATTCTTCTTGTTGATCCTGGCCTACTGATTTTCTATCATCCTTGCGGAAATGTTGACAATATGTCATCATCTACGTCCAACGTTTTGTTTGTTGACTCCCTACCATCCCTCCAGATGTTCCTTGTCACGCTCAACACATTCAACCTCACAACCAAAGGCTCTTCGATACCTTCTCTATACATAGATTTGGAAGGCGCCAAGTTATCCCGCTATGGAACGATCTCCCTACTTACACTCTTCCTCTTCCCAAACCACACAACCTACCTCCTCGACATCACCACCCTTGGCAGCCTAGCCTTCTCCACGCCCTCCCCAACACAAGCTCAAACGACCTTCAAGTCCATCCTCCAAGATGCCTCAATCCCCAAAGTCTTCTTCGATGTCCGCAACGATTCCGATGCCCTTCATTCCCACTTCCAGATCTCCCTCGCCGGCATAATCGACCTCCAACTCCTCGAGCTCGGCTCTCGCGCCGGAGGCCTCGACCAGAAACGAACAGTCTGCGGCCTAGCTCGCTGCATCAAGTCCCATGCCCAGCTCACTCCAGCTGAGAAGAAGACTTGGGAAGCAGTCAAAGATAAAGGAGCGCTCTTGTTTGCGCCGGAAAAGGGAGGAAGATATGAGGTGTTTGATGAAAGGCCGCTGAGTACGGAAATTATGAATTATTGTGTCCAGGATGTGAGGTTCTTGCCCGGCCTGTGGGATGTGTATAATAAGCGGCTGGGAGATGATAGGAAGTGGATTGCGTTGATTGAGGAGGCTACGCTGGAGAGAGTGAGGGACTCGCAGAGTAAGGATTATGTGCCGGATTCGAAGATGAAGGTATTTGGGCCGTGGACGCAAGTTCTAGCTCTTCCGGTATGACGAGTAGTGTTGTTAAAGGCTGGCATCCAATGTTACAAACTGAAATAGAAAACCCAGACATGAACTATTGCATCTCCCTAGGTACTACCACCGACTTCTCTGGAACGAGCGAATGATCACAGTGATTCCTGTCGTTGCTAGGTCTCTCCCACCAGAGTTCTTGTCGCACATGAAATTTCTGTTTCAGCAAACTAATACGTGGAACTCGATGCTCTGGACTTGATTTCGTATTCATCTAACAAGTCTACTAAATTCTTCAATCCAGGGTGTAAGGGGGGGGGGGGCGAGTGGAGAAACGTGACTTGCCGAGACTTGTTGAGCCCGACGCGTCAGGTCGCGTCACCCAGAGCTTCCGTAAACACCGGCACAACAAAACTTCTGTAAACCTCGGGAGAAATACCGGAATACAATCAATTGGCAGGAATGCCACCGAAAAAGAGAGCCATTGCAAATCCTACAGCAGGCCAAGCTGCTCTTCAAGTCATTCCCTCGAATTCAACAGGAAAACGTGCATTCGAGGGCGCTCAAGATGCAGCGCCAAAAGCCAAAAGAATATCGACGAAAGGCTCAACACCTGATACTTCAGTTGCTCAATCGCAAGTTGTTTCCCTAGAATCATCAAGAGCAAGTACCACTCTCAGCAAGTCTTCGGGGAATGTCATCGAGAAGCAGCCAGAGTGGGCCTTCGACGTGACGGGAAAGTGGACCATCGATGCCTCAAAACTTTCACACGACTTAATATTCTTCGATCGGAAGTATCCCGACGGTCCACCTCCATTTACCCTTGAAATCAAATACGCCAATAACCCTAGGAATAAAAAGATTGGCCGACAGCTTTGGGGAACGTTTCGCTGGGGTACTCGGACGGGATGCATGCGGTTTGCGCCTGGTCACAAGTACATCGCGAGCCATCTGCAATTCTATCAGGAATGCGTATTGAAGAAGGGTGTTTGGGCTGGTCCGGAGCCGAGAGGTTTCTCGACGTGGAATTTTCGGTGGAAGGCGAAGTGTGATACGGAAGGCATTGAGGAGGGGACAGATGAGTGGCAGACGCAATTGCGATTCAGCAAGAAGGCGGACGGGACCTTGACGTTGGACGGAAAGATGATAGTGGGTGGATACAAGGCAAGAAAGTTCTCTGGCATCAAAACGGGCGAGATTCCACCTCCGAAGGGAAACGATAAGACAGTGGAGGCCTGGTGGAACAAGGATTTGAAGGATCCATACGAAGAATCAAGATTGGAGGCATGCCGCCGCTGTAAGGGGAATATGGATGACAGCGACGAGTCAGAAACAGATGAAGAGGAAGATGATGCAAGCATGAAACGAATGGAGGCTAGACATGCTGAAATAATGGCGCGAGAAGCAAAAGAGAAGCTGGAGGCAGAGAAACCTTGGCCCACATCGATGACCGGGCAATGGGAAATCACCCCGGCACAGGACTTCATGGACCGAGATGACGCGACAGCGCCTCGATACATGAAGATGTACGAGGAAACTAGAGAGGATGGGTCCCCCAGTCAATACTGGGCTGAATTCCAGTTCGGTCACGATTGGAATGGTGTAATGCGCTTTTGTCCTGTTGAATCGTTTTCTCCCGATAAGGACGGAATCACAGCAGAGGAGTTTGTTGGAGCTTGTGCTTTAAAGGATGACGCCCAAGCAGGCCCGTCACCCAATGGTATCAATCACTGGTGGATCAAGTGGAGAGGTACCTTGATCGACAAGTGGCTACCTGAAAGCATGCGAGGGGACGAGCCAAGAGACGTAATGACAACAGATATCAGCTTCAAATGCGGAGAAGACGGAAAGATGAGCTTGAGCGGTGTCATTCTCGCTGGCTGTTCGATTTGCTGTTTCAAGGGCACTCGCGTCGGCGATGTCAAGCCTCGAGGTCCAGAAGAGCCTACGTTGGATGCTCTTTGGGAAGAGAAGAGATTTAAGGAGCCACCGCCACCAGCAAACTATCCATGGAAGTCTCCTCTTCCAAGTGAATGCGTGGAGAAGCCTCCAGTCTGGGCATGGGACGTCCTCGGGAAATGGAACATCGACGCTCCAGATGTGATTGATGGTCTGAAAGCTGGGAAGAATGCACGTTTCACAATGACGATCTACCTTTCCAATAAAAAGAAGCCCGCCGCAATCGGTCGCCAACTTTGGGCTACGTTCAAGATCGGGTCCAAAGTTTCGGGCTGCATGCGCTTCATTCCCTTGCCTGAGAATAGCCATCCATTGGGTGACGTCCCTGCTTTCGAGAAGGCTTGCAAGTTGAAGAAGGGTGTCTGGCCCGGAGATGTTGCGTCTGCTAAACGCTTGAGCTTCCAGAAGTGGGGACTGAGGTGGAGAGCTAAGAATGCTGCTGGGATAGGGTACTCTATGAGCGATGAATATGAGACGCAGTTTAGCTTCAAGAGAGATGGAGATGGTAAGCTGAACATCAGTGGCGTCTGGACTGTTCAGTGGCAGCCCCATCTGTGGAAGGCAGTCAAAGTTGAGGATGGTGGAGAGTTGGACGGAACGGAAACTACTGTGAATGCTGTTTGGAAGAGTTTCGCTTCTCGTTAGTTCCCAAGTCGATCTTGTACAATGGTAGTACCTATACTAGTGTAAATTCTTGTATCCGCTCTATAGAATTTTGTCAGAATACTGTCAACAACACACCACAAGCGAAGGGAACATGTCCCTCTGTCAAAATAGTCAGCCTTAAATTGGTAGTATCCTGGATGCCCCTCCAGAATGCGCCCGCTGCGAGCTAACTCCAATTCCAACTCCAAAATCTATGTCCTTGACCCGATCGCTCTTTTGCCCCAGCTTCCCACGCTCCTACTTACCCAGCAGTCGTATCGCTCGCTTCACGTTCCATGTTTTCTTTCCAACCTCGCTTACCAAACTCCACTTCAACATCACCGAACTCAAATCCCGTCTTGGCACTCATCAACCCCCAATCACCTGGATCAAGAGCCAACATATCCCGCACCATCACCGCCTTCCTCCTACTGGCTTCTAAAAGCCACGAAGCTAGCACCGTGCATGCAAGTACAACCTCCAGCCAAGAATTACAAAATAAAATATCTTTCCAGAGCGCTTCCTTGTTTCCATTTCGCTTCTTATCTATTACGTCCGTACTCGTATGTACCTAACCACCATCCCATCCAACCAATCCCATAAGCACTACTCTGCAGAAGCTGACATAACCACGACCTGCATGAACGTGCATGCATATGCATATGCAGACGCCAAATCCATATGCAGAAAGTTTCCTCAACATGCAGGACAGACAACCTTAACCTTGCTTCTCTCCCTTTACCTCAGTGTATACTTCCTCGGAGTAACTCGCTCGCTCGCTTCACGGCATCGCATTGCATCCCGAATCTGAAGCAGAGCATGTCGGCGCAGCGCAGCTTTCGTCCGTAGACATGATCCACCAACAGTCAACACAATTTGTAATTGAAGCAAGCCACTGACTTCACTACCTGAACTACATCTTCAAGCCACAATTCGATATCGTGTGCTCCTCGAATGCCCATATCAGGACAGTGATCGCACCTATCAGGATCTGATCTCGAGTTGCCCTTTTCTTCTTCATCATATTTTTAAAATTTTGGTATTGACTATACTTCATAAAGTAAGATGTGGAGATTGTTCCTTTTCCCTTTTCCGTTCCCACTGCGTACCTTTTCCACCCACCTGTTCGCCCAGCCATGCCTGGTCATCCCATTCATTCCACGCCATACATATGTCAAGCGAACAAAAGATTGTAGCCACATCCCAGCTAGATCAAGTCAAGCTAAGCCACCAATGGTATATATCGACAAATCTACGTAACTCTTGCGTCCCATGACCTAATCACCCGGTACCTTTGAGAATACCCCATCGTCATGCCAGATTGTTTGAGGACCTCGCTTCAGCCATATCGGTGGCATGGAATGTGTACGGCCGTATACCGTCTCACCTTCCACATCGTCATCTCCTATTCGTCGCTCACACCATCTCTCCTTTCTTCACCTACCAGGCGTATTGGCACCCATAAAGATGTTGTTGCCGAAACCAGAGTTATCACCGCCTTGATTCTGCTGCTGCATATCTGGATTGAGTGGTTGATCGAGGTTCGTAGGGTAGAATTGGAAAGAGGCGTCGATGTTAGCGCCATTCTGGATGTACGAGTCCCAAGCGTCCTATGATGATGTTAGCCGTGATCCAAATAGTAAATAAAAAGCCAATAAAGGTCTGAAGTAGAACTGAAGGTTATAAGTGGTGAGAGAACTAAATTTACATACCCAGTCCAAATTCCCTGGCACGTCCATCATGCCGATACCCGAACCCGTATTCCCAAAGACAGAGAAAGGCGAGTTGACACTATTGATATTGCCGAACGGGTTGGAAGTATCCATCCCATAATTCGGCGTCAAACCCGTGCTATTTGACGACTCGCCCATGTTAGTATCCATGCCAGAATACCTCGTGCCACCAGGACTCTGAGCCATAGCATTGAACATAGCTGCCGAGTTGGGTGTCAAGCCACCAGAAAGCATGCCCAACGTCATAGCGGCAGAGTGTTCTGGCCGGAGACTATCCTCGTCGACCTGTGCGAAGACTTCGGTGGTTGTGGGTCGGTCTTTCTTCTCTGTCATCTTGAGCTTCTCGAGGATGATGCCGAGTACTCCAGAGGCTTTGTAGGCTTCCATTGATGACTCGGCAGACTCTTTCCAGATACTTTGGGAAGTCTCGAGGGCGGCAAGCATATCGGCGCGTTGTGTGGAGGACCAGAAATAGGGATCGTAGTTTGGTGGTGGCTCGGGCAGTGATTCGGAGATGTAATCGTAGTTGAGATCGAGGCAGACAATCATAGCTGCGAGGAGGAAGTCATGTTTTGTAAGTGATGAAATGAACCACTTCATCGTGCGCATCCGACCACCAGGCTCTGATTCTTTGTACAGCTGTGCTTGGTGACGAAGAATTTCCATCGATGCATCAACACAGGCACGCCGCGAATGAGCATATCGCGTGTTCTGCCGAGCTCGAGCAATGTATTTCCGGTGCAGGACACACATCGTCTTCTGCCAGAAGATATCTAGGTTGAAGCGCTGCATGAGCAGTGTTGCAGGATCATGTGTACACTCTTCAATTGGTCGTAGCTGCAAATGTGCAGCCATGTTATTCTTCAGCTCCCGCAAGCGGGTATCCCGCTTCAAGATGTCCTCATAGCTGACATGTTTCCCACTGACCGAATTCAACTCTTCCTGAATCTCTCCAAATTCGTATGATATTTGAGCCTTGGTAATCATGTAGGATATCGGCGTAGGTTCCGTCATGGGTCTCGCAGGTGGAAGTATCTTCGAGTCAGGGCCAAATTCATCTTCGAATATATTTCGAGGCAGAGCTGTGTCACAATCCGTGCTTCGAATCATACTTGGAAGTGCCAATTGGAATGAGAACATGGTATCGATCTGACGAACGAAGCTCCAAGCTCGGCGCCTCATCTCTCCCTGGAAAGGTGTGACACCCGAGAACTTACTCGGGTCTCGGTGGTAACCCATTCTCATTGCTAGACGCACAATCATGCCAATGATGACCCATATTCCAACCTCCGCATCCCATCGACTGTTATACTCACCATGTACGTAGAGTACAAGCGTCTCAATTGTGTATATTGATGATACCGTATAGTCCGAGTTGACGAGGCATTGGACTGTTCGCAATCGGTATTCTGCAGCCATGTCGAGGGTGCGGCCTTTTCCAGATTAGCAATGTTCAACCATCAAACTTCAGCTCTGCTCTTACCTTTCCATTCTAATGGCTCATCCCCAATCTTGTGGTACGATTGCATCGCCAGACACAGAATCGAGTATAGAAGACCTAGCCATACTATCGAAGTCTTCGAAGGATCCTGCCAGTGACTTTGCAGCTGCTTATGGAACGTGGGTGAATGGAGAATGTGAACAGCTGGATCGTAGGAATTAAAGTACCGTGTCACGAGCTTATCAACTGCTGACTTTGGTGGTACTTCTGCTCGTAAATCCGAGTCCGAGGCGTCAGTATGCGCGCTGAATAGAAAAGCTGGTCCATCTCGTGCAGTGCTTGGTTTTGATTGTTTGATTCTCTCGTAATTGCTTTCCATTTCCTTCTTGTGGGACACAAAGTAATTCTTGACCTCGGCAATCTGGCAAACTTGTCAGTGCGTGCTATTTCGAGTGATGCGCTATAGAGCAATGTAGGAAAAAAACAAATCAAGCTTATTGAGACCCCGGGCAGTCTCAACACTTCTGCAGAATCCTTGTGCAACCTGAGCCTTCGAGATTCGGCTGAAGCCGTGGAGGCGGATACGAACAACACAATAACAATATGAGTAATCCCATCTCCTCGGTAAAGATGGATAGGGGCAAAATAGATGAGAAAGATCAAATTGTATAGAATGCGATGAAATACTCACGTCTGCAAGAACTAAATGCCAGTGGGAGTCCCCAAAATACAGAGATTTTCCTTTGTCAGCATCAACCTTCAGGATACCGAGAGAGTTAGTAACGCCTTCAACATCGCTATCATCACCCTCTTCTTCTTCTTTGATCATATCGTCGTCGTCGCGATCCAACTCGGTTGGAAAAGAGGAAGCCGCACTGTCGCTCTGGGAGCGGGAGATGGCGGCAGCAGCCGCTGTCGGCCCAGCAGACTGGGCTCCATTCGTCATCAAAGACAGGACTAGGCCTTCTAAACGGTCAATACGGTTTTGCATATCATCAGGGCTGGTTGCTCCTTGACTTTGGTTCTTCTTGCGAGTACCCGGTGCAGCATACGAGCATGAGGAGGCGTCACCTCTCCTCACGCAATTCTCGCATGGGTGCGACCGGTTACATTTCAACCTGCATTTTCGTCAGTCCTGAAGCGACCTATGGAGTCCCAGTGACCGGAAAGGGGAAACGAGGATCTCTGGAATGAGGAGAACACTGACTTCCTATGCCTACACGGCCCGCATGACAGGGGCACTCTGTTTCTCTTCCGCACGACCCGGTACTGGGCGTCTGGAGAGTGACCTCCAGCGCTCGAGGAGGTGGTAGAAGGGGGAGTGGGTGTCATGATGATAAATGATTGCTAACGGAACGGATTGAAACGAATAGTAGTTGTAAGGTGGTAAGAATGACCTCAACTACTAAAGGAATGTATCTTCTCAGCAACCGCCAGAAGTGGGGCGTCTGGTTGAGGGATAGATATGTCCTTTATCGGTACTTTCACCACTGTTCTAATGAATCTGACAACGGTGTGCTATCCACGTAGCCAATGATAGACAGTGCGGAGGGGCGAAGCCACTCGTCCTGGAATCTCCTCCCGCACACGGCTAGAGGCACGAGCAGGGAGCTGTCTTGATCAACCAGCCCTAGCCGTCAGGGCTTAGGGTTCACTGGTGGAGATAGCGTTCAGTATGCAGATGACGAGCAGCCTTATGTCCACTCAGCAGCTACTAGAAACGCCTAGAGATGTCGTATATAGGCTGCCTGTTCGTCCCCCGAACTCTTCTTTCGCCCCTTCAACGAGTGCCAATGAAACAGACCGCAATATTAGGGGACCTTGTCCACGAAGGGGGTCTTTCTACACCGGTGGGTCGAATCCCCCACAGACGGAGTTCTCGATGGCCCTTGGGGGTGATTCCAAATCCGTTCTACGTTGCAGATCGAGCAAACTGCTAGAGTATCTGATTACTCAGATATGTCTAGGGCGGCACAACGAGAGTGAGACTTGCTCGCTCGCTTCTACACCAACACCGGGTTGGGCAGTATCGCCGAAGCACCAATTCGACGATAGCTTCCAGCCCGAGAAGGGATCGTGCAGAAGATGGGATGGTCCTTGATGCAGACCGATTCAATTGTATCCTGGTAGCTTGCTGAAAGAGCAGGGCTGGGCTGCAGTATCTGAGAAGAGAGAGGGTGACGTCTGTGCAGGAAGGGAATGGTGCGCCACTGGTCTCTCGGTCGAATGCGAGAGGGTCTGCGTCTCGCAGAGGGTGACCTGTCACAGGTTGAGGAGGAAGACGAGGAGGAGATTGACGAGAACAATGCTCGGCGGTCGGTGTTGTTAGGGCGTATGCGCGATGCTCCACGACCTGGTCGTACGTCGGTCGGTCGGTTGGTTGATCTGAATATTGTCAGTTGGTGTTCATGCGCCAACTTCCTCATCTTGTCCTACTATCCGCATTGGGGCATGTTTCTTACAGAATTGGGCAGTTACTTTCGCGTTCCACAACCGAACATCCCCAAACCTTCTCGATGAATGGCAGTGTCGTCGGACGCGGATCTCTAGAGTTCCTCAAATACCGCGGGCGGGACGAACAAAGACCGGATGGTGTTGAAGCTGGACCGGGCGCAGTCTGTGCAGGAAGATCCGGATATCGTCGACGTTGGAAATTCTGCAAGGCGTCCAAATGATCACTCATCCACCTGGAAGAGTCTATTTGGAGGTTGATGCGACTGTAGTCCTTGGATGGATGAAGTGTGGAATGGGAACTGAAGCTACCTTAGCGGCGCAAGGCTGAAGTGGGGGATGTTATTGGCCAGTCAGTGAGGAGCTGGCAGACAATCCATGCCCAAAATCGCCAATGCCAGGGTTCAGCGCAGCCTTCTGGACAGCTCGAAAGGACTTGGGACTTTTCTGAAGAATTGGAAGTCCACGGAAACTCTACGGACAGCGTAAGACAAGAAAGGACAGGGGATCCGGGATTGATGGAAAGTGTGAAGCTGTAAAGCAACGGATTGCCAATGATGCAGATGCAGGCGCAGGAGGACGTCTCTACGTCGTAGGTTTTTGCCACCGATTTCAAAATTGTCCGCGATGCGGTGGAATAGAGAGAAAGCGGATGCGACGGTGAGTAGTGATGTCGAGTCTGCGTGGAGGCTGCAGCAGCAATGCGCGTCTTTCGTTAAAGGTTAGAGGAAAGCCTGATCTCGATTCTCACTCCCACCACCACAACCTTAAGGAAATCTGCGTGCTGACAAAGACGGGAACTCCAGCTAGATGTCAGCTGCAGAATGACTCAGAGCGACAAGAAGGCTTGGACGCTTGGTAGGATTGATCAGAGAATCGCTTTCAACACAGCATTGTTTTTTGAGAGGATGTTCTTGGTCTATGGAGATAAGTCCGATATCTCCGACATTATCATGGAGACTGGTGGGACTTCACCGATATTTCTCTAACAGAGCCTGGGTTGATGCTGGACTTACTGAGAGGTGATTCATACTCGCCTTCGCTGGAGGAATATCTGGAGAGTAGCTTGGCGGTACTGTACGTAGGTGGTTGTTCAAATGTACGTACTGTACAATTATTCGAGAGCCATCTCTTGTTGACTTCGGCTCTGTACCATTCGGAGGCCTTGCTTGGTATCAAGTCACATTTGTAGCGCGGTTGTCTTGGTATTAGTCTGTACCTCGGTACATTTATTCTTACTTTGTTGCAAATCTATTCTATGGGAAAGGACTTGAAGCCCAAGATACTCAATTAAAATCTTTTTCATGGCGGCAGGCACATGTGATATTATCAGGCTAGACCAATTAGTAGTAACCGAAGAACCTCGAAGTAAGAACATAGCGTTTTCCCATGCTCAATCAAATGTCATCAAAAACCAAACTTGAATAGGGGATTCCTCTTCCACACCAATCTAGGGCGAACAGAGAAAGGCATGCGAGGCTACCAAATCTCCCTTACCTTGCCAAGCTATCCATGCTGCCAAGAACGGTTGTTACAAATCAATGGGCTAGGAGAATGAATTATTCGAACTCAAAGTTCAATTGGTAATACACTGATTTATTACTTGAAGATTTCCAACTTCCATAGATCGATCCAAATAGGCAATACAGATTCCATCTCCATCTGTCCGAACCGAATTGCTATCCAAATTTGAAACATATCGCCACCACCAACAACGTCTCTGCATCAAGTGGCTTGCTTTGGCTTTGCACAAGGCTCTGCTCCACAACCATAGGCTATGCATGCAATGTTGTGGCAATAAAGTTAAGCTTCTACTGTCTCTCTATGCACGCTGCTCACTCGGAGGAACAAACGACACCCTATTTTTCCAAGCCACCCGTGGACCGACCGGCTTCACGTTATGCCTTCCCCATGCATCACCTGACGCAGTAAGAATAACACCATAAGCGATTGCGACTGCATTCGCCACGGGCATATGGTTTCTCTCCTCGGACCAGGCAGATAATTATCTTGCCGGACGTCAGGAACACAATCTGGAAGTTTGTCCCTGGATCAAAGCTTACTTCGCCTTCGCCCCTCGGCTCCGGTTGCGTTTGCGCCCGTCAACAACCCTCGGATCCATCGGTCGAACGACGCGACCGGCTGGGCTCGGATTTTCAACATCTGAGATAATGCGCTCACGAATAACCACAGTCGGCCATTCCGAAGATGTTTTCAGAGAGAACCTGCTTTTCAACCGCCAATTCCGAAGCCAAACCACTTCTCATCTTTGGGCGGTGCACCTCTCTCGAGCTCCTCGATACTTGCTTCGCACAGTTTGCGGTTCTCTTCGGGAATCTGCCAGATTGCGAGTTCGTCGACGCGGCTGACGAATTGCATCAGCAACCCTGCTTCCGAGTGCCATGCCATGTGGCAGTGGAACGCCCATACTCCTGGATTGTCTGTGACGAATCTCAAAGCTACCCAGCCAAAGCCTTCGGGCGTTGCGACGTCTCTTCGAATCAGGCGATCCAGGGCGTGCTCGTGGCTCTTGAGAGTTCCCTTGCCCTCTGGCTTTAATCCGAGACTTTCGTAACCAGGAAACATTCCATGGCCTTGCCCTAGTACCCAGAATTTATGGCCGTGAAGATGCATAGGGTGACTGCCTTCGTCAAAGTTCTGGATGATTATATCAACGACTTTGATGCCTGCATGCTGAATAGTGAAGTCATTCTTTTTGTCGTAGCATTTGTCATTGACACCATCGAAGTTTCGCAGGGTATTGAAAGTCTCGTTCTTGCTGGACAGTCCCTCAACAGTTCGGTGCAAAGTTGGATTTCGAAGGTTGGGCCTGAAAGTGGACGCATTGAAGAATCCGCGCTGTAGTCTCCTATTGATTATCAGATCAGTAATTGAACAACGGTCTCGAGTAGCAGAAGTCAGCATACCAATCGCCAATTTCCAAATTTGCTCTGAGGTAGTAAGAGTAATCTGCCTCTGATGGTGCTGGCTCGAAAGATGCAGGCTCCCAGGAAGTGGTGTTCATATCCCGGCACTGCATTTCCATTCCTTGAGTCCACGCTCTCGAAGTAGGCTGAGAGATCAAGCCTTGCTGTGGCTGCTTCGATTTTGTGTAGTGAATGACTGCTTTCACTTCATCCGCACCAGGCCCAGGAAGTTCAGGTTCGGCCCAACAATGGGTTACCATCCTCGCTCTCAGCCAGAACAAATCCATGTCAGTCTGGTTGGTATTGATGACCATGCTGTAACGCTGAGCTGGTGCAATCATCATCCTGCTATCGTAGGTCGGAACAACGTCTGTTCCGTCAGCTTCAGTTATGGCAAATTCGTGCTCGTCCACAGAGACCTGGAACCAAGCGAAAGCTCCAGCGTTGATGAATCTCAAGCGATGGTGCGCATTTGCTGCCAACTCGAATGCTGGAACCGTTGCAGTCGAGTTGTCACACATTCGCCCAGGTAGTTGAGAACAGTCGCGCTTGTTCAAGCCATTGATCAACGCTCCATTGGGGATCGGAGGAGCCTCGTTGCCAGGCTCGAGATTCGTCACTAACAGGCCACTGCTGAGCTCATGGTAGTAATCTTGCAGCATTACAACTCGATCAGTTGCGTACGGAATGTGCTGCAACTTCTTTTCGTTCCGAGAATGTATCACAAGTGGGCCGTAGAGTCCGTCGGATATCTGAATTGCCTGATGGCCGTGATAATAGTAGGTACCTGATTGGCCAGTAATCGTAAACTTGTACTGGAACTTTCGTCTTGACGCAATTGGACACTGTGTGATACCAGATGTTCCATCCATATGATTGGTACCGTTCTGATAAATCCCATGAAAATGGATCGATGTTGCGTTGACGCTCTGATTGTCGATGTCGACTATGATGGTATCGCCTTCATTGCACTCGATCATAGGACCTGGGAATTTCCCGTTGATGGTAATCATTGGCCTAAAGACGCCGTCCGGATTCGCGACAATATCCACTACTTTCCATTCATATTGTCGCACTGTCGGCGCCGCATTGATGTCCCAGGAAGGATCCAAGATATAGTCGCTGGCTGGTCTGCGAAACCCTCCAATGCCTACAACTTCCAAGTCTGCATCTTCGACGGCTACCGTACTACCCACGATGAAGAGCTTCGTAAACAGAACTAAGCCAACTAAGGCCAATCCTGCTGCTAAAACTGACAGAGCAATGGCCCATCCGGTTCGTAGATGCCATTCAACTTTGTATTTTATCTCTCCAACTTCGTCTGTATCTTCGGAAGGAAGTAAACGGTCCTCTTGCTCGCCCCTTGAATCACTGTCCCTTTCCTGCATTTCGACATCATCGAGGCTGTCGCTTTCGCGTCGGAACGATTCGTCTTTGTAGGAACTCATGGTCGAGGAAGAAGTGGGAGTGGCGACGTCAGGGAAGTTGTATGATTTCGAAGGTTGACTGCTTCAGCACCCCATAATTGATGAGGGGTCCGAGACCAGACAGAAAAGTGTACAAGACTGAGTGACACTTTCTAATGACGATGGAGCAAAGGAAGACCTCCAGATCCCTCTCGACGCTGTTTAACAAGGCTGCTGATGTAGAGAAGTGCTTAATAGCAAGGAGAGCCTGGCGCGCGTCGAAGATGTTCTGAGGTTCAGATGATCACAAGCTTGCGCAGCTCGGCTTCTGTTTTGCCGATATGGACCCCTGAAACGAGCCGAGAGGTCTTCTGGAAGGACTGTTTACGCGAAGATCAACCTTGACAAGCAATGAAGAATTTGAGTTTTGTATTCCGCTATGCAGAAGCAGCTCTTCAATTTCCTCAGCTCCAAATAATTGCGACTACTGCTCGAAGCGACCATGATCAACATGTCAACTTACGCCAGAAGCTTCGTATTCTGGACGTTTTCCGTAGCTTCACCTGCCACCAATGAAACATTTCCATTTCCCCACGGGCACAACATCCTTGGCAGTCCGGCTTGATCCATTGCTCCCACCTTCCTAGTTGCAGTTAGGTCTGCCGTTCATGAACAAAAGCTTCTTTGCGCCGTCGCTGCAATTCGCGAAGCTTGTCTCCTTTACCTCGAATGTCGCCACAGTTTCCATGCATCATTCATGGGAGGATGCAGGACCAAGACTTCTGGTTGCCAATCAACAGCTGCACGATGCTAATCAGGCGTGGAAGCCGTCATCCGGATCTTTGGCCACCTAGCAAATCCTGGCATTGGAACCCACAGCAGAAGACGGCCTGCTCAGCGGACTACTCATCATAATTTTAAAGATGGGGTGTTGGTGATGACCTCGTGCATCTGTTGTGTGGCTAGGAACGAAAAGAAAAGGGTAGGACGGGATGTCAAAGGATCAAAGAAGTGCAAGTGCTTCCTATCACCCCCACTTGGGAGTAGGACGACGTCGAATATCGTTTGCTTTTAACAAATCAGGTGAAGCTCATTACATTCAATCCGTGTTTTTACGGCCATTCCCGTCTTTCCTTTCATAATCGTAGAGTCTACTAGCTAGGATGGCGAAGTCAGGACGGCCTGTCACCGTCTTCTAGAATCTCAACTTCTTCTTTTGGACAAGTCCTGCTGGTCCCCTGCTACCGCCGTCAAGGTACAAAGTTACCGGCGCCAGGGTAAAGTACAAGTACCTTGGCGATCCCCTCCCAAGGTTTCTCCTCTTTCTTCAGCCTCGCCAAGTCAAGTCAAGCTTTCTCAAGTCTTCAATATGCGTTTCTCTTCCACTATCTCAGTTGCCTCTTGGGCTTCTGTAGCTTTGGCTGCTCCAGCTCCAGCTTCTCCCACTGCCACGGATGCCGCCGATGTCTACGCGGCTCAGGCTACTGCTCTTACCTTGAGCCCAACCAGCAAAGTGAAGGGAAAGTCGTTCGATCGTTATGTCTCAATTTGGTTTGAGAATACCGACTACGATATGGCAGCTGGGGATCGTAGGTTCTTCCCGGCATCTTTGCTCCAAGTCATTCTGCTAACCACATGACAGCCAACTTCCAGTTCTTTGCCAAGAAGGGAATCACTCTTAGCCAAAACTATGCCGTTACGCACCCTTCTGAGCCAAACTACATGGCAGCCGTGGGAGGGTATGTATCTTTCCGATTGGTGTCTTCTAGCAATTGCTGATTGGAAGTTAGTGACTACTTTGGGCTGAACGGTGACCCATTTACTGCTGTTCCCCAGAATGTCTCATCCGTCGTAGACCTCCTTGACGATAAGGGAATCAGTAAGTCTACCCCATTCGTTGCTTAGCTTTTGTACAAGCTGCTCTTCCGAAACGAGGAATATTGATGCTCAACCTGGCTGGCAAGATTCGACCACTTCAGCTTTCTCGTTATGGACACTAGAGCTAACTTCTCCAGGCTGGGGAATGTATCAAGAAGACATGCCTTATTCTGGCTTCGAAGGCTTTGGATGGGTGAACCAGAAGAATGGCGCCAACGACTACGTTCGCAAACACAAGTAAGTCGTCTACGCGGCCTTGCAAATCTTACCTACTGACGAATGCTAGCCCTGAGATCCTCTACAACTCTGTCGTGACTAAGCCCGAGCGAGCCGCCAAGATCAAGAACACAACCATGTTCGCCACCGACCTTGAGAATGACCAACTCCCCCAATGGATGTTCATCACCCCCAACATGACCTCCGACGGTCACGACACCTCCGTCACCGTCGCTGGCGAATGGCTGAAGACCTTCCTTACCCCTCTCCTCGAAGACAAGCGCTTCATGGACAACACCCTCGTCCTCATCACCTTCGACGAGAACGAGACCTACAGCATCCAAAACCGCGTCTTCTCCATCCTGCTAGGAGACTCCGTTCCCAAAGAGCTCGTTGGAACAACAGACTCCAACTACTACAACCACTACTCCGAGATTTCAACCGTCGAAGCCAACTGGGGCCTTTACACTCTCGGCCGCTGGGACGTAGGCGCAAATGTTTTCGCCAATGTCGCCAAGTCCACCGGCGATCAACTGCGCACTTGGTACGCGCCCAATGCAAACGGTGTCCCGCTGACGGACTACTATTTCAATGCTTCGTACCCAGGTATTTTCCATTCGAAGACTTGGGCCCCACAACCAGTTCCTGATTGCCATTCGCGCCGTGAGGGACGTACCACGTTGCCAGCAATCAAGGATCAATGGATCAGCCAGCAGTCCAAGAACTACTACCACGGGCAGCTGGAGATTCCTGATGGTGCTCACCCACCTGTGTATCCTTACACATATTGAAGACAAGTGCTTGTGGGGGGACCATCTCTTGGAAGGTGGGAACCTCTCGGGTTGAGTTGAGAAGCATGAGATTTATAATGTTTTAGACTGAATTAAAACCTGTGCATTCTCTTCCACTACTATCAACGAGACAAATATATCGCCAAGTACTTTACTTGACCTTCTGTAGATTATACCCCACCTCAACAGACAGCAGGAGGCGCTCTTGCTTCGATCTAACTGTTTCGTTTCGCAGCTTCACCAATTTTTTCTGTCTCATACATAGAACCAAAAACCGGTTGGAAGCAAAGTACAGAGCCCACCACTTAAGCAAAATCCTACTCAGATACGATAAGTTTCCTGCTTCGAGTATTTCGTCGCTTTCGCATTTCCACCTGAACTTTGTCGTTCTTCAACTCACCAAATTTCAAGTCTGACCACTTCTCCA